>Ga0209490_10000050_pt1 | contig 133420 bp, 116 predicted proteins | sample MAT06_FD_187209 | JGI IMG/M metagenome (GOLD analysis project Ga0209490, IMG submission 187209) | Freshwater microbial communities from Lake Fryxell liftoff mats and glacier meltwater in Antarctica - MAT-06 (SPAdes) (version 2) | ecosystem: Environmental > Aquatic > Freshwater > Ice > Liftoff...
CCCCCTGCTTGGTCAGGCTGCCGTTCCCAAGGGCGATCACACCATCAATGAGCGTGTTGCCACCACCACCCATCAGTAAATTGAAGTCTACCGCAGTGATTCCGCCGTGCAATGCCAAGGAACTGCCTAACACAGTTTGAATCCTGGAATTGGAATTCAGGGTGATTGCACCGGTCCAAATGTTGTTACCTGTTTGATTAATGAGGGCTCCATTATTGCCGACCCCCGACCCGCTAAGGGCCAGAGCCTCACCCGCAACGGTGATTCCATTTTCCAGACGGAGGGCCGCCCCGCTGCCAACCAAAGTCCCGGCAGCGTTCGTGCCGAGTGCGGAGGCATTCTGGATGATGAGGGTTCCCTCGCTAACTGTGGTCAGTCCGGCGTAGGCGTTTGCTCCGTTCAGAGTGAGGATACCAGCTCCTTGTTTGGTCACTCCTCCGGTCCCGGAAATCCCTCCGGAAAAGGTGGTGTCGGTCGCCTGGTTCACGCTCAGAAGCGCCGAGCCGAGCAGCACGTTCCCGGTGCCGGATAGGGAGGAAGCGGTCAAATCAAAACCATTAAGATCCAGGCTGCCCAATGCGTTGATGGTGTAAGCGGTATTGGAAGAAAAGGCTCCCGCGAGTGCCTGACGAAGGGTGCCGTTTTCAATGACAGTGCCGCCGGTGTAGGAGCCTACACCGAAGAGGCTGGCAACGCCCGCTCCGCCTTTGGTCAGACTTCCCGTGCCGAGGTTAATGCTGTTCACGACAATATTGCCGGCACCGGCCAGCCGGAGATTGGCCCCAAACGAAACGACGCCACCATTGAGAGTGAGTGAACTTCCCGGTCCAGCTTGGATTCGGGAATCCGAGGCCAGCGTAATTAGTCCTGTCCAGAAATTACTCCCGCCCTCGCTTCGCAGAGCGCCAGTGCTGCTGACGCCTTGTCCATTGAGTGTGAGGGCTTCGCCCGTGACCGTTCTCCCGCCTTCAATGCGCAAGGAGGCGCCATCGGCAACGACCGTGCCCGCGTCTGCGGTTCCGAGGGCGGTGTTGTTTTGAACGGTTAACGTTCCAACACTCACCGTGGTGAGACCGGTGTAGGTGTTGTTGCCCGTGAGGGTGAGCGTGCCGTTGCCCTGTTTGGTCAGGCTGCCGTCGCCACTCAGGACGTAGGCCGAGGCGACGGCGAAGGCCTGGGTGTCGATCGTGCCGCCCGCAGTCACCAACGTGACATCTCCGGAGTTAAATCCACTGAAGAGATCCCCTTGGTTACCGGTAAGGCGGAGCGTGCCGCCGTTAAAAGTGACCGTGCTGGTGCCGAAGCCTTCGGAAACTTGGCCGGTGGCGAGCACGCCCCCGTTGAGGTTGACTGTGCCGGCACCACCGCCATTGCCCACACTGACCGAGGCCGCCGAGACCGTGCCGCCGCTTACGCTCAGGCTCCCAGTGCCGCCATTGCCCACAAAGAGTTGACCCGAATTCGTCCAGTTGCCGCCAGTCACTATGGCAGTGCCGTTTGAGCCAGTATCGTTGCCAATGAAGCCGACCGTATTGGAAACCGTGCCGTTGCTCAAATTCAGCGTGCCGTTGCCAGAAGCGCCTACAAAGAGATTACCCGAGTTGGCCCATGTGCCCCCGCTTACCGTCACCGTGCCGTTCGAGCTAGGATTGTGTCCAATAAAGCCGACCGTATTGGAAACCGTGCCGCCGCTTAGGTTCAGGCTCCCAGTGCCCTGATTGCCCACAAAGAGATTACCCGAGTTGGCCCATGTGCCCCCGCTTACCGTCACCGTGCCGTTCGAGCCAGGGTCGTGTCCAATTCGGCCGACCGTATTGGAAACCGTGCCGCCGTTACTGATACTCAGGGTGCCGGTGCCGGACTGGCCCACGAGGAGATTCACTCCGGCATTCCATGTCGGGCTGACTGCCGGATTGGGGTTCACATCGCCTGTAATGGAGACCTGTGCGTGGCTGGTGGTGAAAGTGAGCCCCAGGATCAAAAAGGAGAGGGTCCAAGTCTGGAACCATGACAGGATGAGGGAGCGACGGATTGCGCTTGGGATAATGATCATTGGCGTTTTTTTTCTGTTATCTCTTTTATCAGGAAGGGGAGGTTTACTTTTCGAATATGTAGTAGACTTGCTATTTCTTAATTCCACAACCTTATTTTAACTCTATTTTTACTCGAGTAGGAACCACTTGGTATGATCTGGGGACATAGGTAACACTAAAATGGCAAACTATGCCACGGAAAGAAGTGTTACTGATGGAATGTGAATGGGGTCAGTCTGCTATATTGCACAGTTTACTCTATTGATTTAGTTTTTGGTTGAGTGCTTTATTTTTGTGGCGTTGTTCTTCGGGTCTTTTTACTGTTTTATGTAGTCGCACTGCTTTGATAGCTTAGCTCTTACATTAAGGCTACTAGCTTCTCTCCTAATAGTCGAACTCTAAGCCACTAAACCTAACTCAACCCGGTCCCAACAAATCCATATATCGCAGGAAATAGGTGCAATGTGGTCGACTGAAGCCGTTGAACCCCATTGACGGATATGGCGTAAGGTTCTCTGATTCTCATAAAACCAAAGTAAGTACTTGCGGGGCGAAAAATCAAGCACATAATGAACACATGTTCACTATGCCATTAACCACGCGCCAACAGCAAATTTTAAGCTTTATTGAAGGTTATGTAGCGACCCACTCTTATTCGCCTACATTCCGCGAAATTCAGGCGCATTTCAAATTTAAAAGCGTTTCCGGGGTGGCCGTCCACCTCCGTCTGATGGCTCAAAAGGGGGTGGTAAAGCTATCGGCTGGCCATGCCGGCGCACTTCAATTGACCAACCCGCCTAGTCCTTGGAGAGAGGTTCCCATCTTTGGCTCCATCCCAGCCGGCTTTCCAACAGATCAAACTCAAGGGGATGAAGGATGTCTCAAGGTGGATCTGGAATCGCTAAAGATCCCTAAGGGAGCAAGGGTGTTCGCTCTTCGCATCCGGGGCGACTCCATGACTGGGGCAGGTATTCTCAATGGGGATACTGTTATTTTTGAATACCGCGGAGGCGCGCAGAACGGGGATATCGTAGCCGCTCTGGTTGACGGAGAGACGACCCTGAAACGTTACGTAAGTCAGGGCGGAAAGATGTTTTTAAAAGCAGAGAATATTAGATATAAGAACATCATTCCCGCAAACGAGCTCGTGATTCAAGGGGTGATGATCGGTCTGTGGCGCACGAGGTAAGGATATAGCATCGTGATCATACACTTAGATGCCGACGCATTCTTTGCGAGTGTCGAGCAAGCGGCTGATCCCCGGTTGCGCGGAAAGCCCGTTGCCGTAGGTGGTTCCAAGAGGGGTATTGTAGCCTCAGCATCCTACGAGGCTCGAAAATTAGGCGTCTATACCCCAATGCCCACCGCTAGGGCGTTGAAGATCTGTCCCAAGCTGGTGGTCGTGGCGGGAGATTATGAGAAATATGAGAGGTTCAGCCAGTGGATGTTTACTTACGCTTATGATTACACGCCAGACGTCGAGGTCCAAGGAATTGACGAAGGTTATTTTGACGTAACGGCAAATCGCAAATCTTCAGCGGGGGAAATCGCCGCAACGATCAGACGTGCCGTCTTCCAAGGCCTTAAAATCACTGTGAGCGAGGGCGTTGGCTCCAATAAGCTGATTTCTCAAGTAGCATCCAAATGGAAGAAGCCCGATAATCTGATTGAAGTTCCCGCAGGAAAAGAGCGGGAGTTTCTCGCCCCCCTGCCAAACCTGTGGCTGCCAGGGGTTGGCCCTAAAGGCTCTCAGACTCTCAACTCAGCAGGTCTGGCTTCTATTGGACAAATCGCCCTAGCGACCCCTGATCAGTTATCCCTGATTGTAGGGTCAGGGGCTCCACAACTCTGGAAATTTGCCCAAGGATTAGATGAACGTCCGGTGATCCGAGAGGCGCCTGCGGCCAAGACTTACGGTCACCAAGAAACTTTCAGCCAAGATACGACTGACGAGATGTTTATTCTGGCCAAGCTGCGATCATTAACCGACCAACTTATGAAACAGGTTCGTGAGGACAAAAAGATGATCCGAACGATCAGCGTTCGAGTTCGATACAACGACATGGAAGAGGAAACACGATCTCTTAGCATTCAGGAGCCGACTTCCTTTGAAAGCGATTTATACTCTCCGTTAAAAGTGCTTTTAAAAAAAGCGTGGACTCGGCGGGTCAGCCTTCGCTTAGTGGCAGTCAAGGTCTCCAACGTTTATGATGCTCTTTTTGAAAGCGAGCTGCATTTAGACCATTCCTTAGATCGTGGCCGCAAGCTGGATTTAGCGGCTGCGGTTGATGAATTAAAAGATCGATTCGGCAGTGGGATTATTATACGGGGACATGACCTATGGTTACAACTTCAGCACAAGGCATCCCGGTCTACCGTCAAACGGGTTAATCGGTTGAATCGGGTTTTAACCACCCCCCCTACTCGTAAGATTACTGCATTTCTGAATGTGAAATCTTACTACAGCTTTCTGGACTCGTTACTGTCCCCCGAGGAAGCTGTGACCTTGGCCAAAAAACACGGTGCTCGTGTCGTAGCTTTAACCGATCCAAATTTGCACGCCGCGATTCCCTTTTACCAAGCAGCCAAGGAAGTCGGCCTCCAGCCTGTAATCGCCGCCGAACTACGACCTAAAAGTGGTCGGCGGTTCAACGCTTACGTCAAGGATGCTGGGGGCTACACCAACCTTTGTAAACTACTGTCCTTGGGATCAATATCAGAACACGATTTAGCTGAGAGATCCGAGGGTCTGTTCATTATTCCTATCGAGAAGTGTGGCCCGGAGATTCGATATTCAACGATTCAGGATCGGCACCTTTATAACATCGTCCAAAGCATGCGAACCTTGACGCTTCTGAATGATCCACACCCCGACAAGAGAACGGGATCGTTTCATTTCAGGAATGAATACGCCGAGATAGATCTATCGGAAATAGTGGACAAGTGCCGATTTGAGTTTGAATTGGGGGGCCTTAAATTCCCGATATTCCAACCTACAAATGGCTCGACTCCCCATGCCTTCCTTCGCCAATTAACAATGGAGGGAGCGACCCGTTGTTATGGGAATGGCCGCCATGCGATCCTTCCTCAGCTGGAGGAGGAACTGAACATCATTACCGAAGTAGGTTACGAAGACTATTTCCTTCTCACGTGGGAGCTTCTGCAGGAATGCCAAGCCAAAGGGATTTCATGGATAACTAGGGGTAGTGCCGCGGACTCCTTGGTTTGCTACTGCCTAGGTATTTCTGGAGTCTGCCCCGTTCGCTTTGAATTGTATTTCCAGCGATTCCTCAACCGGGACAGGATGGCGTTAAAGAAACTCCCAGACATCGATATAGACTTTCCTCATGACCGCCGCGACGAGGTTGCGGAGATGCTTTTAGCGAAATACGGTGACCGCGCCGCCATCGTGGGAGGTTTTAATACGTTTCAGGGACGCTCAGCCGTGGCCGACATTGCCAAGGTTTTAGGGGTTGCAGAATCGCAGATCCGACGCCTGACCCAACGCTTTCCCCGCACCTCAGCCGTGCGCGTGGCAGAAGCCATTCAAGGCAATGTGGAGTGCCAAGACTTGGCGTTGGAGGAGGATCCCTACCGCACCGCCATCGGAATGGCTCATCGTTTGGATGGGTTCCCCAGACATCCGAAAATGCACCCTTGCGGCATTGTTTTATCACGCCAGCCCATTCATTACATGACCCCCACCTTCATTTCTACCAAAGGATGGCCTACCGCCCATTTCGACATGGATGCCATTGAAGCAGTAGGACTAGTGAAGATGGACATTCTGGCTCAGGCAGGCTTATCTGTCATGAGGGATACTGTGGCGATTTTGAAGTCCCAAGGGGTAAAGGTTGACCTAGAAAGACTGGAGCCGTGGGAAGACCCTGGCATCTGGAAAATGATCGCTGAGGGTCACTCTCGGGGAGTCCACCATATCGAATCCCCAGCGATGCTTACCCTCGCCAAGATGTGCGGTGCTAACAATATAGACGACCTAGTAGCCATCGTATCAGTCATCCGCCCTGGGGCGGCCAATTCCTGCAAAAAGACCAAATTTGCCAACAGGTGCCAAGGCTTGGAGCCGCCTGAATATGCCCATCCCAGCCTCGAACCTGTTCTTCGCAGCACTTACGGCGTTGTGGCGTATGAAGAACATATTTTGCAGATTTGTGAAACCTTTGCGGGCATGGGAGCCGGCCGCGGGGATATCCTTCGCAGGGGGTTGGTCAAACAGAAGGCTTCTATTATAGAGGAGATGCGCAAGGAATTCGTTAACTTGGCCAGATCCAAAGGACGGACGGAGGCTGAGATTCAGACCGTCTGGAATCTCTTGGCTCAGTTTCAGGGCTATGCCTTTTGCCGAGCTCATTCCACAGCCTACGGGGTGGAAGCTTACCAAGCGGCTCACCTCAAGCTTTATCATGCCAAGGAGTTCATGGCCTGTGTGATGGATCACGGGAAAGGCTTCTACAATAAATTGGTCTATTCCATTGAGTGCCGACGACTGGGCTATGAGTTCCTGTTGCCCAACGTCAACTCGCAGCACGAGCATTTTTTTCCAGAAAAGGCAGGAATCCGCGTTCCTCTTAAACAAATCAAGGGACTCACCACCAAAAAACTCGACCTTATCAGCTCAGAGCGCACCCGCGCCCCCTTTGAGTCGGTGGAGGATTTTGTGCTCCGGATCCAACCCTCGCACGATGAAATGCAAGGCCTCATCCGTGTCGGAGCGTTTGATGAGCTTAGTCCAAGCCGAACTGCCCAATTTTGGGCTTGGCGAAAAGTTGCACAATGGCCCCAAGAGAAAGGGCAGGGTCTACTTTTTGGTGCCACTAAGGCCAGCCCACAGGACGCGCCTTTAAATCGCATAGAACCCTCCCATCTTCAGCGGCTGACCGCCGAAACGGAGTTGATGGACTTTCCTGTTACGGGTCATCCCTTGGAACTCTACCCAGAAGTTGCGTGGAAAACCTATTGCCCTATCTCGCGCCTAGCAGAATTTTGCGACAAAAAAGTTACCGTCTGCGGTCTGATTATTGAAGATCGGGTGCATCATCAAGTAGATGGGCGACCTATGAAGTTTGTTTCCCTGTGCGATTGGACGGGGATTATTGAAGCCGAAATCTTCGCTGACACGTACTTACGGTGCGGGATCAACACCATCCGCTATCCTGTTGTCGAGGTGGACGCAGTCGTTCGACCCTACGATAACAAAAAAGGTCACTCTCTGGACGTCTTAGGAATTTTCAAACCCCGCTCGGCCGAAGTTGTTCGGTAGTTAAAGGGGATCAATTAAACTAGCGATCAAAGCGAAACAGCCGTGTATCAGGATTGTTTCGGCCTAGTATAGAATCACGAATCATCTCCGCCGCAACAACGCTGTGAGTGATACCATTACCCCCAAAGCCGAGAGCAAAGTGACAGAGCGGGCTTTGAGGAATGCTCCCGATGTAGGCTAGGCCGTCTTTAGTCTCACCAAAGGTGCCGGCCCAAGTATAGGCCACCTCCATTTGAATTTTGGGGAAAAGATCCTTAAATTTATCCTCAAGCAACTTCGCCTTCTTCGGAATCAAAGCGTCGCGCCGTAATGGATTACGAAAGGGATCATCAGCACCGCCAATCAAGGCACGACCGTCACTCGTGGTCCGCATGTAAAAATAGGGTCTCGCCGTCTCCCAGAGTAAGGCGCGTTCCCACCAGCCGTCGAAATGATCTAGAGGCTCACTCACGAGAGCAAACGAACTTTTTAGAGTTACAATTTTCTTGGGCAAATACTCCCCCGACTCGTAACCAGTGGCGAAGACGAGATGCTTGCCGCGCACCGTCCATCCTGCATCCGTTTCCACCGTCGCCTCGCCTGCCGAAGTGTCGTAAGCAATCATTTCGGTGCGGTCATAAATTTTTGCGCCATTTTTTTCGGCACGCGCCAGCAACAAATGTGCGAGCCGATAAGAATCCACTTCAGCGGCTTGGGTCGAAAGAATGGCTCCAGGCCTAGCAAAGGAGAACCGCTCAGTGATTTGCGAGGCCGTCAATAAACTGACATCCAAACCAGCACGCTTGCGCGCTTCGTATTCTTTTTCCAAATCCGGAATATCGTCTTCAACAGAGGCCAAATAAACACTTTGTTTGCGCTGAAAGCCGCATTCGCCCTCAAGGGAGGGAAGCATGGCTTCAAGTTTGTCGATGCTCTCATGGCAAACCCAGTAAGCGCGCTCGGCATCGTTGCGATTTGTCGTTTCAATCAGCTTATACAGCGGCACGTCAATCTCATACTGAAGCAAAGCTGTGCTGGCGCTGGTGCTGCCAGTGGCCACGTCACGCTTATCTAACAGCACAACCTTTAGCCCTTCTTGGGATAGAGCGTTCGCCATGAACGCTCCAGATATCCCGCCACCTAAGATAATGACGTCGCAGATTTCATCCCTTTTCAAAGAAGGGTAAGAGCGCACCAAACCACTGTAGATAGGCCAGAAGGGGTGTGCGCTTTTTAAATCCATAGACTGAGCTTTTATTGCCGCACGCGCTAGCTATCGACGCAGGTGGTTAGTCGCGCCGTACAACCAGAACTACACCGCACACGCATCACGGCGATCACGAATGTCATTGTGCGCCTCATGAACGGCAGTGCTCTGTGTTAAAAGAGTCTTGTGAATATGAGTTGGAAGTTTAGTTTCTAGTGCTTTGATATAAGATGATTCCGCGTAATCTTCGCCTCTTTCACATTCAGTGAGAATCGCATGGTCGCTGCCCTTGGTAAATGCGGCTTTGAGGTCAATCCAACCCCTATGTATTGCGCTAGCAATGCTGCTGCTTTTTTCTGGCTCTTCACCAAGACCGATGACCAATTGTTGTAGTTCACCTGCGAATTTGGAGCGTTGTAGAGAATAGCCTGAGAGTAATGTTTTCAAGTCGGCGTGCTTAATGTTTTCGGAGGCATCGCGATAACCGTCTTGGCCGTCTTTACAAATTTCGATTAATGAATTGAGTGTTTGAGTTGTGTCCATGCAAACAACCTAACTTAAACCCAGTCCTTTACTATGGGGTAAAACCCTACCTCCGCACTGGAGTGCACGTTCATAAAATATCCATTTTAGCCGAGCTGAGTGGATCTAAGCATCTTCGGAATAGAGGATTTCTTAGCTAAAATAAGGTCCACTCAAAAACATGATCAAAGCGGCTGTTAAATCTGAATTCTGGAATATAACAGTGGAGGATAGCCTCACTCCCCTTTGTGTTTACCGAGCAGAACTAGTTGTAAAATATTGAAAAACTTGTAACCATTCAAAAACTACCTCCCACTATTATGCGTAATTTAGGATATATTTTTGCTCTAGCCGTTTTTGGATTTTTAGGCTTCGCTTTTTGGGAACTCTCGAAACAGGTTCCTGAAAAAAATGATGTTGATTTTGGGGCTGATTATCAAAGTGTTGTCAACGCAGCCAAAGTGGATGGTAAACCTATCATTCTCATCTTCACGGCCTCTTGGTGCGGGCCTTGCCAGCAGATGAAGAAGAACGTCTATCCTAGCATTGAGGTTTCAAAGGTGGCAGGTTATTTTCATTGGCTCTTAATTGATGTAGATGACGGGCGCAACCGTTCTTTGACACAGCTATATGGCGTTAACGGAATTCCGCATATTGAGGTGATTGATTCAACAGGCCGCTCTAAGGGTCAAAGCATCGGAGGCCGCAGCCCTAGTGATTTTGCCGCTTTCTTAAATGAGCAGCTTTAGGAAAATTCCCTTGTGGCTACCCGACATGGATTCGAACCATGACAAAGAGAACCAAAATCTCTTGTGCTACCGTTACACTATCGGGTAAGACGTGAAGGAGAAACGTAACAGATGCCTAGGCCGCGGTCAACGGCATGTTGCAAAAAAGTTATTAAATCAATTCGTAGAGGGAACCGCGCCCAATTTTGGCTCTATTTTTTCACCGCTTGGCCTTTTTAAGGTTTTAAGTTATGATTGATTTATGTCTCACCCGATTGTTCGTTGGATCGTTTTAACTCTGGCAGTTTTCTTGGCCGCAAAAATTGTGCCTGGAATCAGTTATGAAACCTACACAAGTTTACTCATTGCGGGTCTTGTTCTAGGTATTTTAAACACCTTTGTAAAACCCATCCTAACACTGCTTTCTCTGCCTTTTATTATTGTCACTCTAGGGCTTTTTTTAGTCATTTTAAATGCCCTTACCTTAAAGCTAACCGGTTGGCTTGTGCCAGGATTTCACGTGAATGGTTTCTGGGCGGCGGTGTTAGGTGCTCTAATTATCAGCGTGGTGAACCTTTTCTTCGGAGGAACAAAGTCTAAGGCTGTTAAGAACTCTAGGTTTCAAGTCCACTCTTCAACTCTACCCGGCAATGCGGTGAAGAAAGTAGATACAGGTAAGGGCGATGTCATTGATATTTAATAATCCCTCGTTGGGGCTTATCGCTACAAGATTGTTTTTATTTGGGATGGTAAGTTCCGCATTCCAAACCCCCTAAGATTTTACTTTTTCAATAAGTCTCTTATTTCTTTCAATAAAACGATGTCTTCAGGCGTAGCCGCTACAGGTTCAGGAGTTGGTGCTGCGGCGGGTTCTAGCTTGCGTAACGTATTGACCGCTTTGATTAAGACGAAGACGCCTAACATTAAGAAGAAAAAGCTAACTAAGGTATTAATGAAAACGCCGTAGGTCATGATGGAGTAGCCTTGGTCTGCCATAAACTTTACCGTAGGCAAACTGTCACCTGCGTCTAGGGCAGCTTTTGCGGCCGCAATTCCCTTAGGCGTTAACGGAACATAAAGGTTTTCAAAATTAACTTTGCCTAAGCCCAGCGAGACGATGGGCATGATGATGTCCTTAACCATAGAGGTAACCACGGGACCAAAAGCTCCGCCTACAATGACCCCGATAGCTAGGTCAAAAGCGTTACCTTTTGTGATAAATTCTTTAAATTCACCGACAATTTTCATAATGTCATTTTGTTGGTGTTACTAATTCTATCTTGCTAATTAAGGCAGTAATTTTTGCACAAGGCTGCTCAGCGTTTTACCATCTACCCGCCCAGCAGCTTTCGGCGTGGCGATTTTCATGACTGCACCCATTTGAGCTTTAGTGGTCGCACCTGATTCTGCGATAGATTCTAAAACGATCTTCTCAATTTCAGCTTCGCTTAATGCTGCGGGTAAAAACGTTTCTAATAAAGTCTTCTCGCTCAGTTCTTGGGCGGCTGTCTCTGTGCGACCCGCCTTAGTAAAACTGTCGATGGATTCTTGACGTTTCTTTATTTCTTTACGAATGATGGTGATGACTTCTTCATCACTGGGAACGGTATTCACGCTGCCCTTTTCGATGGCGGCGTATTTATAGGCTGACTTTAACATACGCAGGACGTTAGCGGTGTTTAAGTCCCTAGCCCGCATGGAGTCTTTCAGTTGATCATCGATTTTTTGTACAAGTGACATATTTAATAGAGTGGAGACAATTGGGTTAAGGCGCAAGAAGTTAGCTTTAGCTAATAACAAAGTCATGTTGCCTCATTGAAGCGGAAACCGTATGGGGATGGGCGTAAGACCCATCCGTTGTTAAAGTTTAACGGCATTGACGACAAGGATGAGCAGACCTTGGTCGTAGAGGGGGCCTTTTATTATGATAGGGGTGTTGGGCTTAGGAATGAAGCTGCCTTTAAGGACAGGTTTTTCCTCCTGGCTCAGTTCAAAATCATAGCGTGGCGACGCAGGGTTAACAGCTTGCACGGTGAGAGAGAAAAGTTTATTCGGCCAAGCCGTGACGGGCGAAAAAGAATGGGGATAAACCATGGCGGTGCCTATTTTTTGGTAGGTCTGGTAGCCGAAGAGCTTGACCAGATTATCTCTCAGCTTCAGATTATCTCCCAGCTCGTCACGGGCTGCTCCGTTCTGAGCGAAGTAAAGAGTGACGACGATTTCTCTAGGGGCAAGGGGAACGTCTTGGGCGTGGGCAAAGCTCAGACTCAGCCAGGCCAAGAGGCTTAAAGCTAACCACGAACTCCATTTGATTGGTAAATAAACCATTATTTAAGAGGATAGGACGAGGGGATGTAGTGGTAACCAGTTACCCAAACAACGTCCGCCCCGTTACTTTTAAAAGTATTAGCAAAAAGTTCTGGCCCCGTCGAATCAATGTTCAAGTCTGATTTACTTGTGTAGAAAAGGACACCTGTCACCAAAAATAACGCAGCCAACCCAGTTACAGGAAGAAGACGCATTTTCCAAAGCGAGAAAAAAGATGGCTCTTCTTTTTTAAGCTCTTCCCGCAGGCGCGTCCAAGCCCAGGCCTGATGTTGGTCGCTACGGTTTTGAGTCTGCGCTAATGAGCGTAAATCTCTGCGGAGGTCTTGCAGCGCAGAGGCGGGAGCGGCTTCGAGTGAGTCCAGTTCTTTCTGGAAAGATTTAGAGTTCTTCATAATTTTCTTGCAGGAGTTTTTTTAATTTCTGACAGCTATAAAAAAGACGGGAGAGGACGGTGCCCTTTTGTATTCTTAAGATTTGCGCCGTTTCCTCAGTGGAGAGGCCTTGGATCAAACGGAGCTCGACCACGGCTCGTTGATCTGGACTTAGTTTTTCTAAAGCCTTCTGGATGATGGCATGACGATCTCTATGCTCAGCCGCGTGGGCTCCCGTTTGCGTGTCGATCGCTTCATGGGGTTGGGATTCCTCGTCATCTTGCAAGGGAAAGAGCCCAAGCCATTTTTGGCGACGAGATCGTTTACGTAAGGCGTCATAACAGTGATTAATTGTGATGCGATATAGCCAAGTGCTAACTTTAGAGTTGCCTTGGAAACGATCGAAGGAACGGAAAGCCTTCACAAAGGCCTCCTGCACTACGTCTTCGGTCAAGCTTTCATCTTGTAAAATATGATTCACGGCACTCCATAAAGGTTTATAGTAGTGTTGATGCAAGGTTTCCCACGCACGCTCTTTTTGAAGTCCATCCGTATCCAACGAACGGGCAGCAAGCAGCCACTGTGGTTCCGAGAAAATCACTACTTCCTTTGAGACGTCCATGAGTTAACTTCTATTCAGGCCAGATTAAATTAAAGTTCCAAGTTCTAAGTTTAAAGTTAATAGTAAGAATACGTGAAAATACTGCATCGCTACCTTTTAAAGCAAGTCGTCCTAACCTCATTGGCGGCAATCGTCACGTTGACCTTTGTTGTGTTGATGTTTGATGCCTTTAAACGCCTGACTATCCTGTTGATTGATAATGACGTTTCCTTAGTCACTATTTTTTACATGCTACTCTTGCTCGTGCCGCAAGCCCTCACGCTCACCATTCCTTGTGGCCTACTTACGGGCATCATTATTGTCTTTGGACGCATGTGTCATAGCCTAGAAATTACCGCCATTCGGGCCGCTGGACTCGGCCTCATTCCATTTATCGCCCCCGTCGTTCTGCTTAGTTTGTTCCTCAGCATTTTTTGTTTCTACAACAATGCGCTCCTAGCACCGCAGGCCATGACCAAGTTTAAATTGATGTTTGTCGAAATGGCTAAAAATAATCCTACTGCCTTTATTCGTGCGCAAGAACCGATAACGCGCTTCGGCGGCATGAAAGTTTACGTAGAAAAAAAATACGGTAACACTCTGGAAGGTATTCATATTTGGAGATTAGGCGCCAACAACATTCCCGTGAGCAGCATACGAGCAGATCGTGGCATCATCTCGGCCGACTTACAGGATATGTCTCTCACCATTACTCTCACCAACGCCCGCCAAGAAGACCGCGGAAAAGATCCCACTCGCCTTCAACAAATTGAAACGGGCATGAAAGCCGCCCAGTTACCCATTAAAGTTTCCATCCGTGACATGCTCGACACCACGAAGATCAGTAACAACATTAGCATTTTACCCATCGAAGAATTGCGGGGACGCATCTTTGGTAAGATAGGGCAAGAGTCCAATGTCATACCTCTTCTCACCGAACTGCAGCGTCGTCTCGTTTTCTCCATGTCGTGCTTTACCTTTGCCTTAGTTGGGATTCCCCTAGCCATCAGCACGGGGCGCAAAGAAACTTCCGTCGCATGCTTGCTCAGCCTTGGCGTTGCCGTTACGTATTTCTTACTCGTCCTAGTTGCTATGGCCTTTAAAGAAAATGCTTCGGCCTATCCAGAACTCATCGTCTGGATTCCCACCATCCTGTTTCAAGGACTAGGCTTCTGGCTCTTATATAAAGTAAATAATCATCCTGCATAAACCGATCCAAAGTTCCCCCCTCCTCACTAGCATGAGCGTAAGCGATGCACCGTAATTTCAGGAGGACAATAAAATCGCGCAGCAACACCACAACTACCCGTTCCCACTGACGTGTAACCCTGCATCCCACCGCAACGCCAAGCCCCCTTGACCCGCTCCTGCGGCATACTCCGTCGCACCGGACACACTAACACCCGCCCTCCAGGTAAACACATCTGACCACCGTGTGTGTGCCCAGCTAACATTAAGTTATATCCATACCCCGCCGCTTCCTCTGCAGCTTCTGGCGTGTGGCACAATAAAATCGTCGCCTCCCCCAGCGGCATCATTCCACGGGCTTTAGCAAAATCATGTGTCTTATAAAAATGAGGATCATCCACCCCGCATAACCAAAATCTCGCCCCAACCTCGCCAATCGCCATCGTCTCATTTAACAATATTGGCAGTCCCGCCGCTTCTAGTTCGGGCACGATCTCAATAAAATCATGATTTCCTAAAACCCCTGCCCGCGGCCCGGTGAGAGCAGAGATTATTTTTTTCATTCCGACCATGCAGCCCATGGAATTTTCACGCGTGGTATTACGAAAGTCCCCCGTTATCACTGCTCCATCATGTGGAGTTATCTTAATTAATTCACAAATAATAGGTAATAATTCTTGATCTAAATCTAAATGTAAATCCGTTAACTGTAAAAGCCGGAAACCATCTAAGGCCTTCGGAAATCCTGCGATTACCCAGTCTTTTTCTACCACACGTAAACCTAAAAATCCCTTACGCCCTAGTTTGGTTAGCCCTCCCAATTTCAAAAAAGTTTTCATCAAGCTATCCAAGGGAAGTAAGCGTTCGATTTTAAAAAGCCCTTCCCCTTGGTGATTTAACCTAGCCCAATGATTAGCCTGTTTTTCTAAGCGCTGCCGTAATAAATCTGACCCTAATCTTTGAGCTAAATTTGCATACACCTCAGACCGAAGCACAGTATTCATCGCTTATAATAGGATTTGCGCCGTTGCATCTCAGGCATGGGCTTCACACGTAAGCGAACCGAGTGGGAACCAAATTTTTTCCGTAGCTCCCGCAGGATCTGTAGGGAACTCTTCACCGCAAATTCTTCCCCCGCCTCAATCACAGCGCAGCCGCCCCCTTCACCAGGGATCTGTAGGCACAAGGGCGTCACCCCATGATACTCCCGCGCTAATTGTTCTAATTCCAAAAAATGTTCTGGCCCACATTCACTTCGTTCAAAATATACGTACACCTCGCGAATCAAACTCTCACAAGCCTCATCCAAAGGAGTAATATGCTGAGCCAACATTTTCGCTTGGTCATCCATGCTGCGATCAATAAATCCCGCCACAATCAGCGGCGCACCGATTTCTAACTGGTTGCCGTGTTTTTGGTACAGCTCATTAAATAACGTAATTTCAATCCGCCCCGTCTTGTCCTCCAAGACTAAACGCGCGTAGGGCCGTTGATCTTTCGTCAATCTCACTTCCTTAGAACAAATCACTCCAGCCACTCGGACAGGCGTGTCATGAGCCTCCTCACAAGACTCCCCCATGTTGAGATTTCTGAATGCCCGTAAATCACTCTCAAACTCATCCACGGGATGTCCTGTCACATAAAATCCTAACAACTCTTTTTCACCATCTAGTCGTTGCCGCACTGGCCAATCATCCAAAGCCTCCCCAAATGCCTGACCCTTCTTTTTCTTAACTGGCGCTGGTGCCTCCATTAAAAACATCCCTTGCCCACTGTCTCTATCCCGAGCTAAAGAGGCGGCCTGAGCCAGTGCCTGTTCGATTTGGGAAAATAACTGGGCTCGGTTCTTATTCATTTCATCAAAGGCACCTGACCTGACAAGGCTTTCAATCGTCTTGCGATTTAACGCTTTAAATTCCACCCGTTTACAAAAATCATCAAGCGACTCAAAGTCACCACCCACCTTCCTTGCCTCCACTACAGCTTGCGCTGCGCCTTCGCCTACATTTTTAATCGCCGCAAGACCATAGCGAATCTCTTCAGGCCCCACACTGAAAGCTAATTCACTGTGATTCACACTGGGGGGTAGCACCTTCACTCGCATCTGCTTGGCCTCTGCCACGAAGAGAGATATTTTATCCGTATTATCTAACTCATTCGAAAGCAGTGCCGCCATGAACTGCACGGGGTAATTGGCCTTTAGATAAGCTGTTTGATAGGAAATCAATCCATAGGCCGCACTATGCGATTTATTAAAACCATAGCCCGCAAATTTCTCTAACAAATCAAAAATCTCCCCCGCTTTTTTGGGCGCAATTTGGTTGACCCGCTCACAGCCTTCGATAAAGGTCTGCCTCTGCTTATTCATCTCCTCCAGTTTTTTCTTGCCCATGGCACGACGTAATAAATCGGCATCCCCTAAGCTGTAACCTGCCAGCACCTGTGCCGCCGCCATGACCTGCTCTTGGTAGATCATAATCCCGTAAGTATCCTCAGAAACGGTTTTCAAGAGAGGATGTTCATACTCAAATTTTACCTCACCCTTCTTCCGCTTTATATATTCTGGAATAAGATCCATTGGACCTGGCCTATATAGAGCAATCAATGCAATGATGTCATGAATCGTCTCAATATTAAAACTCAGGCAGGTGCGCCGCATTCCAGGAGATTCCACCTGAAACACTCCGATATTCTGCGCCCGATTTAATAAGTCGAAGGTCTTAGCATCATCAATGGGAAAGGTTAAGGCATCCAACTTCTCACCCGTAGATTCTTCAATTAAACGCAAAGCATCTTGAATCACCGTTAATGTTTTCAGCCCTAAGAAATCCATCTTTAACATCCCTAACGCCCCCAAAGGATCCATCTCATACTGCGTAATCACGTTCCCGTGATCGTCACGCGTGAGTGGAATAAATTCCGTCAAATCACGATCCCCGATTACGACACCCGCCGCATGAGTTCCGGTCTGGCGCACCATTCCTTCCAGCGTTAGTGCCGTATCAATTACCTCGCGCACTCGCTCATCGGCCTCGTACAAAGCTTTCATGTCAGGATTGGCCTCTAGCCCCTTTTTAATCGTGATCTTCGGATCTTTAGGGATCATGTCCGCAATGCGCGAGGCTTCAGAAAAATTCATGCCCATCACCCGCGCTACATCTCGAATTGCCATTTTAGCCCCGAAGGTTCCATAGGTTACTATCTGCGCCACGGAACGTTCCCCATATTTATCCTTCACATATTGGATCACTTCACTGCGCCGATTTTGACAAAAATCCACGTCGATATCAGGTGGTGAGATACGCTCAGGATTTAAAAATCGTTCGAAAAGTAACTTATAATGAATCGGGTCTAAATCCGTAATTCCCATTACATAAGCCACCATGCTACCTGCGGCAGAACCACGCCCTGGTCCGACAGGGATTCCGTTCTTTTTCCCGTAGTTAATAAAATCCCAGACGATTAAGAAATAACTCGTAAACCCCATCTTCTCGATCACGCCCATCTCGTACTCCAACCGTTGCCGTAACTCTGGCTCCTGCGCCCGTTCTTTATAGCACCGGGTCATCCCCGTCTCACAAATCTCACGTAAATACGCATCCCGCATTTTCCCCTCAGGCACTGGGTAGGCGGGGAATTTATCCTTACCGAAAACCAGCTGCACATCACAACGCTGGGCAATCTCCAGAGTGTTCGCACAAGCCTCTGGCATATCCGCAAACAACAATGCCATATCCTCAGGACTCTTCAAATAAAACTCATCTGAAGGAAAACGTAACCGTTTTTCATCTCCTAACTTAGCTCCTGTCTGGATACATAATAAAATTTCATGCGCCCGCGCATGATTCTTAGCCACGTAATGCACATTATTCGTAGCCACCAAAGGTATGCCCGTCTGCTGAGAAAGTTTTTTGTAGAACCCTCTGATCTGTTCCTCCACTTCCATCCCGTGGTTATGCACCTCTAAAAAGAAATCATCCGGGCCGAAAATATTACGAAAATCATCCACCGCTTTTTCCGCATCTTTCACACGACCCTGCAAAAAAGCTTGAGCCATCTCACTGCGTGAACAAGCCGTCGTCCCGATTAAACCTTCACGATATTTATTGAGTAACTCTTTATCAATCCTCGGCGTGCCGCCTGAATTCTCTAAATGCGCTTGGCTAACTAACTTTACTAAATTTTGGTAACCAACTAAATCCTTTGCCAGTAAAATGAAATGCGTATTCGGATCCTTCCCGCCAGGCACACTCTTCTCCGTCATCGAACCAGGAGCCATATAGATCTCGCAACCTATGATTGGCTTAATCCCTGCCCCCTGAGCCGCTTGATAGAATTCAATCGCTCCAAATAAGTTCCCGTGATCCGTTATCGCTAGAGCTGACATCCCCAAATCCTTGGCTCGACCTACTACATCCTTAGCCCGGCACGCCCCATCAAGAAGGGAATATTCCGTATGAACGTGGAGATGAACAAAGTCAGGCATAAGAGAACTCAATTCCAGACGGAAAACTCTCATAGTGCAATGGGCATTTGTGGTTCCTAGATCAACCCACATTTTCTCCTCAATCCCTCACTTTGCCCCTTGGCCTTTCCCACCCTTTATTCTAAAGTAATCTCATGCGCATACTCATCGTGGAAGACGATCCTAAAATTGCCTCCTTCCTTGCTAAAGGATTAAAAGAATCTGGCTTTTCCATCGACCTTGCTACCAACGGCACCGACGGCCTCCACCTAGCCCTTACTGAAACCTACGACGCCGCCGTCCTAGACCTTATGCTCCCAGGACTCGACGGCCTGTCCCTTCTCGAACGTATGCGCTCCAGCCGCAGTAAAACTCCCGTCCTCATCCTCAGTGCCAAGCGTAGCGTAGGTGACCGAGTCCGTGGGCTCCAAGCTGGGGGCGATGACTACATGGTTAAACCCTTCGCTTTTTCAGAACTTCTCGCCCGACTTCAATCTCTCATCCGCCGCTCCTCCGGTGCTTCCGAAATTTCCCAACTCAGCTACGCCGATTTAAAAATGGATCTCCTCAAACGCGAAGTATCTCGCAATGGCGTCAAACTTTACCTTCAAGCTAAAGAATTTTCCCTTCTCGATTACCTTTTGCGTAACGCCGAACACATCATCACGAAAACCTCCATCCTTGAGCACGTTTACGACTATAGCTTCGATCCCCAGACCAACGTAGTTGATGTTCTTGTCTGCCGCTTACGCAATAAAATCGATAAAGATTTTCCCAAAAAACTTATACATACCGTCCGCGGCATGGGCTACGTCCTGCGTAGAGAAAATGATTAAACTACCCTTTCCCCTCTCCTTCGGTGCCAAGCTCACGCTCTGGTATGTTTTTCCTTTAATTCTCTCCGTAGGCGTAATCTTCTCCCTCGCCTACTACCTCATTTCCTCCGCCCTCTTCTCCCGCGACCTAAATAACCAACAACTATTCATCCAAGAAATCCAGCTCTGGCAATCCCAAGGGGGCATTCGCAATGTCCAAACGCGACTTCAAAATGATCCCCGCAACGCCCAAGGCCCTTACTTCGTACGCATTAATGACGGCGCCCGCCAGAGCCTCTTCATCGTCAGCTCAGAAAATAATTCCATCCTCGACATTCCCACCATAGAGCGCCTTCCCCTGAAAATTGGAACCCTCGACTTAACCTTTAAAAATCAGGATCGATCCGAGAACTGGATCATCCTCACTACCAGTAATTCAAAAGGTGCCCTCTTCCAACTCGGGCGCCACAGCACCCTCACCCACGAAGTCCTCCGCCAGTTCCGCCTCTCCTTTCTTAAAATTACCTTACCCGTCCTCATCCTTGCCGCTGCTGGAGGTGCCCTCTTCACCTTTCGCGCCCTGCGTCCCCTTAGAAAATTATCCCTTACCACCCGCCACCTCATCGAACACGGAAACCTCTCCGCCCGCGTCCCTGCTGAAACTCACCACGGTGAACTCAACGATCTCGTTCTCCAATTCAACCGCATGTTAGAAACCAACGAACGCCTCATTCGCACCATGCACGACGCCCTAGATAACGTAGCCCACGATCTACGCACTCCCATCACGCGCCTTCGTGTTTCCGCTGAAACCGCCTTACACGATAGCACCAACCCCGAAGCCTCCCGTGAAGCTCTAGCTGATTGCTTAGAAGAAGCTGAAAAAATTCAGCTTATTCTCAATACCCTCATGGATGTAGCGGAAGCTCGCACGGGAGTTATGCACCTAAAACATGAGACCATTCCTCTAAATGATCTTGTTCAAGACGTGACCGAGCTTTACTCCTTCGTCGCAGAAGAACAACAGATGTCCTTCCACGTAGAAATCCCTGAAACTCTTTTAATCCGTGGAGACCGTAGCCGCTTGCGCCAAGCCTTAGCCAACCTCCTAGATAACGCCATCAAGTATGGCAGCCTAGGCCAAACCATCGAGCTACGTGCCCAACAAGAAAATGAATTCGTTGTACTAGAAATTAAAGACTACGGCCAAGGTATCCCCACCTCAGAAATTCCCCGCATCTGGGAACGACTCTACCGTGGTGATAAAAGCCGCAACAAGCGCGGCCTCGGTCTAGGTCTAAGCCTCGTGCAAGCTATTATCCAAGCCCATGAAGGCAGCATCAACGTCCGGAGCGAACTAGGGAAAGGCACCACGTTCACCCTCAAACTCCCCACTAAAAACTGAAACTAAAAATTACGAACAAGCCTATCCTCACTTAGCACCCGGAGACGTATAAACCTTGATCCCTTTTAAATCGTAAAACTTCTTCGACTTAATATTTAAAATGCCAGACTCGCCCGTGATGACTGTACCTTCAGACCGATAGGTAAACCCATTATAAATATAAATCTCTTCACTACTATTCATGCGGGCGGAGTTCGCTTCTAACATCGCAGTCTGACCCACTTCAGATTTAATGGGTAACGTAAGCTTTTTAATTTCAGATAAATCCGTAGTCTCAATTTTAATGTCAGCACTGTCTTTCTTACTCGTTGTCGTTCCATGAAACCACCAGAGCACCAAAAGGAGCCCAAGAAAGCTAACTACCATGAATACTTTATTACTGTTGTTCATATCGATAAATCCCCCAGTGCGATTTACTCGGTAAACAATGCAAAACTTCTAGCTGCCTGTCTACGCTCAACTCAAAGCCTCAAAGGCACGAAGGAGAAGCGCCTTAACGCTTAACCCTCTCCACATCACCCGCACGTATCCATCCACCTTGCGCTCCACCACTTTTCACATAGAGATACTCCCCATGTGCTTCCTGCGACCGCACCACTTCTCCTGGCCTTAAAGTCCCCAATGCTGTTGCCCCCGCAAAGGGAGAAATCAGCAAAGCTGCATTCGGTGCCAGAACCACCGCTCGACTTTCCCTCTGTCCATGAAAAATCACGCCTAGCACTGCCATCACACCGCATATTAAAACAGTAGCCATCAAAGCAGGCCACACTCGCAACACTACCTGAGGAATCCTGCTGCCAGCAAAAGTCCAGAGAACAATTCCCCCCGCCACCACCCATAATGCGACTAATAGCAAACCAGCCCAAACATTTTGACCAAGCCTTAGAAAAGGGCCACTCCCAAACGATCCTTCAGCATTCACCAGATTATTCACCTCAACTACTTTATCTAAATTTTGTCTCAACATCTTGTCATTCGGATTCAGTAACAAACCCCGCTCATAAGCTAAAACCCCCCGCCCAATATCACCTCCTCGCACCAACGCATTTCCTAAGTTAAAATACAGTTCAAGGGATGCCCCTTGGTTTTTAATCAAAGAATCAAAAATCATGGCCGACTCCCCATACTTCCCGTCCGAGTAGGCTTGGTTAGCTCGATTAAAACTTTGCTCCGCCTCAGCCGCATAAGTTGCCGTTCCCAAGAGCAAGAATATCAGAACCTGCCACCCGGATTTCCTAAATTTCCCTAGTTTCTTAAACACTCTTTCCTCCTTTTCCTGCTGTCTGTAACCATTGCTGGATCGAGCCGTAAAGCCTTTGCATTTCAGCCGCATCCAAAGCCGCTCCAGAATAGTCAATCGCATCTAACTCTGAAAAGATCATCTCTAATTCTCCCACTCCTTTAGGTTGCCGTTGTCGCACCTCATGGCGAGTAACACTTTCAGGCGGACAGTTCCATTCTCTAGCTAAAGCCTGCTGTAACACACGTCGAGCTTTCAAGGCGAAGGTATCACCATCAGACTGCTGCATGGCCAATTGCATTTCTCGAACTTCACGCTCCAAAGTTCTCTCCAATTCATGCGCCGCATTACGAGAACCCCACTTGCTCTCATAGGCTCGAAATGCCTTATAACCCACACAGCCCAGAATGAGTATTCCCGGAATAATCAACAACCAGACAAACCACGATTGTGCAGGCCAAAATTCAAGCGAAGCACCCGTAGAACCAAGCTTAAGACGATTGGGAGAAAGCTCCAATCCGCCTTGATCTGATGCGGCTTGAGCTAAAGACGGACTACTCACAGGCCCCGGTCCCGCCTGAATCGGTGCCGCCTGAACTTGCAAAGCTATCGGATCCGAACGCAAGGTTTGATACTGTCCTTTCACGGGATCAAAATAGGAAAACTGCAACATGGGAAATTCTTTTACCTCTGCTGAAAGTGGAATCAAAGCCTGCCGATACGTTTTCTTTCCCTCAAAACCCGCAGTATCTACCGCTTTGAAACTGGCAGAAGGTTTATACGTTCTCCACTGCTTACTTTCCTTCATGCCAGGCCAATCGATTCGGTTAAAATTTCCTCTACCCTCAATTGACGCTACTAATTCCATCGGCTCACCACTGATCAGCTCTGTCGGTGCCGCTTGCGCCACAAACGTAAAATTACCAATTCCGCCACTGAATGAAGCTGGCTTACCCTCACTTGGCAAGGGCAGTACTTTAACATTTCCCACTTTCGTTTTTAACTCCACTTCCACCGACTGGGTGCGGGCCAATAGTTGATCTAAAATACTGGAACCCCCACCTAAGACCCGATCACGATCCTCCACTTCTGCCAGCTGCCGAGCGGATATACTAAACTCGCCTGCCTTGACTGGGGTGATCGTAGCACTCCAAACGAGCAGGTTATACGGCACTCCCTCTATCCCAACCCTGCTCTGCATAGGTTCATTTGAAAAACTTCCAAGCGTAAAACTTTCTCCCACTAACATGGGTAAAGATTTTAAGCCAAACCGTATATTACCTATGACAAAAAGACGGAAGGTTACAGGCACTGCTTGCCCCACATAAATGCGCTCATCATTAAATTCCATTTGAAGAAAATAAGGTTTTTGAAGTTGCTCTTTATCAATAGAAATTTTTCCACTCTCACTAGCTTCAGCGGAACCTGATTGCTCCGATGTGCTCGCCGCCGCCGTCTGACTTTTTAAAATGGTGAGGGTCAAAGGTGCTGTCTGCTTAACTTCCCCCCCAGCCTCAACACTCAATGCAGGAATCGTATAAGAACCTGGATTAAATCCATTCACCCTATAAGCATAGATAGCGGTATCCATACGGTTAAAATTAATAATTTGAATCGACGTGCTTTGTCCGCTGGAAGTGAACTGTAAGCCTGAAACCTCTGGCAACGTGATCTGCGCACGGCTTGCCCCAGCTATGGAAACTCGTAAAATAGCTTCCTGACCTTGCACAATCTGGGAAGGCTCTAATACGGCCGACACCTTGACTTCGGCCTGAACATTACTCAACCATAACGTTCCTGCTGTCATGATTGTTCCTAATATAATCAATACTTTTTTCATAAAATACTTCACCAATCCTGACCCGTCCTAGGCTCATTCTTCCCATCTTTAGTCCGTGTCACAGGTAACAATAACTGTTTCTGTCCGCTTTTTACCGCATTTAATAATGCCTTAGCTTCCTCTTTACTCATTTTGTCCGACTTAGCCTGCCCAGCCTGAAGTTTTCCATCCGAGCCTTTTTCTTCTCCTGGCTTCGACTTATCTTCTTTAGCGTCTTGCTTGTCCTGGTTGGCCGGGTCTGATCCTTCTTCAGATTTTTTTTGCTCTTCTTTTTTCTCTTCTGAACCCGTGTCCTTCTTTTTGTCAGAGTTTGATTGGTTACCTTTACCATCTTCAGAAGGTTGCTGATCCTGAGAATCCTTATTTTTTTGATCTTTTTTCTGTTCTTGTTTTTGATCTTGCTGCTCTTTCTGATCCTTCTTCTCTTGTTCCTTAGAACTTTTCTTTTGCTCGTTGTTTTGCGGAGGTTGACTCTTTAACTCATCCAGACGCTTTTTCACTAAATCATAATTGATCTTAGCATTTTTATTCTCTTTTTCTAAAGCCAAGGCTCCTTGGTAAGATCTCAGTGCAGATTCCCATTTCTTAATGGTTCCTTCACGATCCTTCTGCAGGCTGGTTTCGCCTGCACGGAATTGTGCATTACCTAGGTTGTAATAGGCCTTTTCCTGTAGTTTTAAATCTCGCCCCACTTTTCCCTCTTCAAAAGCTTGAGCCGCATCGTCGAATTGTCCCGCACGATACGCCGCCACACCCTGATTATATCTGAGTGCTGACTTTTCTAATTCTTTTTTCGCTGCCTCCTCATAATGCACAACAGCCTCCGCATACTTCTCCTTCTTCATGCTCTCCTCTGCCTCCCGCACTCCAGCCCAAGCCTGCTGGTTCCATAAGCTCAAAAGTACTAAGAACAAAGCCGTTTTCCCGAAGGAATGATGTTTGCGTTTCCATCGTTTATTTTCCACCACTTTAACCTGATTCACTTCGCGCAGCATCGTCTCCAATAAAAGACAAATTAGGCCAGCCAACAGGAACCATTGGAACTGTTCCAAAGGAACTTTTTTGATGCTTTCTTTTACCTCCAACTCCTTCATCAAATGTTGGTTGTCTCTCATGATTGACTCTAGCCCCTCGCCCTTTGGCCCTAGCGGATAGTAAGTACCTCCTGTGGCCGTAGCTATTTGCTTCAACATAGACTCATCTAAACGAGACTTCACAAAATTCCCTGATCTGTCTTTTACAAAAGAAACGCCAGCTTGGTTTTCTAAATTGGGAATAAGATCACCCCTCGCTGTTCCCACACCAACGGCGTAAATTTTAACCCCCTCTTTCGCCACTCTTACAGCCGCCGCAATACCTTCCCCTTCCAAATCTTCTCCGTCCGTAATTAAAACTAATATTTTCGTATCCCCAGAGCCTTTAGCAAAGGCTTCACTTGCCTCCATAATAGCCGCTCCGATGTTTGTCCCAGGACGGCTGATAACATTTGTGTCTAATGTTTCCAACGAATCATAAAAAGCTTCCGTATCTAAGGTGAGCGGACATAGAAGAAATGCGGAACCAGCAAAAGGCACCAAGCCCAATCGACCACCATCAAAGTTTCGACTAAAATCAATCACCGCCAACTTTGCCCGCTCCAAACGATTAGGTCTTATGTCCTGCGCTAACATGCTGCGCGAGGTATCAATCGCAAAAAGAATATCAATTCCCTTACGCTTAACCTCCTCCAGGCGATAACCCATTTGCGGCCTAGCCAAGGCTAAGCCCAAACAAACAAGAGCTACCAACATTAACCCTTGTTTAACCCGGCGGCGCAGAGCAGACACATTTGCCGTCAAAGCCTTTTTTAAAACTACATTCGTCAAATTACCCAATAATCCCTCACGCTTTAATTCTCCATAAATAAGCACCACAATAGCCAAGAATACGACAACGGCGGTCAAAGCTAATCCTAATGGTTGAGCGAAGGTCATCATGGAATTCTCCTGAAAAACGTATTCATTAAAACTAACTCCGCCAGCAGCAACATCATCGCAGGAATCAAAACATAAAACATCAATTCCTCATAATTATCCTGCTTCCGGATAGTTCTCTTAGTCACTTCTAACGCATTAATTTCTGCATAAATTTTTTTCAATGATTCCGTGTCGGTGGCTCGAAAATACATGCCCCCCGTTTTGTCCGAAATAGCTTTAAGCATGACTTCATCAATCTCGACCTTCACCATAACCAAGCGAGTCCCTCCGAAGCTTGGAACAGGCATCGGAGCTTCCCCTTGTATGCCTGCTCCGACTGAATATATCTTTACCCCTAGGCTACTCGCCACCTCCGCCGCCATTTGCGGCGTAATCGTTCCCGCATTATTAACCCCATCTGTCAGTAAGATTAAAATACGTGACTTAGCTTTTTTTTCATCCAGTCGATTCAGGCCAGTCGCCAATCCCGAACCAATCGCCGTTGCCTCCCCTAGATCGCCTGGCTCTATTTGTTCAAGACGCCGCTGTAACCAGTCGTGATCAAGCGTGAGCGGACTCACTAAATACGCCTCCCCCGCAAACGCCACCAGACCGATCCGATCATTCGGCCTCTCCTCAATAAAATCACGCAGAACATTCTTCACTACGGCTAGCCGATTCACCTGATTTCCATTTAACTTGAAATCCAAAGACTCCATCGAAGGAGAAGCATCCACCACCAACATGATATCAATGCCGCTGGCCTCTACTTGCGTTGTGCTTTCACCCAATTGAGGTCTCGCTAGTGCCACAATAATCAAGCCCACGGCAAATAGACGGCCTAATAAAAAGATACGCCCTATTTGCCCCCTCGTCTTACGCCCTACTAACTCCCCCACTGCTATACTTGGAAAACGCAAAGCTGGAGCCTTCCCATATCTGCCCCACCAGAAAGCTAGGACGGGCAAGAGGAGTAATAACCAAAGCAATTGCGGATCATGAAAACGCATCATAAAGCTTGTCCAGAAGCCGCCGCTTCTTGCGGCTTCATCGCTTGCGTAACGAGACCTGATACCATTGTTTGCTCAACAAATCGACGAGCCGAGAGCCACATCGTTTCCATCTCTTCAAAACTTAATGCCTCTTTTCCAAATTTAGCTTGGTCGCATAGATGTAGAAATTGATCTAACTCCTCCAAATGATCCGTTATCTCTCTCAGATGCAACATACGCATCTCGCGCAAAAATTCCTCCGTCGTCCTCTGCACCACAGGCACATGAAAACGTTCTTCCATATAACGCCTCAGCACCTCAGAAATACTAAGTGAAAATTCTTTAGCCATACCCTCTTGCATTACACAGCGGGACTCATCTAACTCACGCAAAGCTCTCGCACCATAAGCTTCCACAAGTATTAGTGTAGGCTTCTTCTTTTTTAATAAATAAATCAACACAGCTAAACCAACCACAGCCACCAAGCCTAAGACATAGATCCACCATGCTAAACCAGCTAGTGGTATAATACCCTGAATATCTTGAATGTCTTCCTGCGCCGCCCCTAGCGGAGTGGCCAATAGTCCCACCATAGCTAGGAACCAATAAAAGCAGATCATGACGGAAAAGCGTAACGGTTTCATCAATGTCTCCGTTCCCGATTTTTAAAAAAACCAAGCAATGTTGCTAAATAAGGTTTGTCTGGAACCAACTCCAAATAATCTACGCCACAGGATTGAATGGTCTTACGCAGCTCTTTGCGCCGACTTTGAGACAATCGCTGATAGTCTTCTCGCACACTTTTTCTATTGGTGTTAACTTCCACTTGCTCCCCTGTTTCAGCATCTTCTAAAGTTAACAAGCCCACTTCCGGTAAATCCCATTCTCGTGGGTCATTTATCGCCATGGCTACCATGTCATGCCGTTTATTGGCCGTTTGTAATTTCGATTTAAATTTAGGTAACACCTCAGTCAAAGGTCCCGTTAAACAATAATCAGAAATAAGGAAAACTACCGCCTTCCGTTTTTGTACCCGACAAATAAACTCAATAGCACCTGTAATATCTGTCCTACGACCCTCCACCTCAAAAAATAGAATTTCACGAATCACTCGTAACACATGCCCGCGTCCCTTGGCTGGGGGAATGTAAAGCTCAGCCTCATCCGTGAATAGAAGTAAACCTACCTTGTCATTATTACGCACCGCAGAAAATGCTAATACACTGGCGATTTCCGCTGCTAACTCCCGCTTACTTTGCCCTCCTGAGCCGTAGTCCCCCGAGGCGCTGAGATCAATCATCAAAATCATGGTTAACTCACGTTCTTCCGTGAATTTTTTTACAAAGACCTTACCCGTCCGTGCCGTTACATTCCAGTCTATCGTTCGCACCTCATCCCCTGGCACATACTCCCGAACCTCCTCAAAGTTCATCCCACGACCTTTAAACACAGAGTGGTAATGCCCAGCAAGTGTGTCGTCAGCTAGACGATTTGTGCGGATCTCCACCTGTCGCACCTTCTGGAGAATTTCCCGTGTTTTTTCTTTATTCATCACGTTGGCGGCGATTATTTTTTACATTAACTCAAGGTACTGGAATCGTATCGAGTATTTTCTGAACAATTGTCTCATTTTTTAATCCTTCCGCTTCCGCCTCATAAGTCACTGTCACGCGATGCCGCAAAACATCCATCGCCATGGATTTTACGTCTTGCGGTGTGACATAACCACGCCCTTCCAAGAAGGCGTAAGCACGAGATGCTAAAGTCAAACTAATCGTCGCACGGGGCGAAGCTCCATTTAAAATATAGGCTTTTAAATCCAGTCCATAACGCTTCGGATCACGCGTGGCATAAACTAAATCACAAATGTATTCTTTAACCTTGTCGTCCATGTAGATGCTGTTAACCACATGTCGAGCCTGTCGCACATGCTCTGCCGTCATCACGGCCTGCACGGCAGGTCGTGCTTCGGTCGATCCCATCAAATCCAAAATCACTCTCTCTTCTTCGCGGCTTGGATGATTAATCACTACCTTTAACATAAACCGATCCACCTGCGCCTCAGGTAATGGATAGGTGCCTTCCTGCTCAATAGGGTTCTGTGTCGCCATGACCAAGAACGGATCAGGTAGGATAAAGGTCTTATCACCAATCGTTACTTGCTTTTCTTGCATGGCCTCCAACAAAGCACTCTGCACCTTAGCCGGCGCACGGTTAATCTCATCTGCTAAAACAAAGTTAGCAAAAATCGGTCCGTGCTTGACGATAAAACTAGCTTCCCGTTGATTATAAATTTCAGTACCCACAATATCCGCCGGCAACATATCAGGCGTGAATTGAATACGCCTAAAATCCAACTCAATAGCTTGAGCTAATGTTTTCAACGCTAAAGTCTTAGCCAACCCCGGCACGCCCTCCAGTAACACATGCCCATTTGTCAGCAACCCCACCATCAGCCGATCAACCAAACCATGTTGTCCGACCACAAAGCGCCCCATCTCCTGCCGTAAGGGTTCCACCCATTGTGACGCCTCGCGCACAGCTTCCGTGATGTTCTGAATGGTCGCATTCGCAGGACGCATGGTTCCAGGTAAAGAGGGAGGATTCGTAGTCGTAGATGTTTCAAAGCTCATAAGTGATTCCTTTAATGGTTGTAGAAATTAAGCTACCACAACTGGCTGACATCAACCTTTCCATGAGATTACAAAAAGGTAATGTTTTTTTATACATGAGCGCAGACTACCTTATCGTCGGGGCTGGGATCGCAGGGTCATTCCTTGCTCGAGCCCTTGCTCTACGGGGCCGATCCGTGCTCATGCTCGACTCCCCCCTAGCTGGCGGCTCTTCGCGCGTCGCTGCATGGATGGTTAATCCCATCACGGGTATCCGCTTCTCCGCTAGCTGGCGTGTCGATACCTTCCTGCCCTATGCCCGTCATTTCTATCAAGAGTTATCTGTGGAATCTGGTCTGAAGCTTTTTTATGATCACCAGATCTTGCTCTTCCTCCAATCCGCCGAAGAACTCCAACGCCTAAACAAGAAAAGAGCCGATCCCCTTATTCAACATTACAGCTCTGCTTTACCGGAAGACTACTTAGCACCATCCAGCGCAAAGCACCCCTTTTTTCACGCTATCAATACCCATGGTGCCATTAACCTCAGTGGCGGCGGCAGGGTGGACCTGGGTCCATGGCTTATCCACTTCCACCAACAACCTACAACAGGAGTAACTTTTTTTTTAGACCACTTTGAAGCGAAGGACTTAGACATTCAGACCGATCATGTCCGTTGGAAAAATCAGCACTTTAAAAAAATCATATTCTGCAACGGCTACAGCCATTTACCATGGTTTGATTGGCTGCCTTGGAAAGCCGCTAAGGGAGAAATTCTGACCATCCATCTACTGGACTATCCCCTCACTGATATTCTTAAAAAAGGCATCTTCATCATTCCACTAGGTCAAGACCTCTACCGTGTTGGCTCCACCTACGACTGGGATCCGCTCGACAGTCAACCCACGCCACAGGGTAAAGAATTCCTAAACCAAGCCTTAAAAGAAATTATCCGACCACCATTTCTAATCGTCAACCATCAAGCCGGGGTGCGCCCCATCATCCACGGCAACAAACCCGTCCTAGGCCTCCACCCCCGTTATCCGCAACTAGGTATTTTAAACGGACTAGCCTCTAAGGGTGCTCTTGCTGCACCGTGGCTAGTGGACCACTTGGCCAGCCACTTAGAAGAACAAACCATGCTCGAAGTGGAAGTAGATGTTGCTAGAAATTTATAATCTAAAAATGAAAACTATCACCTCATGAAAATATTTTTACCCCTTCTCATCATCACTTACTTAGCCCTGCACGACAGCACAAAAGGCCAATCAACCATTGTTGATCCGAGCCCCACTGACCCAAAATCCCCCAGCTTTATCTTGCAATTCCCCACACCCAATATCTCCATACTAAACGGGCATCCCGAAAAATTTTTTCAGCCCACTGTTAGTAAAAGAGCCATTTCTGGTATGTATGGCTTTGTCCGCTCTTCCGAGCCTGAACCTGCCCGCACTTTTGATCTCTTTCACGAAGGTATCGACATCCAACCCACTAAGCTTGATGCCCGACGCAATCCACTCGATCCTGTAATGGCCGCTGCCGCTGGCACCGTCGTTTACACCAATCGTAAAGCTTCCCGATCTAACTACGGCCTCTACCTTATGATCCGCCACCAAGTCGGCTCATGGCAGCTTTACACAACCTACGGCCACCTTGCCGCTATTTACGTAAGAGAAGGACAAGAAGTAGAGGCAGGACAAGTCATCGGAAAGATGGGTTGGACTGGAAATGTCGGCACCCGGGAACGCGCTCACCTCCATTTCGAAACAGGTTTTTTGATCAATAAAGATTACAAAACATGGTATGAAAAGGTCGGTATCGGATTCGAGCCACGCCCCAGCCCAAACGAACACGGAAACTTTACCGGACTCAACTTCCTCGGAGTCGATCCTACCGCACTGCTCTTAGCCAGCAATTCAGGAAAAGCTCTAAGCATTCCTGAAATTTTTAAGACCTTAAAACCCGCCTTCCGTGTTCGGCTACCAGCGCAGGCTGATTACTTTGACTGGCAAAAACGTTTCCCCGAGCAGGTCGAAAACGGATTAGATCTGCCCCAGCCCATTTCATGGGAGGTTGAATGCTCTCGCACCGGCCTGCCCCTGAACTTCAAACGCTCCGATGTGCCTTGCCAGAGACCTGAACTACTATGGTTTAACGAATCCCTCAATCGTCAAGATTCCTTCACCCGTGGCCTCGTCCAAAATGTCCAAGGTAAACGTAGTCTCTCTCGCCACGGGTTAAAATGGTTTAGCCAACTGATGTGGCACTAACCTGCCTTGCTTAAGTGCTATTAAACCTGCTCCCTTTCTAGGTTTACACAAAAAAGCCTCCCGAAGGAGGCTTTCTAAATGTTCGACTTCTGTGTTTCAATAAGCTTACTGAACCAAGCCGCCTAGGGCTCCTTTGCCTTCCCAAGATTGGGGTTTATTCCAAGGCACTGTGGAAATTTTTTCGCGATCTGTTTTCGTCGTATCGACGGGCTTACTCGCACATGAGGTGAACAATAAGCTTAAACCAGTAACCACTAACATCATAACAATCGATTTCATTCTAAAAGGTCTCCTTTACTTCGGATTTATTTATATCCGAAGATAACTCTATCTCCTACTTGAATTTCTTGCTTTGTCGAGTCTGGAAGAATGTCAGCCACGGCACTCGTCGCATCAACTGAAACGCTGCGGACCTTACCAATTAAGGTTTCTCCACGATAGACGAGCAGCTCAACACCTTCGACTAAACGATTATCCTTACCCACATCGAGCACGACAAAGTTCCAAGCCTTATTAATAGCCATGACCTTACCGCTCAAATCATCAGGAGCGTAGCCCTTGCTGCGTAAACGATCTTGGTCCTCAAATTTGCTGATCAATGCTATTTTCTGAGCCAAAGAATCCTCGATGATTTTATTCTCACGCTCGAGAGCTTTTAGTTTCTCAGTCGATTCCGTAAGCTGACCTACCACAATCTTAGCTTCACGCCCGCCCAGATCGTCTTGGATGGCGTTTAATTTGATTTCTACCTCTGAGAATTTCGCTTTCGTTGCCGTGAGCTCTGTCGATTTCGTCGTCAACTCATTCTTCGCACTCGCCAGTTCAGTCGTCTTAGTTTGTATATCTGCCTCTATTTGATCTACTTTTTTGGACGTTTCTACAAGCTTTTCTTGGCTCGTCTTGAGCTCTTCCTTGGTAGCTTTAAATGTTTTATTCAGCGAATTAATATACTCCGTCGGTTGAGAGTCAGAGATTAAGAAATCTGAATTATAAGGCACCGCCATGGGCGCTTCTCTTAATGCGCCCTCCGCATCCCTAAGTTGTTTCACGTAGCCCGACTTCTTCGTGGACACGTAAATACCTATGCCCGTTGATAAGACAGACAATATAATAGCCACGATACAAAATACTTTTCCTATCTTTGACATTAGTAACTCCTGTTAAGACTCTAATATTAGAGACTTACGATAGATACAACACATCTATGTCCAGCCTGTCAACAGAGAAGATTCACTTGCCCTCTTTCACCATTTAGCACGCCGATGCACCTCTGAGAAAGTCCCTAACCAGTCCCTTTCATTCAACCTTAATTCCGACCTCAACCAATCAGGGGAGTAACTAGTTGCTCCCAACGATTCCACCATATTGCGCTCCGCCACGTCAGCAGTTATCACTACCACTCGCTCCTTATCTACCACCGTAGCCACGAGGCGTTCAATGATGCTATCCGCCGTCTGCTCCGCCGTGCTATAGGCGGTAACCATTCCACGATGCTTGGCTACGGGCGAACTCCCCATTTTCCCATCAAATACTAATGTTACTAACCAATTTGAGGTATCGTGCAGCTCCGCTAACTGGCCAGATAAAACCTCCCTCGCTTTATTACGGTTTTTCTGGTGCAACGACCGCAGCTCTGGCCACTGAAAAATAACGCTGTGCCCATCAATGAGTAGATATTTTTTCATGGCTCTTTACCTAATTGATACCCATTAAATTAGTCTTTGCAACAGCGCTACCATAACGTAAAGTCTAGCCATGATATTATGGCTTGCCTTAATCCTTGCCGCCGTTCTTTTCCGAACCGCTACCCCGCACCTTGATGGCTTAGCTAATTTTGCTCCGCTCATGGCTATCACGCTATGCGCCAGCATCTATCTCCCCAGAAAAGTTGCCCTCCTCGTTCCTCTTAGCACTTTACTTATTTCAGACCTTATCTTAAACCATCATTACCAAAGCCCTCTTTTCCAGCCCTTCATGTTTGCCACCTACGCATGTTATATCGCCGCAGGATTTCTTGGGCTCTGGATTGCTACCAAGAAAAATTTCTGGACTATTCTAGGCGGCTGCTTGGCCTCCACTGCCCTGTTTTATCTAGTCACGAACTCCCTCGCTTGGATATCTAACCCGTTGTACGCACCCACCTTAGCTGGTTGGTTCCAAGCCCTTACCCTGGGCCTACCTGGCCTCCCTCCCACCTACACCTTCCTGCGTAACTCGCTCCTGAGTGATCTCACCTTCACCGCACTCTTTGTCGCTAGCATGGAATGGCAAGCATCCAAAAACGGGCTGCCCCATTTACCCTTTTTCCACTATATCTCAACCCCCAAGCCCAAGCTAGAAGCCTAAACTCGGGGCTACTACCATGCCCCCAACTTTCACTACCCTGCCAGTAAAAATCGGCGTCCTCGCCGACACCCATGATCGGCTGCCCCATTCCGTCCTCACACAACTGCACGACTGCGACCAAATCTGGCATCTTGGCGACGTCTGCCTCCCCTCCACCCTGTCCCCCCTCTATGCCTTAGGAAAACCCCTAAGTATCGTCCACGGAAATTGTGATTCCGAGGAATCTTGGCCCATGACCTTGACCCACCACATGGCGGGTAAAACCTTCCACCTTATACATATTCCTCCCGCCCAAGCCCCCCTCGGCACCGACATCCTTCTCCATGGTCACACCCATGTGCCTTGCGACCATACGATCTCAGGCTGCCGCTATCTCAACCCCGGCTGCATTAGCCGCCCAAACCGTGGTGCCCCCGCCTCCTTCGCCACCCTCACCGTCCATCCCAATACAGAAATCCTCTGGCAACTCCACAAATTTCAGGCCTAGCGACTAAACCTTTTTGCCCACTGCAAACAACACTTAGAATATAAAACGAGAACTGCCCCATAGAAGCGTTCTAAGTGCCGCCACCTTGGCTCCTTGAAACGCAGCTCCGACCGTAATAGCTGATTTGCTCAAAGAGGTTGATTTTGAGGTAAAAAAACTCACGAAGGGAAAGCTCATTCAGGCTATCTAAACGTAGGGCGAGTTACTGACAAGCAACGGTTGTCGTGCTACGGCGAAACTTTCCACCAAGACTAAGAAACTGGCACTTTAAAATAACGATCAATCTCTTTCAAACAGGGCGATGCGAAATGATAATCTTTTTCCCACTGATTGACGACATGATCTAAGCCGCAGCTCATGAGATTAAACTGCCTCTTAATCGACTCTACGAGAAACGGATTAAAACTATAAAAACCAGCAAAAACCTTTTTCTGGAAGGTGTCAGATTCATTCACTTGGCGGCAAACAAGAACCGCATTAGCCTTAGGACTGGCGAACAGGACAATCCAATATTTGGAAAGTTCCGGGCGGAAGATGGGAATGAAATCAATACGGCTACAACCTTTAGGAGTTTGGCCAGCTCCCCAAACTCGAACGGCATCTAAATCCTTCGACAGACCAACGTAACGCTTTTTCTGCGGCTTAAAATTTTCTAGTAGTTGAAACGTAGAGATCAACTCGCCCTGCCTTTGTTCAGAGGCTAGATCCTCGATTGCATGGCTAACCGCAAGCATAGCTTCGTTATTAAAGACGTGAATAATATCATGTTCAGGAATAGAGACTAGCTCACCCAAGGTTGCCATTTTCTGCGGAGATGACTCTTTCTTAACACTCTTAAGTTTAGAAACGTAATCAAGTTTTACAGAAGAAGATTTTAATGTAGCGCATTGAACATGAGAATGCTTTGCGTACTTTTTCAGCTTTATGCGGAAACGCTTTACTGTGCTCTCCTCATCCCGTGTGACTGCAATCATTGAAATAACGTAGACCTTTTTTTAAGTCAGGCAAGCGCGGCGTGAAAAAGCACTAAAGCATGGCCTGTTTGCTCTGGTGGTATTTGACTCAGTCTGGCCTTTGCTTAATATCTTATAACCTTCTCCAAACACTAACTTGAGCCGAACTTAACTGATACTTACGTGCATGTTCACGGATTAAAAAGGGTTCTTCGCTAGTTTCCACTAAACGAAAATCAGGCACTAAAATTTCTTTAATACCGTCCAGCGTCCGCACAGGCACCCCATGGCGCATGAATCCACCTAACCATTTTTCTCGTGGTGTAAACTCTGTCATCCATGAACAAGGTGACGTAATAACAAGCACGCCTCCTGAGTTAACCAGCTCCTTACTGCGCTCCAAACAAGCCGCCGGATCAGGCAAACGGCATATAAGATTGGCCATCAACAATGCCTCAAATTTCCCCAAATCCTTCCGTAAATGGCAAGCATCCCCTTGTTCAAAAAAAACATGTCCGGAGCGAGCTTCTGGTTCCAGACGAGCGACTAAGGGCGTTGTTAGCACGCCTTCGTCCTGACGTTGGTAGTCGATACTTCTTAGCTTTTTCAACGTTCCCGCCGCTTGGATAAATGATGCGGAAAAGTCTATACCCACAACCTCATCAAAATATTTTGATAAGGTAAAACTAGAACTTCCCACCGCACAGCCAAGATCCAGCACCCTGCCCTTTGTGGGTTCAGCATGCCTAATCACCAGCTCGGCACAACGCACCGCAAAACCTAGGGCTTGCGACGGGTAGAGCGGGTCAATTGCGATTTCCGAGGCACTTCCATAATGAAATAAAAGATACTCAGCTAAGGCTTTGTCCGATTCGTAAATATTCAAGTTAATGAGCCAAAAGCTGGTTTAAATACTCCGCAGGTTGATAATTTCTTAGCAAGACCACACTGCTCCCATTACGTTGCATCCGCACCTCAGGCACTTCGATTTCAGGGGTCTTATGGGGAGCAAATAGGATGTCGTCATGCGTAGCATTTTTTGCAATTAAAAATTTATCCGGTGTTAAGTGTCCCCCTAAATGATCACTGCGTCCCGTTGCCACGTGTAAAGTGCCGCGCACTTTCTCATCTTGGATGTCGCGCCCTGACCAAGGCAAGAGTTGCGTGCCGAAGCCCAACTCTCCCAACTCACCCGTAAGGGGATCAGCGATTATTTTATTTTGGTGATCGCTAATGGTCTGCAGGTTTCCCGCAATCATTGAGACATTTACAATCCTACCATCACTCACCTTCATCAGGCCTAGGGTTCCGTCCTCATATTTCATGGGAAAAAATCCATGCGCTCCCGTTGGAACATAATAAATTTCACCAGCGGGTAGGTTCGCAACATCAGGTTTCGTGCCCCGACACAGCCCGTGACTCTTCTGCGCTTCTTGCTTGTTTAACTCTAGCACTAGGGTGTATTTATCCCCCTTAACAATGAAATCAATTTCCACCTGATCGGCCTTCGTCATGCCAAGCCTCAACTTCTCCGCTTCGACGCTTACCTCATCATAATCCACGCAGAGGCCACTGTTTAAAATAATATCATTCACCCCATGTAAGGTCGCTCCACGGAACCCGAATTTTTTGGCAAAGGCAGTTAAAGGTGCCGTGGCTGAAAACGTACTGATACATAGTATAATGTCATAGTGCGTATAAATATCCTTCTCTAAACTCAACTGCTTGCCCTCAGGTGAAAACGCTTCATCAGGCAAATCTAGATTGCTGCCGCCTGTAATTTGGTAAGCAAAAAAGTCGCCCCCTATTAAACCAAGCTCTTGCAAGACTGTTTTTTTTAAGCCTTGGTAAAATACATCGTGTGCGTAGCGCTGAATCGTAAGCGCTGGATCATTTAAAAAAGCAAAATCCTTCGCCTCACGAGGATCTGGCAAATCAATCAGAATAGCGACACGTTGACCTGGCTGCGGATCAAAAACCGTTTTGAGTAATCGCGTTAAGCTAAAGGCTGGGAAGGATTTTGGAACTAAGGGTGAGATGGAACCTAGGGGGGAGTTATTCATAAAATTAAACTTATTGAACTTTAACTATCCATTACTTTTTTCCGCAAGCAACTGGTTATACTAACTATTATTTAAACTCCATAGACATTCCATACAACTTATCAGGCTCTAGCTCGACTGCGCAACAGCAACAGAGGCTAAAGTAACCGAGTCTCAAACAGCCTTTTCCATTTCCGTGCTTACAGGATTATTTAATTGCCCGATACCTTCTATCTCAATGCTAACTCTATCCCCAGCCTGCAGCCAGCGCGGCGGGCTAGCGGCCATTCCCACACCCGAAGGCGTACCAGTAAGAATAACCGTCCCTGCCTCCAAGGTCGTACTCCCGCTTAAAAACTCAATTAAACTCGGCACATTAAAAATCATGTCACTGGTATGCGAGTCTTGGACTAGCTGCCCATTCACCTTCGTTTGAATACGTAGATCGTTCGGATCCACTAGCTCGTCAGTAGTAACCAGACAAGGGCCTAAAGGACAAAACGTGTCAAACGATTTACCCCGACACCACTGCCCACCACTTTTCTTAACTTGCCAATCCCGGGCACTTACATCATTCGCACAACTATAACCTAGAACATACCTCAAGGCTTCCGCACGAGAAACATTCTTACATTTCTTACCAATTACAACCGCCAGCTCACATTCATAATCCACCTCATGACTTGGTAAGTAAGTAGGGATCAAAATAGAATCCTCTGGATTTTGTGCAGCGGATACATTCTTATAAAACACCACGGGGAAATCTGGAAACTTAGCCTTCATTTCCTCCGCATGTTTACGGTAGTTTAAGCCAATACAGATAATCTGATGCGGTACAACTGGAGCCAAAAGTTTCGCCACTTCCACCACCTTATCCGTCACGACGTATGATCCATAAAGTTCACCCTCAATAAGCAAGGCGCTGCTTGAGTCAAGTTGGCTTCCGTGATGCACTGCTCCCTGACGATCTGAAAAGCGAATTAATTTCATACCTTTATCTCAACATGAAACCTTAATAATAAAACACCCATTTTTTTGTTAATAACCTCTGCCACCGCATTGACTCTTATTCCTGCAGGTTTACTGTTATGATATGAGTTCTGCGCTTTTCAGGTTTTATTCTGCCAATCTTGCTTTTCTTATCATTGCTCTTTTTTTGCCGCATTCAGCCCAAGCTCAATCCGTCTCTCTCCCCACGGATCGCGCCCGCATCGTCATCGCCACTATTCCTGATGCTTATAACCCTAGCGGCCCTGCGTTGAAAGTTCTCCGCACAGATACCAATACTCCGCTCCGCGCGGGGACGGCGTGGATCTGGGATAAGCCCCCACAGGAGCAGCCCCATTCCTATTACGCTTCTATGCAGGCCAAGGGGCTCAATGGGGTGCGGATGATCCTTTTTGACATCTGGGAGACCGAGGCCTACACGCCTGGGCCCAATTTCACCCCCACGAATTGGAACGACGCCGCTTATCGCACCCGCCAGCTCGCCCGCATGGAACGCTCGGTCAACTACGCATCCGCCAATGGTCTCTACGTGATCATTAACTGCCACAATAAAATCCCACTCTACAACGCCACCTACGCCGACGCCCTCTGGACTTACGTGGCACCCTATTTCGCCAATCGCACCCATGTTATCTATGAAGCTTCCAACGAGCCGATGAGCGGCATCGGAAACAACGGGAACCTCGAATCGGTCCACCCGGGTCGCCTCCAAGAACTTAAAACGACCTACAACATTATCCGTGCTGGAGCACCAAACACCCACATCATGATTTTCTCACCACCGGGCATCAACGACTACGGTTTCGGAACTGGAATGGGTAACTTAGCCGAAACCTTTGCCGCCCTGCCTGGAGTAGTGGATTGGACGAAGACCTCGCTTGCCTATCATCTTTACAGCACCGACGGCGGCCCTCTCCCTCAAGCACAGAATTTGCGAAATCTGCACTCACGCTTTGCGGGCTGGCCTTCGGAAAATAATTTTCCCAATTCGGTTTCCAACGCAACGCTAGGGATCACAGATTCGTGGCGTTCCGGGAGTTTCGCTGGACACGAGCATATCAACCAGACCTGCGAATTCCTCGGTCTCGGGTGGAGTATGTGGAATATAAACGGGCAGGAACAGTTGGATAGAAACTGGCCTGTTCTCTGGGCCGATGCCGTCGCCAAAGGCTACACGTGGACAGCCGATGTTCTCACCATTACTTCGCCGACTTTCACCTCTCCCGCCGCTGTAACCATTTCTCAGGGGTTGCCCGCAACCATACCCCTTGCTGCAAGCCCTGGAATCGTTACTTATACCGCCACCAACTTGCCCAACGGCCTGACCCTCAATACCACCTCTGGCCTCATCAGCGGAACTTCCACCATTGCCGGTACCTTTACCATTGCTCTCTCCGCTACGAACTCCGCAGGCACCAGTCAAGGTGCACTGAACCTCACTGTTACCCCCACCCAAGAAGTAAGCCTCTACGATGAGAATTTCGCTTCAGGAACTGTCGCCGGGTGGTGGTTCTTCTCAGGCGGCACGGGACTCACCAGCACCCTCACCCCTGACAATTCCGGACCCAGTGATGGGAAAGTTTTGAAACTCAACATCCAAGCCCCCAATACTTGGAATGCTGGTATTGGCACCACTCGCTCTAACACACCCCCGTTCACCCTTGCTGATCTTACCCGCACGTTGATCCAAGGACGTATACAAATCCAAAGCCCTTCAGGTAGCAACTTCGCCCTCATCCTCAAAACCGCCAACGGTCAAAGCCTCTATTATAATACCTCCGCTCTAGGCTCCACGTGGGTTGATTTTTCCATTCCCCTCTCCAGCTTCGTTAATGACAATTTTAATTTCAGCGCTAGCTCTTGGGAAATCCTGATCGTTCCCGACTCCACGAACTGGGGCTTAGGCACATCCATCTTAAGCCTCGATTATCTTAAAATCACCCGCCTCGACGACATTGCCGACCCACTTCTAGCTTGGCGTAAAATCCATTTTAACACCACCACTCCCACAGGCCTAGCAGCTGACAATGCCGACCCCGATGGAGATGGCCTAAAGAACATTCTCGAATACGCCCTAGGCGGCAATCCCATGAATCCCGCAAGCGCATCCAACCCTGTTCTTACTCATCAAGGAGCGTTTCTCAGCCTAAGCTTTGATCGCCTTCGCCATGACCTCAATTATCTTGTCCAAGCCAGCCCTGACCTAGTCACATGGACAACCATCGCCACCAACCCAGGTCTTCCCACTCAACGCGTCACCTTTACCGACGCAGTCAACACCAGCACCACACCGAAGCGCTTCATTCGTTTACTCATCACTCAGCCTTGATGTTGCGCTCGGCAAGCTTTAGGCTACTCTTTCAAAATGAATCCCAACCACACTCCTTGGAAAACGTTATCTGATCAACTTTGCTTAGGCACAGCAACGGATGGCTGGAATCTTGCCTCCACCTGCGGCACAGCAGAGGACGAAGAAAGAACTTTTTATTACCACGTTCTCTTCAGCTCTCCCTTCACCTCTTCCCCTGTAGTTCAACTAGGGCTGACGGGCTTCGACATGGATCAACGCCAAAGCCCGCGCATCCAGCTACAAGCTTTAGAGATTACACCTAACGGCTTCACCGCCTGCCTCTCGACGTGGCGCGACACCCAGATTTACTCTGTAACGTTTAACTGGTTAGCAATCGGCTCTTAACGCTTCCTACAAAGTCCGCTTAGAACGCGCCTTAGCTACGATACTGGCCAGCAGCGCTTTATGGCCTGTCTTAAAGTCCGCATGATCCGATTGTCGTTGTTCTAAGGCTGGTTGAATGATTTCTTTCTCAATGTTTAATTGTCTTCCATATAATTTTACCCAGAGTTTTCGGACATTGTTACGGAGATCTCCTAGCGGAAACGGTCTTGGGAGGTGTTCTTCCGTGCGAGGGCTACTGGGTTTAATAAAAAATCGGTAACAAGATTGCATTTCATCCAGAAGAGTTTTTTCGTCGGGTTGACCTATCGTAGCTAAGACTGCTTGAAAGGCCTCTAAGTCTTTAGCCTCATATCGTTGTAACTTAGTAAATAAAATATCGTAGGGATGAGGCACGGTGCATCTACTTTTACCTATGTTTTCAGACATGGCTCGTCTCCAACATCTGGGACCAGGTTCAAAGGTGCTTTCTGAGCAGACTTGAATATAGATACTGGCTGAGCCCTTGGCATAACCAATGTCTTTCACCACGTCAGACAACTCTGTTCGGCTGAGTGGATGAGGAAACTCTCTCGAATCTACTCCGACGACAACATCTGGGAAAACATCAACATCCGCACTTAAAACGGATGGAGCTACCGTCATTTGTAAGGCCGCCGACCCAAACAAAACAAGTGGGGTGGCACGTGTCGCTGGAATTGCCGATAACAGATCATAGAGAATTTTTCCCGAGGGACTCTTCCACTGCAAAGGCATCGGCCAACTAAAGAGAGGAATTTCTTTTTGCATAGCTACCTTTCAGGCTGTGCTTGGCTTGATCTATCAAACGATCCGTAACTTCCGTGTCCTGAGCAAGTATGGAGGCAACGGAAAGTTGTGCCTCGGATAAAGTTTTACCTTGGCCTGCTTTAATCAGCAATCGGGCAGCCAGACGTGACTTACGCCAAATGGGTGAACTAGTCTTAAGAGGCATGGCCTAATCCTAGCTTTAAACTCATTAACTGACAATCCCAATGAAAAAATGAAGTATGCGATATGAATGTTGAAGGACAGAACCTGCTCCGTCCTCCTTACGATTTCAAAGGGATCGAAATCCAACTATCCTTCATTCAGACCGCATTCTTCCAACTTATTCTTTAGCTGGACGTTTAACTTCTTACAAAGTTCCGCCATTGCTTTCTATAACCGCTTTATACCAGTAAGCAGAATCCTTTAAAGTCCGGGCCTGGGTTACGTAATCGACATGCACCAGCCCGAAACGCGGCTTATAACCCTCAGCCCATTCAAAGTTATCCATCAGGGACCATTGGAAATAGCCCGCCATCGGTATGCCCTCTCTACTAGCCCGCTGCACTCCACGAAGGTAACGGTGAAGGTAATCAATCCGAGCACCGTCATGTACTTTCCCGTCTAAAGCCACCCAATCAATGTTACAAAAACCATTCTCCGTAATGACGATAGGTAATTTCCCTTTGCCATACCGATCATTATAAAAACGCGCTTTCCAGTAAAGTGCCTCAGGAGCCAACATGAGCCAAGAGAGTTGACCCGTAGGATGTTCATGCGGATAGGCTAGATCCTCAGGCGCAGCCCCTACTTCCGTAGCTCCTCCCGCAAGAGATGTCGCTTTAACTCCACTCACAACTTCAATCTCCGTTCCATTTTTTGCCCTCACACGCACACCAGAATAACAATTGTAACCAATAAAATCTAAAGGTTGATGAATCACTTTCATATCCACGTCCGTCGGGTTTAACCATTTGTCCCCAAAGACCGCGGCTGCCTCATCAGGATATTTTCCGAAATAAATTGGATCTAACCAAAGCGGAATGTCCCACAAGCTTTGTCCACTGACAGTAAAAAGTGATTTTCGTGCCGCTTCGATATTTGCCGGAGTTTCCGTATCAGGGATTTTAGCATACCCAGCCGGAGCCATGCCGATAAAGAGTTCCTTCTTAGTCGAAGCCCGTAAGGCCTGCGTGCCGCGGCCATGAGCCAGTAAGGAATGATGCACGCACCGTAAGGATTCCGTTACAGACAACTTAAGCCCGGGCGCATGATTACCATCTTTATAACCTGCCACAATAAAGACCGAAGGTTCGTTCAATGTCATCCACCACTTAACCCGGTCTCCCAAACTCTGCCCCATCACTGCTGAGTAATCTGCAAACCATTCTGCAATGTCACGGTTAAGCCAGCCTCCACGGTGATGCAGTGCTAAAGGCAAATCCCAATGGTAGAGGGTAGCAAAGGGTTCAATCCCGACCGACAATAATTCATCAACTAAATTTTTATAGAAATCTAAGCCCTTCTGATTCACCGCTCCCGTGCCCTCGGGGAAAATGCGGGACCACGCAATCGAAAAACGATATCCCTTTAAACCCATGTCTTTCATCATGGCCACATCTTTTTTCCAAAGGTGATAGTGGTCACATGCTACATCACCCGTGCTACCACCACCAACTGCACCCTCTTTGCGGCAGAACATGTCCCAGATGGAGGCACCCTTACCATCTTTATTCCAAGCTCCTTCGATTTGGTAGCTAGCCGTGGCCGCACCCCAAATAAAATTCTCGGGAAAGCCAGTGTTTGTTAATTTGTGCATATATATACTAATATTAATTGTTAATTATCTGAATCTATTTTATCCGTAGAACGATTTCTCCACCAATGAAAAAAGCCGCAGAGCGCAATCAATCCCAACACGAGCCAAGAAACCGTCGTGCTCAAGTGCCACGCCTCGCTTAGCCCCAATGTAAGGGATCCTTGCGAAACTTGTAAAAACCAGAAATTAATAATCCATGCCGCATATAAAATGGCGATAAAACGCAAGACAAACGCTCCCGCAATTCCATAAAATAACGCCTTTTTTTGTTGGTGTTGCGGCAGGCCCTGCGCCAACGCTGCTAGAACGATGGCGTTCTCTGCGGAGAACACCACTTCCAGCCCAGCTAAAGTTAGGATCGTTGGAATATCCGTTAGATCCATAGACTAATTTTTTTTCTTAAGACGACTCACAAAAGAACGAATACGCACAGCAGCAATCTCTATTTGATCCATAGCCGTGGCATAGCTGCACCGCACAAAACCTTCCCCGCTAGGCCCAAAAGCATCCCCAGGCACAACTGCTACTTTTTCTTCATCTAGTAATTTTAAAGCAAACTCGCGACTACTCAGCCCCGTCGTGCGAATATCCACAAATAAATAAAAGGCACCTTTGGGTAAATGACATTGTAATCCCATGTCATTGAAGTGATAACTGAGATAATTACGGCGTTGCTCATACTGATCCCGCATAGCCGCCGCACTAGCCTCCCCGTTACGCAAAGCTTCTAAGGCCGCTTCTTGACTAATAATAGAGGCACAGAGCATCGAGTATTGATGAATTCTCATCATCGCTTCCGTTAAGGCCGCTGGAGCACAAGCGTAGCCGATACGGAAGCCAGTCATGGCGTAGGCCTTACTAAAACCATGTAGAAAGATGCAGCGCTCTTTCATTCCAGGCAGGGAGGCAATGCTTTGGTGGTTGCGTAAATAGGTTAAATCTGAATAGATCTCATCGGTCAAAATAAGCAGATCATGCTCACAACAGAGAGCCGCAATTTTTTCTTGTTCGTCCCGCTCTAGCACCGCACCCGTGGGGTTAGTAGGGAAGTTCAGCATGATCGCCTTCGTCCTTGGGGTGATGACTTTACGTAACTCTTCCGCTCTTAGCGTAAAGCCGTCTTCTGCTCGCGTGGCCACGGCCACGGCCTTCCCATGCGCTAGGGCTATACTAGGGCTATACGAGACGTAGCATGGTTCATGATAAATAACTTCGTCCCCAGGATTGGTAATGGCACGCAGGGCGATGTCGATTGCTTCAGAAACGCCAACCGCCACGATCACTTCTGTCAACGCATCGTAAGAGATGCCAAAGTTCAGCTTCACGTGACGTGCGATTTCTTTACGCAAAGCGGGCGACCCTAAGTTCGAGGTGTAGCCCGTCTTGCCGCGTTCCAGCGCATAGATCGCCGCTTCCCGGATGTGCCACGGTGTGACAAAGTCTGGCTCCCCGATGCCGAGGGAAATCACATCTGACATGGATTGCACGATCTCAAAAAAATCACGAATCCCTGAGCGCGGTATTTTCTGCACGTGTTGGGCGATGTAATCGCGCGATTTAACTTCGGCCTTCATGGTGATGGAAATTCCCGACCCTTGCCAATGAATCGACTCAAGGACTAACCTTGAGTCTGTCCTCAAAGGACTCTTGAGCGTAGAGGGTTCCCTGTTCTTTGTAGGGCTTCAGCACAAAATGGGTGGCCGTGGAAAGAACACCTTGAATCGTGGAAAGCTTTTGCGAAACAAAGGCCGCCGCATGTTTCAGGTCAGGGCCTTCTACTTCAACTAACAAATCATAAGAACCGCTCATGAGGTAGCAGGATTTAACTTCTTGGAATTTAGCGATCCGATCCGCCACCCGATTAAAGCCGCCTTCACGTTCTGGGGTGATTTTCACCTCGATCACAGCGCGCACAACCGTCCGCTCCGCCTTTTCGTCATCCACGATTGCCTTGTAGCCGAGGATCACCTTATCTTCCTCCATTTTTTTAATTTTACGGCGAACCTCCTCCGCATCACAATTCAAGCACTCGGCAATAAAGTCAGGCGAGGCCAGAGCGTTCTCTTCCAAAATTTTTAAAATAGCATCCATAGATAAAATTGATCCGTAGCTTAGCCTAACAATAAAGCTAACGATCTCACTTTTTCGCTCAAGGAACGATGAAGATCCTGCCCGTGTAAGGGCATTTTACTTGGGTTCCAGGCGCTATGCCTTCAACGCTGACAGGGCCAGCATATTGCGCAAAAGGGCTAGTGACTAAGCCTTTTTTACCTTTAACTGGTGTGGCTAAAGGATGTTTTACCATCGTGGTGCTGGCGGCTGGTTTTGCGGCGGTGTCCCAAGGACGCGGTTCATTTGTCGCAGGACGCTGAGAGTAAACGGGCGGCGTTGTGGTGGTTGGCAGCGGCACATCATTAGGAGTAGGCTGTTGCGTGTTGGGGTCTGTTCCAGGAGCGAGTTCGCCACTAGGTGCCGTGTAAGGAGGTATCGACTGGTCCGTTGCGTAGTAGCCCGTATCGTTAGAGGCGCACCCGATTACGAAAAAGGAAGCCGTTAATAAGCAAAACAATTGTTTCATGATTACTTTTTAAAATAGACCTCTTTTAAGGACATTCAATTCTTTTCTCCTGCATCTCTTGCACCACACATTCCAGTTCGAAAGTCTGTTCTTGACCCACGGCTAGGTCAAAAAACCAGCCCAATACCAAACAACTGCCCTGTCGCACGAGGGGGACATGCCCAGATAGGCTTTGGCTAGAATAGATCGGGTAGGACCAGACTGAGCTAATGGCCGTCATTTTAAAGTCAATGTGTAGCCCGCCTACCTTCGACTGCATGGCTAGACTAGAAACCGTCCCTTCATACCACGCTTTATCAAAGCCATAGGTTCGGCTCTCTAGGCTGTAGCGGTTCTCTAAATCCTCACCCATGGGCAGTGCTAAATTTAACTCCGTAGCCAAAACCGAGGCATAGGGAATGGGGGAGGTATTTTTAACCACCCACCTCAAGACCAATTTCTTCAAATCCGTGGACCATAAATAACTCTTCTGTAAATAAAGTGATTGGAGGCTATTCCCAATAATGACTTTCCCGTGACGTTCCAAGGTAACCTCCAAGGAATCTGCCCGATTTACCGTCTGCACGAGCCGATACTCACTACCCGCAAAATCACCCAACTCCTTGAAGCGGTTATCCGAAAGTTCTTCCGCTGTGATATGTCGTTCTAAAAAACGATCTATAAATAAATGACGATCATGCGTGTCCAAGGGGGAGGAAACGCTAGGGCTCACTGCTTTTTCATCCACAGCCTCTAAGCTGGATTCTAAACGTCGGGTTAGGGTATTACCCAAATTTATCTTAGGCGGTAATAAGCTCCACTCCAAGCATTCACCTCCCTTTGCTGGCGAGATTACATAACTTAATTCTCTATTTAAAACGACTATCTCATCTCGGCCATCTGCGTCGATATCCACAACTTCTTGCTTATAACTTTCTAAGGAAGCCCCCAACTCCTCCTGTGCTTGCAACAACCTAGCCCAGATGGCATCTCGTAAATGTGGAAGATAAATGCCGCCAGAACTCCCGTGCCAATAGGCCGTATTACATTGAGCCTGCCAGAGTAATTGGCGCACTTCGGAATCCTCGCGATTCTCCTCACGCATCCAGCGTGAAAGCCAAAGCCCCTTCTTCTCCATCAAATTAGATTCCGAATAACGACGCCGAAATCCCCCCCAAGAACCCGCCCGATAGAAAGGAACGAAACGACCCGCATCATGCCTCTGTTGTAAGTTTTGTCGCCCACTAATGAACTGACGGCGACTTTCTTCAGGCAAAGACCATGCCCCCATCTCTGTGCTAGGACCTGGAGGTATGTAACACCTACCCCGACTTTGTTCCCGCTCTAAAGTGTGTGACATGAGGCACATCGGTGCCCACTCCGACGCTTCACTTAATTTACGAAATAACTCATCTAAATAACCCGATTCCTGCACCTTCTCATAGGAAGCAGGCCAAAGTCCCCAACGCTCCGCATTATCCGCAAATGTGAGGGTAGGACTCCCTCCGCGGTTAGCCACCCGTCTTAAATATGACACCACCTCATCTACTGGTTGATAAGGCATAAGCCGAAAAAGATTCACATCTGAAGGAAACAAATTTAGCACATTACCCAAATGCTCCGTTACTTGATAGCCCTGCAACTGTGCCTCAGGCACCCCCGCCTGAAGAAAACGCTCCCCCTCTAACAAGGTATATTCTAAACCCGCTGAACGCAGAGTCGAAGCCAGCGACTGATCCCACACAAACTCAGATAGCCATGCTCCCTTTGGTCTAACATCTAACTCATCCCTCAACCATTGGTTCATGGTATCCAGCTGCCCCACACGATCCTCTTCACTAAGCTCAGCTAAAATCGGTTCGTAAAACCCCCCTGAAAGTAGCTCCACGCGCTCTTGGATAACTAGCTTGCCTAACAATTGAAGAAACTCTGGATGCTTATTTTTAAAAAATTCTAAGAGCGGTCCCGAGTATGACAGATTAAATTTCAATACAGGGTATCGTTCAATCGCTTGTAAAATCGGCCAATAACAACGCTGGTAACAATCCTCGAGAATGCTCGTTAAATTTCCCACTGGCTGGTGGTGATGCCACGCAATCTGAAGATAAACTTTTTTCATAGGCCGCTTCCCTTTTTAATGTCTGGTCTTTTGACCTTTATTCTAACTTAGACAAACCAATTTGCTAAGCCGAACTCTGCTGAAGGGCCATTAAATTCAATCAAGCCCCGCTCTGGGTAACGCTCCGTTTCCACTCCAGCTTGAAAAATCTGAACCATGAAAGCGATGGAGCATGACCCTTCCTCATATCCTAATGAAGCTAAAGGAATGCCTAATTCCAATAACGCATGACTCACGACCTTCAAAGCCCCATCCACCGCCCGGTAATTCAGAGCGTCCTCACTCGTTTCTAATACTGCTTGAAAACGGTTCCCGTCCTTCGTCAGCACGATACGGCAATCCTTCGGATGACAAAAAGAAATCTGCACCTTTTCTAGTGCGTTTCCATCATGATCTAAACGTAAGACAAACTGCTTTTCATTTATGCCGAAAGCTATCTCACGACAGACTCGGTTGGATTGAAACATAGCGGTCTGTTGTCGCTTCACGTCAAACACTCCAGCCCCTTGCCAATCAAAGTAACCGAAGTTTTCCCCGTCAATTGCAGGGTAAATATAGGCCGATGGTTTTGTATAAGGAATCGTCACGCCCCGAGTTCTGATCGGGACCTCTAAATACTGTGGCGGGCTTACCTGCAAGAGATGATAAACATTTTGTAAATGCTGCCGGAATAAAGCATCAAATAAAAAGTCACACTCCGTTTGGAAATCAGGCCCATACCACCAGAACCAGTCGCTCCCCTCCGCCGCATAAATCTCTTTCCAAGCTTGTTCCAATACTTGTGCGCCGTAACGTCCGCTATCATTCTGCTCAGCCAAAAAAGCCCGCGTCTTACCCAACCATTCCCACGCCCGATTCTCCTCTTGGTCTCCGATCCAAATATCAAAATCCCCACGTATCCACGAGCCCGTGTGTAAACGATTCAATACCGGCGGCTCTTTCACTTCGTTAAACAAATCACCCAACCGTCTCGTCACCAAGAGGGGGCTTTCCAAGATGCGGCGATAAAGGAGATGCAAAAATTCCTCACCTCCGTCACGAAAAGCTTCCCAAGCATTCTCTCCGTCTAAGGCGATACAGACCGTAGCATTAGGCTGCGTGGTAATGCTGGCAATGTGCTCCAGATGATACACCATATACTCTGCCGCATCCCGAGCCGTATTACGCGCAGCATTAAACCCGATAAAATCAGATAAAGGTCTTTCCCTAAACAAAGCACCTACTCGAGCCCCCTCAAACTCCGCCGCCCATGGCTGAAATAATTCTAGATGATCCGCTTGGCGTCCATTATAAGCTGGGTCTTGGGCCAAACTGCGGAATAAAACTTCTTCATCTGTACAAAAATACTCAATCCCCGCTTCCTTGAATAACGGCATCAATTCAGGAGCCACCGAGCCCTCCGAGGGCCAGAGGCCACGGGCCGCCCGCCCGAAAACCTTTGTATGTAATTCCTGCGCTAAACGTAACTGCGCCCGCACATCTTCTGGCGCAGAAAACACCGGCGGTAATTCCCGTCCCGGCATACAACGCTCAGCAAAGCGCGTGTCATACACTAAGGGCATAATCGGATGAAAAAAAGGCGTCGTCGTGATTTCCACCCGCATCTCCTCCTGCGCCTGACGATACAGCCCCAACACCATGCGGATGACCTCTAAATGAATATCCATCACTCGATTTTTTTCCTCTTCGGTAAACCCTGACCCCTTACGCTTCAACTCCTGCAACTCAGGGTATCTCTTGAATACACTAAACCCGCACCAAGCTAAATTAAACCACACCTGTAAATCTCGGTAATCTTGCGTAGTAAAGTGGCCTATACTTTCTTGCACCGTCGTTAGATTCCACTCCCGCCCGCGCAACTCTAGTAACTCTGCATAACGGGGTGACGGCTCAATCAATGTGGTCCAGTTAATCTTAAAGAAATTCTCTAACAACTGCTCTTTGTCGATCACACTTAATAAATCTGCTGGGCAACGGGAGAGTTCTCCCCACTTATCCAACACCCTACCTTCACTAAATTCTTCCAACTGCTGCACCAGAACGGGAGTGAAATTAAAGTTCACCCGCAAAGACGGATAGGCCATCACCACATCAATCATATCCAGATAACCCCGCACCGCATGGAGTCGCACCCAAGGCATCATCGCCGTCTTCGTCAGAGGATCAACGTAGTAGGGTTGATGCATGTGCCAGAGAAAAACAACATTTAGCATAATGGTATATTAGTTAAATTAAGGATTTAAGATGTAGCCGATTTTACTTGGCGCAAAAAGCGAGCAGCTTCTTCAGGTAAGACAGAATTAATGTGAAACCCTGTGCCAAACTCAAACCCTGCAATCCCTGCCATTCGCGGCAAAATTTCAATATGCCAACGAAAATCAAAATCTAAGGTATGCCATTGATCCTTTCTTCCATGCCGTAAAGGTGCCGTGTGTAAGATGAGATTATAACTAGGCACATTTAAACCTGTGCGATAGGCAAGTAACACTTTTTGCAAAGCGTCTGCCAGTAAGACCAACTCGTGATCCGTGCACGAATGGAAATCCGCTCGTTGCTGCTTGGGCAGCAATAAAACTTCAAAAGGAAACCGGCTCGCAAAAGGACACATTATGCCATAACCCGCATTTTCATACACCATGCGCTCCTTCCCCTTTATTTCATTACGCAAAATGTCTTCATATAAATTCCGATCCTTCAGCGCAAAATAATCCCGACAGGGCAAGAGTTTTTCTTTCAAAACCAGAGGGATAACGGGTAGTGCCATCACCTGAGAATGTGCGTGCTTTTGCGAAGCTCCTGCCTGCGCTCCTACATTTTTAAAAACCATCAAAAATTTAAAACGCGAATCCTTCATCAAATCCAACATTCGAGCACGATACGCCTTTAACACATCCACGATCCCACTTAAAGGTTGTTCCTCCAGAGCTAGAGTTGGATCACTTGTTTCAATGACCACTTCGTGCGCTCCAATCCCGTTCATCTTATCGTAAAAACCTACTGCCTCCTTATTCAGCTCCCCCTCTACGCGCAAGGCCGGGAAACGGTTCGGCACGACTCGCACCTTCCAACCAGGCTTATTCGCTTCCGTTCCCGCCTCCCGTATCGCAAAAACTTCTGGCGGCGTAAACGACTCATTCCCAGAAATAAAAGGGTTAACCCCGCCTTCTAAACTCAATTCCTCTTGCCCACTGAATTGATTCGGTCGCTGCAACCTCTCGGGACTAAAAACTACCCATCTTCCCGTTATTGGATCTTTACGTATTTCTGGCACAGTGATTCCTCTCTTATAAAACTAAACGAAATTGTACAATAAAAATTTTACTCTTCTCTTCTGCTTCATTTACCCAACACTTTCTCATACACATCCTCATATCTCGGCACCACATGAGCCCAAGAAAAATCTCGTGCCATTGCATTACGCCGAATAGCCTCCCAACCCTCGGAATCTCCCATCAACTCCAAGGCCGCCTTAACTTGCTTCCATAAAGCATCACTCGTGCCACCCTTGAACTTAAAGCCCGTTCCCGATTTCTTCTTCCCATTCCAAGCCTTGACCGAATCACTTAATCCACCGATGTCATGCACAATTGGAATGGTGCCATAACGCTGACTATACATTTGATTTAATCCACAAGGCTCGAAGACTGAAGGCATCAAAAATAAATCTGCCCCCGCCTCTATCTCATGAGCCAAATCCTCATCAAAACCAATCCTCACTGCCACCTGCTGTGGAAACTTTTTGGCTAACTCTAAAAACGCTTTTTCTAAGACTGGATCGCCTGAGCCTAGCAAAACAAAATGAGCCCCTGTCTTTAAAAGCTTAGGCATGATCTCCACAATCAAATCAAATCCCTTTTGCTCTACTAAGCGGGAAATACATGCCACCAACGGCTTACTAGCACCCTTCTTAAATCCCATTTTTTGCAACAATTCCTTCTTACAAATTTTTTTATTTTTTAAGGTTTCCCTATCATACCCATGCTTAATGAAACGATCCTTTGCTGGGTTCCACACTTCCGTATCAATCCCGTTTAAAATTCCCGTCAGCGCCCCTTGGGCAGATCTCAATGTCAACGCATCATGCAACCCACAGCCGAACTCCTCCGTCAAAATTTCCTTAGCATAAGTTGGGCTCACCGTCGTCACCTCATCTACAGATAAAATACCCGATTTTAGCAAATTCAACATTCCGTAATATTCCAACGCATCTACTCGAAACCAAGAATCCGGTAAATTCGTTAAATTGAAATCATAATACGGAAACAGTCCTTGGTAGGCTAAATTATGAATCGTTAGCACCGTTTTATAGGGTAACCGCGCCTGCTTCACTAAGGCCGGCACTAAGGCCGTTTGCCAATCATTCACGTGAATAATTTCTGGCCGCGGCTCCACATACCGAGCTAACTCCACCACCATTTTAGAAAAGAAAATAAAGCGCGAGGCGTTATCGAAATAATCTCCACCTGCCCCGCCGTAAAGATTGCCCCGGTCATAATACTCATCCCGCTCTATCGCAAACACACTCACCCCGTTCTCCGTCACCCCATTCCAAACCCGCGCCGTCACTTCAAAGGCCCCTAGCTGAGCTGTTAATATTAATTCGCTAAGCTTTAATCTAGGTAACGTTTTCTTTAAAGCCCGATATAAGGGAATCACCACACTCACACTATGCCCCTGACCCCTAATAGCCGCAGGCAGAGCCGCTACCACGTCCCCCAAACCGCCTGTCTTGGCGTAAGGCGTCAGCTCACTCGTTGCAAAAAGTATATTCATAAAACTAAACGTTTAAATTTGATATTCCATCCCCGCACGAGAACCTTTTAAAGCCGCCACCCGTTCCGCCATCTGGGCGATACTTGTCTCCCGCAAAACCGCACGTGCCGCCGCTTCTGATTCTCGTAACAAACTGAAAAGCAACTCCCGCCTTTTGTCCACTCTTCCTTCCGATTCAGGTTCCACTGCCACTCCACCATCCAATAGCTCAATCACCTGTTCTAGATTTAAATCCTCCGCCTTAGCCTTTAAGGAGTAACCACCTTCCACCCCCCGTCGGCTCTGCAAAAAACCCGCCTTTTTTAATACTAAAAGAATCTGTTCTAAAAACTTCTCCGGAATTCCCGTTGCCGTTGCAATCTGGGAAATGGGCGACCACTGCTCTCCCTTGTGCGCCCGCATCGCAATCTCTGTTAGGGCAAAAATAGCATACTCACTTTTTTTAGAAAACCTCACACCAGAACCCTGCCCAACAAAGACCCGCCCGTCAACGCTTGGGCAAAAAAACCATTTGTGAGAAATATTTCGGCTCTGCTGAAAAGTTGCGGGCTCAACTTCGTTCTTTTAGTAAAGTCGCTTTGCGACAAGCAAACGAACCAAAGGGTTTGCGTCATTTTTTATCTTCTCGCTATTGCGAGGACGCCCTTTAAGAAAAGTGCGCTCGAGAGGATTATTTCGGCTTATGCCGAAATGTTGCGGGCTCAACTTCGTTCTTTTAGTAAAGTCGCTTTGCGACAAGCAAACGAACCAAAGGGTTTGCGTCATTTTTTATCTTCTCGCTATTGCGAGGACGCCCTTTAAGAAAAGTGCGCTCGAGAGGATTATTTCGGCTTATGCCGAAATGTTGCGGGCTCAACTTCGTTCTTTTAGTAAAGTCGCTTTGCGACAAGCAAACGAACCAAAGGGTTCGCGTCATTTTTTATCTTCTCGCTATCGCGAGGACGCCCTTTAAGAAAAGTGCGCTCGAGAGGACTCGAACCTCCATGGTTTTACCCACTAGTACCTGAAACTAGCGCGTCTGCCATTTCGCCACGAGCGCATTGCTTTAACTCCAATAACTTATCCGAGCCCCTAGCTTTACCGCAAGAAAAATGAATGCTTTAGCCTTCATCATGTAGTTGCTCCCCCTTGCTATTTACTCTAGGCTTACTTAAGGTTATTCATGCTTTATCTCGGAGTTAATATAGATCATATCGCTACGCTACGGCAGGCTCGTTACCGTGAGCTAGGGCCAGAGCATCCCTTGTCCGAACCCTGCCCCGTTCATGCTGCCCATCTTTCCGTTAAGGCAGGTGCTTTCTCCATCACAGCTCATTTGCGGGAAGATCGGCGCCACATACAAGACTACGATATTCTTCGTTTGAAAGAGGAATTATCTTGTCCTCTGAATCTTGAAATGGCGCTGACTCCAGCCATGCTTCAGTTTGCGCGTGCTTTAAAACCAGAGGAAGTTTGCCTCGTGCCAGAAAATCGACTTGAGGTTTCGACCGAAGGCGGGCTGGAGGTGGCTGGGAATTTGGTTAAGGTTCGGGAGGCTTGCTTAGAATTGCGGGAGGCAGGAATCGCCGTGAGTTTATTTATTGATCCAGATGTGACACAGATTAAGGCTGCTATTCGCACAGGTGCGCCTTGCGTAGAGCTTCACACGGGTTGCTTCGCTAACTGCCTCGATCCCGTCAGTCAAGAGTTAGAGTTGCAACGTCTAGAAGCGGCGGCTGAGCAAGCTCATCTGGCGGGCTTGCAGGTCAATGCAGGTCATGGCTTAAACGCAAAAAACCTCCGCGCCTTTTTAAACACGCCCCATCTTCATACGCTCAATATCGGACACTCCATTGTCTCCCGCGCTACAAGCGTCGGGATGGAAAAAGCGGTGGCGGAGATTCTTTTACTCATGCAAGGCTACCATACATGAGCGAAATCCTCTTAGGCCAAGGCCTTGATCTAGTCGAGTGCCAGCGTATCTCTGACTGTTTAGAGAAATTTGGAGATCGTTTTTTAGATCGTATTTTCCTACCTTCTGAGCGGAGTTATGCAGGAGGTCACGCCCAACCAGCACCCCATTATGCGGCACGCTTCGCCGCTAAAGAGGCTGTGAGTAAGGCGCTAGGAACGGGCATCGGCCAAGATCTGGGCTGGAAAGATATCGAAGTCGTGCGTGAAGCCAGTGGTCAACCTAGGATTCAATTACACGGTGCGGGTTTAAAATTATTTCAAAATAAAAAAGGCTTACGCATATCACTAAGCCTCACCCATACGAAACAATATGCGGTGGCATCTGCTTTGCTCATAGGAAGCTCGTGATCCCTCATGAAAATCTTAACATGTTCAGAAATGCAGGCTTTAGAAGCACAGTCCTTCCAAGCAGGTTTAAAGCCCGTGACACTGATGCAACGTGCCGTAGAGGGAATGTTAGGCGATTGGAAGCGCCGATTTCCTCGACCCGGTCAGGCCATCTTTTTTTGTGGTAAAGGAAATAATGGAAACGACGGCCTCTGGCTGGCAGATTGCTTAGTTCATTTAGGCTGGCAGGTGGAAATAGTCACCAGCCACCCAGCGGAGGAACGTAAAGAGGTTTCTTGTCAGGCAGTTCAGCACGCTCTCTCTACGGCTAAAGTCTGGTCCTCTCTAGCCTTTTGTTCCAACCCCAGCTTCTCGCTTAAGAAACATCCTAGAATTATTGTTGATGCCTTATTAGGTCTGGGTAGCTCAGATTCTCCTCATGGTGTTTGTTTAGAAATGTTAGAGGCTATGCGGAGTTTAAAATCACAAGCCAGCATGAGCGTGAGTATTGACCTACCCAGCGGACTCGATCCTCAGACTGGAATCCCCAGCCCAGACACCTTCCCAGCTGATCTGACTTACTCCCTCGGTTTCATGAAGCACTGCCTACTCATGGATGTAGCTCGCCCTTATGTGGGACGGCTGCAGGTGATTGCACTGGACCTAGAAAAGTATGTGGAGGCAAACAACACCGACCTGAACGCAGATTTTTTTACCCTGCAAGAAGCGCGGAATTTAACGAAACAGCTTACCGCGGAAACTTATAAGGGAAAACGTGGCACGCTACACTGTTGGGCAGGTTCTGAGAGTATGAGAGGTGCCGCCCAACTGGTCTCACATTCAGGGCTGCGGAGTGGCGCAGGCCTCGTGAGACTGTACTCGCACAGCTCACTCTCCAGCCCGATTCTACCTAGTTGTCCAGAAATAATCACGGGAACTTTAAGCAGCAAAGCGATTCCTCAAACTTTCATGGAGGCTAAGGCCTGGGTGCTCGGCCCAGGAATTGGCGTGGATGAAGAAAGTCTGCGCATCCTTACGAAGCTTTTAGAGCAGGCTCCTTGCCCCATTGTTTTAGATGCGGATGCACTCAGCTTAGTGGCATGCGATTTACCTATTTTAAACGCCTGTGCGCAACCGATTATTTTAACACCGCATCGTGGCGAGTTAGAGAGGCTCTTACATCAACCCGCTCCTGAAAGACAAGAAGCCGCCTCACTCTGGCTTCAGCAACATCCTCAAACCATTCTCGTCGCTAAAGGCCCTAACACACTGGTAGCGGCACAAAATCAAACCTACAGCTTTAACGCTAGCGGTAACCCTGGCATGGCTACGGCCGGCATGGGTGATGTTCTCGCAGGCATGATCGGCTCCCTTCTGGCTCAAGGTTATGCCCCTTGGGATGCGGCACGCCTAGGAGTTTACTGGCACGGGAAAGCTGCCGATCATGCCGTGGAAAAATTAGGGGAGCAATGTCTCACCGCCAGCGATGTCCTTTCCTCTGTTGCCCCTGCATGGAAAAAGATAAGTAATCAAGATTAGACGCCCACTTGACGAGGATTGATTTCAATCATTATACTTTAACGTCCATGCTACTTCTTAAATTTAGGCAGAATCGGATTTTCCTGCAACTCATTGATTGCCTCGTGGTGTGTCTAGCCTTCATTCTAGCATACACTTTACGCAGTTCCTTTTTTCAATACTTAAACCTGAGTTTTTTTGAATCAAGCATTGGGGAGCTTTCCGATTATTCAATCTACCTCATTCCCCTTTTTATCTTCACGCCGCTTATTCTGACCCACTTCAGCTTCTACAGCCTTGGCTTTAACCCCAGCAAAAGTCAGGTGCTCAACCTCTGCTTCCAGTCCTCCATCCTTTTATTCCTGATTCAGGTCTTATTGATGTTTTTCTTCAAAGACAGTCTTAGTCGCACTACCTTCGTTCTTTTCATCCCAATTTGCGCCACACTGCTTTTTCTCCGCCAATTAGCCATCCTCGCCGTGCGCACTAAATTAACGAAATCCTCCATCAATCTCCGCAACCTTCTCCTCGTGACCGATCGCGAAGATAATACCTACTGGGCGAAAGAACTTAAACAGCACCCCGAGTTAGGCTTCAAAATAGCCAAACAAATTAATCCGAACCACCACGACCTAACCGACTTTATTAATCTACTCCACCACGACTCCATCCAATTAGTCATTTTTGATATCAAAAAAACATCGCTCGACACCGTCTCTAACCAGCTCCTAGCCTGTGAAGAAGAGGGAATCGAAGTCTGGCTCTCCACCTCTCTGTTCCAGACCGAGATTACCTCAGCTAAAGTGGACTACTTTGCCAGTCGCCCCATCCTTATCTTCCGCAGCACACCGGACAGCTCATGGCAACTTCTGGGGAAAGTTATCATCGACCGCATCGGTGCCTTTTCCCTCCTCCTTATTTTCTCCCTCCCCATGCTCATCATCTCCATCCTTATCAGGCTCAGCTCTAAGGGACCGGCCTTATTTTCCCAAGAGCGCAGCGGTCACTATGGAAAACCTTTCCGCATGCTGAAATTCCGCTCCATGACCTCCGACGCCGAGCAACGCCGAGACGAGCTCCAACGCCTGAACGAAATGACAGGACCCGTTTTTAAAATGGCGCAAGACCCCCGCATCACCCCCATAGGAAATTGGTTGCGTAAGACCAGCCTTGATGAACTGCCCCAACTCATCAACGTCTTAGTAGGCGATATGAGCCTCGTCGGCCCACGCCCCTTGCCCATCTACGAAACCCTCGCCATCTCTAAAAATAAACAGCGCCGCCGCCTCAGCGTTAAGCCTGGCATCACCTGCCTCTGGCAAATCTCTGGTCGTAACAACGTCACCAATTTTGAGGAATGGGTTCGCCTAGACTTAGAATACATTGATAAATGGTCCCTTTGGTGCGATATTATTATTTTACTAAAAACCATCCCTGCCGTCCTCCTCCGCCGTGGTGCCACTTGACCGCCTCCTCCCATGATCTCACCCATCCAGAACACAGACCAACGCCCTTTGATCCTCGATCAAAAGCCTGAGTCGTGGGATCTAGCCCAAGCCCCCGACTACCGCCGCGCTCAACTCATCGACTGGATTTATCAAAAAAGAGCCAACACTTTTGCCGAGATGCTCAATCTCCCCAAAGACCTCCGCTCCCACCTCGAATCTCACTACCGACTCAAAGGCCTAGAACTCGTCAAAGGCCAAGGCTCAGGTGACACCACCCGTAAATTCCTCTTTCAACTCCACCATGGAGACTACATAGAAAGCGTCCTCATCCCCGCCTCCCCCGCCCTCTACGGCGAACGCTCCGACCGCCACACCCTCTGCCTCTCCACCCAAGTCGGCTGCGCCTACGGTTGCAAGTTCTGCGCCAGCGGCCTCGACGGCTGGAAGCGCAACCTCAGCTCTGGCGAGATCTATTCCCAGATCATCGAAGTCGAACGCCACAGCGGAAAGAAAATCAACAACCTTGTCTTCATGGGCATGGGGGAGCCTCTGGCCAACTTTGAAAATCTCATGGCCGCCATCGACGTCATCAACGCCGACTGGGGTCTTCACATCGGTGCCCGCCACATCACCATCTCCACCAGTGGCCTCGTTCCCCGCATCAAAGACCTAGCCGACCAACCACGCCAACTCCGCCTAGCTATCTCCCTCCATGGTGCCTCCAATGAAGTCCGCAGCATCATCATGCCCGTCAATAAAAAGTACCCTCTCGAAGAACTACTCGAAGCCTGCGACTACTTCCAAGCCAAAAAGAAAAAGATGATCACCTTTGAATACATCCTCATCGCCGGCATCAATGATCAGCTCGAACAAGCCCGCCTCCTCGTTCGCCACGCCCGTCACCTCCACGCTAAAATCAATCTCATCCCCTACAACAACGTCGAAGGACTCACGTGGGATCGCCCCAACCGTCAGACCATCCAAGACTTCGCCAGTATTCTAAAAAATGGCCATATCCCCTGTACCGTTCGACTGGAAAAAGGTCACGACATAGACGCTGCCTGCGGGCAACTCCGCCTTAAACAAAACAAGCCTGAACCTGCAGCGCTCGCCCTCCAAATTTAAACTATAAAATTTTAACTAAAATTCCTCGCCATGCTCATTAAAGATATCCTATCCCAACAATGTCCCGCCTATAGCTTTGAGTTTTTTCCCCCTAAAACAGAGCCCGGCTGGAACGACCTCTTTAACACTATCGCCGACCTCATGCCCCTGAACCCGTCCGCCGTAAGTGTCACCTACGGAGCTGGCGGTTCCACCCGCGAACGCACCCACGACCTCGTCGTTCGCATCCAACACGAAACCAGCATAACCGTCACTTCCCACCTTACATGCGTTGGCTCCACGCAAGACGAAATCCTTCAAATCCTCCAACGCTACCATGATGCTGATGTCCATAACATCCTCGCCCTTCGCGGAGACGCCCCCAAAGGCCAACCTTGGACTCAAACCCCTAACGGATTCCTCTACGCCGCCGACCTCGTAGGCTTTATTAAAAAACATTTTCCCCACTTCGGTATCGGCGTCGCTGGCTTCCCCGAAGGCCACCCCGAAATGCCCAACCGCCTCAAAGAAATCGACTACCTAAAAGCTAAAGTTGATCAAGGAGCTGATTACATCGTGACCCAACTCTTCTTTGAAAACCGTGACTTTTACGACTTCTGCGAACGCTGCTCCCTTGCCGGCATCCACGTCCCCATCGTCGCTGGCATCATGCCCATCACCACCCGCTCAGGCATGATCCGCATGGCGGAACTCTCCGCTGGTTCCCGCTTTCCAGCCGCCCTCATCCGCAGCATGCAAGATGCGGGGGACAACGACGAACATGTAGAAAAAGCTGGCATCCAGTGGGCTACCGAACAAGTCCATGACCTGATTGAGAATAAGGTCAGAGGCATCCACTTCTACACTTTGAATAAGGCCTCTGCCACCAAACAGATTTATGGAGCCCTCCGTATGACGACACCAAAAAACTAGGGGGGCTTGAGGGATCAGCCTTTCAGCTATTCAGAAAGGTCTTAGAAATTGTAGCGCAAGTCCAAGGTGATTTTATTTTGGTAATAATCACGGCGGAAAAGATCCGAATTCTTTTCTGTGTAAAGATAGCTTAGGCTAGAAGTAAAATGCTTCGTCCATGCATACCCTACACTAGCACCAGCTCCATAGCGCAGATAACTTTCTGCGGATAGGCCACCTGCGAAGCCGCCAGAGTCTTCTCCTAATTCAACGAAAGCCGTTGTTCCTAGCTGTACATTTTGAATAACGTTCCATGCCGTGTTGTAACGCGCTTCCCACATTTCAGTAAAGTTAGAGTTGACGCCGAGATCGACATTACGCGCAACTAATAAATCATGTTTAAAGAAACGGTTTAAACGATGACTGACATCTCCGGTAAATGAGTAACCAAATAAGTCACTCTGATCCCCGTTAAGACCGCCCTGATCAAATTGACCTAATTCTAAAGCCGCCGCTGCGCCCACCGAGATACTATCGCTAAGTTTAGAGCGAACGAAGGGCCCTACCGAGAGGCGTTGACTGTCATTTTGTACATCCCCATTGTAATCATTCAAAGTGCCTTCACCCTGAACGCCTGCCGTAGTCTCCGATCCTAACTCAAACGAAGCCTTACCTTTAACTCCTTGAGTGGAGCGGTTCAGATAATCAAATTCGCTAGAAGTTGACCAATAGTTTTCTTGATAAAATCCAAGAAGGAGTTCCACATCATTTAAATCCCAAGTGCCATCAATACCCGCCCTGTTAATAAAGCGCCCGTAGTTCAGACTATTACTAATAGCTCCATCATCAATAGGATCTTGCTGGTAGCTGATATGGTCATAAAGGTTAAAACGAAAATCTCCCGCCCTAACTTCAAAATTAAAACCCGTTTCGGAATCAGGACTTAAAATAGGCGCTTTGCTGTCTGCCTCAGGATGATTGATGTGTTTGTTGTAAGAAATTCCTAATCCCACACGCAACGTATTGGACTGGGTCATCGGCCAGACCGCAGCGATTTTAGCGTAGGGAGTAATGATAAAATCGTCTAAACGCTCAAATTCGGAAAGATTGATGTTGTCACTATACGTATTCTTAACCCCTGCAGAAACCTTAACTTCTACTGGACCTGCTTGGATATTATAGTCTTTAGCACCTGTTTCAGCAGCCTGGGAGGCCGAGGGGAAGTGACCTGTAAACACGACGAGAAGGGAAAGACATAATACTTTCTTCCTCTTAAACGTCTTATTTTGCGTGTTGCTTTTCATGTAATTATTTTTGGCTAATCCAGTATTTGATAGAGCAAAGTTAAGAGCTTACAATTCTAAAGTCACGCTCTTATTAACAAAAAACCACTTTTTTTTCGTAAAACCGAAATTTTGTCTTGTAAAATTTGGAAATTTTGAAGTTGATTTAAACCTGTACTTGCTTTCGTCTAAGTTTTCCTATACATTTATTCTCATGAAGTTTACAGCCCTCGCTTACGGTGTTCTTATAAGCCACACGATACTCCTGACTATTTCCTCTGGCTTCTCTGCTGAAAACACCGGCACCAAACTGGAAAAAACGAGCACACTTAGCGAACGAGGTCGTGCGAGTTTCCCCCTCAATCTTGCCCGCACCAATCTAGGTGCTGGAATCGTTTCCTCAAGAGAACCTGCTACAGGGGATGCTCCGAGTGGCGTTGATGAAAAAGATATTGTCATGACAGCGCAGAATCTTATTTCCTCTGACGAATCCCTTTCCTACCGCTTAGAAAAAGGTAAGACTTCCTTTATTATCACCCTACCTTTTATTGCCGCAAACAGAGAATTCAGCTTCATCAATGATAATGGCTCCGCTGGGAAAGTAACTATTTCAGTCGCCCGTTCAGCTCAAGATTTTAATAGCACTAAATGGAAAAAAGTTTCTGAGGCTACGATCCTAAGTCATAACTCCTACGTTTCAGTAACCTTTCCTATGGTCGAGTTTACGACTATGAAGGTTGACTTTGATATAGTTAAACCGGGCCGAATCAACGCTTTCGGAGTTTTCGGTGAGACTAAAAAGGTAGGATTCACCGAAAGACCGGAGCCATTGCAAAAACTCCAGCCTATCCACGATTGCTGTGAGTACGACTACGCCACGCTCAACAACAACCAAGCCTACGTTTCCCATATCTCTTCCTATGCCACCCCAGAAAATTATAAAAGAGCCAACGTCATGCTCGACGATAATGCCGCCACATCCTATGACTTTGCTAAGAATGACCCTACACCCACTACCGTTATAAATCTCGGTCAATCCCAATCCATTCGACGCATCTCCTCAGTCTATGCAGCAGAAGAAGGCATCTTAGAATTTTACGCCCTCGACAAACTTCCTGACGGCAATATGCCCCCAGCAGATTCAGCCACCAAGGGGCCACAGCTTTTAATTCTTCCTTCTGATTTTTTCCATGTAAACCGACCTATCTACACCTCCGAAACCCGACCCTACAGCCGTAAATCTTCCACCACCTTTGAGTTGCGCCCAGCTAAATACGTTATGTTGCGCTGGCTTCCTAAGAAAAATGCCACCGCTTCGCTAGCTCCTCGTGACCCCGCAGAACTTTTCGCTTCCACCAGCCGCTTTTTTACGCTGCCATCTCTATTAGGTCAAATCACCCCTGCTGCTGCGGATACCTTCCGCATTTTTGAAGTCAATGTCTTCGGTAACACCACCCGCAAACGCTACGCCATTGACCGTGGCCGTGAACGCGCTCTTGCAGCAACGACTCGTCCCCAAGTCTTGATTCCCATCAACCCCTTGCCCCTTGTTAGTCCTTGAGGTCTAAATAAAAAACCATTGGTAAAGTTGCTGGCTGATTTTATTGTCAGTCCAACTAAAGGCTGTTACAACTTAGCTCCATGTTGCCCAAGCTTTTGCTTTTTTTGATTTGTCTAACCTCCTCCTCATGGGCCATGGAGGGTTCCCGCTCCGAGATGCGCAAACCTAATCGCACCCTGCCCACTCAAACCGAAAAAAGTGTCCCGCCTGCCCCAGAACAAAAGCCTCCCGCTCCCACCTATCAAGCTCCCCCGTCTCCGCCACCTGTCATCAAACCTCGCACTGAAGAGGACGCGAAACCCGCTAATCCCAGTGCTGGCGCAGAAAGTGGCACACACATTACCTACTACGGGCACGCTTTTATTTATTTAACCTCAAAAAGCGGAGTGCGGGTGGCTCTCAACCCTTTCACTGAAGGGAGCGTAGATTATACTTTCCCAAAAAATCTTCCTGCCGACATCGTGCTCATCAGTTCCGAATCAGCCGATCATGCGGGCGGCCAACATTTTTTCGGAGTGCCCCAGATCTTCCGTAGCCTAACAGGCCTAGGAGCCAACCGCGCCAATGGCATTCCCTTCCGTGGAATTGAAACCTATCGCGACGACCGTGAAGGCCGAGAACTGGGCAAAAATGCCGTCTATGTCGTAGAGATGGACAATATGCGTTTTTGTCACCTCGGCACATTGGGGCATCCTCTCAGCAGTCGCCAAGCAGATGCCATAGGGCGGGTCGATGTACTTTTCCTTCCCGTCGGGCTCACGACTATAGCCAATCGGGACATCTGGAAAATGGTAGAACAATTACAACCTAAATGGATCGTTCCCATTACCTATCAAACAGATAAAAATAAAAAAGTTTCCCTGCGTCCTCTCTCAGAATTTGAAATGGAGACCCATCCTGTCATGAACAGCCTTAGTAATGAGTACACTTTTAACGCTCAAAGTTTGCCTGCCATTCCTACGATTTTATTAATCAAGAATCCATGAAACTTTTGATTATCGGCAACGGCGGACGTGAACATGCTTTGGGTTGGTGCTTTAAAAAAGATAACCGTATCAAGCATCTCTACTTTGCGCCAGGCAATGCTGGCACGGCTAGCCTAGGCCAAAATATTCCGCTAAAGACTAACGACATTTCTGGAATCCTCGCATGGGTTAAAAACCACCGACCTGATTTAGTCGTTGTCGGCCCAGAAGTGCCCCTTTGCCTAGGCTTAGTCGATAAGCTTCAACTTCTAGGCGTCCCCGCTTTCGGTCCTAACCAGTCAGGTGCACGCCTCGAAGCGAGTAAAATTTTTACTAAAAATTTATTAATAAAGGCAGGCATTCCGACTGCTACCAGTGCCCACTTCATGGATGTTGCAGAAGCTAGAAAATACTGTTCTCAGCAGAGCTATCCTCTCGTGATTAAGGCGGACGGATTGGCCGCAGGTAAGGGTGTTGTCATTGCCTCCCATCCAGAGGAGGCGGATCAAGCCTTGAATGAGATTATGGAGCAGAAAGTGTTCGGAACTTCTGGAGACATCGTCTTAATTGAGGAATTTTTAGATGGTCAGGAAGCCTCCATTCACGCCATCACGGATGGGATGGATTACGTGCTCATGCCTAGCTCACAGGATCACAAACGTATTTTCGACGAAGACCAAGGCCCCAACACTGGAGGCATGGGAGCCTATGCGCCTGCACCCGTTGTCACCCCTGCGTTGTTAGCACTTATTGAAACCACCGTCATCCAGCCCATCATTCTGGCTTTACGGCAAGAAGGGATTGATTACCGCGGGGTTCTTTATGCTGGCATCATGCTGACGAGCAAAGGACCCAAAGTTTTAGAGTTTAACTGCCGTTTCGGTGATCCTGAAACAGAGGTGCTCCTTCCTCTTTTAGAAACACCACTGCTCGACATCATGCTAGCCACCATCGCAGGAACTCTCGGTCGCCTTCAGGTAAACATCAGCTCAAACTCCGCTCTCACCGTCGTTTTAGCAGCACCTGGTTACCCTGAATCTCCACAGTTAGGCAGTATTTTAGAAGGTGGTCAAAATCTCAGCCTTAGTTCTGAAGCGATTTTTTTTCATGCAGGAACCGAAAGTAAGGACGGGCAAACCCTTACTTCAGGCGGGCGCGTCATGGCGGTCACCGGGGTCGGTGCTGACCTCAACCTAGCGCGGGATCATGCCTACAACGCAGTTAAGCTAATCCATTTTGACGGCATGCACTACCGCCGTGACATCGGGCAAAAAGCGTTCGACTACCTCGCTCTCCACGGTTCATGAAAACTTCTAACATCCTTCTTCTCAGTGCCCTTTCCTTTATTTCTGGCGCTGTGTTAGCAGTTTTTTTACTGATGAACGTTTTAGGTCCCGCCGAAAAAGTTAAACCACCTCAGGCCAGTCTCAGCGCTACACCCACCCCCGTCGTGAAGAGTCCAGCTTTTACCCCTGACACTTTGGACTTGGATGCGGAGATCCAGCCCCACTCCCTCTTAAGTCCAGCTCCTAAAACATCCAACCTTCTACCCCAACCTCAAGAGGCTCGTCAGATTATCGATCTCCTGCGTAGCGGTTTTTTAGATTCTGTTTCACTCATCAGCTTTGACTTAAACGAGCAAAACCTAAGTGCTCTCATGTTACGTCTCCAAGATAAAGTAAAGATCAGTGAGGAGCCCGTTATCACCCCTGACCCTAAGCAAATCTCTTTACTCGAACTGCTACCCCATAACATTGGCTACTGGCGCCCTGCAGAGTTCAGCTCGAAGGAAACGGAGCGGGGCGTGGCTCAATGGGAAAAATGGCAGCTCTTGGATTTTGCGGGCCTTATTTTAGATTTGCGAAATTTCAAAGACACAAATGACCTTCTAGGTGCCGTGTCCTTAGCTGGTCTTTTTTCGGCTCCTCAAACCGCTCTTTTCACCGTAGAGGGAGTTAACACGCCTCAGCAAGTTTACAAAACCGAGCATCAACCGCTAGGATTTAAAAAAGCTTTTCCTCTTCTGATCTTAATCAACCAAAATACTCGTGGAACAGGCGAGGCTCTCGCTTGGAGCCTACGTCAATACAGTGGTGCCATTTTAGTGGGTCAAGCCACCGCAGGTGAAGGCGGACTTTTCACTGAAACACGCCTAAAAAGCGGCCGTTTTCTCCGCTTAGCCAGTGCCCGCCTCGTTACGCCGACGGGAATCAGCCTCCTTGATGCGCCCTTGCAACCAGACATCCTTATCACCACAGACTCAGGCAAAGAACGCATCGCTTTCTCCATTGCTAATAAAAGTAACCTTCTTACCCTCATTGCGGAACGCCCCTCCCATCGCCGCAACACTGAATACGAAGTAATCAACTTCGACTCCCCAGATACTAGTGGATTTGAAGCTAAAAATACCCCCTGCGACATTACCCTTCAACGTGCTGTGGATATCCTGCACGGCATCGTGGTAAATCAACGCAAGCCAGAAATTAAAGAAAACTAATCTAGGCTGAGAGCTTAAATTTTTCTAACTTTTCACATTTTTACGATTTCCTTCTTTGTCTCACCTTGCTAAAAATCATTTACTCATGCACGTCCTTTTCGTATGCACCGGTAATACCTGCCGCAGTCCCATGGCCGAAGGCTTTTTTAAACAAATAAGCCAGAACGATGCTGACCTGAGCTGCGCCTCCGCTGGGATTGGTGCCGTGGGCGGACAGAGTGCCAGTCGTAACTCAATCGTGGCTATGGCCGAAGAAGGCATTGATATTCAAACGCACCGTAGTGAGCCCGTCACCAGCGACCTGATCCAACAGGCTGACTTCATCCTCGTCATGACCTATCACCATCTCGACAGCCTCTTGCTCCTCTACCCGCAAGCAGCCGATAAGCTTTTCTTGTTAAAGGAATTTATGCCGCCTAATGACCGCTCTAATCGTGAGGTCATGGATCCCTTCGGCCAACCCTTGGAAATTTACGCGGCCTGCCGCAACCAGCTATCTGAGGCCATCGGCTACCTTTACCCCCTGCTTAAGGAAGCCTCTCAAAAATTAATCCTGAATCCAACCACTAATCTACGCATATCAATTGGTGCCGATCATGGCGGTTACGAATTAAAAACACGCATCCTCCAAGAATTGCAAAAATCTGTAACCTCATTTACCGATGCTGGCACCTTTTCCAAAAGCTCCGTTGATTATCCTGATGTGGCCAAGCTCGTCTGCCAAGACATCTTGAAAGGTCGCTCTGAACGCGGCATCCTCGTCTGCACCTCAGGCATCGGTATGAGCATCTCTGCTAACCGCTTTCCCGGAATCCGCGCCGCTCTCGTAAACAGTGAAGAAAACGCCCGTTTGAGTCGCGAGCATAATGATGCTAATGTTCTTTGTCTCTCAGCTAGCGACTTAACAGCTTCACAAGCCTTAAAAATTATCGCCATCTGGTTACACACACCCTTTAGTGGGGGACGACATGAACGTAGAATTAAAAAAATGGAAATCTTAAAATCTGAAATGAACACCAACGCTCCCATCCCCAGCCTTGAGGAACTCGATCCTACCATCTTTGATCTCATCAAGAAAGAGCACCTTCGCCAAAAAGAAAACATCGAACTCATCGCTTCGGAAAATTTCACCAGCCGCGCTATCATGGAGGCTCAAGGCTCGTGCCTCACCAATAAATACGCCGAAGGCTATCCTAAGAAACGTTGGTATGGCGGATGCGAACATGTCGATGTGATTGAACAACTTGCCATTGACCGAGCCAAAGAACTCTTTGGTGCCGAACATGCTAATGTCCAACCCCACGCTGGCTCCCAAGCTAACATGGCTGTTTATTTTTCTATCCTTAAACCTGGTGATAAAATTTTGACCATGGACCTCGCCCATGGGGGTCACCTCACCCACGGCCATCCCATGAATTTTTCTGGTAAGCTTTACGAAGTTCTCCATTACGGCGTAAGCCCAGAAAGTGAAACGATCGACTATGACGCCTTACAAAAACAGGCTCATGAGTTTAAGCCTAAAATGATCACCGTCGGTGCCTCCGCCTACTCCCGTATCATTGACTTTAAACGCATGGGGCAGATAGCTCAAGAAGTCGGAGCCCTCCTTTTTGCAGATATCGCCCATATCGCAGGTCTCGTCGCTGCGGGTGAACATCCCTCCCCCGTTCCGTATGCCGACTTCGTCACCACCACCACCCATAAAACCCTGCGTGGGCCTCGTAGCGGACTAATCCTTTGCAAAGAAAAATATGCTAAGGACATTGACTCTTCCGTGTTTCCTGGTTGCCAAGGCGGACCCCTCGTTCACGTCATAGCGGCCAAGGCAGTCTGCTTCCTCGAAGCCCTACAACCTTCCTTTAAAACCTATCAACACCAAGTCGTGCGCAACGCTAAAGCCTTAAGTGAAGGCATGAAAAAGAATGGTTACCGTATCGTCTCTGGCACGACAGAAAACCACGTTATGCTGGTTGATTTACAGCCCAAAGACATCACTGGAAAAGAAGCCCAAGAAGCACTAGACCACGCCGCTATCACGGTAAATAAAAACGCTATTCCCTTCGATAAACAATCTCCCTTCAAAGCTGGCGGCATACGTCTAGGTACACCTGCCGTTACGACGCGTGGCATGAAGGAGGACGAGATGTTTGACATCGCCAACTGGATTGACGAAGGTCTCCAAGCTAGAAATAATCCCGAAGCTCTCAAAGCCATTGCCGCAAAAGTACACGCCTTCACCGCTCGCTACCCGCTGCCCTATTAAAAGGGGTAGCGCTGCGTTTAATTCACCCAGAGTTTGCCAAGAGCACCTGAGCTTGTAATATTAACTCATGTCACAGCCAACTACTTACTCCACTGGTCATGAAGTTTTAGACAAGAAAATAGAAGAACTCTTGGCTCTCGCCGACATTCAATGTGACTCTGAATATTTCCATGACATGTTCGTCACTGTCCTAAAATTTGCGGCGGATAAACCTAGCCCCAAAGACATTAAACTTTTCAGCCGCTCCATCAAAGAAATGCGTTATGCGAGTAAAGTGTTTCAACCTTATTACGGAGTAAAAAAACTCAGTATCTTCGGCTCGGCCCGCACCTCAGAAAAAGCCGCAGAATATCAGGCCGCAGAATCCTTTGCTCGACTCATGATGGAAGCCAGTTACATGGTGATCACGGGCGGAGGCCACGGGATCATGGGCGCAGCACAGGCCGGCGCTGGACGCGAGCGTAGCTTTGCCCTGAACATTGAGCTTCCTTTTGAACAACAAGCCAATAGCACGATTGAGGGTGACCCTAAGTTAATCAATTTCCGCTACTTTTTTACCAGAAAGCTTCACTTCATTAAAAATTCTCACGCCATTGTTCTCATGCCTGGGGGCTTCGGCACGATGGATGAAGGATTTGAGGCCATGACCCTCATTCAAACGGGTAAAACAAACGTCGTTCCCGTGGTGCTTCTGGATGCACCAGGAGGAAATTTTTGGCGCACTTTTATTCATTACATTCAAGAACATCTCTTAAATGATGGGCTGATCTCAGCGGATGATTTCCATCTCTTGAAAGTAACGGATAACATCAACGAGGCGCGTAAAGAAATTCTCAATTTTTATTATAATTTCCACTCCTACCGCTACGTGGGAGATCAGCTCGTCATACGCACGCAACGCGAAATTCCCCCCGCTGCTGTGATACGCCTCTTAGAGGATTTTCATGATATTCTTACGGATGAAAATTCTTTAAAAACCTGTGCGTTTTTACCAGAAGAAATTAATGAGCCCGAGATCGCCCACCTGCCGAGGCTCTGCCTAAAGTTTGATCGCAGATCCCACGGTCGCCTGCGCCAGTTGATTGATCGACTTAACCTTTTTTAAGCCTTGTGCATGTCGACATCTCCATTGCGGGGCAGACCTTAAAAGTCATGGATGAAAACATCACCCGTTTTTCCACCCCCTGCTCCACCTCCCGCTTTGGGCTAGGAACTATGGAGGGAAGTTACCAGACGCCAACAGGTGACTTTCACATAGCAGAAAAAATTGGAGTAGGTGCTGAATTAGGTAGCCAGTTTAAGAGTCGAATTTTTACGGGAGAAGTTTGGAATCCTGAGATAATAACGGACGAGGATTTGATCCTGACAAGAATTTTGTGGCTGGCTGGAGACGAGCCCCACAACGCAAACACGCAATCACGTTACCTTTACATTCACGGCACCAATCAAGAAGAGCTTTTAGGAAGTGCCGCTAGCCATGGCTGTATCCGCCTAGGTAATCAGGCCATGATCAAACTCTTTGATCTAGTAGAACTATTTACAAAAGTGGTCATACGTGAGGGCATTTAAAAATTCCACTAGCATGCCTTAAAGTTCAGGGTTACTTTACCTTCATGTCTGTCATTAAGAACATCATCTTTGATTGGTCGGGAACTTTAGCGGATGATTTCAAACCCGTGCTCGACGCTACGAATGATATTTTTAAACAATACGGAAAACCGCCTTTTTCCGAAGCCGACTTTAAAGAAAAATTTTTTCTGCCTTTCACTGATTTCTACAAGCTTTATCTGCCTGAAGCTACCATGATTCAGTTAGAGCACTATTACCACAGCTCTTTTAAACTCCTCCAAGAAAATATTCCTCTCCTTCCACATGCTCTGGAGACACTAGATTACTGCAAAAAGGAAGGCATGAAAATTTTTCTCCTGAGCACCATTCACGCAGAACACTACGAGGTGCAAGCAGATCGGCTCGGTGTGAAATCCTATTTCACGAAGGCGTATGTTCAGGCTTTGGATAAACGCAAAACGATTCATCAACTTCTAGCAGACTGGGATTTAGAGCCATCGGAAACGATCTTTGTGGGCGACATGCAACATGATATTGAAACAGCTAAACATGGCGGGATTCAAAGCTGTGGGGTTCTGACTGGTTATGATTCCTTAGAAAAACTAAAAAAGACTCAACCTGATCTCATCTTTCAAGATCTCCAAGGCTTACGACACTATTTAGAACATCATCGGGAAGAGCCCTCCTATCACCCCATCGCAACGGTAGGGGCACTGATTGTGAATGAACAAAATCAGGTTCTCATGATCCATACATTTAAATGGAGTAACCTCTGGGGCATTCCTGGAGGTAAAATCAAAACGGATGAAACGCATATCAATGCTCTCATCCGAGAAGTAAAAGAAGAAACTAATCTGGATATCTATGACATACGCTTTGTCATGGTGCAGGACTGTATTGGATCGAAGGAGTTTTACCGTCCTGCCCATTTTTTGCTTTTGAACTACATTGTCCAAACCAAGCAAACGGATGTGATCCTCAATGATGAGGCGGATGAATGCCGTTGGGTCAGTTACCAAGAAGCTTATCAACTCCCGCTCAACACGCCAACGCGATTATTGCTTGATGCGTGTAAGCACTATTTTTAACTATTTAGATAAACCTTGGGCACTCGATCTGTGATATGACACCAGATTTCATACGGAATGGTGCCAGCGTCTTGTGCCATCTCGGAGGCTAAGATACTTTCTTTTTTCTGTTTTCCAATCAGAACCACTTCCGCCTCATTCTCGACTGTCCCTGCCCTGCTAATATCAATCAAGAGCTGATCCATCGTCACACGACCTACGATGGGACAGCGTTTCCCATTAACTAGGACTTTACCATTATTTGATAGTGAACGAAAGAGGCCGTCGCCGTAACCAACGGCCACCGTAGCGATCAACATTTTTTTAGGAGCACGGAAAGTAGCGCCGTAACTCAAAGTAGCTCCACGAGCGACTTCCTTGATGAAAGTAATACGTGCTTTCCAAGAAAGTGCTGGGCGCAGTTGTTTTTGAAAGCGAGGAAAAGGGCTGATGCCATAGACAGCTATACCTGGCCGAACCATGTCACAGAAACTGTCAGGTTGACCAAAGAGTCCCGCACTGTTGTCCATGTGCCGGAGTAGCTCTGGGGTCTGAATGGCGGAAAAACGTTTCCACTGCTCCTTTGTCATGGCCGGGTCACTATCGGCGCAGGCGTAGTGAGAGTAGAAACCTTCAAGTTTTAGGGCGGGTGCCTCTTGCACATAGGAGAATAATTGAATCAGTTGTTCGGCATCGACCCCGAGGCGGTTCATGCCTGTATTGAATTTTATATGACAGCGCGCTTTTTTACGCTGCTTGAGTGCTTCACCCTTGAGCGTCTCTGCTTCAGCTAAAGAGGACAGGGTCATGATGAAACCCTGTCGCACGATTTCAGGGATCTCACTTTTTAAGGGGGGGCTAAGGAGAAGAATCGGTAAGCGCACTTTAGCTTGGCGAATAAGGAGGGCTTCTTGCAAGCAGGCGCAGCCTAGCATTTGGCAGTCTGCCTGTTGAAAAAACTGTGCTAGAGGTTTCAGCCCATGTCCATAGGCGTCCGCCTTAACGAGGCACATTATTTGTGGTCGCAGCCCAATGTGGGCACGTATGACCGCTAAGTTATGCTGCAAGGCAGATTCATCTATTTCACACCACGAACGAAAAGGGATTTTTTGTTTAGACACAAAGAAAAATGGTTAGAGGTTGTTAGCTTAAAAGATTCTCTGCCGAGGTGAAGTTTATTTAACTAAAGGTTGTAAGGGTGGATGTAGATAAAGCGGTTCTAAGGTCAGTTGCGGTTCCGCACCGTGAGCGAGGTAGTAATGCCCTAGGTCGGCAGCTTCAGGCACCTCTTGCGTTGGCACGCCAGGCAAGGGATCGGGGCTTAGGGCTAAAGAACATTTACTTAAATAGGCTTCTAGCTCGTCCTGTCTGATTAAATGGCTTTCTCTGGTAAGAAGACCGTTTTCATAGGCGGTAAAGAAATAGTGGCTGCGCTTAGCATCTGCAAAGATACCGAGAAAAGAGACGTGACGATGTTTCCATGCCTGAGCCGAACTGCTCCGTACGGGAACAAGTTGGGAACCCCATACCTGTGCTAAACCTTGTGCTGTGGCGATACCGACACGGATGCCACTGAATGAGCCAGGGCCTACTCCGATGAGAATTTTCTCTGGTCTAAGTTGAGGCATACAATGCTTTGAACTGTTAAGGGATAGAACGAGATCGGCGGAGGCTCGTCCTGTAAAATTGCCGCCATCGACACGTTCGGCTTTATCTAAAAGAGCCCAACTGCCTTGCGTGCTAGAAGTGTCGATGGAAAGGATCATGAAAAAAATTGTTAAGAACGGGAAATGAAAATACGACGTTGTGTTTCACTTAAAGTCTTAATCTGCACGTCGATCAGGCAACCTTGTGGCCAAGGACCTGGGTAACGCTCAGGCCATTCGATCAGAGTCAGGCCGGAAGACGGAAGTTGTTCAGGCAAATCTAATACAGACCAATCAGTTTCAGATTCTAGTCGATAAAGATCCCAATGAAAAACGTCCAAACGGCCCCCTCTATATTCATGTAGTAAGGCAAAGGTAGGACTGGTGACCTCCATGGTGGCACCGAGTCCAGCAACAAAACCCTGCACCCATGTGGTCTTACCTGCCCCTAGAGTTCCATGCAAACGCAGCACGGTGCCCCCAGAACACTCCGCTGCAATTAAGCCCGCATGTGAGCGCGTGCTATCAAGGCTATCAGAATCAAAGGGCATGGCGTTATAAGACATGAAAGTAAATTCTTTCACTACGCAGGGATGAAGGCACGTTCATTTTTCAAAATGGTCGTAGCCTTGAAAAGTTAGGCCATCCTTAACGTGGGGAAGTGTCGCTTTTCCTAATCCTCCGATGCAACTCAATGGCGTCGTAAAGGGCCAGCTCCTACGCAGCTTTGTCACGGAGTCAGGCTTGACCGCAAAAAGTAATTCGTAATCTTCTCCGTCATTAATGGCCTGAACCACTGTGCAATCTCGATGCAGAGGCAAAGCAGCGGCCTCAATTCGGTAGGAAACTTTTGAGGCCGCCGCCAGTCTGGGCAAATCTTTACCTAGCCCATCACTCAGATCCATCATGGCCGAGGCCAAGCCCTGCCGCCCCAACCAAAGACCTTCTTTCAATCGCGGGATAAAACGCAGATGTCGTTTCGGGAAAGATCCGCCAAGCTTACCCGTAACGAACAAAAAGTCTCCCGCCTGCGCCCCACTGCGGAGAATCGCTTTGCCTTTAGCTACGGAGCCGAGCCCGCTAATGGAAATCCACCAATCCTTACTGCGGGTCGTTTCCCCACCTGCTAAAGAAAGTTTCCACTCTTTCGCCAAGGTTGCCATGCCACGATAAGCCTCCCCTATTCTGCGTAGGGGTAATTTTTCCGGAACGCCTAAGGTGACTAAAATGGACTGGGGGGTGGCACCCATAGCAGCAAAATCACTCAGGACGCGAGCCAAGGCTTTATGCCCAATAGAGCGGGAGGAATCGCTCAATTTAAAATGAACGTCTTGGACAACAGCATCTGTTTTCCAGATTAATTGTTGACCCTCTGGACAAAGGGGAAGAACCGCGCAGTCATCTCCAGGCCCTACTGGTAGAGGAATCTTAGGCCATTGCTGAAGCCAGCGGGCGATATGGAGATCTTCACTCATGCGCAGAGTTTAAGGTATAGACGGGTGAAGACCAACCCAAAACGATCAAGCTGATTACATCGAATGCGCCCACTCTGGGTGCGATCCATACTTGATAAAAAGCAGCACCAGGCAGGTGGCTGTATTAAAAACTCCATGAAAAAAAATCGAGTAACCGAGGCTTCCTGTCCGGTCATAAATTAAGCCCAAGCCTAAGCCGAGTAGCGTTAAAGGAATGAAGGAAGGTGGGTGCTGGTGCATGGCGGCGAAGAGCAAGGAACTGATCGTCAGGGCTGCCATATTTCCACACCTTGATTTAAGAAATGGATAAAGAAATCCGCGAAAAGTAATTTCTTCCCAAAGGGGAGCTACAACGCATGCCGAAAACAAAAAAGCAGCGATCGTCTTCAAATCCTTAGCATCTAAAAGCATTTGCACGGCAGGTTGTGCAAGATCCTCAAACCCAAAGAGAGAAAATAACATGGAGCAGACAACTGTTAGAAGTGTGAGCGGGATAAAGATAGTGAGATAGGCCTGAGAGCCTTTTAAGAAATAACTAGGCACTTGGCCGGCCTCTAGTTTCCAAAAACTTAGGGGCTGAATGCCACGCAAAAGCATAAGTAAGACAATGCTGCCTAGAGAATAGACGATCAGCCATTCCTGAGCATACCAATAGCAAAGAGCAAAACCTACCAAGTAGAGGAAGAAATCCGAAAGGCTCAAAAGCAAGGGCGGAGCGAGAGATTCCCTATATTCACCACTGCACAAGGCTTGGCGGAATTGATATAGGAAATAGGTGCTACTGATAATAATGATGCCGATATATACTACTAGACCTATATCGGCGAAGTTCATCTTAAGTAAATCAACAACAAGCTAAACTGCTTATTTAATGAAGAGATGTTGAGACATGAAATACAGTTTTCCCGTTTCCATATTTAAGGATTCAGGGCCGATATTTACTTGAAACTTCTTTGTTGGCGATGTCCCAAACAGGCGAAATAAATTTGAAAAGTTGGGCTTAGCAATAAGGCGAACAACTCCAGCATTCTCACCTAACTTGCCAAGTTTGCGGGCTTTCTTAAGAGCATCCTCGTAGTAACCTGTCTGATCAATCAGTCCAGCCGCAACAGCCGCTTTGCCGCTTAGGATGCGTCCGTCCGCATTTTTTGCCCTTAATTCCATCTCATCAAGTCCTCGTTCCTTAGCAACAATCCCCACAAATTTACTATAGGTATCATCAATCATAGCTTGAATGAATAGACGCTCCTCTTCAGTTATAGCGCGGGTCGGGCTGAGCACGTCCTTCATTTTTCCAGATTTAAAAGTGGGATTGGTTACACCGATTTTTGCGGCTAACCCTTCCACATTTATAGTCTGTAAAATGACACCGATACTTCCTGTGATAGTAAGCTCATTTGCGATAATGTAGCGACCACCCACCGCAGAATAATAGCCCCCAGAAGCCGCCACGCTTTCCATAAAAATCACCACAGGTTTTTCGGCATCGGCTTTACAAATTTGATGATAAATCACATCACTAGCCGTTACCTCGCCACCAGGGCTGTCGATTCGAATCACGATGGCCTTAACACTGTCGTCATCACGCGCTTGAGCCAGTTTACCAATAAAATCATCCACCATGGTCTCGTAATATTGACCTTCAATTCCGTAGCTAATGACGCCAAATAGATCCACCACAGCTACCCTGTCCGACGTAAAAGAGGAGCTACCTTCGACATGTAATTCCTCAAAATGGTTATCTCTGCTAAGCTGCGTGTTGGGGTTAAGGATTAAAACCACATTTATACACAAGCTAACAATTAGGATTAAAATCACGAATACACTAAGAATGAGAAGAATGACTTTTTTCATGCGAGAATAGACTTTAGCTGCATCTAAGCGGTGAAGCAAGGCTGAGCTTTAAGAACTTGTTTAACTCAGGCGGATGCGACAGCGTTTCTATATGTCAACGCAGGATTTATTAGCTACCGTGACGAAAACGTGGGAAGCTTCTCAAGGCAGCTCCGTCGCCGTGGCCCTTTCTGGGGGTGTTGATTCCATGCTCTTGGCCGAAGCCCTCTACCGCTTGCAGCTTCCTTTTATCGCTCTTCACGTTAATCATGGCTGGCGTGGACAAGAAAGTGAGCGTGATGCTGTATGGGTTAAAAAATGGTGTCAGGAGAAAAAAATATCTTTCCACTTTAAAAAATTAAGCTCGAAGCTGCCGCAAACGGAAGCGGCGGGACGCCAAGCGCGTCTAACTTTCTTTGCGGAAACTGCGGGTAAAAATGGAATTTCTGAGGTCTGGTTGGCTCATCACGCAGATGATCTGGCGGAAACCTTCCTACTTCAGCTCCTACGTGGGGCGGGGCCTGAGGGATTATCCTCATTGCAAACGAGAAAGTCTTTAGAGCCTCTTACTTTAGTCAGACCGCTTCTACCCTTTCGTAAGACTGAATTAGTCAGCTTTGCTAAGGCTTGGAAATTAGAATGGCGGGAGGACGCTAGCAATCAGTCCGACGATTACCTACGGAACCGAGTCCGAGGCAAGCTCATTCCCTATTTAAAAAAACTTACGGGCCGTGATCCTTTGAACACCTTGACTCGTAGTGCACAAATTCTTCGTGATGAGAATATCTATTGGGAAAGCGTTTTACCTAAAAATCTGGCCAGCACCTTAAACTGTGCCTTGTTGCGAGATCAACCCGTAGCATGGCAGCGGCGGCTGGTTCGCCAATGGTTGTTGGCTCAGGAGGTCTCTAATCTTTCCTTCGATGATGTGGAAGCAGTTCGAGGTCTCGTGATTACGGATAAGCCTGCAAAGATCAATTTAAGTAAAGGGTTCTTTTGCCGAAGAAGACAAGGCTCCTTATTTATTGAAAAGCCTAAATATCCGTAAAGTGGACTAATTCTTGCTTTGTATGAGGTTCTCGTTAAATTTCATCTCCAATGAAAATATTGTTACTATTTCTGCTCTTGACCACTCCCGTATGCCTCACCGCGCAAGAGTTTAAAGTTGGCGATGCCAGTCAGCGTCTAAATGAATCCTTTCACGAAAATCGCATAGATGTTTCTTACGAGACGGCCGCTCTTTTTAATGTTGGTGGTAATGCAAATAGCTACGTGATCTTACCTCAGACTACTTCCATTCGCTGGCAGTTAGATGACGTAGGAAATGAGGGTTGGCGTCGCGGGAACACGGAATGGGTTTTTAGCGGTTACTACTCACCTGTGGTTGAAGGGCCTGAGGATCATTTCACAGGAGCGATGTTTGGGCCGCGCTATAATTTTGTGCAAGAAGGATGGAAGTTTGTTCCTTACATCGAGAGCAAGGTAGGCTTCGGTTTTACCACGGCCTCAGGCGTTCAGGGTGCTCAAGGCCAAGATTTTTGTTTCTCTTTTTCGGTAGGATCTGGGGTGCGCTATTTGGTTTCGGATCGTTTTGAAATATCTCTTGGAGCTATCTATCAGCATTACTCCAACGCTGGCCTTTCCGAACCAGCCCGCCTGAATAACGGCTTAGACGCCATCGGTCCTGTGCTGGGTTTCAGCTGGAAGCTCTAAGTTTCTTTAATCTAGTGTAGTGCAAACCAGAATTACAAAGATGTAATTCTAGTAATGATCGGTTGTTTCCTAATTCTTTGCTATTATAATATAAAGAATATCAACCTTATGAAATCCTTTCTGCGTCGGTTCTTCTTTATTGTTTTAGCCTTAGTGTTGCCATCTATCACGCTCCAAGCGGAGGCACCCGCGTGGTGGCCTTTCCCAAAAAATGCGGCTCCTAGTAAAACTACCGAAGTGATCGTCAACCAAGAACCACTTAAACGTGAAACGTCCCTAACTACTAGTTTTGCTCCCATTATAAAAAAAGCGGCACCTTCCGTGGTTAACATAAAGACAACCACCAGTGTTAAAGTTCAAACTCCCCGCCTCTCCCCCCTTGATGATCCGCGGTTCCGACGCTTCTTCAGTGAGCCCTCACCAAATGCGGAAGAAAATGAAGAGGCTCGCCCAAATAGACCTGCTCCGTCACGTAAAACTACCGGCTTAGGTTCAGGCGTCATTATGACAAAGGATGGCTACATTCTTACCAACAATCACGTAATCAGCGACGTGGACGAAATCTTAATCGATATTCCGAGCCAAAATGACAAGGAATATAAAGCGAGAGTTGTGGGCACTGATCCGCGCTCTGACCTCGCCGTGCTAAAAATTGAAGCGATTGATTTGCCCGCCATCGTTGTAGGGAATAGTGATCAGGTGCAAGTCGGTGATGTGGTTCTAGCCATAGGAAATCCCTTCGGCCTAGGTCAAACAGTTACACAAGGTATCGTAAGTGCTCTAGGCAGAAATCTGCGCATCAGCCGTAATGACGCCTTAGAAGATTTTATTCAGACCGACGCTTCTATCAACCAAGGGAATTCCGGCGGTGCTCTCATAGATGCCGAGGGACGTTTAATCGGGATAAATACAGCTATTCTTAGTCCTAATGGCGGCAACCTCGGGATCGGTTTTGCCATGCCGATTAATATGATTCGTTCGGCCATGGAACAGATTATTCAAAAAGGAAAAGTAAGCCGCGGCTATCTCGGCGTCATGATTCAACCCTTAAGTGCAGAGCTGGCTGAATCCTTCAACTTAAAATCAAACAAAGCGGCCTTGGTGACCAACGTAGCGGCTGATGGTAGTGCCAAAAAAGCGGGCATTCTGCGTGGTGACGTCGTTATCGAAATTAACGGGAAAGCAGTAGAGTCTGCTGATGATCTGCGCGCGAAAATAGCGCGTGATTTACCTGGAAATAAGGTAAAATTAAAAATTATCCGTGACGGTAAACCGAAAGATTTTGAAATTATCTTAGCCGAATTACCCGAGCAATACACTCTAGACAAATCAACCATTGAGCCTGAGCTAGTAGAGGAACAATTAGACGAGCTTTTTGCGGGGATCAGCGTGGAAGATATTACCCCAGCTTTGCGTTCAAAAGCTAACCTCCCTCCAGAGATTAAAGGCGTCTTTATCTCTGAGATTGATCCAACTAGCCTAGCTGCGGAAACGAACATACGACCCGGCAGCGTTCTAGTTGAAGTGGCGATGAAAGAAGTTAAGACCGTGAAAGAAGCCAAAGAAGCCGTGAAATCAGCCAAAGGAAAAGTTCGGCTACTGGTCTGGAATAATGGTGCCTTCAGTTACCACGTTCTCCCGAAATAGGAATTCTACTCAAGGCTTGTAAGCTCAGCCATTTTGAGCTTTGTTCCGCAGGTAGTGATCGATCAGGACGAGATAAGCCATGGACTCCACCATAGGCACGGCACGGGGTAGGACGCAGGGATCGTGACGTCCACGCGCTTTGAGCTCTGATTTCTTACCACTAATTGAAACTGTTTGTTGAGCTTGAGCGATAGTGGCCACTGGTTTAAAGGCGACACGGAAAATAATATTCTCCCCATTAGATATACCACCTTGCACGCCACCGCTCCGATTCGTTAAAGTGCGGACTTTCCCGCCCTTCATGATGAAGGCGTCATTGTGTTGCGAACCTAACAAGGTAGTGCCAGAAAAACCAGAGCCTATCTCAAACCCCTTCGAGGCGGGAAGACTCAACATAGCTTTACCCAAGTCAGCTTCCAAGCGGTCAAACACAGGCTCACCAAGTCCAACAGGCACACCGCGAACCACACACTCTATCACGCCCCCAACAGAGTCACCTTGGGCGCGGATTTTTTGAATAAAACGGATTACGCGCTCGGAATCTTGGGCGTCGGGCCAGCGCAAGATATTACTTTCCACTTCTTTAAATGAAACGGTAGAGGGATCTATTTTAGCCACGAGTTTATGCACTTGTTTCACGTAAGCCACGACTTCAAGTTTAGGGAGTAGTTTTTTAAAAACTTGCTTAGCCACGGCCGCAGCGGCTACACGCCCGATTGTTTCCCTAGCGGAGGAGCGGCCACCGCCCTCCCAATTACGTATACCATACTTAGCCTGATAGGTGTAGTCAGCATGAGAGGGCCTATACATGGTCTGCATCTCGGTGTAAGCTTCAGGACGTTGGTCTTGATTTTTTACCCAGATGGAGAGCGGCGTGCCGAGGGTTTTTCCTTGAAAGAGGCCCGAAAGGATTTGGCATGAGTCCGCTTCCTTACGTGGTGTGACGATTTTACTTTGACCAGGACGACGCCGATCAAGATCCACTTGGATGATTTTTTCTGAAAGAGGAATTTGCGGTGGGCAGCCATCAATAACAACCCCTACGCCTCCACCATGAGATTCACCCCAGGTTGAAATACAAAATAACTTTCCAAAAACATTACCCATTCCATAAACATGCCAAAGAAAGCTTCCGCTTGCAATCTTGTCATCTAAAGTATTCTAATGAGTAAAAAGCCACTGCTTATTAAAACCGCCTAAAGCTTCATGAACTCCAGTCAACATAAACACCTCGTGCTCGTCGGCATGATGGGATCGGGCAAGAGCAGTGTGGGTCGTTTATTAAACCATCAACACGGTATTCGCTTTCTTGATACGGATTTTGAAGTCGTGCAACGCTGCCAATGTAGCCTGCCAGAACTATTTGCCTCTAAGGGGGAGGCGGCCTTTCGGGAGCTCGAGCGCGACGTGGTTCGTGATGCTGTCACGAACGAAGAATCCATGATTATTTCAACTGGTGGTGGCACGGTAATCACCCCAGAGAATCGTGACCTGCTCTGGAAAAATGGTTTTGTCGTTTATCTTAAAGCCGAGCTCGACACCTTACTAGAGCGCGTTTCTCATGACACGAATCGCCCATTATTGAAAGAAGGCGATCCTGCAGAAACTCTAAAAAAGCTTCTACTCCAACGTGCCTCTTTTTACGATCAAGCTCACTTGACTTTGCAAGTAGATCGCATGAATCCCCGTTTAGTGGCAAGCCGCATCTGGTCCCACTTCTCTAAACGGCGTTAAACTTAGAATATTTTCTATGTCCAATTTACTAACTATGCGAGTGAAAGAAGAGGCGCAACGACAAGGTTTTGACGTTTGCCAAATCGCCCAGATCGATCGCTCCCCGCATTATGAAGCTTTCACCAGATGGCTTTCCGAAGGTCAGCACGGTCAGATGGAATGGCTAGAACGCATGCCAGAGCTGCGGGAAGATCCTCGACATCTCCTTCCAGGTTGTCAAAGCGTGATCATGACAGGAATTAATTATTTTCAAAATAGCCCGTCGCAGCGGGGTAAGATCGCTACGTATGCCTTGGGCTTAGATTATCACGAACTTATTACTGGACGACTTCGTGGGCTTTGCCACTGGCTAAGTTCTGAGCTAGGTGGCACACACCGCCCCTTTGTAGATACTTCTGCCGTTATGGAAAAACCTTGGGCCATGCGTGCAGGCCTAGGTTGGCAGGGTAAAAATACTCTACTGATTCATAAAAAAATGGGCACATGGTTAACCCTAGGGGGCATCCTCAGTTCCCTCAAGTTAGAGCCGGATGCTCCTGAAAAAGACCACTGCGGAACCTGTCACCGCTGTCTTGATGTTTGCCCGACCCAAGCCATCACCGCGCCTTATCAACTCGATGCTCGCCGATGCATCGCTTACCTCACTATTGAACATCAGGGTTCCATCCCTCTAGAATTTCGTCGTGCTATTGGGGATCGAGTTTTTGGTTGTGACGACTGTCTGAGTGTCTGCCCTTGGAATCGCTGGGCAAAGGAGACAAAAGAAAGCCATTTTAGCCCGATTGCTCGTCCTGACTTAGCGGAGATGCTAGCATGGGATGATCCCACATTCCGCAAAAAATATCGAGGCACGCCGATCTTCCGGCTAAAACGACCCCGTTGGCTACGCAACATTTGTGTCGTGCTCGGGAACATAGGAGTCAGAGAGGATTTAGCCGCCTTGGAGAAGGTTAATAGTGACCCCAACCCCTTGATTCAAGAGCACGCTCAATGGGCAATAGATGAAATAAATCGTCGCCTACCTAGCTACTAGAAGCTTATGCAGGTCTTACTTTTTTTCCTTTTCCTTTTCTTTGTTCTTATCTTTAGAACTAGTCAGATCAGGTATTAAAGATTGCAAGGCCGATATTCCAGCCCCAGGCCCTAGATCTTTTCCATCATTTTGATTAATAGGGTTAGATAAACTTTTAAAGTTAGTTTCACTGACCAAACCAATATCACCTATTTCTTCGCGAGTGAACCAGCCGAGCACAACAAACGAATCTGCGAAGGCTGCGTTCATGCCGGCGACATAAATAGCACGAGCAGAATCAACCCAACTACGACCGTCTTGCTCATTGCCTTGTTTGAAACTTACTGCAGCGTTAGCAAAATAGTAAAATGGACTTTGTGGACTAGGCCTAAGGTTATCAATTACCTTTTGAGTTTCTGCTTTATTACCTAGCAGTAAGTCCGTAAGAAAAAGTTTAAACAAGCCCAGCGCATTATCACTATTTTTACCCATCCCTAAAAACTGCTGAAACTGCTTCTTCGCCTCTGCATGCTTTTTCTGCATAAAGAACGTCTCTCCTAAATTAAAAACAGGAATAGGGTCTTGGGGGTTCAGAAGGATTAGTTCTCGAAAAATGACCTCCGCCTCTTCTAGTTTTTGTAAACGTATAAAAATAGCTCCACGCAGATTTAGACCCATAGGCGTGCGCGGCTGAATTTTTTCTGCCTCATCTAAAAAACTCACGGCCGCCACAAAATCATTCTTATTAAAAGCCACCATAGAATCGGTGTAGGCCTTTTGATACTCCTCTGAGTATACCAAGTCTCCAGACATCGGAGTGTTGGAAGTAGAGGGCTTCGCTGTCTGTGCTATCACTAAGGAAGTTGTCATTAAGAAAATCGCAAACAAAGACCTAATAAAGTGGATCATTCTTTTACCATAACGATAAAACTGGTTTGGACAATCTTGAAAGTGTCCCTTACCTTAAATTTAGCTTCATGGACACCATCGCCCTAAAATTACTCTGCCTCGTGCTAAGTTTAACAGCTCTGCTAAGCGTCTGTCATGCCGCAGAAACTATGGACGGCTACCAAGAGGCCTTAGTCGCACTAAAATCAGGAAAACTCGAACAGGCACTTCAGGAGGTAGACGCCTATATCGTAAAAAGCAGTGCCCCAAAAGGCTTCGAGCTGAAAGGGCGCATCCTCCACGCTAAAGGCAAATATTCTGAAGCAGAGATTTTTTACTTCTCTGCCCTAGAAAAAGATCCTGAATTAGTAAGTCCCCATTTTTATCTAGGCGAAGCCTCCTTTAAACGTAAAGCCTGGTCCGAAGCAATTCAGTATTATCGTGTCCATATTAGTAAAAACAAAGCGGCTAAAGAAAGTATACTTAAGACCATTTATTGCTACCTGATTTCAGGAAATTTTCCTGAGGCCGCCCGCTGGCTTACAGCCCTAGATCCAGTCGATGAGAATAGCCCTGCCTATTATTTCGCCCGCGCCGCCACCGCTTTTTCAGAGAATAAGATGCCAGAATACACAGAGCTACTCCGACAATCCCGCACGCTCTATGGAAATGACGTGTTTAATACCTACGAGCCGGATCTGCTCTTTGCGCTAAAGGCCTTGCCGAAAAACCGCGAATAAAGTAAGTTGCTTTTCCTCTTACTTTAGAAGACTATGTCTCTCTTGTTTATGAGAACGGCGGAGTAGCCAAGTGGTAAGGCAGGGCTCTGCAAAAGCCCCATTCACCGGTTCGATTCCGGTCTCCGCCTCATTTCTCAGGATAGATAATTTGTTTTTGCTCTCCCAACTTTGAAAGACTGATCACGAGGGGATCGTTTTGCTCTATTTCTATGAGAACAGGATTTTGTAGTTTAAGGACTTGTTCCGTATCACTCTTTCGATACATTCCCACCACATTACCTGCAGTGGGTTTACGATCAAAAATATCCTTAGGCATTGTGGCAGAGTAACCTGACCAAGACTTAACCCCATACATGGCAGGGAAATTAGCCGCCCCAGTCAGAATTAGCGGAAGCCTCAGTACGCAAGAAATATCGTCTAAACACTCATCTGGCACTATAGGAACTATCTGGCCATCTGCGGATACCTCTTTCTTAATCTGAGCCCAGTAACGATCCGCCTCGCCGCTTAATAAAAGTTTTTTGCTAGCGGCATGCTCATTTAAGCTAGGAGGCCCTGCTAAACACAAGGTCGCAAGAAAAAGAATCACTCCCACAAATGCTAGTTGATTTCGGCGTTTGGGAACCAACCCACAACCACGAGCAATCCACAAATGAAGAAGGAATACGATTAAAAAAATCTCCTTATGCGGCCATCTCATACCTTGCAAAATGGGCGTATTATAAATCAGGTTACCCAACCAAATAGGCCGGCTCACCAGCAAAAGGCAAAGAATAAAAAGCCCAATTAAAAATACATCCCAAGATCCCCAATAACGTCGGTGACGAAAAAAGGACGCTATGACAAGCCAACTTGCGGCAAAGGAAGCTAATCCATAGGCATGAATCGATTTCCCAAAAAGCTCGAAGGTTCCAAAAAACATACTACCACCACCGAAAAAAATTGAACTTAAAATAACAGGTATCGGCATTTGATGCTCAGAAGCAATCTCAACTGGAATGGCCGAACCCCTAGTCGATTGAGCAAGGGTAAAAAGTGAAGGCAGAATCATAGGACTACTTAGAATCGCTGCTACGAACAAGGCCCCCGCCAAATGAAGACCTAAACGTGGGTCACGATCCCAAATAATTTTCATCAAGGCAAAAGAACCTAAAAGCAACATGGAGTAAATAAAACAACTAGGATAACCCGCAACAGCGTTGTGAAAAGCAGCACAGATCGTGACAAGCCAAAACCAATGCATTTTTTTTTCCCATAAAGCACCGATTAACCATGGTAAGGCAGCCACATTTGCCAGATACCAAAATCCAGAACTTCCCAATAAAAGCGAATACATGCTGAAGCTATAGCTGAGGCTCAGAAATACCGCATAGCCAGAGCTTAAACGCAATAAACCAGCTGCTTGTAAATTAGCCAGAAGCCAGCGGAAGCCAGCAGCGGCAAGAAGAACATTAATAATAGCATAAATATCAACAATAGCGTTTCTTAAAAAAGTGGGAGCAAGGAAGGAAAGTGGCATAGTTACAGGATGAAATAACGGGATCATCGCGGAATCACGATAAAGAGGGTAATTCCCTCCGAAAAGATAAGCGCTAACAAAAGGATTTTCTCCCGACCAAAGGCTATTGCCAATCGAAACCCAAACAGGAAAAGACAGTGAGAAGCTGTCATCCGTAAGAAAAAAAAGGGGACGCCAGAGCTGTAACAAAATGAGGAGTGGCAAACAGCAAAGCAATGTCGCTCCTATACCCTTGGCTTTCCAAATAAATAAAAAACGATCCATCCTAGTTTAATTTCTTAAGATATAGCTTATTGAGCTCATCCTCATGAACTAAGCTCCAACCTCTCAGCATCAGCTCTGAGCCTATCGGACTGTCTTTCGATAGGATGGCGGAAGTAATATGACGTGATTCAAAGGTATTATACCAGCCATCCTTCATTTGTAAGATCGGAAGATATGTTTTAAGAAAAAAGTCATCGCCATAAGCATCTACACGATCATCTACAAAAACTTTTATCTTCGGACTAAAACTATAAATCAAGGCACCCCCAAGATCTTCCGTATTAAACATGCGCTGAAATTTATCTCGATTGACCTTTATGTATTCCACTGACTCAGCGCTAAGACGAATACCGTCTAAGTTTTTCCTAAAGACGTCAGGCTTTAGCCATACTAAAGAAATAAAGACGAGCGATATAACAATAGCGTAAGCTACGCCTCCTTTCATTTCATTTTGCTCCTTTGTTATCCTAGTAAAAATACTAGATAAACTGGGCAAAGATTCTTCCACCCATTGTGTCGCAAAACGGGCTGTGATCGGCACGGCAACCAGCATAAAGAGTATGACGTGCCGAACGGACTCTATGGCGTAGTAAAGAAACACCAAGAGGCAGCCAATTTCAGCCCAGCTTAGTTTTGTTTTACTGCGAGCCAACAGCAAAAGTAGGAGCAGAATCGTGCCTTTAAAAATAGTGACGTTTGCACTGTGCTGAGTAAACGGCGTTACAAACTCATCATAATATTTTAAGGTGTTAAAATTGAGGTAACTGAAAATCGTTTGGTGCAACTTAAAACCATACGGATTAAAAAGACTAGCTACGCCAGACGCAAAAAAACAGCTCAGATACACGAGAGACTTTTCCCATAACTCCTTCTTTTTTCCTGCCATGGCGTCCAGAACACTACCGACCCAAAAAATCCCGCACAGCATGATCCCTGTTACAAAGCCTCCATGAAAATTACACCAAAGAATCATGAGGAAGGGTAAGAGTAATAAGTGTCGGATGAGTTGAATCCAAGTGCCCTGCTCCCGACTAGCCCGCTCAAACTGTAATAAATAGATACAGAATAGAAGATAGGTCATGACATGCGGCCGTGCTTGGATATGCATGGTCAGCACCAGCCAAAAAGCAAAAACAGCTAATAATGAAAAAAAGATGGTTGATTTCTGTTCCACCATCCGCTGCATTAAAAGCATAAGAGTCCAACCAAGCACCAATGCACATACGACTGTGACCAAAGGAATACCCCCTGCCAGTTGTAAGGCTCCAAGGAGTGCCTGAAAAAGCCACTGATAGAGAACCCAAGAAGTTTCTGAAGCAGTATAAGAAAAAGGCTCTAGCTCAGGCAACTGCCACGTTTTAATTAGAATTTCTCCCGTCTTTAACTGCCAACCCGTTCCAGGATCCGCCAAAATACGATCAGGATTTTTAAGAACAAATCCTAGGTGAAGAATGAATAATATTAAAATTAATGGAGGCAAATACCATTTAAATAAATTTTTCTTCATAAACGCTTTATTTTAGTAGGCACTGAGTGGTTTCGCTGGCATTCCCTCCAAGGGACGGCGTATTTCGTAAAGACCCGGAACCACTTCCTCTTTCTCCGCATAAGCGCAACGCAACATTTCTATCTTGGCATCAATATTATCAATGTGATGTAAAAGCCATCCTTCAGGTGTGCGCGGAGTAACAGGTGCGCCAAATTCCATCTGTCCGTGATGCGAGGCGATAAGGTGGAGAACATGGTCACGCAACAGATCAGGTGAGGGCTTAGTCTCTGGGCTGAAGAGTGAGGGATTTAGTTCTGCTGCCTGATGCCATAATTTATTAACTACTTCTATGCCGATGGAGATGTGTCCAATAAGTTCTCCACGCCGATTAGGCTGACTGATAAAACCGCGCTCTGGATAGTCGTTCTCCCAAAGCTTTCCTATATCATGGAAAAGTATTCCGCAGTAAAGCAGTGAGGGCGTCGTCTCATGGTAAAGTGGAGCGAGAGCTACGGCGCAGCGCAACATCTGACTTGTGTGCTCCAACAGGCCTCCGCGGCGTGCATGGTGATAAGTGCGTGCTGCCGCTGCTCGCTTCCATTTTTTTTCATGGAGTTCCAGTGAAAGCAGGGCGACTGCGCGTAGGGGAGTTTCTGGTAGTTCCAAAAAAGTGTTTTGCAAAAACTGCCAATCTTTTTCTTGTTTAATTTTGGATTCTTCCGATCCGGCAAGTAAGAGGGTGGCCTCCTCTTCTGTGAGGTGCCTTAACCGAGGGCGCTCAACGTTTAATCCAAATTGGTTACTAAAAAAACGTCCACTCAACTCACAAAGTTCGCCACTTTGAGCCTTGCCACAAAAGTCAAAAGCGTCCGTATCTGCCCAAATTTTTAAACGCACCTTTTGCTGGGAATCAGCCAGTTCTAAATCATAGAAAGGTTTTCCATTTTGGGTGCGACTTTCTCTCACATGTCCAAGCTGGACAAAAACATTTTCCTCCTGCGGATTATCTCCCGCTGATTTGAGCAAGTCCCCTAGCGTTATCATGTATTAAGTTAAGCGGAGGGAAAACCATCTGGCAAGCCGCTCTCTTAAGCCTTAAACCATTGATAAAGCATCATGTAAACGATAACGCCCGTAACGGAAACATACATCCAGATAGGAAAAGTCCAACGAGCTATTTTCTTATGTTCGGCAAAGCGTCCATTCAAGCTTAGATAAAAGGTGCGAAGGATTAAAGGTAGGTTAACTATGGCCAAAATGGTATGGGATATTAAGATTGTAAAATAAAAATAACGAACGGTGCCTTGACCCTGAAAGGACGTGGGTCCGTGAAATATTTTATGCACCAAATAGCCAATTAGGAAGAGTGTCGATGTCGCAAAGGCCGTGAGCATGAGTTTTTGATGCAGTTCTTTTTTGCCCCTCAAAATAGCCATGAGCCCTGCGACCAAAAGCAAAACTGTAATAGTGTTAAGAACCGCATTTAGAGCGGGTAAGTCTTGGACCTGCATTAACTTGCCTTTCCGCTCAAGCGTTTGAGCAATTTTTCCATACGCAGAATAAAATCAGGGTCAGCCCCATCAATATAACCCAATGTTTTTCCATCTGGTCCCACCACGACAAACATGGTGCTATGGATAAATGGCCCCGAATCTGGTTCCTCCTCAGGTGTCGCTTCCGCCACAGATAGCTTAAACCCTTTCTCAATAAACCCATGCATCTCCGCCCTTGATCCTGTGACGAAAGTCCATTGATTCCAGTTAGCGCCGTTGCTTTGCCCGTAGGCCTTCATCACTGGGGCTTGATCGTAATCAGGATCAACCGTAAAACTAACCAATTTAATGGGCGAATTTGCTCCCAGCTTTTTTTGCAGCTCAGCCATTTTTTTGGTCATTTGCAAACAAGGACCAGGACAGCGTGTAAAAATAAAGTTAGCCACCCACATTTTATTTTGTAACTGCTCCGTGCCGAAATTTTTACCTTCTTGATTGGTAAACTGAAAAGGTGGAATCTGAAATGACATGGAGGCTTGTGCCGTATCTTCGGAACGATTTAAAATGCGGAAACCATAGTAAATATTTAACGCTACAAACAGCAACGTGATAATAACAAAAAAACCAAGGATGATAGATGTTTTACGGTTCATAGATAGATAGGTGATTGTCTAATTTGTCACAAGCCCTTCATTTTGCAATCTTGTTCAGCTAAAGTAAGCTGCCTAGTGAGGCACACGTTGATTAAAATTAGCCATGGATTTACAAAAAACTACTTACCGCTTAGAACGCTGGAGAGCAATCGCTTCAGGAATAATCGACACCGGGCCGCAAACTTTTCTACTCCTCATCGCCGTTGTTTATTTTCAAGCAGGCGATATAGCTCAGGGTCTTGTTGCAACTGGAGGAGCTTTGGGAATGGTGCTAAGTCCCTTGACTATTTTTTACACTCGCCGCCTTCACTACCCGATCACAAAGGCAGCCTCGATTTTATTAGCTTTAGGATCAATATCCATTTTCATTGCGGCGGTGAGTATGTCGCTACCCTATTTTGTTATAGGCACTGTCCTAGCCATGGTCTGTGCCGCAGCCACCATTCCTCTATTAACTCAACTTTATCAGGATAATTATCAGGCTGAATCCCGCGGGAAGTTGTTTAGCCGTAGCACTATGATTAAAGTGGCTGCAGCGGGAATTTTCAGCTTTGTTGCGGGTAAAGCCTTGGATCTCCATATCGACTACGCCCGAGGCGTTTTAATCATTCTTTCCCTCGCCTTTTTAGCATCTTCTCTTCTTCTGAAAGCCTGCCCCTCCACTAGTTTAGCAGCAGAAAAGGGCTCCTTCCCTTATCGCTCACTGCGCTCTGTTTTGGATGATAAATTATTCGCTTGGATGTTAGCTAGCTGGATGTTGATGGGGTTTGGAAATTTAATGATGTTTCCCTTACGTGTGAAATTCATGTTAGAGCCACGTTTTGGGATCGAGTATCCCGTAGCTTGGGTCGCCATCTTAACAGGCGTAGTTCCTGCGCTAATCCATTTTTCTACCAGCGCAGCATGGGGATTTTTATTTGATAAAATTAACTTTTTTCTCATGCGAATTTTACTCAACCTTATTTTTATGATTGCCGTCTGCTCTTTCTTTTTAAGTAAGAGCTTAACGGGCTTTATAATAGGCTCGGTCTTTTTTGGCCTGGCTTTCGGCGGTGGAAATGTGGCTTGGAGTCTATGGGTTACGAAGCTGGCCCAAGGCGACAAAGTAGCTGATTACATGTCAGCACACACTTTTTTCACCGGCGTGCGGAGCTTCTTAGCTCCTATGATTTCCATTTCGCTCGTTTCCTGGCTCCCCATTTCTCAGGTCGTCATGATCAGTGCCACACTCATTTTTATTGCCACATTAATGCTACTGCCTGAACTTCGCAGCTTGCAACGCCGCCGACCAGCTACCCCATTGATTGAGGAAGTAACGGAATAGCTTTCATATTGCGTGTAAATAGAGTACTTCTAACTTTTTCTATGGCCGCCACTTTTAGCAATCAACTAATGCCCAGCTACAAGAAACCCGAGAGCCCAGATTTGTCGTGATTTCACCTGCCATCCTCCCGTCGAGAGTGCCTCCGAGCTACGCTCATTGCTTACGAAAAAGTGAGACGAATCCAAAACTAGGAGACAAAAAGGTGGCTCCGAAGGTAGGGCTCGAACCTACGACCAATCGGTTAACAGCCGACCGCTCTACCACTGAGCTACTTCGGAAAAGTGGTGAAAGTTAAGAATACGAAAAAAATGAAATGCGGCAAGATGATTTAAGCATTTTTTAATAGTTTCACTGATCTTTATCATCCAGTGTCCTTTTAAGCCATTCCCTGCCTTGTCCGGATTTCAGTTCTTTTTCACGAGCCAGAGCCTCTGTCCGCGTAGAAATTTCCTCAGAATAGATCAGCTTCCATGGTCCCGCATATCTTTTGGTCGTTCGTGTCAATGTATGAGCCGAATCGTTATGCTGAGCTAAGCGCCAAGACAATCGATCAGTCTGACCCGTATAACGTTTTCCAGCAGGATTCTCAATGACATAAACCCAGAACATAACCAACCGTTATTAACTTATTGAGTAATACTTTACAACCTACGATCCGCCTTAGGCGGATTAACAGCCGACCGCTCTACCACTGAGCTACTTCGGAAAAGTGGTGAAAGTTAAGAATACGAAAAAAATGAAATGCGGCAAGATGATTTAAGCATTTTTTAATAGTTTCACTGATCTTTATCATCCAGTGTCCTTTTAAGCCATTCCCTGCCTTGTCCGGATTTCAGTTCTTTTTCACGAGCCAAAGCCTCTGTCCGCGTAGAAATTTCCTCAGAATAGATCAACTGCCATGGTCCCGCATATCTTTTGGTCGTTCGTGTCAATGTATGAGCCGAATCGTTATGCTGAGCTAAGCGCCAAGACAATCGATCAGTCTGACCCGTATAACGTTTCCCAGCAGGATTCTCAATGACATAAACCCAGAACATAACCAACCGTTATTAACTTATTGAATAATAATTTACAACCTACGATCCGCCTTAGGCGGATTAACAGCCGACCGCTCTATCACTGCCTTACGGAAAAATGGTAAACCTCGATACGTCCAAGATTGCTTCTTTTAGTCAAGAGTTCCTATGCTTTTACGCCGTATTATAAAATGTTGGTCTAAAATGCTATCCCCTCTTTTTCTTCTCCGCTTTATGTGTCATAATACTCTTGTGAACCCAACACCCGATCTGCCGAGCCCTCCAGAAATCAGCTTGCAAGTGCGTAGTTACTACATCCGCGAGCGAAATGCCCTAGTAACTCAGGCTGAGTTCAGCGATTTATTCGTGGATTATTACTTACACTTAGCAGATCTTCATGTTCAGCAAGACCCAGAGCATGATCGTATTTTTAAAGAAACCCTAGCAGCTCTAACGTTGCATTGTGCTTCAAAGCCGTGGAATGAAACGATCGCATGGACTCTTAGTTTTCAAAACCCACAGCTAAACATTTTTGTTAATGGTAGTAATCCTCTCGGCACTTTAATCGGGCGTTGTTTTACGGAAAATATTAGACCAAGCGAAAAGAATCTTTTCTTCGCCGATATAGTGCGCCCGAATCAATTACCTCACCGCAGCTCAATTCAGTTTGATGGAGCGGATGGTTTTAAAGCTGTGGAAGCGTATTATAAGCAGAGCGAGCAACGGCCTGCGCATTTTTTTGAGGTGGCCGATGAGGAGTATCTTTTTGTTTCGGCGCAGCCAGATTGTGATGTGGCATGGCTTGAAAGTTTAACGCTGGAGCAAGCCCAAAATTTGGAGCAAAACGAGGTTTTCAGTTTACTGGAAATGCGAAACTATCGTTGGGAGTGCGGATGCACGCATGAGAAGATGATGGATATTTTAGCTCCCACTATGCGGAGTGATGCCGGGGCACTTTTCGGGGGAGATGCTGCTTTACGTATGACCTGTCCACGTTGCGGGAAACGTTACGCAATCACACGGGAATCAATGGAGGCTTTGATTAAGAAGTAGCTTAAAGAAGTCTGCATATCTTACTATCTATCTGCAAGGACGACCCGAGCGGTGTTATAACCACTAGCTCCAAAAACGCCACCGCCAGGATGGGTGCTGGCTCCAGTAAGGTAGAGTCCAGGTAAGGGTGTCTTATAGGCAGCTAGTTCGGGTAATGGGCGGAAAAAGAACATTTGGTCGATACTCATTTCTAGGTGCATAACGTTGGCGCGGAGCAGGCCGTGCATTTGCTCGATTTGTAGAGGGGATTGGATAAAGCGGTCGATCATTTTCCCTTTCATGTTGGGGGCGTAACGGCAGACAAGGTCGTAGAGCTTATCCGCTTCACGTTCGGCGATGTCTTCCCATTTCTCTCCATTGCTGAGTTGGTAGGGGTGATATTGCCCCCAAGTGAAAAGAGTGTGTTTTCCTTCTGGGGCTAAAGTGGGATCAATGGCGGAAAAGGTCATAGCCACCACAGAAGGTTCACGAGGAGGAAGTCCGAAGGAGTAATCACGATAGGAGCTGTTTAAATACTCTTCACTAGGGCAAAGTAACTGCATGGCGGAGTGATAATTTTCTGTTTTAGGTGGAGCCTTATCTGAAGAATACACGGGCAGTTCTTCCACAGCATGACGCACAATCATGCCAAACCCGTTTCCCACCCGGGTTTTAGAAACACGCTGCTTAAGTTCCGACGGACTATCTTGGAGAAGTTTTCCAAAAAGCGTCTGAACATGACAGGCGGAGACCACTTTTTTTGCCACGATGGTTTCTTCACCAGATGTGATGTGCCAGAGGTTATCTTGCCTGTGAAGACTTTTTACTTCAAAATTCGTGCGCAGTTGACCACCGTGGGCTTCCACGCATTTCCCTAAGGCGGTGCTCAGGGAACCAGAGCCACCCTTAGCGCGCTTAGCTCCGCTGTGATGGATCATAGCATTCCAGCCAAACATGTCACCTGCAGCTACTTCCTGCGGACCAGGACCAGACTGGGCAGATAGCCAGATGAGGGCGGTGCGGACGTGTTCGTTTTCAAACAGATCATGGACAACTTGTCCATAGGGTGCCATGAGTTGGCGCACGGTATCGAGCGAGGACCAGAGTTTACGACTTTTTAAATTGGTTAAATTCCGCTTAAGCATGGTCAAAAAAATACGACCTGGCGTGGGCGGCTGAAGAAAGGTTTCAAAAACGCCTTGGTTTAGTTCACCCCAATGCTCAACAAATTTTTTGTAGGTGCGTGCATCTGCGGTGGAAAATTGGGCAATGCTGGCGCAGGTTTGATCTACGTCGCGGTGGAAGCAGATACCTTTATTTGTGCCGAGAATGGGGTAGTAGGCCCAAGGATCCATTTCGATATATTCCAACCCAAACCGTGTCAGCAGCTCTAACTCCTGAAGAATAGGCGTAAGGTGGATCATAATGTGAACGGAGGATCCCACGTCCATCCGGTAACCTGGAATTAAATCTGTCTGGGTGCAGACTGCTCCGCCGATGACGTGGCGACGTTCCAGCACCACTACTTTTTTTCCAGCCTTAGCTAAGTAAGCAGCGCAAACAAGACCGTTATGACCAGCACCAATCACAGCAACATCAAAATCCATGAGGACAGTTTTAGCAAGAAACGTGAAGCTGGAAACCTTTGATTCGATATAAATGGACTATTTTATTAAAACAGAATCATTTATTTGATGTAATATAAGAATTGTCACCCAAGCTACTTCGACGTAAATTTCTCACTCGTCTTTATTTTTGATTTCTAACTTATGCGTATTCTAAACCACTCACAGACCAGCTCAGGTGGACTTTTAGCCTCATTATTGAGAGCCGCTGGCTTACTATTTCTTTGGGTTAACCTCTGCTTAAACGCTTACGCTCAAGACCAAGTGCCTAGTCCCCAATTAAAACCAGCTTGGGATGACGCTGCAAAACTTTTATTTGAAGATACGTGCATCAAGTTTGAAAAAGCGATTAAAGACTATGCTACGGATCCTTTGGTTCTGCGCGAGGCTCAATATGGCTTAGCTCTGGGCCTGATCAATAAACAGCCTAAAACCGAAGGTAATCTGAACCGCGCCAACGAACTTTTTGACACCGTCCAGAAAACTTCTCTGGATGATAATATGGGCATCTCTTCTCTTTACTACCAAGGACGTATTTACGAAGTACACCGTGCAAAAATTAGTGAAGATAAAGCTTTAGCTATTTACCGTGATTTATTTACGAAATACCCGACTCATCCTTTGGCTCAAATGGCTTACGTAAAATACGGCGCAATCTCGCTCTACCAAGTATTACCGCCTGATGAAAAAATCAAACAAGTCCTAAGCTACGAAGAGCAGGGGGGGTTCCTAACCAGCCCAGATGCTCAGCGTGGCTTTCACTCCTTACTTTCCCAAGTTTACACGCTACAAAAATTAAATCCTGACAAGACCTTGGATCATTTATTTGCACTGGAAAAAGTAGGGGTCAGTAGCGTCGATGCACGCAAGGATATGGTCGTACGACTAGCGGAAGTCAGCCGTTTGCAAAACAAAAAAACTCTAGCCATCTTTTATTACGAAAAATTCCTTAATGATTACTCTTGGGATTCCCGTCGGTACAGCATCCAGAAAAGATTAGAGACCTTAAAAGGAACTGAGTTATGAAGTGGGAAAAAATATCTCAAATTTTTGGACTTAGCCTAGTAGCAATTTGCTTTATACTAGCCCTAACACGTGTCATCTTCCGTGAGGTCGAATCTCGTGACCCTAATCAAATTACCATCCGCTTTGCCCACTGGCAATTGGAAGGAACTGTCCCTCGTGCGCTCGACGCTTTAGCGGCAGAATACATGAAGCTGCATCCTGGCATTAAAATTGAGCAAATCCGCATACCGAATAAAGTATTCGCTATGTGGTCAACAACTCAGTTGGTTGGAGAAACCGCACCTGACCTCATTCAAATGCAAGCACTAGCTGCAGATAAGCTTGTGCGCTATATGGTTCCCCTGACCAATTATGTCTATGAGCCCAATCCCTACAACAAGGGAAACGAATTTGAAAATATTCCTTGGCGCGATACTTTTTTTGACGGCTTAGTAAATGCACCCTCTTACAATGAAAATCTTTTAGAACTCTACGGGATTCCCCAGACTATGCACGTGAGCCGCGTTTTCTATAATAAAGACCTCTTTAAGAAAATAATGGGTGATACACGCATCCCGCAGACTTACGAAGAATTTCAAGCCCTTTGCGAGGCCGTCAAAGCTTACAGTAAAAAAACCGATACTATAGTCATTCCCTTGGCTGCATCACGTGACAGTACAGGCATAGGATGGACTTTATTTAGTTCTCAAACACAAAAGCTAACAAGTAAGACAGATTCCATTAATGCCCTGCGCGGCAAAGGACTCGAAGAAAACAAAATTGCCTTCCTTAAAAACGAGCTCGATATCGCAAGTCCCGAATACCAGAGCGGTTTACGCATCTTCCGTGAAGTAAGCCAATACATGCAATCTGGCTATACCACCCTCAACCGCGAAGATGCGGCCTTTTACTTTCTCCAAGGCCGTGCCGTCATGACCATGGCGGGTAGCTGGGACGCTAGCACTTACTTCTCACAGTCCCCCTTCAACGTAGGCGTGTTTACCCTCCCCTTACCTTCACCCAACCATCCCGATTACGGGCGCTACGTGCTCGGCCCCATAACGGAGGCAGGCTTACAATCCAGCTTTAGCTTTGGTCTCAGTCGCACCTCTGCCCACCCAGAGATCGCCTTAGACTTCCTAAAATTCATCACGAGTAAACATGGAAACGAAACCTTCTCTAAGATCGCTAAATGGCTACCCGCCGTGCGTAATGTTCCCTTGATTGATATTATCGAAGGCTTTAAACCTGTGTCCGACGGCTTCCCCAGTGGTCCGGCTCTCTCAACGTGGGGGCCCGACGTAGATCGCCTCATTAATAATAATCTTTACCTCTTAAGTGATCCCAACGGCTCCGTAGAAAAATTTACCGCTGCCATTAAACCTTATTACAACGAAGCCCTCATTTCCGAAGCCCGCCGTAACTTGCGCGAACGTTTAAAAAACTCCGCCCGTATGGACAGCCAAATCGGTGCCGCCTCCCAACTCTCCCTTACTGATCCCAGCGATCAACGTAAAGTCTCGATGCTCTTTGAAGCCCAGAACTTTAATGAAGCCGGCTATTACTACGTACGCTACGAGCTAAAGAAACTAGGAATATCACCCGATAACTAAGATCAAGCCACCCCTTCACCATGAGCCTTCCCATCTCCAACCGCAAAGCCCTCTACGAGTGGACTCTATACCTCCTCGTCCTCCCCTCCCTTGCCCTAGTCCTACTCTTTTCCTACTTCCCCTCCATCAGTGCCATCTATCACAGCTTCTTTGACTGGCAGGGTGGGAACATGAAACAATTCGTAGGTTTTGCTAACTTCCGCAAAGCCTTTGGAGACTCGATTCTATGGAGCTCATTCGTCACGATCAGCATCCTCGTCGTAGCTAACGTATTTAAAATGGTTCCCTCCATTTTTATTGCCGTGCTGATCCATCGTTTAAAAAGTGATAAATGGCAATACTGGTATCGTGTCATCCTCGTTGTTCCCATGATTGTGCCTGGCTTAGTCACCCTTTTTATCTGGAAATTCTTTTTTGATCCTAACATTGGACTCCTTAACAGCATCATTAACACCCTAGGCATTAAAACCGTCCTCGTTAACTTTGATCAATTCTTTGGCTGGGGTGTTTTTTATGCTGACGCACCTATCTCATGGTTAGGAAATCCCCACCTTATCGTCCCAGCCCTCATCCTCTGGGGCTTCCCATGGATTGGTGCCGTAGGCGTTCTTATCTACCTCGCTGGCCTCCAATCCATCGGCCAAGAAATCTATGAAGCCGCAGAACTCGACGGTATTAATAGCTGGCAAACATTCCTCTACATAGAGCTCCCCCTCATCATGACGCAAGTCCGCCTTAGCCTCGTTCTCATGATTATCGGCAGCCTTCAAGGTTTCGGCTTGCAACTCCTCTTGCTCGGCCCAGAAGGTGGTGCTGGCGGTGCTGGCATGGTGCCAGGACTCTGGATGTTTAATCGCGCTTTTCAAGCGGGCGAGTTTGGCTACGCCTGCGCCATTGGTATGATTTTATTTATCTTTATCTTGGCCCTCACATGGATCAACGACAAATACGTAAGGGTTGAAAAATGAGTTCCGCACAAGAAATAAGCTACGCCAACGCACAGAAAAAAAGAGATTTTCCTAAACATCTCATCATCTGGTTTGTCCTGGCCATCGAGCTTCTGCCTTTCTACATGATGGTTCAAATGAGCGTGAAGACGAACCAGTCTTTCATCGCTAACCCATGGTTCCCTAACCTCCCTAATCAATGGCATTTAGAAAACTGGGTGCATGGTTTCAACCTCATCTTCCCCTACATCGCTAACACCGTCTTTGTTGCCGTGACCGGCACCTTTGGCATGTTAGCTCTCGCCATCCTCGCCTCCTACTTTTTTGCCCGCTACAAAATGCCCTGTAGCACTTTATTCTGGTCGCTGCTCATGGTCATTATGCTTCTCCCTGGCGTAGCTAACCTTGTTCCCCTCTTCCAGCTACTCAAAAGCATGAACCTCCTTAACTCCCTCTGGGCTCTCATTATTCTAGCCATCGCCGGCGGCCAAGTCTTCTGTATCTTCATCCTGCGTAACTTTATCGAAGAAATTCCGCGCGACCTTTTCGAAGCCGCTGAAATGGACGGCGCCACCCATCTGCAGCAAATTATGCACGTTGTCATCCCCATGAGCGGCCCCATCATCGGCACCCTATCCATCCTCACCTTCCTTGGTATCTGGAATGACTTCATGATGCCCCTCATTCTATTGCGTGACCAAGACCTCTTCACCCTCGGCGTCGGATTGGTCTATCTTGACGGTGAATATGTGAAAGATTACGGGCAAATCATGGCCGCTTTCCTCGTCGCCAGTATTCCCATCATCATCATCTTCCTGTTCTGCATGAAACTCTTCGTCCGAGGTCTCAGCAGCGGAGCCATCAAAGGTTAGTCACTTGTTACTTCCTTTAGGGCAACACCACATTTTCTAACTTAAACGGCACCGAGATTTCCTCAGGTGCCACCGGGATTAAAATCTTAGCCACCACATCCACGGGCAGCGGCTCACTTGCACGTTGAGAAAGTATTAACGTTCGACCCGCCCCAAACGACCCAGCAAAAGTTCTAATAGGTTTACCCTCCAGCGTTTCTAAAATAAACGAACGCACCTTTTTTGTTTCACCCGTAAATTCAATCGCTACTGACGAAGTCAATAACTTGGCCACTTCAGCCTCATCCGTTAATCCCGGGAAAGCCTGTCGCGGATCCACGATACGGACTTTCATCCCATGCGCTTCAAACAAAGGATCCCTCAGCGTTTCATTACGTCTAGCCAAGACATTTTCCACAGGGATTAATTGTTGACGATACGTTTTTAGCTTAAATGCCCCCACCAAAAGAAGAAATGCAGATTGATTGCGTAAAGGTGAGGCTAACTCAAAACTTAACAAAGCCTCCGAAAGTTTATCACCAAAACCACCGCGCTTCAAAGGAGCATAACCCTTTTCATCCGTCAGACCGATTTTAACCACGACATTACTAGGTTCTTGCAACTCCACCGTTCCATATTCAAAAGCCTGCGCGACTAACTCTCCCTCTATTTTCAACGTAATACTTAAACGTGATTCGTTTACATCCGAGCTACGCGTATCAACCACCTGTTTTAAACTAACCGCCACAGGTGGCAGCTGCGCCCGAACTTCGCTGGTCAGCATAGAACCATAAAATATTGCGAATAAAAACCATGCGCTACTTTTTTTCATCCTCCACCTCCACGAGTGCTTTCCGTAGATGGCTGCGTTTGTGAAGCTGGATCAAGTAGCTTTTCAATAGTTGCGGCATCTAGACCGGAATATTCTAACGCAACGTCACGGATGGTGCGGGATTCTGCAAAGGCCCGCTTAGCTAAGGCGGCCGCTTGATCGTAGCCGATGACAGGAGCTAATGAAGTACACATAGCCAAACTTTGCTCCACCATGCCCTCACAACGCAACGTATCCGCCTCTAGCCCAGCCACACACCGCCTCGCAAAAACACGAGAACCCTGAGCCAATAAATCACAGGATTGTAAAAGATTATGCCCAATCAATGGCATCATGGTATTTAACTGAAAATTCCCATACAAGCCCGCCGTCGTAATTGAGGCATCATTCCCAATCACTTGAGCGCATACCTGCAGTAACATCTCACTCATTACGGGATTAACCTTACCCGGCATGATCGAGGAGCCAGGCTGCGTGGCTGGTAACCGTAATTCACCTAACCCGCAACGTGGACCTGAACCTAAAAAGCGCAGATCATTAGCTATTTTCATTAAACCAACTGCCACCGTCTTCAACGCTCCGCTTGCTTCCACACAAGCATCCTTAGCCGCCTGCGCCTCAAAGTGATTACTCGCTTCACGTAAAGGTAACCCCATTGCTGCCGCTAAGGAACCGATCGTAAGCGGAGCGAATTCTGGGTGGGCATTGATACCCGTGCCCACCGCCGTCCCGCCTAGCGCAAGCTCGCCCAAGTTCTCATCCAACCGCTCTAAACGCCGGATACCGTGCTCCACTTGACTAGCAAATCCGCTGAACTCCTGTCCAAGCCGCATGGGAGTAGCATCCTGCAAATGCGTGCGCCCAATCTTAAGAACCTCATGAAAATCTCGGGCCTTTTTATCCAACTCAACATGAAGCTCACGCAGGGCGGGAATCAAATCATGATGCAACCCTTCCAACATGGAGAGATGAATAGCCGTAGGAATCACGTCGTTACTAGATTGGCATCGATTCACATGATCATTTGGATGCACGCTCTGATCCCCACGCTTCCCCCCTAACAGCTCGCAGGCTCTGTTAGCGATAACTTCATTCGCATTCATGTTAGTGGACGTGCCTGAACCTGTTTGAAAAATATCTACCACGAACTGCGTATCCCACAACCCTTGCGCCACCTCCATCGCCGCCTCTTGGATGGCGACAGAGAGAGGAGCATCCAAAAGCCCTAGCGATTCATTGGCATGAGCAGCATGTTGTTTAATAAGCCCGAGTGCTCGAATAAAACGGCGGGGAAAACGAAGCGAACTAATGGGGAAATTTTCTAAAGCACGCGCCGTCTGTGCTCCATAATAGGCTTCTGTAGGAATCTGCATGTCCCCCATCGAATCCGACTCCGTGCGTGTGGCGCTCATTCGCGGACTTTGCCAGTTATTTACCAAAGGCGCAAGAAATCGATCGGCCGTTAATCCTAAAAAAATAAGAAGCCCATTGATCCGGGTTCCCTATACCCCAGTTCATGAATCGACTTTTTTACTGTTGAAACGTGCAATAATACTTACGATAAGACCTTACTTAATCAAGGTGTCTGATGAATATTGAGTTCTCAATTAAAAATTATCGCTGCTTTAGTGATCGATCTCCCACACGTCTCAAACTCTGTCGCGGCGCCTCCGCTCTAGTCGGTGCTAACAATGTAGGTAAATCTACTCTGCTCCGTTTATTTTATGAATTACGCCCCCTGTTTCAAAAGACCTCATCATCTCCTGAGGCCTGCTTAAGTCTTTTTGAACAAGGCTTTCCTTTGCCCCCACCTCTCGGCATAGCAAGTCGGGAGGATTTATTTCATCAAGGAAATTTTCACGATATTGTTATAACACTTCGTTTTTTTAATCCTCTGATTTTAGATAAATTCCCTTGGGCTCAAGAAATCTCCGTCATCCTACCACGTGAGCAAGGGCCGGTTCAGGCTCAATTTAAATCGTTCAATCATCAATTAGACACTTTGGAACATTACCCAAAAGTTTTAGCAGCGTGGCGTGAGGTATTTTTAAATCTTTCCCGCACTTTTTACGCCGGCTCCTTTCGAGGCCTAGCCACACAAGCTAACCACGGTGGGTATGACCTGCGAAATGGCAAAGATTTTATTAATCTCTATCGTGAAATGGCTGAGCCTAGAAGAGCTGAACTTACCAATGCTCCAGCGCGCCTTGAAGCTGAGGTAAAAAATCTTTTCCGTCTCAACCATTTCTCCCTCATCAGCCCAGGCCATGACCAACCCTTAATCGTGCAAATGGATGATGCAGAATATTTATTAGAAGAAGTCGGAAGCGGTCTCGCTCAGGTGATTCAACTTTATGTTCATGCTTTAGCCTTAAAGCCTGATTTTATATTAATTGATGAACCAGAGTGTCATCTCCATCCATCTTTTCAATCAGAGTTCGTCACTACCCTCAGCGGCATGGCTCGCTTAGGTATGATTTTCTCCACACATAATGGGGGTCTCGCTAAAAGTGCGGCAGATCGCACTTACCTAATCGAACGTAGTTCTGATGATACGCATACGATACTTCGGGAAATCCAGCCCGAGCAGCGTTTGAGCGAAGTTTTGGGAGAGTTAAGTTTTTCCTCTCAACAGCAACAAGGCTGCACCAAGGTTCTCTTGGTAGAAGGGCCCACGGAGATCAAAGCCGTCCGTCAAATCTTAAATAAGATGAAGGCAGGTAAAGACATCGTCCTCCTGCCACTCGGCGGAGGAAGCATGATCACACCCAATCGCGGCGATGAATTAGCTGAGGTAAAAAAGATCGGACAAAACGTTTACGCTCTTGTGGATAGCGAGAAGTCTTCCTTACACGCACCTTTATCGCAGGATCGCATAGGTTTTAGAGATTCCTGTCAACGCGTAGGCATCTCCTGTCATATTCTGGAGAGGAGATCGTTTGAAAATTATTTCAGTGATAAATCAATCCAGGTTGTGTTTGGGAAAAAGATGCGGGCTTTAGGGCCTTTTGAGGATATTAAGGAGCGTTACCCTTACTGGCCAAAGACCGATAATTGGAAAGTGGTGCGTGATATGTCTCTGGCAGAGTGGGAAAAAACCGACCTCGGCCGTTTTTTGCAGCGAGTTGTCGATGATGCTTGCCGCACTTAAAGTTGCTTAATCTTCTTGGCTTCTACCCCGGCCCGCTTTGATTTTGGCACGGTGGCGTTTAGACTCTGTCATTTTTCTTTTCAAAGCACGGGGACGAGGCCTGTTTTGACGCCTAACTTTTTCGCGAGCCGATTTTTTTTCGAGGATGAGATTGCGGCGTTTCCGGGCAATAAGGTCGAGCAACCGGTTCCAAGCAATCTCACGATTCTGCCCTTGCGTGCGCGCTTCCTGCGCCTTAACCCGTAACTCTGTCGGACGATGGCACAACTCCACTGCGGTAGAAACTTTATTAACGTTCTGGCCACCAGGGCCTGAAGAGCGGCAAAAGGATTCGTCAAAGTCTGCTTCATCTAGGCGCAGAGCCAATAATTTAGGAAGCCACGGTTTCATAATTCCACTTATGTTAACGAGTTCCAATAATCTTGCAAATCTGGTGATAGCGGAATTTCAATATGCATGGGTTCATTATTCCACAGAAAACGAACATGATGGGCATGGAGAGCTTGGCGCCAATGTTGTAACTTTTCAGCCAACAGCTCCGTCCAGCCGTGTTCGATAAAATCAAGGTAACATTGATCGTCTGGCCCATAAAGTTTATCGCCTAAAACAGGGTGATTAATGCGTTGAAGATGAACGCGGATTTGATGAAGACGGCCTGTCTCAAGCTCAAGTTCTAAGAGCGAATAAAGACGGCCGTGAGCATCCTGTCGTAGGTCTATTCTTTGGAGACGAGTGGTAGCTGTATATGTTTGAGGAATCACAGCTTGCTTCACATGGATGCGACTGGGCTCATGCTTAATAAGTCGATCTAAGGAGGCGATGATGCTAGCTGCCGCTGGAGTTTTACCCGTGACAATAGCAAGGTAACGTTTCTTTATTTGCCTAGCCATAGTCATTTTCCCTAGGAGAGAAGCCGCTTTGCTATGGCGTGAGATAAGGACGAGTCCGCTGGTTTCACGGTCTAAGCGATTAATAATGGCGAGGGTCTCATGAGGATATCTTTCTCTAACTTGATCGATCAATGTTAAAACCCCATCAGGTCTAGTGGGATGAACCAGAAGATTCGGTGGCTTATTCACCACGATCCAATCAGAATGCTCACGCACGACCTGAAGTTCTTTGTTGATGTGGGGAAGGAAAACCATGTGGAACCTAGTGTTAACAGAGCTAGGGAATCTGGAAAAGAGTTTCCTCTTCATCTAAAGAAGATTACGCTTAATGAATGCAGGACTTGTTTGGAACAGGCTATCCCGTAGATGGGATCGAAGATGCGCGCCGTAACTTGGCTGCTCAGATGCGCCCCTTAACTTTAGCCGATTTTGCTGGTCAAAGCGAGCTGTTGGGAGAGGGGAAATTACTGCGCCGCTTGATCGAGAGTAATCGCTTTTCTGCCCTGCTTTTTTATGGCCCTCCAGGCACAGGGAAAACTTCATTAGCAGGGATACTTGCCCGAAACTCGGCTGATGCCTTCGTTCGCCTCAATGCGGTAGAAGCTTCAGTCTCTGACCTACGTAAAGCCGTCAATGAGGCGGCCGAGTTGTGGCGGCATCACAAAAAACGCACCTTGGTGCTAGTCGATGAAATTCATCGTTTCAATAAAGCACAGCAAGATTCCCTATTACCCCATGTGGAAGAAGGAACAATTCGGTTGATCGGAGCCACGACGCAAAATCCGTATTTCTCCGTTAATCCAGCCCTGCTATCACGGATGCAACTGTTTGAGTTTAAACCTTTGAATGAGCCTGAAATTCTTCACCTCCTGAGACAAACTTTGCGACGCTATCAGGAAAAGAATCCAAACATAACCATTGAAGCTACCGATGGGGCTTTACAACACTGGGCTCAAATTTGCGAAGGTGATGCGCGTCGCGCAATCAATGCCCTAGAAGTGGCTCTTTGCTCAACGTTACCTGAAGAATCTATTTTAGAAATTAGCTTAGCGGTAGCAGAAGAATCGATTCAGAAAAAAACCATCGTTTACGACCATGATGGGGATGCCCACTACGATACGCTATCGGCTTTTATAAAAGCCATTCGTGGCAGTGAACCTGATGCGGCTGTTTATTTATTAGCAAAGATGTTAGCAGCAGGTGAAGATATACGTATCATTGCCAGACGTTTAGTGATCTCCGCAGCGGAAGACATAGGCTTAGCGGACCCACCAGCTTTAGTCCTAGCCAGTACCTGCCAGCAAGCAGTGGAAGGCATCGGAATGCCTGAGGCTCGTATTTTATTAGCTGAAATAACTATCTATTTAGCAACAGCTCCAAAAAGTAATGCTTCCTATTTAGCCTTAGAAGAAGCTAGTCAAGAATTAACACAGAATCGGACACGGCATATACCTGATGCCTTAAAGGACACTAGTCATCAAGGGGCGAAAAAAATGGGGCATGGTCTTGGCTACGAGTATGCCCATGATTTTGAAGATGCCCTGACGACAGTTAAACTTTTTCAAGAAATGCCTACCTTCTACCGCCCAACAAATCGTGGCTATGAAAAACTAGTGACTGAACGCTTGGCACGCTGGAACCAACTTAGAAAAGAGCGTGCCAGCAAGAAACTTCACAGTGCATGAAAAGTAAAACCAAACCCAGAAAAATTTTATGGATGGCGCAGTATTTAGACGCCTTGCTGTTCTGGTCAGTTTTTACGTCTGCTAGTGTTTTAATGGTTTGGTTGCAGGCAAGCACAACTAAAAACTTGCTCCGTGAAAGTGTTGCCATACGAATTGTGACTTTATCTAACATGACAGCCGCAACGCTGTCTCCTAATGCTTACGTAGAAGGCACAACGCAAAGAAATCAATTGATAGCCAAAATACCTTGGGATCTTCTGCAGATTATACAGGATGAAAATCCTGAAATTCTAGGAATAGCGGTGATAGACTCTTCAGAACCTGAGTTTAATATACTTGGCAGAACAAAAACCTCTCTGATGACTAGGAAGGCCATCGAGCAAAATATTGGTGATGAATCATTTAAAGTTTTACTGAAACAAACTCAGGAAAAATCTGGATCTGCTGTTAGCACATGGAATTTTCTCGCAGAAAGTAGTGCACCTCTTTTAACCCTCGATGGGAATAACATTGAATATACCTTAACGCCCATTTCTGGTTGGGCTTCGGAAACACGTGAAGATGTTCCTGTAATCTTAATTGCCTTTAATGCCTCGTTAATCAGACAACAATTCCTAAAAGTTGATACCAACAGTGCCTCTGTTATGTCCATTGCCCTTCTCACGGCTACAGTTCTCAGCTGGCTCGTGCACAAGCGTAGTATCCAAAAGCAGATGGCCGTAGAAGGTAAGCTAGCCGCTGTTACTTTACTCAAACAAAGGGATACCATTTTAAAGAATGTGGTTTCTACTATGGATATCGTGCTGGCGGAAAAAGAGTTTGAAAAAGCGATCAGCGAACTTTTAATCGAAATTGGTAAGGAGCTGAACTTAGCCTATTGCTATATTTGTTTGAGTCCACTTTCACATTCTTCCGCCCCTTCGAATAAACTGGCAAGTTCTATTGGAGAGAATCAAGATCCCATCACTTGGCAGGAATTCGAATTTCTCTGGGGAACAGAGGGTGCGGAAAAATTAATGGAGGGAGAGGTATTCACTTTACCCTCAGCTGTAACTATTAACTTCCATAATAAAATTAAGAATTTACACGGCATTCAGGCTTTAGCTCTTATACCGATTCTAATCAGTAAGAGATTACTCGGGGTCATGGTTTTAGCAGATAGAGAAGCAAGATCATCTTGGGACCCAGGGTTACTAGATTCTCTCAAATTTGCCGCAGATCTTTACGCTACTGCCTATGGACGTAGGGAACATGATGATAAACTATTTGAGAGTAGTAAGGTGCAAATTTTAGGAAAAATGGCGGGTGGCGTTGCCCACGAGTTTAATAATCTACTGCATATTATTTCAGGAAATTTAGATCGCGTGCTTAAGGAAGGCCGACTCTCTGAATCTGATAGCGGACTAATTACTAAAATCTTGGAGGCAGGGAGCCGGGGAAGCAAAATCATCGCCCAATTATTAAGCACAACTCGACAAACTCGTTCGGACATTAAAAGCGAATCTTTGAATGAATTAGTTCAGAAAACTATGGAATTATTTAAGTCGGTTCTTAAAAAGGACATTCAACTTATACTCCGTCTGGATGAGCATTTACCTAGGGCTTTATTCGATTATTCTGAACTGCAACAGGTTATGCTCAATTTATTATTGAACGCAAATGACGCAATTATACAACAAGGCAGGATCACAATTTCCACATCCACTAAACAACGGATTGCGGATAATTGCTTGAGAACTTATGTTGTTTGTGAGGTTTCAGATAATGGAACGGGGGTGGCGGAAAAAGATGTGCCCCTTCTCTTCGACCCGTTTTTCACTACAAAAGAGCCGGGTAAAGGAACGGGCTTAGGCCTCTCAACTTCCAAAGGCATTTTAAGCCAACATAATGGATTTATAGAAGTCAGCAACAATAGCTCTGGCGGAGCTTCCTTTACTTTTTATCTGCCTGTTGTTGAAGCCTCGGATTTTTCGATTGATGGTGATCTAAAAGTGTTTCCCTTAAATAAATTACCTACATCAAAAGGCCACGTCTTGATCGCTGATGACGAACCATTATGTCTTGAACTTTTAACGGCAATTTTAGAGGACGGTGGTTACTCCTATGAGAGTGTCACGAATGGAACAGCTCTTCTTGATTTAGCTCAGCGGACGGATAAAGAAATCTTGTGGGTAGTCACGGACTGGACTATGCCCGGGATCAACGGTAAAATATTAATGCAACAGATTAAAAAGCACTTACCTCACACTAGAATTATCGTCACCAGCGGTTTTGCATTAGACAGCTTAGAACTCCCAGAAGTTCACGCCTTGATTCAAAAGCCTTTTAGACCAGATCAGTTACTCAGCGCCATGGCGGTGGACGTGGCCTAATGACTCTTAGCTCCAAGCCCAAGGATGTGCTCGGCTATTTGCTTGGAGGAATCAGCTCGGCAAACAGTTTGCAGATTTTTTCTCCACGTTTGAGCGAGAGCCCCGTGATCAGCTAGAGCCTTTTTCACCCAGTTAGCGACATCCGCAGGATCCGAAGCTAGTGCCCCACCTTCAATCCGACGAACCAGCTCCCAATTACCTTCTTCTTGTCCAGGTATAACTTGATTAATAATGAGAGGGCAACATGCGGCTAAAGCTTCTTGAACGGTGGCTCCGCCTGCTTTCGTGATAACCAAATTATGACTCATCATCATTTGCGGCATTTGGTCAGTCCAGCCGAGAATTTCGACACGATCGGGGAATTCTTGAGCTGCCTCCTCTACCATCCGGCGCAGAGATTGATCCCGCCCGACGGAGACGGTGAGGCTAGCAGCGGAATTTTCGAGTAAAGCTCTCACGGTGGCCGCTGCTTTTAATTTACCTGAATTAATAATATAAAGGATTTTGGCTGTTTCCTTTGTAAGGTCGGGCGGATGACAACGTTTTTCCGGAAGATGAAAGGCTAGAGCTACGGGAAATCCAAAAACGTGCAGGCGTTCGTGAGGCGTGCCTGCTTTTTGCATAACTTCTTCCGTTTGCGTGTTGGGGACTAGCCATTGATCAGAAGGGGTGCGATACCAAAGTGAATTTACTGAAATGGAATCCGTCACGATATTGATGAGATGAAAAGGGCGGTGCGCAGGATTGGGATAGATACGATTAAAAAGAAACGCATAGACGGGATAGGTCGTGCAAACTACATCAGGCTTCTTCAGCTCCATAAGCTTTTTTATATCCGACTCCATTCTACCCATGGTGGGTAAAGTCCACTCAAAGAATCTTGTGTGATCGAGAAGATGGTAAACACGTTGCCAAACTTTTGGTACTTTGTTAATCGCCTCAATGTAAAGCTTACGACTAAATTCATTAAAGGCGCCATACGAAGTAGCAAAGACATCCAGCATCTCCGCCTGAACTCCCTCTCCTCCATAATACTGGAGCCCTTTTTGGATATTACGTGCTGCGGTGTTGTGGCCTTCGCCAAACCCTGCGGTTAGAACAAGAATTTTTGAGGATTTATCAGGCATGGGATGAAGTCAATTAACCGTTCAATTGAAGATTGGCAACAACGAATTGCTATTTCCTTCCAATTAAAGCAGCTCAGTAAACGAAAATTATGATTAAAAAATTAGACTTCTTGTACGAAGATTCTTGTTCGATGCTAACTTCTAATTAAGATTAGTTTTTCTTAAGCTGTATGTGTTTACCTAAATATTGTTATCAATGAGTGACTCCATTAAACACGAATGTGGTGTGGCCATGGTGCGCCTTCTTAAACCTCTGTCCTATTATTACGAAAAATACGATACGCCGCTCTGGGGCTTGCTTAAACTCTATTTACTGATGGAGAAGCAACATAACCGCGGTCAAGACGGTGCTGGCGTGGGTGCCGTAAAATTAGATGTCAAACCCGGTTTCCCCTACATCTTTCGCGAACGAGAAATGAAGAGTAACCCCTTAGACCGCATCTTTAACAGCATTTTTAAGGATTACAATAAACTCGTTCGTGAGGGTAAAGTTCACCCCGAATTTGCTCCCACGGTTAAAGATAATTTTGAGTTCGGTGCAGAAATCTACATAGGTCACCTCCGCTATGGAACCTCAGGCGGCTACAACATCAGCTGCTGCCACCCCTACTTCCGTCGTAGCAATTGGCCCACTAAAAATCTCCTCCTAGCTGGTAATTTTAACATAACCAACGATCATGAGATGAACCGTCATCTTATCGATCTCGGTCAACATCCCATCTTTAGCACTGATACACAGACCTTGCTCGAGGAAATCGGCTTCCAACTTGATCAAGACCACGACGCCCTTTACCGTAAATACCGCGACGCTGGTATGCGCGGAGCTGATATCGCCCAACGCATTAGCGACGAACTTCACCTCCCCGACATCATTCGCCAAGCTTCCAAGGGCTGGGACGGCGGTTACAGCCTAGCTGGCATCGTGGGAAACGGAGATAGCTTTGCCTTGCGCGACCCCCACGGCATCCGCCCCTTCCACTACTTCCAAAATGATGAAGTCATCGCTTTCGCCTCTGAGCGTGCGCCCCTCATGACCGTATTCGACCTAGACATCAGCCAAGTTAAAGAAGTCCAGCCTGGCCACGTCGTTGTTGTAAAAAAGAACGGCGTCACCTTTGAAGAACCCTTCACTCTACCCGCACCCCTGAAACAATGCTCCTTCGAACGTATCTACTTCTCCCGCGGTAACGATCAAGACATCTACCAAGAACGTAAAAAACTCGGAGCCCTCCTCGGTGATCAAATTCTTAAAGAAATCGATAACGACTTTGATCACACCGTCATCAGCTTCATTCCGAATACTGCTGAAACCGCCTACTTTGGCCTCATGCAAGAGATGCGCCTCAAGCGCCGTCTCCAAGTCCGTGAACTTATTCTAGCTGCCGCTCAAGAAGGTAAGCTTAATGCTGACTTCCTCGACCCACTCATCATGAAGGGCTGGCCTAGAACAGAAAAAATAGCCCATAAAGATATTAAGCTCCGCACCTTCATCAGCCAAGAAACAGGACGTAACCATCTATCCTCCCATGTGTATGACATCTCCTATGGCACTATTACCCCAGAAGACACTTTAGTTTGTATTGATGATTCCATCGTCCGTGGCACCACTTTAAAAAATTCTGTCATTAAAATTCTCTCCCGCCTCAACCCTAAAAAAATCGTCTTTGCCTCCACTGCCCCCCAAATCCGCTACCCCGATTGCTACGGAATTGATATGTCATTGCTTGGAAAATTTATCGCCTTCCAAGCCGCTATCTCCCTCCTTAAAGAGCATGATCAAGACGAGCTCATCCGAGAAGTTTACCAAAAATGCCTTCAACAAGCAGATAAGCCACCCGCGGAAATGCATAACCATGTGAAACTTATCTACGAACGTTATACCTACCAGCAAATATCTGACCGAATCGCCCAACTGGTCACCCCTAAACTTGACCATTGGCACGGAGAAGTGAAAATTCTTTTTCAGAGCATCGACAACCTTCACACCGCCCTTCCTAACCACAGTGGCGATTGGTATTTTACTGGGAACTACCCCACCGCCGGTGGGTATCGCGTTTTAAACCAAGCCTTCATTAATTATTATGAAGATTCTAAAAATTCCAGAAGCTACTAAGTTTTCCACCGCCTTCATGCTAAGCTCACATGAAGCAAGTTTTTCCTAAAATTCTCCGTAACGATCTCAGCTTCCCCGATCCCGCAAACGCCGGCGCTGATGGCCTCCTTGCCCTAGGCGGCGACCTCAGTGTCCCACGTTTGCTGAGTGCCTACCGTAGCGGCATCTTCCCTTGGTCTGCCTCGCCCATCACCTGGTGGTCACCCGATCCTCGTGGTATTATCGAACTGAATGACTTCCACCTCTCCGGCCGAACCTTACGCAGAAAACGGCAAAACCTTTTTCGTGTTAGCATAAACCAAGCCTTTAAGGAAGTCATCAGTGCCTGTGCTAAAGCCGCTCCCGGACGAGACGACACCTGGATTGAACCTAAAATTATCAACGCCTACACCACCCTTCACCAAGCTGGCCATGCCCACAGCGTCGAATGTTGGAAAGGTAAAACCCTCGTCGGCGGAGTGTATGGCGTAGCCATCGCAGGCTTTTTCGCTGGAGAATCCATGTTCGCTCATGAAACAGATGCCTCTAAAATAGCCCTCGCCTTTTTGATAGATCATTTGAAAGAAAAAAAATTCAGCCTCTTTGATACCCAAATGGTCACACCCCACACGCTCAGTCTAGGTGCCACCACCATCCCCCGCTCCCTTTATCTTCAACGGCTGCAATCGGCTCTTCAACTATCTACCACTTTTTAATTTTACTTTTCTAAATTCTGCAATCCATACTCAGCTATCAGCCCCTCCTAAGTGCCCCTCAAAGCCTGTAAATCTGGGTCTGATTCCCAAGAATCTTGAATCTCTTGACTCATACTAATCGCCTGCTCCAAATTGACTCGAGCCGATTCTAATAAATTAAGCTGAGCCTCATAACACGCCATATTGTAATAAAACAGGGAACTACTCTTCAGATTAGTCGGCCCTGATAAAAGCTTACTTCTGGCCTCTTCTGTGCGACTCAGCTCATGCAAACAAAAAGCCGCATCTAGATACGGAGACGGATGGTCTGGCAAAAGAGCACACAGTAATTCAGACCCTTCTAAAGCCTTATCCCACAAACCCTTCCGCATCTGCACAGACACCCTCAACGCAATTGTTTCAGGACGCATAGCATCCACTGGACTCAAGTCATTTAGCTCCGCTAAGGCATCATCAATCATCCCTAGATTGAAATAACCAATAGCGGCATTGATCTGTTGTTGAAAACTCACAGGTGCAAACATAGAGCTCCCCGCTAAAACAGCAATCTTTTCGCCAACTTACCCCTTGAATTCTTTCCCCACCCGCCTAAGATAATCTCATGTCTAAGCGTGAAATTTTAGGTTACATCATCCTCCTCCACGGTGCAGGCATCATGGGCGGCATGACCCTTTTACTAGGCCTGAATATTCTTCACTTTCTCTACCCCTTTTATTGGGCGATACTAGCTTTCGGTGGCCTAGTTTTCTTGGCGGGTCTAGGCCTTGCCGCTGTTTCAGAGGGCAAAGACAGCTATTTGTAGTGTAATTTTTCGGGGTAGGTGGCAGAGCGGTTGATTGCGGCAGTCTTGAAAACTGCTTTAGCGAAAGCTAACGTGGGTTCGAATCCCTCCCTACCCGCGCTTTTAGCGCAACAGTCTGCTAAAAGCAACCAGTGCTAGGCTACGTCTTTGTCTTTAAGCGGTAGAAACGCTATCGTGCCCAGACCTGGGACAGTGGCGAGGCACACAATGATGAAAAACAGCGGATAGCCGACACTCTGTTGAATCCATCCACTAACCATACCGGGTAACATCATGCCCATCGCCATGAAGCCAGTCGAAATAGCAAAGTGCGCTGTCTTAAAGCGCTGACCGACTGTGCGCATGAGAAAGACCATGAATGCAGTAAAGCCGAATCCATAACCGAACTGCTCCAGCGCAACAACGACTGGAACCACCCAGCCCTCAGGTTGCATTTTTGCCAAATAGACAAACCCTAGATTCGGGATGTGGACGCAAAATGCCATGGGCCAGATGCAGCGGCGGAGTCCGAATCTCGCAATTAACATGCCCCCCAGAATTCCGCCAACCACCAATCCTAGGACACCAAGCGTGCCATACACCACACCGACCTGCTCCGTGCTGAGCCCGATCCCCCCAGCGGCATTGCCATCTTTCAAAAACGGCACGATCATTTTAACCAGCATTGCCTCGCCGAGGCGGAATAAAAGGATAAATGCTAATACCCAACCGATGCGCTCTTGTTGGAAATACGTCCTCCACACTTCAATAAAAGTAGCCCATCCCGTTGAACCTGCCTCTTTCACCTCGACGGGTTGCGGAAGGGTGAATTGATGCACCACGGCAAGGACTGCATACATGGCCGCGGCAATCAACAAGACTTTCGTCCATGCGAGGTGCACAGGCACGCCCTCTTTGATCCAGTGCCCAGCCAGGACAACTAGTAGACCCGTGCCTGTAATGGTTGCCAGCCGATAAAAAGTCGAGCGTATTCCCACAAAAAACGCTTGCTGCTTTGGCGCAAGCGCAAGGAGATAAAATCCGTCAATTGCGATATCGTGCGTGGCCGAGACAAATGCAACAACAACAAAGGCCGCCAGTGATGCGACGAAAAAAGCGGGGAGGTTTGTCGCAAAGCCCGCCATGGCCAGGCCCATGGCCAATGCGATCTGCATGACCACAATCCACGACCTTTTGCTGCCGAGCATTTCCACTAACGGACTCCACAACGGCTTAATAACCCAAGGCAAATAAAGCATACTTGTGAGCCCTATGAGCGTATTGCTAACGCCGAAGTCCTTATACATCACGGTGGACATCGTGTTTACGATCACGAATGGCAGACCCTGTGCGAAATAAAGTGTCGGAACAAACGCCCATGGCGTCCGTGTTGAAGGGCTTGTCGACTTCATGAATTGATGACCATATGTCACGCTAACAGACTTCAACGATGAGTGAAGTCAAAACGTCCCTGCTGTCATAGGAAGCACGTAATTAAATAGTTAGCTCAACTTATTTATAATTAAAAAATTATGATGTCCGATTGCTTAGACTGGCATTAAGCTCCTAAGCTTACATACATTATTTAAAACTTTTTTCTTTTATGCATATTTTAATCGCAGGCTGCGGCTACATAGGCCACCCTTTAGCTCTCTCTTTGATAAAACAGAACCATCAGGTTACGGGCTGGGTTTTCTCGCAGGCTTCAGGTCAACGCCTTTCCGCACTAGGAATTAATACCATCGTCGCTGATCTGACCCAACCAAGCTCTTGGCTCGCACACCACGGCAGATATGACGTCCTAGTTTATTGCCCTTCCACGCGGGGCGGCTCCGCAGAAGATTATCGGCAAATTTATGTGGAAGGCCTGAAGCTATCCGTCTCTGCTCTTGCCCCTGGAGGTCGTCTTTTTTACACTTCCTCCACTTCCGTTTACGCTCAGGGTGATGGAGTTTGGGTCGATGAGACCTCGCCCACGGAACCAGAAGCGGAAACGAGCCGGCTTCTTTTACAGGCCGAGTCTGTAGCTCTAGCGGCTGAGGGAACCGTCCTACGACTGAGTGCTATCTACGGTCCCGGACGGGGCGTTTTACTGCGCCGCTTTCTCGAGGGCACACCCGTCGCCGCGGGAAACCCTGACCGGTATCTCAATCAAATTCACCAAGCAGACGTGGTGGCTGCCGTAAATTTTTTCTTACAAAATCCCAGTGCAGAACGTGGCGTTTATAATTTAAGCGACGACCAGCCTTCGACACATCGGGAAATTTATAGCTGGCTAGCAGAACGGCTAAAAAAACCCTTACCCGCCTTTAGTGGTGAAACTGCTTTACGTAAACGAGGTAATAATAACAGACGCATCTCTAACCTAAAATTCAAAACATTAGGCTGGTCGCCCATTTACCCTTCTTACAAGGAGAGTTATTTAGATTTATTACCTAAAGAATAAAACTATCGTAGATTCCATCCCCCACTCACCACGATGTTAGTTCCTGTAATGTAGCCACTTTCCTTTTTTAATAAAAATTCTACAGCGTTAATAATATCATCAAAACTACCTAGGCGTCCTGCGGGGATTTCTTTAGCTTCCACTAAGCCCACGCTATTTTCTAAGAATCCTGGAGATACCATATTAACCGTGATTCCATAAGCTGCTTCAGAAGCGGCAAAGGAACGAGTTAAAATATACACCCCCGTTTTTCCAACATGGTAGCTTAAGGCTAAATCCCTCATCCCGGGACGGTCACAGCTGGAGTCCCCTATATTAATAATCCTGCCTAGATCACTCTCCCGCAATAGAGGTAAAGCTGATCGCGTTACGAAAAAGGCTGAACTTACCGTCGTGTTCAGTCCCTCATGCCATTCACTGTCTGTTAACTGCTGAATATTATGTTCATGGTAAACTCCAGAATTATTGATCAAAACATCCAACTGACCAAAATCTAATTTCACCCTCTCTAGCAGCCTCTTCGCCTCTTCTCCATTGGATAAATCAGCCTTTAAAGCTATGGCTATTCCCCCAAGTGTCTCTATTTCTTGCACCACCTTCTCCGCCCCTTTGCGACTTCTAAAATAATGTACTGCTACCTTGTAGCCACTCTTACCTAGTTGAACGGCTAGCTCAGAGCCCAGCCCTCTCCCTGCCCCAGTTACTAATGCCACTTTTTTCATAATATCATTTTAATTATTCTGCATGGAACGAATGACACCCATGACTTTAGCTACTTCATGAGTGCGCAATAAATCTGTTTTACCAAGCAAGGCCGCTACCGCAAAAAAACTTTCTGCGGTGCGCACTTCGTCCTCAAAATACTCGAAAGCATGGGGTAAAGCATGGCAAGTTGGCCAGCCTAATTTACGCAATCGAAAAGTATTTAAGAACGTTGTCAGTTGATAATGCACCCGCTCAGAACTATCTTGCAAATTCTTATAATAAAATCCCATCCCAGGATCAATCCAAATCCGTTTCACTCCCAGCTTGGTCGCCAACTCAATTTGTCTGGAAAAATAATCTAATAACGTCTGCGTATGATCTACTCCTAACTTAATAGCACTAACCTCCCGCACATTGGCTCCTTGTACATAACAGATGATCACGCCAGCATCATGATCCGCCACTAGTCGATAGAGATTTTCCGCCTCCGCCACTCCCGTTAGATTCAGTACCGCCGCACCCGCCCTCAGACAAGCTTCCGTGACCTTAGGTTGATAAGTTTCCACCGAAACCAGAATCCCTTCCTCACTCAAAGCTTTAACCACCGGCACCAACGCACTCATCTGCTGCCCGGCATCTACTCGTTGCGCATGGGGCAACGTGGACTCAGCCCCCACATCGATCAAGTCTGCCCCCTCCTCCCGTAACCGCTTGCCACGCCTGATCGCCGTGTCTGCACTAAGGCAAACACTTTCCCGATACCAAGAATCTGCCGAGAGATTAACGACGCCCATCGTGTAAGGCCGAACCTTAGAATCGAAAACGCAGCCCTTGAGCTCAAAGGAAGCCACCACTGCGGCCAAATCCCCTCCATGTTTATCCACTAACTCATGTAAATACTCTAATTTTAACATATACGCAGCTGACTAAATTTAGTTAAACTATATCACAAGCTCGAGCGTTATGATGAGAAGCTACCCTTTTCTTTCAGGAAAAACTACACAATCTTAATAATTTACACCCATGAACATGCTTAAATTAAAAAACTTCCTCTACAACCGCTGGCTCTGGGCTGGCCTTGGTCTAGCACTACTCGGTTTAACCGCAGCCATTTTTCTCGGACCTAAACTCATTTACGGAAACCCCACCTTCGCTTCATGGGTGCAAAAACAAATCTCAGTTCAGACTGAAGGTAAATTTAACTTTGAAACGATACACGGTGGAACCTTTAGTGCTGACCTCAAGAATCTCAGCCTAGATATGGGAAGCACTTCCTCCAACGTGCGTAAAGTAGTGGCTCCTGATCTTAACGCCTCTTTTGCTTTACTCCCCCTCTTGCAAAATAAACTTGTCGTCACGTCGATCCACATGAAGAGCGGCACCCTAGACCTCAGACTAAACGGTGCCGATGCCGCACAGATCAGCCTTCCCGCAGCCAACCACTTTCGTCTCCAAAAAGGGACCGTTAATTTAAGCAATCTCAGCGGATGGAACATTCAATTGGATAAATGCGATCTCATCGTTCACCAAAGCGGCTCCAAGGACAATCCTAACATCTCTGGCTCCCTCCAGGCCACCACCGCTCAAATCGCCAACCTTACCTTACAAAGCCTAGAACTAGATTTTAAAATCGAGAACGGCACCCTCATGGTAGAAAACCTGAAAGCGCAACTCCCCGGGAAATCTAAGCTACGGCTCAACGGCTCCTACACCCTCTTCGGCCAACGAAAAATTCAGACCGACTTAACCCTTGATTCCCCCGATATCCTAAGCCTTTTAAAGGCTCTCGATTTTTCCGAACGCTTCGCTGGTGAAGCCGATGTTAAGCTCAGCGCAGAAGGCCAGTTTACCCCTAGCCTCCGTTCCTTGACTGGCTCGGGAAAAGCCAAGCTTAACAACATCAAGCCTGACGTTAAAATGCCCAGCCTACCCGGCTTTATTGACATCCCCCTTTTACGCCGCATCCGCGCCCTCAACGACCTCGACGGAGACGCCGCCTTCACCCTTCAGGCAGAAAAAATCAACATCACCAACCTCGACCTAAAAAATAAAGACCTCCGCATTTCAGGAACCGCCCAAGTCGGCTACGACCGCTCCTTAAACTCACAACTTTTGTTTAAGGGAAATAAGACCGTGAGTGAAGAAATCCCCAACATCGCCCGTAGCTCCTTCGAGCACAATGCGGAAGGAAACGTTGTTATCCCCTTTTCCTTAATTCCTACCACGCGCGATCCCCAAGTAGATATAGGAGACATCGTCAATAAAATCATCTCCAACCCCATCAAAGTCCTCAATCCGCTTAACATGTTTAAGTAAACCCATTAAACAAATCCTGCCGTAAAAAAGAGGTTACTTCTTCTCGTGACCCTATGGATACGGGCTTAAAGGTAAAAGGAAATGCGCCTTAAGCTCTGAACCAAACCCATTTTTTAAATGGCAAAGCAAAATTCAGTTTGGTAACATAATATTATGAACCATAAGGCCACAGCAAACCCTAGGGAAAAGCAAGGGGAACTTGGTCAGTATCTAAACGCCTCTAGCCGACTTCATGGCGTCATTAACCAAATCACAATCTCGCATCTAGCGACAATTAACCATGTCTTACATCACGCCCCAAAAACATCCCTTGGGTGAAGTATTTGGCTTTCCGCTCACCGCAACTGACCCTTCGGCGGAACGCCATCGGAGCAAGCGCTTGTGCCCTTTCAACAACAGAATTCCCAATTGCACCAAAGACAAAGCGCAAGACCCATTAGGGGTTTGTAGCGTAGTGCATGGCAATGAAATCGCCATCACCTGCCCAGTGAGGTTCCGGCAAGATTGGTTGATTGCCGACCATGCAGCAGACTTCTTTTTTTCGCCTGGAACCAACTGGACAACTCTTACTGAGGTTCGCCTGAAAGACTCGGATGGCAACTCTGCTGGAAATATCGACGTAGTTCTTTGCGCTTATGACGAGGCCGGACGCGTCTATGACTTTGGCGCATTGGAAGTGCAGGCAGTCTATATTTCTGGCAATGTGCGCAATCCCTTCGCTCACTTCATGTCTGCTCCTAATACCAGAGCCGCCATGGACTGGACGCAGGAACCAAACTACCCAAGGCCAGACTATCTCTCTTCATCTCGAAAGCGTCTTGCTCCACAGCTTCTCTTCAAAGGAGGAATCTTACACACATGGAAAAAGAAGTCGGCTGTTGCTATAGACCAAGCATTCTTTCGCACTTTACCCACGATCCCCTCGGTGCCGCGTGACGAGTCGGACTTTGCGTTACTCGTCTATGACTTGCTTCCTCCTTCAAAAGAGAACGGGCAATACCAACTATCTTTGTCGCAGGCAGTTTACAGTAGCTTTACTCAAGCGTTGAGCGTCATCACTACCCCACGTGTTGGCCGGGTCGAAGACTTTGTCCGTGATCTTCAAGCCAAAGTAGATGAGAAGCTTGAGACCGCTCCCAACAACCGAACAATCGACAACCCATTCGAACGCTGACCATGCAAAGACTTCTCTTTCCAAACGATGATCAGACTGAACAAGAGGGACCTGTAAACGTCGCTAGTGTCCCGCAACGTAGTCCTTTCCGGTATCCTGGTGGCAAGACCTGGTTGGTGCCCCTTTTTAGGCGGTGGATAGGAAGCCTACCGACCAAACCCCAGCTTTTGGTCGAACCGTTCGCCGGCGGTGGCATTATCGGACTCACTGCGGCCTTTGAATCACTTACGGATGGAGTCCTGCTGGTGGAGCTGGATGAGCGCGTCTCTGCCGTATGGCGTACAATTCTCGGTGGGGATGGAAATTGGCTTGCTAATTCCATCTTGAATTTTGAGCTAACGCCAGCTTCCGCTAGAGAGCTACTAGATTCGGAGCCGAGAAGCATTCAGGAGCTGGCACTTCAAACTATCGTTCGCAATCGCACTGCTCACGGAGGCATCCTCGCTGATGGAGCTGGAGTGATCAAAGCTGGAGAGAATGGTAAAGGCATTTTGTCCCGATGGTATCCCAAAACCTTGAGTAGCCGCATCAATGCCATTGGCCATATTGCACATCTTATCGACTTTCTTCAAGGCGATGCGTTCGCAATCTTGGCAGCGAAGGCAAATGAAGCTAGTGCCGCCTTCTTTATCGATCCTCCTTACACTGCTGGTGGTAAGAACGCGGGTTCACGCCTATACAAACACAGCACCATTGATCACAACCAACTCTTCGCAGCTTGCTCAAAGTTGAAAGGAAACTTTTTAATGACCTACGACAATTCCACCGAAGTTTGCAGTTTAGCTCAGAAGTATGGATTCAGCACAAGATCTGTGGCGATGAAGAACACCCACCATGCGGAGATGAAAGAACTTTTGATCGGGCGCGACATGTCATGGCTGCATTAATACGAAATGCGGCTAACCATAGATTAACCCTTAACACTCCGTGAGCTTATAAGGAACCCTAGCCTACTCGCTGCAACAGAGCGAGAGAAGCTAACAGAAAGGATGAGAACCGACCCGACGACTCTCCAAACAAATCGGCTACTTTTTCCTGACGGCATATGACACTCCAAATTCTTACATAACTGGGCGTTGACACTTGCCAAGAATCCATCCCAACTTAGGATATCCCGAACGGAATCTGAGACGTGAAACTTTGCGAAATCACCGAAATACTTTTTGCACCTTAACGGGGAGATGTTTCTTGAGCCTTATTTTGATCTAATCCCATGACTAGTTTGTTCGATGTTATAAATCAAGCTTTAGAACCCCGGCACTCTATCATCGGTTCCGTACGCAGCAGCGCATTCCTTCAGAATGAAGCTTGCCAACAGACCATGAGTGAAGTGAAGCATAACCTCACTAAAGGCAGCGACACGCACTGGTGCAAAGTCACAGTGGAGAGCGGTCAGGCGCAGGGTGCCACCATGCAGTGGCTTCGATTGTGCGTCGCTCCGCAGGGCAACGCCAACAAGAACCCGGCGAGCGCTCTTCAACTAAAGGAAATCAACTCGTGAAAAAGACTCCAAAACGCACCTCAGCCAAACGACGGGGCTCTGCATTCGGAGGTCGCGCAACTGCGGTTGGAGTCGGCTATGAGGCTCAGGTTGCTGCCAGCATAGCGTCAAAAATGCTCGCAGGGGATAGCTGCATAGTTTGGGAGGGCATCAATGGCGAAGACGTTGCCGCAATCACCATGCAGGACGCAGAGCCGGTGGATGACGTTGTGGTTACCTTGCGCGGGCAGCTTCAAGCCAAAGTCTTTATCTCGGCGAAACATCGATCAGGGACGATTGCCCTGACGGCGACAAGCCCGGCCTTCTCCGAAGTAATCGATTCTTTTGTGCGGCAGTTTCACCTGCTTACGTCTGCACAACGAACGGGGAGTCGGCTCATGTGGGCGGTGCCGTCGTCTGCTGGCGCTGGCATGACGCAGGTCTTGCGAAAAGCATTGGATGCTTTTCGGGCGGATGCCAGTGCGGGCGTTAAGGACTTCCTTCGACGCCGTGCGACAAAAGAGCAGGAGGCGATAAAGGTTCTGGTCGTGCAGACAAAACGTTACTGGAAATCGGCCAACAAAAAAGTGCCGAACGAGGTGGAGCTAGGCGAGTTCATGCGAATGATTCATGTCGCGGTCTTTGATTTCGGTTTGGGTCTCCATCATGAGCAATACGCGGAGGAAACAATCCGCCGTTCTATGGCAGTAAAGCCGAGCCAGTCGCGTGAAATATGGGACAAATTAGATCTTCATTTTAGGCGTGCTGACCAGCGTGGCCTCCGAACGACCGCAGCTTCGCTCCGCCAGATGCTCACGTCTGACGGGCTGAAGCTGAAACCGACGCCTGGCTTTGCGGAAGATATCGAACTGCTGCGGCGGCTGACGGCTCGCAATCTTGACCGTCTCAAAGACCATACGTTGCTCCGGTTTGCGAAGTGCGAGATTCACATCTCTCGCACGGAAGAGCTGGTGGCTATGACTGCGGCAGCAAAAAGGGGGCATCTTCTCGTCACAGGCGACCCAGGCTGTGGCAAAAGCGGCCTGATTCACCCTTTGGCCCAGACGCTTAGTAAAGAAGGCATTCCTATCGTGTTGCTGCTGGCCGAGGAAGTCTTTGGCCGTGATTGGAAAGGCGCGGCGAATCTGCCCGGACTTGCTCACTCGCTGGATGATGTGCTCGCCCATTGGCCTGACGGCGTAAAGGGCGTGCTAATAACGGACGCGCTGGATGCGGTGCGCGATGTGGAGGTCCAAAGGGCGTTGCGCCGCTTGCTCCAAGATGTGCAGCAAGGAACGTCAGGATGGGCGGTGGTTGCCAGCGTGCGCGAGTTCGACCTGAAGCACGGACGCGAGTTGCGAGAAGCGTTCCCCGGCGATGGAGTCGTCGGACACTGTTCGGGCGAGTTCACCGGCGTCTCGCATTTTCATGTGGCCGGTTTGGCGGAAACCAAACTCGATGAACTTGCAGCAAAGGTTGCGGAAATCTGCCCGTTCATTGTCAGTGCCCGTAAGAATCCCCGCGCTGGCGGCATTCATCGCTCCCCATTTTTTCTCCGACTCGCTGCGGAGCTTTTAAAAGATGGTGTTTCTCCCGCGCGGCTCGCCGACTGGAGCAGCCCGGCGATTCTGCTGCGGAGATTCTGGAAAGCGCGAGTGATGGATGGCACCGGTGCGAATCATCGAAAAGTCGCGCTTCAATCCATTTGCCGTCGAATGACGCAGCTCCGAAGCATGGCGCTCTCGATGCAGGAGGTTTCGCTTGACGCATCAGAGCTTGATGCCACCGAAGACCTTCGCAGCCGTGGCATTTTCCAATCTCCTGTTCTCCGACACGGCAGCCCGGCTGGAGAAGACGAACTGCGGTTCTCCCACCATCTGCTCCACGACTACGCTATTGCACGCTCGTTGATTCCGCCTGGGTCTGAGCGATTCGCAGATTTCGCGGTTCGTGAACCGCTGCTTCCCATTTTTTACCGCCAAAGCTTTCTGTTCGCGCTGGAGGAACTCTGGGACGGGCCTCTTGGCCGCGATGGTTTTTGGAAGTGTGCGTTGAAAATGGAGAGCGTCGCACAGCTGCACGGAGTCACCCGGATTCTCGCGCCGATACTCGCGGCAAGACGGGTGGACATACTCGCTGACTTGAATCCGCTCCTTGCGGCCGTTCAGGGAGCGACGAGTGAAAATTCGCCTGCGGAAAAAGCACTTCGGCACATGGCATCCGGCTTGCAGGATGCCGATGACGCGGCGATTCGCGCGGGTGCCGGTGCGTGGTGCGCGTTTGCCACGAAGTTATCAGCACTCCTTCCGGGCCGTCCTTCTCTGGAAGCGCCCCTCGTCCACATCCTCGCGCGGCTCAATGGAGTCAGCAGCACTTTCGATACAGACCAACTGCGCAATCTCAATTCGGCAGCACGGGGAGTGCTGGGGCATCATATTGCGAAGGAGGTTTCGAGAGGCTGGCGTTACGCGGCGCTCACGTCGATTGAGACGGTTTGCAGGACGTTCAAGGTTGCGATTCCCGAGAACGAGGCTGCGCTGCGTTCGCTCCTCACTCCGCAACGGCTGGCCCAATTTCCGCACTTGGATCTTTTCGATTTCGCTCACCAACTCAAACATCTCGCCAGCGAGGGCGACGCCGTGGTTTTGAGCCTGTTCGACGCGGCCTTTTCGACAGAGCCGACTTCGGGTGAATGGGAAAACTTTGGAGGTGCCATCATGCCGATGCGGATGCAGAGCAGCGACAACTGGAACAGCATCCATTATTCCCTCGCAGGGTATTACGCGAGCAGGACAGGCGCAAACGCTGGCTTGATGACGGACATCGCCTGCATCGCATGGAATTCAGCCGTTCGGCGTCGCAGCGAGCGGCATGAATCGGGCAAAAACGTCTTGGCGACGGTTCGCTTTCGAGGCGTCGAGTGTGAACTGATCGAGGACTGCGGACACATATGGGGCCGAGAACACGAACACAAGGAAAGCCGCATCCTTTCGCACTTCGAGACGCTGCTCGATGGATGGGCCACTACTGCCGATGCTGAGAGATTGCCGCTCGCGCTTGATCGTTTCGCCGCTCGAAACAGCACATCACTATTGTGGAAGGTTTTCATGGAGGCAGGGGCGAAGCATCCAGCCGCGCTTGGCCGAGAGCTTGAGCCGGTGCTGGCGGAGCCGCTTTTTCTGACGCACCCCGACTACTGCTACGGAGGGACATTGCTCCTCGCTGCACTGCACAAGACTGGTGACTCTCCACAGCGCGAACGACTGGAAGCGCTGATTCTCGGCTTGCCTCAAACCGCTCGTTTGCGCCGCGACGAACCTCGCGAGCCTATGCCAAGCTGGGTGGAGTATGCGCAGAACAAGCTGCTCGGCGCATTGGATGAATCCCACATCGTCTCGCCAGCCGTCCGGACATTGCGAATACAGCGAGCGAAACAAAGTCCGCTTCCTGTGAATCGTGAACCCGGGGGCACCCGTGTCACCTCGTCCACGTTTTCCGACGAGGGGTTGCTGGAGCGCCGGAGTGTCAGCTTGAAAGACCCAGTGAACGAAAAGCTTCTTCGGTTGCGGGAGGCGCTGAAGCCTTTCCGTGAGCAGGACGGCGGAAAATTTACCGTGAGCACGATTGAGCAGCATTGGACGGTCATCGGGCAATGTGAACTCGCCATCCGCAGACATCGCCCAAAGCACCGCAAAATGGCTGACGAGCTTTGGGGACATCTCGTCAGCGCGTGCGAGAGCATCGTCCGCCGTGCGGACTGGCCTGCGCCGAACGAGCGGTGGAAAGTGGTGCGTCGTATCTTGCTGAAAGCTTCCAATGACACTTCGCCCCAAGCGTCCAGCAAAGACGATTCGAAGGAAGACCAATGGCCGAGTTGGGACTCGCCTGCACCTCGCCTCGATGCAGCGCGCGGGCTGCTGTTCCTGGTTTATCGTTTGGGGCGTGCCGACAAGCAGACCACGGCGGCATTGCTCAGACTGAGCCAAGACAAATCACACCCACTGCGTTTCAACATGGCCGACCAACTTGCGGTTCTTGAGCAGGCCGAGCCGAAGCTCATGTGGCAACTCATCGACCGCTTCATCCGCTACGAGCGGAAATTTTCCGTGCTCGAAATGGTAGTGAACTCGCTAAACCGCTTGTGGGCGCGGGCTGCACCTGAAGTGAAGCTGCGCCTATCGAGAATTGCCCAGCGCACAATCCGAAGCGCGCCCGATGGGAATCACATTCACGAAACGCTAGCTCGCGCGCATTTGTTCCATTTCCTCAGGACTGGCGATGCCGATTGTGAGGCATTCGTGAATACTCTCATCGCCGAATGTGACCGACAACGGGCCAGCCACGCACTCACCGCTCAACTTCACACCTGCCGCTCTGGACGCTGGCTGACCGATGGTGATGGCGTGAAGATTGTGACCGACGAAGAGACTGCTCGGAAACGCACATGGGGATTCTTTGGAAAATTGCTGGCCGCCGCACAGGCAAAGCTCCAGCAACACAGGGACCGTTGGCAGCTACTCCATGCCGCTGGCCAGCCTACTGACGATGAGGTAAAGACCACTCAGGAAGCCATCAAGCGAACCTCTCAACTGGTGGATGGGATTGCGATGCAACTCTACTTCGCCAGCGGCGCTTTCGCAGACAAACAGAACAAGGAGGATGACCACCTGACAGAGCCGCAGAAGAAGCGGTTTTGGACTGAATCCGCCAACCTCTTTCACGCGCTGGCTGCGGAGATTCACCCGCATACCGCGCATTATCTAGTCCAAGCTCTCCACCACCTGCTCCCATGCTCGCCCCGCGAAGTGTTCCTCACTGCTGCAAGGACTATAACTTCGAGTTCAACAGTCGGCTACCAGCATGAATCGTTAGCCGTAGGGGATGTGGTGAAACTCATTCAGCGGGCACTCGCAGACCACCGCGACATTTTTCAAACCACCGACGGCAAGGAGTCCGATTCTCTCGCCGCACTACTGAAGGTGCTCGACTTATTCGTCGAAGTAGGCTGGGCCGAAGCTAGGCAACTCACGCACCGTTTGGAGGAGATTTACAGATAGGCTACCCGCTGGATTTTTACAAGTAGGAGGAGAATACCACACCAGTGGAGGAAAGTAGTTTTACCCTAAATTAGTTAACAGATAGCGAAGCTTGATGATAAACTAGAAACGGAAAATGAAGAATAACTTCTACACTAACCCCGCTTGCTCTAATAGATCCTGACAGACGATTTTGGCGTCCAGACGTTTTTCGGCAAAGGCGCGGGCGGCTAGGCTGTGCTCTTGATAGTTCCCATTAATCTTAGCGATCCCCGCCACGCACTCTTCCATGGTGTTGAAGGGAATCAAGCCTAGGCCATGCGGCAGGTGCTCGCTCCAGCCAGTGTCTTGCACAATGGACGGTCTCCCCAGAGCCAGATAGCAGGCCGTGCGGCAGCTAAACCAGCCCGTCTTGCCCACCACGTAACCATGCTTAGCGATACTCCACTCGCCCTTCGATTGTTTTAAAAAATTACGGTAGGTTAAGTGATCGGGGATCACTTGATCAGGCTCTAAAATGCCCCAGCCTTTTCCTTCTAATTCTGCCGTTGGCCGTTTCTTCCCAATCCCTTGGCCCATGGCGATGACTAATTTCTGGGGGGTGTGCAAAGGTAAATCTTGAAAACGAGCAAACTCTAAATCTTTCTGCCCATACTCTTTGCCCTGCCAAAGTTTGGGCTTGTAGCTGCACCAATTCATAACGGTGGTGAATTGATCCAAAGGCGCTTCGTGTTGATATGGCCAATACTCTAAGGCCACAGGCTGTAAGGTTTTCTTCCAGGCAATGCCCGTGTCTGGAACTAAACAATCAGCATCGCCCAATTTTAAACCGAAAGAAAAATGACTGTCGTGGCTTCTCAAGCGTTGGGTGTAAGATGTCTTAGCTGGGTCATGTAAACCGATTTGCGTAAACATAGGATCCCCATCGAGAAACATCTGGTGTTTCACTCCCACGTCGTAATCCTCAAACCAACTTGCCGTAGAAACATTGACCAACAAATCAGCCGATTTAATTAATTCCCGGGCCAGAGTTTCGCCTGCACCGTGGAATTTTCCATCTGCCGCATTCCGGTAAATCCAGCGATCACCTAATCCAAAATCATTAAAGATGCGAGTCAGTGCCTCAATTTGATAACTGCAATCTTCCGTGATGGTCTCTTTAATTGGGTCATAAGGCCAAACGCCCGTGTCTTCTAAATAAACCACATCATGCCCCAGAGCGCGGAAGCCGAGCACATACTGAATATAATCCCAGATCACGCCGCCGAAGGGGTATTGCCCTACTAATCCAGTCACAACAATTTTCATAAAGAGTGCCCTTAGTTTAACGCAGAGTTTAAAGAAGAACCAAGAACTAAGAACGCCCGACCACCCACACTCCTTCTTCCCCAGATGCGGTAACATGCCGACTCACCACTTTCCAACCTAACTCCTCCAGAATCAAGTTTAGTCCTTCTGGTTGAAACCGATTAGAGTAAAAAAGTCGAAATCGTTCTCCCTTTTCGAATCGGAATAACTCGTCTTGATATGTGATGGATGTAGCTTCAGAAAAAATAAGCCACGCCTCCACACGTTTGACTCCTTCATGCTCGGCAATAAAAAATTCTAGATCAGCAATCTCCACCTTAAACCCCAACTCCTCCATTACACATAATAACCACAAGCGCGTTTCATCATTATCATAAAGCGGTAGGATTTTTTCACAGCCTAAAACATAGTTAGAACCTGGAGCTAGATTCGCACTGAGGACAAGAAAATCTCGTGACCTTACCCACTGCGCCAATTGCCCTAAGGCACGCTTAGGTTCAAAATTAGGTAGCATTCCTAAAAATGAAAAAACGTTTTGCTCGTTACACGCCGCTTCCAAATTCCAGTAATCGCCTAAATCGGGAGCCTCCATGAAATCTGCTACTAGGCCCCGCAAAGTAAAAGGCACCTTGCCTAGCATCTGTTCGACATGCGTGCTAGCCTCCGTGACTAGGGTGGGACTAACATCCGCAGCTACGTAGCGTAAGTGATTTGCTTGATTAGAGCAGGCGGAAAGCAATTGGGCATCCTTACGCCCACCCCCACAACCGAGACCTATCACTTGAACGACTTGTCCCACCTCTACCGCTAACCGCTGAAAAGCTTGATCATACATTTTTTCACAATCCGGATCTGTCCGTGACGGTGAGTAATGCTGATGCAAGGCCAACCAAAGCTCAGCCTGCTTATTACTCACATAATGAAATTGGTGATCCATCCTGCGCGTGCGTAGAGATAATTTCAAGCAGTCGCTGACGGCTTGAGGATTCCTGCTAGAATGATAATCAAGTGATTGCTTCAACACGATTTAACCATAACGCAGGTGCTGCGCTTGCAAATATAGACCCATACTCGTGGTGTAGTAAGGCTGATAGTAACGGGCACTTTCATAAATGGTAGAGTTATGCGGGTCGATGCAGCCTGCGGGAATCATTTCAGACATTTCATGGTCGAAACCGGCGTGATCCTTCATCTGCGCCGCTGAGAGGAGAAAGGCAAACAATGTCCAGCCATCGTAAAAGCCTGAAGGCACGCCTGTGTGGTTCATACCCTCACGCTCGGTCGAGCAGACGCTGCGACGTTGTCGATAAGCGGCTTTGGTGGGCTCATCAACATAACCTAAGGGTAGAATCCAGAGAGGGTTTAGCTGCACGGGATGTTTCTGACAACGTGGCACAAAGGTTATGGATTCATTTGCGGCATAGAAGCCAAATTGTGGTTGGAAGAGGCGTTGATAGGCCATGCCACCGCTCATGATTTCAGACCAAAGCAGCGTATCCGCATTTTCTATCCCTAACTCACCCGCCATTTTTAGAGCTTGAGTTAGCGTATAGTCTGCGGCGAAAAGGGCGCAGAGATAGTTCTTGGCATCAGGGCCGCCGAATTCGTCTTGGCCCATGGAGGGCTTTATCCACATGGAGTAAGTTCCGTCTGATTCTTGCTTCAAGCCCGAAGCTAAAAATCGTGCACTTTCTAAAAGTATCGGCCATGCGACGGATCGTGTCCATGCAGAATCAGCTAAAGCATGGGCTGTTTCTATGGCCATACGGGCAGGGTAAGCGGCGTTATGGATTTCAACTTGAAACTCGTTAGGCAGTCCGCCATCTTCAGGGCAGAATAATTTAGCGTCTGGACCAATCGGAAATTCCCAAGACCAACAAACCCCAGGCTTGTTATAAATCTCACGAGTTAATTCCAACTGATTCTTTAAACGTGAATAATAAAATTCTACATGAGCACGCGTGATGTCGGAATGTCCTAGTGTGAGCAAGGCTGGATGAACGTAGGATAAATCTTGAGGAAAGTGGAGTCCCCAAGCGTTCCCCGTAAAACCCATCGGCGGGGGAGGGCAGCGCACATCGGGAGCATAGGAACAAAGTAAATAATAAATACTGCGCCAGTAAAGGGCGTTATGATCAGGCTCTGGTAGGGTTATTCCCTTCGTTCCCCAACGTGTTTTCCACCCATCTTCAGAAGACTTTTTCCAAGACGCCAAGTCCTGTGAGCTGATGTTACTTAAAGTATCTCCGAGTTCTTGAGCCCGGGATATAGGCCCTAAGGCTATGACAAAAGTTCCAGAACCAGTGTGGCCTTTAAGTTGAATAAAGGCAGCATCATCTTGTAAGATAGGAACTAAATCACCTTTGAACTGAGCTAGAGAAATGCCATGTGAATTACCCCGACTTAAATCCATCAGCACACAGTTATCATTTAAACTCGTCTGACATTTCACTTTCAATAATCCACTGTAATCACTGGGATAAAGATCAACGGGTTTTAAAACTAGATCAGGCCGTTCTTCACCCGACCAACATAAGTGAAAGAAGAGCAAGTCACGGCAAGAAGCTTGTGGATTCGTAAAGGCCGTGAGGGTGTAACTAAATTTTTCGGAAATAAATTCGGTAGTTAACCGCCCCGTAGCGAGTTCTAAGTGCTGACGATACTGCTCAGGTTCTTTAGGCAGTTCAGACCATTGCCAACAGACGAGGGGGACTTGTCCATCTAGGCCATATTTACCACGGTGCCAAACTTCACCATGGGCAAGCCACGTTTTCGAGACTCGTTTACAAACTGGATCAAGCTGACTCTGGTGTTGTAACCCATAGGAATCAAAGCAACCTCCACAACGACCTGTGCCGAGGTAAAGGTTGAGGGATTTGTTTATCTCAACAGGCCAACTGTTGCGTATAATGTCTCCAGATGTTGACGGATGATTCATAAATTTTTAAGCCTTCAAGTATTCTTCGGTAGCGATCAAATAAACTGCGGCACAACCCCAGTTATAATCAGAAAAACCAGCGGCCTCAAAATCACCCACTTGTGCCGCGACATTTTCTGGAAACCCAGTTGACCTAGAATAGGCCTCTAGCGTCCGTCGAGCAGCTTCTTTCGCTTCCTTCACGTAGCCGTAGCGCACCAAGGTTTGCAGGAGCCAGTAGCTAATATGTGGCCAAGCCCGCCCACGCCAATAACCTAAAGAATCGTGAGTGGGTTCATCATAGGCCACGGAGGGAAATGGAATGTCTCCAAAAAATTGCAGGGGATCGAGTAAAACATTTTCAATTAAGTCCTGCGCCGCTTCTTTCGGCACACTCATGCCAGCAAATAAAGGCCAGAACATATAAAATGTTTTTACCCGACGATGGCTACGGGTGTGGTGATTGTAGTCCCAAAATCTTTTTTCATCAGGGAGGTAGCACACTTTCATTAGATTCATTTCAAGGTCGGCTGCTCGCTTGCGGAAATGGGAGGCGTCATCTACTAGGTTTTGTTGCTCCGCTAAACTTACCAGCTGCATGGCGTCCCAGTAGAGAAAACTATTTAAGGCCACCGAGGCCACAGGTGGAATCCAACCGCAGCCCGTGGTGGCGTCCAACGAGGCGTAAGTATCCCAGAGCGGTGAGTTATCACAGACTTGCCCGCTCCAGCGATATTCCGCTAGGCCATCACGATCCGTGTCGCTGTAAATTTCCCAGAAGGCGTGATTCTTTTTTAATTTAGGATACAACTCGGCGAGGAAGGCTGGGTCATCATGCTTAGCTAAATACGAGCGTAGTGCCCAAGAAGCCACGGGTGATTGCGGCGACTGTTGTTGATTTTTACCTTTGGGGACGTAGTTAAATTTTCTCTCAGGGCTAGAGCCATCTCGTTCATCCTGCCGTATAAAAGCAGTGCGGATGGCACCCTTGGCATAAGCGGAATGGAAATCCGTAATTGCCACAGAACTAAATAGCGTATCCCAAAAAAAGATGCAGGAAAAATCCGTATTATCCGAAGTGCACAAACAGGCTAACTCATCTCCAAACTCGCCATCTAGGCCCCGCATGCCATTACGTAGTAAAGCATAGCGCGCACGCCACGCCTTCAGTGCCAGAGCGGGCCCGGCCGTGATCGGCTCGTTGGCAAGATTGATGTTTTTAGTAAAACGGGCACGAGCGGAACTAATCAATTCTGCAAAATCCAAAGCCACCACAGGTTCTTCTTTCCAAACAAAATCTAGCTGATCTGCCGCAATAAAATTGATCTCCGTGCAAAATTGAAACTCGACTGAGCACTTTGCTGCTAAGACGCACGGCTCAGGTGAATCAAACTGATAGGTTTTAGTGGGGCCTTCCTTTGTCCGAGGCACCATTTTATTTTCCGTTGAGCGAATCCTGACTGCTACCTGAGGTAAATCATTCCCTTCTTTCGAGATGCGTAAGCCTCCGATTATTCCCTCTTTAATCTTCTCTAAAAACGGCGTGCGCGGCACCGCTTCGGTGCCGATGAAGTAAGGTATCAGGTAAAGCTCATGTTCGCCAGAAATCATCCCGCGCCAGCTTGGCCGCAACGTCATGGGAACCGTTCCTTGATTGGTAAAGGTGAAACTAGAAGCTAAGGTGCGCTCATCCACCACGACATGTCGCGCTTCTATTTCTAATAATCCTTCCGCACTGGGTAATATAGACCGCTCTAAAGTCAACCAAGGCCAACACTCGAGATCCTGCCTTTGTACGGAAGTCGTTTGCTCACCTTCCTTTAAATAAAGTTGGAGCGTGGGATTGCTGATGTGGTAAGTGGATAATGTGGCACGAGGACAAAGTGCCCCTAGACCAAGCGGTGCCAAGCTTGGGAAGGATACGCCGAATTGGGAAAAATCATCACAGAAAAGTGTCGATCGATTTCCATGATGCCTGATGTCGTGACGCACAAGATTTTTTAAACCGAACTCGACAATATCATGATTCATAAACAAAGGTATGGGGTAAACGAGTCTGAAGTCTTTTCCCAAGGACCTCATCAGTCGAGCTTAAAATGTGGAGAAAGCCAAACGTGGAGGTCAGTCTAGAATGGCACTAAGATAAGGGGGCTTTAGGATGCCTTTCCTTGCCTAAGTCATTCATAATTAAAGAGACTACAGGCTTATCTTAGTGCCATTCAGGTCAGTCTACTTAGCATGCTCGGAAGTTATTTTTACCCATTGATGTAAACGAATCATCTAAAACTTTTGGACCTATTTCAGAGCTTCTATCTAAATCTTCAATGACGACCGATTTAGGTTTGTCCCCACGCGTCCGCAATCATTTTTAAAGAGGGCTCGGTCAGTGTTCGACGACTATGTTGCTACTTTCATACCTTTAATTTTATACGTTTAGGCTTTAAGCAATTTATAATGGGGCTTGAGGCGATTTAAGAGATGACGTTCTTGTCGGTGTAGGCGTTTAGAGTTTGTTTCTGTAACTCTAAAGTCATGCCCAAAATAATGTAGCTTCTCGCCTTCAGCCATTGCCTCACTACCACTTTCATGACATACTGACCTACGAATACATTAACAAGACTTGCCCTAAACCTACTTTTGTTTAGCAGCGGTGTTAGTATGCTACACAGTCAGTCGACCCCAAGCCCCGAACCTGTTTTGCCCGTCGTCACGACTTTGGACACGCCACCGACAAGCCCATAGGCTCCCACCCCTGAGCCTAGCCCTACTATCACCAGCACGCCTGTGCCCACTCCAGCGTGGGTCAAAATTTCCCGGTCATTCAAAGTGAGGAATCCTTTCAGCTTCGCGATCCAGTCGTGCATCGCCATCGGCACGCGGCGCTCCGCCTGCGATTGGGCAAAGATAAGGTATTGCTCCACGAGGTTGTTCAGGGCGCGGAGTTCTGCCTCGTTAAGATAGTTCTTCGCAATGGCCACGTCCGATTTACGAA
>Ga0209490_10000051_pt1 | contig 129570 bp, 114 predicted proteins | sample MAT06_FD_187209 | JGI IMG/M metagenome (GOLD analysis project Ga0209490, IMG submission 187209) | Freshwater microbial communities from Lake Fryxell liftoff mats and glacier meltwater in Antarctica - MAT-06 (SPAdes) (version 2) | ecosystem: Environmental > Aquatic > Freshwater > Ice > Liftoff...
GCGCCTGCAAAAGCGGGCGCCCTCTGCATTTCAAGGCGTTTTCAGCCTGCGACGCGGCGGCTAGCTTTGGTGGGTGAGAACCCCACTCTTCGCCTTTGCGCTCGCCCTCGCGGCCTGCTCCGCTGCCGACGAGCAGAGCGCGACTCCGGCCAGCACGGCGTCGCTCGGTCCAGACGCGATCGTGCTCCGCGTGCCGATGCAGGGGGGCGCGGCTCGGGCGTACCGCTACCCTGCGCTCGACTCACTGCTCTGGAGCACAAAGGCGGCACTCCCCGCCCAGATCCGTCCGATGGGCTTCAGCATCGACGCCGGCGCGCTGGCGATCGCCGACAGCGCCGGTGTGCCGTGGCGCCTCACGCTTGGAAGCGGAGCAGTCGAGCGCGCACTGGCCACTCCTCTCGGCGAACTGACAAGTCTGGACGGCAGCGTCTTCTTTGGCACCAGCAACGGCGCTGTGCTCCGACTCACGCCAACGGAGGCGCTCCCGTGGCAGGTGCGTAGCGCCGCGGCGCTGCGCCAACTGCAGCCGCTGCGCGATGGTGGCGTGCTGCTCGTTGGGCAGCGGGACAACGCGACGGTGCTGACCCGCTTTCGGCCCCCGTCGACGTCGCCCGTCGACAGCGCGATCTTTCCCCCCGACACACGGCTCATTTCGGCGGCCGGCGGCGATCGCTACTACCTGAGCGACGGACCGCGACGCCTGATCAGTGTGCGCGCACGTGATCTGGAGCAGCTCGGAAACATCGCAATCGGCGACTCGATTCTGGCCACGGCGTCGTCACCCAGCGGCGATCGTGTGTACGTGCTCGGCCGCGATGGAGAGAAGACGCGCCTGCAGGTGATCAACAAGTACGGCGATGAAGTTGTCGCGAAACTCGAGATGCCGGTGAGCGCCAGTGCGCTGCGTATGGATCCGCTCGGGCGCTACGTTCTCGTCCGGCACTCGACCGCTGCCGACTCGGTGCTCGTGATCGGCATTGCGACTGACAAGGTGCTCGGGCGCTTCGTCTCGCCCTGGCGCGCCGATCTGCCGCTGGTCTTCCCGGACGGCCAGGTGGCCACACTGCGCGGCGACGATGTGGTCATTCTCTCGGCGGGCCAGTTCACGCCAACGGCCGTGATTCCCGGTGGTGCGAGAGACGTCTGGACCGTCGTGCAGTGGAACGGTTTTCGGCGGCGTGCGGGCGATTCGCCGGCACGCGCGAGTGCCTTGAGAGGAGACTCGGCAGTCAAGCAGCGGCCTGACTCGCTGGCCGTCGCCGCCCGGGCGAGGGATACGAGCGTCCGGGACTCAAACGCCCCGTCGGTGGATACGACGCCGCGACGCCTGAGCCGTGCCGACTCAGCGCGTCGGCTGGTGCGGGCCGACTCGATACGGCGGGCGCTGCAGTCCGACTCGCTCCGCAAGCCCGGGATCCGAGCAGACACTCAAAGCCGCGTGACCGCCGCAAAGTCGACTGGAAACCCGGTTGACGCCGCTGTGCCCCTTGGCGAGCGCGGCAGTTTTGTGGTGCAGTTCGCGGCGCTCAAGGCCGAAAAGCCGGCCCAACAGATGGCGTCGTCGATCAAGGCCAATGGAGCCCGGGCGCGGGTGGTTGTCACAACGACGAATGGGATCGCCCTCTATCGGGTTATTCTTGGTCCTTTCCGGTCGCATGCGGACGCCGAGCGTGCCGGGGTGGCGTCAGGCCGCGACTACTGGGTTTTCGAAGGGGGAACGAACTGATGGCGGGTGGACTGACGATGGGGCTCGATTGGGAAGCGCTGGGAGCGGATGCGGCCGCCGCCTGCACCGGTGCGCACGCCGTGTTGGTGACCGGGAGCGACCCGATCGCGACCGCGCAGGCTGCGCTGGGTATCGGGCGATCGCAGTCTCGTGGACGGCGCGTGGCAATCGGCGACCTGATCGGCGACGTTGAACCGCTCCATCGCCTGGTGGGCGGCGACGATCCGCACGGCATCGTGGACAGCTTCCTGTACGGTGTGTCGCTGAACAAGATCGCACGCCAGGTGGACGACTCCGGGATGCTGTTCGTGATGCCAAGCGGCACCGAGCCCGTCGTCAGCGCCGAGATCATGAAGAACGAACGCTGGCGCCGACTCGGAGCCGGGTTCCGGGAGGTGGGTGCGCTCCTGTTGCTGGTGGCATCGAGCGACGCCGAAGGGGTGAACGAACTCGCGTTGATGATGGACGGCGTCATTGTGGTGGGCGATGCGGCATCAGTGCTGACGGTGCCACGCAATTCGGTGCTCGCGCAGATTGATGCGCCGGCGGTGACGCCGGCGACATCGCCATCAGTGGCGTCGGAGACGGCGCCATCGGTTCCTCCGCCGACGCCAATGGACGACGTATCGCTCGTGCCGTCCGCAACAGCGTCTCCGCGACCAGACGCACTGCGCGATCGCGCAGGCTCGGGTGCAGAGCAGCAATCGCCATTGATGCTGCCGGCGCCTGAGATCATCGAGAAGCGTATCCTGACGCCGTTCCCCGATCGCGGCATCCCGCAGCGGGTGATCATCGGTGCGGCCGCAGCGGTGATCGGTGCGATCGCGCTCTGGCTTGTGTTCGGCCGCTCGAATCAGTCCTCGTCAGCGAAGACACCCGCCTCTGAGCCGACGCCCGCGACGTCGGCTGTCACTGTCCAGGATTCATCTGCAGAACCGAACGCGCCGGGTACGTCGCCGACCACCGCAGCCACCGATTCGTTGCGCGGAATTCGTGTGGTGAATCCGGAAGACTCGCTCACGACGGCGGCGTATGGCGTGGTGATTCTCGCCACCAACGATGAGGCGCAGGCACTCACTCGCTGGACAGAGCTGGGTGCAAAACTGCCCGCAGGCACGGTGACGATGGTCCGGGTACGCGGCGAACGTGGGCGATTCTTTCAGATGCAGGCTGGCGCATTTCTGAAAGCGCGGCAGGCGGACTCACTCCTCGCGGCACTGCGAGCCAACGGACGCATGAACGCCGGAGCAGGGAGCGTCGTCGCGACACCGTTTGCGCTGGTGCTGGAGAGCAAGGTGTCACGTCGCGCCGCGCAGAACGTCGCCGATGGTTACGGGCAGCGAAAGATTGCGGCATATCCGCTGCTGCAGCCCGATGGGAGCGCCACGATCTTCGTCGGCGCCTTTGAGACAGCCGATCAGGCCGTCCCGCTGATGAATGAGCTGAAAGCAAAGGGCGTGGGTTCCGCGCTCTACTACCGGACTGGGAGAAGTTTCTGACGTGCGCCTGACCAAATTGACCCTGCACGGCTTCAAGTCGTTCGCAGACCATACCGAGATGCTGTTCGAGCCGGGCGCGACGATGATCGTCGGACCGAACGGCTGCGGCAAGTCCAATGTCTCGGACGCTGTGCGCTGGGTGCTCGGCGAACAGCGTGCGCGCATGATGCGTGGCGCCAAGATGGATGAGGTGATCTTCCAGGGTTCATCGTCGCGGCGCGCGGTAAACGTGGCTGAGGTTTCGTTGCATTTTGACAACGAAAGCGGCGTGTTGCCGGTCGCCTTCAAGGAAGTTGTCATCACGCGTCGCCTCTCGCGCTCCGGTGACAGCGATTACTTCCTGAATCGGGTGCCGTGCCGTCTCCGCGATATTCACGATCTGGTGCGCGGTACGGGGCTTGGCGCCGATAGCGGTGTCGTCATCGAAGCGAAGATGATCGACGCACTGCTCAGCGATCGCCCCGACGACCGGCGCGAGCTGTTCGAGGAAGCGGCCGGTGTGGGGCTCTATCGGGATCGCCGACGCAGCACCGAACGTCGCCTCGAAGAGACGACGGTGGATCTGTCGCGTCTGGATGACCTGATCGAAGGCGTGCAGACGCAGGTGCGGTCGTTGTCCCGCCAGCGCAAAAAAGCAGAGCGCAGCGTTGAACTGACCACCCGACGTTTTTCGGTGGATGTGACGCTGGCGGCGCGCGAACTCGAGAGCTGGGCGGACGAGTTGACGCAGCTGCAGGCGCGGCTCGAGGCATTGCGCGACGCAGTGCCCGCAGCCGCAGAACACGCCGAATCGGCGGCCCGCGATCGTGAAGCAGCCCAGCGCGCCCGGGCGGCGGCGGAAGCGATGCGCGCCGAGTTGGCGCGGATGGCGCAGGCGCAGCGAGAGCAGGCGAATCAGGTGGAGCGTGAGCTGCGCGTCGCCGAAGAGCGCCAGCGCAACGCGATGTCACGCCGCGAACGCGCCGATGCCGAACTGCAGGATGGCGAAGCGCTTGGCCAGCGTGTGATCGCCGAGCGCGAAGACGCCGAAACGGAGCGGCTCCGCCTCGCGACCGAACTCGCTGCCGCCGTTGAACTCCTCACCGCGCGCGCAGCGGCGGAAGAAGAAGCGCGTCGCACGGTGTCCACGGCGCGGCAGCAGGTGGATGGCGCGGAGAAAACGTTGCGGGACGCACGCGATCAGGTGCGACGCCTGGAGCTGGACCGCGAAGGCACCGAGCGTGAGCTGGCTGAGGTGTTGGCGCGCGAGTTGGTGCTCGAATCGGAGGTTGCAACGCTTGCCGATGCACTGGCGTCGGTGGCGCGTGATGGCGCAGCAGCAGACGAAGATGTCGAGATCGCGCGCGTGGATGTTTCGCGCGCCCAGTCCGCGCTCGAAGCGGCACGGGCGGCAGCGCAGGCCGCACGGACGCTCGACGCGGAAGTGCGTCAGCGCCTCGGCGACACCGATCGTCAGCGCACATCGATGCAGGGCCGCATCCACGGCCTCGAGGCGCTGGATCGCGATCGCGTTGGCCTCGCCCCCGGTGCGGCGGCAGTGTTGCGCGAACGCGAACGCTTTGGTGCGGGCGCGGTGCTTGGCCCGCTCTCCGATTTCCTCGCCGCCGACAGCGACGCTGCCGTTCTGGTTGAGCGCTACCTCGGCGCCACCGTGCACGCCGTGGTGGTGCGCGATCGTGAAGCCGCCAGCGCCGTGGCCGCGTGGCACACCGATGCGAAGCCGGGACCGGCGCTGCTCCTCCCGTTGGATACAGTGTACGACGTACCGAGTGCCACCGATGCGTTGGACGCCCGCGTGCGTGCGACCGAACCGGCGGCGCGCTGGGTGCGGGCGCTGCTTGGTCAGGTCACACAACTCGATGGTGGCGCAGGTTTTCGTGATGGACGCGGTGCGATCTACCTCCCCGGCGGTGAATCGGCGCAGGGCCCCATTCAGCGGCGCGCCGAACTTGCGATGCTGCGTGATGATCTGGAGCAGCTGGATACCGATCGCGCCCAGATCACTTTGGAGGCACAGCGTTTGAGCGCTGTGCTGTCGACCGCGGAACAGTCGGTGACGGCGGCCGCCGATGCGGCATCCCACGCAGCCGGCGACGTCCGTCGCGCCGACGAAGCGCGGGCCGAGGTGGAGCGTCGCAGTGCACGCGCACTGCGCGAGCGGAACGAGGCGCAACTGCTGGCCGAGCGGTTGAGCGAACGACGTGCCTCGTTGCAGGCACGCGCCAGCGACGACGATGTAAAGGCCGAGGAGCTGCGCGCCGGGCTGGCGGGGTATGAGGGCGTGATCACCTCGGCGCGCCAGCGATTGCTGGGCGCCGATGAGCTGCTCGAGGAGGCACGCGAGGGACGCACCATCGCGCAGGTTGCACAGGCACAGGCGCAGGCGCGAGTGCAGGTCGCACAGGACCGGGCATCACGGCTGGTGCAGGAGCAGGCGACAGCCACCGCCCGACTCGCCACGCTACGCAATGAGTTGATGCAGCTTGCCAGGGCCGATGCTGCGCTCGCCGAACAGATCGCAACACTCACGGTGCAACTCGAAGAACGGCAGATGGCGCTCTCTGAGCTGGACACGCGGTTGATCGAAGCCGAGGAGGGGCTGCGCGCTGCCGACGCGTCGTTGCAGACCGGTGACGAGTCGCTGGAACTCGTGCGCAAACAGGCGGTCCATCTGGCCGAGGAGCTTCATCACACGGAGCTGCGGCACACGCAGCTGGAGGCGCGTCGGCAGAATATTCGCGAACGCCTCGAGACGGAGTGGCGCAAGCCGATCGCCGAACTGCTGGAAGGCTTTGAACCACTCGAACTGGATGCCGACACCCTTCGCGTCGAGAACGAGCAGTTGAAGCAGCAGCTCGAGCAGCTCGGGCCGGTGAACCCGCTGGCCGTGGAAGAGCACGATGAGGAAGCGAAACGCCTCGACTTCCTCGCGGCACAGCGAAATGACCTGGCAGAAGCCAAGCTGGCGCTGCTGCAGGCGATCAAGGAGATCGACGCCACCGCGCGCGAACTGTTCCTGGCCACGTTCGCCAAGGTGCGCGACAACTTCCGGCAGATCTTCCAGACACTCTTTGGCGGTGGTGAATGCGACCTCCGACTCGAGAATCCGGACCAGCCGCTCGACTGCGACATCGAGATCCACGCCAGTCCGCGTGGAAAGAAGACGCAGCGCATTCATCTGCTCTCGAGCGGTGAACGCGCGCTCGTCGCACTCTCGCTGCTGTTCGGCATCTTCCTTACCCGTCCCAGCCCGTTCTGCCTGCTGGACGAAGTCGATGCGCCGCTCGATGACCAGAACGTGGGTCGCTACGTGAAGATGCTCAATGAGTTCAAGGAGCGCACACAGTTCATCGTGATCACGCACAACCCACGCACCACCACCGAAGCGGCGGATGCCGTGTACGGTGTGACGATGCAGGAGCCGGGCGTGAGTTCGCTCGTGAGCGTGCGACTCCGTGTGCGCAACACCGGTAGCGTCGACGGCTCGGCAAACGCCAGCGTGAATGGTGGTGTCGATCCGGAACCGTCGCAAAACGGCAACGTACTGGCGGTGCCAGAAGCAGCGTCGGAGACGATCGAAGCGGTCGCATAGCGGCGTGCGCCTCACCGTGATCGGATCGGGAACGATCTCGCTCTCACCAACACGGGGCTGCGCGTCGTATCTGCTGGAGGCTGGCCCGCTGCGCATCCTCATGGATTGCGGGCCCGGTGCGGCGCATTCCATGGCGCGGCACGACATCGACTGGTGGGGCGTGACGCACGTCGCGCTCACGCACTGGCATCTGGATCACATCGGCGACCTGCCAACACTGATCTTCGCCTGGCGTCACGCACGCCTCGAACCGCGAACGGCGCCACTGACGATCATCGGCCCGGCTGGCACCCGGGATCTGCTGACCCGCTGGTCTGGTGCGCTTGGCGACTGGCTTCAGGCCCCCGGCTTCCCGCTCCACGTCATCGAGCCGACCCTGGAATCGCCGCTCAATCTGGGTGACGGGGTCACGCTGACGAGCCGGGCAGTGCCACATACGGCCGAAAGCGTGGCATATTCCATCCAGCAGGGCGGCAAGCGCGTGGTCTATACCGGTGACACCGGTGACGATTCGTCGCTTGGCGCGTGGGCAGCAGGGTGTGATCTGCTGCTCGCGGAGTGTTCCCTGCCCGACTCGATGCCGGTGCCGATCCACCTGACCCCGTCGCAGACTGCGGCGCTGGCGACGGCGGCGAGGCCCGGAATGCTGGTGGTAAGTCACATGTATCCCCCGCTCGAGGGGATCGATCTGCGCGCCGAGCTTGGCGCGCGCTGGGCCGGACCGACCGTGATCGCTGCGGACGGACTCGTGCTCGACTGCTGAGGACGACGCGCAATGCTGGTAATGATGCAACGGAACGCCACGCCGGACGAGATTCAGGCGGTGTGCGACGCGATTCAGGTGCTGGGATTCAACCCACTGCCGATGCCAGGGGCGCTTCGGACGGCGATCGGGGTCGCGGGAGACGACGGTCAGGTCGATACCTCGCACTTCGAGGGGATGAGCGGCGTTGCGCAGGTGCTCTACGACTCCAAGCCGTACAAGCAGGTGTCACGCGAGTGGCAGCCGGAGAAGTCGCTGGTGTCCATCGGGAACGGCGTGGTCTTCGGCGGGCTCGAAGTGCCGGTGGTCGCCGGACCGTGCAGCGTCGAAGGCGAAGAGGAGATCGTCCACATCGCCAGGCTGGTGAAGGCCGCAGGGGCCGTCGCGCTGCGCGGCGGTGCCTACAAGCCACGCACATCGCCCTATGCTTTTCAGGGCCTCGGCGAAGAGGGGCTGCGTCAGCTGGCCGTCGCTCGCGCCGAGACCGGGTTGCCGATCATCACCGAAGCGATGGACGAGCATCAGGCCGATCTCGTCGCCAGATACGCCGACTGCATTCAGATCGGCGCCCGCAACATGTCGAACTTCTCGCTGCTCAAGCACGTCGGACGGCTCGGGGTCCCGGTGCTGCTCAAGCGCGGAATGTCGGCCACGATCACCGAGTGGCTGCTCGCCGCCGAGTACATCATGTCCGAGGGCAATCGGAAGATCATTCTCTGCGAACGCGGGATCCGCAGCTTCGATACCGCGACCCGGAATGTGTTCGACCTCGCCGCGATCCCAGTCGTGCAGCGCCTCTCGCATCTGCCGATCATCGCCGATCCGAGCCACGGCGTGGGTATCCGCGACGCCGTTCCGCCGCTCTCGCGCGCCTCGGTTGCGTGCGGCGCCGACGGTGTGATCGTCGAGGTCCATCAGATGCCCGACCGGGCGTGGAGCGATGGCGCACAGTCGCTGCATCCGCCGCAATTCGAGGAGATGGTTCGCAGCCTGATTCCGATCGCCGAGGCGGTTGGCCGGTCGATCACGGGTGCCGGAACGGCAGTAGCCTGAAGCGGGTACCACTGAGAATCCTTCAAGTGGCCGCTCACTTTTCGCTGTAACGCTCATGCCGAACCTCCGCGCGATTTGCATCACGGCGCTGCTCGTGGCCGGACAATTGGGTGCTCAGGGCGTCGCAGGTGCGCAGGCTTCGGCGCTGCTGGAGCGCACCGCATCGCTGTACACCGGCGCGCGCGGGCTGAAGGCGGAGTTCACACAGCGGGTCCGGAATCCGATCACTTCGTCGGAGACGCCGAGCGCGGGACAGTATCTGCAGCGCGGTCCCGGCGTGTTCGCAGTGCGCTTCTCGGAACCCGCTGGTGATCGCATCGTCAGCGATGGCCGGACGTTGTGGGTGTATGTGCCGAGCGCCACGCCGGGCCAGGTGCTCAAGATGCCGGTGGGGGCCAGCGCACCGGGCGGCGTCGATCTCGTCGGCCAATTTTTCACCGCACCGTCTCGCCGCTTCTCGACCACCGATGGCGGCGTCGTCACGCTCAATGGAACTTCGCTCCGAAAGTTGTTGCTCACGCCACGTGGCGATGCCGGTTTTTCGCGCGCGGTGTTGTGGGTGCTTCCCGCGACAGGAGTCCTGCGACAGCTCGAAGTGACTGAGCATTCTGGCGTTGTGAGAACGCTGACTTTCACGACCATAATGCGCGCCACCACGTTGCCCGCCGACGCATTCACGTTCACAGTGCCGAAGGGCATCACCGTCGTCGATCAGGCGGCGCTGATGCGCGGGATGTGATCGAAACGTCGGTGAACGTGCCGTCAGCCTCGCATTACGAAACGCTCGACGAGTGCCTGCGGAAGCGCCGGCGTCGCACCGCCCTGTGACGCGACATACGCCGCTACCTCGTTCGCGGCGGCGTTCACATCGCGCAGCGACCAGCCAGCCAGCAAGCCGAGTGTCATTGCGGCGGTAAAGGCATCGCCGGCACCGATTGTGTCCGCCACTCGCACCGGCACGCCAGCGTGCTCGGACCAGTCGTGCGCCGTCAGCAGCGCGCTGCCCTGCCCTCCTCGCGTCAGCGCCACCGCCCGTAACTGCCAACGCTCCGCGATCTGCTCCATCTGCGCGCGCACGCCGCCAGTCAGCGCAAACATCTCCGCGAGCACCGGGAGCTCGGCGTCATTCACCTTCAACACTGTTGCGAGCGCCAACGACTGCTCCAGTATCGCGCGGGAGTGGAACTGCTGGCGAAGGTTCACGTCCAGCACCCGCAGCGCGTCCGACGGTGCTGCAGCGACAATGGTATGGATCGCGTCGCGCGATGTCTCGGCGCGCTGCGCAAGCGTCCCGAAGCAGATGGCGTCGGCCAGCGCCGCCGCGTGCAGCGCGACCGGGGTGACGGCGAGGTGATCCCACGCGACATCAGGAATGATATCGAACTTCGGCTGCCCGTCGACATCGATCGCGACTGCGACAGTGCCGGTGCCATGCGCTTCGTCGATCTGAATGCCTTCGATATTCACACCGACTCGATCGAGCTGCGCCAGAAGTTCTCGGCCGAGCGCATCACTTGCGACACGCGAAATCGTCATTGCGCTGGCACCGAGTGCCGACGCGTGATACGCAAAGTTGGCCGGTGCCCCACCAATCTGCTTGCCTGCCGGAAGCAGATCCCAGAGCAGCTCGCCCACACCAACCACGCGATACATCAGGCGAGCCCGAGCTGGGTCTGGATCTCCTCGAGCGTTGCGCCCTTCGTCTCCGGCACCATCGTGCGCACCCAGAGCAGCTGCAGGCACATCATCAGGCAAAAGAAGAGAAAGACGTAACCAGGGGCGAAGGCCGTGACCATCGTCGGAAAGAAGGTCGTGAGCAACGCCGCAAAGATCCAATGCGTGAAGCTGCCCAGTGCCTGGCCCGCCGCGCGGTGCCGATTGGGGAAGATCTCACTGATGAACACCCAGATCACCGCGCCCTGACCAACGGCGTGCGCCGCGATGAAGGCGAAGATGCACGCCGGAACGATGCTGTAGTGTTGCGTGAAGAACGCCCACGATGCGAGGCCTAGTGACGCGATGTAGCCGAACGAGCCGATATACAGCAGCGTGCGACGTCCCAGCCTGTCGATCAGATGCAGGCCAACGAACGTGAAGATGAGGTTCGTGATCCCGATCCCCACCGACTGCAGCAGCGCCGCCGTGCCTCCAAGGCCGGTCAACTCGAAGATGCGCGGCGCGAAATACAGAATCGCATTGATCCCCGACATCTGATTGAAGAACGCAATCAGAAAGGCGAGCAGAATCGGAACGCGGAGCGCAGGCGACCAGAATCCGCCGGCATCGGCGCTGCCGGAGGTCGAAACCGCGGCCGACGTGATTTCATCCGCCGTGGCCTGAATGGTCACATCGCTGGCGGTTGGCTCGATCAACCGGAGCACCGCGATCCCCTCATCGCGCCGTCGTGCGCGCGTCAGCAACCAGCGTGGGCTCTCGGGCAGCGCAAGGCAGCAGAGCGCGTAGACCAGCGACGGCACCGCCGCCACGCCGAGCATCCAGCGCCACGCCTGCTCCCCCGCACCGGCCAGCAGCGTATTGGAGAGAAATGCGACCAATATCCCAAACACGATATTGAACTGAAACATCCCAGCCAGCAGCCCACGTTTCGCCGCCGGCGCAATCTCGGAGATGTAGAGCGGCGCCGCGATGGTCGACATACCGATACCGAGTCCACCCAGCGCACGCGCGGCGATGAAGGAGTGGACATCACTGGCGAGCGCCGACCAGACGGCTCCAATGAGGTACAGGATCCCGATGAACAGCAGTGTGGGGCGGCGCCCGAACCGATCGGTCGGCCATCCACCAACCAGCGATCCGACCACCGTGCCATAAAGCGCCGACGCCATCGCCACACCGTGCACCCCGGCGCTCAGCCCCCAGAGCGCCTGAATCCTCTGCTCGGCGCCGGAGATCACCACCGTATCGAAGCCGAAGAGAAATCCGGCCAGCGCCGACGTCACCGACCAGAAAAAGATGCGTGGATTCATCGATGCACGGTGTGAGCCGGAACCATACAATTTCGCACGCCATCACGGACCGACACGATCGACCGGCTCAACGGAAGCGCAGCGCCTTGAGATACGCGCAGCTCGCCGTAATCGACGCGAATGGGTCCGTCGGGTTGTCGTGCTCGACGTAATAGTGCTTGATCCCGGCCAGGGCACGCTTCTCGAACAGCGACGCCCAATCGAGAGTGCCGGCACCAACCGAACGCATCTCATTGGTCGGCAGGCCCGCTGAATCCTTGACGTGCACCATGGGGAAACGACCGGGGAAACGCGTCCAGTACGACACCGGGTCGCGCTTCGCGACGCTCATCCAGTACAGATCCATCTCGAATTGCACGCCGCTCCCCTTCGTCCGATCGAGGAGAATCTCGTATCCGTTGGTGTCGCCGAGCGGATCGAACTCGAAGTCGTGATTGTGGTAGGCCATCGTGATGCCCGCCTGCGTCGCGATCGGCTGCGCCGCGAGCAGCGCATCGGCGTGCGCCTTGTACTTGTCGGCCGAACCGCGCTCCGGGGGCGCCAGCCACGCCAGATTCACCCACTTGTGACCGATCGTCGCCGCCGTGTCGATCAGCATGGGGAACTCCGGCGCCTTCAACATCTCCAGGGAGATGTGTGCGGACGGGGATGTGAGCCCGTTCGCCTTCAACGCGTCGCGGATCTGTGCGCCGGTACGGCCGAAGTACCCGGCAAACTCCACCTCGCGAAAGCCGATCTTCGCAATCCGTGCGAGCACGGCGTCGACGCCATCGGCCTTCATCGCGTCACGCACGGTGTAGAGTTGCACCCCGATGCGTTTGATCTCAGCGACGTCCGCAGGATCTGCAGCCGCGCCGGCGCGGGCCGCGAGCGCCGATCGGGGGAGCAGTGCACCTGCCGCGGCAGAGGCGCCGAGCAGCTTCAGAAAATCGCGTCGATGTGTCATGGACGTGAACAGTGCAGCGGGTACCACCCGACGTAAAGTGCAGACTGCGAGTGGTACCGCTACTTCGCGGGCGTCAGTGTGATCTTGCGATACTCCACCGCCGTGTGATCACCCTGCAGGTAGATCGGGCCCGGCGCCCCTTCATCGCTGTCCAGCGCGCCGCCCGTGATTCCCGGAATGTTCTGCATCGAAATCACCGTCTTGCCATTGAGGACGACCGTGATCAGTCGGCCGACGAGAGTGATGTCATACGTCTGCCACGTGCCGGCTTCGCCAGCCGCGTTTTCGTTTGGCGTGAGGAAACCGTAGACGCCCCCGGTATGCGTGCTCCCCGGCTCGAGCCCCTTGCTGTCCTCGACCTGCACTTCGTGACGCCCGCGCAGGTAGATCCCGCTGTTCCCGCTCTTCGGCACGCGGAACTCCACGTGCAACTTGAAGTCCGTGAACGTGGCGTCGGTGATCAGGTTCGCACCCGAGCCGGTGTTGGTGAGAATCCCGTTGATCACCTGCCACTTCGTATTCGACCCGGACGGCTTCCACCCGCTCAGATCGCGACCGTTGAAGATCGCGATCGGCGAACCCCAGCGTGCCGGTGCGGCGCGCTCGAGCGTCGGCGCCCGCACCCCCGTGAACGTTGCGGTGCCGCCGTTTGGTTCGGTGATCGTGCCACTCAGCTTGCCGCCGGCCACCGTCCCTTCGATGACCATCTCGCCGTCTCCCTGCTCCCATTGCGGCGGGATCGTGAATCGAAACGATGTGCCGTTGACGATGACACGGGCAACGGGGCGGGCGCTGCCGCCGCCAGAGACGAACGACCCGACCAGCGTCCGGAATCCGGAGAGCTTGACCTCGAACCACGACGGGTACGTGCGCTTATCGGCGGCGATCACGGTCAGATCCCACCGCCCGATGATCTCCTCGGCAGCGACTGGCGCGTGTTCGAACGGGGCGAGCGGCGCGAGCGGCGCGCGCGGCGCGCGCGGTGACGCGGCGTGAAGCGCGGCGTACGGAAACGTCAGGGCGAGTGCCAGAGCAGCGAGCTGTCGCATGCGAGTGGTCCGGAGAAGCGTCGACGGAAAGGCGCGGTCCGCGCTGGGCCGCGCGGTCACTGTAATGTTGCGCGGTGCACGAATGGAGGGAACGGGGTGCGCGCGACGAGCACGTCGCCACACTAGCGGAGCCCGTCGGCGTCGAGCGCCGCCTCCATCGAGCGCACCTCGGCAGCGTCATCGCCGCGCTCCCGCATCAGCGCCAGCGTCGCCCGCGACAAGACCTCGTAGACGTCGTGAAACGGCCGCTGACCGTGGAGCGCCGTCGTGTGCGCCCGGACGGTCGCGCTATCGCCACGGGCAATCGGCCCGGTAAGCGCATCGAGCGCGCGAGGAGCCGCTGCCAGGTTCTCGACGCTGGCAGCCATCAGCGCGCGCACCGCCCGATGCGCCGCGACCGCGTTTACTCCGATACGCGACAACAGCCCCTCGGCCAGCGCCGCCAGGGTGACGGGAAAGTTGCTCGCGATGACCGCCGCGGCGTGGTAGGCAGCGCGATCGGCGCGCGGGATGTCGATCGTCGTCGCGCCCAGCCGCATCGCGAGTTGCGCCGCCATCCGATGGGCGATCTCATCCCCTTCAATGCCAACCACAGATCCCTGCAGCCGGAACGACGCCATCGCCGGATCGAGGAGCGGAAGCAGCGGGTGAAAGGTGCCGTAGTGCACGCCGATGGCGGTCACTCGCTCGCGCGCCGCCGGCTCAGCACTCCCGCTCACCTGCAACACGACGGCGCCTGGACGCACACCGTCTTTCTCGCGCAGTTCGTCCAACGCGACATCCAGCTGTCCATCCTGCACTGCAACCAGCACGACCGACGCGTGCTGCACCGCCTCGGCACGTGATTGGAAGGCATGCGGTCCCTGCTGCTCGACGACGCTGTGCCGATCCACCAGTGCGTTCGACGCACCCGCCGCGCGCAGTGCTGCCGCCAACGCCCGCCCCGCCCGACCAGCGCCAATGAGCACGACCGGCTCCACCGCACCGGCCGTGAACGTCACGAGCGGCCGCCGACCTTGCTCGGATGTTCCGCACTCGCGCGCGCGAGCAGCGCAGCGCGGCCCGGCGCATCACGCAGCAGCGAGAGCGCGCGCTGCATCACCGGGTCATCGGCGCTGCGACGCGCAAACTCCGCATCCCGACCAAACACATATCGCGTCGCCTCGTAGCCGATCAGGCGATCCACGACGCCTGCGTTCTCCACGAACGCGGAATCGGAGACCGTGGCGCCGCGCGTCCGGACACCGGCGAGCAACGTCGAGCGCATCGCCGACGTGACCACGAAGTCCGGGCTGGTCAGCGCGCCGCTTGACTTGAGCTGCAACGCGAGCGCGGTGAGTGCATCGCGAAACGTCGGTACCGCGCGGCCAAGTGCCGTCTGCAGCACAGCGCCCTGCTCCAGCGCCGCGCTGTCGCGCGCAATGACATCGGGTGTGATCCCGCCTCCGCCGTACACCACGCGCCCCTTGTCGGTCCGGAAAGGTGCACGCTTCGCGACCATCGAATCGACATCGCTCGTGGACGAGTCGCCGGCAGCCCCACCGCCGCGCCGCGATGGCGCCGCATCATCACTCGATCGCCGGATCGAGATGCTCCGTCCGACTGGTGTGAACCAGAGCGACGTGGTGAGCTTGAGTGCACCGGCGGTTCCGGCGTCGAAGACGCTCTGCGCACTCCCCTTTCCATACGTCGTCGTGCCTACGACGACGGCGCGATCGTGATCCTGCAGCGCGCCGGCCACGATCTCAGCGGCGCTCGCGCTACCGCGATCCACCAACACGACAATCGGCAGCGTGGGCCACCGCTGCGGCGCCTTGTCGGTGAAGGTGCGATTCGACTCCGCAGTGCGACCGCGCAACGTCACGATCTCCTGCCCCGGATCGAGGAACAGGTCGCTCACCGCCGCACCCTGTTCCACCAGGCCACCGGGATTTCCGCGCAGATCCAGTATCAGCGACTTCATCCCCAGCCGCTGGAGGGAATCCACCCCCGCGGCGACTTCATCGGCGGTCGAATCGCTGAAGACACTGACATCCAGATATCCAACGTTCGACGGCAGCAGCGACACCCGCTGCACCGCACGCACATGAATCACCTGACGCGTGAGCGTGAACGTGAGCCGTCCGTCAACGCCGAGTCGCTCGACCGTCAGCTCCACCCGCGATCCGGCGTCACCACGCAGTTTGACCAACGCTTCTTCCGTCGTGAGCCCCTTGGTGTCCATGGCGTCGATCTTCGTCACGCGGTCCCCGGTCTGCAGCCCGGCCGCCTCGGACGGTGAACCGGGGAGCGGCGCGATCACGGTAATCCAGCCATCGCGCACATCGACCCGAAGCCCAAGCCCGGCGTACTGCCCCGTCGTCTGCTCGCGAAAGCGCTTCAGGCGATCAGCCACCAGAAAGACCGAATGCGGATCGTGCAGCTCATCCACCATCCCGAGCGTCGCTCCCTTCCAGAGGGAATCCGGGGGCAGCGAATCGACGAAGCGGTTCTGCACCGCCTCCATCACCTGCGCAAAGAGCTTCCGCCCGTCGATCACCGACGGCGCCTCGGTCCGGAGCGAGCGCGTCATCAGCCAGCCGCCTGATGCCATGGCCAGTCCCAGCACTGCGGCGACCGTGAGGCTCCGCGCTTTATTCATTCAAATCCCCACAGTGGTAACGGATCGAGACGATCACACCGAACACGAGCCAGCGACGCTTCACCCAGCCTCATGCAGTAAGGACCGCAGACAGGGGAAGGTGTTCCACAATACGGTCAATCAGGCGTGAAGTGACAGCATCCACGGCCCCGTCGGCCGGCACGGCGACGATTGGCCCGCACTCCGGATGGCGCGCCTGCCACGCGGGCGTGACGACTGCGTCATAGGCGCCAGACACGCGGGCATCAAAGCTGACGCCGTACCGCTCCAGCCGATCGGCCGTACCCCGCCCCGCGCGACGCGACGCCGCCACATCGACCGAGACACTCAGGAGCAGCGTGAGATCCGGGACGAGACCGCCGGTCGCCAGCGTGTTGGCGGCGCGCACCTGCGCGTCATCCAGCCCATGTCCGGCGATCTGATAGGCATACGTCGACACAAAGAAGCGATCGGCAACGACCCACTCGCCAGCGGCCAGCGCCGGCCGCACGACCTCGGACACCACCTGCGCGCGCGCAGCCAGAAAGAGAAGCGCCTCGGTCGAGGGGCTGATACGCGACTCCGGATTCAACAGCAGCGCACGAACCGTCTGCCCCACCTCGGTCTGGCCCGGCTCGCGAATCGTGTGAACAACCAGACCGCGGTCGCGCAAGGCCCTCGCCACAAGGGGGAGCTGCGTCGTCTTGCCGACGCCATCGCCCCCTTCGAGCACGATCAGCCGCCCGCGCGCCGCATGGCCACTCATGACAGTGAGATGATCTTGCTCACGGACCCGGTGCGAATCCCTTCCGAAATCCATTCGTTCACGCGCACCATCAGCTTGTCGAAGTTGGTTTGCGCAACGATCGCACGCTGGTACGCGGGGTTCGTCTCGACGCTCCGCAACAGCGTGTCGAGCTCCTGCTCCATCTCCTGCGGCGGGTCTTCGCCGCGCTCGATGAACTGCTGCGCCTCGCTCCGGAGCTGCGACAGCCGCCGCAGCACCGACGACGCTTCGGTGTCTTCCGTCAACGTATCGTTCGAACGCTTGAGCGCCTGATATTCCGGTGACTGGCCGATCTGCCGGCCAAGGTCCTTGCCTTTCTCCTCGAGCATGTCAGTCCACAGCGAAGGGGGAATGCGGCGCCGGCGGCCCGCGTCAGCGTCAAAGTTACTGCAGAATGGCGTGTGAGGCGCGGGAGAGCGACTCACCGAGCGCTCGCGCGGGGGCCGCCGTACGGCGGGCGACGACGAACCGGTCCCGACCAAACGCATCGGCCAGCAGCTGGCGATCGCGCCATTGTGGTTCCGCCGCGCACGCCACCGCCTCGCCCGCGCGCCGCGCATCGATCTCCATCAGCAACACCCCGCCCGCGACCAGGCGCAGTTCGGCCTGTGCCACCAACGACCGGATCACGTCCATCCCGTCGGCGCCGCCAAACAGCGCCAGTTCGGGCTCCCACTCCCGCACGGCGGAGGGGAGCGCCTCCCGCTCACTGAGCGCGATATACGGCGGGTTGGACACCACCACATGCACGACTTCGTCACCGAGTGGCTCTAAAAGATTGCCCTGCAGAAACTCCGTGCGCGCGTACTCGCGCTTGAGCACGGCGCGTGCGTTCATCTCCGCCACCTCGATCGCCTCGGCCGATAGATCGGTGCCAATGACCCGCGCCGCGTCGCTCTCCTGCGCCAGCGCCAATGCGATGGCGCCGGAGCCAGTGCCGACATCGACCACGGTGGAGCCCGGTCCCACGTATGGAAGCGCCAATGTGACCAACTCTTCCGTCTCCGGTCGCGGAATCAGCACCCGTTCATCCACCTGTAAAAAAAGATGGCGGAACGCCGCGCGACCAGTCGCGTACGCCATCGGAGCGCCCGCCAGGCGGCGCGTCACCGCGTCCCTCGCCGCATCGATCAGGAGGTCGATCAGCGTATCGTTGGCGTGTGTTGCCACCCACGACCGCGGCGCATCGTGCAGCGCCGAGAGCAGGTCGCGCGCTTCGGCCATCGGCTCGGACACGGCGCCGGTGAGCTGCTGCGCGATCTGCTCGCACAGCGCCAACACGGTGCGCGGACGCGCGGTGTCAGCCACCGAGCCGCTCCTTCACTTCCGCTTCCTGCAGCGCATCGATGAAGGCGCCGATGTTGCCGTCCATCACTCCCTGCATCCCATGTACCGACAGGCCGATTCGATGGTCGGTGATCCGGTCCTGCGGGTAGTTGTACGTCCGGATCTTCGCCGAGCGATCGCCCGTGCCAACCTGCGCACTCCGCATTTTCGAGCGCTCTGCCTCCAATACGGAAAGCCGCGCATCCAACAGGCGCGACCGCAACACCTGCATCGCCTTCAGCTTGTTCTGCAGCTGCGACTTCTGGTCCTGCTGACTGACGACGATTCCGCTCGGGATGTGGGTGATACGTACCGCCGAGTCGGTGGTGTTCACGCTCTGCCCGCCGGGACCGGATGCCCGGAAGACATCGATACGCAGATCCTTGTCCTCGATCGTCACATCCACCTCCTCTGCTTCAGGCAGCACCGCCACTGTCGCCGCCGAAGTGTGAATGCGGCCCTGTGTTTCGGTGGCGGGCACCCTCTGTACGCGATGTACGCCGGACTCCCACCTCATGGTGCCGAACGCACCGCTGCCATCGATCCGCGCGATCACCTCCTTGATCCCGCCCAGCGTGCCGTCGGACATCGAAATGACTTCAATGCGCCAGCCCTGACGTGCAAAGAAGCGTTCGTACATCCGCCACAGATCGGCGGCGAAGAGCGCCGCTTCGTCGCCGCCGGTGCCGGCGCGGATCTCGATGATCGCCGGGCGATCGTCGAGCGGGTCGCGAGGGATCAGCAGCGGCTTGAGCGCGGCGTCAATCGCCTCCAGGCGCGCGTCGAGCCTGAGCACCTCCTCCCTCGCCTCGGCGGAGAAGTCGGGGTCATCGCCGTTCGCCATCTCCTTTGCATCGACCAACTCCGTATCGATCTGACGCAGCTCGGCAGCAAGACGAACCACGTCCTGAAGGCGCTGGTGCTCCTTCCCAAGCGAGGCCAGCAGCTTCGCATCCCGGACCGTGCGGGGGTCGAGCAATTCCTGCTCCACCATCGCTGCCCTGGCAACGGCGTCTTCGAGCCTATCTCGCAGACTCATCGGAGCCCAACGGGCTGCACTGGTAGTGGCATAAGTGCAAGGAAACAAACCACTTGGGCGAGTGAACTCAAGCGCGAAACAGGTGTATATTCCATCACGAAGCACCTCGACTCGCCGCCACACCTTCCTCGGCACGGGTCGTGTGGCGTTCGGTGGGCCGCAATCGTCATTGTGTGCGGTCATCCCTTTCACAGGAGTTGTTCATGCGTGTCCACTCGGCTCGTCGCACATGGTCGTCGGTCCTGTTCGGGCTGGCCCTGGCAGCGGTGCCTCTGGCCGTTCATGCACAGGGAGCAGCGCCGCTGAAGCTGAGCATCACGATTCAGCGTCAGGCCACGGGACCGGTGATCACGATCACCGGTTCGAACTTCACCGCCAACGGTCCGGTGAAGCTCACCGGTTCCCCGCCGCCGAACACCAGTCAGGCGATTGCGTTTGGGCCGATCAAGGCTGATGCGAATGGCGCCTTCAGCGTGCGCAAGGAGATGCAGTGCACCTCCAAGAGTCAGGACGATGGTTTTCTGGAAGTGACGTTCACGGCGATCGATGAGACGAGTGCGCGACGGAGCACCGCGCGCGAGAACGCCACGCCGTGGATCTGCCAGTAGCACGCATCGACCTGTGATGTGAGAAACGCCCTCCACCGGGTGACAGGTCGGGGGCGTTTTTTGTTTGTGTGTTACGACAGTGCGTTCCGGGCGCTTGTGCGGCGCTTGTACCGATCGGCGGCGTAGACCACGGCGGCGTGCCCCGGCAGGACCAGCGCCGCGATCTCCATCGCACTCTCCGCGTGTCCGGCCAGTACAGCGGCAGCGGTACCGGTAACGGCGACGATGAGGAGCCACCGGAGCGCGCTGCGCATGAACGGCGAGACACCGGAGCGCAGCACCATCACCGCCGCCACCACACCGAGCAGCCAGATCGGGTTGAGCAGTGCGACGCTCGGGTTGTTGGCCATGAACTCGTGTCTGGTCGCGAACCAGGCGAGCAGCAGGATCACGCCGACGACAGTGGTCGCGATGCTCCACGTGAGCATCGCCGCAGCAGCACCGACACGCCCCCATCGCACAAGGCCGAGCAGCACCGCGCCGACCAGCGCGCCAATCACTGCCGCCAGTCCAACGCGCGGCGGGACGGTGCTGGGTTCGGCGGTACGTTCCGCGCGAAAGAGCGTATCCGCCGGTGCCAGCAGCGGGCGGGCGGGCACGTCATCCGTCGCTGGGAGCTCGACGCGCATCAGCGACTGCGCCAGCGATCGCGGTAAAAACGCCTCGCCCCAGCCCGACAGCGGCCTGCCGGCGTCCACACCAAGCACCAGCTGGCTGCCGAAGTAGAGCGGTGCGCTGTAGGCAAGCAGTCGGCGCGTCTGCCACCGATAGCTTCCCTCGCCCGGCTGCTGCTCCATGGTGCGCCGGATGACCCCACCGGTCACTGCATCGAGGGCGTCGCGCACACGCGTGCTGCAGTTATCCCGATAGTAGTCGTAGCGATAGTACCGATTTTGCTCTAAAGCATTCTCGGCCAGCATCGCGACCAGGCGAACACGTTGGCCCGGGGCGAGCTGCACCTCCTGCGCCACGAGTGTACGATTCAGATACCGGTACTGCGCGATCGTCTGCGCGAGCGTTGACCGTGCGAGCCAGTATTTTGTATCGCCGGTGAGAAAACGGCCGATGAAATTCGGCTGCTCGAAATCAAAGGTGCCCCAGTTGTAGACCACCGGCTCGCCGATTGCGTCGTCCCAGACCACGATCGCGTTGTGGCCAAACTTCTCGAACACTTCCTCACCCTGCCCCATGGTGAGCAGCACGACCGGCTTCCGCGACCAGTCGATACTGCCCTGCGCCGCGAGCGCTGTTGCGAGCAACAGCAGCAGCCCCCAGACGCGTACCAAGGCACGGCAGCCATCTCGCAGCCTCACAATCGGACTTCCTTCCCCTCTTCCGCGCTCCGGTAGATGGCTTCCACAAGCCGCTGCACGATGATCTGGTCGACCGGCGGTTCGTACGCCACATCGCCGTGCAACACCGCCGCGAAATGCGCCAGCTCGGCGCGATAGCTCTGGATGAAGGCGCTGTCGCGCTGCGCGGCCCCGGTGGGCGACACATCCACGGCGCGACCGTTCAACTCCTTCACGACGCGAAGCGGTGCCAGTCGCGCGGTGCCCTTGCTGGCCAGCACCTCGAACCACCACCGATCCTCCTCGCCCACATAGCCCCACGCCGTGTCGATCGCCACGCTGAGGCCGGACGCGTACTGCACATGCACGTACATCGCATCTTCCACGGCACGAACGCCGGAACCGCGATCCATACTGGCCGTCACGCGAACCGGATCGGGGAAATCCGCCAGCCAGCAGGCGAGATCCAGCAACGGCACGCCCTGGTCGAGAAAGATCCCACCACCCGCCTCAGCGCGGCGTGAACGCCACCCCGCATCACCACGACGCGTCTTGTAGGCGCCGGCGCGGATACCGATCACGCGACCCAGTTCACCACCGCGGATAAAACTCTCGAGGTTCTGCACTTCGGTGCGGAAGCGATGATTGTGCCCCACCAGCACCTTCATCTCATACTTCTCCGCCGCCGCCAGGATGCGCTCCACTCCCTTCGTGGTCAGCGCCAGCGGGCGCTCGCACAGCACGTGGCGCTTGCTCTTGAGCGCACTCAGGACGTGTGGCTCGTGCAGGTGATTGGGCGTTGAGATGAGCACCGCGTCGAGCTCTTCGAACTCGAGCAGTTCCTCGATGTCGGTGAAGGTGTCTGGAATCTCAAAGCGATCGGCGAGCGCTCGGACCTTCGCGCCGTCATTGTCGCAGAGTGCCGCCAATTGTACCCCACGCATCTTCGAGAGCACTGGGAGGTGGGCGAGTTGGGCAATGGCGCCGGCGCCAATGACACCGATTCGGAGAGCTGGCTTGGTCATGCCGAAGAGGGAGAGCGGAAACGCTGACCGCCACCGCTGCCGGTGCGCGGGCCTGCACTGCACTGCGTCGCACACCGCGCGACGATCACAACAACGGCGACAGACGTGTACCCGGATAATACGCCGAGAGAATCGCGCGGGCATCCTGCCCCGCTCGGGCGCGACCAATGGCGCCCCACTGGGACATGCCTACACCGTGTCCATTGCCAACCCCACGCACCACCACCGTCGCACCTACAACGTCCAGCGAAAAGCTGGTACTCGGCAAAATCGCGCCGTTGGTGCGGAGCACGAAGCGAATATCGTTCCCGCGCACGATTGCGCGAGCGGTTGCCGTCTCGAACTCCAGCGACGTCACCCGACCTGAGGGGCCACGACCGACGATTCGAACCGCCCGCACCTCAGTCGTCGGCCCCTGCACGCCGGCCTCGCGCCCGTAGAGGTCGAGCAGATGATGGAGCTCCACGGTGGAGAATCGTCGCTCCCAGCCACCACTCCGGCTTGCGTCGCAGAAACAGCCGCCCGCCGGTGCGCGATCGTCCACCGGCCGCAGGAAGGGCTCTCCCCCATGTTTCCAGAATACTTCATCGGCGGCGGCGGTTGTCGCCCCCCCGTTGGAGTGGTACGGCGCGGTGACAATCCGATCCCCCCACGTGAGCACCAGGCCGCGTGTCGCACGGACTGCGTCATCGGTTTCGGAGCGTTCAACGCCCACACCGCCGTATACCTGATCGGTGACGGTGGCCGTCACATCGTACAGCGGGCGTCGCTCCCCCATCCGGGCTGCCACGTACGACCGCGCCGCGACCGCCTGCGCTTGCAGCGCCGCTCGATCTCGCGGATCGCGCGACCCGATCTCCCCCGGAAGCACACCGCGCAGATACTCCTCCAGGTCAACGCGATTGATCACCGCCACGCTGCCGTTGTCGGGGACGAAATCCACCACTCCCCGATACCGCTGCCCGCTCCAGTTCCCGCTACCCCCCGCATCCTGAACTGCGACGTCGCGCGATGGCAGGCGGCCGAGCAACACGCGCACGATCTTTTCGCCAAGTCGCAGACCGTTGCGCGCCGACTCCACGACGCTGTCCTGGCGCTCCTGAGCCCGGACCGATGGCGGCGACGTGAGCGCGGCGAGCGCGCACACGAACGCGGCCAGCCATCGGGTGCGGCTACGCTTTCGCGACGCGGATGGCATCGGTCAGACGTTCCAGCGTGTCGGAAACGACATCGTCTCCGTGGGCCGCGCTCATGAAGGCCGCTTCGAACGCCGATGGTGCGAGATACACACCGCGCTCGCGCGCCGCGTGAAAGAAGCGATTGAAGAGTGGCACATCACTCAGCTTCGCATCGGCGAAGTTCGTCACCGGGCCCGGATGAAAGAAGAAGCCCCACATCGAACCGGCTGACGAGGCGCTGAACGGCACCCCTTCACGCGCCATGATGTCACGCAGCCCCTGCACCAGCGCCGACGTGCGCGTGGTGACGATCGTCTGCAGCTCGCGCGTCATCATCGTCAGCGTGGCCAGACCACCAGCCATCGCGAGCGGATTTCCGCTCAGCGTCCCGGCCTGATACACCGAGCCACTCGGCGCCACCTGCTGCATCAGGTCACGACGACCGCCGTAGGCCGCCACCGGCAAGCCACCGCCGATCACCTTGCCGAATGCGGTCAGATCGGGCGTCACACCAAAGCGCTCCACCGCACCGCCGTAGGCGATGCGGAATCCGGTCATGACTTCATCGAACACCAGCAGTGCGCCGGTCTCGTCGGCGATCTGTCGCAGGCCCGCGAGAAAGCCTGGAAGCGGCTCGATGAAGCCGGCGTTACCGATGATCGGCTCGATCAGAATTGCCGCCAGCGGCACCTGCGCTGCGACTGCACGCACTGCGTCCAGATCGTTGAACGGCGCGGTGTAGGTGAGCGCCGCCAGCGCCGCCGGTACTCCGGGGGAGTTCGGCAGATTGAGCGTGGCGACTCCCGATCCTGCCTTCACCAGAAAGGAATCGGCGTGACCGTGATAGCAGCCATCGAACTTCAGAATCGCATCGCGCCCCGTCGCTGCGCGCGCCACTCTCGCAATGCTCATCGCCGCTTCGGTGCCGCTGCTGGTGAAGCGCAACATCTCGATGTGCGGCATCCGCTGCACGATCAGCTCCGCCAACTGCACTTCGAGGCCGGTGGGGATACCGAAGCTCGTTCCGCGCCGCATCACATCGTCGAGCGCATCCAGCACCACCGGCGGGGCGTGCCCCAACACCAGCGGCCCCCAGCTCAAGACGTAGTCGATGTAGCGATTTCCATCCACATCCCAGATATACGGCCCTTCGCCACGCTGCACGACGAACGGTTCACCGCCAACGCCACCAAAGGCGCGCACCGGTGAGTTCACTCCGCCGGGAAAGAGCTGCCGCGCACGCGCCATGATCGCCTGCGACTCCGTTGTCATCACACCCGTCATCGTCCAAAGCTCCCGATCGAGGAAGAAGCTGCCAATGGCAGGATTCGCGCGGCGCGATCACGCACAGCGAATGCGGGCGGGAGCAGTACCAGACCGCCCGCCGTCGCTTCAAAATCGTAGTCATCCACCACATCGGTGATCGTCGCTTCCACCAGCGCCCCCATCGGCGCATCGGTGTCCAGATGCGTCACCCCATCGATGTCATCGGCCTGCCACGGCGCGCGCGCGACGGCCAGCTCGTCGTCGCTGCCCGCGCGATCGATCAGCAGCTGCACCGTTCGCCCGATGTGCCGCTCATACCGTTCGGCGGTGATGCTGGTCTGCAAACGCTGCAGCGCGTCGAGACGTTCGTGCTTCACTTCATCGGGAACGTCGTCCACCATCTCGGCCGCCGCAGTGCCGTCCTGCGCGCTGTACGTGAACGCCCCGACCCGATCGAACTGCATCTCTTCGAGAAAGTCGAGGAGAATTGCGAAGTCGTCATCCGTCTCACCGGGAAAACCGACGATGCAGGTGGTGCGAATCGTCAGATCCGGCACCGCGTCGCGGAATCGGGCGACCTTCTCGACGATGGTCTTCCGACGCTCCGGCCGTCGCATGCGCGTGAGCACCGAATCGCTCCCGTGCTGCACCGGCATGTCGAGATAGGGCAGGATGCGTGGGTTCGCCGCGACAACTTCGAGGAAGCGCGGTGTAATGCCCGCGTTGTACAGATAGAGATTGCGGAACCAGGGAATATCCGTTTCGCGAATCAGCGCTTCGAGCAGCTCGGGCAGCCCCGTTCCATCACGCCGATCCCGCCCGTAGTGCGCCAGATCCTGCGCCACCAGACTCACCTCGCGCGCGCCCTGCAACTCCAGCAGCTGCGCTTCGCGGATCACATCTGCCAGCGCAAAGCTGCGATGCCTGCCGCGCATCAGCGGAATGGCACAGAACGCGCAGCCGTGATCGCACCCTTCGCTCACCTTCAGGTAGCGCACGTGCGGCGCGTCACCGCTGAAGATCCGCTCGCCGGGGTGCAGCATCGGTGCGGCATCGATCAATCCACGCTGCTGCAGCTGCGGAATGAGCTGATCGACGTCGGTGGTGCCGAGGAAGAGATCGACTTCGGGGATCGCCTCCGCCAGTTCGTCCTTGTGGCGCTGCACCATGCATCCCAGCGCGACGACCGCCTGACAGGCACCGTCGATCTTCTGACGCGACGCTTCGAGAATCGCGTCGATCGACTCCTTCTTCGCGGCATCGATAAAACCGCAGGTGTTGACGACGATCACCTCGGCCAGTGCGAGGTCGTCGGTGTGTTCGCCACCGTAGGCGGCGAGCTGCGCGAGATAGCGTTCCGTGTCGACGGTGTTCTTGTCGCAGCCGAGCGTGATGAAGCCGATTTTCATGGAGGGAACTTACCGGACCCGGGGGCGGCGAGAAGCGAAGTCAGCGGAGATGGCAATCAGATGCCACAAGCACATATATTTACTTGCTATAGGCAAGTGTCTCACGTTTCAGCCCGACGCACCGTGGATCAGATGGCGCTCGACCAGAAGATCGAGGCGCTCCGGCGCTTCACCCGGTTCTTCGGGCAGCGCCTCGGTCCCATGGAGGCGGGCCCTGCCGGCAGTTCCTACTCCGCCACTGAAGTGCGGGTGCTGGGCGAACTGGCCCTCGCCGATCAGCGGACGGTGACCGCGCTGAGCCGGTCGCTGGGGCTGGATGCCGGGTATCTGAGCCGAGTCATTCGGCGTCTGGAGACGATTGGCGTGGTGACCAGGTCGGCCGACAGCAGCGACAGCCGCCAGCAGCCGCTTTCGCTCACCGGCGCAGGGCGGGTGGAAGTCGCGACACTGGAGACGATCACCAGGGCGCGCTACGCTGCACTGGTGCGCACCCTGCCGGCCCACGTGCACGGGCCCGTGCTGGACGCGATGGAACGCATCGAGAGCGCCTTCGGCACCGACGTTCCGGCGCGTGATGCGGCGCCGTACGTCCTTCGCCCGCATCGCGCCGGCGACATCAGCTACGTTGCACAGCGCGCCATCGCGTCGATGATGGAAGAGTTTGAACTCGGCGCGACACAAGAGCAATCGCTGCTCAACATCGGTGCGCAGTTCCTCGCTTCGTTCGATGCCGCCCGTGACTGCGCGTGGATCGCGGAGCGGGAAGGAGCGATCGTGGGATCGGTGCTGGTGCAACAGCTCGACGAAGCCAGTGCGGTGTTGCGCCTGCTTCATGTGGAATCGCGCGCGCGCGGCATTGGAATCGGACGTCGCTTGATCGCCGAAGCGGTGGATTTTGCGAAGCGAGCTGGCTACGCGTGTGTGCAGATCGAGCTGCTGGACGAACTGAAGACCGCGCGCCAGCTTGTACACGCGGCTGGATTCCGGCACGCCGGTGAATACAGCGACGTGGTTGGCGGGAGCGCTGTGAGTCGGCAGGTGTGGGAGCTACCGTTGCAGACAATCAGCTGAACTCAGCGCCGCCGCCCGCCAGGTGTGACGACTGACGCTGCATTCGATCAGCTGAGCGGACCGCCAGGGCGGACGTTTACCGCGGTACCCGACTCACCGCGATCGTGCTGACGCCATTCACCGGTTGGGCCCACGCCACCAGCGCGCCACCGGACGTGACAGCCATCGATGGATACTTGCCGGCCACAGTTGAACCGACGCTGCGCAGCACGATCTGACCGTTTGGAGCTGCGATCGCCCGCGCCAGCCGGATCGTACGACCGGTCGATGACATCTCCTCCCACGCCAGCACGACATTGCCATCCGCCTCCGTCACAATCTGCACGTGCCCTGCAGGGCCGTTGGTGGGGATTTTAATGCGCGGCGTGAATGGCTGACCGTTGGACGACATCGCATAAAAGAGCGCCATGACCATGGGGTTCTTCACATCTGCCGGTGAAGGCCAGGCCACGTGTATGCGGCGTGCGCCATCCACCGCAACGGTTGGCCCGTTGTCGGGACATCCATCGAACTCCCAGTGATCCTCGCTCACGCGCATCGGCGCGCTGAAAGTCCGCCCGCCATCGCGAGATGTGGTAAAAGCGATGTCGCGCAGGTCGCCCGGAAAGACGTGACGCCACACAGCTAACACACCGCCGTCTGGAGCGGTGACCATCGATGTCTTGCAGCAAAAGCAGACACCACCGGTGATACCCTTCGCCGCCACACGCCCATCGAGTGATGCGAAGTACAGCTGCGAGAGCGCGGCGCGTTCAACCGGATCGAATATTGGAGCCGATGGTCCGCCGCCGGCGACGGCGCCGCGCGTCGGCGCACCGATGTCAAGTTTGCGATGATCGAGCCAGAGTGCGTACACGCTTCCGCCACGCCCAACAGCGATCGATTCCCAACCACGACTCCCCGCAGCAGCGCTCCCCGGCACCACCGTCGAAGCACTGAACGTGACACCACCGTCAGTCGAACGTGCCGCTAACAGCCGCGACCCCTCGGCGCGCTTCGCCGTCCAGACCACCACCAATTCCGGCTCACGACCTTTGCGTGGCACGAGCACGATGTGAGGTGGCTGTTCGCCGCCCACGCTCGCATCGAACAGAATGGCATTGACGCGCACCTGCGCAGAGAATGAAGTTCCACCGTTCCGGCTGATCGCGCTGTAGACATCGATACCGCCGCTGGCCCTCGCACCCCACACCAGCGCCACGAACTGCCCCGCTGCCGCCACACTCACGGCATCGTTCGATCGATCAGCGACACCGAGCGTGACAGGCGTCTGCGCCGACGCTGATCCCGCCAAGGCGGCGATCGCCGCAACGAGCATCGTTCCGCGCCACGCGCGAGAAAAGGACATGGTCATGAGATCACCCTACCCCGCCCCGCACCAGCCCCCACGCCGTCATCTGCTCCACGGTCACATTCCCACCGCATAAAATCGTCCCCACCCGGTCACCGTACGCGCCGTGTGCGGCCGTGAGCAGGGCCGCAATCCCCACCGCGCCGGCGGGTTCGACCACCAACCCGGTATGCGCCAGCAACCCTCGCATCGCCGCCAGAATCGCCGGCTCCTCGACCGCCACCAGATCATCAGCCAGCCCGCGCAGGTCATCGACCGCCTCGGGCACCGGCACTCGCACGGCGATGCCATCCGCAATGGTGTTCACCGGCGCCGTGACGTCCACTTGAACGCCGGTCAACGCCTTCATCATGCTCGGCGCCCCTGCGGCGACAACGCCAATGATCCTCGTGCCTGGAGCCACCGCCTTCATCCACGTCGCAACGCCGGCCAGCAGCGCACCATTTCCGAGCGGCACCAGCAGCGTGTCGACAATCACGGCATTCGCGAGTTCGACCGCGATCGTACCCGCCCCCTCGGTGATCGCCAACGCATGGCCATCTTCCACGAACTCGGCGCCGCTCTCCACGGCAAAAGCCCGCGCGGCCTCCTTGGCGGCGTCGAAGTCGTCACCCTTCTGAATGACCGTCGCACCGAGCGCTCGCATCCGCGCGATCTTCAGCGGGCTCGCGTGCACCGAGGCGAACATCGTGCATTGCACACCAGCAGCGCGCGAGGCGTACGCGAGCGCCTGCCCGAAGTTCCCCGCCGAGGCGGCGCACACGGGCCCCGACGCGGTGCGTTGACGCATGAACCAATCGCCGCCGCGACCCTTGAACGATCGCAGCGGGCCGAGCGTCTCCACCTTGCAACTCACCTGCGCACCGAGCCATGCATCGACGTCGTCGTGGCGCACGATCGGCGTCTGCAGGAAGACCGGGCTCACGCCGCGCGACGCACGTGCGATCCCCGCGACGGTGACGCGCCGTGCTTCAACCAGTGTCATCGGAAATTCCCGAACTGCAGCTCCACACCGAAATCTTCGCGCCGGAGCATCGCAATCGCATCCTGCAGGTCATCGCGCGAGGGCGACGTGATGCGCACCTGGTCACCCTGAATGGCAGCCTGCACCTTCTTGAGCCTGGCCGCCTTGATCGCGGCCGCCACCTTCTTCGCCGTGTCGCTGTCAAGGGCCATCTTGAGTCCTATGGTGCGCATCAGCGTGTCACCGCCCATCGGTTTCACGTCACCGACATCGAGGTTCTTCACCGGTACGCCACGCTTGATCAACTTGGACTGCAGCATGTCGAACAGTGCTTCCATGCGCATGTCACTGTCGGTCTTCAGCTCCACCTTGGACTCGGCGCGCTTGAAGTTGATCTCCACCAGCGCCCCCTTGAAGTCGTAGCGCTGGGCGGCCTCCTTCTGGGCCTGATTCACTGCGTTGTCGACCTCTTGCAGGTCAACGCCGGTCGTCACGTCGAACGAGTTGGTCTCAGCCATGATGCGGATCCGATGTCGTGGTCTCGCGACGGCCGAGCGGGCCGCGCCAGAGCAAAGCTACGCCATCCGCGACGAGGGCGGGTGTCGCCGGTCTTACGACGCGTAGAAGCTCTGCAGCGCCCCGTTGCTTACATGGCGAAGCCGGCTGAGCGCCTTCTCCTTGATCTGGCGTACCCGTTCGCGCGTGATGCCCATCCGGAGGCCAATCTCCTCCAGTGTCAGCGGCTCCCGCTCGTCGAGACCGAAGTACATCCGCAGAATGCGCTCCTCGCGCGCCTTCAGCCGGTGCAGCGCACCGGCCACGGTTTCGGTCATCGCCTTTTCCAGCATCTCCTCCTCCGGGGAGAGGTGCTCGGTGTCGGCGAGGTAGTCGCTGAGCCGGTTGTCTTCCCCGGGGGTGAGTGGCGAATCGAGCGACACGTGGCCCTGGGCGATCCCCATCGTGAGCGAGACTTCGTCCAGGGGGAGCGCCATGTCCTTCGCGATTTCAGCGTGCGTCGCTTCGCGGCCAAGCTCCTGAACCATGGCGCTGGCGCGCTTCCCGATGCGATGCAGCGCGCCGGCGCGATTGAGCGGAACGCGAACGATGCGCCCCTGCTCGGCCAACGCCTGCAGGATGGCCTGCCGAATCCACCACACCGCATACGAGATGAACTTGATCTCCTTCGTCTCGTCAAACTTCTGCGCCGCACGAATGAGGCCCAGATTCCCTTCGTTGATGAGATCGGAGAGCGAGACGCCCTGATTCCGATACTTCTTGGAGACCGACACGACGAACCGCAGATTCGCCCGTACCAACGCGTCGAGCGCCTCACGATCGCCGGCGCGGATGTCCCGCGCCAACTCGGCCTCCCGTTCACGCGTGATGAGCGGGTAGCGGCTGATGTCCTTCAGATACTGGTCCAATGAGCCGTCGTCTGACACGAGCTTGGACCTGCGGGACACCGGCATGTGACGAGCTCCTTCCAGCTTCGGGGAGACGCAGTGACGGTGCACTGCACCGTACTGCGCGTCGTTCACGTCCTTACGTCGTTCCGTACTGTCAGCGAACCCACTCGCCGATTCGATGCCACCGCACCCGTGAGAGCCACGAGCCGGGCGCGACCGAATCGGGAACCACGCTGTAGTACACGAGCAGGGGCTGGCCGAGCAGTAACGAGTCCGGCACGAAACCCCAGTAGCGACTGTCGGATGAGTTGTCGCGATTGTCGCCGAGGACGAAGAAATTGTGCGCCGGGACCACCACGGGCCCCCAGGTGTTCCGCGTCGGGCGCGCCCCCACCGATGCGTGCGCGGCCGGCAGCAGGGCGCGCCTCAGCCAGTCGAACTCCATGGCCATCGGCTCAGCGGCCCCCTTCAGCCGCCGGGTGAAATCCTCGTGCTGCACCACACCATTCACCTCGAGGGAGCCCTGGCGCATGGCGATCGTGTCGCCCGGCAGTCCGACCAGTCGCTTGACGAACGGCTTGGCGTGATCCAGCGGCCACTTGAAGACGATGACTTCGCCGCGCTGTGGCACATGCGTTGGAGGTAAACGCCTGGTGGTCAGCGGCACTTCGGCGCCGTACGCCAGCTTGTTGACGAAGAGGATGTCGCCGACCAGAAGCGTTCCCTCCATGCTGCTGCTCGGAATACGAAAGATGTCGATCAGAAAGGTGCGGACCACCAGAATCACCAGCACTGTGACGCTGAACGACTTCGCCCACTCCCACACCCACGCGATGCCGCGCCGATTCACCCTGCGCAGTGCGTCGCGACGCTCCAGTTCGGAGATCGCACGCTGCGGGGGTTGCGCGGAATTCGGTTCATCCATCGGGACCGGCGGGCGAATCGCCCAGCGGATGGTGGTGGTGCCGAAGCCGCACGAACCGCTCGTGCTCTGCCCCAGTTGGCACCTGACAAAAAAGCAATCGCGCAACACTCGGCACCGCAAGGCATCGCGGCGTTCTGCGACAGCGGTCCGTCAGCGATACGACGACAGTACACCCTCTTACGCAATCCTTTTGTACCCGATGGATGCAGCGCGGCGCGAATTCCTGCGCCGCCCCATGAGACCCATCGGCCGTTCACCTGTGACGCTTCACGCCGCCCCCGCACTCACGGGCACCCGCGCTGCGTCAGTAGTTGTCGATCTGCGCGCGCTGCAGACGGCCAGAGTAATCCACGTATCCCACCTTGGTCTCGGAGTAGAAGTTGTAAACCTCCCACCCACCTTCACGATGACCGTTCCCCGTCTGCTTCACCCCGCCAAACGGCATGTGCGCTTCGGCGCCGATGGTCGGCGCGTTCACATACGTGATGCCATTGTCCAACTCGTTCAACGCCCTGAACGCGAGATTCACATCGGCGGTGTAGAGCGACGACGACAAGCCATACTTCACCCCGTTGTTCACGCGGAAGGCCTCGTCGGGGTCGGCGACCTTGATGACGCTCAGCACCGGCCCAAAGATCTCTTCCTGTTCGATCCGGTCTCCCTGTTTCACGCCGGCGAAGATCGTCGGCTGAAAGAAGAAACCGTTGTCGAGCGCACCACCGGTGGCGCGCGATCCGCCGGTCACCAGTGTGTTTCCCGCCGCGACCCCGATCTCGACGTACCGCTGGATGTTGTTGCACGACGCTTCGTGGATCACCGGACCGACGTCTGTGCCTGACTTCCGTCCATCGCCCAGGCGAAGCGCCGACGCAGCGCTGGCCAGCCGATCGAGGAAGCGATCATGGATGCCGGCCTGGAGAATGAGGCGCGACGTGGCGGTGCACCGCTGACCGGTGGTGCCAAACGCACCCCACAGCACCCCCTCCAGCGCAAGGTCGAGGTTTGCGTCGTCGAGCACGATCTGCGCATTCTTTCCGCCCATCTCCAGCGACAGGCGTTTATGCATGCGGCCGCAGGTCTCACCGATGATGGAGCCGGTGGCAGTGGACCCGGTAAACGAGATCACCGGAACGTCCGGGTGCGAGACGAGCGCCGCACCGACTTCCTCACCAAGGCCGTGTACCAGCTGCACCGCCTCGGGGTGCACTCCTGCCTCCAGCAGAATCTCCACCAGCACCGCCACTGTCTGCGGCACATCCTCGGCGGGCTTGAAGATCACCGAGTTGCCGCAGAGCAGCGCCGGAAAGCTCTTCCAGGTGGGAATCGCCAGAGGGAAGTTGAAGGGCGTGACCAACCCGCAGACGCCGATGGGGCGGCGAAAGCTCATCGCCCACTTGTTCTTCAGTTCACTGGGCACCGTATGACCAAACAACTGACGCCCCATGGTGCCGGCGTAGTATGCGGTGTCGATTCCCTCCTGCACGTCCCCACGGGTTTCGGCAAGCGGCTTCCCCATCTCGCGGGTCATCAAGTCAGCCAGTTCTTCCTTTCGCGCCGTAAGCAGATCGCCCACGCGGCGCAGCACATCGCCACGGGCGGGGGCTGGCACGGCCTTCCACGCCGCGAAGCCCTTCACCGCGCTGGCGACGGCGCGATCCACATCGGCGGCGTCGGAGCGAGGGAAGCGGCCGATCAGATCGGTGGTGTCGGCCGGGTTGCGGTTCTCGAACCAGGCGCCCGACGACGGGGCGACCCACTGGCCGGCGATGTAGTTCAGGAAATCGGTCATTGGACGCTGAAGAAGAGTCGCGCCGGGCGGTGATGCGTCCGGCAGCAAGAGGAAAAGCTAATGGCCTCATGGGAGCGCCGTCTGAGGCGCACAGGTGGTCTCCGACCACTCGACGCGCACCGTCTCCCCACGGTAGCGCGCTCAGCGAACAGCGCGGTTACCCCACCGCCCTGAGGAGAGGCGCCGTGAGCCACCGGAGCTGCAGTCGCTGCGATCCGTAGGCATCGAAGTTCTCCGGGGCCAGCCACTGCTCGAAGGCGGCACGAACCGCAGGCCACTCGGTGTCGGTGATCGCGTACCAGGCGGTGTCGCGATTCCGGCCCTTGTACACGATCGCCTGCCGAAACACGCCCTCGAAGGCAAACCCGAGGCGCTGCGCCGCCGCCCGCGAAGGCGCGTTCAGCGCATCACACTTCCATTCGTAGCGACGGTACCCCAGCGCGAAGGCGTGCCGCATCATCAGGTACATCGCCTCGGTGGCGATGGGCGTGCGCTGCAGCACCGGAGAGAAATTGATGTGCCCGATTTCGATGCACCCGTGCATCGGTACGATGCGCATGTACGACGCCACCCCGACCGCGCGATGGGTGCCCTTGTCGACGACGGCGTAGCAGCGTGGATCGTCGCCCAGAAAACTCTCGCGCATGTACGCCAGATACGCGTCACGCGACTCCGGCTGTTCCGCGAACAGGTACGTCCAGTTACTCCCATCGCCCAGCGCATTCGCATCGAACAGCGCATCACCATGCTCAATCAGGTCGAACGGTTCGAGCACGCAGCGAACGCCGTCGATCGGTGTGCGATCCGGTGCACCGGGCGCACGCCAGTTGAGCACCGCATCGCCGATAGGCTGTCCGAACCGGTTGACTCGCGCCATCAGGTGGCGGCCATGCCGGCGCGAACGAGCCCGTACCGCTCGATCTTCTTGTACAGATTCGACCGCGGCATGTCGAGCGCACGCGCCGTCTCGCTCACATTCCAGTCATGCTCGCGCAGCTTCACCCGCAGAAATGCCTCTTCGGCCGCGAGTTTGAAGTCTTCAAAGCTCTTGCACTGCATCAGCGCGCCAAGACCGGCGGTATCGGCGCTCGGCCGGCCCACGAGGCGGTGCACATCGGCCACCGTGATGCCGTCACCACTGCCCAGAATCAGCAGCCGCTCGACGGTGTTCCGCAGTTCGCGCACGTTGCCGCTCCACTCGAGATCGGAGAGCGCCTGCACGGCATCGGGCGCAAATCGGCGCGGTGCAATTCCATCGCGTCGGGTCATCTGCTGCACAAAGAAGGCAATCAGCAGCGGGATGTCCTCGCGACGCTCGCGCAGCGGCGGCACGCTGATCGGCACCACGTTCAAACGATAGAACAGGTCCTCGCGGAAGCGGCCTTCGGCGATCTCACGCTCCAATTTCTTGTTGGTCGCCGCCAGCACACGCACATCGACCTGCACCGGCTTCGTCCCCCCGATGCGTGTCACGACCCCGTCCTGGAGCACACGCAGCACCTTCGCCTGCGCTGCCAGTGACATGTCACCGATTTCATCGAGGAATAGCGTGCCCCCATCGGCCTGTTCAAACTTGCCCGGCCGATCGGCGATCGCGCCGGTGAATGAGCCGCGCATGTGGCCAAACAGTTCGCTTTCGATCAGTTCACCGGGGATGGCGGCGCAGTTCACCTCCACAAACGGCTTCTTCGTTCGCGTGGACCCGCGATGCACGGCACGAGCGACCAGCTCCTTGCCGGTCCCGTTCTCACCGGTGATCAGCACACGCGCCGGCGTGGCCGCAACCTTGTCGATCCGCTCCAGCAGCGAGACGATCGCGTGACTCTGTCCAACGATCTCCCGACGTGCATCCAGCTGCTCGAGCAGCGTCGCGTTCTCTTCCTCGAGATCGAGGTGGCGCAAGGCGTTGCGCAGCAGCACCAGAATCCGATCGGTATCGAGCGGCTTCTCCATCACATCGTACGCACCTGCCTGCGTGGCTTCGACGGCGGTCGCGAGCGTGGCGTGCCCGCTGATCATCACGACCAGCGCCCGCGCGTCCCTGGCGCGCAGAGCGCGCAGCACATCGAGTCCATCCATCCCCGCCATCTTCACATCGCTGAAGACGAGGTGCGGGCGAAAGCGGTCGTACTCGGCGAGTCCGTCGGCGCCATTCGCCACACTGCGGACCTCGTACCCCTCGTACTCGAGCAGCTGGCTGAGCGCCGAGCGAATGGGTGCCTCATCATCGATGACAAGGAGGCGTCGGTTCACGGCGTGATCCTGTAGAGCGTCACCTTCCCTTGCGCGACGCGGATGTCCCCGATCCCGGCCGGCAGGCGAACAGGGAGCGCGCTGACATCGACGCCAGGCGCAGGTGGGGATCGCTTCAGCGCCTTGAGGAGTCGCGGCACGACGGGGCTGGGCACTGTGAAGTCGCCCACCTTGATGCGCGTGAGCTTGAACTGCGCCATCCCGGCGACCCCGGTTGGTTCGAGCGTGCCGCCCAACATGAGGCGCTCCCGATCGCCGAGCATCGCCGCGAGTGGACCGAGCACCGCCCGTCCGCCGACATCACCCAATCGCACCGACGCACGCACCTGAAACTCGTTCCCCTCGGCGCGCACCTGCAGGCTCTCGGCGCTGGCGGGCAGTTGCGCCGTGAGCGAATCGAGAAACGCGCCCGCGAACTCGCTCGCCGACAGTGCGACGTAGGCGGCGCCTTTCCTGGCGCGCATCTGCGTGATCGAGCGCCGGCCTCGCTCCGCTGCGTTGTACGACAGCGCGGTCCATCCGGTGTCGGCCGCGCGCACCGGCGACGCGGAGTCACCCGGTGCCGCGGCGGAGCCACCTGCCTTCGGGGAGCCGAACGCCGCGCGCAGGCGCGGCTCCCACCGGTCGCGCGTGACGTACGCGGCGACAGCAACCGCGCCGAGGATGACCAGACTGACCATGCGTCGAAAGCAACCAAACACGTCGATCGGCTCCACGAAACGGGATAGGCACATCGTACGACGGCGCGTCGGATGGCGACGAGGTCGTACCCCGAAGATTAGTCAACGGCGCGCCGCGCTGGGTGCGCCCCGCCTTCAGATACGCCGGGCGCCGACGATACTCTCCGGGAAGCGCCACGCGGCGTTCGTCCGTCGGCGATCACGGTCGTCATGGGCCGGTGTCGCACCGCAGTGCAGGGCCATTCCCAACCGCATCTGGAGTCGACGTGTCGCGCAAGACAATCGCCGTGGTGGAGGACAACGCCGACAATCGCCTCCTCGTGCAGGCGCTGCTCGAGGATCTGTATGATATCACCGAGTACACCACCGGCATCGAGGCGCTCAACGGGCTCCGTCGATTCGTGCCGGATCTTGTGCTGCTCGACATCTCGCTGCCAGAGATGGACGGGATCGAGGTCGCGCGAGCGATCCGAAGTGACGAGCGCCTCAAACATCTGCCGATCGTCGCGCTCACGGCCCATGCAATGAGCGGGGATCGCGAGCGCTTCCTGCAGTCCGGCTTCGACAGCTACGTCGCGAAACCGATCATCGACGAAACAGAGCTCACCGACACCATCGCGCGGCTACTCGCCGAAGCTGATATCACGCGCTAGCGCCGCATCGATTCCCGCCAGCAGATCGGCCGTCACGAACGGTTTCTGCACGAAGACAGGGGCGAGCGTACCGGCGAGCGGCGCGGCCAGCGACTGCGAGGTGTAGCCACTGGCAAGGATGACCGGCACATCGCTGCCGCGGCGTCGCAACTCGGCCAGCATCTCGGTGCCGCTCATGCGCGGCATCGTCATGTCCAGCACGATCGCGACCACGTCCTGTTCGTACTCGGCGAACTTCTTCAGACCATCGTCGCCATCGTCAGCCGTCACGACCCTGTACCCGCAGCGTTCGAGCATGCGTTGCGCCACGCGTCGCACCGGCTCCTCATCATCGATTACCAGGATCGTACCGGTGCGAGGCAGCCCTGCCACCACGTGTCCCGCCTTCAAGGGCGATGCCGGCGCCTCGATGGCAGGGAACAGAATACGGAAATCGGTGCCGGACCCCAGATCGCTGCGCAGATGCAGCGCGCCACGATGGCCACGCACGATACCGATGGTGGCGGCGAGCCCCAGGCCGCGGCCCGTGAACTTGGTGGTGAAGAACGGATCGAAGATGCGTGAACGCGTTTCGGCGTTCATTCCCATCCCCGTGTCCGTGACTTCCACGAAAACGAAAGCGCCCGACATCACGCCATCCGCGCCCAGACACTCCGCGAGATACTCGGCACTTGCGATCATCGTCCCGGTGCGCAGCGTGATCTGACCGCCGCCACTGTCCACAGCGTCGGAGGCGTTGGTGAGCAGATTCATCAACACCTGTCGAACTTGCGTGGCATCGGCAGCAATGAGGGGAAGGTGGTCGGTGAGTTCGAGTGTCAGCGATGCGCGCTTGGAGATCGCCGAATGCATCAGGGTTGAGGTCTCGCGCACGACAGCCGAGAGATTGAGCGACTGCACGTTGAAGCGGCCCTTGCCGGCGTACGCCAGCAGCTGCATCGTCAACTCCGCCGCTCGACGCGCCGAAGTCTCGATGTCCTGCAGCAACTCGGCCATCGGTGTATCAGCCGCGACGTCATCGCGCGCCACGCTCGCGTTGCCGAGGATGCCGACGAGCAGGTTGTTGAAGTCATGTGCGATACCGCCAGCCAGCACGCCAAGACTCTCCAGCTTCTGGGTCTGCTGCATCTGTGCTTCGAGACGCTGCCGCTCCTCAGACGCACGTCGCTGTTCGGTGATGTCTTCGACCGTTCCAACGAACCCCGTGAGCGCGGTTCCATCGCGATGTGCCGCAGTACGCTCGCAGATCCAGCGCAACGCCCCATCGGGCCGGACGACGCGGTACTCCATGCTGAGTTCACCACCCACGCGCACGGCGCGTTCCCACGCCTCCAGCACGCGCTCGCGATCGTCGGGGTGCGCCGCATGCAGAAAGCCACGCCCCAGGAGCGATTCGGCGGGCGCGCCCCACAGGTCGCGCATCCGCGGCGTGACGAACGTGCACTCGCCGTTGGCGTCGGTGAGAAAGATACCCAGCGGCGATGCCATCGTGAGCGTGCGAAAGCGGGTTTCACTCGTGCGCAGCGCGACCTCGGCTCGCTTGCGCTCCGAAATGTCGGTATGTGTGCCGACCATGCGCACCGGGCGACCGTGCAGATCGCGCTCCACCACCGTCCCACGCGTGAGCACCCAGCGCCAATCGTTGTCGACGGTGCGCAATCGCACCTCGAGCGCGTAGGTGTCGGTGCGTCCGTCGAAATGATCGCGCAGGGCGGTTTCACAGCCGCGCAGATCCATGGGATGCAGCAGATCGAGGAAGGTGTCGATGTGCGGAGGCAGCGCGTGTTCAGCGAAGCCGAGCATCGAGTACCAACGCGGCGCGTAATAGCAATAGCCGGTGGGTACATGCCAGTCCCAGAGACCGTCCCAGACGGCGTTGAGCGCCAGCCGCAGTCGCTCTTCACGGGCGCGCAGTGCCACCTCCTGCCCCTCTCGTGACACCGACTCCTGTACCGATGCGACCCACTGGGTCAGCGTGCCATCAGGGCCGTCCAGCGGCGAGACGGTCAGATCGAGCCAGACCGGTTCACCCTGTCGCGAATACAGCAGAATCTCATCGCGAAGGACGACGCGATCGCGGACCGCCGCGTCGATCCTCAGCGCAGCATCGCGATCGGAATCGGGCCCGCGAAGCATCGTCGGTGAACGACCGATCACTTCGCTGCGATGGAATTCCGTGCGCTGCTCGAAGGCGCCGTTCACGTACACGATCCGGGCGTCGCCAGCGTTCCCCGGCGTCGCCCGGGTCACGACCACCAGGTCGCCGACACTGTCGAGGATACGCACCAGCAGCGTATCGGAGAGCGGATCGAACTGCGACGAACTGCCCTCGCCTCCTACCGCGTCACCAGCAGCCAACCCCGTCGCTCTCAGCGCCGGCTCGCCCGTCGATACCGGACCCACGGCCGAAGCCCCAGCGCCGTGGGCGCCGCGAGAGAGGTGATGCGGGACTGCTGTCAAGTGTTCAGACATTCGGCAGTTCGGTTGGAACAGGCTTGAAATGCGACAAGGTCTGACCGTTGAGTCACCAGCCTGCGGTTCAAGATACGACGGTGCAGCATGGTTCGTGCCGAAGTGTGGCCGGTCGTCCATGTCACGTCGCGACACGGGCGCGGACCGCCGCCGCACCGAGACCTGGCGTGCTCCGCCGATAGCGCAGCGCCTCGGCAATGGCCGAGGCGGCGACCGTCTCCGCCTCTGCCAAGTCAGCGATGGTTCGAGCCACGCGGAGGGTTCGGTGCCAGGCCCGCGCCGACAGTCCCAGCTGCTCACTTGCGGTCCGCAGCAACACCAGGGCCGCCGGTTCAACCCCACCTTTCGCGGAGAGGAGCCGAGTGCCGACGGAGGAATTCAGTGCACCAAACCGTCGCAACTGTCGCGCGCGCGCCGCAGTGACCCGCGCCCGCAACACACCGCTTTCCAACGGCTGCTGGGTCTCGCCCAGCGCATCCAACGGCACCGTGCACACCGGCACGTGCAGGTCGATCCGGTCAGCGAGCGGACCCGAGACGCGCCGACGGTACCGTGCCAGCGCACGTTCGTCGCACTGGCAGGCGACGCTCGCGTGTCCGAAATAGCCGCATGGACACGGGTTCATCGCCACCAGCAGCAAGACGTCCGACGGGAAACAGATGCTTCCCGCAATGCGAGCCACCGTGACCGTGCGATCCTCCAACGGCTGCCGCAACGACTCGAGCGCTGCGGCATTCAGTTCTGGCAGCTCGTCGATGAACAGCACACCGCCGTGAGCAAGGCTGACTTCTCCGGGACGCGGCCCCGAACCGCCGCCGATGAGCGCGGCCGTGCTGATGGTGTGGTGCGGCGCGCGAAACGGCGGCTGCCGTCCGAAGAGTTGCGCGTCGCTGAGGGTACCCGCTACCGAGTGCACGGCGACGACGTCGAGCAGCTGCGCATCGGTGAGCGGCGGCAGGATGCCGCACAGCCGACGAGCGAGCATTGTTTTCCCGGTGCCAGGGGGGCCCGTCATCGCGACGTTATGTCCGCCAGCGGCCGCGACGAGCAGCGCCCGCTTCGCGGCGGGCTGGCCCACCACATCGGAAAAGTCCGGTGCGTCGGCGACAACTGGCACACTGCGCGCTTCCGGAGTCGCCGCCGGCAGCGGTCCGCGCTGCAACTGCGCGACCAGCTCTCGCAGCGAGTGCGCCGTTGCCAATCGTACCGCGCTCACCAGTGACGCCTCGGTGACGTTGGACGGCGGTAACAGCAACACCGGCGGTGGCGACTCCGCCGCGACCATCCGCGCCACCGACAACACGCCACGCACGGCGCGAAGCGACCCGTCGAGCCCCAGTTCACCAATGGCGACCAGATCGCGCACGGCGTGCGGCGCGAGTTGGCCGGTGGCGACCAGAAAACCGAGCGCGATTGGCAGATCGTAGCCGTTGCCGATCTTCCGTACATCCGCCGGCGACAGCGCCGCCAGGACACGCATGGACGGGATGCGAAAGCCGCATTCGCGAAGAGCGGCCACCACCCGCTCCTTGGATTCCTTGACGACGCTGTCGGCGAGGCCGACGATGGTCCACAATGGCAGCCCTTGTGACACATTCACTTCGACCGTAATCGGAGTGGCGTCTATGCCAAGGATGGCAGCGGAGCGGAGCGTGGCGAGCACGCCAACAGCGTATTGGGCGCACGCTCCCCTGTAAACGCGAAAACGCGCAGCGATCATCACCTCGCTTCGCGTGGCTCCGCGCACGCGCCGCAGTTCGTGCAGCGGCGCCTGCGCTTACGCGTTCACCCGCAGGTGAAACCGATCGGTGAGGCCGTACGCCTTGTCGTAGATCACCAACAGTTCGAAGAACCAGGTGATGGCCAAGGGCCCCAGCAACACGCCGATCAGCCCAAGGTACTCGATGCCCGCAAACGCCCCCAGCAGCGTCGTGAGTGGATGCAGATTTCCAACGCGCCGCGCCACCATCGGTCGCATGACGTTGTCGATGTTCGACACCACAAGGGCCCCAAACACGATTAGTCCGATCGCCTGCCCCTGATGGCCGGTCGCGAAGAGGACGATCGCACCCGGCAGCCACACCAACGCCGATCCCACGAGCGGGAGGACCGACGCGATCGCCGTGATCGTTCCCCAGACGAACGGATTGGGCAGGCGGAGCACCGCGAACGCCAATCCCACCAACACCCCCTGCACCAGCGCCACCACAAACACGCCGAGCGCGGTCGCCATGGTGACATCGTAGAACTTCTGACGCAGGTCTTCGCAATCATCGGTCGTGAACGGCAAATACCGTGTCACGCGGGACCACACATCATCGGCGGCCAACAACAGGTAGTACAGCCCCAGCAGGGCGATCACGAGATTCAACGTTCCGCGTGCGGCGCCACCGACCACGCCGAGCAACCGCGCCGACAGCCAGCTTCCGATACTCCCACTGGCTCGCGCCAGCTGCTCACCGACGTTCACCGGTCCAATGCGCAGCCCCTGCACGCGTTGCACCAGCGGCCCGGTGTCCAGATTCCTGATTGCGCTCGGGATCTCATCGAGCAACATCGTGAACAACGCGCTGCCCGGTATGAGAATCACGAGCAACACGATCAGCAGCATCACCGTTGCGGCGAGGCTGCGCGGCACACCGCGTCCAGTCATTTTGCGAAAGCCGTGCACCGTGAGCACATAGAACACCGCGGCGCCGAAGATCCCGGGCAGGAACGGCACCAGGGCCCATACGATCGCAAAGCCGAGCACGACGAGGATGGCCACAGCGCGCCAACGCCCGCTCGGCACCGGTGGAAGCGTCGTGGCAGGTTTGTCATCGCCCACCAACAACGACGTGGGCACGCCCGATGGAACTTCAAGTGAGGTCATACGCGGCGACTGAGTGTTGGAAGGCGAGGTAAGTGACCCGCGCAATACATGTGACCAGGGCGGCGCAAGCGGAGCGTCAGCTGTTGCCGCCCAGCCACCGCCACCACCATTGACCACGCTCGGCATCATCCTGTAGCTGATCGAGCGCGACGTGCCACGCCGTGCGCATCTCCGCCGCATCACCAAACCGCAGCTCGGGCTGTATGGCCAACGCCCGCTCGAGAAATGGCATCACCGGCGCCGGTACACCCTCGAGATCCATCTCGCCCTTCAACTGGCGCGCGACGATCACACGAGCATCTCCCGTACCAAACGGCAACCGACCGGTAATCGTGTAGGCAATAATTGCGCCCAACGCAAACAGGTCGACGCTCGGACCTTGTGGTTCACCCATGATCTGTTCGGGGGCCGCGAACTCGGGAGTACCGGTGTTGCCCTGCCGCTCGGTGATCCCCGGACCGTGCGCGATGCCGAAGTCGGTCAATCGCCAGCGCCCTTTGCGATCGATCAGGACGTTCTCGGGCTTCAGGTCGCGATGCACAATGCCCACCGCGTGCGCCGCGTCCAATGCATCGAGAATCCCGTCCACCTGCGTCGCAATATCCACCGCCGGTTGCGCGCCACCACGCGTCACGAGGCTGGCCACCGAGCCACCCTCGGCCAGCTCCATGGTGTACCACGAAATGCCATCTCGCGTCTCCCAATCGTAAATCGGGACGATCGCCGGATGCGCCAGCTGCGCCGCCAACTTCGCCTCCCGGCGGAACCGCGCCACCGCCACATCGTCATCGGCCACCGTCGGATGGAGCACCTTCATCGCCACTTCGCGCTCCAACGACAGATCACGCACGCGCCAGACGCTGCCGAACGTTCCCGCACCCAGCCGCGCCAGCACTTCGTAGTCGTCGCCGGTGGCCCAGCGCAGCCGCACCTCTTCCTCATCCGCCGCGCGACGGGCTGTGGGCGCCACCCGTTCAATCCCGATCACGCTGGTGCGGACACTCGCCACGCGCTCCAGCGCACGCAGCATCGTGGCCACGCTCGCGTGCCGATCAGCGGGATCACGCGCCAACCCGCGATCGAGGATCGCAGCCACCTTCGACGGACAGTCCGGGCGCACCAGTGCCAGCGGCGGAGGCGCCTCATCGCTCGGCGGTCGCTCACCCGTCATCATCGCAAACGCAAGCGCGCACAGCTGCCACTGATCGCTCAACATCGACGGCTGCCACCGATCCGCCCACTCCGGTGCGTAGGGAACGAACGACTCCGGCGGAGCGACTCCGGGCGGCATCGACGACAGCGGCAACGCCCACTCCCACCCCAGCTGCCAGAGTCGGCCCGTCGGCGTGATCCAGCAGCTTCCCGTGCCGATCGCCCCGTGCGCGATGTTCTGATCGTGCAGGTAGACCAGCAGCGTCCCAACCGTTCGCAAGAGGTGGAGCATCGCCGGCGCATCGTCGGGGCCGATACGCTTGTTCCGACCATCGACACTCTCACCAGCGATCCATCGACGCAGATAACCGGGACCACGCGCGACATCGGGCGCGTCGGTCCAATAGTGATACGTCGTGGGAATCGCGGGGTGACTCTGATGTGCAAGCTGTCGCGCCTCCGCCGCCAGCCACGGCCGATGCGCCGCGTCGGGCACCGTCACGAGAGAGAGCGAGCGCCCCAGCGCATCGATCACCTCCTGATAGTGCCGCACCGCGCTCTGCACGCTCCCGCGGCCCCAGCGCCAACCAGTCGGCAGCACCCACGGCCTCAGGTGCGGAGGGAGATTTGGTACCACCACGCGCGGAACACCTTCGGCGGGCGTCAGCATCGATGGACGGTCAGGAGCGGACATCATGCAACCTACTGCGGCCCGCCGTTCGGACCAGCATTGCGCAGGAGCATGAGGAGTACCGTGCCTGACGAACTGCTCTGTACGATGCTCAGTGAACCGCCCCACCCGTCCACCAGCCGGCGGCTGATCGCGAGGCCCAGCCCGCTGCCGCTGGTACGCGTGGAGAAGTGTGGCTCGAAGACCTTGAACAGCACATCCGGCGCAATACCCGAACCGTTGTCGCGAATCTCGATTCGCGTGGTATCGGCATCGTGGGTCAGCAGCACCGTCACCACGGAGGCTTCGGCCTGCCGTGCGTTCTCGAGGAGGTTCAACAGCACATCGCGAAGCTCAGGAGCGCGCGCCATCGCCAGCGGCGAGGGTTCGTCGGGCGTTGAGACCTTCCACGTGACGGAGTCCTCAGCCATACGCTCGAGCGCGATGACTTCGTTCACCACCGCCGTCACATCGGTGGGCTCGGCACTCGGCGCCAACTCCGGTGATGTGCCGTAGCGGCTGAACGCCCGTGCGATTTCGTCGAGGCGGTCGATCTGCGCCAGGATCGTCGCCACGTTGCGATCGAGGATGTCGTCGAAATCGGCGCGCCCGTCGTCGCGCGCCCGACGCAGATGCTGGACGCCGAGGCGAATGGGCGTCAGCGGATTCTTGATTTCGTGCGCAACCTGCCGCGCCATTTCGCCCCAGGCCAGAACGCGCTGCGCATGCGCCAGCTGGGTCACGTCGTCGAGCGTGATGACGACGCCCCCACGATCGAGACGCGTAAACCGTCCCTGCACCGTCGCGTCACCCCACGATTCTTCGAAGGCGTCCTCGCGTTTGCTCGATGCAGCGAAGGCGGCAGCTCGATGCGCGAGCGAGGGGGAGACGATCTGCAACAGCGTCCCTGCCGGAACGGTGCCGCCGAGCAACTGCTCGGCGCGCGGATTGGCCAGCACGACGCGCGCATCGCCGTCCACCGCAATCACTCCCGACGCGACGGTGCGCAACACTGCGTCGGTGCGGCGTCGCGCAGAATCCAGCGCTCGTTCGCTGTCGCGCAGATCGTCGGCCATTCGACGAAATGCGTCGAAGACCGGCACAAACTCGCTCGGTGGCGCAACATCCAGACGCGGTGCGCGCTCACCCGCTGCCACCGCCACCGCCGCGTCGCGCAGTGCACCGATCGGACGTGCGAACTGCCGCGCCGCGAGCCCTGACAGCCAGAGCGCCGCCAGCACACCACTGAGCGCCCCAAACAGCAACAGCATCACGAGGTCTTCGCGACGCTGATCGAATGCCTCCTGCTCCAACACCGCCGGCGCTGCCACCACGATCCGTTCACCGCGAGAGCCGCGCGTGCTCAGGTAGCTGAGCAGGACATTCGTCCCCGCCACCGACACCGTGCTGGTGGCGGTCAGCGATCCCCCGGGCGCCAGCGTCAGTGCAACCTGCGGCGGTAGAAACAGGCCGACCGGCGCAAGCGCCCCAAACAGCTCGTCGCTCACATCCACCAATCGTCCAACCGAGTATCCCAGCAACGGGACACCGATCCGTCGACTCGCCTGCTCCAGCTCGGGGCGCTCACCCGATCGGTCCACTGCGCGCAGGAACTCGCGCACGAGCAGCTCACGCTTCTCGGTATCGTCAATGCGGAGGCGTTGAAAACTCCACACCGTGAGCACGCTGAGCGGCACTACGAAGAACAGCAGCAGCACGAACGTCAGCCGCAACCGATAGCTCCCGCGCCACGACCGTCGTCGCAACCGCCACCATCGCCACGCTCCAACGCGTGTGAGCCCCGCCGCCGCCGACAGTAGCAGCAGCAGCGCGAGATCAGCAGCGACGAGCAGCGATCCACGCTGAATCAGCGACCATCCCGCCGGTATATCGATGCGGGCGTGCGCCTGCAGTGGCCCGAGTACGGTCGGTACCACGCGCGACCCGTCGTACGCGTTCTGCTGGCGCTGCCAACGCATGCCGTCAGCCAACTGGCGGTCGGCCTGCTTTTCGCCCAACTCGAGACGGTATGGCGGCGCACCAGTGGTCGGCGCGGCGTACCCAAGCAGCGCCGCGACTGCCGGCGTTGCCGACGAGCGCGCGCGGGGCTCGACGATCACGGTGGTCACGGTGCTGTCGTCAAATGGAACGGCGAGCACCTGATAGACGCCCGGATACCCAACGACATCGCTGCTCGCGGGTTTGCCAGAGCGCAGAGCGCGCTCGACCACCGCACGCACGTCCAGCTGCTCGGTCTGGCCGAAGACATCCAGCGATGCCACCAGCGTTCCGTCGAGCTTCCACGTGGCCGCCGTGAGCGGGTATCGCGCCACCAGATCGCTGGCGGCGATCCGATCGAGGAGGTCCGAGCGGGTACGCGGCGACGACTGCTCGGCCAGCTGGGCCGCGAAGCGCGACAATGCCTGCGACGCCTCGGCATCAGTCGCGGTGAGTCGCGCGGTTTCAAACCCCGCCAGCTCCACGGTGCGGCGCATCACACTGCCCCACGTCAGCACCGTCGCGCCAAGCGCGGCGACCGTTCCAACCTGCAACAGCACGGTGCGCGTTGGTCGCGAAAGCGCGGTGCAGCCGATGACGGCGATCCAAAGCAGCGTGTAGGCATTGTCCCACGCGGTGCCAGGCAGCCACAGGCGCGGTCCAAGTGCCGACGCGATCACCGCCAGGGCCGGCCCCAGTATCGGGTCGACACCGCGGTTATCTCGAAGCAGCGCACGCCCCGCCGCAGCGCCGCCGAGCAACACCACCACCGCGAAGAGAAAGATGCCCAGCTGCCACGCCAGCCAGAGCGTTGCCGGGGTTCCAGTCGTGGGGAGCGTGATGCCCGCGCTGAGCGCCCGCAACAGAAAGGGGCCAAGCAGCACCAATACCAACAACACGGCTCCCGGCACGACGCGTGAATCGTACACGAGGCGTGCGCGCCGGAGCGCGAGGCCGGCCAGCGTGAGCAGCGCGCCGGATACCAGCAACGCCGCCAGTCCGGCGATGGTGACGGGGCCGATTCTGACGAAATACAGACTTGGATCAAAGACCCACGAGACATTGCTGAGGGCACCGAGCGGCACGAGTCCCACCACGACGGCGCCAGCGGCGAGTGCACCGAGTTGTTCAGCCAGCGACGGACGCCGACGCCACGCTGCGAGAATCAGCGCGACCGCCCACGCCGCCAGAATCGCGCCGCCGACGCCGCGGGCGGTCTCCAGCTGGCGCGTGATCGCGTTCCCTCGTGTCGGTGCTGTCGCGCGATACCGGAGCAGCGCCGAACCGTCCACCAGCCATGGTCGAAAACCGCCCGCATCGGCGGGGCCGGGTGGCGCAAACTCGATCGCGCCCACGGATGCGCGCGCCGCCAGGTCCTCACCCAGTCCGAGCACCAGGTGACGCGCCGGCGGATCGGCGTCCAGTACCATCGTCGCGACTGCGACTGCATCACCGGCGCGCTCAGCCGCGTAGAGCACCAGGTAGAATCGCAGCCGCTCGATGCCGAGATCGCCGCGCAACACCTCGGGGACGGCGCGCGCGTCGCCAGCCCATCCGACGGGCAGGCCATTGCGATACAGAACGACGCTGGTGCGCGCATCGATGCCGTCGAGGGCGCCGAGGAAGCGGAAGCCATCGGCGGGGTTGGTCGGCGCCGTGAGCGCCCTGGCGGCAAGCTGTCGCACCTGCGCCGCCGCGATCGGGAGAGCCCGCGCCATGCTGGCGTCCCCACGCTGGATGGCCGCCGCCGCCCACACATCAAATTTCGTATCAATCTGATTCAAGGCAGACTGTTGCCACGCCGCGGCCGCCACGAACAGCGAGCCGAGGAGCGCCACCACACGGGGCGAACGCCGGCCACTGGTGATCCGGCCGAAGAGCGCGGTGGCCATCACGGCCACGGCTGCGGCCGCGAGCCACGTCCCGGATGGAGCACGGAGCCAGAGCGCGGCACAAACCACCCCAACCGCCGCAGTGAACAACCAGCGACGCCGCGGTGTCAGCATCGATTCGGGCTGGGAAGTCGGGGGCAGAGTGCGGAGGAGCGAGGGCGGAGATGGACGCGCGGAGGTGCGCGCGACGGCTGAGACAGGCAGTTTACAGTGTGTCGCGATTCCTCCATACACCTCTCCGGACGAACTGGGCTTCCGCGGCGACGATCCTCGGCCTCCTCACCAGCCCCCTCGCCGCCCAGTCAGCGCCCGCCGCGACCCTGCTCGACGCCCTGTCGATCACGGTCCAGCAAGATTCGCAATCGGTCGCGCGCGGCTCCCTGCGGTTTCGACAACTTCGGACAGGCGCCGACCTCGAGCTCGTGGCGACCGGGATCGTGGTCCGTCGCGGGCTTCGCGTCACCGCCGAGCTCCGCACCGACACCGCATTCGTCTTCCGCCGCTACACCGCGGAGTCGCGCGACAGCAGCGGGATCGTCGTGGATCGGATCCAGGTGCGAAGTGCCGGCGGTCGGATCACGATGGAGCGCACGACGCCGGCTCGGCGAACGGTCCGCGAATTCCTCGCCCAGCGGAACCTGATGATCGTGGATTCGGCTGCGGTGGTGCCGTTCGTCGTGCTTGCAGGGCTGGGTGCCAGAGTGAAATCGACCGCCGTTCTGGACGTCCGCAGCGCCACGCTGGTATCGGTCCAGCTATCCTTCGGCTCGCCGATCGATCTGCTGGTCGCGGATGTCATGATGCCTGGTACGCTGGTCACGATGACTGGCCTTCCACTTCCAGTGAGCTGGTGGCGCGACGCCCGGGGCCGGCTGTTGCGTGTGGCGTGGGGCGTTTCAACCCGCGTCATTCGCGACGATCCCCCCGCCTGACGCAAGCGGGCGCCCTCTTGGCTGAAACCCGCCGTTTGCGCCTCGCGTACAGTCGCGAAGCTCGAATCCTTTCTCCCGTTCCTTTCCCAATGAACGCTTTGTCCCGCAGCCTCGCCGTCGCGTTGCTGATCCCAATCGTGTCACAGGCGCAGGGCGCACTGGTGCCGGCGACGTTGACCGTCGAGCAGGCGGTGGATCTGGCCCAGGCCAACAACCCACAGCTCCGCCAGTCGCTGAATGCGCGGCGGTCGGCCGCTGCTGCCACCCGCAGCGCCTACGGCGCACTGCTGCCGAACGTGAGCTCGACGGCCGGCACGTCATGGCGCGAAGGGCGACAGCAGGTGTTCGGCGGCATCGGCATCGGTGCCAGCGCCAACACCATCGGCTCGAGCGCCAGCGTGAACGCCTCGCTGAATTACGGCCTCGACGCGTTCCTGCAGCCGCGGGCGGCGAAGGCGAGCGAACGTGCCGTCGAGGCTGAGGCCGACGCGGCATCGGTGCAGCTGCGCACGACCGTCACACAGCAGTACCTGATCGCCCTGCAGGCGCAGGCGCGCGCAATTCTCGCCGATACGCTGCAGGAGAGTGCCCGCCTCAGCGTCGACCTGGCGAAGGCGCGTTCTGCCGTGGGTATATCCACCGTGCTGGACGTCCAGCGCGCCGAAGTCGCCCTCGGCCAGCAGCGGGTGCAGGTCGTGCAGGCCCGCAACACGCTCGCCATCGAGAAGCTGCGTCTCTTCGAAAACATGGGCGTGACCCCGCCTGCGACCGACGTCGCGCTCTCCTCGCAGTTCGCCGTGACGCCAGTCGCCAGCACCGTGAGCGATCTGGTCGAATTGGCGAAGAGGGCCAACCCGAACGTCATCGCCCGCCGGGATCGTGAAGACGCCGCCGCCGTGAACCAGCGTATCGCTCGCACGGCCTACTTCCCGCAGCTCTCGCTCTCGGCCGGATACGGCGGCTTCACCAACTCCTTCACCGACGGCAACTTCACCGTCAGTCAGGCGCTGACGAGCAAGCAGGGCAGCTGCTTCCAGCGCGGCAGTATCCTGCAGATCGTCGGGCAGCCGTTCGACCCGGCCGCCTGTGCGGGGATCACGCTGACGCCCGCCGAAAGCGCGGCCGCCCGCTCGAACAACGACGGCTTCCCGTTCGGCCTCACCCGCCAGCCCTACAGTGTCAACGCACAGTTGTCGCTGCCGCTGTTCAACGGCTGGCAGCGCGAGCAGCGCATCGCCGAAGCGTCCGTCACGCGCGACAACGCCAGGCAGGCGGTTCGGCAACAGGAGCTCGCCGCACAGCAGTCAGTGCAAGTGGCCTATCTCAACCTCGATGCCGCGCGGCAAACGGTGGCGATTCAGGAAGAGAACGGCAAGCTGGCGCGCGAGGCGCTGTTGCTCGCCGAGACGCGATACCGCGTGGGACAGGCCACATTCCTCGACGTTGCGAACGCGCGCGGCGACTTTGCCCGCGCTGAGAACGACCGTATCACCGCCGTGTACGATTTCCATCGGGCGTTCGCAGCCCTCGAGCAAGCCGTCGGCCGTCGCCTGCGCTGAACCACCCACGAGAATCACATGACGAAAGGATTGAAGATCGCGATCGCGGTTGCGGTCGTTGCAGGATTGGGGGCGACCGCATACGTCGCCAAACAGAAGGGCAACAACAAAGCCGCGACCGTCAAGGTCGAAGGGGTGGAGGCGCGCGATCTGGTGGCGAGCGTCACCGCCAGCGGCCAGGTCCGCCCACGCACCAAGGTGGACGTCAGCGCCGACATCACCGGCCGCATCATTCGACTGGGTGTGAAGGAGGGCGATCAGGTCACCAAGGGTCAGTTCCTGGTGCAGATCGATCCGGTGCAGTTTGAAGCGGCGCTCCAGCGCTCGCTCGCCGCACTGTCCAGCACGAAGGCACAGTTTGCGCAGGCGAAGGCCAACTTCGTTCAGGCCAAGCGCAACTACGACCGCTCGAGCGAGATCAAGAAGTCCACGCCGACCCTCATCAGCGATGAGCAGCTGGAGCAGCTCCGGACGCAGGTGGAGGTGAACCAGGCGCTCTCCGACGCCTCCAGGTTCAGCGTCGATCAGGCCGATGCGGCCGTTCGTGACGCTCGCTTCTCGCTCAGCCGGACCACCATTCTGGCGCCGATGTCGGGGCGCATCACACGCCTCAATGTGGAAAACGGCGAAACAGCGATTCAGGGCAACCTGAACAAGGACGCCGCCACGCTGCTGACGATCGCCGACCTGAGCGTACTTGAAACGAAGATCAAGGTGGACGAGACCGACGTGTCACGGATCAAGCTCGGCGACTCGGCCGTCGTACAGATCGACGCCTTCCCCGACACGACGTTCGTCGGGCGTGTGGTACGAATCTCCAACAGCTCGGTGAAGGCGGCATCAGCCACCGGGTCCACCGATCAGGCGGTCGACTACGAGGTGGTGGTGCAGCTGGTGAACGCCCCGAGCGAAACGCGACCGGATTTTTCGGCGACGGCCAAGGTCATCACCGACATCCGGCAGAAGGTGCTCTCGATACCAATCATCGCGCTCACCGTGCGCGAAGACTCGGCGATCACGAACGGCGACACGGCGCAGGCCCCCGCCGGCAAGAAGGCCGCCAGCAAGCAGGTAGGGAAGCGCGACATTGAAGGAGTGTTTGTCGTCAACGCCGGCAACACCGTCACTTTTCGCCCGGTGAAGGTCGGCATCGCTGGCGACCGTTACTTCGAAGTGTTGAGTGGGCTCAAGGCCGGCGACCGGATCGTCGCCGGTACCTACCAGGCCATTCGCGAATTGCGCGACGGTGCGACGGTGAAGGAAGAACTTCCGGCCGATGCCGCGAAGGGGATGAAGACGGGGAAGAAGGCGTGAGCGCAATGACGTTGCCCGACGACCTGACGGTGACCGCCGAGCGTCGCACCGTCACCGCAGCGCAGGGTACCGCTCCTGACAAGGATTGGGTGATCGTCACGCGCGGCATCACGCGCCAGTACGAGATGGGTGGCGAGATCGTGCGTGCGCTGCGCGGCGTGGACCTCGCCGTGCGACGCAACGAATATGTGGCAATCATGGGTCCGTCGGGGTCGGGCAAGTCCACGCTCATGAACCTGATCGGCTGCCTTGATACGCCGAGCGCCGGGGAGTACTGGCTGAACGGGCAACAGGTGTCGAAGATGAGCGACGACGCTCTGGCTCAGGTGCGCAACAAGGAGATCGGGTTCGTCTTCCAGACGTTCAATCTGCTTCCCCGCGCGAGCGCGCTGCAGAACGTGGAGTTGCCACTGGTGTATGCCGGTGTCTCCAGCGCCGAGCGCAAGCGGCGCGCCAAAGGTGCGCTGGAGCGCGTGCAACTGGCGGACAGGATGTCGCACAAGCCCAATGAGCTCTCCGGTGGTCAGCGGCAACGTGTCGCCATTGCGCGGGCGCTGGTCAACGAGCCGTCGATCCTGCTCGCCGACGAACCGACCGGAAACCTCGACTCGCAGACGTCGGAGGAGATCATGCGCGTCTTCGAAAGTCTGGCGGCGCAGGGCCAGACGGTGATCATGGTGACGCACGAGCCGGACATTGCAGCCCACGCCCGGCGCGTTGTGGTGCTGCGCGACGGGCTGATCGCGAGCGACGACAGCGGTGACGTGTTCCGCAGTCGCCTCGGTCAGGGGCACTGACGAATGCCGCTCTTCGAGGCCGTGCTGCTGGCGCTGCAGACGATCCGCACGCAGAAGCTGAAGAGCTTCTTCACGATGCTTGGCGTCTGCATCGGCGTCACCTTCCTGATTGCCGTCGTGAGCATCGTGGAAGGGATGAGCAAGTATGTGGAGAATGACCTTGTCGGGAAGCTGCTCGCGGTCAACACCTTTGAAGTGCGCAATCGCCCGAACGTGAACATCGGGAACACCACCGATGAGATGTGGCGCGAGTATAACCGTCGGCCGAGGATCATGGAGAACGATGTGCCGCAGATCATTGCGGCGTTGCCGCAGGACGCGCTGTGGGCCCCGATGAGCAGCGCCAGTGCAAGCGCGACAACGGTCACCGGCCGGCCCAAAAACGTCCAGATCTACAACACCACATCTAGTTACTTCGAAATCAAGAAGATGGGCGTGACGCAGGGTCGCATCTTCTCACCGCAGGAAGATGCGATGGGTTCGCTGGTGGTGGTGATCGGCAAGGATATCAAGGAACACTTCTTCCCCAACGTCGATGCGATCGGGAAGGAGATTCGGCTCGGTAGTCTTCCGTATACCATCATTGGCGTTGCTGAACCACAGGGCAGCGCACTTGGTATCTCATTCGACAAGTTTGCGGTGGCACCGTACTCGTCGCCGCTGCGTCGGCTCACCAACCGTGAAAAGGGCGTGATCGATGCCGTGATGGTCAAGAGCCCGACTGAAGAGGTGATGAACGCCACGATGCAGGATGTGCAGGAGGCGATGCGTTCAATCCGGAGACTGCGCCCCGGGCAGAAGGACAACTTCGTCCTCGAGACCTCCTCGTCCGCACTAACGTTCTTCGCCAAGATCAAGCAGTACCTCGTTCTGGCCGGCGTCATCCTGCCCACGATCGGATTGATCGTCGGCGCCATCGTGATCATGAACATCATGCTGGTGGCGGTCGCCGAGCGTACCCGTGAAATCGGTGTTCGCAAGTCACTCGGTGCGCGACGTCGCGATATCATGGCGCAGTTTCTTGTCGAGTCCACGACACTGTCGATTCTCGGGTCCGCCATCGGTGTCGGGCTCGGCGCGGCGCTGGCGAAGATCATCTCCGCCGTCACACCCCTGCCGGCCGCGATCGCGCTCTGGTCGGTGATCGTGGCGGTACTCGTGGGTGCTGGTGTGGGCATCATCGCCGGAGTGTATCCGGCATCCCGTGCGAGCCGGCTGGATCCGGTTGTCGCCCTTCGCTCCGAGTGACGCCATGTCTGTCAGCACCGCCATCAGCGGCACGATCGAAGGGGTCGGTATTGCGTTCGAGTCGATACGCGCCAACAAACTGCGCGCCGGCCTGACCATCCTCGGCGTCTCGGTCGGGGTGTTCGTCGTGGTGGCGATCGGCGCCATGATCACCGGCATCAACGGCGCCGTCACTCGTGACATCGCCGCCGCCGGGCCGAATACGTTCTACGTCAGCCGGTTTCCGATCGTCTTCGAGGCCTGTGATGGCACGGGCGAAACGTGCAAGTGGTTGCGGAATCCGCGCCTGACCGCGAACGATGCCGCGACGTTTCGCACGCTGCCTTCGATCCGCGCGGTCGTGATGCAGATCAACACTGGTGCGAGCGCGCGGTACCGGGGGGCGTTTCTCTCGTCAATCGGCGTGCAGGCATTCAGCGCAGACTGGCTCCTGATCGACGGTGGGAGCATCGTTGCCGGCCGCTCCTGGACCGACGCCGAAGACAAGGCCGGTGCCAAGGTGGTGGTGTTGAACAAGAAGCTCGCCGAACAGCTGGTGGGTGAGAGCGATCCGATCGGGAAGCAGGTGCAGCTGGGCGATGTGCCATTCGAAGTGATTGGGCTGTACGACAAGCCGATCAATCCCCTTGGAAACGACAACGACCCCGTCGCCTACATGCCGATGCAGGCGGCGCTGACGGCGCTCAATGCACAGCCGCGGCGGGCGAACATCACGGTCCGGCCCCGTGATGGCGTCACGCGCGATCAGGCGATCGACGACGTCACCGCGTCGCTGCGCGGCAAGCGCCGCCTCCGTCCCGGCGTTGAGAACAACTTCGCCATCATCACGCAGGACAAGATTCTCGAGACGTACAACAAGGTGGTCGGCACCTTCTTCATCGTGATGATCTCACTCTCCGCCGTTGGGCTGCTGGTGGGGGGCGTTGGCGTGGTGGCGATCATGATGATCAGCGTCACCGAGCGCACGCGGGAGATCGGCGTCCGCAAGGCATTGGGCGCGACCGCCGGCCTGATTCTGTGGCAGTTCCTGGTGGAAGCGGCCACGCTCACCGGTATCGGGGGGGTGATCGGCCTGGCGGCTGGCGCGCTGGTGGCGTTCATCGTGAAGTCGGTGTTCCCCATTCCCGCCGAGATTCCGCTCGCATCGGTGGTGGCAGCGATCGGTGGCAGCATCCTGACCGGCGTGTTGTTCGGGATCATCCCCGCATTCCGTGCCGCGCGACTCGATCCGGTGGTGGCGCTGCGCTACGAGTAGCGGCGCTCCCGCGTGGTCGTCGAGGATCGGTTACTGTTCATCTGTGCACCTCAGCGACGTCTTTCTCACCGCCTTCACCCAGCTCCGCGCCAACAAGTTTCGCGCGTTCTTCACGCTGCTCGGGATCATGGTGTCGGTCGCCTTTCTGGTGGCGGTGGTCGCGATCATTCAGGGCATGAACAGCTACGTGAGCGAGCAGGTGGCCGGTTCGCTGATCGGCAAGGACGTCTTCCAGGTGCGTCGCGGTCCGATCTCGCTCGGGTTGGTGGACGACGAAGCGTTGCGGAAGATCCAGAAGCGCCCCAGGATCACCCTGCGCGATGCCGGCATCCTGCAGGACGCCCTGCCTGAAGCCGCCGCCATCAGTCTGCAGTCCGGCTGGCCCACGCCGCTGGCCGATGTCGAGTGGCGCGATCGCGCGGTGGGAAGCGCGACGGTGTTTGGCGTCACCGCCGCCTTCCAACGTGTGCAGGACTACAACTTCGAGAGCGGATCACCGCTCACCGATATCGATGTGCGTGAACGGCGGCGGGTGGTGGTCATCGGCAACGACATTGCGAAGAACCTGTTCGACGGCCGGGATCCAATCGGGCAGACGATTCGCATCAAGGGCCAGCAGTTCACGGTCTCGGGTGTGGTCGCACCGAAGGGTCGCGTGCTGGGCCAGAGCTTTGATGGGTTCATCCTGATGCCGATCAGCGCCTTCGAGGCGATGTACGGGCGTCGGCTCACGACCACGATCAGCATCAAGATGGCGAACCCCGACTCGATTCCAGCGGCGATGGGGAGAGCGCAGGAGGCGATGCGACTGGCCCATCGCTTGCGACCGGGCGAAGCCGATGACTTCAGCATCGAAACGGCCGACGCGTTGGTGGACTTCTGGAAGAAGCTCACCAGGACGCTCTTCTCGATCATCCCGGCAGTCGTCGCGATCGGGATCGTGGTGGGCGGCGTCGTGATCATGAACATCATGTTGATGTCCGTGACGGAACGGACGCGAGAGATCGGTATTCGCATGGCGGTCGGCGCGTCACGCGGCGATATCCGACGACAGTTTCTCGCCGAATCAGTCTTCGTCTCAGCCCTCGGCGGGCTGCTCGGGCTGGCCCTCGGGGCGCTTCTGGCGTGGTTGGTCGCAGCGCTGTCACCGCTCCCCGCCCGCGTGACCCCGTGGTCCATCGGTGTGGCGCTGGCGCTGGGCGCCGGCGTCGGCGTGCTGTTCGGTGTCTATCCTGCAGCACGCGCGGCGCGTCTGGACCCGATCGACGCGCTCCGTTCCGAGTAGCAGGTGGCCCCCATTCGCGTCGTCACCCAGATCGGCCAGAATGTCGCCGTCGCGCTCTCGGCGTTGCGCGCCAGCAAGCTCCGGTCGGCGCTCACGATCCTCGGCGTCGTGATCGGCGTCTCGACCGTGATGACGATGGCGAGTCTCGTGCAGGGGATTCGCGATCAGATCGTCCGCACCCTCGAAATCGCCGGGCCGACAACGTTTTATGTGCTCAAGGTGTTCTCGCAGACACCGGTGAACCCGGATCGATTGCCGAAGTACATCCGTATCCGGCCCGACCTTGCCGAGGCCGAGGCGGAACGAATCCGGGCAATTCCCGGAGTGCTCTACGCGTCGCTCTGGGGGCAGGCCATCGCGCGAGTGGAATACGAAGGGTCACGCACCCAGAAGGTGGCCGTGTTCGGATCGGATGAGGGATTCACCACGATTCAGGGCGGTGAGCTCTCGGCCGGCCGATGGTTCACCCGTTCGGAAGTGATCAGTGGTACGGCGGTCGTGGTGCTGCGCGATGCGATTGCCGACAAGGTCTTCGGGCGCCTCGACCCACTGGGCAAACTGGTGCGCGTTGGCGGTCGGCCGGCGCGCGTGATCGGCATTTACGTGCAACCGGGAAACATCTTCTCCCCCCCAGGGTCGGAGATCGGCGCCGTCATCCCGTACCGGATGCTGAATGCGCAGTTCCAGATCGACAAGACCCAGGGCATCTGGATTCCCGTGAAGCCGAAGCCAGGGGTGAGCGTGGCCGATGCACAGGCCGCAGTCACCGTCGCGTTGCGTACCGGTCGCAAGTTGCGCCCGCGTGACAGGAACACCTTCGACCTGGTGACCCAGGATCAGGTGCTCGACACCTTCAACAGTCTGACCAGCATCTTCTTTCTGGTCCTGATCGTCCTCTCGAGCGTGGCGCTGCTGGTGGGTGGAATCGGTGTGATGGCGATCATGATGGTCTCGGTCACCGATCGGACCAAGGAGATCGGGCTGCGAAAGGCGCTCGGAGCCACCACCGGCGACATTCGTCTGCAATTTCTCGTCGAGGCCGCAACGTTGACGGGAATCGGCGCGATCATCGGCGTGATCACCGGCGCCGCGCTCGGCAAGTTCATGACTTTGGTCCTCGACATCGCAACCGGTTTTCCGCTCACCCTGACGCTGGTGGCGGTGACATCGTCGATCGTGGTTGGTGTGATGTTCGGCATCATTCCAGCGAATCGTGCCGCCCGTCTCGATCCGGTGGATGCGCTGCGCTACGAATAGCGCGTCAGTAGCCGCGGGCTTTCAGAAATATCTCCCACAGCGGGGCATCGCTGCGCACACCGAGCAACAGATACTCCAGCGATGCGAGCGCAATCAGCATCGCCAGCAGCGCACGACTCTGACGGAAGAACGGCTCCTTCGCCTGCCAGCCGTTCCACCAGAACACGAGCGCAATGCCAACCGCCCCGAAGAAAGACGCAGGGAGAAAGTCGGTGTTCGTCGGCGGGCCATAATACGAGAGCAGGAACTGCAGGTGCGGCGGCAGGAACCGCGCGCCGGGGTTCGCGACGCCAAAGAAGATGTTCAGCTTCGCGACTTGCAGCACGCCCCAGTAGGTCGTGAGCGCGGCGAACGCGAGCCTGTTGGGTGACAGTCGCACGTGCAGCCACGTGCCGAAAAGCACCAACACACACAGCAGTTCGTGCCAGAGCAGCGAGGCGATGGCTTCAGTGGCGCGAAAGATGCTCGCGTCGCCGACGACGCTGGCAGGTTGACCAGGGCCAACGATCCAGCCGCCGTACAACCCCACGTTGATCCACATCCAGACGGCGGTGGCGGCGAGGAAGGTGCGGCGCGCCGATGCTGCGGTGCGCTCCGCACGCTGTGCGTGAATCACCGACACGGCATAGATCGCAACAGCGGTCGAGATGGTCCACGCGACAAGCTTCGTCCACTCGTTGCGCTGCAGTGCGACAATCACGCCGGTGACGAGCCACCAGAACCCCACCACGGCCAGCGTGCCCTTCCCCACACCGCTCCAATGATCGTGAAGCCAGGTGAGCCACGGTCCGCGTTGCACCGGTGTCGTGGCGGCGGTGTCCGGCGCGTTGGCGGCAGGTACGCTCAGATCAGGGGGCGCCGTCATCCGACCTCCCTCGCAAGCGCAACGGCGCCCGCGATCGCGCGCGCATCGACCACCGGGAGCGGGACGTAGCGCCCGCCGAGCGCTTCCGCCACGCGCCGCGCCATCGGCTCCGGCCGTGGCGAGGTGTCGATCAGCACGGCCGCCAGACCGCTGGCACGAAACTGCGCGGCGGCATCCAGCGCATCGCGCATCGACTCGGCGCGCCCACCCTTGCCGTCCCGCGCAACGTTGGCGCGCCCGTCGGTGAGAAAGACCACCACCGGCATCGTCCCCGCACGACGCGCCGAGACACCGGCGGTGATGGCGGCGTCGATGGCGGTTGCCAACGGCGTACCGCCGCCGCCCGGCAGCGAGGCAAGCAGCTTCCGTGCACGCGCCAGCGCGCGCGTGGGCGGCAACAGCACGTCGGCGGTGGTCCCACGAAATGCGATCAGCGACACGCGATCGCGACGTGCGTAGCTCTCGGCCAGCAACGCTTCGACAGCGCCCTTCGCTTCGCCCAGCCGCTGCGCTGCCGCCGATCCCGATGCATCCACCACGAAGATCACCGACGTCCCGGCACGCTCGACGTAGCGGCGCACCCGAAAGTCATCGCGCTCGACGATCAGCGACCGCTCCGGCAGGTCACGCATCGCGCTGGCCCTCGCGCGGGCACGCTGCCACGGCGCCGCCGCGCGCAACGTTTCCAGCACGTGCAACCGGCGCACGCCATCGGGCTTGCCGCGTCGTGCAGCCACCTGTCGCCCACGCGTCCAGCTCTCCTTCTCTGCCCCCGCCTTTCCCTGCTCCTGACTCGGGCGCTGTGCGCGCGCGAGCAGCGCGGCGAGCAACTCGGGCGGTATCGCGGAGGTGACAGCCTCCACCAACCGATCCTCCATCTGCCGATCATCGTCGCTTTCAGGCGGCGGAGTGTCACTCGCATCGGGCGCCTCTTCGGCCGGCGGCTCGGGCTCCTCCTGCGGCTGTTCGGGCGGTGGCGTCTCCGGTGGCTGCTGCTGTTCCGGCGGCGGTTCTGGCGGCGGTTCCGGCGGCGGTTCCTCGGGTGGCGGTTCTGGTTCTTCGGCGTCGTTTGGTGCCGGCATTCGCGTCGCACGCGGCGCGAGCACGAGCTGTGCGGCGAGCGCCACATCGCCTTCATCGATACTGCTGCGCTCGTCGAGTGCCGCGAGGGCCCTCGCCGTCCACAACGCGAACCGCGAGGCACGCTCCGAGGCGATACCGAACGCGTCGCAGAGCGTCCCGATGCTTTCAATCACTTCATCGGACGCCATCACATGTGCGATCATCGCGCGCGCCGTCGCAATTTCGCGCGCGCTGGGTACCGCCTCGTCGTCAACGCGCACGTCACCGTCGAGCACCAACGCCAGGCGATCGCGCAACGGAGCAGCCACACCCCATGCATCCTCCTCGCTCTCGTCGATTGCGATCAGCGTGAACTCGGCGTCGAACTCCGCGTTCACACCGTCGCGCAACACTTGCGCGACACCGGTGTCCATCACGGCGCCCAGGCGCGCCTGTGTCGGCACCGGCATCCGCTCGATCAGTGGCACGATCACCACGCCACCGTGGGCGTCGGCAACCACACCGCGCTCCGCCACCGGCACACCACGCGCAATCGTCGCAGCGAGGTCCAGCCCTCCGAAGATCCGATCGTCGGTGGCCGATGATGGGAGCCGGGCGACTCGCATCGTGTCAGGGAGCCGAGCGCGGAAGACGCTGATCCACTGCTGAGCACCCGCCGACGAATCACGCAACACAATCCCACCGATGCGATGCCCGGCAACCGCCAGCACGCTCAGCGCCGCCGCCGCGCGAGCGCGTGCGCTGATGCCGTCATCGTCGGGAGCTGCAATCGGCACCGCGGTGGCCATCAGGGCGCGCCAAACACCGTGGTGATCGCGCGCGCCACACGAGTCCCGCTTCCCCCTTCATCCAGAACATTGCGTCGCAACCGATGGCGCAGCGCCATCGGTGCGACCTCGATCACGTGGGCGTTGGTCACCGTCTTCGCGTGGTCGAGCGCCGCCGTTGTGCGCGCGGCCCGCAGGAGGGTGAGCTCACCGCGCACGCCGTCGGTGCCAAGTTCGACGCACAGCTCGACCGCCTTCTGCAACACCGCGTCGGGCACCACCACCGACGGCAGCCGCTTGCGAGCCGCAAGAATTCTGGCACGCACATCGGAGTCGGCGGCATCCCACGCGGCCAGGAAGGCGGCGGGATCACGTTCGTACGCGTCACGGCGACGGATGACTTCCACGCGCTCCGCCACGTCTGTGCTGGTACGCACTTCCACGCTCAGGCCAAAGCGGTCCAGCAGTTGTGGCCGAAGATCGCCCTCCTCGGGATTGCCGCTGCCCACCAACACGAATCGCGCCGGATGCCGCACACTGACCCCGTCGCGTTCAACGACGTTCTCACCCGTCTGCGCCACGTCCAGCAGCAGGTCCACCAGATGGTCCTCGAGCAGATTCACTTCATCCACGTACAGAAAGCCGCGATGCGCGCGCGCCAGCAGTCCCGGCTCGAACGCCTTCTCTCCATTGCGCAGCGCCTTCTCGATATCGAGCGCTCCCACAACGCGATCTTCGGTGGCGCCGAGCGGCAGATCGATCACCGGCACGCGCCTGTCCGTCACAGGCAACTTCCCGCGCGGGGCGTGCGCGGCTCGCTCACGGCACTCGTCGCACCGCGAGCCGTTGGCGCTCGGATCGCACCCGTAGCGGCACCCTTCCACCGCCTTCATGCTTGGCAGGAGGGCCGGGAGGGCCCGGACGACGGTGGATTTCCCCGTCCCGCGGTCGCCAAGTACCAGCACACCGCCCACCGACGGGTCGACCGTCGCGATGAGCAGGGCCAGCTTCATCTGCTCCTGTCCAACAATGGCACTGAATGGAAAAGCAACGCGCACGCGGTCCTCGGAAAGCGGTGAGACAGAGTCTGACAGGAGAAGGTGCCCCCGGCTCGTTCGCTCAGCAAGCTTGACAGAGTGGGGGTTTGGCTTGCATTCCAGAGCAGCGCCGCGCGAAATCGAATATTCTGACCTCGCACGCCCCCTCTTTCTCGTCTGACCGGACCTCCCGTCATGTCTGATCGCCACAAGCCTGCCGCAATCGCCGCCGCCCCTTCGCCGCTGGCAGGAGCGCGCGCCCGCGCGGATGTCGCTCCCTCCCCACCGGCGCTCTCCCTTGTCGACCGGATCGCGGACTGGCGGAACCGGATGGCGGCCTCGCCCGGCTTTCAGCGCTGGGCCGGCTCGTTCTTTCTGACACGATTCATCGCGCGGCGGCACGCCCGGGAGCTCTTCGACCTCTGCAGCGGCTTTGTCTATTCGCAGGTCCTCTACGCAGGTGTGCAGCTGAATCTGTTCGGCAAGCTGCGCAACGGCCCACTGACGATGGAGGAGATTGCCGTCGCGGTGGACCTGCCATTGGAGGGCACCGAGCGGCTCGTCCGTGCCGCGAGTGCCCTCGACCTCCTCGAGAGCACGCAAGACGGGCGCTGGCGGCTGACGGTCAACGGCGCCTCGATCGCGCCCAGCACGGGGCTCGAAAAGCTCATCGAACACAATCAGCTCCTCTATCGCGACCTGCTGGACCCTGTGGCAATGCTGCGCGACCCGCATCGCAGCCAGACTGCGATCGCCGCCTACTTCCCGTACGGCGAAGCTGGGCGCCCTGAGGATGTGGACCCTGTGGCGGCAGCCCGGTACAGCGACCTGATGGCGTCGACTGTGCCGCCACTCGCCGAAGAGGTGGTGGACGCGTACCCGGTCTCGAACCACAAGAAGCTGCTCGATGTTGGTGGAGGGATCGGTGCGTTTCTGGGGCTGATGGGCTCACACGCGCCCAGGCTCGACCTGATGCTGTTCGATTTGCCAGCCGTCGCGGTCCACGCCAAAGCTCAGCTCGCTTCAACCGGATTAAGCAGAGTCGAGGTGCACGCGGGCAACTTCCAGACCGACCCGCTTCCCCGGGGCGCCGACCTGGTCACCCTCGTCCGCATTCTGCTGGACCACGGCGACGAGGTCGCCCTGACGGTGTTGCGACGGGTGCGCGAATCGTTGGAGCCGGGCGGTACCCTGCTGGTGGTCGAGCCGTTCTCGGGAATCCGGGGCGCCGAACGGGTCGGTGACGCCTACTTCGGGCTCTACCTCTTCGCCATGGGCCGCGGTCGCACCCGAACGATCGCCCAGCATCAGGCGCTGCTGCGTGCCGCCGGCTTCTCGCGGACACGCCTGGTTGCGACGCGGTATCCGGTCCACACCGGGATCATCGCTGCCCAAGTGTGACGGGCGAACCGACGCGTTCGCGGGCAGTCCGCAAAAAGACGATTCTTTCTCAGCGTCAGGTCTTGCGGCAGCCGGATCCAGGGGGATCATAGAGTGTGAGGCAGAGCTGTCAACATTCACTGACGGTTCTGCATGTACGGGAAGGTTGACAGATATGACTTCCGCTATCCATCTCCTGGAGCATTGCTGGTGAATTCGCTCGCTGTGGTGTTCGACGAACCGCAACTGCTCGCGCTGCGTGCTCTGCCGCTCGACGAACCGGGAGATGCCGATGTCGTGATCGCCGTGCAGCACACCGGCATCAGCACGGGCACCGAGCGCCTTCTCTACACAGGCACGATGCCCCCGTTTCCCGGCCTCGCGTATCCGCTCGTCCCCGGGTACGAGAGCGTCGGGGTGATCACGGCTGCCGGTCCGACCTCGGGACGCGCTGTCGGCGATACCGTCTTCGTCGCCGGCGCAAACTGCTTTGGTGCCACGCGCGGGCTGTTTGGCGGCGCCGCCGAGAAACTGGTCGTGGCGGGGCAGAAGACGCACCTCATCCCGGATGGCCTGGGTGATCGCGGTGTGTTGCTTTCCCTCGCCGCGACGGCGTTGCACGCGTTGCGCACCCATCGCGAAGGCACGGTGCCATCGTTGATCGTGGGCCACGGTTCGCTGGGACGCCTGGCCGCTCGTCTGGTGGTCGCACTCGGCCACCCGGCGCCGACGGTGTGGGAGATCAACCCCGCACGCGTGAGTGGTGCTGAAGGGTATTCGGTGTTGCACCCCGATCACGACTCGAAGCGTGACTACCGCGCCATTCTCGAGTTGAGTGGCGCCAATGACATTCTCGACGCGTTGATTTCGCGGCTGGCCAAGGGCGGCGAAATCGTGCTCGGCGGCTTCTATCACGAGCCAGTGCGTTTCGCTTTTCCGATGGCGTTCATGCGCGCCATGCAGCTCAGGATCGCGGCCGAATTTTCGCCGATCGATCTGGCCGACGTGACCGCAATGGTCACCGACGGCCGACTTTCGCTCGACAACATCATCACGCATCGCGTGCAGGCCACCGACGCTGTGCAGGCCTACGCGACCGCGTTCGGTGATGCAACCTGTGTCAAGATGATCCTCAACTGGAGTCACACGGTATGACCGCTCTGCAAGCCCCCGCTCAGGACGATGTGCTCGCGCAGATGCACCAGCAGCTCCGTGACGAAGCTTCCGGCCCGGATGCTGAGCCCATCGAGGCGCGCCCAATCACCAAGGAAACGCAGATCATCGCGATCTACGGCAAGGGCGGCATCGGCAAGAGTTTCGCACTCGCCAACCTGTCCTACATGATGGCGCAGCTGGGCAAGAAGACGCTGCTGATCGGCTGCGACCCGAAAAGCGACACGACGTCGCTGCTGTTCGGCGGCAAGGCCTGCCCCACCATCATCGAGACCTCATCGAAGAAGAAGCTGGCCGGCGAGCAGGTCGCCATCGGCGATGTCTGTTTCAAGCGCGACGGCGTGTTCGCGATGGAACTGGGCGGACCGGAAGTCGGGCGCGGATGCGGCGGCCGGGGCATCATTCACGGCTTCGAGACGCTCGAAAAGCTTGGCTTTCACGAGTGGGGTTTCGATTTCGTGCTGCTCGACTTCCTCGGTGACGTCGTCTGCGGCGGCTTTGGCCTGCCGATCGCCCGCGACATGTGTCAGAAGGTGATCGTGGTGGCATCGAACGATCTGCAGTCGCTCTACGTGGCCAACAACGTCTGTTCGGCGGTGGAATACTTCCGTCGACTGGGCGGCAATGTGGGCGTAGCCGGCATTCTGATCAACAAGGACGATGGCACGGGTGAAGCCGAGGCCTTTGCCAACAAGGTGGGAATTCCGATTCTCGCCAAGATTCCGGCCAACGACGACATCCGGAAGAAGAGCGCCAACTACGAGATCATCGGCATCCCCGGTGGCGATTGGGGCGACCTGTTCGCCGGCCTGGCACAGGCGGTGGCCGATGCCCCCCCGGTTCGCCCGCATCCGCTCACGCAGGATGAGCTGTTGAATCTCTTTTCGGCAGACTCCGTCGGCCGAAACGTCGTCCTCGAGCCAGCCAGCTTCCTCGACATGTGTGGTCGCGAAGAGATGAACAAGGCGACGCTCGAAGTTGTCTATGATACCGTCTGAGGAAGTGAGAGCATATGTCGGCTGACGAGATGTTGCAGGGTGTGCGCAGCGAGGTGTCGTACGACGACGCCGCACACTCACCGATGGCGAATGATGGCCAGGCGCCGACCGGCGTTTTCGATGCACCGAGCACTGTGCGCGCCGGGCTGCCGGTGATTTCGGCGCCCGCGACTGACGGCGTTGGCTGTCACTCCGGCGCCGAACAGCTGAAGGCCGCCGCGATGGCGGGAGGCAAGGGCGCCGTCCTGGCGCAGTACGCGGCCGATTATCCCAAAGGCCCGCACGACCAGCCACAGTCGATGTGTCCCGCATTCGGTTCGCTGCGCGTGGGACTCCGGATGCGGCGTACCGCCACAATTCTCAGCGGATCGGCGTGCTGCGTGTACGGCCTCACCTTCACGAGTCACTTCTACGGCGCGCGGCGCACCGTGGGATACGTCCCCTTCAATTCAGAGACGTTGGTCACCGGGCAGCTCTTTGAGGACATTCGCGACGCCGTCTTCAAGATGGCCGACCCCGATCTGTACGATGCGATCGTGATCACGAATCTCTGTGTGCCGACCGCATCGGGCGTGCCGCTGCAGCTGTTGCCGAAGGAGATCAACGGAGTCCGGATCATCGGCATTGACGTCCCGGGCTTTGGCGTTCCGACGCACGCCGAAGCGAAGGATGTTCTCTGCGGTGCCATGCTCCGCTACGCTCGCACGGAAGCCGAGCAGGGTCCGGTCGCCGCGCCACGCGGTGGAAAGAGCGACAAGCCGACGGTGACGCTGGTCGGAGAGATGTTCCCCGCCGATCCCGTTGGCATCGGAATGCTGCTCGCTCCGCTCGGACTGGCAGCGGGTCCGGTGGTGCCGACGCGCGAATGGCGCGAACTGTATGCGGCGCTCGACTGCGCTGCGGTGGCCGCAATCCACCCGTTCTACACCGCCTCGTTCCGCGAGTTTACGTACGCCGGTCGACCGATCGTGGGTTCCGCGCCGGTGGGGCATGATGGAACGGCGGAATGGCTGCGCACGATCGGTGAAGCGTGCGGCGTGAGCGCTGACAAGATCGCGACGGCGCAGAATGGCGTGCTGCCCGCGATCAAGGCGGCGCTGGCGGCCAAGCCGATCAAGGGTCGCATCACCATGAGCGGCTATGAAGGCTCCGAACTGCTCGTCGCCCGTCTGTTGGTGGAAAGCGGCGCCGATCTCCGCTATGTGGGCACGGCCTGCCCGCGCACCCAGTGGAGCGATCCCGATCGCGAGTGGCTGGAAGCGAAGGGAGTGCATGTGCAGTATCGCGCCTCGCTGGAGCAGGACCTGCACGCCATGGCGGAGTTCCAGCCCGATCTGGCCATCGGCACCACGCCGGTCGTGCAGAAGGCAAAGGAGTTTGGTATTCCGGCGCTTTACTTCACCAATCTGATTTCGGCCCGCCCGCTCTTTGGTCCGATGGGCGCGGGATCGCTCGCGATGGTGATCAACTCGGCGCTCGGCAATCAGCACCGGTTCGACGAGATGAAGGCCTTCTTTGACGGCGTTGGCGAAGGCGTCAATGCCGGAATCTGGGAAGAGGTTCCCGTGGACCGTCCAGAGTTCCGCGAGCACTACAAGCGCCACCTGACGAAGATGGCCAAGGCGCGCAAGGCGGAGGAGATGGTCTGATGCTGGTTCTCGATCATGACCGCGCTGGCGGCTACTGGGGTGCAGTTTACGCCTTTACGGCGATCAAGGGGTTGCAGGTCGTCATCGACGGGCCGGTGGGGTGCGAGAACCTGCCCGTGACGTCAGTGCTGCACTACACCGACGCGCTCCCACCGCATGAGTTGCCCGTCGTGGTGACCGGAATCTCCGAGGAAGAACTCGGGCAGCACGGTACCGAGGGTGCGATGCGACGCGCCCACCGCACGCTCGACCCCGAGCTGCCCGCTGTCGTTGTGACGGGAAGCATCGCCGAGATGATCGGTGGGGGCGTGACGCCGGAGGGCACAAACATCGTGCGATTCCTGCCGCGCACCATCGATGAAGATCAGTGGCAGGCCGCCGATCGCGCGCTCTACTGGTTGTGGACGGAGTACGGGCTGAAGAAGGGCGTGATGCCGAAGCGCAGCGAGCGGGCGGCCGACGCCAGGCCGCTGGTGAATCTGATCGGCCCGATGTACGGATACTTCAACACCTACTCGGATCTGGCCGAGATCCGTCGCCTGGTGGAAGGCATCGGCGCTGAGATCAACATGGTGTTTCCGCTCGGGAGTCATCTGGCTGATGTGCCGCGGCTGATCGATGGCGATGTGAATGTGTGCATGTATCGCGAATTCGGCCGGATGCTCTGCGAATCGCTCGACAAACCGTACCTGCAGGCGCCGATCGGCTTGCACTCGACGACGAAGTTTCTGCGAAAGCTTGGTGAACTTCTCGGACTCGATCCGGAGCCGTTCATTGCCAAGGAGAAGCACACGACCATCAAGCCGTTGTGGGATCTCTGGCGCAGCGTGACGCAGGATTTCTTTGGTACGGCGAGCTTCGCGATTGTCGCCAACGAGACGTATTCGCGGGGGGTGCGCCACTTTCTGGAAACAGAGATGGGCATGCCGTGCACCTTTGCATTTGCGCGTCGCCCGGGCGTGAAGCCAGACAACGCCGCCGTGCGTGAAGCGATCCGCACGACGCCGCCGCTGATCATGTTCGGCAGCTACAACGAGCGGATGTACATGGCGGAACAGGGGTCCCGGGCGATGTACATCCCGGCCTCCTTTCCCGGTGCGATCATCCGACGGCATCTGGGAACGCCGTTCATGGGCTATTCCGGCGCCACGTACCTGATTCAGGAAGTGTGCAACGCGCTCTTCGATGCGCTGTTCCACATCATTCCGCTGGCCACCGATATGGACAAGGTGGAGGCCACGCCCTCGCGCCTGCATCAGGAGCTGCCGTGGACCGACGAAGCACAGGCGGCGCTCGAGGAGCTCCTCGAGGAGCAGCCGGTGCTGATCCGCATTTCGGCGGCGAAGCGGATTCGTGACATGGCCGAGCGCGATGCGCGCGATCTGCAGGATTCGTCCGTGACGCGAGATCATGTGATCTCCTCGCGTCGGGCGATACGCGGCGGGGCGTATGCCTGAGGGTCATCCGCTGCGTGAGGCGATTTCGGCGAACGTTGACGCAATGATGTCAGCGAGTTGCCGTGGCTTCTCGTCGGGAATGAGGTGGCCCGCCGGGGTCACGTCGATGACCGTCCGCAGCGGTACCGATCGTGTGGCGTCGAGCAGGGCACGGAACGGGACCCAGGGTTCGTTGCGGGAATGCACCAACGTCAGCGGAACGGTCAGTCGTGGGAAAGTGGCGTTGAGCGCCTCGAGGTCCCAGCGTGTCATCATGCCGAACACGGCACCGACGCGTCGTGTGTCGGCGAGCAACGACACGTATCGCGCCTCCTGCCTGGTATCGAGTGGCGAGCCCGCGCTGCGCAACAGCCGGCGCGCCACGGCACCGTTTTCAAGCACGGCGGCTGCCATGAGCTGGAGCGCTGACGTGTCAAAAAGAGCCCGTGAAAATGGAAGTGCAAACCGCCCTAGTGCATTCACGGGAATGAGTGCACTATTTACCCCAATGATCGATTGTGGCGCGAAATCATGGGCAGACGCGAGCTGGAGCAAGACCGCCGCGCCCGCCGAGTGGCCGACACCAATGCGTGGGACCGCATCGAGTGCCTGCAGGAGCGCCGCAACCGCGTCAGCCATGCCGGGGAGCGAGAGCTGTTCGAGTGTGGCACCAGTGGTAAAGCCGTGGCCGGGCAGATCGATCGCGATCACATCCGCCCACGGCGTGAGCAGGGGCAGTACGGTGTGCCAGGTATGCGTCGCACCGGCAGTGCCGTGGACAAGCAGAATGGTTGGGCCGCAGCCAGCGCGCTGGACGTGCCAGCGGATGCCGGCGGCCATGATGAATTTGGAGTACGCCGTATGTGGCCAGTCGGCTGGCGGGTTGACCAACTGGTCTGAGAAATCAGGCATGCATGCCCTCTTGGTATGATGTCTGGTCAACACGAACGGTCTGAGTCTGGGTCGGCGCAAGCTGGCGGATCGTTCGTCCCTACACGACGGGATTCAATGTCGTGTCCTGCGCTGCGCCAGGAGCGTGCAGCACCCCATTTCCCGAGGTTGGAATGGATAAGCCCGCAATGACAGATGAAGAAGCCCGTGGCGTACACTCGTTGGCCATGCTGACGATCGTAGGCTTCGCGTTCTTCTCTGCGATTTTCCACTACCTGGTCTGGCAGTGGCGTCCGTGGTTCGGCAAGCCTCTTTCCTACGGCGCTGCTGAACTCCTCGACGCTGCACATCACGCCACCCGCTTCCTGAGCTGAGGAGAAACCCATGCTATACAAACTGTGGCAGGGTTTCGACCCAAAGCGTCTGATGGTCGGCATCTATGCGTTCATGTTCGCATTGTCGCTGGTCATCCACTTCATTTTGCTGAGCAGCCCGCGGTACAACTGGCTTAATCCGGATGGTAACTCCGGTGGGGCTGTAACGGCAGACGCGCTCACCCCGATGCCGGCAAGCCGGTAACGAAGGCGCGCGGGCTGCGGCCCGGATGGCCTCACGTGTTCAGACCACGTGAGACATCCGGCGCCATGGCCCTCTCGTCGGCGCTACGGCCTTGTCTGCAAGGAGCGACTATCGATGGCGATGATGTCCTTTGAGTACAAGTACCGCGTGCGAGGCGGCACCCTCCTCGGCGGTGACTTGTTCGATTTCTGGATCGGCCCCTTTTACATCGGGTTTTTCGGTGTGGTGGCCGCGTTTTGTGCTTTGCTCGGCACCGCACTCTGCGTCTACGGCGCGGCGATCGGGCCGACCTGGAATGTGTGGCAGATCAATATCGCGCCGCCAGACCTGAGCTACGGCTTGGGCATGGCACCGTTGCGCGAAGGTGGGCTGTGGCAGATCATCACATTGCTTGCCACGGGTGCGTTTGTGGCGTGGGTGCTGCGTCAGGCGGAGATCAGCCGGAAGCTGGGCATGGGCTACCATGTGCCAATCGCCTACTCGGTGGCGGTGCTCGCGTACGTCACCCTGGTGATCATCCGGCCGGTGTTGCTCGGTGCATGGGGCCACGGCTTTCCGTACGGCATTCTCAGTCATCTCGACTGGGTGTCGAACGTGGGCTATCAGTTCCAGCATTTTCATTACAATCCGGCGCACATGATCGCCGTCACGTTCTTCTTCACCAACAATCTCGCCCTGGCCATGCATGGCTCACTGATCTTGTCAGTGACGAGCCCGCCAAAGGGTGAAGCCGTGAAGACGAGCGAGCATGAGAATTCCTTCTTCCGCGACGCGTTGGGCTACTCCATCGGCGCAATTGGTATTCATCGGTTGGGCCTCTTCCTGGCGCTGAACGCCGGGCTCTGGAGCGCCATCTGCATCGTGCTGAGCGGTCCATTCTGGACGCGCGGCTGGCAGGACTGGTGGAACTGGTGGCTCTACCTGCCCATCTGGGCTCCGAGGTGATGCAGCGATGATCGAATATCAGAACATTTGGACTCGCGTGCAGGTGCACGCCCCTGTCGACCCTGGTGTTCCGCTGCGTGGCGGCACATGGGGACGCGACGGGAAGCCGATCATCAGCTATCTGGCCGGCAAGTTCGGCGACGCGCAGATCGGGCCGATCTACCTCGGTACCACCGGCGTTTTCGCGCTGATCTTTGGCTTCATCGCCTTCGAGATCATCGGCCTGAACATGTGGCATTCGGTGAACTGGAGTCCGATCGAATTCGTTCGTCAGCTTCCGTGGCTGTCACTGGAACCGCCGGCGCCTCGATACGGCCTGCAGATTCCTCCGCTCAATCAGGGTGGCTGGTGGTTGCTGGCCGGCTTCTTCCTGACGCTCTCGATCCTGCTCTGGTGGGTTCGTATGTACCAGCGGGCGCGATCCCTCGGCATGGGTTCGCACATCGTGTGGGCATTCGCCTCGGCGATCTGGCTTTATCTGGTGCTCGGCTTCATCCGCCCGATCATGGTTGGGAGCTGGTCGGAGGCGGTGCCGTTTGGCATCTTTCCGCACCTGGATTGGACGGCCGCATTTTCCATCCGCTACGGGAATCTGTTCTACAATCCGTTCCACATGCTCTCGATCGTATTTCTGTATGGCTCTGCCCTGCTCTTCGCGATGCACGCCGCGACGGTGCTGGCAGCCAGCCGCTACGGCGCCGAACGCGAGATTGAGCAGGTGACCGATCGTGGGACTGCGGCGGAGCGCCAAAGCCTGTTCTGGCGCTGGACGATGGGCTTCAATGCCTCTGTGGAGTCCATTCATCGCTGGGCCTTCTGGTTTGCGACGCTGACCACGTTGACGGGCGGCTTCGGCATCCTGCTCACCGGCACCGCAGTCGATAACTGGTTCCTGTGGGCGCAGAAGCACGGCGTGGCTCCGAGTTACCCGGTGCAGTACGCCGCGACTCCGGAGCAGGCGCCGTACCTTCGCGGTCAGTACTATGGCACCTCGCCGGACTCGTTCCCGCTGATGATGCGGGACAGGAACGGTGTTCTCGTTCCGCAGGTGCTTCCGGTGCCACAGGGTGCACAGCTGACGGGCGATGTCGAGGTCTACAACAAGCCGGTGCTCACGTCCGACAACATGCGCGACTCGTTGAACCTTGACGGGCTGTTCATCATGAGCGCGGTTTATTTCGATACCGGTGTGGATGCGTTGCGCGGTGAATCGGATGCTGAGCTGGCCAATCTCGCTGCGTTGTTTACCCGCTACCCGACGCTGAAGATTGAGGTGCAGGGTCACACCGACAATGTCGGTGACCCAACCACCAACCTGACATTGTCGCAGAGCCGCGCGGAGCGAATGCGCGACATGCTCACCACCAGGTACGGTATTGCCGCCGCCCGTATCAAGGCACGCGGATTCGGACAGACCAAGCCGAAGGCGTCGAATGACACGCCCGAGGGACGTCGACTGAACCGGCGCGTTGAGATTGCGAGCGAGGGCAAGGTCGTGCTGCCAGCGGGGACGACACCATGATCCATCGGCAGACACTCCGCGTTGGCGTGATGCTTTCGCTGGCCTTATTGGGTGCGTGTAAGCCCGGTTCGCCTGACGCACTGAAGCCGGGTCCGAAGAAGATTGTGCAGCAGGGCTATCGTGGTGTGGGGATGGAGACGAACTACGATCCTCAGGATCTCGCCAAGACTGCGGCGTACAATCAGGCGCCGGCGGTGCTTCCGGCGGCGCCTCCGGGCCCGCCGGGGCAGTACCAGAACGTCCAGGTTCTGACGAACATCAGCGCCGCCGAGTTCGGGCGCACGATGACGGCGATGAGTTCCTGGGTGGCAGGTGGAGCCGGCAACTGCGCCTACTGTCACAACACCGCGAACTTTGCCGCCGACTCCAACAAGGGTCAGCCGATCTACACGAAGCTGGTGGCTCGCATGATGCTGCGGATGACGCAGCATGTGAACAGCGAGTACACCCGTCACGTGGGCGGCACCGGTGTGACCTGCTACACCTGTCACCGCGGACAGCCGTTGCCGAACGGACTCTGGTTCTACTCCAATGAGAATCAGATCCTGCGGCACTATCTGGATCGCGACGATATTCGTGTGCAGAGCCATACAGTTGAGCCACAGCCAGGTGCAGCGGCCAACCGGACGGCGATTCGGCAGACGTACAACACCTACGCGCTGATGATTACGCAGTCAAAGGCGCTCGGCGTGAACTGTACATACTGTCACAATTCGCGGGCATGGACGAACTGGGAGGAGTCGACGCCGAAGCGTGTCGTCGCCCTCTACGGCACCAGCATGCTCCGCGATCTGAACACGAATTATCTCAATCCGCTGCAGCCGGTGTATCCTCGCAGTCGACTGGGGGAGCATGGTGATGCCCCCAAGCTCCAGTGCGTGACGTGCCACAACGGCGTCTACAAGCCGCTGTACGGTGCGAAGATGGTCAAGGATTACCCGGCGTTGTGGGGCGCACCGGGCTGGGATGCGATCACGGGACCGCTCGACGTCAATGGCGCGCCGATCTACGACGGCAAGCCACTCACTGCACCTGTCGTCACTCCCAAGGGCGCGCGCCTCACCGCTGCACCGTCGATGACGGCCGCTGCTGCCGGCGTCCAGGTCGCGATGGGTATCACACCAGCCGCTGCGATGCCCGCACCGGTTGTGGCGTCGAACCGACCAACTCGTTAACCTGCCCGAGTAGTCACTGCCTTCTTCACGCGCCCGGATCGCACACAGCGATCCGGGCGCGTGACGCATCCGGTATCCGCTGGCGCTCTTACGGACGGCGGTCGATCGACGAAGCGAGGCACGCCGGCGCGCCATAGCAGGCGCTCACGGCGGCGAATTCACGCTTGTGTCGGGGGGCACAGCAGTCTGCCAGAGAGTGCGCGCCGCACTGGATGCGACCGGCGACCTCCAACAACGGTTTTACCTAGGCGACCGCCGGTTGCCCCGCCACCAGGAGCGCCGGATCATCCACGCGATACAGCGACAGCATCAGTCGCGTCTTGCGACGGAAGCCGATGTGCGCGCGCATGGAGACGGTGTCGTACTCGGCCTCTTCAATCGCTTCCAGAATCGCGGCGTAGCCAACAGCACAGGCCTGAGCGCAACGTCTTGAATCAGGCGCGAGGAGCGAAATCCCTGGCAAAGACTCGCGATACAGGCTGCGTGCCTGAGCAACGAACCCCTGCATCATGGTACGCCACACCGGCGACCGCACGTCAACGTCGCGCGCAATCACCTGCGCCCGCGTGAGGCCAGCGTTCGAGAGCGCGTCGTCCGGCAGATAACAGCGTCCGTTTGCGGCGTCCTCGCCGATATCGCGCAGGATGTTCGTCAGCTGCATGGCCACACCGAGGGTCCGTGCACAGACAATCGCGCGCGATCGATTCCCCTCCCCACCAACCACGCCAAAGACGTGGGTACACAGCTCGCCAACGCTGCTCGCCACCCCTTCGCAATAGGCGGACAGTGAGGGCCAATCACGATAGTCGGTCGGGTCCAGATCGCGCGAGACGCCGTCCACCAATTCGTCCACCGGCGCAAGGGGAATGCCGAACCGTCGGATTGCCCACGCGGTCTCGAACATGACCGGGGCCGAGGGTGCACCGCGAAGCGCACCGTCCAGCTCCGACCGTAAGCGCAGGAGAGTGGCGCGCACAACCTCGCGACCACCAGGTCCGGCACGATCCACGGCATCGTCTGCGAGGCGACAGAACGCGTACAGCGCATATGTCGCGCGGCGCTTGGTGAGTGGCAGGAATGCGCTTGCCAGCGCGAAGGTCCTCGCATGGCGACGTACGATGTTACCGCACACCAAACCTTCAAACGTCACCATGGAGTCGCGCCTCGGCGCCGGGACACCGTCACGCGGGCGACGGTGTTCCGGCGATGATCGGAACACGTGACACCGTTGGAGCTGCGACTGCCGGTGCCACAGGTGGCGACACGAGCGCGTACTCCCGCAGCGCGCCGACGATCGCATTCGCCGCCGCCTCTGGTTCGCGCAGGCCGCGAAAGGTCGGACGACCGCGCCCACCGCTGCTACGCCACGTCATGTGCGGAAAGAGCAGAAGCCACGGTATTTCCTGCGCATCGCTCAAGGTGATCATCAGATCGGCCGATCCGTCGGAGCGTCGACGCAGATCGATTCCTTCCACGCTCGAAAACGGAATGTTCGCATCGGCGCGCAGCACGATGCCGATATTGAAGTACACCCGCTTGTCGGTGATCACATACGATGAGGTCTTCGCCAACCGCCACGAAAACCATCGAATCGTCACGACAGCGATCACGGCGAGGATGAAACTCAATGTTGCAACACCGACCAGGCGCTGTACCGGCCCGACGTCGTGCTGCAGGGCCTCAGCCGCACCCAGCGTGAACGATCCAAGCACGAATGCCAGGAACCAACGTTCACGCAGAAAGTAGCGCGCCAACGCTCGCTGTTCAGGCGCGCCACGCCACAGCACACGCTCCCCCGCAGGGAGGCGGCTGACCTCCCCGTCGGGGCCAACATGCACAACAGTATCCGTCATCAGAACAGCGGTCCAAAACGCAGGTCCGAACTCCACAACGATCCCGCGCCAAAGTACGCGGCAATCTTGTCCTCTTCCAGCAGTGTGACGAGATCAGGGTTCTTCGTCTGCGGAATCCCGGCGAAGTCACCAGCCTTCAGCACATGCACATGTACATGAGTCGCCACCCCACCATCGCTGCTCATGAACGGGATCCAGTTCGCCTTCCGCGGAAAGACCGCGAACGGGAGCGGGACCAAACGACGGCCGCCCGCCGCGAGCTCAATCTCAAGATAGCGCAGACACGGCTCACTCCGATCCACCCACAGCTCCACCACTTTACCGGCGACCTGCTTGTCCATACCGTGAACATCGAGGCCACGCGGATCAGGGTCTTCGTGTGCGACGAAAAAGTCGGTCGCAGTTCGCATCGGCACGATGCGCGGCAGGCCCTTGATCGTGAGATCAGGTCGATCGGCGCGATCGGCCCACGAGCCTGGTCCGATGCCGGCCGTCAGCGGATTCCCAATCGGCTCCAGTGGCGAGCCGAAATTGGAATCGACAGGGCGTGCATTGCTTGGAATGACGACTTCCGACATGGCTTACTGCTCCGGGTGAGTGGGAATGAACTCCTTCGGACCCGGGTACGCCGGGAACCCCTGCACGATACGATCCGGCTCATTGGAGACCAGTGGGTACCCCTCGCGCTTGCCTTCGCGATGGAGGTACAGGATCAGGCCAAAAAACGCAAACCAGAATACGTACAACAGCAGCTGTGTCACATCGATGTACGGCGTGAAATTCCTGAACATGCCAGCTCCTTACGTTGAGAGAGAACCACGACCTACCACTACGCCGGAAACTCGGCGATTCCAAACGCGACAGGCGGTACGTCGGCGCGACGACGCGCGGCCAACGGACCCAGCACAACCAACAACACAAACAATCCGACAACTGCGAGGAGATAAGCCGCGATGTACCCCAGCCCAGGCATCGGATCGGCGAATGGCGCGCGCACGCCTACCATCACCGCGCCAACCTGATCGCGGATGGCGCCTGCAACAGCCATCGCGATTCCGGCCGACGTCGCCTGCACCGCACCCCATACGCCGAGCGCCAACCCATGCTCACCCTGATGAGGGAGTGACATCACGCGCAAGAGCGTACCGACGCTGAAAAGGCCATTCCCGAACCCAATGAAGAGTGCGCCAACCATCAGCAGCGGTGGCGAGAGCATCGGCGACGAAAGAATGATCAGCGCGAAACCGACCACGCCCACCACCGCACCGAGGGCACAGAGTCGAATCGGATCCGCTCCCTGAGACGCACGCTTCTGCGCCAGGGCAAAGCTGACAATGGCACCGATCGCCATGATGCCCGTCAATGAAGTGGTGGCGGCGACCCCGAGCTTCAGCACCTGACCGCCAAAGGGTTCGAGGAGCACATCCTGCAGCGTAAAGGCGAACGTGCCCACACCCACAGCCACCAGCAGCCGGATCAACTGCGGGCTCTGCGCAACAAACTTCCGCCACGCAACGAGAAACGGTGGTCGCGACACGGCTGACGAGCGCGTCGGTGCCGACCCGCGCACTTCCTGCTTCCACACCGCGAAAATGTTCAGCAGCAACGTCAGTTCAGCGGCCCCCTGAATCACCTGAATCAGCACCACTTTGTTGAAGTGACGCAGCGCTGCGCCGTACGTGAGACTCGCAACGACCATGCCGACCAACAACATGACATACAACAACGCCACGACGCGTGGTTGATCCTTTTCCGGTGTAATGTCGGTGGCAAGCGCCAACCCCGCCGTCTGCACCATGTGCGACCCGAGCCCGGTGCAGAGAAACGCGAGGAAGCTTGCCGCAACGCCAACACCGCGGTGACCGGTTGTATCGCCCGCCAGAATAAAAAGCGCGACCGGCATGATGGCCAGGCCTCCGAACTGCATCATCGTCCCGAACCAGATGTACGGAACGCGACGCCAACCAAGCACCGAGACGTGGGTGTCCGAGCGATACCCGATCAGCGCCCGCAGCGGCGCGGTGAGCAGGGGAATCGCAAGCATCAGCCCCACCAGCAGCGCCGGCAGCTTGAGCTCCACGATCATCACACGATTCAGTGTGCCGGCGAGGAGCGTCGTCGACAAGGCGACCGTGAACTGCAGCAGCCCGAGGCGCAGCAGTCGCGGCAGCGGCAAATCGTCCGTGGCCACATCGGCAAACGGCAGGATGCTCGGTCCGAATCGCGACACCAGTCGCGACACGAACGGCACTTTCGGTGCGGCGGTCGTACTCATCCGATCACCAGACTGGCTCCAGACGCACATTCGCCGGCAGCACGTTCTGCTCAACCGGGTGCAGGAAGAGTCGCACGAACGTCACCCCCACCGTCGCCTGCAACCCGATCCGGCGCAACCTCGCGCCAATACCACCCATCTTCTCCGTCTCGCTGATCGCGACCGTGAGCTGATACATCTTCTCGAACAGCGCCCAGATCTTCGGGCTCTCCAGATCGATGCTCACCGGGAACACCTGCTTGCTGATCAGGCTCGTGAGCTTGATCACGCGACGGTCAAAGTCATCGACGTCCAGTCCCATGTTGGCGAAGAACGGCGCGCGCAGATGGTCGCGCACGTACATCGTGCAGAACACCGCCAGCAGAAAGAAGCGGATGATCAGCTTGTTGTACCCTTCCAGCGTCTCCGGATTGGCGCGCATCAGTACCGCGAACGCCTCACCGTGCCGGAACTCGTCGTTGCACCAGTTGTCGAACCACTTGAAGATCGGGTGGAATCGCTTGTCCGGCTGCTTCTCAAAATTGCGATAGATCGTGATGTACCGCGCGTAGCCGATCTTCTCGGACAGATACGTTGCGTAATAGATGAACTTCGGCTTGAAGAACGTGTACTTCTTCGCCCGCGTCAGAAAGCTCAGGTCCACACGTACATCGAAATCATTGAGCGTGTGATTGATGAAGCCCGCGTGGCGCCCTTCATCGCGGCTCATGTACCCGAAGAGCTCACGCACATCCGGATTCTTGCACCGCTTCTTGATCTCGGCATAGAGGATGCACCCCGAGAATTCAGCCGTCACGGAACTGATCAGGAAATCGATGAACTCCTGACGCAGCTTGGGAGGCATCGCAGAGAAGTCGGCGTCGAACTCCGGCGTCCGCTTGAAGTGCTGGCGATTCGGATCCGACTTGAACTCTGCAACAAGCGAATCCCACTCCTGACGCAGCAGTGAAAAATCGAGCTTGTTCATCTCGTCGAAGTCAGTCGTGTAGAACCGCGGGTTGAGCGCCGCGTCCTGAGCCGCAACCGCCGTGCTCTCCTCAGCCGAGGCGACGACGGGCTCGGTGATCTCAGCCTTTTCATTCGTGATCTGGTACATGCGCTAACCCTCGAATCCGACTTCGTACATGTCACGGAAGCGCGTCCGACCAATGACTCGCTCCCACGCCCGCCGAGGCAGGCTCGCTTTATACACCGTTGCCGTCGCCGGCATTGTCCGCTTCTCGTTCAGGGGAATGAAGCTCGGGGCGCCGTGCACCAGCACTTCGTCACCCTCATCAATCTCCACCCCTTCCAGCACCACGTGGGCGTGAAACTCTCGCTCGGTCGCCTCGAGGTCAATCGTCGCCTGCACCTCAATCGTGCGACGAAACAGAAACCACGCAACCATCGCGAGGGCGAGGCCCGCAAGCACTGCGCCGGGCGTCACTGGACACCCCCGCGATCACGCCGATGCAGCTCCAGCGCCTGCGAGGTGTAGAACCCGCTCTCGACGCGGTGCGTCCGACCCGCCACCCACGATGCGAGACGCGCATCGCGCGCGACGCCCTTGAGCAACGAGGCCATCACCACCGGTTCGATCGCCGGTGAGCGATCGCCACGTGGGAAGAGCTTGCCGATTCCGCCCACCAGCGCGAGCAGCGGCGTCCGAGGCGCAAAAGTCACCGCCATCGCGATCCGCGTACGAGCCGCCAGCGCGGCGTACGCATCCACCATATCAGTCATTCGGTAGTGAATCAAAGAGTCCATGGCCACCACGTAGTCAAACGATCCGAGCTGCGGATCGAGCATGTCGCCTGATCGCCAGTCGATCGTCCCCTTATCGAATTTCCCCTCAGACCGCGTTTCGGCTAGTCCCACCAGCGTCGGGGACAGGTCAATCGCCACAACGGACGCGCCGCGGCGGGCCAGCTCGACCGCCTGGACCCCCGTGCCGCACCCGGCGTCGAGCACCCGCATCCCCGTCAGATCATCGGGGAAGTATCCCGACAGGGTGTGGCGCATCCGCTCACGCCCCTCACGGACCGTACGCCGAACCCAGCTCACCTGGGAGTCCGACGTCAGTGTTGCCCACGCCGCCGCCGCGGTGCGGTCGAAATACTCGTGCAGCCAGGCGCGTCGCTCAGTATAGGAGCGGCTCCCTGGTGTCCCTACGTCGCTCGGTTGTGCAGCCATGGGTCAGTCGTATCCAAGCAGATCGAAGATTTCGCGGTCCTTCAGCGGCTCCACCAGCAGCGGAGGCACGCCGTCCAGCAGGCGCTGGGCACAGGCAAGATACTCATCCTGCACCGCCTTGATCTCCGGATCGGTGGAGTCCATCTCGAACATCGTACACTTCTTCAGCCGGCTGCGACGGATCGCATCGAGATCCGGGAACCGAGCCGTGGTCGTCAAACCCACTCGATCGTTGTATCGATCGATCTGATCGGTGTCCTTGCTGCGGTTGGCGATCACACCACCCACCCGCACCTGATAGTTCTTCGACTTCGCCAGCACCGCCGCAATGATGCGGTTCATCGCAAAGATCGAGTCGAAGTCGTTCGCCGTCACGATCATGGCGCGATGCGCGTGCTGCAACGGTGCGGCAAAACCGCCGCACACGACATCGCCCAGCACATCGAAGATCACGACATCGGTGTCTTCCAGCAGGTGGTGTTCCTTGAGCAGCTTCACCGTCTGCCCCACCACATACCCTCCGCAGCCGGTGCCGGCCGGCGGACCACCCGCTTCCACACACATCACACCGTTGTAGCCGATGAACACGAAGTCCTCGGTTCGCAGCTCTTCGCTGTGAAAATCCACCGCTTCGAGGGTGTCGATCACCGTCGGCACCATCGACTTCGTCAGCGTGAATGTCGAATCGTGTTTCGGGTCGCACCCGATCTGCAGCACCCGCTGGCCGAGATGCGAGAAGGCGGCGGAGAGGTTTGATGATGTGGTGCTCTTGCCGATGCCACCTTTCCCGTACACTGCGATGCAGAGCGCACCGGTGATCTTGTCGTCCGGATTGAGATGAACCTGAACGCTGCCATCGCCATCCTCTCCACCCAACACGGGGAGACGCGTCGAAACTGCCACGTTACTTCTCCTGAACCAGAGGTACCTGCTTGGCACATGCCACCACGCATCCCTTGCTGTGCACACAACCACTCATCGCGCCATCACACCTTCCAAACGGTCTTCCAGATCGGCAGCGGCGTCACGCAGCGCGTCCAGCGTGGCCGCGTCTGGCGTCCAATACCCACGATCGTTCGCCTCGAGCAGCTTGGTGGCCATGCCGGCCGCCGCCGAGGGGTTCAGACTCGCCAGTCGATCGCGCATCTCAGCGTCTAAAACAAACGTCTGGGCCATCTCGCCGTACACCCAGCCCGGAACGCTGCCGGTGGTCGACGACCAGCCCACCGTCGTGGCGATATGGCCGGCGATGTTGCGGACCCCTTCATACCCGTGCACCAGCTGCCCTTCGTACCACTTCGGATTCAGGGCGCGCGTCCGGGACTCGAGCACCACCTGCTCCTCGAGGGTGCGAATCTTCCCGTCCTTGCCGGTATGGTCGCCCATGTAGCAGGCAACCTTCTTCTTCTGCTGCTGCTCGATAACCTGATTCACCCCGCCGAGCGCCTCGACATACTGATCGATGTCGGTAGCGCCCAGCTCGACTGAGTCCACGTTCTGGAAGCTCAGTGAGGCGGTGCCAAGGGCCCGCTTCATCATCTGCTGTCCCGCGCGGCACTTGCCATCGACCCCGTATGCGAAGCCTTTCCGCTTCACGAACAGATCCGCGAGTTGGTCGCCGTCTTCCCAGCGCCCTGTTTCGAGCAGCAGGTTCACGTTCGACCCGTACGACCCTTCGGAGTTGCCGAATACGCGGAGCGCGGCGGTCTCCATATCCACGCCATCCTCGCGCATCGCGGCCAGCGCGTGCTTGCGGATGAAGTTCCGCTCCTCCGGTTCCTCCGCCGTGGCGCAGAGCAGCGCGGCTTCGGCCAGGAGCTTCACCTGCAGCGGCAGCAGGTCACGGAAAATCCCGGACAGCGAGGCGACGACGTCCACGCGAGGCCGGCCAAGCTGCTCCAGCGTCAGCAGGCGCGCGCCGCACAGCCGGCCAACGCCATCGAAGCGTGGCACCACGCCCAGCAGTGCCAGCACCTGCGCGAGCTGCGTGCCTTCCGACTTCATGTTGTCGGTACCCCAGAGGACGAAGGCCACCGTCTCCGGAAAGTCGTTCCCATCCGCCATATGGCGCGCGATCAGCTGCTCGGCGCGCGCAGCGCCTTCCTTGAGCGCGAAGGGGCTCGGCACCTTGTAGGGATCGAAACCGTACAAATTGCGCCCTGTCGGCAGCACGGCACTGTTCCGCACCAGATCGGCTGCCGGCGAGGCCATCACGTATCGCCCGTCGAGCGCGCGCAGCATACCCGGAATCTCGGAATCCACCGCCAGCAACTGGTCCAGCTTCAGCAGCCCGCGGAGCGTGGGCTCGAGTGACATCGACGCGATCCCGGCACGCTCCGCAATGCGCTGGCCGGCGGCCACATCCCCCGCCGCAACGGTCGCGGCAACGATCTCCTTCGCTGCCAGATCAATCGACTCCACCGAGAGGTCGCTTCGTGCCGCGGCGCGCAATGTGTCGCCGAAGGGAGGGACATCCGCTTCCGGACGGCCCACGCTCGCGATCGCAAGAAGCATGTCGGCGCGTTCCTCCACCGACGGCGTCTTGCCGACGATGTGCAACCCGACGGGAATCAGTGCCTGCTCCACTTCGAGCAGTTTCTGGCGCACCGCTTCGATGGCGATCGCATCAGCGGGTGACCACTGTGGCAGCGCTTCCGTGAGCTCGAGCGCGCACGCCTGCTCCTGCAGCAGCGCCACGACCGAGGCCCGCTCGCTCTCAGTGGTGCGCTCGTCCATGTTGCGCCAGCGCTCGAAGGTAGCCTTGAGATCAATCAGGCCCTTGTACAGGCCTGCAGCAGACACCGACGGCGTGAGGTAGCTGATCAACGTCGTCGCACCGCCACGCCGTTTCGCCAGCGTGCCTTCGGATGAGTTGTTCGACGCGTAGAGGTACACGTTCGGCAGATCGCCGATGAGGCGATCTGGCCAGCACTGATCGGTGAGGCCCGCCTGTTTGCCCGGCATGAACTCGAGGGCGCCGTGCGTCCCGAAATGGAGTGCGACGTGCGCACCCCAGTCTTCACGCAACCAGCGATAGAACGCGCTGAAGGCATGCGTCGGCGCGAAGTTCCCTTCGAAGAGGAGGCGCATCGGATCGCCCTCCCACCCGAACGACGGCTGGACACCCACGAACAGGTTACCGAATTCCACGCCAAGGATCTGGATGCCGTAGCCATCGGCAAACTGCTTGCCCGGCGCGGCGCCCCAGGCCCCTTCGATCTGCGGCAGGTACTGTTCACGCCGCATATGGTCGTCGGTCGGAATCCGCGTGAACACCGAGGCGACGGCTCCGTACTGCTCGCGATTCCCCTGAATCACGGCGTCACGCAGCGCATCCACCGACTCGGGCACTGTCACGGTATAGCCGCCGTCGCGCATCGCGACCATCGTGTTGTACAGCGAGTGAAAGCAGTCGATGTACGCGGCACTGCCCGTGTTTCCGGCGTTCGGCGGGAAGTTGAACAGCACCACCGCCACCTTGCGCTGCGCCCGCGGTGTCCTGCGCATCAGAATCATCTTCCCAACGCGATCCGCCATCGTCTCGACCCGCTCCATGATCGGCAGCGACTCGGCGTTCTCCACGCCCTTGGCCGCGCCGACCTTCCCCGCGAACACCGTCGGCCCAATTGCGCCGTCGAGTTCCGGAATTGCAACCTGCAACGTCGCCTGCAGCGGATTCAGGCCGCGCGGATCATTCTGCCAGTCCGGTGTGCTCTGGAACTCCAGCGTCTGGAGGCAGAAATACGGCACATCCAGCTGACTCAGCGTCATCTGTGCCGCACAGGAATCGTTGTAAGCGGGCCCCCCGACCAGCGAAAACCCGGTCAGCGAGACCACGGCATCCACACGTGAACGTCCTGCTGCATCGACGAAGTACTTGTCCATCGCCGGCCGCGAATCGAGCGCGCTCGCGAACGCCGGGATCGTCCGCAGACCGCGCGATTCAAACGCACGCACGACGGCGACGTAGTGCGCCACATTCTCGGCCAGCAGATAACTGCGTCCCACCAACACGCCGACGGTGCCTGCCTTACCCACTGATGGCAATGCTGCGAGCGACTCGGTGATGCCGAGGTCTTCACGCACGGCGGGGTGCCAGAGCCCCACTTCGGGATAACTCTTCGGCGGCGCCGACTTCACCTGTGCGCGCAGCACCTTGCGTGGCCCATCCGCGTACTTCTCGACGTGCAGCAGAATGAGATTGGCGATGTTGTCTGCGGTTCCTGCCAGCCAGTATTGAATGCTGAGCAGATAGACGCGCACATCCTGCGCCGGGCCGGGGATGAACTTGAGCAGCTTGGGCATCGCCTTCAGCGCCGTCATCTGCCGCTCTCCGCTCGACTTTCCGTCTCCGCGCGAACCGCGCAGCTTCTTCAGAATGCCGAGTGGCGACCACGGATTCACCGTTTTCTCAACGGCGCCACCCATGTCGAACTTTCCCATACGCGTGCAACGCACCAGCTCCGCCGCCGAGACGGCGACCAGCATCGAATCACAGTGATCGCGTCGTGCCAGCAGCGCCTCGCGAATGGCGGTGACCTGCTCATCCTGAAAACACTGCGTCACGGCAATGATGTCGCCGGTGGCGATGTCGCGCTTGCAGCGTTCGAGCGCCGCCGGCTGCTCCGGCCAGTCCGACGCCACATGCACACAGAGCTCGATCGAAGGCACCTGCTTCACCACCATCGTGGCCGCCTCCGCCACTGCGCCCGCGAGGTGCGAATCCAGCGTGATGATGACGAACTTGAGGGGGGGGAGAACCTTACCGGCCATAGTGCGCCTTCGCGTCGTAGAGCGTTTCGGTCGTGATCGTGCCAATACCATTGGCGGCGGCGAACTTCTCGGTATTCCGGCGGATTTTGCCACGGACGAAGAACGGAATCTTGGCGAGCTCCTGCTCGCCATCCGTCGACCACGTCGGCGTCACCGCTGTAATCTCCACGTGCGCACCCGACGGCTCGGCCGCACTGGTGGCCGTGAGCGTATGCATCGACGCGCGCGCCGGCTCCGGGACGACGGGTGCGACGAAAGACCCTTGCGGCTCCGACCTCATCGCACTGTTCGACGCGTCAAGCTTCGCCGGTGCGACGCTGTGCAGATGCGACGGCGTGGCGCCGTCGGCGAACTCGAAGTCTTCACGGAACATCTGCAGCAGATGCTCCTCCAATCCCATCATGAGCGGATGCACCCACGCATCGAAGATCACGTTGGCGCCTTCGAACCCCATCTGCGGCGAGTACCGCGCCGGAACATCCTGCACGTGAATCGGTGTCGAAATCACGGCGCACGGCACGCCAAGGCGCTTCGCGATGTGGCGTTCCATCTGTGTTCCGAGCACGAGCTCCGGCTGCAGCTCAGCCACCGTTCGCTCGACATCGAGATAGTCGTCGGTGATCAGCGCCGTCACACCGTACTTCTCCGCGCAGCCCTTGACTTCCCGCGCCATTTCGCGGCTGTACGTTCCGAGGCCCACCACCTTGAAGCCCAACTCTTCGCTGGCGATCCGCGCCGCCGCGACGACATGCGTCCCGTCGCCGAAGATGAAGACCCGCTTGCCGGTGAGATACGTCGAATCCACCGACCGTGAGTACCAGGGCATCCGCGACTGGCTGCTGCCAAGCGACGCCATACCCGGCGCCTCGCTGCCCAAAACGGCCGACACATCGATCGCCAGCACTCGACCAACTTCGGCGATAAAGTCACGCGTTGCACCAACACCGAGTGGCACGGTGGAAATCGTCGGCATCTGGAAGGTGCGCAGCAACCAGCTGCACGTCGTGAGCGCGATCTCCGGATACAGGCAGACATTGGCGTCGGCGTCGGGTAATCGACGGAGGTCGTCCGGTGCCGCACCCAGCGGCGCAGTGACATGCACGTCGACGCCGATACTCGCCAACAGCTTGGTGACCTCGGCGATATCGTCGCGGCACCGGAACCCGAGGATCGTGCCACCGAGGAGGTTGACGCGCGGACGGCGCCCCTCACGATCCGGTCGCGCTTCACGCGCCTTGGACCGCTCCAGCAGCAGGGTGCGCACCAGCTGATAGAACGTTTCGGCGGCGCCCCAGTTCTCCTTCTTCGAGTACGACGGAAGTTCGAGCGGCACGATGGGAATCGTGAGCCCCATCCCCATCGCCAGGCTCCCGGGATTGTCCTGAATCAATTCCGCGGTGCAGCTCTCGCCCACCAGCAGTGCCTTCGGTGCAAAGCGATCGACCGCGTCCTGCACGGCACGCGTCACGATGTTCGCGGTATCACCGCCCAGATCGCGCGCCTGAAACGTGGTGTACGTGACCGGCGGGCGTTTATCCTGCCGCTCGATCATCGTGAATAACAGATCGGCGTACGTGTCGCCCTGCGGTGCATGCAGCACATAGTGCACGTCCTGCATCGACGTTGCGATGCGCATCGCACCCACGTGCGGCGGCCCTTCGTAAGTCCAGAGCGTCAGTTGCATGAGATTACACCGTCAGTCGCGCGCTGCGGTCGAGCGGGCGTACGAACAGCTCCGCCAGATCGCCTGCCTGTTCATATCCCTGAATCGGCGAGAACACGAGTTCAATCGACCACTTGGTCCGCAATCCACGCGCTTCGAGCGGATTCGCCAGCCCCAGCCCGCAGACCGTCAGATCGGGGCGTTGCGCTTCGCATCGCGCCAGTTGCTTCTCCACGTCCTGCCCTTCGCTGAGCATGGTGCCGGCAGGCAACAGCGCCAGCTCGGATGCCATCACCATCCGGTCGAGGTACGGTGTGCCCACTTCGACCAGCGACATCCCGCACTCAGCCGAAAGAAACCGCGCCAGCGGCAGTTCGAGTTGGGAGTCGGGAAAGAAGAAAATCCGCTTCCCTTCCAGGCTCCCGCGGTACCGCTGCAGCGCGGTCCCTGCCCGCGCCTGCGCCGGGTCGGTCACACGTCGAAAGTGCTCGGCAGGAACATCGAACGCCGCCGCAGCGGCGGCCAGCCAGCGCGTGGTACCGTCGGCACCCAATGGGTACGGCGACTGCAACAGAGTGGCACCGCGCGCCTGCAATGCACGCACCGTTTCACCGACGAACGGCTGCGCCAGCAAGAGCTGCGTCCCTGGACCCACCGGCGGCAGCTCCGACGCACGCCGCGCCGGGAAGAACGAGACTGGGCCGATGCCCAGCTGCGTGAAGAGGCGCATGAACTGGTCTTCGATGACATCCGCGAGCGTCCCCACCACCAGCAGCCGACGTGACGAGTCGGTTGCCGCAGGCATATGAGGTACCATCGCCTTCAGGCACTGATCTTCACCCTGCGTAAACGTGGTTTCGATACCGCTGCCCGAATAGCTCAGAATCCGCACGCGGGGGAAGTAACCACGATTCAACCGTTCAGCGGCGGTGTGCAGATCGAGCTTGATCACTTCGCTCGGACACGAACCCACGAGGAACAACGTGGAAATCTCAGGCCGACGCGCCAGCAACTCGTCCACCACACGATCCAGCTCAGTGTTGCAATCGGCCATGCCGGCCAGATCACGCTCCTGAAGAATCGCGGTCGCGAATCGAGGCTCGGCGAAGATCATCACGCCCGCCGCCGACTGCAGCAGATGCGCACAGGTACGCGAACCGATCACCAGGAAGAAAGCGTCCTGCATCTTGCGGTGAAGCCATACAATGCCAGTGAGCCCACAAAACACTTCACGCTGCCCGCGCTCACGGAGCACCGGCGCATCAGTGCACCCGCCACCGATGGGCGGGTCGTTCACCACTGGCAGCGAGGTGCTCACGCGGTGACCATGGCGCGCGCGGCCACTTCGCGGGCTTCCTGCAATCGCGCGGCGCGCAGCTTCAGCAAAAACTGCACGGCGTTCACGACATACACCGAGTAGGCGGCCAGCGCGACGTAGAACAGCACCACGGTCGAAAGGCGCCCGGTGAGCAGTCCGCCGAGATAGATGGTGTGCAGCGCAATCACCACGAAGCTCACGGCGTCCTCCCAGAAAAACGCCTCGGCGAACAGATACTGGCCAAATACCACCTTTTCCCAGATCGCGCCTGTCACCATGATCGTGTACAGGAGGATGGTCTTGGCGATGATCGAGACGTGGGCCGCCAGCTCGCCATCGCCTGTGATCAGTGAACGCAGTACCAGGACGACGCTGATCGCGAACACCAGGAACTGGATCGGCGCCAGAATCCCCTGCACCAGAGTCCAGCGCGTGGCGTCGCGCCGCAGGCGCTGTTCCGGTGTGTACAGCGCACGCACCGATTTCACCGCCGTTCCGGGTGCCGGCTGGCCGCCACCGCGCTCTGACGTAATTGTGAGTCCGCTATCCATCGCCGTATTCTGCTCCGAGTAACCGTTCCCACGAGCCTACCCTCAGGAGAGAAAGTGTCAAGGAAAGCTGACACATGAGCGTGAACGATTCTGGTATCTGACACGGCAGAGGGCTCTCGTGCGAGGCATCGCACGATTTGACAACTGGCAACCGCGGGGTTTCTTCCTCCCCACGGGCCCTTCCGATGTGAGGCAATGCAGTCCTCGTGGGAGAGAAGGCCGAACGCCACTTCGGGATTGAGTCCCTTCGGGAGAGATTCCTTGTCCAGCTCGCTCCAGCCGTCTTCGAGTCACCAACAGTTCCCCGAGTGCGAGCCGTCGCGCGCCCGCACGAGCGGTGTCGGTCTCGCGATGGAATTGGATCTGATTCCTCGGCTGCTGGCCCATGCGCGCTCGACCGCAGGTGGCTCGGAGTGGCCGTCTCACCACGCGGTGGTCATAACAGACGGTATTCTGACCAGCTTCGTGAGCGCCTGCCTTTCCAACGACGAAGAGCGCTGCCCTGCGATCGTGAACGAGATCATTGATTCTGGTGCCTCCCTCGAGCGCATCTGCATCGACCTCCTCTCGCCAGCCGCGCGCACACTTGGGACCATGTGGGACGAGGATGAGGTGGACTTTCTCCAGGTGACCCTGGGGCTCGGGCGGATGCAGCGGGTGGTTCGCGACATCGGTCGCCGAGTCGCGGCCGAGACGCCGATGTCAGCCGATGCTGGTCAGGCCTTCATTTGTGGTATGCCCGACGAGCAGCATTCGCTCGGGATTGCGATGTTGGCCGAGTTTTTTGTGGCGGATGGATGGGGTGTGACCGTTGGCCCCCCACTCGGCGCGCAGGATGTCCTTCATGAGGTCGGCACGCGTTGGTACGACGTCGTCGGTCTCTCGGCCGGCGTCGTGGAGCGCGTGCCCCGAATTGCCGAAGTCATCCGCGGAATTCGGAAGGCCTCGCTGAACGCCGATCTGGCCGTGCTGGTTGGAGGGCGCGCATTCGTCGACAACCCTGAGTTGGTTGGCCGCGTGGGCGCCGACGCGTCGGCGCCAGACGCAGCGCAGGGGCCGCTGGTCGCCCGCACCCTGGTTCAGGCTCGCCGGGCTGCACTGGAGAACAGTTCACCTCCCGTCTCCGCAACGTCCCTGTGACCCACCCCCCCGCCCTCGACGGCGGCTTGGCGGATCTCGACCCACGGCTCGCCGCTGACTTAGTCGCGAACACCGGTGATCTGGCGGTGATCGTCGATCGGACGGGCGTCGTTCGCGCCGTCGTGGCGACTGACGCTGAGTTCCGTGAAACCGGCGTCGATCAATGGGTTGGGCAGCACTGGGCACAGACTGTCACGGTCGAGACGAGAGGCAAGGTCGAAGCGCTGCTCCGAGACGCCGGGAGTAAGGCAGCCGGGCGGCGGCGGCAGGTCAACCATGTGATGGCGGGGGGAAACGACCTCCCGATCTCCTACACGGTCATGCGCGTCGGACGAGACGGGAGCTTCATCGCTGCCGGGCGCGATATGCGGACTGTGTCGGCGTTGCAGCAGCGACTGGTTGAGGCGCAACAGGCGATGGAGCGCGACTACTGGCGCCTGCGCCACGTGGAGACGCGCTATCGGCTGCTCTTCCAGCTCGCCGCTGAGACGATTCTGGTGGTGGACAGCACCACGATGAAAGTGATGGACGCCAACGCCGCTGCGGGGAAGCTGTTCGGCGAGGCGCCGGAGAAGCTCACAGGGCGCGCCTTCCCATTTGGAATCGCGCCCGACGACCTCCGCAACGTTGGCGATGCAGTCGCGAACGCCCGCTCGGTCGGCAGGAGCGGGGATGTGCTTGTGCGCATGGCGCGTGGTGGCGAGTCGTACAGTGTCAACGCGTCGACATTCCGGCAGGACAGCAGCACGCTGCTGCTGATTCGGTTCACGGCCAACGACGGCGACCGGCAGGTCGGTGATGGCGGCGAGCGGACGCGGATCGCGGCGTTACTGGAGCAGTCACCGGATTCGTTCGTCATCACGGACATCGTGGGACGTGTGACGTATGCCAACCGCGCCTTTCTCGATCTGGTGCAGCTGGCCTCGGATGAGCAGGTGCGGGGCCAGGAGTTCGGCTCGTGGATCGGGCGTCCGGGGGCCGATTTCGACATCTTCCTGACGATGCTCAAACGCAACGGCGCCGTCCGGTTGGCGTTGACAGCCGCGCGAGGCGTGCACGGTCTGGCGACCGAAGTGGAGGTCTCCGCTGCGTGGCTCCCCGATTCCGACCATCCGTCAATCGGGTTCATGCTCCGCGACGTCGGGCGGCGGCTGGCCGTCGGCCCCCAGGGCGCACGGGACCTCACCCGTGCGGTCGAGCAACTGACCTCGCTCGTGGGGCGCGTGTCGCTGCGTGAACTGATTCGCGACACGACGGACCTTGTCGAGCGCCACTTCATCGAAGCGGCCCTCGAACTCACGGACGACAATCGGACGTCCGCCGCCGAAGTGCTGGGCGTGAGCCGGCAGAGCCTGTACGTCAAGCTCCGCCGCCATCGACTGCTCGACAGTCCTGAGAGTCCAGTCTCAGCACCCGAGTAACCTGCAAAGCTGGCGGGGGGCCTTGCGGCCTCCTGTTTTCGGGGGCACTGTCAGAAAATGTTGACACTCGAAACCGTCAGCCCTCATATACAGGCCGCTCCGCGTCGTGTTCCAAGCGCCGGGGCGGTTCTCGAGTTGCTCAAGCCGGTTACCTGGTTTCCGCCGATGTGGGCCTTCGCCTGCGGCGTCGTGAGCTCAGGTGTGTCGCTGGAAGGACGCGGGTGGCTGTTCGCGCTCGGAATCGCGCTCACCGGCCCGCTGTCGTGCGCGTCCAGTCAGGCGGTGAACGACTGGTTCGATCGACATGTCGATGCGATCAACGAGCCCAATCGGCCCATTCCATCCGGGCGAATGCCTGGCGCGTGGGGTCTGATCATCGCCGTGCTCTGGAGTGGTGCAGCACTCGCCGTCGGTGCTGCACTTGGAAAGGCCGTTTTCATCGCCACCATCCTCGCCATCGCCTTTTCGTGGGCGTACAGCGCTCCGCCGCTACGCTTGAAGGCAGATGGCTGGTTCGGCAACGCCGCCGTTGGTTTCACCTACGAAGGTCTGGCGTGGATCACTGGCGCCATTGTGATGCTTGGCACGTGGCCCGATGCGCGTATCGTCACGCTGGCGGTGCTCTACAGCGTTGGTGCCCACGGCATCATGACCCTCAACGACTTCAAGGCGATCGAGGGTGACCGACAGCTCGGGGTCTTTTCGCTGCCGGTTCAGCTGGGTGCCGAGCGCGCTGCGCGACTGGCCGCAATTGTCATTGTGCTCCCGCAAGTCATCGCGACGGCGCTGTTGCTTTTCTGGCATCGTCCCATGCACGCGGTCGTGCTCCTGGCGCTGATTGCAATTCAGCAGATCCTGCTGCGGGCTTTTCTGCGCGATCCGGTGAAGAAGGCGCTCTGGTACAGCGGCGTTGGCGTTCCGTTCTCCGTGCTCGGCATGATGGTCTGTGCGCACGCGGTGCGATCCATGGGAGCGCTCGCCGGATGAGCGGCGCTCCCCTCGCCCGGTCACCGAGCGGCGACGTGCAGTTCGGGTGGATGTCGGTAGTGCGGCTCGGTGTGGTACAGGCGTGTCTCGGCGCATTGATCGTGTTGATCACGGCGACGATGAATCGAATCATGGTGGTGGAGCTCGGTCTCGCTGCCTCAGTACCCGGCGCGCTGGTGGGCTTGCACTACGGTGTGCAGCTTTGGCTGCGTCCGCGGATGGGGCATTTCGCGGATCAGCGCGGTAAACTGTCGCGCTGGATTGTGCTTGGCATGGTGATGCTCGCCGCAGGAGTGACTGCGATCGCGGCGCTGCTGCCTCTCCTGCGCAGTGCACCCTCCGTTGGGTATCCGCTGATAGTCGCGGCGTTTGTGCTGGTGGGACTTGGCGTGAGCACCGCTGGCACGCTGCTGCTGACGCTGTTGTCGGTCCGCGTTGCGCCAGAGCGCCATGCGCGCGCGGCGGCGACTGTCTGGCTCTGCATGATCGCAGGTTTCATTTTGTGTACGGTGGTTGCCAGTCAGCTGCTGACGCCGTTCTCGTGGACCACACTGGTGCGCACCACCGCAATCATCGCAGCATCGTGTGTGGTGTTCACGACCGTTGCGCTGATCGGACTCGATGCGCCGCAGTCCAGCGAAGTTCGTAAGCGGGCAACCGCGACACCGTTCGGCGAGGCAGTGCGCGTGGTATGGGACGACCCCATCGCCCGCCGCTTCTCAATCTTCGTCGCACTCTCGATGCTGGCGTACAGCACGCAGGATCTCATTCTGGAGCCGTTTGCCGGATCAGTGTTCGGCCTGACGCCGGCGCAGAGTACGGCGATCAGCGGCGTGCATCAGGCGGGGTCGTTGCTGGGCATGATTCTGACCGCCGTGCTGTCGACGCGCTTTGGAACGCTGGCGGGGTGGGCGCGCTGGGGATGCGTCGTGTCGGCCGCCGCGCTGCTGGTTGTCGCCTCATCACCGATGCTTGGCAGCCTGCTGCTCCTGAAGGCGGCACTGCTGTCGCTTGGGGTTGGCAACGGTCTGTTCGCCATCGGCGCCATCGGCTCGATGATGTCCCTCTCCGCCGGTGCCGATCCCTCGCAGACCGGCTTGCGAATGGGTGTCTTCGGCGCCGCACAGGCGATTGCGATGGCGGCAGGCGGTGTGTTGGGCGCCGTCGCGAGTGATGTGATGCGCGCCGCGCTCGGCTCCGATCGCCTGGGCTATGGCAGTGTGTTCGCAATGGAAGCCGCGCTGTTTCTCGGCGCAGCAGTGCTGGCATCGGCGGCGAAGCAGGCCGGCATGGCGCGCTCGAGCGAGTCGATGCTCGCGGCCGCAGGGTGATCGTGGTGCGTGCTCCCGGGCGCACGGCGCGCGCGACGGACGTGGTGCAGGTGATGGAAGCGTTGGGCAACCGGCGAGAGTCGGCCGAACTGATCGATCCACAGGCTTGAGGAGTTCCGCGATGAAGATGTACGACGTGGTGGTGATCGGTGGTGGACCGTCTGGCGCGACGGCAGCGAACGATCTGGTGAAAGCCGGCTTCTCGGTTGCACTGATCGACAAGGCGGGTCGCGTGAAGCCGTGCGGCGGCGCCGTGCCGCCGCAGGCGATGGTGGACTTCGATCTCCCCGATGAGCTGCTCGTCGCGCGGGTCGGTACCGCCCGGATGGTATCACCGCGCCGCCAGAAGGTGGACATCCCTGTCGGCAAGGGCTACGTGGGCATGGTCGATCGCGGCACCTTTGACGAATGGCTTCGTGACCGTGCGCGCTCAAGCGGCGCGGAGCGCATCACCGGCATCTTCGATCACTTCAGCTACGACACCGACGACCGCCTGCTGATTCACTACGCCGCCGGCAGTTCGCGCTCCGGCACGCTCGAGAAGGTCAAGGCGCGCATGTTGATCGGTGCCGACGGCGCCCTCTCGGCCGTGGCACGACAGGCGATCCCGATCGCCTACGCCGGCGGCAACCGCGTCACGGCCTACCATGAGATCGTGAAGTCGCCGGCCGTCGAAACAGACGATTTTCGTGCTGCGCGCGCCGACATCTACTACGACGGCAGGTTCTCGCCCGACTTCTACGCCTGGGTTTTTCCGCACGGCGACGTGACGAGCATCGGCACCGGCACCTTTGAGCAGGGCTTCGACATGCGGGATGCCGTCGCGCGGCTGCGCGCCGAGACGGGGCTCGCCGATTGCGAGACGGTGCGGCGCGAGGGCGCGCCGATTCCGCTGCGTCCGCTGAAGTGGTGGGAGAATGGCAAGGATGTCTCGGTCTGTGGCGACGCCGCCGGCGTGGTGGCGTCGGCGTCGGGTGAGGGTATCTTCTACGCCATGACCTGCGGGCGTTTCACCGCCGACGCCGTCGGCGATGCCATTCGGACGGGAAAGCCGAGCAAGCTGCGTGGCGCGCGGCGGCGCTTCCTGTGGGAACACGGTCAGGTGTTCAAGGTGCTGGAAGTCATGCAGAGCTTCTGGTACAGCACGGACAACCGTCGCGAGCGGTTTGTGAGCATGTGCCGCGACGAAGACATTCAGCAGCTGACCTTTGACGCGTACATGCGGAAGAAGCTGGTGCGCGGCAAACCGCTGGCGCACGCGCGGATCTTTTTCAAGAACATCGGCCATCTGACAGGCTTGGCGCCGATTGTCTAATGTTCGGGTATTCAGGCCTGGCGATCGGACTAGCTGCCAGCGGGGTGGTTCTCACCGCTGCGGGGGGAGCCCTGGTCACGCAGCTCGGCCCTTGGTACTACGGCCTCAGGCAACCGCGTTGGAAGCCGCCAGATTGGCTCTTCGGACCGGTGTGGACCGTGATCTTCCTGCTGATGGGGCTCTCCTTCGTGCGGGCGTGGGAGCACCTGCCCACCGTCGGCGAGCGGGCGCGATTGTTCGGAATCTTCGCCATCAACGCGGGCCTGAACACGATCTGGAGCCTGCTATTTTTCGGAAAACAGCGCCCCGATCTAGCGCTTATCGAAATTGTGCCGTTTCTTGGAAGCTTGGTGTTGATGATTGCGACCGTGGCGCCGCTGGATCGTCTGGCGGCTCTGGCGCTCGTGCCGTACCTGTGTTGGGTGACATTCGCCGGTGTGCTGAACATCGCGATCGTCCAACGCAACGCTCCCTTCGGAAACCGGTGAACGCATGCTGATCTGCCTGGCGGTGGACTATCGAACCGCAGACGTGTCCACGCGTGAGCGCTTTCATGTGGCCGAGCAGCGACTCGGCGAGATGTACGGCGCACTGCTTGGCGGGGGTGTCTGCGAACTCGCGCTGGTTTCGACCTGCAATCGCACCGAACTGTATGTGTGGACCGAGTCCGGCGGGCAGGCGGCACTGGAAGAGGCGGTCGAACATCTGAGCGCGGTTTGGATGCCGGAGCCAGCTGAACGCCTCGCCCTGCTGGCGGCGCTCAACATTCGGATCGGCGATGAAGTGGGTCGTCACCTGCTCCGCCTCGCCGCTGGGTTGGAGAGTCAGATTCTCGGCGACGGCCAGATCCTCGGGCAGGTACGCTCGTCGTACCGCACCGCCTGTGAAATGAACACCGTCGGGCCGATGTTGCATCGGCTGTTCGAGATCGCGTTGCGCACCGGCCGACGGGTCCAGTCCGATACCAACATCTCGACCGGTCGCAATTCGATCGGCGCCGAGGCGGCCGCCGTTGCGCTGCAGCGGTTCGGATCTCTGCAACACGCGCGTTGCCTGATCATCGGGTGTGGAAAGACGGGCACACGCGCCGCACGTCAGCTGGCGAAGCTCGGTGCGGTGGATATCGTGCTCATGAACCGCACGATGGAACGGGCGCAGGAGCTCGCCGAGAGCCTGCGCGGTCGCGTCGCTCCGATCGATTCGCTGCACGTGGAGGCGGCCTTCGCCGATGTGGTGATCATCGCCACCGGCGCCGCGACGCACACGCTGATCGCCGATCAGTTGCACCAGGCGCGAGTCAACGTCGGGTACGACCAGGCTCCGCTCCTCGTGCTCGATCTGGCCATGCCGCGCAACGTGGATCCCCGTGCCGGTGCGCTACAGAGCGTGACGCTGATCGATCTCGATTCGTTGCACCAGCCGATCATCGCCGCTGAGGCGGCTCGACTGTCGGCCGTCCCCGATGCAGAACGCATTGTGGACCACGAAATGCGCTGGCTCCGCCACTGGCTGGCGACGGGCGCCGCGCGTCTGGCGATTCGCTCATTGCATGATGCGCTGGTGGACCTCTGCCGACGCGAAGTGGCCTTCGTCGCGGGCGACAACGTGGCGGAGCGCACCGCCGAACGGATCGTCGCCAAGCTGCTCGCGCGTCCCATGAACGTGTTCAGCGATGCCATCGCACGGGGCGAGAATGTGGACGATCTCGCCGTGCACCTCGACAAACTCTTTGCCAGCACGCCGCGTCGCGGTGTGCCGGCTGACTTCTCCACGATGCCGATGATGCGTGATGGAGCATCGGCCTTCGTTCCACCGAATTCCTGACGCTCCAGATGACGATCAAATCGACGCCGTCCCTGACCGCTGACACAGTCGCCGCTCCCTCGCAGCCGAAACGGAGCGATCTTTTTTTGCGCGCCTGTCGGCGCGAGATCGTGGAGCGCCCGCCGGTCTGGATGATGCGCCAGGCTGGGCGTTACCTCCCCGAGTACCGCGCAGTGCGCGCCAAGTCGGGTGGGTTTTTGGAGATGTGCCGCAATCCGGAACTGGCCACCGAAGTGACGCTCCAGCCGGTGGACATCATGGGCGTGGACGCGGCGATCATCTTCAGCGACATCCTGGTTGTTCCGCAGGCGATGGGTATGGATCTGACGGTGGACGAGGGCGTGGGCCCGGTGTTCTCCTCACCGCTGCGGAGCGGCGACGCGATCGCGCGCCTCAGCCCGGTGGTGCCTGAAGAAGGACTCGGCTACATGCTGGACGCCGTTCGGATGACGCGCCGCGAGCTGGACGGGCGCGTACCGCTGATCGGCTTCGCTGGTGGGCCGTGGACGCTGGCGGCCTACATGGTGGAGGGCAAAGGCACCAAGCAGTTCGCCGTCGCCAAGCGGATGCTGTACGAATCGCCGCAGGACGCGCATGCGCTGCTGAACAAGCTGGCGACCGCCGTCGGCAACTTCCTCGTCGCGCAGGCGGCCGCAGGGGCGCAGGCGTTACAGATCTTCGAGAGTTGGGCCGGCGCACTGGCACCGCACGAGTTCCGCCAGTTCGCACTCCCCTATCTCGCGCGCGTCGCTGCCATCGCGCGCACCGCGAACGTTCCCCTGATCGTCTTCGCCCCCGGCGCTGGCTGGGCGATGGAAGAGCTGGCTCAGGCCACGATGGCGGACGTGATCGGCGTCGATTGGCAGGTTGGCGCCGCCGAAGCGCGCAAGCGCATGGAGCACCTCCCGGTGGCGCTGCAGGGCAACCTCGATCCATGTATGCTCTACGCGCCCCCGAGCACCGTTCGGGCCCGGACGCTGCGCATGCTCGAGGAGTTTGGTGGTCGCGGCCATATCGCGAATCTGGGGCATGGCATCCTGCCCGATATTCCGGTGGCGAATGCCAAGGCGTTCATCGACACGGTCCGAGAGTGGCGGGCACCGCAGGCTTCCGTGCCCGTACCACGCGCCAGGGAACGACTCGCGTCGTGACCGGCGCGACATCTCCCACTGTGGCGTCGGCCGACGAAACCAACGGCGCTGATGTTCGTCGCAGCCGAGCGATTGCGTGGATTGCGGATCTGCACGAGGAGCTGACGGCGCTCTTCACACGGCTCGACGGCGGCAAGGGATTTCGCGAGGACTCGTGGACCCGCGCCGAAGGTGGTGGCGGGTATTCACGTGTCCTGATCGACGGCGCGACATTCGAGAAGGCGGGAATCAATCGCAGCGTCGTCTACGGGCGCCTGCCGGCGGCGGCCGCCGCCAAACTGGGTGGTCGCGGCGTGTCGGATGGTGAATCGCACTTCTTCGCCACCGGAGTCAGTCTCGTCGTGCATCCGAAGAGCCCGATGATTCCCACGGTGCACCTCAACGTGCGCTACTTCGAGCTCAGCGACGAAGACGGAAACCTGCGCGACGCGTGGTACGGCGGGGGCACCGATCTCACGCCGTTCTACCCGATTCGCGAAGACGTGCAGCATTTCCACCGCACGCTGGCCACGATCGGTGACCAGTTCCACCCATCGCTCCACCAGCGCTTCAAGCCGTGGTGCGATGAGTACTTCCGCAATCTCCATCGCGACGGTGAAGCGCGAGGCGTGGGCGGTGTGTTCTTCGATCATCTGCGCCCCGGCGAAGACGAGAGCGGACTCGATGCAGATGCCACGCTGGCGTTCGTCGATGCCATCGGACGCAGCCTCAGCACCGCCTACGCGCCGCTGGTGGAGCGCCGCCGCGACTCACCGTACGGCGACCGTGAGCGCGACTTTCAGCTCGTTCGTCGGGGACGATACGTGGAGTTCAATCTGGTCCACGATCGCGGCACGCACTTTGGCCTGCACACCGCAGCACGAATCGAGAGCGTGTTGATGAGCCTTCCTCCGCTCGCCGCGTGGCCGTACGCGCCGGTCTGGGAGCCGGGCAGCTTTGAAGCCGAGCTGACGGCGATGTTGGCGCCGCGCGACTGGCTGGTCGACTGACCGCAATGGTACCGGTGCCGCGCGCACTGGTGTGTGGTGCCGGGTTGACCGGTCTCACCACCGCATGGCACCTCCGGCGCCGCGGTGTCGATGTCACGGTGCTCGAGGCCGGGCCCACCGTTGGTGGCATGATGCAGACGACGCACCGCGATGGGTATCTGGTTGAGCAGGGCCCCAACTCGTGCATGCTCACCGGAGAGATGGCGACGCTGGTCAACGCGCTCGGGCTCACCGCGCAGCTCCGCCAAGCCGCACCACAGGCGCAGCGGCGCTACATCGTCCGCGACGGCCGTGCGCTCGCCGTTCCGTCATCCCCGCTCGCCTTGTTGCGCTCCCCGCTGTTGAGCCTCTTCGCAAAGCTGCGAATCCTGATGGAGCCGTTGGTTCCACAGCGGACGAGTGGCGGCGATGAATCGGTGGCGGCGTTTGTGCGCCGACGGCTCGGTCACGAACCGCTCACGTGGGCCGTCGATCCTTTCGTCTCCGGTGTCTACGCCGGTGACCCGGAGCGACTCAGCGTCCGGCACGCGTTCCCGCGACTGGCCGCCCTGGAACAGGAACACGGTTCACTGCTGCGCGGCGCGATTGCGGGCGCACGAAAGAGCCGCATCGCACGCGGCCAACCCGGGCTCACCTCGCCGCACGCAACCATGGTCTCGTTCATCGACGGAATGGGATCGCTCTCGGACGCCATCGCCGACGCCATCGGGCGCGAGTCGATTCTCACCGGCACGCGCGTCGTCGCCATCACCGACACCGGCGCCCAACGCGAGGTCATCGTCGAGCGCGACGGCGTGCGCAGCACCCTCAGCGCCGACGTCGTGATCTCCACGCTCCCGTTGCACGCGGTGCGCGCGATCGACCTTCCGGCGGCGGCGCACGACTCGCTCACGACGTTCGCAAATGTCGACTACCCGCCCGTCATCTCGCTGGTACTCGGCTTCCGGCGCGAACAGGTCGCGCACGCCCTCGATGGATTTGGGTGTCTGGTGCCCAGCGCTGAAAAGCGCACAACGCTGGGCGTGCTGTTCTCGACCACACTCTTCGAGGGCCGAGCGCCCGCTGGGCATGTGCTGCTCACCTGCTTTGTTGGCGGTGTGCGTCACCGCGAACTGCATGGCGCCAGCACAGAGGCGCTGTTGAAGCTGGTGCTCCCGGAGTTGGGCGAGTTGCTGGGTGTGCGCGGCGCTCCAACGTTCGTGCATCAGACGGCGTGGCCACAGGCCATTCCGCAGTACAACGTGGGGCACGATGCCTGCGCGACGGCGGCCGACGCGATCGAACTGGCGGTGCCAGGACTGCTGGTGGACGGACAATTCCGCCGTGGTGTGAGTGTCGGCGACTGTGTCGCCGCTGGCGAACGGATCGCGGCCCGCGCCTGCGCCGTGATGGACGCCCTCTCGCCGGACGCAGCACGCCCCGCCGCTGTCGACCGAGACACCGACCGCGTCGCGACATCTGCCGCCATCGCGTGACACCGCCTGCGCGGCACCCGTCGTGTAGGTTACCCGAATGACCGCTTCGCTTGACGTGCTTGCAATCATGGCGCACCCCGACGATGTCGAGCTGGTATGCGGCGGCACGCTACTGGCCAGCGCTGCCGCCGGTCGTCGCACCGGTATCGTCGATCTCACTGCAGGTGAAACGGGCAGCCGCGGGACAGTCGAGCTGCGCGCCGACGAAGCGCGGGAAGCGGCACGGATCCTCGGCGTGTCGGTGCGCGAGAATCTGCATCTGCCCGATGCACACATCGAGAACACGCCGACCTCCCGCGAGGCAGTGATCCGTGCGATCCGCCGGCATCGACCGGCGGTGATCATCACGCACGCCCGCCAGGGGCGACACCCCGATCACATCGCCACCGCGCAGCTCGTGCGGGACGCCTGCTTTCTCTCGGGGCTCAGGAACCTGGTGGTGGATCTCCCCGCCTTTCGACCACGCAAGGTGATTCACGCCCTCGCGTTTCGCGAGGATGCCATCGCCCCGTCCTTTGTGGTGGATATCAGCGATGTCTTCGAGCAGAAGTTGGCGGCGATTCGCTGTTATCGATCGCAGTTCGATGGACTGACGCAGGCCGGTGAAGTGTATCCGAACGGTGAACCGCTCCCCGACATCATTCGGCATCAGTCGGCGCACTACGGCTCGCTGATTCGAGCGCGCTACGGCGAGCCGTTTCATACCACGGAAACACTCCGCGTCTGCGACGTTGCGTCACTCGACGTATCGACGTTTTGAAGCGACGCCCGTGGACCATGCAGCATTCATGATGACGTGCGGCAGCGACGCGGTGCGCACGAATTCCTGCGGAGCGTCGCCGTGACACTGTACGACATCAGCGTGGCGTATGGCGCCGACACCCCGCCGTGGCCAGGCGATACGCCATACAGCTGCGGGTGGGCGATCGCGATCGCGGCGGGGGCCAGCGTGAACGTGAGGCACGTGACGACCAGCTGGCACAACGGCACCCACGCCGATGCCCCGCTGCACATTGCGGACAGTGGCGCGCCGAGCGAGCGCCTGCCGTTGCCGGCATTTCAGGGTCCCGCCACCGTCCTCGATGCCCGCGACGCCGCCGACGGCCGCTCGATCACGACCGAATGGCTGCAGGCCGCGCTGTCGGGGCGGCCGGCGCCAGTGCGTCTGCTGCTGCGGACCGGGCGCTCGGTCGCCACGGGGGTGTTCCCTGAGGCGTGGCCGACGCTGACCGAGGAAGCGGCGACCTGGCTGGTTGGGGGTGGGCTGCAACTCGTCGGTGTGGACGCTCCGAGCGTCGATCCGCGGACCGCCAGTGACCTGGCGGTGCACCGCGCGCTCTTTGATGGCGGCGCCTACGTGCTGGAGAATCTCGACCTGCGGGCGGTGCCCGACGGGCAGTATGTGCTGACGGCCTACCCGGTGCTGGTGAGCGGGGCCGACGCGGCGCCGGTGCGGGCGGTGCTGGAAACCGGCTGAGCCGTAGGCACCAGCGCCCAGCCATCCTATCTTGGAGCATCATGCCGCCGCACATCTACCTCGATCACGCCGCCACCACCCCCGTTCGCGCGGAGGTGCTGAACGCGATGACGCCGTTCTTCGGCGCGCGATTCGGAAATCCATCGAGCGTGCACCGGTGGGGCCGTGATGCGCGTACCGCGCTCGACGAGGCGCGTTCGCGCATTGCGGCCTGCCTCCGCGCGAAGCCGGATGAAATCGTCTTCACGTCCGGCGGCACGGAGGGGGATAACCTCGCCATCATCGGACCGTGGCGCACCCGTCGCGCCCTCGGCCGCAACGCGGTCGTCACCAGTCCCACGGAGCACAAGGCGGTGCTCGAGGTGGTGCATCAGGTTGCGCGTGAAGGTGGCGACGAGCGCATTCTGGCGGTGGATGGCAACGGAATCGTGACCACCGATGCCGTCGCGCAGATGATCGATGCGCAGGTGGCCGTGTGCTCGGTGATGTGGATCAACAACGAAATCGGCGTGGTGCAGGATGTCCCGATGATCGGTGCGCACGCGCACGGTGTCGGCGCGCTGATGCACACCGACGCGGTGCAGGCGTTCGGGAAGCTGCCGATCGACATGACCACGTTGCCGGTGGACCTGCTTTCGATCAGCGGCCACAAGATCGGTGCGCCGAAGGGCATCGGCGCGATCTACATCCGTCGTGGCACACCGTTCGCGCCATTGTTTCACGGGGGATCGCAGGATCGCGGTCGCCGCCCTGGCACGGAGAACGTGGCATTCGCCGTGGGTCTGGCCGTCGCCGCCGAACTGCAGCTGGCGGAGCGCGAGCGCGAGTGTGCGCGTCTGGGCTCGCTGCGGGATGCGTTGCAGCGCGCAATCCTGGCGCGCGTGCCGGATGCCGTGGTGCATGGCGTCGGCGCGACCCGCGCGCCGCACATTCTCAACATCAGCGTCCCCGGTACCGACAGCGAGAGCCTGTTGATGGCGCTGGATCTGGCGGGTATCGCCGCCAGCGGCGGGTCGGCGTGTCAGAGCGGAAGCGTGTCGCCGAGTCATGTGCTCAGCGCGATGGGCGTGTCGCGATCACTGGCCGGCGCCGCGGTGCGTCTGTCCGTTGGCGCGCTCAGCACCGACGAAGACATCTCGCGCGTCTGCGAGGTGTTCCCCGCCCTCGTCGAGAAGGCGCGGCGCCTCGCTGGCGCGGCGTAGGCCGATGCCAGGGCAGCGCGTTCTGGTGGCGATGAGCGGTGGCGTGGACAGTTCGGTCGCCGCTGCGCTGCTGCACGACGAGGGGTACGAGATCATCGGCGCCACGATGAAGCTGTTCTGCCACGGCGAAGACCTCCCCGATCGCCCCTGCTGCTCGCTGGACAGTGTGAACGACGCCCGCCGGGTGTGCCAGCAGCTCGGTGTACCGCACTACGTGCTCAACCTCGAAAGCGCCTTCAGCCGCGACGTCGTGCACGACTTCGTGGATGAATACAGCCGCGGTCGGACGCCCATTCCCTGCGTGCGCTGCAACACCTTCACCAAGTTTCGCGATCTGGTGCGGAAGGCGGAGGCGCTGGAGTGTGACTGGATTGCCACCGGTCACTACGCACGTGCGCACAATGGCGATCTGTATCGCGGTCTGGATCACGGCAAGGATCAGTCGTACTTCCTCTGGGGCATCGAGCGCCACGTGATCCGACGGTTGCTGCTGCCGGTGGGGCATCAGACGAAGGCCGAGACGCGCGCCGCGGCGCACCGGCTGGGCCTGGAAGTGATCGCCGAGAAGGTGGAGAGTCAGGATATCTGCTTTGTACCGGATGGCGATCATATCAAGATCATTCGCCGCGAACTCGGTGACGATGCCCCGTCGCTGCAGCGTGGGCCGTTCGTGCTGGAAGATGGGACGCCGGCGGGCGAGCACGATGGATTCGCGCGATTCACGATCGGGCAGCGGAAGGGGCTGCCCGGTGGTTTTGCGTCACCGATGTTCGTCGTCGCGATACACCCCGACACGCGCGCCGTCGTGCTCGGACCGCGCAGTGCACTGCTCGGCCGTGGATTGGTCGCGCGCGGCGTGAGCTGGATGTGCGCGGAGCCGCTCGGCGTGGGTGCGCGCGTCCAGGTGCAGCACCGCCATCGCGCGACGCCGGTACCGGCCGAGATCGTTCGCGTGGATGCCGATGAGATCGAGCTGGCGCTCGACGCGCCGTTGACTGCGATCACCCCCGGGCAGTCGATGGTCCTCTACGACGGCGACCGCGTCCTCGGCGGCGGATTCATCGAATCCGGCTCACCCGTCACACGGCGCGCGGCGCTCCCGATCCTCGCCTGAGCCCGTCGCTGGCGGCGAGAGGTTCCCGGGGCTATCCTCTGAAGACAATCGCTCATGAGGCTCTCGCATGTCCAGCGTAAACGACCTGCTCGCGCGGAAGGGAACATCCGTCATCGCCGTCGCACCATCCGACACGGTGCTGCACGCCGCGCACGTGATGAATGAGAAAGGCATCGGCGGCGTGGTGGTGGTGGAGGGGAATCGCCTGGTCGGCATCTTCACCGAACGCGATGTCATGCGGCGCGTGGTTGCGGCATCACGCGATCCCGCCTTGACGATCGTCGGCGACGTGATGACCGCCGACCCGATGACCATCACCGCCGACGTCAAGATCGCCGTCTGCCGCGCCATGATGAGCACGCGCCGCATCCGTCACTTTCCAGTGATGAGTGAGGGTGGCCTGGTGGGCATGGTCACCTCCGGCGACATTCTCGCCTTCGAGGTCGCGCAGGCCGAGCTGCAGATAGAACAGTTGGAGAAATACGTCTTCGACGTCCGCTGACGTCAGAGTTCGCTGCGCAGCTGATCGAGATACGCCACCATGAACGCCGTGCGCCGCTGCCCCTCACGGCGTCCCGACGCCGTCTGCATGGTGGCGGCCAGCGTGAGCAGCTTGGTGTAGAAGTGATCGATCGATGAGACGCGATCGTTTGGCGTGCGACGCTCGGCGAAGGGATCGTTTGAGTCGTACAGCGTCCGACCCAGTTGTCCGCCAAGCATCAGGCAGCGCGCCACACCCACCGCGCCCAGTGCATCGAGCCGATCGGCGTCCTGCACCACACGTGCCTCGATAGACAGCGGCGCGATTCTGGCGCTGAAGCTGTGGGCGGCGATTGCGTGATGGATGCGGTCATGCAGCGCGACGGGGTAGCCGAGATCGGCGAGCAGCGCGATCGCTGCGTCACCCGCCATCAGCGATGCCCGCGGCCGGTCGGGCGATGTGACCGGCACATGCACGCAGTCGTGGAGCCACGCGGCGGGCATGACGATGTCAGGCTCCGCTCCCTCTTCGGCAGACAACCGCGCCGCCGTGGCGACCACTCGTGCCAGATGCGCCATGTCGTGCGCCGCATCGGCGCGCAGGCCCGCCTCGTGCGCAAACCGTTCGATCGCGACACGATGCCCGCTCCACGCCGCTCCGACAGACGCCGCGGTCAGAACTTCAACCCGCCCGCTTCGGCAAACTCTCGCATCAGCTTTTCCTGCTCATCGTTCAGTTTCTCCGGCACCGTGATCTGCACATCCACCAGCAGGTCACCGCGCTTGCCCTCCTTCTCGATCCCCTGCCCTCGCACGCGAAAGCGCTTTCCGCTCGGTGTTCCGCCGGGAATGCGCAGCGCCACGCGCGTGCCGTCGAGCGTCTTCAACTGAATCTTCGACCCCAGTGTGGCCTGCGCGATGTTGATCGGCACGCCGAGAATCAGATCGAGACCGTCGCGAGTGTAGGCGCGATCGGCGAGTACCTGAAAGGTGATGATCAGATCGCCAGTGGGACCGCCGTTCTGGCCTCGCGACCCCTGCTCTTTCAAGCGCACACGCGAGCCACTCTCGGCACCGCTGGGCACCGTGATGTTCACCTTCCGGCGGGATCGAACCTGGCCCGCGCCAGCGCACGCACCGCACTTCTCGGTCGGCACGGTTCCACGCCCAAGGCAGGCCGGGCATGGGCGATTGACCGCGAATCCACCCTGACCAAAGCTGATGGTGCCACGTCCGCCACACTCTCCGCACATCCTGATCTGCGCACCGGGGGCGGCGCCGTTGCCTTTGCAGACGGCGCACTCCTCGACGAGATCGAGTTCCACCGGGACCTTCCCGCCCGTGGCTGCCGTCCGAAATGCAATTTCCACCGTGAGCTCAACGTCAGCCCCGCGCTCAGCCGTCCTGGGTCCCCTCCCGCGCGCACCAAAGACGCTGCCGAAGAGATCACCGAGACCACCGATGCCGCCGATGTCGAAATCGTTGAAGCGCGCATTCCCAGCCTGCGGTCCGGCGGCGGACCCACCCGAGGGCGTTGGTCCAGGGCGTCGTGACGTCGTGTTGGCATTGCGCCAGGCATCGGCAAAGCCGCCGACAGAGCCGTACTTGCGCACATCGTCGTACTGCCTGCGCTTCGCGTCATCGCCCAGCACGGTGTACGCTTCGGAGATTTCCTTGAAGCGTTCGGCCGCCTTGGGGTCGGACTTATTCGAGTCAGGGTGATACTTTTTCGCCAGTCGGCGGTACTGCTTCTTGATCTCATCCCCGGTTGCGGTGGATGAGACGCCGAGGACTGCGTAGAAGTCTGCGTTCGCTGGAGCCATGTGCGCGAGTCAGCGCGACGTGTGAATCAACCGTTCCACTGGCGAACGACGACGCGCGCCGGCCGCAGCAGCAACCCGTTGTACATGTAGCCCACCTGATACACCGTGCCCACCGTGTGGTCTGCGTCAGCAGATGCCGCAGGTTGGGTGGTGACCGCTTCGTGCTGCGCTGGATCGAAGGGCTGATCGACCGGATCAATGATCGCGAGTCCACCGGCGGTGAGTTCCTTGAACACCTTGCGCGCGACCAGCGCAGCGCCTTCGACCATCATCGGTATCGTCGCGACGGCAGGATCCACGGTGGCGAAGCGCGTGAGATCGTCGAGTGGATCCATCAGCAGCTTGACGAGGTCGGCCTGCGCCCGCCCGCGCTCATCCTGCCGCTCCTTCATCGTCCGCTTGCGAAAGTTGTCGTACTCCGCCGCCAGACGCAGGTACCTGTCGTTGGCCACGTCGAGCTGCGCGCGCAGCCCCTCCGATTCGTCGAGCACCTCAGCGGAAGTATCAGGGACGGGCGAGGTGACATCGGCCGTCAATGCGTCGGAGGCGGTCGGATCGGGGGCAGCGGTATTCTGGTCCATCGGACGCACTCCTATTGGTCAGTCGCGCCACGTGGCGCTTACAGGATCGAGCGGATCGGTGCCTTGGCTGATAGCAACAGCCGTTCCCGTCGAGTCTGCCGAACTGGCAGGCAATCGATGGCGATCGGAGAGGCATCCGGCAAATCTACGCGATCGGAGCCGCGTTGTGTCAGGATGCTTCAGACGACAGGCGGGGGCCGCGATAACCCAGGTGCGTGCGCGCACTCAGATCGTGGTGATCAGCGCGCGTCTGATCAGATCCATGGCCACCTGAGTCGCCCGATGCCGAATCTCGCCCCGATCGCCGATGTAGATCGCTCGGCTGGTACACACATCACCGCGCACGTCGACAGCGATCCAGACGGTGCCGACCGGCTTGTCCGGCGTCCCGCCATCGGGCCCCGCAACGCCGGTGATCCCGACCCCGATCGTCGCCCCCGTCATGCCGCGCACACCGCGCGCCATCTGCACGGCCACCGGTTCGCTCACCGCACCGTGCTCGCGGATGTCATCTGCCGAGACGCCGAGCTCCTGCTCCTTGATCGCGTTCGTGTACGCAATCACGCCACCGAGAACGACGCGACTGGAGCCCGCAACCTCGGTCAGTCGCGCGCCGAGCAGGCCGCCGGTGCAGCTCTCGGCCACCGCGATCGTCTCGCCACGATCGGCACACAGCTCCAGGACCACTGACGCCATCGCCACGCCGTCGGTGGCGTAGGCGTAAACGCCCACCGCCTCCTGAATCCGTGCCACGGCAGCATCCAGCCGGCGCGTCGCGTCGTCCGCTTCCAACCCGCGAGCGGTGACACGGATATCGACGCCGTCGTGACCGGGCAGGTAGGCCAGCGGCAGCCCCTCCACCTGCCGCGTGAGCGGACCAAGCTTCTCAGCCAGCGCACTCTCCGCAATGCTGGTGGTGCGCACGCTACGCGACCGCAGCACCGTGCCACCTCCCCGCGCCGCGAGCCACGGGACAATGTGTTCGGTGGTCATGTGCCGCAGTTCGCGCGGCACGCCGGGGAGCATGATGACCCACCGCCCCTCAGCATCCGTGAGGCGCAGCCCTGGCGCCGTGCCCTGGGCATTCTCCAACACTTCAGCGCCAATTGGGACTAATGCCTGTTGCAGGTTGGAGGGGGGAAGCGGGCCGCCGCGACCACGCGAGGCCCAGAGTGCATGCAGCGCGGCGACGATCGATGGATCTTCACGCAGCTCCCGTCCGAAGAGCTTCGCCAGCACCGGCCGTGTGAGATCGTCGGCGGTCGGGCCCAGCCCGCCGGTGGTGATCACACCGCCGGTGCGATGAAGCGCCTGTCGCACGGCATCGGTGATCTCGTCGGCGTCGTCGGCCACGGTGGCGCGACGCGCGATGGGCACGCCGATGTCACCCAGCGCACGCGCGAGAAAGACGGCGTTGGTATCGACGGTCGTGCCAAGCAGGAGTTCATCACCAATTGTGATGATCTCGACAGATTCGGTCATGGTTGTGGCTCGGAATCAGCCGGCGTGTGTACGTGCCGGGCTAACGATGATACTGCCGTAACGCTGGACGTAGATTCCCAGCGACCAGAGGGTGAGGGTGACAGCACTGATCATGCTCACCGCAACCACCGCACCGTTGAACTGCGCAAACGCGCTCCACCAGTTACCGCTCCAGCCCTGTTCGCGTGCCAGCGTCGCGGCGAAGAACCAGCAGTAGGCGCCACCAATCCAGATGCTCTGAAACGTCGTCTTCCACTTGGCTGGGCCGATCGACGAGATCATGACACCGCGCCGCTTGGCAAACTCGCGAAAACCGGTCATCAGCGCTTCGCGTCCCAACACCACGATCACCACCCAGAGCGGCAACGACAACCACATCGATGCCAGCAGCGTGGGGAAGCGACCGCCCGGCGGCAGGCTCTCACTGGCACGCTGCAGCATCGGCGCGCCTCGCATGAGATAGTACATCGGGACGAAGGTGCCAAGCAGCAGCAGCTTGTCGGCCAGCGGATCGAGCCACTTCCCCAGATCGGTGATCAGGTTTTCACGACGAGCGAGGTAACCGTCCACGTAGTCGGTGACCGCTGCCACGACAAACAACCCGAACGCGATTGCGCGCACCGTTGACCCGTTTACAAACGGCAGCGCAGCCACCAGCGGCGTGATGGCGATGCGACCAATCGTGAGGGCGTTCGGGAGGTTCACGGGACCGGGGTCAACTCGAGGAGGCGAGGCTCTTCAGCACCAGTTTGCTCACAGCCTTCAACGTATCGAATACGCCGTCCCCCGCCACTGCCACCGCCTCGATACTCGGCGCCCGTTCGATCCACTCGCCCGTCGGCAGCTGCTCCACCAGCAGGCGCGACGGATTGGCCGGGTCGGCCATCGGGCGCTGGCGCGCGGTGTCCATGATCTCGAACCCGGGGTTCAGCAGCCTGTCGAGATCCTCGATGGGCGCCGCGTTGGGCAGGTCGCGCTTGTTGTACTGGATGACGAACGGCATCCGCGTGATGTCATAGCCGTACTCGGCCATGTTGTCGTACAGGTTCTGCATCGCCTCGACATTCGCTTCCTGCCGCTCGGTCTGCGAGTCGGCCACGAATACCACACCGTCCACCCCCTTCAGGATCAGCTTTCGGCTGGCGTTGTAATACACCTGGCCAGGCACCGTGTAGAGGTGAAAGCGGGTCTTGAAACCACGAATGGTACCAAGGTCCACGGGCAGGAAGTCGAAGAACAGGGTTCGTTCGTTTTCCGTGGCGAGCGAGATCAGCTTACCGCGCGTATCGGGAGCGACACGTGCGTAGACGTGCTCGAGGTTGGTCGTCTTTCCGCCGAGTCCCGGACCGTAGTAGACGATCTTGCAGTTGATCTCGCGCGACGCGTAGTTGATAACTGACATGTCGTGTGGGTCGAATTAGCTGAAGAGCCGGTCGATGTCGTCTTCGGCACCGGCAAGCAGATGAGACGCGCCAAAGTCAGCGGGCTGCGCTGCTGGCGGCCGGGTGAACACGTTATTCAGTTCGTTCACGGCCGCCTTCAGGCGGAGCCGGACCAATCCGAGCGTGGTCCGCTGATCGAAGAGGACGACGAGAATCAGCCGACGCGCCACGTCGGCGACGTACATGGAATCGCGTTCGCCCTGATGGAAGAGCGTCGTGAAATCGGTTTCGCCGATCAGCTTGGCCAGCTGATCATTGGCCGAGAAGTCTGCGGCGGCGAGCGTGGCGAACGCCGTTGCGTCGAACTGCGGCTGTTCGCCGACGGTGGTCACCAGCTGGCCGGCGCGGTCGACGAGGAGCGCACTCCGGCTGTTGGTTTCCTGAAGAAAGCCGAGCAGGATCCGCGTGATGGCGTCGGAGTCGTCTTGCGTGAACGACCAATGGGAAGCGCGGGACATATTGGCGCTCACGACTCGAGAACGAGAAGAAGTCGATCCAGCGCGCGTTCGGCGCGCCGGCGAAGCGTCGGGCGACGCTCCCAACGAATGTAGTCGCGCAACACCCGCGCGTTCTCCACGGAGGGCGTTTGCGCAATCCACGCGATCGCAGCGGCACGCTGCATCACGTTCGACGAAAACAGCTGATCGTGCGCGGAACGTTGCTGTCGGCGCCACGCCAACGCGCCGACGACGACGCCACTGGCGAAACCGGCCAGCAGGAACGGCACCGCACCGCCGGAGCTTCGGTGGGTCGCGGTACGCATCACTCCATCTCTCGCCGCGCCGAGATCGCCTGCGCGATCGTGACGCCATCGGCATACTCGAGGTCACCACCGACGGGAAGCCCCCGCGCGATCCGTGTGATCCGGACGCCGGTAAGCGCCAATTGGCGCTGGAGGTGGATCGCTGTGGCTTCGCCTTCCATCGAGGGATTGGTCGCGAGAATCACTTCGGTAATGCCATCCTGCTGGACGCGCCTGACGAGCGCCGCAATGGTGAGATCGCCGGGCCCGACGCCATTCAGCGGCGAGATCCGACCTCCAAGGACGTGGTAGACGCCCCGGAATTCGGCCGCTCGCTCGATCGCACTGATATCTGCTGCCTCTTCGACTGCGCAGACCGTGTTTCCGTCACGTCGGGGATCGGAACAGATGTGACAGCGTGGCGCGTCGGTGAGGTTGTAGCAGACCTCACACTGGCGAACGCGCTCGGTGATCCCGACCAGCGCCTCCGCCAACCGACGTGTCTGGGCAGTGGGCTGCTTGAGCAGGTGATAGGTGAGCCGAAGAGCGGTCTTGCGACCGATGCCCGGGAGTCTGGCGAGCTCGCTCGCCAGCTCATCAATCGCGGACACGGCTCACATGAACGGGAGCTTGAGCCCGGGAATGCCGAGCCCGCCAGCGAGTCGGGCCATTTCCTCCTGCGCCAGCGCCGCCGCGCGCTGCTGGGCGTCGCCGACGGCCACCGTCACGAGGTCCTCGAGCAGCTCGATGTCTCCACCGGTGACGAGGGTGGGATCGATCTTGATCCGCTTGACCGTGCCCTTGCCATCGGCCTCGACGGTGACCATCCCGCCGCCTGCCGAACCGGATACGGTCCGCTTGGCCAGTTCGTCTTGCAGTTCAGCCAGCTTGCCCTGCATCTGCTGGGCCTGCTGCATCATCTTCATGAAATCCATCATCAGGTGGGGCGAGGGAAAGTGTGTCAGGGGCAAACCATTGGCGCTGCGTTCCCTACTCCAGCAATTCGAGATCCAGTGCACCCACCGCCGCACCCAGCACCGGGTCCTCCCTGGAGAGCGATGCAACGCGCTCCCGCTTGACGCCCTCGGTGGTGAGCCGCTCCCGAACCGCCGGCGCACCATCTGCGGGCGGCTTGACCTGCACACGCGTGATGGCTGGGAGCACATCGCGCAGCGCTTCGGTGATCTGCGGCAACCCCTCGCTGACCACTGCGAAGTCGCCGGCGTCATCGCACTCGATCGTCAGCAGCCCACCGCTCGTGACGGCGCTCGGCTGCACGCGAGCGAGGAGTGCAGACAGCATACCCCGTCCCTTCCCCTTCAGCGCGCCGATGACGGAATCCCAGTCGTCCACGATGCGGTGCAGGTCGGGAACGGGTGGCCCACCCGTCTCCTCGTTGGTGAATGCCGCCGCTGGCGTCGGCGCTGAGGCCGGCGTCCGTGTGTTCGGTGACGCCGGCGCGGGCTGCGACCACCTGGCGGCCGACGGAGCCGGCGACGCTGGCATCGCCGCATCGGGCGCGACGGCGACGGGCATCGCCGCATCGGGCGTGACTGAGACAGGCTTCGGTGCTGGCGCGACGCGCGCGGCAACCGGTGGCGCGCCGCGCGGTGCGGCCACGGCACGTGGTGCCACATCACCGAGCCCGGCCAGCACCTCCTCCAACGCCAGCGTGCGATCGAGGAGCGCCAGCCGCACCAGCAATGTCTCAAACACCAGCTGCGGCTGGCCGCTTCGACGGAGCCGCGCCTCCACCTCGGCCATCAGCTGCAACACCCGCAGCAGATCGCCCGCACGCCACTGCGGCGCCATCGCGGTGAGCCGTTCGCGCACCAGCGTGGAGACGGCGCCGGGATCGCCGCCGAGCACGATGGCCAGCTGCGCACGCACCAGATCGGCAAGGCCGGTGAGCAGCAGCACCAGATCGACGCCGAGGTTCGTGAGGCGCTCGACGGCCGCGAAGACATCGGCAGCGCGGCGCTCGCCGATGATGCTGAGCAATGCGAGCAGTTCGTCTTCCGGCACCAACCCGAGCGCGTCGCGCACGCGCTCCGAGGTGAGGCGTGACTCGTCGCCGAAGGCCAGCACCTGATCGGTGAGCGAGAGGGCATCACGCAACCCGCCGTCGGCGGCACGGGCCAACATCTGCAGCGCATCGGGCTCGTACGCCACACCCTCATCGTCCAGCACCGACGCCAGCCGATCGCGAATCTCCGCCGGATTGATCCGCCGCAGGTCGAATCGCTGCAGCCGGCTGAGCACCGGCGCGGCGGTCTGTGCGATCTTCTGCGGCTCTGTGGTGGCGAAGACGAACACCACACGCGGCGGCGGCTCCTCGAGGATCTTGAGCAGCGCGTTCCACGCCTCGCGCGTGAGCATGTGCGCTTCGTCGACGATGTAGACCTTGTAGCCGTCGCTGGTGCTTGGCGCATACATCGCGCGATCGCGCAGGCTGCGCGCATCCTCCACGCCACGGTTCGAGGCGGCGTCGATCTCCACCACATCCAATGAGGCGCTGCCACTCCAGATGCGAGAACAGGCACCACAGCTTCCGCACGGCTCGCCATCGTCGCGCAGCTTGCGATTCTCGCAGTTGAGCGCCATTGCGAGCACGCGCGCGAGGGTGGTCTTCCCCGTGCCGCGCGGACCGCAGAGCAGGTAGCCGTGGGCGACACGATCGCGCGCGATGGCGCCCTTCAGCGTGTTCGACACGTGCGTCTGCACGGCGACCTGCGCGAAGTTCCTGGGGCGGTACTTGCGGGCGAGCGCAATCACGGGCTGGGAGTCCTCCCGGGGGGCGCGACAGTCATCCGACGTGACGGTGACCAGCGCAGGCGATGCCACAGGATGGGGGCACCGTGGTGCTGACAGAAACAGATCGCGCGGCGTCGCCATCCGGAAGCCGGACGATCGAACAGCCGCGCGATACTCCAGGCCTGACGGAGCAACGCAAGACACCACACGGCGCTGCTACCTCTCGGTCCTGACGCGGTTAGCGGGCCTACGCCCTCCGGGACCTGGAGCAACAGAGAATCTATCGAGCGATGCGGTGTGCGTCGAGTCCTCATCTCAGCCGCCCAATGCTGCTGCGATCGCCGCGCCTGCCGCGAGCGACGCCTCCCGGCTCACATCGAGGTGAAAGACGGCGCGCAACCGCGTGCCGGACCAGGCGGAGATCGCCACGCCGGCGCTCTTCGCACGCGTGACGACGAGGTCAGCGTGCTGGCCCGGCGCGAGATCGATCATGACGATGTTCGTATCTGGCGCTACCACGCGGGCACCACCATGACCATCGACCAGTGTTGCAAAGGCGCTCGCGTTCCGGTGGTCATCCGCGAGCCGCGACAGGTGTTGCTGCACCCCGTGCAACGCGCCGGCGGCGATGATCCCGGATTGTCGCATTCCGCCACCAAGTCGCTTCCGCACCTCCCACGCCGCGTGCATGACCGACGCATCGCCGGCCAGCGCCGCCCCGACCGGCGCGCCAAGGCCTTTGGAGAAGCTGACCATCACGGTGTCCGCCGTGGCCGCGAAGTCGCGCAGCGGTGTACCGGTCGCGATGTGCGCATTCCAGAGACGCGCACCGTCGAGATGAACCCTGAGGCCGGCCTCGCGCCCGACATCGGCCACCGCCTGCAGCTCGGCGATGCGTGTCACAGCGCCGCCGGCGCCGTTGTGGGTGTTCTCCAGACAGAGCAAGGTCGCGCGCGGCGCAAAGCGCGACGGCTCGCGCAGCCCGCGTCGCAGATCGTCGGCACGAATGGTGAGCCCGACGGGAGTCACCGGTCGCAGCTGCACGCCGCGCAAGACCGCCGCCCCCGCCCCTTCCCAGTCGTACATGTGCGCCCGCGCATCACACAACGCCTCCGTTCCCGGCTCAGCGTGCAGCCAGATTGCGGCCTGATTCGCCATTGTGCCGGTCGGAAAAAAGAGCGCCGCCTCCTTGCCCAGCAGCTGCGCCGTCACGGCCTCCAACGCACGCACCGTCGGGTCGCCGTCCAGCACATCGTCTCCCACATCGGCGTTCGCCATCGCCTCACGCATCGCGGCGGTCGGCCGCGTGACGGTGTCGCTTCTCAAATCGATCATACGGTGCTTTGAGCGGAATGGCGGCGCAGTTCGAGCACCTGTGCCACTTCGGCGCCGATGATGAAGATCAGCGAGGCGTAGTACGTCCAGAGCGTCACCACCACGACCGTGGCAATCGTGCCCGTGTAGAGTGAGCTCGGCGAAAACGCACTCACGTATCGACCAAAGCCGATACGCGCCAGTTCGAAGAGCAGGCTGGTGACGATCGAACCGATCCACGCGGTGCGCGACGGGATCGGACGATTGGGCACCAGTCGGTAGGCGGCGAAACACATCAACAACACGAGCGCGAACGCAATCAGGCGTCCGAACGCGTACTCCAACGGACCCATGAAGCTTTCGCGCACACCGAACTGCTGCAGCACCGCAGCGCCGCGTGTCGTGGCCGCCAGCAGGTAGGCGCTGAGCGACGCGTAGATCGTGATCCCGATCGCCGCCAGAAATGAGCAGGTGATGTCGAACAGCTTGCCATGCAGAATGCCGCGTTCGTTCGGCACGTCGAAGGTGCGCTGAAAGACACTGCGCATGGAGCTGAAGACGCGGGTGGAGAACCAGAGGAACCCGATCGTCGAATAGAGCGTGACTGAACCGCTGACCCGCGCGATCTCGCGCAGGGTCTTTCGCACATGGTCGCCCTCGTTCCAGTTCTGCGACGGCAGCAAGCGGTCCAGGAAGTCCATGGCCACGCTGGCGGCGTTGTCCGGCGTGGTGCCGACAAACAGAATCGATATCGACGCCAGCAAAAGCACGAAGGGCACCACGGCGAGGAGCAGATTGAACGAGACGCCCGACGCGAGGAACATGACGTCATCGTCGCCGAGGCTCTTCCACACCTGTCCCGCGAACTCACGCACGATCTGCATCGGCGTGCGCGGCGTGAGCGGCGTCATGGCAGCGGACGCCACCGGCGTTCCTGAACGTCGCGGGGTCGGGCCGGCCTTGCGCCGCGACTTCGGCGTGCTTGCGCTCACGTGGCGGGGAGGGTGACAGAGACGGGAGACATCGCCGAAAGTGCGGTTCGAGGGGAGTGGCGCGCCGTCACGGCGGAGCGATTGTCAGATGCATGCTGCGTAAGTTAAAGCCAACGGTTCGTACCGACGACTCGCATCATCTCCACTCCAGTCTGCGCTCATGCTCGCATTCGCCGGTCATTGCCGTATCCCGGCCGCTATCGAGCCGCAGCCGGCCCTCGAAATGCGTGCCGAGGCGTCCTCCTGGCTCTCCCCGTGACCTTCGGCCTTGGCCTGACGGCCGCGCTCTTCATCGTGGCGGGGGCCCTGCACTTCGTGGTCCCCCGATTCTACCTCGCGATCATGCCCGCGTATCTGCCGAGCCCGCTGGCACTGGTGTATCTCAGCGGTGCCATCGAGGTGCTCGGCGGCGTGGGGCTGCTGTTTGGCGTCACACGCACCGCTGCGGCCGTTGGGCTCATACTGCTGCTGGTGGCCGTGTTCCCCGCCAATGTCGAGATGTTACGGCAGGCGCAGATGAAAGGTGCCAGCACTCTCTTCATTGTGGGGTGCTGGCTGCGGCTTCCGCTTCAGGCACTGATGGTCTGGTGGGTGTGGCGTGTGGCGCACACCTCACACGATCTTTCGCGATAGCGCCAACCCTCCCTCACAACCACCAGCGCCATGCTCGTTGCCGCTCTCCTCGCCGTCGTCTCCAGCTGCCAGTCACCTGGGTCGGCACCGCACTCGCGTTCCCCTGTGGTCGTTGCCGCGACCGACAGCACACTGCAGGCGATCTTTGCGCGCGGCATCACCTTCGCGGAATTCGTCGACAAGGCGGTGGCGCGTCGTGAGGGGTGGCTTCGGCTCCAGCGTGATGCGACGATCTCGCCAGCGCTTCTCGCGCGGGCACGGAGGGTTGGTGGCAGCTGGCAGCTGCTGGTAATCGCGGTGGATGCCTGCGGTGACTCGATGAACTCGGTGCCGTATGCGGCGCGTCTGGCAGCCTTGGTACCAGGGCTCACGATGCATGTGGTGTTGCCGGAAGAGGGTCGCGCCGTGCAGGCCGTGCACCGATCGCTCGACGGTCGGACGGCAACCCCGACCTTCGTGTTGCTTGACTCCGCCGGGCGCGACGTGGGCTGTGTGGTGGAGTTGCCGGCGCCCCTGCGCCAGTGGACGAACGCGGCACGTGGCGCCGTGAGCGACGATTCCCTGCACGCGTATCGCCATGCTTTTTATGCGCGAGACCGCGGCGCGAGCATCAGTACGGAGCTCGTGGAGTTGCTGGAGTCGGCGCGCGCCGGCGCGCCAAAGTGTGATCGCGCCTAGAAACAGGTTCGTCGGTTCCGCACCGCGCGGACCATCTCTCTTGAGCGAGGCTGCAATGACTCCGACTGACGCAGAAATCATCATCACGATCGCAGCCAGGGCGGCGGTGGCAGACGGGAAGCGCGACGCCGAGGAGCTGGCGCAGATCACCACCGCGGCGACTCGCCTCGGCCTGATGAACGCGGCGGCGGTGGTGGCCCAGGCGACGACGGGCGATGAGAGTGTGCGTGCGCTGTTTGCAGCGCTGTCGAGTGATGAGGCGCGTCGAGCGGCGTATGAGATCGCGAGCGCGATCTGTAACGCTGACGGAGTTGTCGATGCGAACGAGACCGCATTTCTGCAACAGCTCTCGAGTGACGTGAGCGCGGCTGGCGCGACGGCCGAGATGACGGCGATCGTGACGGTCGCTGCCCTGACCAGTGCGGTGGTTCCGGCGCAAAGGAATGTGGCCGGGTCGCCAGGTGGCGGTGGCGGGTCCGATGCCGGCGCGGTGCCTGCCGTGGGTGATCTCGATGCGCACATTCTGGATCAGGCGATACTGACGGCGGCGCTCGAGGTGCTGCCGGAGCGGCTGTCCAACATCGGGATTCTGCCGCTGCAGCTGCGCCTCGTATACAGCGTTGGTCAACGACACGGTCAACAGCTCGACGCCGCGCAGGTGAAGGATCTTGCGGCGACGCTCGGCATCGGTGCAGCAGCGCAGTTCATGGAGGGCATCGTGCGGAAGGCGTTCGGTGGCCTGGCTGGCAGCATCCTCGGCGGTGCGCTCGGCAGCGTTGGTGGGATTGCTGCCGGCGCTGCCGTGACCTTTGCTTCCACCTACGCGCTCGGGCATGCATCGGCGCAGTACTACGCGCAGGGGCGACGCCTGAGCAGCGCCGACATGAAGGCGCTGTTCATCCGCTTTCGGGCGGAGGCGGAGACGCTGTTCCCCACGGTGCAGGATCGCATCCAGCAGGTTGCGCGGGGCACCAATCTGCAGTCAGTGCTGGGAACGTTGCGCGGACGGTAGCACGACCGGAGCGGCCGCAGGTGGTGGCGCAGACAGGTCTGCAGCAGTGCCACGTGCAGCGTTCCCACGTCCTCCCCGGCGACCTGATCTCTCCGATCAGGCTCATATCGTCCCCACCATTCCCCTGCAATGTTCAAGAGCCTCCGCGTTCCAGAACGTCTCTTCTCGATCGCGATGTGGGTGGTCACACTGGTCTTTGCGAGCTTTCTCACCACGCTCGGCCGTCAGGTGGTGGGCAACCTTCCCGGCGTCGAACAGACGATCTTCATCGGTCAGTTCGTAGACCGGCAGACGATGCTGTCGATCACTGCCGAACAGGGGTTGTTGGAGCGCCAGAAGACGGAGACGAACGACCGTCGCACGACGAACAGTCTGATCGTTGATTCAAGCGCGTCGACGTATCGCAGCCGCAAGGAGGCGTACGACAACTGGCGCGCCACGCGCACCGCGACCAGCGATCCCAATCAGGATCCCGACGGTATTGCGCGGACCGCCGAGCTCGAACGCCTGCTGACGCAGAAGGCGGCGGCGGAGAAGGCGGTCGAGGTGCAGGATGCGCGAAGTTTGGTGATCACGCAGAAACTGGACTCACTCCGCCGCACTGAGAGCAATCTCGAAGCGGCCGCACAGCCGATATTTCTCCGGGCGCAGTTTCAGCAGGAGATGCGCGTATTCGGCATTCGCCTCGCGCTCACATTACCGCTCCTGCTGATCGGTATCTGGCTGATCGCCAGGAAGCGCAAGAGCCAATACTGGCCGCTGGCTCGCGGCTTCGTGATTTTCGCGGCGTCGGCGTTTTTCGTCGAGCTGGTGCCCTATCTGCCAAGCTACGGCGGCTACGTCCGCAGCGTGGTAGGGATCGTGCTGACGCTGATCGCCGGCCACTACGTCATTCGCGCGATGCAGCGCTACGTGGCCAAGCGGCAACTGGTGGAGCAGCAGACCGAGACGCAGCGTCGCCAGTCACTCGGGTATGAAGATGCCCTGCGCAAGATGGGCGCCAACATGTGCCCCGGCTGTGAGCGGGCAATAGCGGGTGGGCCGAATGCATCGACGAATTTCTGCGTGCACTGCGGGATGACGCTGTTCGACAAGTGCACGAGGTGCGACACGCGCAAGAACGCCTTTTTTCAGTACTGTCCGACATGTGGCGTGACGGCGACCGGCAGCTCGGAACAGGAGCTTGAACCGGCGGCTGGGGGTTCGGTGCCTGGCGTGAGCTAGGTGCCGCTCCCAGCATCGTGATCGGCAGCGCGGCGCACCTCGTCGCTCCGCTGTTCTGCCAGGCGCCGCTCGAGATCGTCACGGGCAGCCTTCGCCGCTTCACGACCCGCATCCACCGCACGCGACACCTGCACCTTCTTCAGGTCCAGTGACGACTTCGCAGAGTCGATGCGAGTCTCGAGATCGGCCTTCGCCTGCGCGAGCGCATCGGAAACCTTTTCGCCGGCACGCTTGGTGGCTTCACCCGCTTTCTTCGCATTGCGGCGAATCGTCCGGCGCGTCTCTGCCCCCGTCTGCGGCGCGAACACCAGCGCGAGCCCTGCACCGATGGCAGCGCCGAGTAGAAATGCGGCGATCCCCGACGATGAATCACTCTCGTCCACGATGATCAGCCGATCATCGTCGTCCCAGTCGCGGCGCGACATACGTGTGTGTGCGTGAAGAGGAGGTGAACAGGTGGCGCGGCGGACCTCAGCGTCCGGGAGCCGATTTGCCTTACTCTGAACGTACGAGGCGAACCGCGCTGCGGTCACTCCCCTCCACGCCCTCAACAGCGGCGTCTCCTGACGGATTGGGCAGGGTCAGCAGCGCCTGCAGCTCATCGCGAAGTTGCGAGTCCGTCAAGCCGAGCATCGCGGCGGCCCGTGGCACATCGCCACCGAGCTGTGCAAAGGTGCGCAGGGCCAGCTGCCGGCGGGCGTCCGCCACCGATGATCCAACGGAGAGCGTCACTGGACCGAGGCTCTCGGCCGTCCCACGCAGGTGGCGGGGCAGCAGATCGCTCGCGCTGACCTCGGTGGTACGCGAGAGGATGACTGCGCGTTCGATGGCGTTCTTCAGTTCGCGCACATTGCCGGGCCATGGATACATCGCCATCCACTCGCGGGCGCCGTCGCCGAAACCGGTGAGCCGCTTGCTGTTCTGCTTTGAGTACCGCTGGAGAAAGGCTTCTGCCAGAATCAGAATGTCGGCGCCCCGCTCGCGCAACGGCGGAAGCACAAACTCCACGACCGCGAGGCGGTAGTACAGATCTTCGCGCAGCTCGTTGGACGCGATGGCCTTCTGCACATCCTTGTTGGTCGCGGCCACGATCCGGATGTCCACCGGAATCTCTTTCTTCCCGCCGAGGCGACGGATGGTGCGCGTCTCGATCGCACGCAGCAGCTTTACCTGAATGTCGGGTGCCATCTCCGCCAGCTCATCCAGAAAGAGCGTGCCGCCGCTGGCGTTTTCAAACGCGCCGGTCTTTTCGTTCACCGATCCGGTAAACGCGCCCTTCTCGTGGCCAAAGAGCTCATTCTCGAGGATCTCCTTGGGCAGGGCGGCGCAGTTGAGTGCGTAGAACGGACCCTTGGCTCGATCGCTCTTCTGGTGCACGGCGCGCGCCACCAGCTCCTTGCCGGTCCCGCTTTCACCCAGCACCAGCACGCTGGCGTTGGTGGGCGCCACCGCTTCGATCAGGCCGTAGACTTCGCGCATCGGCTCGGATTGCCCGATCAGCTCACCGAAGCTGGTGAGCCCTTCGAGTCGCGACGACAGTTCGCGATTCTTCCGGCGCGTGGCCTCCTTTTCGATCGCCTTCGGGATCAGCGCCTTGAGCCGGGTGAGCTTCTGCTTGGTGAGCGGCTTCTCGATGTAGTCGTAGGCGCCGAACCGCATCGCTTCCACCGCGGTGTCCACAGAGGCTTCGCCGGTGATGATGATGCACTCCACCAGCAGCTCTCGTGTACGAATGGCCTCGAGGAGCGCCATCCCGTCGAGCCCCGGCATCTTCAGATCGGTGAGGACCAGCGCGATGTCATCCTGCTCCAGACGCGCCAGCGCAGCGCTGCCGTCGCTGACCACCACCACGTTGTAGCCATCGGCAGAGAGCACCGCCTCGAGAGGGGTCGTGACAGCGGGCTCGTCATCGGCGATCAGGATCGTTGCGGTAGCCATGGCGTTGGTCATGAGTTCAGACAATCGGTGGAAACTGGAGACGGATACCATCCGCCGTCGGGTAGATCCGGCCGCCGACACTTTGGAACTGCACAACCCATTCCAGCGCGTCGTCCACCACCAGCGAATCGCCGGAGGCAACTCGCAGTGTCGATCCCGCCGGGTCGGTATACACCTCGAAGGTCGGCGCAGACGGGTTGCCGAGGGCGAGCACCAGGACCTCGAGCGCGACGGCGCGGGTGAGCAGTGGGTCGAGTCCAACCGCCGCCACCGTGGGGGTGGAGAGCGTGATGGCGCGGAGTGGCACCAGCGCCACCGCTTCGCCAACGATGACGGCCAGGTCCGAGGAGGCTCTGCCACGCGCGAAGGAGATCAGCGCGTTCGTCATGTTCGCGAGGCGCTCGATGTGATCCGATGCCGCACTCGCGTGCCCCTGGATCGCGCTCACATCGAGCAGCGGTGCGTTGGCGCGAGCCGCAATGGCTTCCACCTGCATCGACACCACCCCGAGCGAGTTTCGGAGGTCGTGCGCAAGGGTGGCGATCGTGTGCGCGACAGCCGAGTCCAGCAGCGTGCGTGACGCCTGGGACGACGCAGCGGCCGCATCCTCGGAAGAGAGTGCGACCGCTGACGTCGCCGGTGTCGGCAAATCAGTCACTCAAATCTGCATCGTCAGGCGCCGCCACCACACCCGGCGCACCGAACACCTTGTGCAGGCGTGGTGCCTTCACGAACTCCGTCACCGCTGCCTTCGTCCCGTTCACCTGCAGCTGCGAGAACAAAAAGGTGAACTTCTCATCGTAGGCGGCCGCGAGCTTCGCCTTCGCGTCGGCGGGGAGATTCCACATCCGCTTCTTGAACGGTCCGATGGCCTTCTTGCGCGTCTTGTAGAAGAACTGCTCGTCGGTATCGGTGGCCTTGCGTTCATCCTTGGCGTTGACCAGCAGCCAGCCGTAGATCTCTGCACGAAGTTCAGCCGGCATGTAGTCGAACATCATGTTCTGGAAATTCGTCGCGAGGTGAATCTCCGCCGTCTCGGTGGTCGGGAACGAATTGAACTTGCTGTCGGGCAGGGTGCTTGCGCCGTGTTGCACGGCGCCGGACATGCCGTAGTCACGGCGCGCAATTTCACCGAGCACTCGCAACGTCTCGAGATCCAGTGCGACGTCGGCGATGCTGCCGTCGGCGAGTACGGTGCCACCGTGGCTGGTGCCACTCTGGACGCTGATCTTGGACAGGCCGGCCATCCCGGGTGCCTGCGCCTCGAGGGTGCGCTCGAAACCCTGCATGAAAGCGTGCAGCTCATCGGCCGTGGAGTTTTCCGTACCCACTTCACCGATCTCCCCGCCGAGCGAGATGGTGACGCCGGCAGGTTCTGCGGCGCGCACGAACCGGCAGATCTCGACCGCGGTGTTGTAGTTGGGCGCCTGCTGTTCGTCGAGCGTCGGCCTGGACAGATCGACCAGCGTCGAGGTGTCGACATCGATGTTGTAGAAACCGGCGGCGACGGCTTCCGTCACCAGCTGCTTGACCGAATCGACTTCGAGGACGGGGTTCACGGCGAACTTCTTGTGGTTCACCTGAAAGTGATCGCCCTGCACAAACAGCGGGCCGCGGAACCCTTCGCGCAGCGCCGCCGCGATGATCACGGCGACGTATTCGGCGGGACGCTGATCGGTGTACGCAATCTCGGAGCGCGCAATCTCGAGAATGAATGCGCCGGCGTCGAGCGCGTTGGCGGTGCGAAAGATGGCGCGCATCGTGTCGTACGACGCGGCGCGAATGTTCATCGCCGGTACGGTGTAGCCACCGGTCTTCCCCGCGCCGCGGGCGATGTACAGGTCGTGAATCGACGCTGGCCGCACGCCGACGTGCTGCCCCACTTCCCACAGCAACCAGCGAGCATGCTCCCGCTCCTCATCGCTCCCGAACACCGCGGCGGCAACCACGGCATCCATGCGGTCGGTGGCAAGCAATTCGGGGTGCGTCACGGTCACGGTTGACCCTGCGATGGTCACGCAGTCGGCGAGCAGTGCCGACGAGATGGCGGGGGCAGACATCAAAACCTCAGAGGGGTGAGAGTGAAGGACTGTGAGTCTCGCGCAGAAAGCTCCCTACCGCCCACGAAGGGCACAAGTGAGCCAGCCGATCGCCGACCGCGATCAGACGACACAGGCGGGGTTGGGTTGGGCGAGGGCGTTGAAACGGTCGCGCGCGACCTCAAAGCCGGGGCGTCCGAAGATCCCGTACGTGAACTGCTTGCCCAACTCCACGCCGGGCTGATCGTAGGCGTCGATCCCGTAGAGCGCCCCGGCGAAGGCGGTCGCAAACTCGAACAGCATGATCAGTTCGCCCACGTGGTGGGCATCGATCTGCGGAATCTGCAACACGCCGTTGGGTCGACCGCTGCTGGCCAGCGCACCGGCCGTCGCGCGGCGCTCGGCGTCCAGCAGCGCGCCGATGGTGTTGCCACCGAGATAGGCCAGATCGGGGAAGGTGCGGTGCAGCGACGGGATGGTGATATCGTGCCCGAGCGCGTCAACCGAGATGAACGTGACCGTCTTGTCGTGCGGCCCTTCCATGAAGTTCTGTACCTGCGCGTGCTGATCCGTCGCGCCGAGCGCCGGCAGCGGGGTTGGCCCAACGTGCCTCCCGTCGGGACGCACCTTGCCCAGACTTTCGGCCCAGAGTTGCACGAACCAGTTTGCGACATCGCGCAGCGCATCGGCGTACGGCATCAGCACGTGGATGCTGCGGCCATTGGTCTGATCGTGAAGCTGCTGCAAAACGGCGAACACCCCGGCGGGGTTGTCGGCGAGCGTCGTGGTGCCGCATCGATCACGCATCGCGGCGGCGCCACCGCAGAGCGCATCGATGTCGATGCCGATGAACGCCGCCGGCGCCAGCCCCACGGGCGAGAGGACGCTGAAACGTCCGCCGACGTTTGACGGAATGTCGTACGTCGTGATGCCGTCCGTTCCGGCGATCGCACGCAAGACGCCCTTCTCGGGATCGGTGATGAAGCGCAGCACGCGCTGCGCCCAGCCGGAGCCGAGCGCATCGAGCTTCTCGCGGACGACGAGATACTGCGACATGGTCTCGGCGGTGCCGCCAGACTTCGAGACGACGAGCACGCGGCTTCGCTTCAGATCCACCCGATCGAAGAGCGCGCCCATGGTGACCGGGTCCACGTTATCCATCACGTGCAGCCGCGGCCAGCCACCTCGCGCCGCAACGCTCAGCTCATTCCAGCGCGGCGGGCAGAGAGCGCTGCGCAGCATGTTCGGGCCCAGCGCCGAACCACCGATGCCGAACAGCACGACATCGTCGATCTCGTCGCGCGATGCGAGTGCATCAGCACGAAGCGCCGCACGCACGGCCGCGTTGTCGGGGAGTGATGGAAAGCCAAGCGTGCCCGCGGCGCGACGGGCGCTGACATCGGCGGAGGCCTGCAGGAACGCTGCGTTCGCCGTCGCAATCGTATCGGCAGGAAGCCCGCCGGGGCAGGCAGGGGCGAGGAGATTCGTGAAATCGAAACGGACTGCCATGAGAGTCGGGAATCGAGAAGGGTCGAATCGGCGCGGCGCGATGCCGCGAGCGCGGCACCGGAGCATCGAGCGTGCTACTCCACGCGCACGGTGAGTCCATCGAACGCCGGCTGAATCCCCGGCGGCAGCTCGGCTTCGAGATCGGCGTGGAAGTTTTCGTGCGTGAGATGGGTTAAATAGGTACGTTCTGCACCTATTTTGCGCGCCACGGCGACCGCTTCAGGGAGACTGAGATGCGTGGGGTGCACGGTACGAAACAGCGCATTCAGCACCAGCACCTTGACGCCGCGTAACACCTCGAGCGCATCTGGCGGAATGGATTTCGCGTCGGTCACGTAACCAAGTGATCCGATGCGGTAGGCGGTGACATCGAATCGGCCGTGGGGCACGGTGAAGGGGTGCACCGAGACGTCACCGATGGTGAGCGGCACGCCGGGTTCGATCACAATCGTGTGTCCCTCGGGCTTCGCCGTGCCGGGCATCGGCCGCATCGCCTCGTCAAAGACGTAGCGAAACTTCGCGTGCAGGCTCGCCATCGTCTCGGCCGAGCCGTACATCGGCAGCGGGCCGTCGCGCCGCACGGAGATGGCGCGAATGTCGTCCATCCCGTGCGTGTGATCGGCGTGATCGTGCGTGAACAGCACGGCGTCCACACGATCGATACGATTGGCGATGAGCTGCACGCGCAACTCGGGCGGGGTATCGAGGAGCAGGCGCGTACCACCGGCCGACTCCACCACGGCCCCGACTCGCGTCCGCTTGTCGCGCGGGTCCGGGGACCGACAGACAGCGCAATTACATCCAACCTGCGGCACACCGAAGCTGGTACCGGTGCCGAGGAAGGTGAGCCTCACACCGTCTCCACACGCAGGAAGTTGGTGGTGCCAGGCGTGTCGAACGGCACCCCTGCGGTGACGACGATGTGATCGCCCGGGTCCGCGAGATTCATGCGCCGCACGGCCGCCAGCCCTTCCAGAATCAGGTCGTCGTAGTTGTCGTGCCGCGGCACCAGTTCAGGGACGACACCCCACACCAGCGCGAGCTGACGATACGTCTTTTTCAGGTCGGTACAGGCCACGCAGGTCACCGCCGGTCGCATGCTGGACACGACGCGGGCGGTCGATCCGCTCTTGGTGAAGCAGACGATCGCCGGTGCGCGCAGCATCTTGACCGCCGCCGCCACCGCCGACGCAATCGCCTCTGCCACTTCGTGCTTGTGGTCAGGCATGCGCCTGTGATCCTTGTTGGCCAGATCCAATTTCGAGCGCTGCTCGATCTCGACGATGATCCGCTGCATCGCTTCCACCGCGAGCCGCGGATAGGCGCCGGCAGCGGTTTCGGCCGAGAGCATCACGGCGTCGGTGCCATCGAGGATGGCGTTCGCCACGTCCGACGCTTCGGCGCGCGTCGGACGTGGCGCGGTGATCATCGACTCCAGCATCTGGGTGGCGGTGATCACCGGACGTCCCATGCGATTACACAGGGCGATGATCTGCTTCTGGGCAACGGGGACTCGCTCGAACGGCAGCTCCACGCCGAGGTCACCGCGCGCGACCATGATGGCATCAGACGCCGCAACGATCGACTCGATGTTGTTCAGCGCGACATCCTTCTCGACCTTGGCAATGATCATCATGCTGCTCGGCACGAGGCCGCGCAGTTGCCAGAGATCTTCGGCCCGGCGCACGAAGCTGAGCGCGATGTAGTCGAGGTCCTGCTCGACGGCGAAGGCGACGTCGGCGCGATCCTTCTCGGTGATCGACGGCGCCGAGACCGCGATGCCGGGGAGGTTGATCCCCTTGTTGCTCTTCAACTCGCCGCCGAACACCACCTCACAGCGCACCCGCTTTGCCATCACCTGCAGAACCCGGAGCTCGAGGAGCCCGTCGTTGATCAGGATGCGGCCACCGGTCGCCACGTCCTGCGCGAGCATGGTGTAGGTCACCGGAATGTCGCCCAGCTCCTCTTCCCCTTCGTGCGCCAGCACGACTTCGCTACCGGGCACCAGCTGCATCGGCTCCGCGAGCATCCCGATCCGAATGCGGGGTCCCTGCAGGTCACCGAGAATCGCGACCGGCTTCCCCTGCTCTTCGGCAAGCTCCCGGACGAGGGCGATCGTCGAGGCGTGCTGCTCGTGCGTGCCGTGGGAGAAGTTGATGCGGGCGACGTTCAGCCCCGCCTCGATCAGGCTCCCGATGCTCTCACGAGTGGCGGAGGCAGGGCCGAGGGTGCAGACGATCTTCGTTTTCGGGGCTATGACGGACACGGGATCGGCGACGAGTGGAGGTGGCACCGGCGGGGGCCGGACCGCGCGGGCACACCCGACGCGCTGACGCATCGGTACCCGAGCCCGAAGTTAGCAGCACTAACCGCTCAATGCGCCGAAACTGGAGCAGGAGGAGCGGGATTCGCGCGGATTCCGGCACCGAGTCGTGCGGCCGTTCCAGCCAGCAGCACCGGCAGGGCGACGATCGCCGCTGCCAAACCGCCATAGGGCAGCTTCATGCTGGCCGCCAATTCGTGCATGAAGCTGCCGAGGTTGCCGTAAATGGCCGTCCAAGCGAGCAGCAGCCCCCAGGCGGCAAGCGCTGCGCCAGCGACAGTCGGCACCAGCAGCGTTCGCCGCGCGCCCACCAGCCCAAGCACGAGCCCGACCACCGGGAGCGCCCACCAACCGACCACGAATTCAGCAGCGACAAACAGCACCAGCGCGACGAGTGCAAACATGGATCAGAATCCTGAACGGTGAGAGCGGTGGGCGCGAACGACGTGGCGAGAGGGGCTTCGGAGCAGACGTCGAGCGGTCAGGGACGCAGCTCGAGCGTGGAGAGCACGCTCGCCTTGGGGAATGCCGTTTCGGAGGCCGGCACCACCAGCGAGTCGAGCCGGCCGGTGCGCCAGGTTTCGAGGCGGTCGTCGTAGCGACGGCTGGCCGGGTTACCACTCTGCCCGCCGGGATAGATCGCCCATGCGGTGCGACGATCCCTGGTGAGCTCCACGACCATCCGCCAGCTCGCACCGTGGCTGCCGCCCGCACCGGAGGCCGGCGCGATGGTACCGTAGCCGGAGGTGACCGCCAGGTGATTGCGGGAGAAGCCCGCCAGATTCACCAGGTGATGCACGTTGATGCCACCGGTGCGACTCCACTCCCATTGCGGGCCCATTGGTCCAACGGTGGTGGTGAGGGAATCGAGCGCACCTTGCAAGGCGCTGACCAGCAGTCCATCGCGCGTTTCGACGGTGCCTGCGGTTCGGCGGTCGTCCCACCAGATGCTCGAGGAATCGCGCAGCAGCGCGAGGAACGACACGCTGGACGGCACGGCCACCGGCGGTTGCCTGCCATCGGGACTCAACTCGTCCCAGGTGCCGCGAACGGCACGCTTCATCGCGGCCTCAAAGAGCACCGGCGCCTGGGCGTTCAGGGTGTACCGATAGTCCCAGTCACGGAGCAGCTTCGCCGCCGCGCCGAGGGCCGCATTACCGCTCCGTTCGGCCGCGTGCACGAAGTACGGCGCGATCATGCGCGCGCGAACGTTGAGCGGATCCATGTGCATCTGACGCATGCGATCGGGAGTCACCTTGTCATCGGCGCGCAGCAGTTCGTTGATGCGCAATGCACGCCACGGATCGGGCCAGTTGCCACCGACGTAGCGCGACACCGCAGCGGGATCGAACGGCTGCTGATTGGCGCTCACGATGTAACCCTGCGCCGGATTGGTCGCCTGCGGCATCTCGGGGATCGGGAGCAGTCCAACCCAATCGGTGGCGCGCGTGCGACCGTCGCGCACGTACGAGCCATCCTCACCGTTCGGGCGCACGGGATAGTTGCCGTATGAGCGGATCGCGATCGTCCCCGCCCGATCGGCGACCAGCATGTTCTGCGTCGGCGCCTTGTAGGGGAGCATCGCCGTCTGCCACTGCTGCACGCTGGCCGCGCGCGTGGCCGCGACAAAGCCATCCAGTTCATTGGACGGATCGTGCGCCGTCCAGCGAAAGCTCAGAAACCGGCCGTTCTCGCGCAGCGTGGGACCGCGATGCGTATGGAAGACCGTGTCAGTCGCGATCGTTCTGCCAGCGGCGTTGCGAAACGTTTCGATGCGCGGGGTGAGCTTCTGCCAGGCGCCATCGAGCCGGTACGACGTCGGTGCGGCCGGGTTGTCCACTTCCTCCAGGAAGTAGTCGGCGACATCGCCACCGGTGTTCGTGAACGTCCACGCGACGTTCTGGTTGAACCCGATCACGATCGTCGGAGCACCGGGAAAGGTGACGCCGTAGACGTCCAGCGAATCCTTCACGACCAGATGTGCCTCGTACCAGATGGACGGCAGTGACAGATCGAGATGCGGGTCGCCGGAAAGCAGCGCCCCGCCGCTGGCAGTGCGCTTCGGCGCAATCGCCCAGTTGTTGCTCCCGAGAGCATCGCCGGTGCGCTCAGCCCCCGGCATCGCGAGCGCGGTGTGCTCGAGCACTGATGCGGCCCTGGCCGGCACCAGCATGGCGGTATCGGGCGCCCCGGGGTTGGGCAGCGCCGCCCACTCCTCGCGCGGCCCGGTCCGGCCATCGACCGGCTGAATGGGTTCCTGAATGGGACTGTTTCGCGGAAAGAGTGCCGACGCGGCGGCGCGGCCCACGAGGGCCGCAGCGCGGGTGCGGCGAAGGTCTTCGGGGTCATAGGCGAGCGTGAGCGCCATCTGCATGAACAGATACACCGAATACTTCGGCTGCCACGTCGCCATTGGCGTCGTGCCGAGCAGCTTGTACTCGACCGGTGTGGTGGCGGGGGTCATCGTGGTGCGATAGGCATTCACGCCGTCAGCGAACGCCACCATCGCGCGACGACCTTCGCTGGCAGTGTCGAGCGCGGCCCACTTCTTATCGGCGGCCCACGCCAGTCCAAGCCGACGCGATTCCTTGTCGAGCGGCAGCGCACGCGCGCCAGCCAGCTCGGTCAGCGTCCCGGATGCGGCGCGGTACGTGAGCTCCATCTGGAAAAAACGGTCGCGCGCCACGGCATACCCGAGCGCGCGATAGGCATCACGGGTGTTCTCCGCGTACACGTGCGGCACACCGCGCTTGTCGAACAGCACACGCGTGGCGCCGACGAGGCCTGGGATCTGCTCCTGTTCGGAGAGCGGCAGATCACCGTTACGCACGCTGGCCGGCGCACCCTGCACCGGATCGAGCAGCGGACCAAGCGGCGGAATTCCCTTGCTGCTCACACCGCGTGCGCAGACAAACAGCGTCGCAGACAGCACAACGCCGCTGCCGATGGTCCCAGCCAATGATCGTGCCATAGACATATCCGGAGGTGAATGCGCGTGAGGCTGTCCGCACTGCGCAGACAGCCCCATCGGTGGAGTGTAACCGGGACAACGGCCTTTGAACTAGACCGCTGCCACTGGATCGCGGCCGAGCGCGCGGAGCTTCGTTTCGAGT
>Ga0209490_10000052_pt1 | contig 129070 bp, 89 predicted proteins | sample MAT06_FD_187209 | JGI IMG/M metagenome (GOLD analysis project Ga0209490, IMG submission 187209) | Freshwater microbial communities from Lake Fryxell liftoff mats and glacier meltwater in Antarctica - MAT-06 (SPAdes) (version 2) | ecosystem: Environmental > Aquatic > Freshwater > Ice > Liftoff...
GTGCCGTTTTTCATGATGTCTTCTGAGCCACAGTTGGGACAACGTAGGAAGGGAGGAATACTTGACATGGTGGATCATAATGGCAGCCATTAACTATTTTATCTGTCCTTTACGAAAAAGCACTACCCTTTTTCCTTTATCAGTAGTGAGGAATCTAAGTCAATGAATTCCAGCCCAAAGACCCTTCCAGGATCAAAGGTAATAAATACACCAGGCAGAGCATTATTACTACCTGGAGCTGGAGATCCCATAAACACAAGATGAGTGGATGTTTCTGAGTTAGAGATAAATACTGAGTTTCCTTTATAAGATAAATTCAGGACTTCTATAGTAATAAGGCTGGGTGGCTCTAAACTAAATTGAAAGATAGTTTTTTTATCAGACTTCACAGTTATTCTGTTTTTAACTGTGAAGATGTCATGATTAGTAATCAGACCTTGCCATTCATTATCAATAATACGTCCTATTTCTTCTCCCTGCTCGTTGTAGAATGATCCAGACAAGTAAATTTGCTTTCTCCCATTTTCAAAAGTTCTTATTTTGGACTCTATAACTGGTTTCCCAGCTATCCTTAAAGGAATATCACAATCAACAAAAATAGTTTCGCCAATTTTTACATCTGGAATCTTTTCTGTGAAATCCAAATATACATTTGAGTAGCCTTTCTCCAAAGTCTTTGGAGCTTTTTTTGCTTTCCAAACTGTTTCTTTTGAAAGTAAGCCTCGAGTAACTTTACTATGACATCCACCACACAGAAGTGTCATCCTATCAGAGTCATGTTTATCAGCCTCAACCCATGTTGGCTCAATATGTTCATACTCGAAAGGTATGGCACCGCATACAACACACCCAAAGCCAGCCTCCTGACGAATTTTCTTTGCTATATGCCTAGGTATTGTTCTAGATAAACCAAATTGGTTCTTTTGAGACATAGACTATTTTCGATTTATAGAAAACAAAGAAAAACCCTGAACTAATTAGGACTGCCTAGCTATTAGTAGGCGGAAAGTTCCCGCCTAAGATCCCGCAGTGGGTGGATAGGCACAACGATTCAGCATAACGCCCCAAAGTTTAGTGATTAGGTAGAATCTTTCGGTATCATACCCTCCTGGAGGTGGATAGGCAGAATCTTTCCATATCTTTCCATATCTTTCCTAGATTGTATGCCAGCGAGAAGTGGCTTGCATAGGCAAAAGATCGTGTACGGGGCGATCGCGCTGTGCGGTGAAACCTCTTTGTTACTGTTAGACATCGGATGTGTACAGTGCACCTAACTTGAAGGAGCCTACTTGAGAAAGTCAATAAACCGTTTAATCTAGATCAGAGCACTTTAGGCAAGACGTTGTAAGCCATCTGCTATGGCACTGACGATCGCATGAGGAAACGACACGATGGCGCTTAAACTTTACGATTTAGCGGGAGCAGAAGACGATCGCCGCTTTAGTCCCCCTTGCTGGCAAGTCAAAATGGCGCTCAAGCACAAAGGACTGGAGGTCGAAACCATTCCCTGGCGGTTTACCGAGAAAGACGCGATCGCCTTTTCGGGTCAGGGGCGAGTACCTGTTTTGATGGATGGTGATACGACAGTGACAGATAGTTGGGAAATTGTACGCTATCTGGAAACAACCTATGCCGATCACCCCAGTTTATTTAGTGGCACGCTGGGCGAGTCAGGCGCGTTATTCATCAAGTTCTGGTGCCTTCAAGCCATCAATCCACTCATCTTTAAAGTCATCCTTCCAGACTTATTGCAGCATTTACATGAGAAGGATAAAGCGTACTTTCGTGAGAGCCGGGAGCGGCTGATGGGTATGACGTTAGAGGAAGCGGCTGCACCGCATGATGCCACTATCACTGCACTGCAAACTGCGCTAACGCCACTGAGACAAGTGCTGGCACGTCAGCCTTACCTCAGTGGTGAGCAGCCTTATTTTGCCGATTATGTGGTGTTGGCTCAATTTCAATGGGCAAGGACAGTTTGCCCCATCCAGTTGCTTGCTCAAGATGATCCTGTTTATCACTGGCGCGATCGCTTGCTGGATGCTTTTGATGGTTGTGCGCGCAGTGCCTTGGGTTATCCAGTCTAACCCCTTGCGAATCGGGATCAGTGCCGCACAAATTGCCTCAGGGCGACCAGGAATCGCTTGTTTAGCGACGAGTTGGTCTTTCTCCAAGCGGGTCACATAGCGTTCATTACTCGTGATGCCGCGCAGTCAACATTTGGCATCAGCAGTCGTTGAGTCAGTTGATCCACTCGTCACCGTCAGTCTGGATGCCTCCGGTAGCGAATCTCCCACAACCGCTGTCATACTGACAATTTGCCACGGTCCTGTGGCTCCATCGCTAAAGGTAAATAGTCGGTTGCTCATTGCTACTCATCCTGAATTTCTCTCATACAGTCAACGACCCACGGAACCGATCTGGTTCATTCACTTCCATTGATATTATGCAATGCAACCGTTTTCTATCATTCAGAGTTCAAATTAAAGCTAAAAGCTCTGGCTTGAAGACAGTGAGTTAAAGGCTATCACTAAAACTTCGATCGCAATCTGAGAAGTGACTGAGTTGAGGCTGAGAAATTTATCAGGCTAAATTTAGGGAAGATGTAGTTTCAGTCCTTTACTGTACTGTTAGGCAGAAGCGAGCTATAGCTCAGCCTGCGGTTCTGGGCATTTTCAAAAAGGATTACTCTGGAGATACCGTTTCATTTTTGGGATGCTGAAACTTCAGCATGGATGGTTTGGTATGAAAAGCCAAATTGCAGCTTAGGATCGTGGATTAAATAACCTGTAATTCTGCGTAGGATGCCGTTAGCGTAGCGTAACGCATCGACTCCAAGCTTTGATGCGTTACGGCTAGCGCTTAACACATCCTACAAAATTCGGTGTTATTGAATTCTTATCCCTGAATCGTACTGGCTTTGTCTGGTGAACGAATTTTTTGTCGAAAGATTGAAGGTCGAGTTTGTCTTGACGAATTAGTTTGCTGCCAGGTCTGCCGCTCTTGATGCGCGATCGCCAGAGTGAGTGCGGTCTTGACATGTGCTTTGTGTCAATGAGCCTCAATCAAATGCAAAAGCCTCAGGCTCCCTTAAGAGTCATCTCATTTGTAGGTTTTACGGTCAAGAAACAAACGTACTCAAGCAATCCGATTTAGCTTCAGCGTTGTAGATCAAGTGGATCCTTAAACAGGTAGCGAGTTTACAGGGGGGCGCTCTCCTCCTCTAAGCTTGCAGAGCGCGCCTCTAGCCTTTGTAACCGGTGTCGATTGAAGGAAGAGTCATTGCATGAATAGTTTCCCCGGCAAAAGCATTGAAGTTTCTCCCAAAGGCTCAACGTTGGTTGAGTTCGTTCGTTTTCGTGCCAGTCATAACACGTCTCAAACTGCATTTACGTTCCTGATTGATGGTGAGAATGAGAGCGTTAGCCTATCCTATGCAGACCTTGATCGAAAAGCGCGGGCGATCGCGGCGCAACTTCAGCAAATCTGTGCGGTTGGAGAGCGGGCGTTAATCCTTTATCTGCCTGGATTGGATTACATTACTACTTTGTTTGGGTGCTTATATGCGGGAGTGGTAGCGGTGCCTGCCTATCCACCGCGCAATGCTCGCAATTTTCCTCGTATTGCGGCGATCGCGAAAGATGCTGAAGCAGCTTTAATCCTCACGCCAGAAGCAAGTCTAGCCAAAACCCAGTCTTTTTGGAGCCAGATGGATCATGCAAAAGCCATTCACTGGCTGGCAACAGATACCATTTCACCGTCTTTAGCGACTGATTGGCAGAACATTGAAATATATCCTGACACGCTGGCAGTGTTGCAATACACCTCAGGGTCAACGTCCCTTCCCAAAGGGGTAATGCTCACCCACAGCAATTTGCTTCATAATCTATCGTTGCTTTCTACCAGTTTTCAAACGCATCCTCAGAGCCAGGGTGTCATTTGGCTACCGCCTTACCATGATATGGGGCTGATCGGTGGCATTCTGCAACCGCTTTATGCTGGGTTTCCTGTCACGCTGATGTCGCCCGTGACGTTTCTGCAACGTCCCCTGCGCTGGCTTCAGGCAATTTCTCAAGCGAAGGCGACAGTTAGCGGTGGTCCGAATTTTGCCTATGAGTTGTGCATTCGCAAAACGACTCCTGAGCAGCGATTGGAGTTAGATCTCAGCAGTTGGGAGGTTGCCTTTAACGGGGCTGAACCAATCCATGCCGCAACGCTCGATCGCTTTGCGAAAGCCTTTGCGCCTTCTGGGTTTCGTCGAGAAGCGTTCTACCCCTGTTATGGTTTGGCAGAGGCGACACTGATTGTAACAGGTGGTCAAAAGGCTGAACCACCCGTTGTAAAAGCCTTTCAGAAAGCAAATTTAACGCAGAACCAGGCGATCGCTTCGATTGGTGGAGACAGTCAGACGCTTGTGAGTTGTGGTTGCACGTTGCCAACTCAAGCGGTTGTGATTGTTGATCCTGAAACACTAACACCCTGTCAGCCGGAGCAAGTTGGAGAAATCTGGGTCACAGGAAACAGCGTGGCTCAGGGTTACTGGAAGCAACCAGAGCAAACGAAAGCGACCTTTCAGGCACGTCTCAACGATCAGGATGATGTTCATTTTTTGCGCACCGGAGATCTGGGCTTTTTACAAAAGGGCGAGTTATTTGTCACCGGGCGATTGAAAGATTTGTTAATCCTGCGGGGACGCAATTACTACCCGCAGGATATTGAATGGACGGTCGATCGCAGCCATTTATTGTTGCAAGCTGGCTGTAGTGCCGCTTTTGCGGTGGAAGTAACGAGTGAAGAACGGCTGGTCATTGTTCGAGAGATCGATCGGCACGATCGCGATCCAGTGCTTTTAGATGAAATTATCGCTGCTATCCGTCGATCAGTGGTGGAACAGCATGACTTGGAAGTGCATGGAATCATCCTGGTGAAATTGGGCAGTATTCCCAAGACCTCCAGCGGCAAGATTCAGCACTTTACCTGTCGAGAAGCGTTTCTGACGGAGCAACTCTCTATCATTCATCAGTCGATTCAATCACTCCCGGTACAGAAGCGATCGTCAGACTCCAATGAACAACCCATTTCGGTTCCAACTATATTGTCATCTGGGAAAACAAGTCGAGAGATTCAATTCTGGTTGATCGCTAGTCTTGCCAAGAAGTTAGGTGTTTCAGCCAGCGCGATCGATATCCATCAACCGCTTGCAGCCTATGGCTTGGGGTCATTGGCAGCAGTGAGTCTTGCAGGAGAATTGGAAGATTGGTTGGAGTGTCGCTTATCTCCCACCGTGATCTATGACTACCCAACGATCGCTGCCCTTGCCCAAGCACTGGCGCTTGATCATACCGCTGTAAATTCAAGTGCAAAGCAGCCAGAAGCCAATCGCGATCCCATTCAATCTGTCACTAAATCTACTGATGATATTGCCATCATCGGCATTGGCTGTCGGTTTCCTGGTGCCGATAGCCCAGAGGAGTTTTGGCAGTTAATGCAATCTGGAAGGGATGCGATTCAGAACGTTCCGCGCGATCGCTGGCGGTCTCAGCTTGAACCATTCGCATCCAACAGGGTTAGCAACGTTCAGGGCGGTTTTCTAGACCAGATTGATGGTTTCGATTCGCAGTTTTTTGGCATTGCGCCTCGTGAGGCAGACCGGATCGATCCGCAGCATCGCTTGTTGATGGAAGTGGCATGGGAAGCGTTAGAAGCGGCTGGGCAATCGATCGCTCCACTTTCTGGCGGTGGGATCTCTGGCAGTGAGACGGGTGTTTTTATGGGCATCAGCAGTCAGGATTACGCCCAGTTGCAGTCGCATACGGCTGAGGTTAGCGCTTATACCGCAACGGGCAACGCGCACAGTATGGCGGCGAATCGACTCTCTTACCTGTTGAACTTCCAGGGTCCGAGCATGGCAGTTGATACAGCCTGTTCATCCTCTTTAGTTGCTGTGCATCTGGCGTGCCAAAGTTTGCAAACCGGGGAGTGCAATTTGGCATTGGCAGGCGGAGTCAATCTAATGTTGTCACCGACGCTCACGATCGCCCTTGCTCAAGCAGGTATGTTGTCACCAGACGGACGGTGCAAAACGTTTGATGCCAGTGCCGATGGTTATGGGCGCGGCGAAGGGTGTGGTGTAGTGGTACTCAAGCCACTGAAGCGGGCGATCGAAGCAGGGGATACCATTCTCGCGGTCATTAAGGGATCAGCCGTTAACCAGGATGGTTTGAGCAATGGCTTAACGGCTCCCAATGGTTTAGCGCAACAACGAGTGATGCAAAAGGCGCTGCAAAAGGCAGGGGTCAGACCAGATGAGATTGGTTATGTGGAAGCACATGGCACGGGTACGGCTCTGGGTGATCCAATTGAGCTAAATGCCTTAAAAGCCGTGTTGATGGACGGACGATCGCCGGAGCAACGATGTGCGATCGGCTCCGTCAAAACCAACATCGGGCACCTGGAAGCGGCGGCTGGCATTGCAGGGCTGATCAAAACCGTCCTTGCCCTTCAATACAATCAGATTCCACCTCATTTACATCTAGAGCAGTTGAATCCAAAAATTTCCCTGGAAGCAACGCCATTTTCAATTCCCACTGATCTCACTGCCTGGACGGGCGATCGACGCTTGGCAGGAGTGAGTGCCTTTGGGTTTGGCGGCACGAATGCCCATGTCATTTTGACAGCAGCTCCCCCTACAGAAATTGAGCGGAAAGATTCAACCATGCCTCTTGCTCAACTGCTACCGTTGTCTGCACGCAGCCCAGTGGCGTTGCAGGCACTCGCTCTAAGCTATCGAGCGTTTCTCTTGTCTGAGACTGCCAGAAAGCTTCCTTTATCAGACATTTGCTATACCGCCAGTGTGCGTCGCAGCCATCATCCATATCGTCTGCCCGTGGTTGGTCACTCTCACACAGAAATGGTGGAACATCTGGATGCGTTTCTACAAGATGCCAACTCAAGCGAGGAACCTATTGACTCCATTCGTCAGTCTCACTCCTTAAATCAGCCCCCCGTTGTGTTTGTGTTCTCCGGACAGGGACCGCAGTGGTGGGCGATGGGAAGAGAACTGCTGGAGCGAGAACCCGTTTTTCAAGCAGCGTTGCAGCAGTGTGATGCTTTGTTCTATGACTGTGCGAGCTGGTCATTGCTCCCTGCATTGACTGCTGATGAAGCGTCATCTCGGTTACAGGAGACCGCGATCGCCCAACCCGTTTTGTTTGCCCTGCAAGTCGCGCTGGCAGCCCTCTGGCAGTCCTGGGGTGTTGTGCCAGAGGCGGTGGTGGGTCACAGTATGGGCGAAGTGGCGGCAGCGTATGTGTCGGGGGCATTGAGTTTGCCCGATGCCGTACAGGTAATTTTTCATCGCAGTCGGCTGTTACAACGGTTGACTGGAAACGGCAGGATGGTAACAGTGGATCTGCCTCTCGCTGCGGTCAAACCTTTGCTGCGAGGCTATCTCAAGCTGTCGATCGCCGCTGTCAATAGTCCCGTTGCCACGGTTTTGTCGGGAGATGCGGTTGCGTTAGAAAGCCTGGTGCAGACGCTGGAACAGCAGCACATTATCTGTCGCTTTTTGCCCGTCAACTATGCGTTCCATAGCTGGCAGGTCGAGCCGCTTCAGGATGAATTAGTTTACGCTTTGCAAGCGATGCAACCACGTCCTACTACCGTGCCGTTAGTCTCAACGGTGACCGGGCGGCGGGTGGATGGGCAAGCGCTGGATGCGTCTTACTGGAGCCGTCATCTGCGATCGCCTGTGTTGTTTCAGGCTGCAATTGAAGCACTCAGCCAAAGCGAGCCTTCATTGTTTGTTGAAATCGGTTCCCATCCCGTTCTGAGCACTGCGATCGCCCAATGTCTCCAACCGCACCAGCGAGCAGGCACGATGTTGCCCAGCTTGCGGCGGGGGCAACCAGAGCGAGCCACATTGCTGCAATCCCTCGGAGGGCTGTATCGCCAGGGATATCCCGTTGACTGGAAACGTCTGTATCCTACGGGGCATTGCGTTGCTTTACCCACCTATCCCTGGCAGCGGCAACGACATTGGTTCTCACCCATCAGCGAATCGTTGATGCCAGTGACGGCACTAAAGACAGCAGCGCCACCGGAGGTTCAGTGCAGGCAGTCGGCACCGGAAGCCACTAGCGACAAACCATCCACCAACACATTGACGCGAGATCAGTTGTGGTCGTTGCCAGTGGGCGATCGCCTGGGGATGCTGGAAGCCTACTTTCAGCAACGCGTTAGCCGTGTGTTGGGGATGGCAGCCAAACTACCGATCCACGAACCGCTCTGCAATGTGGGATTGGATTCCTTAATGGTGGTGGAACTCAAGCACGGCATTGAAACTGACCTGAATCTTAACCTGAGTATGACTGAATTTCTGCGCTGTCCGACGGTGGCTCAATTGGCAAGTCGAGTGCTGGCTCAACTAGCACCACCCTCCAGCCTGAACGTGAGTTGGGAAGAAGGGGCGCTATGACTGTTGATGCTTTGTTAGCGACATTGCGCCAGCAGCAGGTGCAGCTTTGGGTTGAGGGCGACCAGTTACGCTATCGCGCTCCCCAGGGTACTTTGACAGAGGCGTTGCGCGATGCCCTGATTCGTCAAAAGCATGAAATTATGGCGCGGTTGCAGCAAGCGCAGCGATCGCCTCAACTCACACCTGCGGCTGCACAACGCCACCAGCCCTTTCCCCTAAACGATATCCAGCAGGCGTATTGGCTGGGTCGCGGTGGAAACTTTGAAATTGGCAATGTGTCCACCCATGTCTATTTGGAGATTGACTGCCTGGATCTGGATTTACCACGACTCAATCTTGCCTGGAGAACGGTGATTGAACGCCATGCTATGCTCCGGGCGATCGTTCGTCCCAACGGTCAGCAGCAAATCCTCGAAACGGTTCCTCTCTATGAAATAGCGGTTCTGGATCTGCGTGCCGAAAGTGAAGCCGCGATCGCGGCTCAACTAAACACCGTTCGCCAGCGGATGTCCCATCAGGTGCGCCAACCGGATCAATATCCCTTATTTGAAATTCGTGCCAGCCGTTTAGATACCCATTCCACACGCCTGCATATCAGCATTGATGGTTTAATTGCGGATGGTCGCAGCCTGTTTCTGCTGTTTCAAGACTGGGCGGAGTGGTATCGCCAACCAGCGTTGTTGTTGCCACCGTTGCCGCTTTCTTTTCGAGACTATGTGCTGGCAGAAGCCGCGCTTCAGGACTCGCCCACCACGCAGACAGACCTTGCCTATTGGCGCGATCGCCTGCCCACCTTGCCTCCAGCACCAGAACTGCCGCTGGCGAAGACTCCTGGCACTGTCACTCATCCCCGGTTCGTGCGGCAAAGCGATCGTCTGGATGCAGCTACCTGGAACCGACTCAAAGTCCATGCCAAAGAGAAAGGCTTGACTCCTTCCGGGGTTTTATTAGCTGCTTACGCTCAGGTTCTAGCGACCTGGAGTAAGCGTCTTCAGTTCACGTTGAATGTCACTCTCTCCAATCGGCTCCCACTCCATCCTCAGGTCAATGACCTTGTCGGTGTGTTTTCCTCGCTCAATCTCTTGGCGGTGGATTACACCTCATCGGATGCCTTTGCCGATCGTGCCCTGCGACTGCAACAGCAGCTCTGGCAAGATTTAGACCACCACCAACTGAGTGGGATTCGAGTGTTGCGAGAACTGGCTCAGTTGCGGCAAACGGGCGTGAGCGCTCAGATGCCCGTGGTGTTTACCAGTACGTTACTGGATCTATCCCAACTGGGGTGGATGGGAGAAATTGTCTACTGGATTACGCAAACGCCCCAGGTCTGGCTCGATTGCCAGGTCTATGAGCAGCACGGGGGGCTAGTCTTTAGCTGGGATGCTGTAGAGGATTTGTTTCCATCTGGACTCCTGCAAAGCATGTTTGGAGCCTACCAGACGTTATTGCGGCAACTGGCAGAGCAACCGGAAACCTGGCAGCAATCCTCTGTAGCGTTGCTACCGATGGATCAACTGCAACAGCGTGATGCGATCAATGCCACTGCAACGACGATCCCTGATGCGTTATTGCACACCCTATTCAATCGTCGAGCCACGCAGCAACCGGAGCAGATTGCCGTCATTGCGGGCGATCGCACCCTAACGTATGGTGAACTCCACGACCAATCCCATCAGCTTGGCTACTGGTTGCGCCAGCGAGGGGCACGCCCAAACCAACTGGTTGCTGTCGTCATGGAAAAAGGCTGGGAACAGATTGTTGCCGTTTTAGGCGTGTTGCAGGCGGGTGCCGCCTACCTGCCGATCGATCCAGCCTTGCCCCTAGAGCGTCTGCACTATGTCTTGACTGATGGGGATGTGCACTTAGTGCTGACCCAATCGCACTTGCGGGACACACTGGCTTTGCCCGATACCGTTCAGTGTTTGTGTGTGGATGCAGATGAGCTGCAAGCGATGGATAGCCCCCTGGAAGCGATTCAGCACCCAGATGACCTTGCTTATGTGATCTACACTTCCGGTTCAACAGGAACCCCTAAAGGCGTGATGATTGCCCATCAAGGCGTGGTGAATGCGATCGCTGCGACCAATCAGCACTTTGAAGTCACTGTTGCCGATCGCGTCTTAGCGTTAACCGCCCTACATCACGATATGTCGGTCTATGACCTTTTCGGTATCTTGGCGGCAGGGGGCGCGATCGTCCTACCAGAGGCGACGGCTCAACGCGATCCAGTCCATTGGTTGGAGTTGATGCATCGCCACCAGATCACCATCTGGAATTCGGTGCCTGCCATGATGGAAATATTGCTGGAGTCGGTTTCTGGTCACACCTTGAGAGACCAGCTAACGTTACCGAATTCCCTGCGGCTGGCATTTCTGGGCGGTGATTGGATTCCCTTATCGCTACCGGAGCGTCTTCATGCATTGGTCGAAACAGTTCAACTTGTGAGCGTTGGCGGTCCCACAGAGACCACATTGTGGAATATCTGGTATCCAGTTGAGCGAGTTGATCCAACGTGGAAAAGCATTCCCTATGGTCGTCCGATCGCCAACACCCGCTACTACGTTCTCAATGAAAAGCTGGAACCCTGTCCGGTTTGGGTTGCTGGTCAGCTTTACTGTGCTGGAGTTGGTTTAGCAAAGGGCTACTGGCGCGATCCAGAGAAAACCAATACCCGCTTTAGTCACCATCCCCAGCTAGGACGACTGTATCAAACGGGAGACCTGGGGCGCTATTTGCCAGATGGAAACCTGGAATTTCTGGGCAGGCAAGATTTTCAAATCAAAATCAATGGTTTCCGCATTGAACCGGGCGAAATTGAGACAGCGTTGAGCCAACACCCTCTGGTGCAGTCAGCCGTTGTTGTTGCAGCAGCGCCATCAGAGCGTAAAAAGTCTTTAGTTGCTTACATTGTTCTGAAAAATCAGCTTTCTGCTTCAAGTGAAAATGCTGGAGATTATGCTGATTGGGAAGAACAGTTCCGCCAAGCGCTCTCTCGCCAGTTGCCTGCTCACATGGTGCCTTCCAGCTTTGTACTGCTGGATCAGTTGCCGCTGACTGCTAATGGCAAAGTCGATCGCCAGTCCCTTGCAAGGCTTGAAAAGCCCTTTTCAAAAGCAGTTCAGGCTGATGACACACCTCGCAATCCAACAGAAGCCCAACTCGCAGCAATTTGGGAAGCACTGCTTGGTTTAGAACACGTCAGCATTCACGCCAACTTTTTTCAACTGGGTGGAAACTCGTTGCTGGCGGTGCAACTGGTCAACCGAATCGCTCATGCTTTTCAGGTTGAATTACCGTTGAGTCGCTTGTTTGAATCGCCGACGATCGCCGCCCTTTCGCCCATCGTGGAGCAGTTGCAAACCGATGCTGCTGATGGGATTCTTGACATCGTAGACTTAGCCTCTGAAGCCGTTCTAGATGCGAGTATTCGTCCGGGAAATGATCCGGTACGTTCCGTCACCCAGCCGCAAGCCATTCTACTTACGGGTGCGACTGGCTACTTGGGAGCCTTTCTGCTGTATGAACTGCTCCGACGCACCAATGCAACGGTTTACTGTCTGGTGCGTGCTCAGACGATCGCCGCCGGGAACGATCGCTTACAGGCAAATCTAGAGTTTTACGCGCTTTGGGATGAAACGTTTAGCGATCGCATCATTCCCGTTTTGGGGGATTTATCGCAACCGCTGCTGGGGTTGACACCGCAGCAGTTTGGAGACTTGGCAACTGAAATTGATTGCCTTTATCACAATGGCGCACAGGTCAACTTTACCTATCCCTATTTGGCTTTGAAAGCTGCCAATGTTCTGGGTACACAGGAAGTTTTGAGACTGGCAGCGCAACAGAAAACAAAGCCCGTTCACTTCGTCTCAACCACCCATGTCTTTCCCGCCGAGCCAAAGGCAGAGGGTCAAACCATTTGGGAGAGGATGACCCCCGATCGCGCAGAGAATCTCCCTACAGGGTATGTCCAGAGTAAATGGGTTGCAGAGCAACTGCTTGCGATCGCCCGCGAACGAGGGCTGCCTGTCTCTATCTACCGCCCATCGTTTATTGTGGGTCATCAGGAAACCGGGGCAGGAAATGCTCAGGATCTACTCTTTCGCCTGATCAACGGCTGCATCCAACTAGGGATTGCACCCGATATTCATCTGTCATTCAATATTGTTCCGGTTGATTACGTTAGCCAAGCGATCGTCCATCTTTCAACCCAGGCAGAAGCATCGGGAAAGACCTTCCATTTAGTTAATCCCCATCACATCGCGATCGATTGGAAGCAGATTCTGCACTGGCTTCAGGCATTAGGCTACACCATTCAGCCGATCGCGTATGCTCAATGGCTGGCTGTACTGCAAGCGATGGGCGATCGGCTTACAGACAACGCTCTTTACCCGCTCTTACCCATGTTTTCGGCAGTCAGCAAAAATCCTTCAAGTGCCCGACTCAATCTAAGCCATGAGCTTCAGTTTGATTGCCAAAATACCCGTTCGGGTCTTGCTGATACAACGCTCAATTGCCCAGCGATCGATGTGGATTGGTTGAGCAACTATCTTTCCTTTTTCATCGATCGTCACCTTCTAGCTCCTGACCCCTAACTCATCCCTCATCTCTTCTGCCTTCTGCCTCCTTCTAACAACCACTAACCAACAACTAACAACTTCCTCATGAGACTCAAACCTAAAGACGCTGCAAAACCTTTCCACATTGAAGATGTTCATGGTCAGTCGATCGCGTTGCAGGACTACGCAGGTAAAAAGCTGCTGCTGGCATTCTTCCGCCATGCTGCCTGCCCTCTCTGCAATTTGCGTATCCATCAACTGATTCAATCCTACCCTGCACTACAAGCCAATGGGGTTGAGATTCTTGCCTTCTTTGAGTCACCCAAAGATAAGATTCTGAAATACGTGGGCAAACAGGATGCCCCCTTTCCGATCGTTGCCGATCCCACGCTGAAGATTTACAGACTGTATGGTGTGGAAACGTCTGTCATCGGCATGTTGCGAGGATTGTTTCGGTTCGCGGAATTTTCGGAAGCTGCCCGTAAAGATCTCATGTTTTTCAATCCTCACAATGACATTGCTTTACTGCCAGCGGACTTTCTGATTAACCCCGATTTGACGATTCACACTGCCTATTACGGTCGGGATATTGGCGATCACTTAGATCTTGCAGCCGTCCAGCAGTTTGCGGACTTGAGTGCCGCATCGCGCGCGATCGCGTGAGTTGACGTAGGGTTGCCTGCGAGATTCCCGACTTCTTCAAGAAGTCGGGAATCTGATCAGCCGCTCAATTGTTCAATCCACCACTTAAAAAGCTTGCACCATCATGTTAGATCGCCAGACAGTCTCCCCAGTAGACACTTCAAACGGATCATTTTTTGCCTGGATGGGGCGTGTTTCCTATCGCTACCGCTGGCTTGTCGTCGTCATTTGGAGTGCAATTCTGATTCTCAGTTTGCTGCTCGCTCCTCGGCTGGAAAGTGTCCTCAAAGGGCTGGGTGTGGTATACGCACAAGGGGCAGCAGGGCAGGCAGAGCAATTACTAAAGCAGGAATTGAACCTGGAAACCAATGCACTGGTCACGATTTTCCAGAGTCCGGCTGGCGAACCATTGGCATCACACCGAGGGGAGATTGAGCAAACGCTGGATCAGATTCAGCGGTTGGATGGGGTAAAAACGATCGCCCGTGCCAGCGACCATCCCGAATATCGCACTGCCGATGGACGAACGGAGTACAGCACCATTAGCCTGAGCGTGGCAGATACGCAGGCATTTCCGGTGATTGAGCAAATTGAACAGCGCCTGAAGCAACGCTCAACGCCATCGTTACAGACTTTTCTCACGGGGGAACCTGTGATCGATCGCGATGGTCAACATCTGACCCAGGACGATCTGCGGCGCGTTGAGCTACTGGCGCTTCCCTTAACCCTCGTCACACTTCTCTTTGTCTTTGGCTCAGTGGTTGCGGCGGCGCTTCCCATTGTGATGGGTGTGATGGCGGTTGCGGTCACCTCTGGGGTACTGGCAATCATTACCGTGCAGGTGGATATTTCGGTGCTGGCGCTCAACCTGACCACGATGTTGGGCTTGGGGCTGGGCATTGACTACTCCTTGTTGATCGTCAGTCGCTTTCGGGAAGAACTGCACCCAGAGGCTGTGGAGCAAAGTGTGATTCGCACAGTGGATGCGGCTGGACGAGCCGTGTTCTTTTCAGGACTGACGGTTGGCATTGGACTCTTGAGCTTGTTGTGCTTTCCCGTCTTGCTGTTGCGATCGCTCGGGATTGCTGGCGCGATCGTCGTGTTTGTATCGGTTGCTGCTGCCTTAACGCTGGTGCCTGCGCTGTTGGGACTGGTGGGAACAGGCATCAATCGTTGGCGCATTGTGCCGCCCTCATCTTTGCGAACGGGCATCTGGGGCGCGATCGCTCGTAGCACAATGAAGCACAGCATTGCGGCTGTTGCGTTTGTTACAGCTCTCATTTTCGTGCTAAGTTCGCCCTTTCGGCACGCCCGTTTTGGTTTGGGAGACTACAGCATTCTGCCGCAGAACGTCCCCTCACGGCAGGGCATTGAGGTTCTGCAACAGGCATTTGGCGTAGGGGAAACCGTCCCAATTTTGCTGGCAGTCAGTGCCGCCACGCCTGGAGAGCTGATCCTTTCTAAGCCTCATGTCGCGACCCTGTTTCAACTGGTCAATAACTTGCAACGTGATTCGCGAGTGGAGGATGTTTACAGTCTGTTTAATCTCGACCCGAAATTGAATCTGGCAGCGTATCAACAACTCTATGCGCGATTAGCGTCATTACCACCCGCTTTGGCAACCGCCGTCAAGAACCTCAGCAGCCCCTCGACCACGTTAATCATTGTCAAAAGCCGGACGGGTAGCAACAATGACGACTCTAAAGCTCTGGTGGAAAAGTTGCGTAGCCTGTCGCCAGCGGGACTGCACCTGCAAGTAGGTGGCGCGATCGCCCGTCAACTAGACACCATACAGGTTGTTACTCAGCGGTTCCCACTGGTTTTGGCAGCCATGCTGACCATCACTTTTGTAGTGCTCTGTTTATTGCTGAACTCAGTTGTGCTGCCACTCAAGGCGATCGTGATGAATTTGCTCTCAATGGGTGCATCCTTTGGCTTGCTGGTGTTTGTGTTTCAGGAAGGACATTTGCACGAGTGGTTGAACTTTACCCCACTGGGTTATCTCGACACGCTGATTGCGGTGACGATGTTTTGCGTCTTGTTTGGGCTGAGTATGGATTACGAGGTGTTTCTGCTCTGTCGCATTAAAGAGGCCTACGATCGCACTCAGAATAATCATCTCAGCGTGGTGGAAGGGGTGGAGCGCACCGGGGGCATTATTACCAGTGCGGCACTTCTGCTGATCCTGGTGACGGGAGCTTTTGCCTTGACCAGTTTAGTGACTGTCAAAGCGTTGGGATTGGGTATTGCGCTGGGTGTCTTGATTGATGCTACGCTGATTCGCACGCTCCTTGTCCCTGCCACCATGCGCCTGATGGGACGCTGGAACTGGTGGTCACCCAAGTTTCTCAGGCTCGATCGCTTTCAGTTCAAGGTTGATTGATATCTGCATTGGAACGTGGGCATTTCTCGCTCAAGCGTTGTTTGCGGAAAACACTAAAACGAGTGCGCGATCGATTGAAATGCAAAAGCGGATAGTCAAAATGAGCAAGCAAATGAGCGTCGAATCCACTGCACGTAAGTTTCCTCAGTGCGGTAGGCATCGTGCTTGAGCTGAATGACATGACATCTCGTAACCGATCGAGCAGAACTCACTATACTTCGGCAGCAAGGCGCAAAATCTCGGCGTAAAGCTGTGAACTGATCCTAAATCGTGCCTGAATCATTAAAGCATCTACTGTTGGCTTGATCTTGGAGACAAAACCTTTGTTTTTTGCCTCTAGAAGGACACCGACTAAACCAGTAATATTTAATCCTTCGTTGACTGCAATCCTTCTACCTAATTGTTCATCAATCAGCAGGAGTTCTGCTCCTACTTCAAGTGCCAAAGCAATTGCTTCGGATTCTCCTGCATCAAGCTTTTCGCCTCGAAGCCTTTCCACAGTTGTCGTATCGTTGACTGCTTGAATCGTGATCCACGGTTGATTAGGCACAAATGCTGCTTGGGTATAGATTGTTGCAACTTTTGCAATCTCATCAGCAACAGCTTGGGGAATTGTGATGCTCCCATACATCTGCTGTAACAGTACTAACTGACCAATCGCAGCCAAATTACTGATGGGCGATGTATTGCTGATGACAGTCATAACCGACCCAAGCGTTGAAGGGTGGTGACATCATCCTTTAGGTCATCAATATCGTAATGAACACAGATATTGCGACTGTCTATCAAGTGTTGAAATTGGATCAAGTTCATTTCTAGAAGGTTGCTGGCTGTGCCAATGCTGATTTTCTTCTGCTGAAATAACATCAGCACAACTTCCTGCAAGAACTCCTCCTCTGACAGCCCAGAGGCTTCCAAGACTCGATCGGGAATGACAACGCTCATAAAGATACTTCTCCAGTGCTTAGATTCCTCTGGTTATTAGGATAGACGATTCTGCATCAGCACAGAGGGAGCTAAGAAGTAACCGGATGTTCCATAATGTTTCAGAAAGCTCTTGACACGTAAGTTTCCTCAGTGCGGTAGGCATCGTGCTTGAGCTGAATGACATGACATCTCATAACCGATCGAGCAGTTTCTTTGGGCGCTCTTGCCTAGCGAGTGTAGAGGCGGACTGTACGGTGTATCTAATAACACGCGTGTTCGCACCCGTAGTAAACCTGAAAATATTGTAGAATGATTCTGTCTATCCACCTCCAGCAACGTATGATGCGGAAAGATCCTACCTAAGCGCTAGATCTAGGGTGTTATGCCGAATCATTCTGCCTATCTACCCACTGTGGGATCTTAGGCGGAAAGTTTTCGTCTACTAATAGTTAGCTGGCTTCATTTTGGGGTTGGGGCGGTACAGCCAAGTTATCGGTAGATACCCAATGCTAAGTAATCCAGTCCTGATCCTGCAAAGAAGTGCGTAACTGTTCTCGGTTGGTCAAGATTTCTACAGAATTGAGAGCAGTGCCTGATGATCCAGACGATGATACTGTGAGTGATTCTATTTCTACATGGTTCTGCTGTTGTTCAATGTCTGTTTGCTTCCCGATACTCAACACCTTCCTTCAAACCTATGAAATATTTACTACTGGGTTCGTTGTTGGCGATCGTTTTGCTTCCCCTGCCTGCATGTATGAACAGCAAGGCAGCTCAGGAATGGCTGGAAGCTCCTAGTAAGAACGCAAATTTTCAGAAGAAAGACCAGGCAGAACTGATGGCAAAAGTTGCTGGTGGATATGGGACGATTGGCGAAGCGGAGCAGACAGTACAGATTCTCGACAAAGCCCTGACAATTGCTAAACCCTTGCCTGAAAACTCGTTCAAAGATCTTGCCTTGAGGGAAATTTGTCACCAGTATGTGGCGATCGATTACCTCGATAAAGCGATTGAATCAGCCAACGCAATGCCTCAAGATACCTTAAGGGTTTACTGTTTAACGGCTATTGCAGCTAAGTACCGTATCCAAGGAAACAAAATCATAGCTACCAGATTAATTGATCAGGCATTACAAACGACAAATGCGATTCCTGTGGAAAATTCAGACAATCAGGCTGTGGTAGAAGGTTCAGACCACCAAATATTTCGAGGTGTCGAAAGCAAAAGCCTGGGATTGCTCAATGTGATCAAAGAACAGATCGCTAGTGGGCAGTTCGACCAAGCATCGCAAATTGCCAAAACCATTCCCCTTACCTCTTATCAGCAAGAGGCTTACACAAAAATCTTGAAGGCGAAGGAGACGAGGGTTCAAACGTTGAAACCAGAGCAGGAAAAGGCTAAAGGTGAGCCTCTTTCCGCCATACCCACAAAGGTTTGTACTGGAGTCCCGGCAAGCGAGCTTTTGAGATGCGCTTTTCAAAAGACTACGCATGAAGATCTATCCTTGGAGTCGATCCTCCGCCGGTTCGATCAACCTATGATTGGGATAGAGCAAACCGCTCAAAATTGCAGCGTTCAACCACTCGATCAACCAAACTGTGTCGCTCAAGGTGTAGAGAGAACAGCGCTAATGGGAATCTTCAACCTCTTTTTAGAAGAATCAACGAAGGGTGAAAAGCCAGCCGAAACTCAAGAAATTCTGGCGCAAGCACTTCAGATCATTCAATCAACCAGATATGAGAGTGTGAAACCTGAAGCAATGACGCAGATTGCCATCAACTATGCGAAGGTTGGGCAGAAAGCAAAAGCGATGGAAATTCTAGCAACTGCTCTGTCTATTGCCAAAAATTACGGTCATCCTAAGCATCTAGTCTGGTTTTAGACTGCCAACCAGCCGGCTAACAATTTGCTTGCACGCCGACCGTATCAAGGTTATCTGTTGGAGCGAGAAGTTATTTGCGGCGGGTGAAGCGAACCGTTAGAGGGTTAAAGTGCCTGCAACTGCGATCGCAGAAAGAAGGTTGGGTTCAGTTAGAGAACGGTGGTTGGGTTGATAGTGATTACCTCAAACCCCTGTAAAAAAAGCTGGTCAAGGGTACTACTGACAAAGTAGTTCCTCATACCACAATTCTCGATTAGATGAGCTTGTCCTATAATTGAGGCACAAACAGATTAGGTTTAGTAAGGACGTTGCTATTATGTCTCGATTAACCTCTAGTGACGGAGCTATCGCTCAATGCGGTAAGGAACGTTATGCAAGCCTTCGTGAGCAGGTTGAAGTGCCGGATAATATTGGCAAGTTGATTGCGATCGACCTAGAGACGGGAGATTACGAGATCGGCGACGACCTGCTTGCGATTAGTCTTCGCTTAAAGTCTAGGTATCCCAATGCGGAGATGTGGGCAGAGCGCATCGGCTTCAACGCGGTCTATACTGTTGGCGGCACATTAACTAGGACTGCGCCGTGATTCATGGGACTGTCGTCGGGCTTCAGGCTCAAGTCAATGCTATTTTTTGCTTACCAGATCAACGACGTGTAGAGGTTGAATGCGCCGTTGACACTGGCTTTTCAGGTGCTTTGACACTTCCGCCTGAGATCGTGACAGAGTTTGATTTGCCATTCGTGATCCGGATGAATGCCAACCTCGCTGACGATAGTAATGTCATGACTCCGATTCACCAAGCGGTCATCATCTGGCATGGAGTAGAACGCAATATCGCAGTTCTAGCAATGGGTCGTCGTCCGTTACTCGGAACCGCACTACTTGAGGATTCTAATCTCAATATAGATTTTTATGAAGGTGGCACAGTCATTGTCGATGAGTTGTAAGCCATGATGTTGTAGAACGCACGCAGGCTAACAAGTCGTTGGAGCAGCAGCTTGAAGGTTTTCTACTTCGTTTCGGTGTTATCTGCTGCTCAACTTGGTCGTTAGAGGGTTAAAGTGCCTGCAACTGCGATCGCAGGTTTTATTTTTGTAGCTGCGTTTCTCAACCACTATTCCCTAACCCCCCTAAACGGGATCAGTGTGAGAAGCGATCTAAAATTCATCCAAATTATCTCAACAACCCCAACTCTCTGAGTGTCGTTGGTCCGACCACGCCATCGACCGCCAAGCGTCCAGTTGCCTGCTGAAGTTGCCTGACCGCTCTCTCGGTTGCCATATCAAAAACGCCAGTGACGTTCAGGTTGACTCTGACGATCGACGATTGCAATAGCGCACGTTGTACCGCCGTTACATCTTCACCTTGCAGCCGTGGTTCCTGAAGCTGGAGCGATCGCCTGGTAGATATCCATAATCTGCTCAGCAATTTCAGCGCATCGACCTTGGGACGCTGGAACGAGTTGCGTCCAATGATGGAACCAAAGCCACCGCCTGACTGGATCGCGCGAATTTCATCCAGTAGAATGCCGTCCGTCTGCGTGGCTCCACCAGAGAAAATCACGATCCGTCGTCCGTTAAAACTGCATTGAACAATGTGGCTGACGCGATCGGTCAACGTGGCGATCGGTACGGCTTCTTGTTCATAGACCTTGCGGGCAGCCATCTGCTCCACATGATCACCAGGCAACTTGACTTTAAGGATCGTGAAGTAAATAAAACCGACAATTTTTTTTGCAGGTAGGGGCGCACGGCCGTGCGCCCCTACGAGAAATACTGGAGTTATTAGATGCTTGTTCCTAAGAATGTGGGCACCGATTTGGGCGGCAATATGCGCGGCGTAACCTGTAATGTCGATCGCGGTTTCTCCCGGTTTGCTCACGCCTGAGCCATGTGGATACGACCAGATCACCACGACTAGCCCATAGTGCCTGGTTTCCTCCGCATAGTCCTGAATTTGCTGATACATTTAAAACCGATGAGACGAACCTGGATAAATGGTGAACCCAATGCTCACACAACCCAGACGCAAAGCCTCATAGACGCTGCCTGTTAATGCCTGAAGAGGATCTTTTTCATCCATCAACAGGTCATGATCATTCACTTTGAGAATCAGGGGAATTTGACCAGCAAAGTTGCGCGCTCCGGCTTCCAAGAAACCGAATGGTGCCGCATAGTCGTGACCGCCCGCCTCCACTGCCAATTCAAAGTGATAGTGAGGATCATAAGCAGGCGGGTTGGTGGCAAAGCTTTGAGCAGGTTCATGCTCAAAGCCTTGATCAAGGGGTTTGAGGCTCAGTGGAACGGAAAACCGGGTTAAGTGGCTCTTTTACATAGCCAAATTGGTTGTAGCCCCATTGACATCGGCTTTATTGCTCTTGGCTAGCGCTGCTAGGATGGGTCAACTAGGGTATACCTATTCTGACCAGCGCTCCAAAGCTATTGCCCACTTCGACCTGAAGTCATGGAAGCAAAGCTGTCATGAAGAGCGACAATTCTTGAAAGCTCTGTAGGGATGAGCTTTCAAGATTCTACTTAGACGTGAACATTGACGCGCCAGATTGTCCAATTTTCATTTAGCTATTCAAATTGTCCTCTTAACCTGATTTTTCGTTCCACTGGACCTCAGACCCCAACTTCTACGTCTCAACGGTTGACGATCTATTGCGCTATGCCGACGATCGGGATTGTGCTGTGTATAGCGATCGTCACAACGTTTAGAACATAGGGATCAAAGGGGGTGTGGGGCGTTGCCCCCAGTCAGGGGTTTCACCTCTGCACCCCGTCCTCACCTATCTGTCTATTGCCATATATGAGTCAGTGAGACTATTGCTCCTAGAAAATCGACACTTAATTTGCGAAGCAAGCTTTCTCAGAAAAACGACATCTACAGCAATTTTCACATGGGTAAACCACAGATACTTTGTAGGGCGCTTGGCAATGCCAAGCCGCTACGTAACGGTGTGGCTGATGCAATTGCAAACTGCTGTCATTCGCGAAGCTAACGTTGCGACCCACAATCTGCAAATTCGACCGATTGTCGTTTTTCCAGCAAAAAACTCCAGGATTGCCTGTTGAGCCTTCATTTGAGGTTGTTTGTCTCTTGCGAAAACAAACCATCAACTGCGACATTTAATGTGCGAACGTACACCAGTAATGACCTGTCGATATTTAAAACTTCAACGATTCGTAGCTTCTGCCGCTGGATTGCTCTGAATGCTTCACGCTTCTGTGCAGGGAATATGGCTTCTCTTTACTGGCTCATCTGCATGACTGACGCGACGCGAAAATGTGCTTCATGTTTGATCGAGCCGTTTTGAAATTTTTACCTACTACTGATATTTTTCCCTTCGTGTGGGAAATCTGTAAGTAGTTGCGTTCACGTACTTTCTTCATCAAACAGAAACAGACTGCTTTCAATCTGATGCGGCGATCGCCTGTACCTCTGCTTGCGAAAGCGATCCTTAGCACTGCTCTGAGTATGGAGAGAGCAGTATGAGAAGGGTTAAAGCCGTCTTTTCGCAACAGCATACAAGTCCTGGACTTGCCTTCTCTCGCTAGAGCAGAGGCTACCGCTCCGCCGCTCTAGCTTTACTCGAACGAAAGAGCTTTTCTCAATCGTAATCAGGACTCTATGCACGTTGGTTTGATCTCCACCCACGTGAACGATCGATGTCCTCAGCTTTGTTGTGTTTACCAATCCATACTGCTATGAACTTCGCCAAACCTCCAGTCTCCAGTGCTTCTCTGTTAAACGTGTCGAGTGTGCCAGGTCTAGTGCCTGCACTGGGTGAAACGTCCACTGCTCTGATCAATCCGCCGCTTCAATCCTTCCAGCAGGGGGCAAGTGGGGCAAGCGCGATCGCCTTTATTGATGCCAATGTGTCTGACTACCAGACATTACTGGCAGGCGTTACACCAGGCACGGAAGTCCATGTGTTGGACTCTAGCCAGGATGCCGTCACCCAGATTACCAACACCCTGTTAGGACGCAGCAACATCTCTAGCCTGCACATTGTTTCCCACGGGGAAGCAGGCGGACTGGATTTTGGCACAGGCAAGCTGAACTTGAGCGACCTGCCAGAGTACGCCGCCCAGTTACAGAGTTGGAGCAACGCGCTGACGGCTGATGCCGATATCCTGCTCTACGGGTGTAACGTTGCTGAGGGTGAACTAGGCAAAGCCTTTACCAACATCCTCAGCCAGCTAACCGGAGCGGATGTCGCCGCCTCCAATAACCTGACGGGTAAGAATGGCGATTGGAATCTGGAAGTCACCACTGGCAAAATTGAGTCGTCCCTCGTCTTTAGCTCTAGCGTGACCGCTGCCTATGCCTATGACTTGGACAACATTTTGGGAGAGACTTTCAGGGGCAGCGATGTCACGAACCCCGCCTGGATCTACAACACAACAGGCACGCAACCGTTTCTGACTGCCCGTTCGACAACAGCAGCATCAACAGGCGGCATACCTGGTGGTGGTGGTGATACAGTTGGCTCAGGTGCCTTGCGGTTAACCTCTGCTGCTACAGGTCAAGCATCTTTTGTCATCTACAATCGCCCCATTAACGCCAGCAGTGGGCTGTCCATTACGTTCAATATTCATGCCTATGGCGGCAGTGGTGCTGATGGCATTAGCTTTTTTCTCATTGATGGCAATGCCAGCCCAACAGCCTCAGGTGCTCCTGGAGGTTCTCTGGGCTATGCTGCAAATACGAGTGGAGCCGCTGGTCTAGTCGGTGGCTATCTTGGCATTGGCTTTGACGAGTTTGGCAACTTCTCCGCTCCAGAGTCGGGACCAAATAGTCCTGGTGCCAGGGCTGATTCCATTGCGGTTCGCGGTAGACAAGCAAGTAACTACCAGTATCTTGCTGGCACAGGTACGCTCGCACCAGGTATTGATGTAATAGAGGGGACGCGATCGGCTGCCCAGAAGAAGGTGCAGCTTGATTTGACACCCGCTGGGGTGCTATCTGTCAAAATCGATTTAAATAATGACGGTGTGTTCTCTGGTAGTAATGAAATTCCAGCCGCACTGCAAAATTACAACGTCACTGCCAACAATGGCGCACTACCATCGACGTTCAAGTTCGGTTTCTCTGCCTCTACTGGCGGCTCTACCAACGTCCATGAAATCACAGGGCTGGATGTTATTACATTCAACAATACGCCTTACGTCCCGTTGGTTAACTTTACCAGCAGCAGTGCCTCGGTCAGTGAAGGTGCAGCCAGCCTAAACCTTACTGCCCAGATTGATGTGGCAACCTCAAACACCGTGACAGTGCCAGTCACGCTGTCGGGCACGGCAGTAAATGGCACGGACTACACGCTGTCGAATAATGTCATCACGATTCTGCCGGGGCAACTCACGGGTAGCATTACCCTGAATCCGGTTAATGACTCACTGGTCGAGCCTAATGAAACGGCTGTAGTGACAATGGGAACGCCAACAGGTGCGACGCTGAGTCCTCAGAATAACGTCTTCACAGCCACGATTATAGACGACGATTACTCCGTCGCTGCAACCGGCTCACCCACCTACGTTGAAAACGCTTCACCGATCGTGATTGCGCCAACAACGACAATCACTGGCGATCTCACTGCCTCAACTATCACCAGTGCCACGGTCAGTATTGGTAGTGGGTTTAGCAGTGCTGAAGATCGCCTTGGCATTCAGGGGCAGAGTGGCACCAGCGGTACGATCGCCAGCACCAGCATTACCTGGAGCTACAACACTACATCCGGCGTACTCACTCTCAGCGGTACAGCCACGGGTGCCAACTATGAGGCAGCGCTCCGGCAGGTGGTCTACAGCGACCTCAGCGATACTCCCAGTGCAACCAATCGTACTATTGCGTATGGCATCCAGTATGGGTCTGGTGGACAGGCAACCAGCAGTACAAGCCCAACGATTAGCGTGACAGCAGTGAACGATGCGCCAACGGTCACGGCTCCTACTGCGATCGCGGTAACTGAAGACACCACCACCACGCTCACAGGTATTTCGTTTGCCGATGTGGACGCGGGTAGCAGCACTGTGACCGCCACCTTAACGGTTGGTGCAGGTACTTTGGCGGCGACCTCAGGTGGTGGAGTGACGGTGGGCGGTACGGCAACCAACCTCACCCTCGGCGGCACCATAACGGCGATCAACAGCTTCATTGCTGGTAATGGTCTCACCTACACCACAGCCCTTAATGCCACTACGGCTCAAACGTTAGGAGTCAGCCTCAATGACGGTGGCAACACTGGCTCTGGTGGGGCACAAACTTCCACTCTGGCGAACGTGACACTGAACGTGACAGCGGTGAACGATGCACCAACGGTCACGGCTCCAGGCACGATCACGACCCCTGAAGATGTTGCTACTCCACTTACAGGCATTGCGTTTGCCGATGTCGATGCGGGTAGCGGTAGTGTGATCGCCACCTTTACTGTCGGTGCAGGCACTTTGGCAGCGACCTCAGGTAGTGGAGTGACGGTGGGCGGTACGGCGACCAACCGCACCCTCAGCGGCACCATAACGGCGATCAACAGCTTCCTTGCTGGTAATGGTCTCACCTACACCACAGCCCTTGATGCCACTACGGCTCAAACGCTAGGAGTCAGCCTCAATGACGGTGGCAACACTGGTTCTGGTGGGGCATTGGCTTCGGCTGTGAGTACTGTGGCGCTGAACGTGACGGCAGTGAACGATGCGCCAACGGTCACGGCTCCTACTGCGATCGCGGTAACTGAAGACACCACCACCACGCTCACAGGTATTTCGTTTGCCGATGTGGACGCGGGTAGCAGCACTGTGACCGCCACCTTAACGGTTGGTGCAGGTACTTTGGCGGCGACCTCAGGTGGTGGAGTGACGGTGGGCGGTACGGCAACCAACCTCACCCTCGGCGGCACCATAACGGCGATCAACAGCTTCATTGCTGGTAATGGTCTCACCTACACCACAGCCCTTAATGCCACTACGGCTCAAACGTTAGGAGTCAGCCTCAATGACGGTGGCAACACTGGCTCTGGTGGGGCACAAACTTCCACTCTGGCGAACGTGACACTGAACGTGACAGCGGTGAACGATGCACCAACGGTCACGGCTCCAGGCACGATCACGACCCCTGAAGATGTTGCTACTCCACTTACAGGCATTGCGTTTGCCGATGTCGATGCGGGTAGCGGTAGTGTGATCGCCACCTTTACTGTCGGTGCAGGCACTTTGGCAGCGACCTCAGGTAGTGGAGTGACGGTGGGCGGTACGGCGACCAACCGCACCCTCAGCGGCACCATAACGGCGATCAACAGCTTCCTTGCTGGTAATGGTCTCACCTACACCACAGCCCTTAATGCCACTACGGCTCAAACGCTAGGAGTCAGCCTCAATGACGGTGGCAACACTGGTTCTGGTGGGGCATTGGCTTCGGCTGTGAGTACTGTGGCGCTGAACGTGACGGCAGTGAACGATGCACCCAGTTTGACTGGCAATGCTACGCTGTCAGCCGTTACACAGTACACCACTGATTCCAGCGGTAGCAGCCTCACCAGCTTATTTGGCAGCCTGTTTAGTGACCCTGATACGGGTGATAGCCTGAGTGGTCTGGCGATCGTGGGTAACGCAGCCAACAGCAGCACACAAGGACAATGGCAATACTCGATCGACGGCACCACCTGGGCGAGTGTTGGTACAGTCACCGATGGGGCAACAGCACTTGCTCTCTCTGCCAGTACGCTCGTACGTTTTGTGCCTGTGCTGGGCTTTGTTGGTACTCCACCCAGCTTGACTGTACGCGCTCTAGATAGTACCTACAGCGGTACATTTAGCACCAACACCACGCTAGCCTCTGTCAATACTACTAGCAATGGTGGCACCACAGCCATTGCTGGCACCACCGTCACGCTTGATACCAGCGTGACTAAAGGATCACCCAACAATCTACTCTGGCGCAATGGCAGTTTAGACAGCGTCCAAACTGGCACTGGTGAAAACGCTGTCTGGCGGCTGAATAACTTCACCCTTCAGAGCGGCTACTATATTCCCACTGTGACAGACCTGAACTGGCAGATTATTACCACCGCCGACTTCAACCGCGATGGCAATGCCGATATTCTCTGGCGCAACCGGGTCTCTGGGGCAAATGTCATTTGGCAGATGAACAGCAAAACCTTCCAAAGTGGCTACTTCATCCCTACCGTGGCAGATCTGAACTGGCAGATTATTACCACCGCCGACTTCAACCGCGACGGCACACCTGACATCGTTTGGCGTAACCGAGCCACTGGAGAGAATGCGATTTGGCAGATGAACGGCTTTAGTCTCCAGAGTGCCTCTTACGTTACGACCGTAGCAGATTTGAACTGGCAAATTGTGGGCGCTGCCGATTTCAACGGCGACGGTGCGGCTGACCTCCTTTGGCGGAACAAAGCCACCAGTCAGAATGGGATTTGGCGGATGAATGGCGCTACGACCCAGACCACTTACTACATTGGTTCCACATCGGGTACGAATTGGCAGGTGGCAGGAACAGCTGATTTCAACGGCGATGGTACATCCGACATCGTTTGGCGCAATCAAGCGACTGGGGAGAATGCCCTCTGGCAGATGAATAGCACTGGCTTACAAAGCGGCTACTATCTCCCTACCACGGCCGATTTGAATTGGCAGATTGCGGGCGTGGCTGACTTTGGCGGTGACACTACGCCCGACATCCTCTGGCGTAACCAGACGGCTGGGAAAGTGGGCATCTGGGAACTGAGCGGCTTCAGCTATGTACAGGCGCATCAACTTCCTGATGTACCCCGCGACTGGACTGTAAGACCTTATGCGGCACCGGTGTAAACCTAAGTTCAATCTTTAAGGGTCGTCGCACGATCGTGCGGCGACCCTTTACTCATGCCAATGGACACCTGAACTATATGTAATGACCGACAGTTAGAAAAGGCATCACCTGATCAGAGGCTAATGTGCTGGTGATACGGCTGGAGAAATTTTCCAGACGGCGTAAACGGTCGATCGCACGGTCTGAGCCTGAAGTGATTGCCTGGTGAACACATCACTTCTTTGCAAATCGCGCTACGAGCGCTGCTTCATGACATCAAGGTGACAAGCATCAAGCACGGTTCTGACGCTTAGCGGCGTGGGTGACCACCTCGCTGAGGTTAACCGTACCTCAAGTGCTGCTGCTAAATTTCTGTAGACACTTCAGAGGTGTTAAAGGGCAGAATATGGGTCTAAAGTAAACCGAACCTTGTCAATGCCCTCAACCATCTGTAAGGCAAATTGTGCCGATGTGAACGTTCGCTCGCCTAAGATTGTTTCCATTGATTGAGCCAACTGCGTCATATTAAGCGACAATCGCTCCTGTTTACAGGAAATTTTAATTTTCTGATTCAGTGCTTTCTGACCACTATTGTCTTTTAGCTCTTGTCCTTTGTTATTCTTCAAATTCTTATGAAAATCTCTCTGACCTAAGCTTTGTGTTGAGCCTGGGGGAATGAATACTGTGTTATTTTTCGCACCATTTTCTTCTTCGCTCGGTGTTGCCTGATGAGCGGCAGGCAAAGCACCATCATTCTCATCCACCGTTAGCCCAAAATGCAACGCTTCTGGTTTCAAGGAGAGATCGATCGCGTTGACTTCTCCATCAAATAAACAGATGAGGGTGTGATCAGAGAGGCGTTCGCGCCGTAGAATTGAAAGTTTGTTTTTTGAAGGAAGATTGGGTGAATCCCGGTTGTCGTCACTCACTGCCAGATGATAGCCGTCAATCATCAGATCTGGGAAGCCAGCGACGACTTCGGAGTGCAGCAAGCAACCCGTGATTGGCTGCTTGCGTTCACGCTGCTCATTGCGATCGTCAATGACCTGGTCTGGACTGTCCTGAACGCTATTAGCTGCGGTCACTCGCCCAATGCTGAACGCTCCGTCCAACAGACAATCGATCCAGAGTGGATCAATCCAAAAGAGACGGATTGATTCAGGTGGTAGGAGGCGATCGTCCGGTACAAGATAGTTAAACGGTACTCCTTGCAGTAAGCTCAACTGTTGAAACCAGTCATTAATTTCCTGAGGCACAGGCAGTTGCTCTGCATAAGCATCAACTCGCAGATGATGATCGCTACGGCTCTGTTGCTTTTTGCGGGCAGCTTGCAGACATGCCTGTTTCCAGTTAAATAAACCGAGTGAAAGGCGCTTGTCTTGGAGGGATAGCAGCCGTCCCAGTTCCCAGGCTGACGCGTAAGAGGTATCCAGTAAACCCGTTTGCTCGTTGTAGCGCAGAAGCTGATCGGCAACCCGAGGTCGTCTTTTTGTTAAAGAGGTAGCGTCTTGAGAGGAAGCATTTTGCCAGGGAACGAGTGGACCGTGATACCAGGAAATTTTGCGATCGCCCCTGCGAAAGTGATGTGGCAGCGGTACGTACCCTTGAGCTAAATACGGCTCTAAAGGATCGTTTATACCTTTTGCGGGCAGTCGTAAAGTTGCCTGGTCTAGATGAGTCAGCAAGCCCCGAAAGCTATATTTAGGTTCTAGGCAAGAGAACTCATAGCTTTTGAGACAGACAAGGCGAATGTAGTCATCATTGCTGCACGACACGCAATGAAAGCGACCGTCCTGATGAAACCGATCTTCTAAAGACACCAGATACATGGTTGTACTCCCTCCTGACAACGGGAGTCTGTTGCTAATGACAACTGCCAACTCACTGGCTAATTCAACCTCTGGTTGATTAGCATCTAGACTATGAGATGTTTGCTGACGCACATGCGCTAGCAATGCCAGGTCATCAACGGTTGGTAAAAGAGCGGTTAATAAGTCTTTGCGAATATCAAGCACGGTCACTTTATCGTCCTCCTGCTGAGCCTTTTCAAGCGTGAAGGAGGGGAACCAGATTTTACAGCTTGTCTCTGTTGTTGTTTCGTCTAGATTTTGGTTGAGGAACCAGGTTTTACCGTTTGGTTCATCTGTTCTCAGCTCTTTCAAGGTGCGGGTTTTAATCGGTAAAACCTGATCAGCTTGTTTCTCATCTTCATGAATCACAAGGAGAGCAAGCCAGGGTGGATTGCCTTTTCCTGCTTGAGTGCCTGCCCAGATTTCCCGTTCCCACGGTAATGTACTTCGGGTCAAAGCCATATGGGGGAGCACATTGGCATAATCGCCTCGACTATTTGCAGGCGGAAATTGAGCGTGGATGTCACCAGGACTTAGCTCAAACCGGGGACCCGCGATCGAAAAATAGTTGGAGTTGCTGAAGACTTGGTTCGCTTCTTTCGCATCGGCTTCCGTTCCATCCGTTTTTAATGGTTTGGCTGTCGTTACCCTTTGAGCCACGGAGATCTGATAATCTCCCATTAAGATTCCTGCTTGATGACATTCAATAAAGGCAAGCGTTTCTTGTCTTTCAGCCTGATCTTTTGGAGTGGTTACAATGTCTGTCATGTTTCCTCAGGAGTGCGAATGAGTTTAAGAGAAGACCGAATCAGACTTGAGGGCAGCCAGAAGTTCTTGCAGAATCGGCGAATCGGCACTGACGTTGATTTGCTCGGATGGACATTCAAACATCTGTTCTAAAGCTTGAAGAAGGCTCTTCGGATTGACATCTTGTTGCAGTACAGCAGTAGGTTTTTCCCACTGGCACGTCGCTTTGTGACACTCCAGTTTTACGGTCAGATTGCTGCAATCAATCGCACTGGTTTGACCGGGCTTTGGCGGCTGACCGGGCTTGATGTGAAAGCCAGTGAGGACATTAGACACCAACTGCCCATTTGGATCTGGCTCTAATGTTGTACCCCACAGAGCTGACGGTACATTTTTAGTAATGGGTTCAAATTTAAAGTCACTTTGATGACAAGGTTCATTATTCCGTGTAATTTGGATGGCGTATTCGGATTTAAGGTCTTCTGCCCTAACGTCCATTGAGCTGATGCCAAAGTCTGTTTGAGCCTCTGTTTCAAAGACTTCCATTGAGCGAGTGTCAAATGTTCTTGGAGTCTTCGGATCAAGGACTTGCTTGAAAGCAAAGTAGGCTTGCTTGATCGGAATGGCTGACTCCGTTGTTAGCTTAAAGTCTTTTGGGTTGATCACCCAGCGCTTCGCACTCCCCTCCGGTAGAGTTTTAATTAAGCCATCTCCGGCCGCCACTCTGCAAAGATCATGTTCGGCAGGTAGAAAGGCAGTTTTGAAAGTTTTCCAGTCAATGGGGTCTGGTTTCTGCTGGTTTTGCTCTCCAAACTCAACGTCAAACGAAATGACATCTAAATCAATATGGACTTTGCCAGAGAATTCTGGTCCCCAAAGGTGTAGATCAGCGCTCACACTCACATCAATGTCTTTGAGTGTGGTGCAGTACTTAGCCCTGATTTCGATCGAGAGCCTGATGTCATAATAGTAGGGTTGCCAGGCAAGGAGAAAATCCGCGCTGAATTTGAAAGACGCACTCAAGTCATCCGTTTTGTATCTGGCTTCCAGATTTCCACCTGCCATAATTGCCGATGATGTCAAGGCAAAATAGGCTTCCCCTTTAATCGATAAAGACTGGTTGACCTGCCAGTTGAGTGCAAGGCGATCGACTTTGGGGTAGTGGGCTGGAACGTTGAATTTGGGGTGATAGCCTCCCACCGTGAGCACGAAGTCGCCCGCATGTTCACCCATAAACCAGGCATAAAACGCAAACCCACCGCTTAACTTGCAATCACGCGAGAACAGGTAAGAACCGGGTAAAACTTTGCCCTCAACTTTGAGGCAACCCTCATCCACGTCAAATTCCACTCTGAGTCCAATCTGAATTTCCGCGATTGGGGTTAGCCCTGTGAAGGACGGAGGGGCAACGATCTTAGAAATGCCTAGCAAGCGCACCTGAAAGCGATCGCCGAAGGTGATGATTAACAGAGCAAAGGAATCGATCAGCTTGAATGAGGTAAATTTAACGCCCAACGCCAGGAAATACTTGCCGGGTGCTGGCGGAATGTAGGTTTGTAGACTGCTGAGAATCCCCAGAATGCCGTCTCCATCATCCTGGTTACTGTTGGAAGCGTCATCACCCATCACGAGCTTGACGAGCGGAAATTGAGGAATCTCATCAAGCGATGGCACAATCAAATCCCGGTTATAGCCAAAGCCGGCTGCGAGTCCTGTAATAAAGAAAAAGGGCGGTCCGCCCAGGGATTGGCTCAAAAAGGCATAGACAAAGATTGAAGGATGCCCATCCAGCTCGGTATAGGAGCCGATCGCAGCAATGCCAAAGGCTTTCGTTTTAATGATGGCAGCACCGCTATATTCTTCGCGGGTTTTGATGACTTTACCAGCATCATCTTTGATCTCTGTCACCGTGCGTAAGAAGGCACCACCAATTTCGACGCTGGCGCTCTTGTAGTGAATGGCAATGCCTTGCAGGCGAAATTCTGGTTTTAGCTGGCTAAAGTCACCCTTCATCAACGGTTGAATGCCAAAGCCAACCGCTAACCCAGCCAGTTCAATTCTCAGGCTACTGCTTGCCAGCCCAATATCGGGTAAGAGCCAAATTTTTTCTTCTTTATACTGTATGCCGATACGTTTGAAAACAACGGGACCGATCGCTTTTTGCAGCTTGTACCACAGGATGAACTGTTTACTATCGAAGGAGAAGGTGCTGTCATCTGGGACTGCGGGCGTTGAAGCCTTGGCTGGAGTCGTTGCTAGTTTGCCAGAAGACGCTTGAGGCTGGGAGGGGTTGGAACTGGGCAGTTGGGCGCGATCGTCGATGAAGCCGCTTCCCAACAGGGGCAGGAAGGGCGCAAAACGCTCCGTGCCAAATTTCATGCTGGCGGACAGATTCACGCCTGGTGGTAAGGCTTTGATTGAACCGAGTAGGGCCGCAACTACAGGATTAGTTTTAAGTGAGTCAAGGGATGGTTGATCAATCGATCGAGAAGCAATCAGGAGTTGCACACCTTCCAGTTCGATCGTGTATTCAGGCGGCAGTTTCTTGCCAATCAAGGGTAGATCTGACAAGCCAAGATACGTATCAATCCGAATGCCAAAGAAAAACTGACCACCCTCTGAATTGCTGCTCTGCCCGTTTTGAGCGTTGTTCTGGTTTTTCTCAATCACAGGCTGATTGTAGGCAAAGGCAATATTCTTGAGACTGAGTTCCAGTGACTCTGGAATGCAGCTAGCGAGGTCAGCAGAGACGCAGCCCACTAAGTTTTTGAGCTTAATGCCCTGGTTGGTCTTATCGGTATAGGTGGCAATAAGAAAATTAGACGTTTGATTGCGACCCAGGTACAGTTCAAACTCCAAACCTGCCAGAGCTAACTTACCCGACAAGCTGACGGCATAGCCTCCCTTCGGCTGTTTCGTGATCTGGAACTTAAGCTGAATCTCTAGAATGCGTCCATCGATCGCCAGTTTTGTATCACAGGTAAAAGAGAACGCACCCGTAGAGCTGTAGCTCAGGGATAACTGATCAATGGTGAGGTCAGACAACATGCTGGGGAGTGAGACCTTGCCCCCATACTTTGCGGCGATGTCTTCAATCAGGGCGCTAAGGGGAAGGCTTTGCCCGGTCTCAGTGCTTCCTGCTAGTGAAAAACCGTTGTCTGAGTTTTCCACCTCCAAAAGTAGAGATGTCGATCGACCAGCAATGCTGAAATCCGCCATTACTCCGAGTGTAACGGTAGTAGCTGGCGTAACTTCGGTAGTTGGCATAACGGCACACTCTGATTACTACTTGAAAAAGCAATTAATTAACTCAGTCCAAAGGTTAAATCCAACTGTAGGATAGACAAGCTTTCACAGAGTTACAGTCTGAAATGTGGCGAATTTATAAGTATTACTCACTTTATGAAATTTCAGTAGATTTAAGTTTTGATAATGAAGTTTAATGCCAGAAAAGGCGGGCAGTTCTCGTGTGGTTGATTTCCACCAGTTGTATTCACTTGAATCCCCGTATACACATGATTTGTTGCTCTTGAATGATCCCAGCCACTGACATAAGGGTGACCAACCCGATCAAAATCGTCATTATCGAGTTCCTGCGTGTTACCACCTTGCCAATCATCATAAGTATGAGAATGACCAGGATCATTTACTCCATGAGTGTGATTTGGTAAATGCTGCACTTCTAAAGCAACACGTTCTTCACCGCCTTGTCTGCCCAAATTGTATCCACCACCACTCCCTACAGGAAAGCGACCACATAGATTTGGCACTCTAAAGTTATCACTCGAATCAGCACTGCCATATCGATCTTGAATGACATCGTACAACTCACAATATTGTTTCTGAGAGTATTGCCGACCATCACACAAGAGCCATCCTGCCGGGGCATTGGCTCCGGCATAAGGCAGGATGGAACCAACAGGCATGACCTCTCCTGTTTTATCTCTGATACGGTTTTTAACAGTTATACCTTCATGATTGACTCGTACTCGCTCTTCAGCGTCTGTGAAAATCGCTAATTCACCATCGCCTTCCTGCTTAAACCCAGTGTCGTTATCTCCGATCGCTAGGTGAATTTTAGGATCAGCCACACCAATACCAACATTGCCGCCTACAAAGACAGCCGCAGGATATTGATTGCCCGAAGCCGAGCGCTCTTTCCCAACACTGATATGCAGCTTTGCTTCAGGAGCGTTTGTACCAATTCCAACCAATTGATTACGATAGACTAATGGTGATTTTTCGATGGGACAGATAATGCGTCCATCCCAATAGCCAGGAATGTTTTTGTATTCCACATATAAATTAGCAAAACCATCCGGTGCATCAGAAACCAGATTATTGATTGAGAACTCAACGGTTTCCTTCCCGTAAAGCGTTCTTTTTTCATCGCGGTATTCAGGCTCTAAGAGCCAATATGGTTGTACTTGAAGATCTTGCACTGATATTTTCCATGCTGCTTTATCATCTAAATCTCTTCCTTTAATTTCGATGTTTTTGGCGTTTGTAAGGGAGGCGATTGCCCATTCTTGTTCCCACCCATCTATTTCTAGTTCATGTTGCTTTAAGTCTTCTCCTTTGCCAGCGGACTGATCCTCAAAATCGAAATAAAGCCGAAACTGGGGAGAACCATTTCCACCCTCTAATGGCAGCGGTTCCTTCTGGAGATTGCTGATTCGCAGGGTCAGTTCGTTAGAAGTTACGCCATCATTCAAAACAGTATTGGAGCCAACAAAGCCGACATGGAGCGGAATGTTAGCTTTCCCCTGTCGATTGATGATATTGAGAAATTGAGAACGAGTGCCATTTGGAACCTGTGTGGCATCCTTTTCCGCTGGTGCGCTGTAGCTCAGGCGATCGTATTTCAAGTGAACACGAGTCCCGCGTGCTCCACCTCCGGCTGCGGCACTGAGTCCACCCAGCGTCACTATCCCCACGCCTTTCTTCGGAAGACCGTAGGAACCATTGCCTAGCTTTTCACCTAAAATTCTGATGTCTTCTAAAGCGCCCGATTTTTTCTGAAGTTCTTGCAGTGAAGCCAGCAACTCAGATGAATCTTCAAGCTGTTCAACCTGAGCCTTGAGTTCGTCAAACAAGCCTTTGAGTTGAGTTTGAGTTGAGGCTTCTTTGTTCGCAATTTCTTTCACTAATTGATTGCCGTCCTCTCCAACCCACAGAAAGGAAATCCAATCTACTAAATTGCTGTCATTGGGATCGTAAACGCAATCCCAACCTTGTGATAGTCCCCTCAGCCGAAATTTGGGACTCTGAAGCATTTTAGTGGAAAAATCAGAGAGTGTACCTGGTCGAAAACTAAGCTGGAAGTGGTAACAGCTCTCATCTGCTTTCCAGTCCTGCCAACTCTCACCACTTTTGAGAAACTGAAACTCAATATCTTCGGCGGAAGTGTTGGTAATTCCCAGTATGAGGCTTTGTTCTTCTTTATCACTGATGTAGAGGACATGCTCATCATTCTCATTGTGTAAATCAAACTCAATGGGATGACTTTTGTTGAAGGCGGAAGTCGCTGTTTCATCATCCTGGATTTCTTTCTTCAACTCTGCCAGAGCTAAAAGCCCGTTATAAATTCTCAGGTGAGCTGCCTGACCCGTGAATTTCTGCTGATCAAGTTGAGGCGCAATCTCAATGACACAGTTCTTGAGTATCAAACTGCCAAGCATCGTGTTATCTACATTCAGGGTCATTCCCAATTCATTAAGGTAAACCTCAATTTTGGGCTGCTCTCCTTTACGATCGATGGCGATCGCAACATGATTCCACTCGCCGTACTTAATTCTTCCAGGCGACGTTGCATCAATCACGTCTTTACCGTTGATCTCAACCTGCAAACTACACTCATTTGGAGGCGTTGATTCTTGGCTTGAAGCTAAGGTTTTCTGAACTATGGTCAAACTCTGTTGCTCTGCTTTCGTCTCAGCTTTTACAGAGAGAACGATCGCGGTATCCCCCTCTTTGACCTCTTCTACAGTCGGTTTAAACCAGAACCCTAATGTAAAGCTATCGCTCTTACCAGCCAGCAGGTTAATCCCTTTATTCTGACTGCCTTTATCAATTCTGATTGAGTCCTGCTTGCCAAGATGGAGACAGCTACCAAAGCGATCGTCGGCAGTTGGCATTGGTAGACCCAGCGCAATACCATGATATTCATTCTGAGAAAAGTCATGAACTTCCTTGGTGCTATTTTGCCCCTGTCTTAGCTCATTTAGCTTCAGGTATACCTGCAAGTCTTTGGTGTCAGTATTCATGGATAATGCCTTGTTTGACGATGACGTAAAAAAACAATTACAGCTTGAAGGAGATATGAATCAATTCACTTAACCTTGCTCAACACCAACCAACCTTCACGCAACTCTTGCGCTTTGCCAAAACTTGCTCGTGTGCTGCTGGATGTGAGGAAAAGTTTTTCTGAATCAAAAATTGTTTCCAAAATTTCTGCCAGGTTGTTGGGCAGCTTTTTATCGATCGCAAATGTATTGGTTTCAGGTATCGCAAGACGCTGATCGTCCTTCACAATCACCTCAGCTTTCGTAGGATCATCTTCGAGTACTTTCAGCCAGCCCACGTTATTAGATAGTAAATGGCTCCACAAGTTTTGTCCTGTCGTCTGGCTAAAGGCTTCGAGTGACGATACAGGTTGAAGTTTCTCAAACAGATGCTGCATAAAGTCCTTTCTATCGATCGTGGAACTATTGATAACCTCAAAAACCGCTCTCACAATTTCTGTTAGATCATTAGGCAGCTTTTGCTGAAGGGTAAGCGCACTGACATTGAGCACTGGAGTAATGCGATTTTCCTTCGGTGCAACTTCAGCACGGGTCGGATCACCGTCTAGTGGTTTCAGCCATGCCACCTCATTGGACAGTAAGTAACTCCATAAGTCCTGTCCTGTCGCCTGAACAAACTGATCCAGCGACAGTGGCGATTGAAGTTTTTCAAACAAGCGCCGCATGAACAGTGGCTTGCTGATTGTGGGCATGGGGAAAATTTCTGCCCAGAAAAGTCTCTCAATTTGATCTTCTAGCTGCGATTGCTCTTGCTCAGAACAGCCCAAGTCTTTCACCAGAAGCGTTTCTGATTTCCGTCGTCCCATGGGGATGATACGAGCGATGTCTTCCGTTTTATCCAGAGCTTCTAACCAGCCAATCTTTTTATCCAGTAGATGTTTCCAGAGAGCGATCGCTTTTTCTAACGGCAACGCGCTTTCCTGATTTTGTAGAATATCTAAAAACACAGCTTTTGAAATTTGTGGTTTGTGCTCCAGCCATGACCAGGTAAACCCAGGCTCCATTGGCAGTGGGGCACTGCGTACACCCTGTGGTGACAAAATTGGGGCACTCAGGAATGTAATCTCGATCGCTTCCAAGGCGGGGATATAGTCTTCTGGAGCCAGATTGATGGTTTTAGTCGGTAGAATACCAGAGGTTGCATGTAATAACCCTCGTGGATCAATCAACAACGTCATGGCTTGCGGCGGACTGTCGATCGACTGCATAATGTGCAGCGGATTGATTGCACACTCCTTCAAAATTTCCTCAATCTGAGTTTTTTTGCTTTGAGGCAACTCATCTAACGGCTTTCGCTCATTTTCTAGTCCTGCTTTGGCGATACATGCGTCATTCCCCATCGATTGCAACCACTCCTTCTCTAATAGCTGCTTCCAGATCTGCTCTGCTTCTTCATCTTTAAAGCTGTCAAAAAACTTCTGCTTCGCAAGCCAGCGGTGATTTCGCAAGACGACATCAGGATGATTGATCTTGCCGTGAGGAGTCAGTTTGGGCAGATAAAACTTGTCCATTTCATACCCATCAGCCGCTTCCTTCCAGTAGCCAATGATGCCATCATTAAACCGATAGCACTCGCCTACGCGGATGGGAAACTGCACGCGGGTAAAATTATCTGTTTCGCGCATAGTACGGTTTAACGCTAAGCGAAAGGATTGCCAACCTTGACTCGCGGCAGGGTTGCCCTGTAATTCAATGTTTAGCGATGCACGTACAACCGCCAGCGGACGACCAACCAATAGCGCCAGACTTTGGCACTGAGCTGAATTTTTCGGATCAATACCGTTCAAGGCACTTTCAATAGCAGTGATGATATCATTCAAATAGTTTGTGGTGGTACTCTCTCTAGCCGTTTGCTTCTGATGGTTGTTTGCTTTTGAGAGGATGTGTTGCACCAGCTTGTTCAAGTACACATTCTCAATTTCATCAACAGTGCGGTTGCTACCCGGAGCGGGTTCCCATTGAATCTGCTCTCGCTGTTGAGCGATCGTGCCTAATGCCTTACCGTACTCATCGTAAATGGCAAGTCTACCGTTTACGATGTCGGGCAGAATCCAGCCACAAACAGGTGTAGAGTTCTGCTCTTGTTCAGTTGCAGCGAGCCATTGAAAATCCAGGCGGGCAGGTTGCACTAAGCGGGGCGGCAGCCAGATTAAATGAGGACTGTGAGGCACCGTTAGTCGTTGTGGAGTCAAAACACCCTTCCTCCGGTTAATGGCTTCTTCTTCGTTAAACTCTCTCACCTGTCCAAAGGTATCAATTAACCGCAGACGAGTGATCTTCATTGCACCCGCACGGATGGGGCTGAACTGATTTAGCGGTTCTGGTGCGCTACAGAGGTTATCACCTAGAAGTTGCCGCACTTTTTCAGTTAACTGCTGATAGTTGTCAAAGCTAAGAGGATCTTCTACTGGAAGCTGCAAGGTCTGCTTACACATCAGCAGTTCCGCATTAAAGCCACTTAACGACTGGGAAAGAAAATATTTGGGCTTTCCATCAAAAAATAGTGTTTCATATGCCAGCATTGCGATGTAGATCGGATCTTGCGTTTGTTGCTCTGGCACGTCACCTAAACGGGGACTAGCAGTAGATTGGTCAACCTGGTCTGCTTTTTTGGGTGTAGGAAGCGGTTTTTCCTCATACCACTGCTTGAGTGTTGCAATATTGAGAGATCGATCGTCATTGCCAGATGTTTTGGGTTTCTTCTGATACCACGTTTGCAATGCCTGGTAGTAAGGATCTTGGGAATCTAATTTTTCGTATGCCGCACCGCGATCGAGCAGGTTCTTCTCTAAGTAGACTTTAATTTTGTCAACAAATTGTGTGCCAGCCTGAGAGGTCAAAATACAAGCATTGCTGTAGCTTGTCCCCGTACCAATGCTGCGCTTGTTCTGCTTGACCTCCAGATCAACTTCACTATCGGACAGCGTGTAATTTTCAGTGATCACATCATAGGCATAACCACCGCCAGCAGCGTTGGTCTTAGTTTGTGCGGGTTGCATTTGAACTTCCCATTCCATCAAGATGGGATTCCAGGGTTGCTCCTTCCAGGTTTGAAACGCAACTGTTGCACTTGACAGTTCTTTCAGAGTATGGGTCAGTGTCTGGCTAAGCTCAGTGAATTTTGATAACACGGCATCTGTACCCAGAGCCGTATGATCTTTTTGATTCAGGAGAACTTGTATGCTGTTGGTTGGATCAGGAATGATTGCACAGGCTAAAGTACCATCCTCGCTGTGACGACCATCCTGTCCGTGGCGCTGCGTCGGCTTGATATCATCACCCGTCATCAGAATCACAGGTTCATTTGGCTGCCAGTACCGTTGGTCTAAAGTTTGCTGCAAGACATAAGGAATTCTGGAAAGACGGTTGGTTTCACGAGCAATTTCAACCGTAGACAGCGCTCGCTTGTCTAAGCAAATTTGAGCAATCTGCCCCTGGAAAGGGCGAACTTCACCTGTAGGATTGAGGCTGTTGATGTAAATCGATCGCACTGTGGCACGATCGCTCTTAAACTGAATCTGACGTTTGCCATCAACGTAAAGCGTCATTTGAAGGGTTGATTCCACTAGCTCGCAATTCAACGCCAGATGATGCCAGCGATCGCTGGGTAGTGCCGTGGGGGCAAACCATTTATCGTCTCCCTGCTGCACGAACAGTCGATCGTCATCACGGATTTGCACACATATTGTTGCCGTCCCTGGCTCGGTTTGAAGCGTGATCAAACTCTGAGATGATTGCGATCGACGCGCCTGCGATCGCTCTGCTGGTTTCGATAAACTCTTCTGCCGTGTTTTCTTAAACCAGATTGAAATTGCTAAACTGTCTTGCGTTAATTGAGATGAGAAATCTTTGAGTTCGCAGCCGTCATCAACACCAAAATGCAGACAGTAACCAAACGTTTTGGTAACATCAGGAACAATTTGCGGATTGCCCCACAAGCTGTAGTAGTGAGAACTACCAGGTACTAACGTTGCAACAGACGCGCCCTTCTGTTTGTCTTGTTGACTTAATTCAACTACCAGGCGCAAAATGGTGCTGCAATTGTAGGCAACAAGACTTGCTTTGATAGCGTCCAACGCCTCATTCAGTTGTATTTTTAGTTGCGTTTCTTGTTCAAGCTGACGTTCTAAAGGTTCAATGTCTCTGGTTTGAATAAAATAGCAAACTGCATCAATATCGGGATAATCATCGCCCCGATTTGCATCCTGGGGAGGGTAAGCAGCCAACATGAACTTATACCAGTCAGAAAAAAGCTGTCTGCGACCAACGGAAACTTCATTCTGATTTTTTGTCTGATTGCGTTGTAAAGCATTAAGTTCACGCAATTGCTTGCTCAGTGCTAGTGGCAGGATGAGGCGCTCTTGTACCTGTGCATTGTTGGCATCAGCACCTTGAAGTTTATGCTGATTCTCAGCACCAGACCGGGGTGTTTCAGCCTGAATTGTCCACAGCGGATCGATCGCAACGGTTTGAAAGCCTGTTTCATGCCTGACCGCTTGACAGGTTTGGGCAAGATCAAGTTCCTGATTTTCCAGAGAGCTGGCAAGATGCAATAATTCAAGCTGATCTTCCAGTTTTCCCATTTTCTGGCGATCGTTAGGATCAATCTTTAACAGCGCTGCCAGTTGGCTAGACAGATAAGCGGTGAGCGCTTCCATTGGCGTATTGCCAACTGCAATCTCTAAGTTTTTTACTGCGTTAACGGTACTAGCATTCGTAGAACACTCTGTCTCAAAATTCAGCTTTCCATAACAAAGCATCTGGTCGGGAGTCGTTGTAGCCTGATCGTTTGCGATCGACCATAGGCACTGCTTCCGAAGTAGCTGCAAGACTTCTGCGGCAGTGGCAGCAAGTGATTCTTTGCCCAATGCTTTTTGGATCAACACCCTTAAAAAGTCTTGTTCCGTACGGCTGTACCAACCGAATACCTCATACTCCAAGCCACCAGGGTTTTGGGTCGATTCATCGTCATGGAATCCTAAAAGGCTATGGCAGTTTGGGTAAAAAGCGGCGAAGGTTGGCTCACCGTAGCCAACTGCGGTTAAGGTTTCAAGATAGGTCTGATCTGAGTTCTGTTCCTGAAGCCATACATGAAGCGGTAACTTACGACCCACAAACCGAAACGGTTCATCATATTGAAGGTTTGGGTAATAGTAACTGACGCTACCAGAGCGGTTTCCCAAAGACTGAGTGTAGGGTACATAACCTGATGACGATGCTTCAGAGCCGACTGGCTGAGCAACTCCATCCTCAGGCTTACGAGACGTTGGCGGGTAAGCGTAGTTACTTTCAACAACCCAGGCTTGCGTTGAAGGTTGCTCTGTTTTCGATGGCTGGTTTTGATTGCGGCGTATGACTAGCCAACGATCGGGAATCAGGGGGAACTGAGTTTTCCCTAATTCCTGAACGCCTTTTGTTAACGCATCAGGCAACGCCCAATGCAGATGAATGCCTGCTTTTAACGGCAAATTCTGATTTGCAAATGGCTGTGAGACAATCTCTTCACTAATGTTGGCGGTATCCGCATTAATTTCTTGCTTAAGGTTGCGATCGATATAAGGCAGCCGGGAGAAATCAGCAACAGCCTCGACGACCAGGCGATCGTTAGCAAGAAATAAGGCATCCAAGTGAATGGGAACAAGGAGAAAAGTTGTCATAACAAAACCATGAGATACCCCTGTACTACGCAAGCAAGCTTCCTCAAAGGTTGAACCGTCCCGTGCGGTCTGAACCAACAAAACGTCGGTACTTTTTCGGAGAAATTGCTTGAGCTTGATTAAGCTTGCCCAAAGGTCTAAGCATCCTAACGCACTCGCCCATTTTTCTATCAGAAAATTTTCAGTACTGCTACGGAGGTTACGATCGCCCTCCAGCGCTTAGTCTCTTTATAGCTTCTTCAACAAACTGCGCCCTTAAATACATTTCCTTCATTGGGCTGCACACGTTGATAGACAGCTAAACAGCTTGTAGTTAGGCAGGTTTAAGCACATAGAGGCTATCCACTTTGAAGCGGGACAAACGGGAGTGAAGCGTTCTGTCTTGCTCAAACTGTCCTGCTTTATAAAAGTAACCTCACTGGAAGATGGGGCACTGAGGGCAATGTCTCCTCCGGAGGCTTTGGCTCACCGGGAACATCATCATCCTTAACCCCAGAACATTCTGCCACTCAGTAACTCAGAAGCATTATGGCTGAGTTGCTGGCTTCAAGCTGCAATCAAACTATTCATCCAGGAGCATCGAGGTAAAACATGGTACTGCTATTCAAAGATGAAGCCGTCAAAAAAGCCGGTATGACCGTGAAACATGCCGAAGCTTTTCAGAAGGTGGCAGACGACAGTTTGTGTATTATTATGTGCCGTTCCGTTAACCTTGCCTGCACCGGGTTAATCGAAGAAGGGTACGCCAGTAAAGGATTTAAAGTTAAAGCAAAATCGTGTGATTGGGGTCCCGCCGCTGGCTTTATCGCCGCCGATCCTCGCTTCTCTAAGAAAGGCTCAGCCATTACTGTCACGATCGAACAGCTTGCGGAACTACACAACGCCTACAAAGCTCATAAAGATAGCCAAGATGCACTGGTGCCGCTCTACCTTTCAGATAAGCGAGTTGCCTATTTGCGTCGTCCAGACAACATTCCTAGCAATCAACCCTTGATTAAAGTCACCGCTGAAGACAAGGGACACATCTACTGTGAAGCCAGCCCACCATCAGATCCGAGTTTCCTGGTTAGATTCGTGCTCAAAAAAGAAGCCGAAGGATGGGCGGTCTATTACGCTGATGGACAAACTGCCCGACGCTATGTAGGGCAGGGTAAGAGTGACCTTTACGCTACATATGAGAAAGAACTCACACTCTACGAACAAAAGCGCCTTAAGGAAGAGAAGGAAGATTTTGAGAAATTCAAGAAAGAAGAGCTTGCGAAACTGAAAAAGGAGGAGTTTGACAAACTCAAGAAGGAAGAGCTTCAAAACTTCAAGAAGGAGGAGTTTGACAAACTCAGAAAGGAGGAGCTTGACAAACTGAAGGGGAAGCTTAAGAAAGCTGAAGCTCAAATTAAAGACTTTGAGCAAGTCATCTCTAAAGGTGACATTCGTGTGATGGGAGTGGCAAACCCAACCTACATTGAATCTCATCAAGGTGAGAAAGGTTTGGGCTACAAACGAGCTGTCACAGGCGACTACGATTTATTCGCCATGATTGCACTGGCAGAAGATAAAATCTCCGCTCCTGAACTGGAGGAGATCAAAAAAGTAAATGCGGCAAACGGGAACAAGTATAAGCTCTACGACCATGAGGGCATCGACAAGCGACCCATTATGATTGGTGCCCGCACGAAGGCAGAACTGGCAGCAGAAGATGCCTATTTGGGTAACATCACCAAACGCATCGATTTGCTGCGGCAAGACCTGAATCGGGAGATGCAGGTGCTGGATAAGTTTAACGGCAGAAACATGGTACATCACAGTGATGAAGCGGGTCGTCCCTTCGATCCTGACCTGGAGTATCCTGTCATTGCCTTTGTTCCCACTACGCTGATGCAATTTATTAGCAAATTGCAGTCACCGCAATTGAAATATGCCATGGAAACCTTGAAGACAAACACGGTCTTTGCGGTAGAAAACCACAATGATCTTGCCAACCTTTTTGCAGCCGTTCAAACGAAGTTTGCGCTGATGGTGAATACCTCCTGGGTTGAACCGCTCAAAGTAGCCTTTAAGCGCGGTGAAACGCCGATGAATTGTTCTGTACCCAAGTGGCAAGAGAACAACGCTTCACCCTACACCATGCTCCAGCTTGAGGTAGCACCTAGCCCCGTTGCTGCAAGTAAGTAGTTAAGAAACTATACTTCTTTGGTCTGCTCAGGGGACAGCCCAATGCTCTAGATCAGCCATCAACCCGTTGAAGTATTTCTGGCTCAACGGATTTATAGCCATTGCATCTAAAGCATAAAACTCGCAAAGGTGTAATACATCTAGCCTTTGCGACCCCTATTCTTTCATCTTCACGTAAATCAAAAAGGGATAACACCACATGGCTGTCGAAGATACAAATGCTAAAGAGAAGACACAAGGCCGTTCTGCTAACGTCTATCTGGGAATGGCGCTGGAGATTAATAATCGGGCTGTAGAACTAGCACCGATCACTCCAATCAACAAGATTGACGAGATGGGTCTAGAGCTTGAATTACCGGATAATTTGTATCTGGGAAAATTAAAGGATGGCATCGATGCCTTAGTTAAACAGTTTTCGCCAGACTTCAAGTTTGATGAATGTAAAGAAAAAGCCAAAGACATTCCTGCCCTACAAAACATCATTGCAAAAGTGGGCGATGCTGAGATTACAATTCAGGACTTGCATATCAAGATTCCGCCAAAACCCAAAGCCGAAGGAGACAAGAAGCCAGATAATCTCTATACCGTTGCTCTCGCAGCCACCTGGCCGAAAGCGGTTGGAGAACCGGAAAGCTTAGGGGGGTTTAACATCACCCTCAGAGGTCTCTATGTGATGGTCACGAATGAGACGCGGGAAGAGATTGATATGCGGCGGGCACGCGCTAAAGCCATTCAGAAGAAAGCACAAGACGCAATGTTGCTTGAAGCGGCATTTAACAAGAGTGCTGATTCAAAAGAATCACCTTCTTCGGAAGACGCACAACCAGGTAAGGGGAAAACTAAAGCAGCAACTGATAAAGCAGCGGCTACCTAAAGTTAGCTGCTTCAAACTTGCTTGCTTGAATCCTTTTGATCATCCAGGCAAGTCTCATTGTGCAGCGCTTTAAGGGCAGAGGCAAACCTTTCGCATCACGAAGGGTTTGCCTCTGCTCTTTTAGATAAGACCAAATCTAGCAATAAACGCCACAGATACTCCCGCACCCTTTTCTTGTATGCCAAAGGCTTTAAGCCCTCTCCCACAGGAGAAGGGCTTTGAACCCGGCTCTCCTCTCTCCTTGTGAGAAGGACTGGGGATGAGGGCAAGATCTGTAGCCCTTGCTAATTGATTTGGCATAACGCATCCAATATGAGACAGAATGGGTAAAAGTGAAGTCACTTAAAAGGCTAGAGAGCTTGAAACATTCAGAATCAAGTTCTCTAGCCTTTTAGATGCTTCCGTATTTAAAGTGGCGCTGTGAGGTGAAGCTTACCTGGAAGGGGTTGGTTGCGGTTGCGATCGCAATTCTGTAATCGGCGACTGAGCAAATTCCGTTAAGCCAAAGGTATTGAGTAACGCTGCCCAATCCTGTTGATACTTGGCACGATGTTGAACCAGCAAGCGGACGCGATCGAGCCACAGGTTGTTCTCTGCGTAGAGCTTGAATTGCTCTGGATTCGGCGTTGCTTTTAAGCGGCTGACTAACGTGGCACTAGGGTTGACTCGTTCAATCCAGCCCGTCACTGTAGGGTTGGCGCTGCGATCGTTTTCATCACACATCACGCGAAAAATCCAAAAGTATTCCTTTCCAACTGCCAACGGTTTCTCGGTTGTGGGAAGGGTAAGCTGCACCAACCCAGGCTTCTCTGGTAGTTGCAGAACCAGCTTTTTGTTCTGCAAAACGGGTTTTTGATCCTCATCCACCAATTCAAATTCTACGGTGTTGATGTCTTCGGTTTGGGTAAAGGGCAGGTAAAACCAGAATGTGGGTTTTGCCTGAGTGGTAAGGACGGGATCGCTTTGGTCGATCAGAGCGACAAGTTTGCGATTTTTCATGGTCGCCGCTAAAGCAGGGCAGGCTCCCCGTACGGCTCCTGTGCTGCTATTGCCGGAAGGACTGCCCAATTTTCTTGCTTGAGCCTCTGGCGTGAAGCCTAGAAGTCCACTACTAACGATAAGTCCCGTAGCAACTCCAGTGAGAACATGTTGATAGCGCGATCGAACTTGACTCATCATAATCTCCCGATATAGTTTTTGAGTTTTAGCTTTAGCCTAGTCAAATTTAGGGATGGCGGCGGCGATAGGTGAGATAGCTAACCGATGCGCTTGTGATGCCCAATGCTGCTGCGGACGGTAGCAACGGAAGCCAGCCGCCCCAGCCTGCGAGCAGTATGTAGCAGGTGCCCGACAGAACAACGAGAGCAATAGCAGCGGCGATCGCCCCTTGTTCAACCCGATAAAGCCGCCAAACGATCGCCCCACCCACCAGCGACCAGCTTAAAATCCAGGCGGTTTCTGCCCAGAACGGTAGCCACCAGATGAGAGGACGCTTATCCAGAGTGGCGCTTACTAGCTGACTGACCATCTGTGCCTGGAGAATCACGCCCGGCACTTCACCATACGGCGTTTTCCAGTAGTCCGCTTTGGTAGACGTACTGGCAGTCAAACCGATGATGACAATGCGATCGCGAATCATCTCTGCCGGAACTTTCTGTTCCAAAACATCTTTGAAGCTGACGATCGGCGCAAACTGATCCAATTTACCGCCGACCGCTCGAAAGTTCAGCATCGCCTGATAGCCACCGAGTTGGTCATTGCGATCGCGGTAGCCGCTGCCATCGCCCACGAGTTGGCGAAGCGGCGTTTGTCCAAACTGCAACGAGCGGCTGAGTTCGCCCTGATCGTCTAACGGTGACGTAAACGGGTTTCCCTTCGCCTCCAGATACTGCCGCGTCAGCACCAGACTAAAGGCATCCATCGTATTGCAGTAGGTTTCATCGGGAGCCTGCATCAAAAGATGACGGCGTAGAAACTTGCCACCCTCGTCCTGAATGTTGGCAAACCCAATGCGTTCCATGTTCAGTTCTGGCGGTGGCTTTACACCCTGCCCCTGAATGGTTTGATCGCTGCCTGTGGCTTTGCACATGGCAATCACATTCTGGGTTTGCTTGAGTCGATCGCTCAGCGGTGGTTTTGCCGCCGAATCGCGGAGGATATCCAGCCCGATTAGCGACGGTTTGGCGCGCGCTAAAACGGTCAACGCCTCGTTAAGGGCGCGATCGGGCAGTGTTCCCCACGATGGCTCATACCGTTGGGGCAGCACGGCAAGGGTGGGTTCATCCACACCCACGATCAAAAAGCGATTGTCCTGGGTTTCGTTGGGTCGCAGCGGCAGCAGGCGATCGTATGTCCACACTTCAGCAGGCTGCGTTACACCAAACCATCGCGCAGCGGTCACTAACGCAGTGGCTACCACGCTAGAGAGCAAAACCATCCGTCGTCGCACGCGTCTGCGGGGAAGCTCTCGACTGGCAGCAAGGTAGGTTAACTGTGAATCGGTCGGTTTGGGTTGCTTCGTGGTCGCGTGTTGGAGCCACTGATCCGAGGCAGTTAAGTCTTTGCCGCGTAGCAGATAGCTGTCATCCTGTCCGTGCTGCTCCCACTCCATCGTCCGCACCAGCAGACGCGTGTGCGTGCGTACATGCTCCGGGTCAGCGTCCAGCGCCCGAATCAAGTCGCCAAAGTTTGTAAAAAAGTCTCCCTCATGCTTGCGGAAGTCGATCGCCTGCAAGCCTTCCAGGTTTGGATGTAACTTTGTTACTTCGGCTGCCTGGTAAATGGCTGGAACGAGGCGCTTGTTTAAGTCAGCGGCATAGAGAATGGCAGCCCTGCAACTGCCATCTATCACGGAGGCAGGCGAAATGAGCATCAGAACGTTATTACAGCGTTCAATACCGCGCTGCATTTCGTGCTGTAAATCATCACCGGATGCCACACTTTCTTGATCAAACCAGGTAGTTTTGCCCTGAACCTGCAAACCATCGTTCAATTTGCGGGCAAAGTCAGAATCCGTTGGGGAGTAGCAGAGAAAGACATCCAGCGTTGGCTCTGGCGGCTGTTCCAGGCTTTCGGCAAGCAAGGCTTCTTGGAGCGGGGTAGGAGGGGATTGCGATCGTCCCTGTGCTACTTTTAGCCATGCCTCTGCTTGCCGGAGGTGATGTCCTCGCAGCAAAATGCTGGCGTTGTGCTTCTGGCGCTCCCACTTTAGCGCTTTCGTTAAAAGCAGTTTGTGCTGTTCGTAATAGCTAGCTTCCTCGCGGAGCGTCCGAATGAGATTATCAATATCAACCTGGTATTCTGCTGCCTCTGCGTGATCCGTCATATCGATGAACTGGATCGATCGCAGTTCGGGCGGCACTTGTTCTAGATCTAGCGGCTCAATCAGTAACGGAATGAGGCGTTTGTTGTGCTGCCGTGCGTGGATCAGTTCCTTCTGGCAATACTCAGACGCTAATGAGGCGGCAGACATCAGAAAGACGACGCTATCGGCTTCTTCGACCCCACGATCGATCACTGCCTGAAAGTCTTCACCCGTTTTAATGTCGGTTTTGTTCGTCCAAACGGTGAAGCCTTCGCGCATGAGACTGCCAGAAATCTTTTGCATCACGTCCCGTTCCTGCTGGGAATAGGACAAAAACACCTGCGTCATCAAGTTGTTGGCGTTTTTGATGCTGTCGCAGATGAACCGACAGTGCAAATCGGTTGGAAGACAGGGAGGGTGTTCATCCTTAAAGTGAATGTGCAGCCACTTTTGAGCAGCTTGCCGTTCTTCGCCCATTAACAAATAGCGAGACTGCTCTTGATTGCGCGTCCACTCTAGTGCTTTTGAAAGTATGGCAGTATGCTGCTCGACATAGTTTTCATGGCGATCGAAAATCCCCAACATGCCCGCAAACGATTTTTCAAAGTCGTCAATGCCTTCGCGAAAATAGACCCAGTTAATTTTGCCGATCGCGGGATGCATATTGGGAAAGCTGGAGTGCAACCCTTTTGCGGTGTACTCGTTCCAGTCGGAGAGTTGGCGATTAGGATTGCGCTGTTGCCAAGTTTCTTGCGTAATTTGCTCTACGTGCAGCAGCGGAATGATCCGCTTATGGCGCTTGAGAGCTAATTCAATTTCTTTGAGGCAGTAAATCGAATTAATGGAGTGTGGCGAAATGACAAAGAGAAAATTGTGAGACTTTTCTAACCCATCGTCAATTTGATTTTGAAAATCAACGCCGAGCGGAATGTCATTTTGGTCAAACCAGACTTTGATATTATGTTCCAGCAGTCTCTCATGAAGCTTCGTAGCAAACGCTTTGCTGTCGGCTCGTCCATACGAGATAAAAACATCCTGAAAAGTTTGCATAGGACTACCCGATAGAAGTACAAGCCCCGATTTATGACGTTGATGCAGTCCCCAACTCAACCTACAGCACTGTCGATCTCCAAACCGATTGGCTGACAAAAACTAAATCAACGCTTTATCGTTTGAGGAGTCTGAGCAAAAAATGCGTCAAGTTAATTGCTAAGGCAAGCGGGTTTGCGGGGTTTATGCAAAACGCTCTCAGCAGCGTCTGACAGATTAAAGCGGCTCTCTGACGATTTAGCATTCAACATCTTTAGGTTTCCCAACTGCACGTGCAAAAGCACACGTCAGACGGTTTCGCGTTGACAAGCAGAGTTTATTAAGTGACAACAGCCCTGCAACCCTCATACAGCTCATACAGTTATTTTTGAAGCTGGCGCATGAATTCGCGTCCATAAAAACAAAGTAACAACAAAGTTTGCCTCCGCAGATTACACAAGGGTTCTGGCAATCCGCGTAGGCGCAGTTTGCGTCTCTAGCTGTAGGTTTAACCGTCAAGCAAGAAGTTTTGCCAGCCCATCAGCAAATAGAGTGGGTAGAATTGCGTGTGGGTGATGATGGTTTTGTTATAGCCAGTTCCCGACTAAAACGTAGGGTGCCCAGTAGCGCGGATGGGCAAATTGTGGATCTTGCAACAGCGCTAGTTGAGCGCGACGCAGCGCTTCTGCACGGCTCACGTTTGGCTTGCCGAGAGATTGATAAAACGTTTGGGTAAATTTCACAGCGGGTTCATCGGCTAAGCTCCACAAGCCCGCGATCGCGCTTTGTGCCCCGGCTCGTACGGCTGTTCCCGCAATGCCAAGCACCGCTCGATCGTTTCCTGCTGCCGTTTTGCAGGCGCTTAACAGCAACACTTCAATCGGGGTATTGGCGTTTTGTCGCTGTGATCGGAACAGTTGATCCAGGTCATCCACCTGAATTTCACCATCTGCTGCCAGAATGTAGGTATTGCTGCGATCGGCTCCAAACTGCCCGTGCGTTGCCAGATGTACCACTTGAAAGGCTTGCTGATTCAATGCTCGGTTGAACTCAGCACGAGTAAAAGCGCGATCGCGAATAAAGGTTGATTTCACGCCAGATTGTTGAATTTGATCCAGTTCAGGATTGACATTTGCCAAGCGATCGTACTGCTCAAACCCGGCGGGTGGGTCGGTAAGGCTGGCAGCGAGTACCTGTAGGGCAGCGCGGTTTAGGGGTGCAGGTTTACGCACATTGAGACCGAGCGCCAGGGAAACGGCGTACTTTTCGACGAGATAGTGTTTGCCATCGTAGAGCGCTGACATGGGAATATTTCGCAGTGGACCATCCAGCACAAACACCAGCGTTTTGATGCCCCGTTGCTCCAATTGCGCTCGAATGGGCTGAATGAGCCAGTTGTAGACAATTTGACCGTTCTCTTTGACTGCGTCAGTGCGATAGGATTCTTGCAGACTGCCCTGAAAATTCTTCAAGGTTTCTACGATCTGTGCTTGCGGCAAGCGGGCTGAGGTGTAGTGGACTAGCTCAGGCTGTCCGGGCAGCTTGAGAATCACGTCTAAACGATCGCTCAACAAAATCGGGTAAACCACAGCAGCCGTTAGATCGGTTTGATCGACCACGCGATCGAGGTTGGAGGTGCTTTCGCAAGCAGATTGCAAAAAGTTTTGCAACTCCGCGACCTGCAAGGCTTCGAGGACGCTGCGAGCCTGCTTTAAGTGCGCCTGGTTGGGGTCTTGCAGCAGCAAATCTACCAACTGTCGATAAACAGGCTCCACGCCTTCGCGAAACGAAAACTGGACATCGGCATTGCTTGAAACCAGATCGCGTCGCAGCGATCGCAGCGTGTTAAACGCTTCGGTGTAAGCGCCGATCGCCGCTGGATTCTGGTTCTGAACGTGCAGGAGGCGACCGAGTTGCCATTGCCAACGGTACGACAGATCCGCTGCATCCACAGACTGCGCCTGATTCAAGGCTTGCTGCGTCAGCGTATAGGCATCTGACCACTGCTCTGACTGCTCATACAGTCGCCCTAAATACCCTGTGGCATTGGCGATCGCCCGTGAGTCATGTAGCGCCGTTGCTTGTTGCACTGCGGTTGCCAAAAGAGTGGCAGTGGTCACGGCATTGGGAGCATCACTGGCGTGGAGCCGCTGCCAGCGCGTGAAGCTGCGTCCCACACCCACCCGCACATTCACAGACGCTCGTCCAGGTGGCAGCTTGTCTACCAGCGCGGTTAGATGAGTGGAAAGACGTTTGGCTTCTGCCCACTCATCTACGCCCGACAGAAGCTTTGCGGGAGTATCCAGCAGCATGTTCAAGGCATTAAGCTGTGCCTGAGCGCGAATCAGCGGCGGAGCCTTATCTGCCGCTGCCTGCTGGTAGAAACTCAGTGCAGCTTTGATGGCAGTCCGGGCAGCTTTGCGGTTATCCCGGTTGGCGTTCAAATTTCCGTTTGCCAGGGCAATGTTACCCAAACTCAGCTTAGCAGCGGCGATCGCGTCTGGCGCTTGCAGTCGTTGGGCAACGTTCAGGCTTTGCTGCACAACCTGTTCAGCCTGCTCAAACGCTCCCACGACTCGTAGGGTTTCTCCCAATGTCCGCAGCGTAGACGCTTTCATTAAAGAATCTGCTTGCGGCGTTAAGTCTGTGTTCAGGCGAGACAGGAGGGTAATCGCGGGTCGATACAGCCCCAATTGCTGAAGCGCTTGAGCTTGATTAATTTGGCTTAAGGTGGCTCGGTTGCGATCGCCCGTTTGAGTATGAAGCGCTGCCGCCTCTTTCCAAACTTCGACAGCGCGATCGATTTGTCCCTGCGTGAATGCCAGATTGCCCTGCACATCCAACACTTGCGCCCGCACGTCTGTTGCCTCCACCCCTTGCAGAAGCCGTAGCGCTGCTTCGATTTGCTCGGTTGCCGCTTGCCACTCGCCGAGCTTCTGGTAGCTAAGAGACAGATTGCTGAGGACGATCGCCTGCTGTGTGCGATCGCTATCCGGCTGACGTTGCTGCAACGCGGTGATTGCCTCACGATAGCGCCCCGCATCGTAAAGCTGTTGTGCTGCTGGTGCCGATGAGGCAGGTTTAGCAAGCAGTGGCGTTACCACCAGCACCAGCGCCAGCAGGAAGAGAGAGAACAGGTTCTTGTGCAAAAGCTTGTTCAAAAGGGATTCCAGATAACCGAAAAATACACGCCGTTTTCTTGCCATGTTCTACGCTCCGAATTAACTGAAAGCAATGGAATGCCCCAATCCAACCGCACCGTCAAATTGTTTCCTTGTCGCCATAACAGCCCCAATCCAGCCCCTGCCAGTGTGTTTGAGGTACTGCTGTCGTGATTCCAACCCCGACCAACATCGATAAAGGGCGTGAGCTGTAGAATGCCCTGTAATTTAGGCACGCGCAGAATGGGAATGCGGACTTCTGCCGATGCCAACACGCCGTTATCGGTGAAAAATAAATCTTGCCGATAGCCGCGTACACTCAACGGGCCGCCTAGCCCAAATTGTTCTAGACCCAGCAGATTACGATCGCTCAGTTGCACATCACCGCGCAGCAGCAGCAGCGTATCGGGTGCCAACAGGCGTACCCATTGTCCCTGTCCGCGCCACGAGAAAAAGCGGCTGTCTGGTCCGCTGGCGTTCACGGTGGCGTTCAATGCACCAATGCCTAAACTGAATTGCGATCGCAGCGACAAGACCTGCTGGCTCGATCGCTGGCTCCAGTCCTGGAAGAAGCGAATGGCAGTAGTACGGGTACGCCCCTGAGCGTCTGCACCGGGAGAAAGCGGAAACCCACCAATGTCGTCGATGCCGAGAAAGGTTTGGCTGGCTTGATAGGAGAGTGTGAGTCCCAACGCAAACTCTTGAGACGGCGTTTGGCGCAGCGGATGGCGCAGGGTCAGTTCGGCGTAAGACGAGTTGGCAGAGATATCCAGCACATCAAACGGTTTCTCAATCACGTGGCTGCGAGTTGCGCCTAGAGCGATCGAAAGCGTCGTATTATGCGGACTCAACGGCAGCGTGTAGCTGATATCGCCCCCGTTACTACCATTGGTATTGGTGTAGCCGATCGCCAGCGCATCGCCCAAACCAGTCAGATTGGCTTGATTGAACGACACGCGACGGCGATCGGTGCCCACACTGGGCGATCGCGCATTATCCAGCACGATCGGCAGGCTAAACGTCTTTGCCTCCACCACTTTGACCGCCAAAATGTTTGTTCCGGGGCGAGTGCTGGCTTGCAGATCGGCTGAAACAGATTGAATCAGCGGGTCGAGTTGCAGCAGTTGCAGTGCCTCTAGCAGCCGATTCTGGTTCAGCGGCGGTTGGGTGGCGATCGCCAGACGAGAACTGACGTAGCCCGGCTTTAGTCGTCGCGTTCCTGTGACCGTAATTGTTTCTAGCTTGCCTTCAACGACTGTAATGCTGACGACACCCGGTTTGAGCGGCTGCGGACGCACTACGGCTCCTGACGTGACATAGCCTCGATCGACATACAGCTTCGTCACTGCCGATCGCGCTTGCAAAATATCTACAAACGTTACGGGACGCTTCAGCACCGGAGTTGTAAACGGTTTTGTCACCACTTCCAGTTCCGCTGGGCTGAAGACAGAACTGCCCACAACTTCATAGCGATCGACCACCAGCGACTCTGAGGAATCGAGCGCTCCGGTGTCTGAAGTCGATGGCGGCAGCAATTCATTGAGGGGCGGTAAGGGAGTCGGAGTCGGCTGCTCTGGCAGCGGTAGCGGTTGCTGTGAGGGTGGCTTAGTATCGGTTGGCGGCAGCACAGGCGCAAGTTGAGCCAGCGATCGCACAGGCACAGTCACTAAAAACAATCCCAGTAGACAGGTGAAGCGAGTACGCATGAAACACTACATGGAAGGGGGCTTGAATCTCAATGGCTTTTAAATCTCAATCGCTTTTGAATCTCATTGACTCTGAACAATGGCTATTGCCGTGGACAGGTCGCAGCAGCAAAGCCATACTGAGCGGGAGTCGCAGTTACGGTTTGAGCCGTTAAAAACGCGGCTCCATCAGGCGCGATCGCAATGCCCTGTGCCTCGACTAGCGGTGGGGCTATCGCGTCTACGTCCCTTGTCTCGCTGCGAGAAGCTTGAGTCACTCGCGCCTGACTGACCCACGGCACCGAAACCTCGCTACCCGCCTGTACCTCAGATGGACTGGGCGGCAAGCCACCGCGTCCGGTAATGACAAACTCACTGCGCTGATTGGCGTTGGCGGCGTTCCCAGGCTGGCAACCTTGAGCAATCAGGCTACTCGGATCAATTAAGTCCACTGGAATTTCAGCCAATCCTTGAGAGGGATCAATTTGCAGGGTGCTGATTGAAATATCTCCGTTTAAGCCAATGTCGGAACTGGCGCTAATATCGCTAGTGCCGTTGCGACGAATTTCTAAAAGTTGGTCTGGAGTAAGGCGCGATCGCGTTTGCAGTCCAAAAACGCGGTTGGCAGAAATTTTGATCGTGCCGCCTCGTCCGCCAAACGCATTGGCGATGATGTCGCTGTTTTCAGACGGCACTGCAATGACAAAGCCTTTAGGAGCAGTAATTTGGATGTTGCCGCCATTACCACCACTGGTGCGGCTTCCAGCGGTCGTTGAAATGGCACTGTTACGACGCAGCAGCAACAAATCTCTTGCCGTAATCTGAATATTACCGCCACCACCACCCGCAGTTTCTGCCGTGACGAACGCGTTGTTGTTGAGCTTGAGAACATTCGCGCTGATCGTTAGATTTCCGGCTAATCTTGCACCACTGATAGCGCTGCTATTAGCGGTAATGCCTGCGCCATTGCTGAGCGTAATATTAGGGGCGAGCAATTTGATGTCGCCACCCCGCCCATTGGCAGTCTCACTCACGGTACTAAACAAACCACTGGGTCTGCCACTGCTGCTTACGCCGTCGAACAGCGCACTCTCTGATAGCGTGATGTCGATCGTTCCCGCATTGCCCAGACCAGATGTTCCCGTATTGATTTGAGCACCTCCCAAAGCAGTCAACGAGCGGGCACTTAAAGAAAGATTGCCGCCATTGCCCTGTGCTTGTGCTTCTATCAACGCTTCGATCTTGCTATCGCCCGTTAAGCGTAATGCGCCACCGCTGGCAAGTTGGATTGTTCCGGCGTTTCCCTGTGCGCCCGATCGAACAGCGCTGGAAATGCGTCCACCCTGCTGAAGTAGAACGTCATTTTGAGCCGTAATCTTAATCTGTCCCGCATTGCCTACGCTAAGAGTGCTGGCTGAAATTGCGGCACCATTGTCCAGAGTCAAGGAACCTGTATTTAAAGCGATCGCTCCGCTGTTCCCTTGTGCTCCAGCTTCAACCACCGTTCGGATGCGGCTAGCTTCGCCCGATAGAAATGTGCGTCCGGCTATTTCAAGGTTGATTGTTCCGGCGTTGCCTTGAGCGGCTGGCAAATTTTTGGTCGGATCAGCCGCATTTACAGAGGCGGAAATTACACCTCCTTGAGTAATCGAGAGTGCTCCAGCTTCGATCGTAATATTGCCCCTCTCACCGTTTGTAACGGCTGCACCTGCACCTAAGTTATTCGAGATTTTGCCTCCAGTCAGTGCCACTTGATCTTGTGCGTAGATTTCTATATTGCCTGCCGCACCGGAACCGCGAGTTTCCGCATTTAAGGTTGACTGCTCAAGCAACAGCGAGCCAGTATCAATGCTGATGCTGCCACCCAAACCAACCCCTGCCGTCTCTCCAGACAGGGTGCTGCTGCGGATGAACGTGTTCCCTGTGGCATTAATCACGATGATGCCAGCGTCCTGTGTTCCTTGAATCACTTTATTCGTCGCAGTGATTTGACTATGATCAATCACAACGGTTTGAGGCTTGAACGTCTGTTTCGCTATTTCTTCTGAGCTTGAACCGATGAAAATTCTGCCAAAATTTCCGTCGCCAGAAATCACACTGTTCGCAATTTCAATGCTATTGGCGGCGTTGAGATAAAGATCCGCCGCAAACGCTTGTCCTGTATTGCTGGCTGTCACTGTCGCTTGGTTCAGCAACACGCTTCCCTCAGTTGCCTGAATGAGAACGTTCCCAAAGTCTCCTACATCATTTTTGCTATCGCTCGTCACCTTACTATTGATGATTTCAACTCGATCGCGCCCTTGCAGCGCCACGAATCCAGGACTAGAATTGACGCTATTGCTATCTGTCCCGATCGTGGAGCCGTTCAGCAGTTGAATTGTTGCTGCTGCTACCGCGATATTTCCAGCAGCATCCTTGGCATCAGCGGATGCTACCTTACTGAAAATCTGCCCCCGATCCAGCAGCACTAAACCATCTCTGGCATTAATCGTAATGTTACCCGCCCTACCTGCTCCCCGTGTTGTCGTATTGAGTTGGGCTTGATTGAGTGTTAGAGATGGCGCATCGATCGTGATATCGCCACTCTTACCATCTTTAGCATTCGTGCCAATGTGAAGGTTTGTTAAGTTCAATGGCGTTTGGCTCTTCAGATCAATATTGCCAGACGAGCCTGTTTGCGTTGATTCCGTTGTCACGTCCAGAGCTGTCGATAACGGTCTGCCCTGAAGCATGATGGTGCGAGCATTGATATCAATACTGCCAGCAGCTCCAGTTATGCCGCCACTTCTGGTTCTTGTCACAATCGTCCCTGCTGGGTTGGCATCAACCTTCACTGTGCCTTGAGGTGCTTGCAACCTGATACTTCCCGAATTGCCAGACGTGGCTCCACTGGCAATACTGGCAGTGGAGTTTGTAAAGATCCCTCCGATCACGTTGATGTTGCCCCCTGTGCTGCTGATCTTGACTGTGCCAGAATTCCCAGAGTTTCCACCATCATTAGTAATGGAAGCATTGATGGCTCCAAAGGAAAAGATCGTAGGTGTGACAGGGTCGTTATTGCGAGTGATAGGATCTGACCCGATGGTAATATCTCCTCCAGCCTGAATCGTAATATTGCCCGCATTACCTGTACTGTCGCCTACAAAAGAACCAATGGCAAACCTCGGATTAGCCAATCCAGGAATTGTGATCGAGCCAGTTGCAGATAAAATAACGTCTCCTCCGCTCCTACCAGGGGTATTAGTAGAGGTATCAATTTGAGCCACCGCTATATTTCCTGGCGGCGGACTGAGGCTAGAGGTGAAAGCAGTTCCTCCTAAACTTTGAGGCACATTTGGAGCTGGCACAGAGGGCACTCCCGCCCGTAAAATGGCTGTAGAGCCGCTAGTTAAAAGCCCAAAGTCAGGATCATTCGCTGGAATGCTTCCAGAAGTATCAGCGCCTGTGATTTTAATTGTGCCGCCGGAGATGCTTCCTGTTGCCTCTACTTTTAAAGCGGTACCAACATAATTACCAAAAACAACATCGCCATTGGCATAGATAATCGGGTCATAAAGGCTGATAAACTGTCCAGGACTACCAGCTAAATTCAAAATAGAAAAAGCGCCTCCGCTCGTAAAATGAGCATCGCCTGAAATTATGCCGTTGCTGATTAAGCTCAGATTGCCACCGCTTTGAATCGGTGTTTGCGGATGATTCAGCGCCAAAATATCAACGCTTTGATTGCCTTGAATGGTCAAGTTGCGACCCGATCGCGCCAAAAAGGGCTGTGTGGTTGTGTCGCGAATCTGCACCGTGTCCTGCGCCTGCAACTGCAAATCTCGTCCCGCTTGTAGCTGTCCCTGCAAATCCAGCTTATTGGCTGTCAGAGTCAAGTCTTGTCCAACGGTGAGATTGCCCCGGTTTTGAATGGTGCCTGTTGCATTAGCCCCATACTGCACACCCACTGGAGCGCTCATGGTCAACAGTGGAGACGCTTGAGGATTGCTGGCACCAAAGGTATTGCCATCAGAAAACACCACGCGATCGCCCGTCGTTGCCAGAAAGGAGCCGCGAATATCGAGTTGGGCATTCGGACCAAATAAAATGCCATTTGGATTCAGCAGAAAGAGATTTGCGCCACCAGCTACGCCCAATGTGCCAAAAATATTCGATGCATTCGCCCCAGTAACGCGGCTAAAAATGTTTTGTACACCGATCGGGTTGGCAAAATAAACGCGCTGCCCATCGCCGACATTGAACTCCTGAAAGCTCTGAAATAAATTGCTGCCTCGCACAGCACCACCCTCGACCAAGGTGCTAGAGGCACCGCGTACCATCGCATCCGGTGATACACGAGAACGTTCAGCCCCCAGCGTTGCATCAGGAACGACCTGCGCGACAGCGGGAGCACCAAAACCAATTAAACCGAGTGCCACACAAACCTGGCTCGTCGATCTGATCCAAGAAATCTGTTTATTGTTCATCTCATACCATCGCGATCGTTGCTGGCTGGTTCACACCACATCACTTTTATACGTTCGGTTAAGTGTAAACACGGGTGAATATTTATTTCCTTTATGGAAGTGCCTGTAAAGGAAGCCCATTATTTATTTCTTCTGTAAAGTATGCCCATGCCTATAGCTGAGATCTCACAGATTGACATTGAATAGTTCTTGCGGAGACTTACTAGCAATGAGTCACGCGATAAACATCATTCTGTAGTGGCTCTAGTGCCAGTAGATAGCCACAAAGGAGAGATTGAAACTGCATCATTCTTGAGCGCTGATGGTGATTGAATTGTCTTCTGTCTGGTTAGAGACAAAAAGGTTTTCTTGTCTGTAACCACTGAGAGCAGCCGTTTCTAGCAGCCAAGACACTAACGTAGCAGTGCCCATCTCACGAATTTCTACAGAATGCTGTAAAACGCTGTTAGCCACCAAAGAATTTGGGCACACTTTTAATGAAGATAAGCTCCATCAAATTCAAAGCGAAGCTTGCAATGGCAGTACCCTGTCTCAGCAAGGTATTCAGCAGCAGTTGGCAGCAGTTCTGACCCATTTGCCTACCTCCACCAGAGGTTTCACACTTGCTGGTATAGCTCAGTGATCCAGCATTCATTCCCTAGTTTGCGGTCCCTACGCAGCATCCATTTAAGCAACATTCAATCGTGTAGACGCGATCGCGTTTTTACACTAAGTTTGTTCGTCAATAAAATGCCAAACATTCCCGGAGAGCACAATGCATACAATTATTGCCAAATCTGAAACGAAGCTGAAGAAAAAACCGCTTGACTCCGCACAACTTCAGCCTGATGAAGTGATTGTGGTTTCTGTGGGTAAGTCCTACGGCGTTGACATGATTGAAGCTGCCGATAATGGTCACTTCAAAGTCACACTGGCTGCGAATACTGGGACATTCTATGTCTTTAGTGAGCACTGGGATGGTTTGAATGTAACGGTGAAATTGATTGATCAAGGGCAGCAGCTCATTGCCAAAGAGCAAGCTGAAGCAATTTTTGGCAATCCAATTTACGAGACTGAATTGCAGGATCTCAATGCTTGCTTAGCGCGGTATGAAATCAACACTCCGGTAAGAATGCGGCACTTCCTGAGCCAAATCGCCCATGAATCTGGTGGGTTGCGCTGGTTGAAAGAGCTTGCAGATGGCAGTGACTATGAGTATCGCGATGATTTGGGCAATGTTAATCCTGGCGATGGTCCGAAGTACAAAGGTGCTGGTGCCATTCAACTGACGGGACGGGCAAATTACGAAGGGTTTAGTCACGCCATCAATGATCCACAGGTGATGGAAGGGTGTGAGTATGTTGCCAAAACGTATCCTTTCTCCAGCGCTGGTTTCTGGTGGCACAACAACAGCATGAATACCCTGTGCGATTCTGGCGCGGCTGTTGAAGCTGTCACACTGCGAGTGAATGGCGGTTATAACGGTCTCGACGATCGCAAAGACTACTACGAAAAAGCGTCTCGCTCCGTCTAAAATCTAGTTCCACCATCTGCCAGTTCCACCATCTGAGTAATGGAAGTAGTCTGACGTAAATAGCGCCATTACTATTAGAAGGCGCAAACCTTAACTCAGCCGTTTCATTATTCAATGGTGGCAATCTCAACAAAAGCTACCCATTGTCCTGCTCGCGCAATGGCATCAATCAGCAGTTCAAAAGCATTTCTGTACTTATTAAGGTTGAATCATGCTCACAGTAACAATTGAATCGAATACGTTTCTGAAAAAGCGACTGCTCGGCTCTGATGATTTGGCAGATTCTGAGAAGATCTTTATTCCTCAAGGACAAATGCCTGCGGTGAGCCAGTATGCACCCGATCGCAACCAGCATGTTTACCTGGTTCTGGTTTCGCCTCTCACGGCTAAAGACGGCACGACTCAAATTCAGCAAGTGTATGCCTATGCTCCTCACGTCAAAATTGAGGGCGATGAAACCAACCAGATTACTAAGCTTCCGGTTGCGTATCGATCGCAGTTAGACAATGATCAAGCCGTTTTTGGTCCTGGCTGGCGGCAGTGCAACACCACCAGTAACACCATGCTTGCCGATTACTTACTGGATGGACAATTGACTCAAATGGCGAAGGAGCAAGGTCATCCTGAACCTGAATCAGTCTATATGCGGCTCGTTGCAAAGTACGGCGATACGATCGATCATGCCGCTCAAACAGAAGCGCTGCGAGAATTAGGCATTGAATCCTATTTCAGCTACACTCTGTCATCAAAAGATTTACTGCTGTCATTAAATGCAGGCATACCAATCGTGGTTGGTTTTGCGTACAAAGGTAGCGGTCACATTTGCGTCATCGTTGGGCACGATCCAATTAAACGCGGCTGGCTTGTTCATGATCCCTACGGTACTCGTCATGGTGCTAGTGACTCTTACGATGTTGGCGTAGGTGGTGAATTTGACCTTTACAGCTACGATGTGATGCAGCAAGTCTTTTGGGATCAAGGTGGTGAGTCGGGCTGGGGCAGAATTGTTACGAGCGTGAAAGGTAAAGCCACAGGTCTACCAACCAATCTCTAAAACAGCCTGAATCAACCGTTCTTTAACAGCATGTGAAAGAGTACAGGAGTGGCACTGAAACTAGCCCTCTGTACTCTTCTACTCCGTTAAAAGGTGAACAATGAAGGGTACTTAGTAGGGGCGTGAGCAATGACTGAGCAGCACGATCGGGAGTGGTTAAAGCATGATGTAAACCAAACATCCAGCGATGCGGACAACGATTTGCAGTTGCAAAAATTGCAGAAGTTAATGCACCACTGCGCTACTACAGATGCAGCCTCAAGCAACGAAGCAACCGACGACAGCAAACCGATTAGTCGATTGGAAAGAAAGCAGCGACTCAAACAAAATACCTGGGGAAGTACACAACCTGGCATGTCTTTGTCTGAGGAGCCAACCACTCAAGCATTCGCTGTTCAGCAGTTACCCTTGCGTCAAGAGACTCGAGGGTCTGAAACCATTCAGGAAGTCCAAAGTCCGAAACAACTTAGTCAACAAGTGAAGGGTTGTATGCCAAAAAAGAAGAAGGATGAATATCAAGAGTGGTTGAAGCAGGACTTCAGCAACTTATTTGAAGCGCTTCCACTGAAGGAGCACCAACGGCATTACTTACGATCGCGCTGGCTCGACCAAGTACTTTGGATGGAAGGTCGTGCTGGTCGTGCACGAGACATGCACTATAAACTGCGGCTCACTACCATTTTGGGTGGTGTCATTATTCCAGCTTTAGTGAGTCTAAATTTTGTTGACCTCGGCAACAAGCAACTGAAGCAAGCGCTCTCTGCCTCTACCTTTATTTTGAGCCAAGTAGTCGCTATTAGTGCGGCAGGTGAGCAGTTCTTTAACTATGGCGAACGTTGGCGACATTATCGACGTGGTGTAGAATCTCTCAAAACTCAAGGTTGGCAATATTTTGAGTTGAGTGGTCCCTACCACACCTTCAAAACTCACGAAGAAGCCTTCCATAGCTTTGCGGGTCAAGTAGAAGAAGTATTGCAACGGGATGTTGAAGTCTATGCGACTCAAGTCACCCAGGCAAAAAAGGAAGGAGACAAGAAAGATGAAGCGCCCCAAGCGAATGGGCGCGCTTCTGAAACGCCGCGACCGTCGCCTGAAGTACCTCGGAAACCTTGACCTAAGACCTTCTAGCCTGGAGCGACTTCATGCCAAAAGACTGACTTCTAGAGTGGCGTTGTTGCATGAAGAGGGTTTATGCAGGGCGAGCGTCTACCCTCAAGCTGGTGTGGTTAAGGCGTAAAGCTCAACCATCGCAAGCAGGCTGGAAGCTTGAATCACTCACAGTTTCCAGTGTTGGCAGAACATGCCACTCAGTTGTAAGCCATGGCATATCTGCTAGCGACGTAACTGCGATCGCACATTGACTGAAACGCTAAATTGCAGGTCTTTTGTGCTCGTTCTCAGTAGCTAGCGACCATACCCACTTCAGCCGCCGATCGCATAAGCATCACCTGCTGCCGCTTCTTCAGTGCCCGGTGATGGTTCATCATTAGCACACGCGTGTGCTAATGAATCGAGAAGACAAGAGCTTTTGCAGAATTAGCCACTGCTGGCTAAGCCGTAACCACTTGAACAGGCACATCTGGCGCTTTAGCTACACTCTGTAGGAGAATCCACGGTAGGTCAGCACAGTTCCCGCAGTTACACTTGAACTGGCAGATGCAGCCTGAGTAGACGGCTCAATGGTGTAAGCAGCGCCACGATAGGTGAGAATGGCACCCAACGCTCTGACTTTGGAGACTTCACCTAAACGGTGCTTTGCTCCACGAGATTGTAGAGAAGAAGGGTTGAAGCCGTAAGCAATGCCACGATATGAGAGTTTCATATTCGCCTCCTGGATGATGTGTTGCGAGAGGCGCGTTCCTTCGGGATGACTCCCTATTTCCGTCCGGTGTCTGCTGCTGAGGGATTTTTTGAATCGAGAGCCTGATCTCAGCTCAGAACGCAAGATGAACGATTTGCTTTTCTGTATCTAATTTTACAGTTTGACAACAAAGTTGCCAAATTTACAAGATTTAGTCTTTTCTACCCGATCAGATGTAGGCTGTGCCTTCAAAATCTCAGCGGCAGGTGCCGTAGGCTCACGTATCGCTACGGGTTGCTGCAAAGCTTCTGGAAAAATTTGACAATTAGCGTTAGAACGGCTGTGGAGTAGCATCAAGCTGCTCCAAAAAATCGTGTTTATCGCAAAAGGGGGGCGGTGAGATGACCGTTTATGCCGCTACGACCGAGGCACTGGTTAAGAAGACGAGAGCACGGGAAGAGGCTCTTGGACTGCGTGATGACACCTGTCGATCGCGGTTTTTTCTGCAATCAACCCCAACGTCCAAAGTCATTGTCTTTTTCCACGGGTTTACAGCCGCACCAGAGCAGTTCGTTCCCATTGGCGAAGCGTTTTTTCAGATGGGCTACAACGTTTTAATTCCGCTACTGCCGGGGCATGGACAGGCAGGCGACTGGAATGACGATCACCCACCACCGTTGCCAGAGAACCCACTCATCTACCAGGAGTTTGGGCAAACCTGGCTGAAAAACGCTCAAGCGCTGGGCGATCGCATCATGCTAGGCGGCTTATCGGGTGGCAGTACTTTGAGTGCCTGGTTAGCGTTTGAGTATCCACAGCAGATCGATCGCTGCTTGCTGTTTGCACCGTACTTGAGCGGCACCAACGCTTTAGTAGATTGGGTGGTCGAACGTCTGAACGTTTACTTTGAGTGGAAGACGCAACCTGGGACAGTTGGCTTTGGCTACGGTGGTTTTCACATGCCAGCGCTGCGGGTGTTTTTAGACATGGGGCAGCAGATTCTCGATCGCGCCAAGGTTCAGCCTGCTGCACCCATGCTGATTGTGTCGAGCGCTGGCGATCGCGCCGTCGATAGTGAGGAGCATCAGCAATTATTTCAGGCTGCGCTCAAGTTTCAGCCCAAGTGCTGGTATCACTGTTTCGATCGCAAATTGGGAATGCCGCACAATATGATGACGCAGGCAGAAGGCAATCCACATGCCGATCTCCCGATCGCCATTGCCAAAACGTATGCTGAAAGCGATCTTACCTGGAACGAAATCACAACACTCAGCGAGCGCTGGCAGCAAGGCGAGGCACTGGACGCGATCGTGGAACAACTTCACTTGAACCAGCGACTTTCCCCTGATCGACCGTCCGTGCTGACGACTCTAAAACTCATTGCTGGGGTCACTTGACCGCTAGTTGTCACCATCAAATGCGTCTGTAGGAGGATACATGTAACGTCTCTACAGACGCAAACAACCTCTTTGAACCAGCCTCCTTTTCGCAGCGCCTTACTCATGCCTGTGATCTTGATCACCACTAAACATGACACAAATCACAGTTTAAAAGCCTAGCTGTCACGGTCGTAGCGGAAGAAGGATGACATAACTGAAGTACCACACGTTCCAAAGTCGTTATGTCTAGTTCTCTGCTCAACAAAAGCGCTGCTGTAATCAACGCGATCGCAATCACCACAGCGCTCGCGGTCGTTTCTGGCTACTTGCCGCTTCAGCCCGTCTCTTTCTCCCTTTTGCAAGCAACGCTGCAAACCCAACTGTATAGCAGTCAAAAGTGATTTTAGTTGTTGGTTGTTTGTTAGTTGTTGGAGAGTTAAAGAGGACAGTCCAGAGCCTTGTAGCCGCGACTAAAGTCTTAACTATAAGGACACCTGCCTACACAAGTTCAAAACCCCGGCTTTGTTTGTCGTCCGTACAGGCAGATTTGTGCTTGTAGTCGCAGTTTTAACCGCCGGAGACGTTTCAAACATCCTCTCACCCTTCACGTCTCACTCTTCCCCCAATTGCCTACACTAGAGACGACGCGCTCTAACGGTAGCAATGGTGCGATTAAAACTATGGCAGTGGATGGCGTTGGGACTTCCGATCGCCAGCATCATCGGCTTTCTCGTCACCGCAGCAGGGGTTCAGATTCAGCAGTGGGGCATTAGCTGGATTTGGGGTGTTGTGGCGCTCATGTTTGTGCTTTGGCGCTGGCTGCTGGTGAAATGGACGCAGCCAGCGTTGGCACAGGTACGAGCGGTGGTTGCCGAGGTGACAGAAGAACTGGAAGCGGATGTAACAGCCACAATTGCACCAGCAAGCAGCGTGGCTCGACAAGCTGAGCTTGCGATCCAGACGATTTTGGAAGACGCACGCACTGATCCACCACTCTGGGATGGGTGGACTGAGTTTTGGGCACGCTGTAAGCAAATCGTAGAAGCCGTTGCCCATGCCTATTACCCACAGGTACAACGTCCGCTGCTGCAAATCTACGTACCACAAGCGTATGCGCTGATGCGTGGCACCGTGGACGATATGGATCAGTGGATGCAAAAGCTGTCACCCGCCCTTAATCAGGTGACGATCGGGCAGGCGTATCAGGCGTATGAAATTTACCAAAAGCTGGAGCCATCGGCGCGAAAGGTGCTGCAAGTGTGGAACTGGGCGCAGTGGCTATTGAATCCGGTAGCGGCGCTGGCACGAACAGCAACCCAACGGTCAAGCAATCGAGCCACGCAAGAACTGTTGGTTAATCTGGGGCAGCTTTTGCGAGAAGCGGCGTTGACCAATCTGGGCAGGCAGGCGATCGCGCTCTATGGTGGCATGCCTGCTGCAACGCTGGAACTACCGTCTTCAAGCCCCACCGTGTCCAAAGCGAAGACCCAGACCCTACGCGAAATTTTGTCGCAAGCAGAATCGCCTGAAGCGGTAGAGCAAAAGCCGATCAATATTTTATTGGTAGGACGCACGGGGGCGGGAAAGAGCAGCTTGATCAATACTCTCTTCGTCGATCGCCGCGCTGAAGTAGACGTTCTCCCTAGCACTGATCGTATGCAGGCTTATCACTGGCAGGCAGAGAGTGGCGAATCCTTAACGCTTTGGGACACGCCAGGGTATGAGCAGGCAAAGCGTGAGGATCTGCGAGAGCAAGTGCTGGACTACATCACACAAGCGGATTTACTGCTGCTGGTAACGCCTGCCCTTGATCCGGCACTGCAAATGGATGTGGACTTTCTCAAAGACGCAAAGACAGAGGTAGCAGATTTGCCCGTCATTGCAGTCGTCACTCAGGTCGATCGCCTGCGTCCATTGCGCGAGTGGTCACCACCCTACGATTGGGAATGGGGTGAACGTCCTAAAGAGATTGCCATTCGAGAAGCTACAGAGTATCGTGCCAAGCTGTTGGGCGACTTCTGTAAGCTGGTCGTGCCGATCGTGACGGGCGATTTAGACGCTGGTCGCGCTGCTTGGGGCAACGATATGCTCTCAGTTGGACTCATTCAAGCGATCGCGCCGACCAAGCAGTTGCGCCTTGCCCGCTTTCTGCGTAACCTGGATGCTCGTGCGATCGCCGCCGCCAAAATCATCGATCACTATACGTTTCAGATGACCACGACGCAGGGATTGACAGCTCTGCTCAAAAGTCCCGTGCTGCGCTTCATTTCGACGCTGACGACTGGAGCACCCACACTTGCCTATCTTCTCGCAGAGCAAATTCCTGTAGAGCAACTGCCCATCGTGCTGGGCAAACTCCAGATGGCATACGACCTGTTTACGCTGCTCAATGCCGATTTGCCGAATGCGCGCAACTTTGACCTGCTGGGTTTATGGTCGCTGTTGCTGAACAATACGACAGCACCCGATCGCAACGCCTGGGCGTTTGGTCACGCAGTCACAGATTACTGGACGCATTCCCGCACCACTGAACAGCTCGAAGCGCAGTTTGAGTCATATCTTCAGCAGTATTTAGCGACGTGAGGGCGATCGCAGCGTCTTCTAAACAGCCTGATATTCTGTACCAAGTTGAAAGGGTTTAAGATGTGCTGCGCACTGATTCGGTTGCTCGCATTTCATCCAGCTTGGTTCGCACGGCTTGAACGTCCTGCCACATCAGCCATTTGGGTTGCCCCCGTTCGCGCGATTGGTTTCGCAATAGGTAAGCGGGGTGAAAGATGGGCATGTAGAAGCGATCGTCCTGCTCAATCCACTGTCCTCTCACCTTTGTGATGCCCTGTTTAATCCCCAATAAGCCCTTGAGTGCCGTAGCGCCCGTCAGCAGAATAATCTTTGGATTCACAATGCGGATCTGCTCTAACAAATAGCCTTTGCAGGCTTCTGCTTCATCCGTCGTTGGGGTGCGGTTTTCGGGCGGACGACACTTCACCACATTGCAGATGAAGACATCCTGCTCTGCATTGAGATTCACAGAAGCCAGAATTTTGTCCAGGAGTTGTCCAGATTTGCCCACAAACGGTTTTCCCTGTTCGTCCTCGTTCTGCCCTGGACCTTCGCCCACAATCATAATGGGAGCCTGGATGCTGCCGCGTGAGACGACAGCATTGGTGCGGCTTTGCCCTAACGCGCAGCGGAAGCAGCGACTGCAATGCGACTGCATCTGCGCCATCGTCTGATAGGTGCCAGCCGGGATAGGCACTTTGGCATCTGTGGGAATTTGGTCAGGATCAAAGTGCTGGGGCGGTGGAGCTTCGTTAGTGGCTGGAAGGTTAAACAGGCTGATCTGGTCTTCAGTTGCCATGAATCTGCAAAAAATGCGTAGAGTGGTTGGTAAATGCCAGCTAGGGATGTGTTTCTTCGGAGGGAATGAATTGCTCCACGTGTTCCTGAACTTGACTTCTTCCTAAGCTTTTAAATTTTAGGGTAGTCGCTCTCGGTTCAGCCATTGCGACAGAAAGATTAGTCATCGGGAAGTCGAGAGTCGTAAAACAAGTCGCGTCACGCTGAACTACTGCAAGTATGCAGCGGCTTCCGCCATTGTCACTTGAGGAAAGCTCTTGTAAAAGCGGCTGACGCTATAAAAAGGGTAAGGGGTTGCTAACACGATGACCCGATCGCCATAAGTATGGAGTAGCGGCATCAGTTCAAGGGGCGCGACAGGGGCACAGAGCCAAACTTGAGCGGGCTGCTGCGATCGCACGGCTTGCACGGCTGCTGCCATAGTCATTCCTGTTGCAATGCCATCATCGACTAGAATCGCGATCGCGCCACGTGGACTAAAGCGTGGACTAGCGGGAGAAAGTTCTGCCAACTGAACCTGTGCATGAGTTTGAGCTTCTCGCAAAGCCACTTCGTACGGGTTAGAGGAGGACAAGCTAGTCTCCCGTAGCGGCTCTGAAGACGGTGTCGCGTGTGCATCACGGTAATGAGTATCCCAAACGACATGCCCATCAGCCGTAACCGCTCCGATCGCCAGTTCTACATTGTCGGGGCGGGTAATTTTTTTTGCCACAATCACATCCAGCGGGCAGTTTAATAACTTGGCTACGGGACTTGCAATCGGCAAACCACCCTTGGGCAACGCATAGACAACAAACCGCATAGCCTCTAACCCAAGTTGTTGCTCTACCTCATGCAAAAGCACCTGCGCCAGTTTTTCGCCTGCTTCATGGCGATCGGCAAAGCAGGCGACCGAGCTAGTCTCTCGAAAGGGCAAAAAGGGCATCCTCCTCCCTCAAATCACTTGTAGGAATATCGTTTATCATGACTGATTTTCCTTAATCAGCCCACCACAGCCGTCTTGTTTGATGGAACAGCATCAGAGCACCGAGGCTTCGACGACCTTAAATTAAGGACTGCAATGGCAACCAACGCTGCTGAAAGCTCTTAGAAACGCGGATTTAATAAGGTGTAATGCTTTCTGTAGGGACGTTCCATGGAACGTCCCTACAGAAGGGAAATGGTTCAGATTAATTAATCCACGATCCTAAGGATCGTGGATTAATTAAAACCGACAAATTGTTCGTAGGTAGGGGCGCACGGCTGTGCGCCCCTACGGAAAACGTCGAGGTGATTAAATTCTTGTTCCTTAGCGTTCATTTTTTAGCGATCGTTCGGGTAGTTCGGCACCTCGACTGAATGTCGTTTCCGGAATCTCCTGTCCCAACAGCGTATCTGTTCAGTATCACAAAGGCATCGTTGGCTTGTTTCTCCAAACGCGATACATTGAGCCAACTGCTTGTGTTTCCTGTCACACACACTTCCATGCGGCAACACTCTCAAACCATCCTTCGTTGGGTTCCTTCTGCACTGACGTTGATGCTACTGGCTGCCTGTTCACCACCGCCTCAAAATCAGGTGTCTGAAACTCCCAGCCCGATCGCATCGCAGTCTGAAACCTTGCCAACACCGACAGCTTCTGCGATCGCTCCGCCCAAAAGCAACTCGCCTTCGCCCTCGGCTTCAGTGAGTCAGCCGAAACCGTCGATCACGTCTGCTCCAGTTCAGCAGTCTCAAGCGCCGATCGCCGCCGCGCCTGCTGCCAAGCCACTACCTCTTGAGCGCACGCCGACCTTCCGGGCAACGCCACGTATGGCAGGGTTTTCACCGGATGGCAACTATTTTATTTATCTAGAAAGCTCTCGCGATACAGGGGCTGGTGTACCGAAATCGGCGCTACAGCTTGTGAATATTGAGTCCAATCGCTGCGTTGACAACGGCTGTATTGAAACGCGCTATGGCGAAAAAGAGGCAGGCATCGACACGATGAGCACAACTGATGCCGAAACCGACTTATTGAAGCAAACCTGGAAGGTACGACAGGATTTGCACCTCACGCCGCCCGTTGTTGGAACAGACGTACCGATTCTGTCACGATCGCGTGCTGCTGATGGTAGCGAAACCGTCACCATTCGGTTGAACAACAGCAAGCCCTTGCAGCTTTATCTGCGTCAGAAAAGTACGCCATCTAAAGCCGCTATGCAGCTTGGGGTTTCCTACAATGGACAGCAGCGATCGCTCGACTCCCTCAGCAACTTTAGAGACGACGTAGTGGATTATTCGATCCGTCAGGTGAAGCTGTCGCCCGATGGCAAGCGGATTGCTGTCCTCATTACCGCTACCAAACCGACCTTTGAAGGCACCTTAGGAACAACCCTCATCCAAGGCTTTGTCTTATGAGGCGGCGGTTAGCAAGCAGCAGCGCACTCATAGCTGATCGCTGATACTGGCAGTTTGGTTTGCGTTTTAAGGCTTTACGGCTCCTGATTCACAACTGCGTAACCAGTTCCGAATAGCATCGGCAGTGGCACTTTGGCTGCTATCGCGGGGTGGCGTAACGGGCTGTCGATCGCTCGGATAGGAGCCAATGCGAGAGAATAGTAGTGCTAATCGCCAACCCTCAGCCGTTTGCGCCAAGAACAACCAGTGGTACTGCTGAAACTCAGCGACCTGCTTGCCTGCATACTGTCGTTCTAGAACGGTGAAAAAAACTTGATGTAGGTTGGCATCGGTTGGGTTTTGATACTCGCTAGAGCCAGTTGGTAAGGGCAGAAAGTCAGGCTGACTAGCAACAACGGCATACGTTGGCTCAGTTTGCCGGGAACCCAACCGAGCATTAGAGCGGTTGATGTAGCCTGGTAAATCTCGCAAGAGGGTGGCTGTCAGAGGCTCCAGGGCAGCAGGACAGGTAAATTTGCGGGAGAGGAGAGGGGGTAAGGTGAGAGGGATGAGGTGAGAGGGGGGTTGGAGAGGACGCGTGGGTTGAGCGGGAAGGCGATCGCTAGACGTTGCGACAGCCTTGGTTGGTATGGCTAGCAACCCCATGATTCCCAACCCTATAAGTGCCACTTTCCAGGAATGCCTGTTCCAGCCTGTGACCATTGCTCTACTCCCAATTGTCCATACCCCACACCCTACACCCTGATTCCCCTCTCTTCTACCCAACGGTTGCCAGTTCCTCGCAAATTCGTTCAAAGGCGGCGACTGGATCGGCTGCGGCTGTAACAGGGCGACCAATCACCAAATAGTCTGCGCCTGCTTTCAACGCTGCTGCGGGGGTGACGGTACGACGCTGGTCTTTTGCGTCTGCCCAGGTTGGTCGCACACCAGGACACACCAGCAAAAAATCATCCCCACAGAGCTGTCGTAGTTGTGCTGCCTCCTGCGGTGAACAGACGGCTCCTGCTAGCCCAGCTTCTTTTGCCAAAAGCGCCATATGCAGCACATATTCGGGCAGCTCCAGCGGCACTTTAAGCTCAAAGGCGAGCGATCGCGCCGTCAAGCTCGTCAACAGCGTAATTGCCAGCAACTTGGGCGTTGGCTGTCCTGCGGCGGCGGCACCTGCCTCTGCTGCTTGCTGCGCGGCTTGCAACGCCTCTTTCCCATTCGTCGCGTGCAGAGTCAGTAACTCAACCCCATGACAAGCGGCAGCAGCACAGGCACCTGCAACCGTGTTGGGAATATCGTGAAATTTAAGATCGAGAAAAATCCGTTTTTGCCGCGCTTTGAGTGCCGTTAAAATGGCTGCTCCGCTGCTGACAAATAGTTCCAGCCCCACTTTCCAAAAGGTCACGTTGGGAAGCTGATCGATGAGGGCGATCGCAGCACCTTCACTCGACACATCTAGCGGGACGATCACACGCTCTACAACAGACACATTCAAGCGATTAACTCAACAAGTCCAGTTTACAGCTTGGAGCGACCAGCATCGGTGGCTATGGGCAAAAATCAGCACATCACCATGATTGTAAGTAAAGAGTCCGAGCTATTAACCTGGCAATGTTTGTGATCGTGCTTCGACTCCGCTCAGCACACAGTTAGCCGTGGGTTGAGCGAAGCCGAAACCCACTCATCAAAGGTCGGATCTTTTAGTGCCTGGTTGATAGCTTTTTCTGAAGCCAAGTAGACAAGCACCGTTACTCAACATCCGCAATGCGAAAGCCCATTTGACATTCAAATTGGTCAGGCTGTTGCTCGGTTGCCTTACGAATGGCATGACCGCAACGAAGTTTACCGCTTTGCCAGCGGGGTTTACCGCTTTGATCCGCCATCAAACAAGTCTCGCAGACCGTTTGCGGGGAAATGAGCTGATTGTCCATAAGGATGACCAACATACAACATCTCCAGTGAACGATCGATCCTGGAACTCGTTGCCCTGACTCTATTGTATGGAACTGCTCCAAGAGTTTAGGCGCGTTGCTACACAGCTTAATACGCGCTGCTCAGCACTATCGTATTCCTTGACTCATTTTGGCGAATCGCCGTTCCAATGCGGCGAGAATCGAGTGATTCTGATGCCCTCAAACGCGATTTTCCTCTACCCCGGCGTTGCGGCTGCTAAAGTGGAAAAGTACGTTGAACTTGATGACCTTCTGAACGTTAGTTATGCCGCTTTTTGAGGGGTTTCCTCCTGTGACTCGAACCAACTTAGACTTTCTTGCCGAAACTGATCCCGCGATCGCCACCATTATCCAGCAGGAGCTTCAGCGCCAGCGGGATCACCTGGAACTCATCGCCAGCGAAAACTTTACCTCCGCAGCAGTGATGGCAGCGCAAGGTTCTGTGTTAACCAACAAATATGCTGAAGGGCTTCCGGGCAAGCGCTACTATGGCGGCTGTGAATTTATCGATCGGGCAGAAGAACTGGCAATTGATCGTGCCAAGCAGCTTTTTGGGGCAGCTCACGCTAATGTGCAGCCTCATTCGGGCGCACAAGCAAACTTTGCGGTCTTCCTGAGTTTGTTAGAACCCGGTGACACCATCATGGGCATGGATTTGTCCCACGGTGGGCATCTGACTCATGGGTCACCGGTCAACGTTTCAGGCAAATGGTTCAAGGCACAGCACTACGGCGTGAGTGCTGAAACCGAGCAGTTAGACTACGACCAAATTCGTGATCTGGCGCTGCAACATCGTCCCAAACTGCTGATCTGTGGCTATTCGGCTTATCCTCGCGTGATTGAGTTTGACAAGTTTCGGGCGATCGCCGATGAGGTCGGGGCGTACTTGCTGGCAGATGTCGCTCACATTGCTGGACTCATCGCCACAGGACATCATCCCAACCCCATCCCCTACTGCGATGTCGTGACGACGACGACCCACAAAACGCTCCGTGGTCCAAGAGGTGGCTTGATCCTGACTCGTGATGCGGACTTAGGCAAGAAGCTGGACAAAGCAGTCTTTCCAGGCAGCCAAGGTGGACCGCTGGAGCACGTGGTCGCGGCAAAAGCCGTTGCCTTTGGCGAAGCACTGAAGCCTGAGTTCAAAACCTACAGCGGTCAGGTCATTGAGAATGCTCGGACATTGGCAAAGCAACTGCAAGCACGAGGGCTAAAAGTTGTCTCTGGTGGCACAGATAATCACCTGCTGCTAGTGGATCTACGCTCTGTTGCCATGACGGGTAAGCTAGCAGATCAACTGGTTAGCGGTGTAAATATCACAGCCAACAAAAACACGGTACCGTTTGATCCCGAATCGCCCTTTGTGACCAGCGGTTTGCGGTTAGGATCGCCCGCCATGACCACGCGCGGCATGGGGCAGACGGAGTTTACAGAGATTGGCAACATTATTGCCGATCGCCTCCTCAGTCCTGATGATGCCAGTGTTGCTCAAAACTGCCGTCAGCGTGTGGCTAACTTGTGCAGCCGCTTTCCGCTGTATCCGCATCTGAGTAGTCCGGTGCCAGTATTGGTATAGGGAACAGGCGACAGGAGTCAGAAATCAGGAGTGAGTCGATCATTGCTTCTGACTCCTGTTGCGATCGCCTAGCGAAAGAGCAGCAACCAGAGCGGAATGGTGAACAGCAGGGCGATCGTCGTTAAGGCGATACTGCTTGCAATCAACTCCCGATCTAGCTCATACTCTTCGGCAAGAATTAAGCCTGCAAAAGCACTGGGCATCCCTGACATCAACACCAACACCAAGCGCGCATCACCAGCAAGACCGAGCAGCGTGGTGCCAGCGCCCACTGCAAGGGGCAAAACCAGCATCTTCAAGAGCATGGGTAGAAGCGCAGGCTGAATGCTTTTCCAACCGTGAAGCTGGCTCAGGCGCATCCCCATCAGCAGAAAGGCTCCGGGAATAACGAACCAGCGAGAGGCGTATAGCCCCTGTTCTACCATGTCTGGGAGCGCTACCGATCGCGTGGACGAGCCGATTGCAAACGCCCATAAGGAAGGAACCGTCAGCACATCGCGTAGCTGTACCCACCAATGATTTTGTTGCTGCGATCGACCGTAGTAACTGGCAAGAAACACCCCAATTCCGTACGTACCAACAATATTGTGCGTCACACTGTAGAACACTGCCCAACCCAAATACGGTTGGCTAATCAGCGCGGGTACAAGTCCTAAGCCCACAAAGCCAGTATTGCCGATGGTTGCTGCCAAAATGAAACTACCCCGTTGAGAGGGGTTGAGTTCAGGTTGAGTCGTGTCTACTGGTGTGGACGTGAGTACGGCGATCGACTCATCAAGAGGCTTCGTCGCGGAGAACTCCTCTTGATCTGTAGATGTCGCTCGTAACCAGCGTTGGTAGAGTTGCAGACCACTCCAGGCGAGAATCAGTCCCAGGCTCAGGGCAGCGATCGTCACAGCGGGAGCCAACCCAATGTTTTGGGCGTAATCTGTCTGCCGTGCCAGCGCCAAAATTTGCCAGGGTACGCCAACCCAGTAGAGCGATCGACCCAGCAACCGAGGAAGCGCTTGGGGGACAAACCGAAAAGCAATCAGCCCCAAACCCGTCCACAACACTAATGGTAAATAGGCATCAAAAAGCGTGCCAGCCATCATGAGATTCCTATGGCTCGAAGAACAACCGCCATGCGCTGTTGGCTGGCAGCTTGTCAACAGTCCCACACAGTTCGTTGCAAAACTTTACTGTAGCAGCTTCCAGTTTTGAATCCGCCAGGTGCCTTCTTTCCGCACCAGACTGTAATCAATGCGTAAATTGGGGCTGGACTCAGCATTTTTGCGCTGGTCGGCTTCGTAGTATTCAGTGGCTTCCGTCACGTCTGCCAAAACGGTTGCCTGGTCAGGGTTAGTCGCACTGAGTTCAACTGAACTTACCTTGACGCTATGCTCATACTTTCTGTACTGATTGCTGCGCTTGGCTTCTGCGGCTGCCTCTTGCCATTCAGCTAGCTTCGGTTCTTCAAGGATTTTTGCCAGCGGTTCGACTTTGTGGTCAGCACCCATCGCCTCTGCTTTGGCAGAGAGCCAAGTCTGAATCACTTTTTCCGCACCCGCAGTTGTGAGGGCATCTGTTGTCGCAGTGGAGTTATCGGGCGCAGGTGTCGCGTTCGGGGTTGGTGTGTCAATCAACGGACGATCGAGCCGTAAATTAAGCTGTTCTTCCTGTGCCACAGGGGAAGATACTCTTCGCCAGAGTGAACCCGCTATGAAGCCCAGAGTCACGATCGCCACGATCAGCCCCAACGGCAACAGCCAGGGAAGGAGCATTGCCAGTTTCGTTTTGGCAGGACGCTCACCCCGTCGGCGTGCAGCCGCATTGCCTTGCCCATCGTCATTGCCTGGAGGGCGGTTTGCTGGACGGTTACGAGCGCCAACTGGACGCGTTGCCGTGGCTGTGCGGGCACCCGTCGCTTGAGGTACACGCTCAGCAACGGGCATTGCACCTTCTGTAGATGTACGATCGTCTGGAACCGTCGCAGTGCCCATACGGGCAGCAATATGAGCGCGCGCAGTGTGGATCAGATATTCATGGCTGGTTTCCTCCAGCGATCGCTCAACGACACCACGACTGCTCTCAGCCGCGTTGCCTCCTTCCTCAACATCCGCACGGCGCGATCGACCATTGCTTCTCACTGCCACTGGCTCAGGCACCGAGCGATTGACCTGATTGCGGCTAGCACCGATCGTCGTAGCCGCACTTGAGGCTGCGACCGACGGCTGTAACGAGAGTGCCCAGGCAGTATCGGCATCAACTTCTTCTGGCAGTTCCTCAAGATAGGACTGCACCTGCTGGTCAGCAAAGTAATCTTTTAAGGAAGCGTGTTGCTGCATCAGGTCACGGAAGTGGGGAAAGACCTCCTCCTGTAGCCAGCGTTCGCCGTAGAGACATAGCCCAGGCAATAAATCGGGGGCACCCTGGGAATGTTCACGAATAAAGGCGATCGGTCCGTAGTCCTGACTGCGTTCTAGAGCCTGACTGGCGTTCTCTGTCTGCCCCAACAAAAGGGCACAAACCGCCTGTTCCAGATGCACATCCTGACGGCTGCTCAACCGCGTGAGCATAAGCTTTGCCCGTCGCACGAGCGCTGGCTGCCGTTCTGCAAAACCACGTGCCAACAGCGCGTAGACCGCCAGATAGGTGGCGACAGGCGAGGGACGCTGTGCTTCCTGCTCAAAAAGCACCTGCTGTTCAGCGGCGGTCAAATACCCGCGTAGCTGCTGGATAAAGCGCAAAAAGTCATCAATGTTTAACCCAGACTGATCATCGCCTGCACCATCAATGCCGTCGCGCTCTTGGAGCATGTCTTGCAGAAGCTGCATACCCTGGTGGCGTAGCGTTGGCTGGTCTTCAGTCAATGCCAGCAATTCCAGTACGCGATACGGGCGCAGCTTGTAGAGATCTGCCTGGATTTCGCCGCGCACTTCAGCAAATAGCCCTTCACGCAGAAGCAATTGCTGTCCTGTTTCCAGCGCTTCGGACGCATTTTCGTACTGCCGTTGCTGCCATTGCTCTCGTCCTAGCTCCATGCAGGCAAGGGCAACCGTCAGCACAATATCCGAAAACACAATATTGGGATCGCCAAACTGCCCCTGCTTGAGGCTGGCACTGCCGCCTGTCAAAAAAGGACGACCTAACCGCAGCACCAACTCATACTCACCCAGGTCTTGCAGCACCAGCAGGGCACCCACAAACTGGTCGTCCCGAATCTCAATGCTGGGCGTGTGTGGATCGCTGCCGACCTCAATGGTAGACAGTTGTCGAGGAGCGCGATCGCTCACCGCACCGTTCTCTGGCTCCACCTCATAAGCTTTAGCAAGAAAGCTCGTATCGTACGTCTGACGCTGTTCTGCATTAGAAAGCGTCGCAAAGGCTGTGTCAAAAAGCCGTTTGCGGGAAGCGATCGCCGCATCAGAGTACTCCCGGCGTGGCAATTGCAACGTGCGATCGCGGTGTGCCTGTCGCAACTGTTCAGCGGTTGCCTGAATCGGCAAACCCAGTATCCGGTAGTAGTCGAGCGGAATACGCACAGTGCACTTTCCTAGCGGTAAGCAGTAAGGTTAAGCTATGGTAGCGGATAACGCCAGCCCAAAAGGTGCCATCATCATAACTCGCAGATGTCAGACTGGCAGTCTATCTCAGGATAAGCAAAAATTTCCTGGAAGTAACATTAATTCTAGAAAATTTGTCCGATTCGAGCGACGATAGAAAACCTCTTAGTCAGGATTAAGTCAATGGTTCAAGAAAGAGTCTTCCCAACGTTCCAGTCAGCCACCGCCACAGTCACGAAAGCAGAGGGGCTGCAACTCTACGAAGATATGGTGCTGGGGCGCTTTTTTGAAGATAAGTGTGCCGAAATGTACTATCGGGGCAAGATGTTTGGCTTCGTCCACCTCTACAACGGACAGGAAGCGGTTTCAACTGGTGTCATTCAGGCAATGCGTCCCGGTGAAGACTATGTATGCAGCACCTATCGCGACCACGTTCATGCGCTAAGTGCAGGTGTACCGGCTCGCAACGTGATGGCAGAACTGTTTGGTAAAGAAACGGGCTGTAGCAAAGGTCGTGGCGGTTCCATGCATCTGTTCTCAGCCGAACATCGGCTGCTGGGCGGCTATGCGTTCATCGGTGAAGGCATTCCTGTGGCGACGGGTGCAGCGTTTCAATCTAAATACCGTCGCGAAGCGATGGGCGATGCTTCGTCTGACCAGGTGACGGCGGCGTTTTTTGGCGATGGCACGACCAATAATGGTCAGTTTTTTGAATGCTTGAACATGGCGGCGCTATGGAAATTGCCGATTCTCTATGTGGTGGAGAACAATAAGTGGGCGATCGGCATGGCGCACGAACGCGCTACCTCTCAGCCCGAGATCTACAAGAAAGCCAGCGTGTTTGGGATGCCCGGTTATGAAGTCGATGGCATGGATGTACTCGCAGTCCGCGCTATCGCCCAAGAAGCAGTTGCCCGGGCACGCGCTGGCGAAGGTCCGACGCTAATTGAATGCCTCACCTATCGCTTCCGGGGACACTCGCTGGCAGACCCCGATGAAATGCGATCGAAGGTAGAAAAAGAAGCCTGGTTTGCTCGCGACCCCATCAAGAAATTTGCCGCGCATCTGCTGGAACATAACCTGGCAAGTCAGGACGAGCTGAAGGCGATCGAGAAGAAAATCCAGACCATCGTTGAAGAAGCCGTGACCTTTGCCCTCGAAAGCCCGGAACCCGATCCAAAGGATCTTTACAAGTACGTCTTTGCCGACAACGATTAGGCGATCGTTTCCGGGGCACAGAAACCGGGTTTCTCTACTCCAAGGCTGTTGGGTTACACAGATAGCGTCCAGAAACCCGGTTTCTTTCAAGCGGGCGATCGTCCGTTCTGCTTCCGCCGTACAATGCTGAGAGACGTGACTATTGAACGGTAAGCGCTATGCCAATCAAACGCGGTGACTTTGTACGAGCAGTCAAAGATAAGCTAGAAAACAGCCTCGAGGCACAAGCCAGCGATCCTCGCTTTTCGTCCTACATCTTTGAGACCAAGGGTGAGGTGGTTGATTTGAGCGGCGACTATGCCTTGATTAAATTTGGCATTACACCAACGCCAAACATCTGGCTACGGCAGGATCAGCTCGAGTCCTTTGAGTGAAGGGGAGAGGTATGAGGGGTGAGTCATAAAAACCTTTATGGTGAGTAGCGTGTTCTACGATGAGGGAACGCTGCCAGAAATGCTTCTGCCGACCTCGTTACCTTTAACTCACCTCGCTCCTTATCCCGCACTCCTCTCATGGTTTTAACCCCATCTACGATCGCCTGTTCTCCGCCCCGCGTGACTGTTGTTGGTTCTGGCAACGTGGGTAGCGCTCTGGCACAACGGCTGGCTGAAAAAAATCTTGCCGATGTTGTGCTGCTGGATGTGGTGGAAGGTCGTCCGCAAGGGCTGGCGCTGGATTTGATGCAGGCGCGAGGCATTGAGCGGCACGATCGCCAGATCATTGGCACCAATGATTATGCCGATACTGCGAACTCTGATGTCGTGGTGATTACGGCTGGACTGCCGCGCAAACCAGGCATGAGCCGCGATGATTTGATGCTGACGAACGGCAAGATTGTTTTGGAGGTGACAACGCAGGCGATCGTCCATTCGCCCAACACAATCTTTATCGTCGTCACCAATCCTCTCGACCAGATGACCTATATCACCTGGAAAACCAGTGGCTTACCCGTGCATCAGGTCATGGGCATGGCAGGTGTTCTCGATTCTGCTCGGTTTCAGACCTTTGTGGCAATGGAGCTGGGTGTTTCCACCAGTGATATTCACGCGACTGTTCTGGGCAGTCATGGGGATTTGATGGTGCCATTGCCCCGCTACACAACTGTGAATGGCATTCCCATTACCGAGTTGATGGCGGCTGAGACTTTAGAACGACTGATCGATCGCACCCGTAAAGGGGGTGCCGAAATTGTGGATTTGATGAAAACAGGCAGCGCCTTCTACGCGCCCTCGTCTTCTACGTGCGTCATGGTAGAGTCGATCTTGCTCAACAAGTGCCGCATTCTGCCCGTCACCACTTATCTTCAGGGTGAGTATGGGCTGCACGATGTCTTTGTTGGTGTGCCCTGTCGATTAGGCTGTAAAGGCATTGAAAGCGTCCTGGAACTGGAGTTGACCGATGCCGAACGTGCCGCACTACACGTATCCGCCGAAGCGGTGAGACAAACGAGCGATCGCGTGACAGAACTGTTAGCATCCAATCATTAGCCGTTAGGAAACATTGGCATGAACCGAGTCCACGCCAGTCTCATGCTGCTGCTGCTAGGAGCGATCGTGCCGGGAACGTTGGTTCCGGCTGCCACAGCGCATCAGGTGCCCGATTTCATCAAGCAGTCTCGTGCTTCTGGCATTCGTGAAAGCCAGATTCGCAAAATTTTGGATGCGATGGAAGCCGCTGCCAGCCAAAAAGATGTGGATGGCATCTTGAAATACATGGCTCCCAACATCACGATTAAGATCACTGTGCAATTAGGTACTCGCGCTCAGCACATTACTTTAACGCGTGAACAGTATCGTCAATACCTCCAGCAAGGCTTTCAAACCACCCAAACACGTACCGGCAAATACACTAAGCTTAAAATTCAGGTTGCTCCAAACGGCAAAACAGCAACAGCAACCTACACGCTTGTAGAAGAAGCAACCCTCGTAGGTCAACCCGGAACGTTTAAATCCACCACTCAAGAAACGGTCAAATTTGAGCAGATCAAGGGGCAAATTTTAGAAACGGCGGCGACAAGCAATGCAACGATCGAGGTGAAGTAAAAGATTACGGCTTCTTTAATGCTCAAACACACTACGGGATGAAGATTCGTCTTGCACCTCGATAGGTGTCAAGCGCTATTTCAACCAGACTTTCGACACATCGACCGCTATATTCGGAGTCATTTAGAAGCCGGTCAGCATTGCTAACGGTGATCACGGGCAATGACTCCGGGGTGCTTTCTTCACGCATGACCTGTTCCAGTGAATCTTTCCCTTTCATGCTGCGATTGACAGTGAGCAAAATTATATGATTCTTCTGAGCTAGTCGCCAAACAACTCTGTCATCACTGTCGATCGATAAATCCATTTCTGCAAATGTGACAAACCGAATTGGAACAATATCAAGCCAGCCTTCACTTGCGATCGCACCAAAGAAAACCAAAGCATGACCTTTGAGATTGTGATCAATCAAAAAAATCATACTCTGGATTCGCGCTTCGCCTTAGCTGCTCGAAGCTTTTCCCAAGCAGCTTCAGTTCCAGGCTTGGGTGGTTTTGCTGCACTTCGAGCAAAGCGCTCACGGTTTTGCTCCTCGTAGTATTGTCGGAGTGATTCAGCCTCTTTAAGAACTTGCTGGTACTCAGCTTCCACCTCTGCACAATGAACCTCAATATAAGACAGCGCAGCATTTACCTGATCATCGGTCAGGTCAAGTATGGTGCGGATAAACGCTGACGGATACTGTTCTGTCACGTAGTCCATCACGTCGTAGAGTGTGATGCGTGTACCCGAAAGCGTGAGTCCCCGCTCTGTGCGGATGATGGCTGCTGGACTGTTGGATATTGAAACCATAACCATAGTTTCCTAGACTATTGCCATTGTAGGTTTCAGCACAGCAACCCCCAAAGCATCGTCGTATCAGGTGTCATCAGCATTGGGATTGTGACGCTGACGTAATCACTACGATCATTAAGCAATCTGAAGCGTCCTTGGTTGCGGGATCGGTTCGCCTTCTGCTTGCCAAGCTTCCAAGTACATTTCAATCACTTCTTCGCCGTTGTGAATTGCTTCCTCACGATTTTTGCCATGAGTGCAAGGCATCACGACACGATCTGCAAACTCTGGGATCGTGACTAGGAATAGCTGATCTTCATCAGACCACTGAACAATCATGCTGTATCGATTCATGAATCCTTGTCCTCCCTTAACTCTTCCAGTGCAGTCAGTAGCTTTGCCAGTTGTTTTTCTAGGTAGAGTGGCACATCATCTCCATCCTTGCCCGGGATTGTCAGGGTCTTTCCAATCAAAGGATACCGTCAACGCTCATGGCTGCCCTTGCCGCGCTTGGGCAAGTAAACAAATCTTTCACGCACAATTTGAGCTTTCAACTCGCGAATCTTCCTGGGCATGGATATCGCCTTGGTATGCCATCCTATCTTCTCACTTTCCCTTCCTTGCAAGCTACTGCTACACAGTTGGATACTGAAACCATAATCATAGTTTCCGAGATTGTTTCCATTGTAGGTTGCAGCACAGCAAACCTCAAAGCATCTTCTTATCAGATGTCATCACCAGTATATGAATAGTCAAAAGCAAAATGTAGCGATGGTAGATAGCATAGAGAATTACAACCACTAAAATCTAAGCGTATTGTAGCAAAACGCTAATGGGAGAAGAATGTGATGAATCAACCATCCCGCTTAGGATCACAAAATAGTAAGCCCAATTATTTGTAGGATTAGGTAAAGTCTTTGTGGCATCTTCAGATAAGCATTAGCACAATTACACCGTAAGATATTATCGCAATTAAGTGAGTGTTGGATTAAGACTTCAATCCAACTAAAACTCAACTATTGCGGTAAACAACGGTAACTTTCTTCGCTCGCACATCTATCAATTTGATTACGGAAAGTGTCCATCATGTTTACGACTTGTGAGTGTAATTCGAGGTAGTCTTCCTTATCTAACTTCAAATATTCACCATGAGCAATATAATTTCTTTTAGCTAGAAGCTTACTATCAATTAGTATCTGCTTGGTTTCGTAGAAAGAGTAATCTAAACCAAGAGTACACGTTATTTCTTTCAAGATTGAAGATGAAAGGTTACCCGTTTGAACCACATCTTTGTACGGAATTGAACTGCGTTTGTTTAATTGCGAACGAATGAAATCTATCGCTTCCGTAAAAATTGTTGCCTTGCTAGTCTCATTTGCTTGACTTAATTTAGTCTTAAGGGAAAGTGCTATGAAGTTATTAGACAACTCATCATACCGAAGTCGCCGTGTTGCTACATACTCCAAGTAATCTGTTGCTGCACTTTTAATAAAACCCTCCCAGTGGGCATATAAGATGGTGATTCCACTGCGGAGAAGTACACTCTCTCGACTAGAAGAAATACTAGAAGTTTCGATAAGTGACTTGATATTAGCAAGCTCCTTTTTGCGCCATACTAAATCTTTTGCAAGGCTGTCGCTAAGTTGCTCTAAAGTGCGTATCGTCATGCTTTAAACAACTCGCGCCCGATAGGAAGAATATTCTGAACTCTTTTCCGCGTACTGATGCTACCACCAGACGAACCACCTAATGAAGACGTAAATCGTGTATCTAACCAAAGCTGCTTCACTCGGTCAAGTACATTTATTTGAGTGCTACGTAACTCTTCGTAATGATAGCCTACACCCAATGCAACTGCTTCAAATACAGAGACTAGAAATCCACCTGTAAACCCGCCTTTTTGATGGTTGTATTTCCGAAAACTATTATCTTCTAGTTGTTCAGATAGGATTTTAAAGGTCACGTTAAATGCGTCTTTCTCTACCTCATAGTCTAGTGTTGATTTTCCAGACAGTTCAATTACACGACGTGTTATAAATTCGCTTATGTCGGGGTAAGGAATTTTTCCAAGTGTCTCTTCATTCATGTTACGAAAAAATACGAACCTAAGAAGAAGCTCTAAATCATACTGTTCTTGTCTTGCCTTATCAGATAAAGATATACATGATTGAAATGCTTCATTTTGACTCAATTCCCTCAACCATCCATAAATCTCTCTATTCGACATAATCAGTAGACAATTTCTAATTTCTTGATCGGTTGCGATCGAGCCACCAGTATTAAGCCTTTGGAAAAGCTCATACTTAGCCATTGGATTACTCTCATCACTCTCCTCCTTAATAATTGCCACACCAATTTTTGATCTCTTAATTAGGAGGCGTTGAGCTTGATTGAGTGAATTCTCTGGATCAGCAGAATCATCCCATTTTTTACCCATCAAAGAAGGGAGAGAATCTGCTGCATCAAGAGTTAAGTTAGGTAAAGTATGCTCATCCTCACCACGCAATACACCAGCAAATTCATAAATAGTTGAAAGTCGTTGTAATCCATCTACAACGTCCCAAATCCCATTCTCGCGTTGAGACACAAAAATTTGAGGAATTGGTAGCCCTATCAAAAGAGATTCTATAAACCTTGTTTTTTGTGTCTGAGACCATCTAAAAAAACGCTGGAATTCAGGATGAATCTCGATCTCTTTATTTTCATATAGACTAAGCAATTCTCCAATAGACATGGAGTAGGAATCAGTTCTGATTTCTTTTCTCTTGGTCTCGAGTTCTTCCTGGAGGCTCATGTCTTTACCTAATCTATAAGTTTTGAGTTTCTGGTCTTTGGAATAGATCGTTTGGAATGTGGGTAGTTATCTAACTATTTATCTTTCCTCTGTACTGCCCCCTCAAAACTCCCCCTCCAACGCTGGAATACAGCGCTCACACAGCAATGGATGCTCTGCCGATTCGCCGACGTGGGTGGAGTAGTTCCAGCGCCGATCGCACTTTTTTTCACCACACCTAAATCTAGAGTATCTCACGCGAAGATTGTGAGCGTTGAGCTTCTATCCCTTGATGCGATTGGGAAAAGAGATCTCAAGCACCACACACCCAATATCAGTTTTGAATGGTCCATGTATCTCCCCCGGTGGTCTACTGGCATAATGTCCGCTTTCTAACCAAAGATCAAACGCTTGATCATAAAGACGACCACTAACCACAAAAATCTCTTCAGGATAGGAATGGCTCTTCCCACCCAAAGAAGTCGTATCAGCACCGGCATGAAACCGAGTCAGTCGCGTGTATTCGCCAGTCTCTTCATCCATGCTAAGGGTAAGTTCTTCGGCAATTTGCTCAAGACCTTTGATCGGTTGCCATTGTTCTCGATTGTCTAAACCTAATGGGTTCCAGTAGGTAACAGTAGATTTCGGCATGTTGGTTTAGAAACTCCCTGCTTCAAAATTTCCCTTCCAATGCGGGAATGCAACGTTCACACAGCAACGGGTGGTCTGCTGATTCGCCGGCGTGGGTGGAGTAGTTCCAGCACCGATCGCACTTTTTGCCATCCGCACCCACTACGCCGATGCTGTCCATTTACCCTACAGCAAAGCAATAAATTCTTCCACGCTCAAGTCGGCATCTCGAATGATTGCCCGTAACGTTCCTTTGGCTAGCTCCTGATGATCTGGGACAACGACTTGAGAAAACGGCTCATCTCGTCGAAGGATAATGTGACTGCTTTCGCGTCGTTTTTGGTAGAAGCCGAGCTTTTGCAGTACTTTTACGCAGTCTTTACCTGAAAGGCTAGGTAGCTTACTCACACCACTGCCAAGAATGTTTCAAAGGTATCTTCTGGAACCGGTAAGCCATCTTCTTCCAAGGCAGCGACATAGCCTGAGATTGCCTCTTTGATATTCGCCAGGGCTTCTTCCTTAGTTTTTCCCTGGCTAAGACAGCCTTTGAGGCTTGGGCACTCTACTACCCAGTAGCCGTCTTCATCTCGATATGCAATGACCTGCCTCATATTCCACTCAACTATCAAGACGTGTTTATAGCTGGTTAAATCTTAGCAAGTCAGCCTCCTAAGTTAGCTTGCTACCATCCATCCTCAAAACTCCCCTTCCAACGCGGGAATGCAGCGCTCACACAGCAATGGGTGTTGTACCGATTCGCCCACGTGGGTGGAGTAGTTCCAGCACCGATCGCACTTTTTGCCATCCGCATCAACCACACCAATCGTGAGTGCGTTGGCTTGAGCGCTGTACTTCAAGCCCTCTAAACGTTCTGGGGAATCTAAGAGTTCAACTTGAGAGGTGAGGAACAGGTAGCGCAACTCATCCACACCACTGCCGCTCAGACTGTCGGCAGGATTGAGCGCTTGCAGGGTTTGCTTGAGTTCAGCAGCAGCCGTGTACAGCAACAGTTTGGCTTCCAGAGAAGAGCCGATCGCTTTGTCGGCGCGGGCTTTTTCCAGCACCTTGTTGACCTCATCGCGGCTTTGGGCAAGGGTTTGCCATTTTGCAGCGAGTTCTGGTGCGCGCCACTGATCGTTCAACGTCACCCAACCTGCCTGGAAGACCGATTTGTGCGGCGTGGTGTAGGGCAGCGCTTGCCAGATGTCTTCTGCCATATGCGAGAGGACAGGCGCGATCGCTTTTGCCAGATTTTCGAGGGCGATCGCCAGCACGGTTTGGCAACTGCGACGACGGGGAGAATTGATCGCGCTGATGTACAGCCGATCTTTGGCACTGTCCAGATAGAAGTTAGACAGATCCACGACGCAGAAGTTCAGCACCGTCTGGAAGAAGCGGAAGAACTGGAAACTGTCGAAGGCATCTGTTACTTCGCTGAAGACTTCGGTAATGCGATGGAGGAGGTAGCGATCGAGTTCTGGCAGTTGCTCATAAGGCACCGCATTTTTGGACGGATCAAAATCGTGCAGGTTGCCTAGCAAGAAACGCGCCGTATTGCGGATTTTGCGATAGACATCCGCCATCTGCTTGAGGGCGGTTTTGCCCAGGCGCATGTCTGAAGAGTAATCGACTGAAGACACCCACAGTCGCAGCACATCCGCCCCATAGGGTGGCTCCTCTTTCTGGTTTTTGCCACCGTTGATGATGACCATCGGGTCAACCACGTTGCCGAGAGACTTGCTCATCTTGTAGCCCTGCTCATCCAGCACAAAGCCGTTAGTCAGCACAGTTTTATACGGCGCACAACCATTCACTGCCACGCTGGTCAGCAGACTGGACTGAAACCAACCGCGATGTTGGTCAGACCCTTCCAGATAGATGTCAGCGGGATATTTAAGTTTTGAGTTTTGAGTGTCGAGTTTTGAGTTGTCCGGTAACTCATCACTCAAAACTTTGAACTCATCACTTTCTAACACCGCTGCCCAAGAGGAACCGGAGTCAAACCACACGTCCATTGTGTCGGTGCCTTTGCGGTAGGTGTGTCCGTTGTCGCGGTACGACTCTGGCAAAAGCTCCTCGACAGACAATTCCCACCAAGCATCGGAACCCTTTTCAGCGACGATCGCCTGCACAAACGCGATCGTTTCCTGAGTCAGCAACGGCTCTCCGGTGGCTTCGTCGTAGAACACGGGAATGGGGACACCCCAACTGCGCTGACGAGAGATACACCAGTCCGATCGCTCCGCCACCATTGACGTGATGCGGTTCTCGCTCTGCGCCGGAATCCAGCGTACGCCAGCGATCGCCTCCAGTGCGCGATCGCGGAAGCCTTCGACGGAGGCGAACCATTGCTCTGTCGCTCGAACGATCGTGGGCTTTTTAGTGCGCCAGTCGTAGGGATATTTATGGACGTAGGGTTCTTCTTTCAGCAGCGCTCGTGCCTCTTGAAGTGCAGCAATCACAGCCGTATTGCCGTCGCCCAAAACATTCAAGCCAGCAAACTGCCCAGCTTCTTCGGTAAAGTTGCCGTCATCATCGACGGGCGCGAGGATAGGCAAGCCGTAGCGTTGACCAACAATGTAGTCATCTTGACCATGACCGGGAGCGGTGTGCACTAAACCTGTCCCTGCTTCTGTCGTGACATAATCACCGCCGATCACGATTTCGCTGCGACGATCGAAGAGTGGATGCTGGTAGGTCGTACGCTCCAGCGTTCTGCCCACCATTGTTGCCTGTACGGTTAGCGTGGTGCCGAGGAGTTCTGAGAGGCGATCGACCAGATCTTTCGCCACGATCAGGTACTTGAACCGACCCGGTGCGTTTTCGCCCACTTCCACCACAGCGTAAATCAGCTCTGGGTTCACGCTCACGGCTAAGTTTGCGGGAATCGTCCAGGGAGTCGTCGTCCAGATGGCAACGCCCAGTTCGCCCGTACCCATAAAGGAATCGAGACCCATCATGAGCGCTGACGACAACTGCTTGACCTCGAACGCCGCGTAGAGACTGCGTGAGGTGTGCCCTTCGGGATACTCTAGCTCCGCTTCTGCCAGGGCGGTTTTAGAACTGGGACTCCAATACACGGGCTTCAAACCCCGATAGATGTAACCTTTCAGCACCATCTGCCCAAACACACCGATCTGCGCGGCTTCGTAGTCTGGCTTCAGGGTCAGGTAAGGATGCTCCCAATCGCCCCAAACGCCGTAGCGCTTGCAGTCCTGACGCTGCTGGTCAACGGTTTTGAGGGCAAATTCTTTCGCTTTTTGCCGTAGCTTGAGTGGTGTTAAAGCACGACGCTCTTCTGCTTTAAGCGTTTGCAGCACTTTAAGCTCGATCGGCAACCCATGACAGTCCCAACCCGGTACGTAGCGAACCTTCCGTCCCCGTAGCAGGTGATACTTGTTGATCACATCTTTCAGCACCTTATTCAGCGCGTGTCCCATGTGCAGCGACCCGTTGGCATAGGGTGGTCCATCGTGCAGCACAAAAACCTCGCCTGGATTCGACTGCGATAGCTGCTGGTAAAGCTGTTCTGCTTCCCAAAAGGCTTGCAGTTCCGGCTCTCGCTTGACTGCATTGGCACGCATGTCAAAGTTGGTCTTGGGCAAGTTAACGGTGTCTTTGTAAGAGCCGGGTTCTGTCGCACTCATAGGAGAAGATGGGGGAGTAGGGAAGGCAAACGCGAAAAGCTAGAAGGCAAAGGCGGGGAGTAGAGTGTGTAGTATATGTAGTATATCAATCTAGAAGTCACATTTGGTGACACGGCATGTCTGCAAAACGCTCATTGCCACTGCGTAGCTCAGTGTTCTTGCTCATTATCAGGGACAAGCGGTTGAGCTTCAAGCTTAACCAATTGGCTCAAGCAGTGTTGTTCGCCGATCGCGCAATCGCTTTTGTAAGCCTGCAACAGCTTTAGCGTTACCGCTAAATGCCTACCATCTGGGCAATTTAATAAATTTCATATCTCTTGGTGTGAAATCACAGGTGTTTACCATCACACCTGCTTAGGATAGTTCCAGAACCCAATGCCTCCTAAGCAACTATTGCTTTCTGATTAAACACTATGACCCAGCTTGAGTTGACGCAATGCCTACATTGGGCTAAAACGCTAGATTTAATTGTGTCGAGCCGCATGATTAATGGGGTCTTGTACGTCTACAATGCCACTGGGCAAAAGAGACCGTGGGACAGTTTTATTGCCGATTATCCGCTGGAGCGCTTGCAGGCAATGATCGATCGCATGCAGATGCGCCTCAAGGCAGCTAGCTGAACCATCATTAGTTGTCCGTCAACTAAAATTTGACGGGTAAACCAAAGCTGGGGAAATTTTAAGGTGTGTTTTTTGAGAGTTTTCAACCCGTCAAAAAATTCTTGACAGAGCACTAGGTTAGCGTCTAAGAAACTAAAGGTTAACGGATCGCCTACAGTCTTTTAAGGCTGTAGGGAGATTATATGTAACGTCCCTACAGTCACCGCCTAACTAAAACTGCTGTAAAAAGCGCAAATCGCTGGTATAAAGGCGACGAATATCGTCAATCTGGTGCAGCACCATCGCCAAACGCTCAACACCCATACCAGCGGCAAAGCCCGTGTAAACTTCAGGATCATAACCAACTGCTTTGAGCACGTTAGGGTCTACCATCCCGCAGCCCATGATTTCCAACCAGCGTCCCTTCCACTGCACATCTACCTCAGCAGATGGTTCCGTGAAAGGAAAAAAGCTGGGACGAAAGCGAATCGGCACTTCGCCAAACAGTTGTTCCAAAAATACTTTGATTGTGCCTTTCAGGTCGGTAAAGGTCAGTCCCTCATCCACCGCCAAAATTTCGACCTGATGAAACACGGCTGAATGGGTAGCGTCTACCGTATCGCGCCGATAACAGCGACCCGGCATCACAATCCGCACAGGCGGATCGTTCGTCTCCATATAGCGGATCTGCACAGACGAGGTGTGGGTTCGCATAATGTTGCCATCGGGCAAATACAGCGTATCCTGCATATCGCGTGCGGGATGATCGGGCAGAAAGTTCAACGCCTCGAAGTTGTAGTAGTCCGTCTCCATTTCTGGACCTTCGGCGACGGTGTAGCCGAGACCCACAAAAATGTCTGTCACGCGATCCATCATGCCATTGATCGGATGGATGCGCCCTTGAGGACGATACACGCCAGACATCGTAATGTCCAGAGTTTCTGCTTCAAGCTGTGCCTGAATTTGAGCCGCTTGCAGGGCGTTGCGACGACGATCGAGGTCGGTCTGAATCGCCTCTTTCACCTCATTTGCCAAGGCTCCAATACGCGGGCGATCGCTCGCATCAAGTTTCCCCATCCCGCCCAAAACCTGCGGAATAGGGCCCTTTTTGCCCAAATACTTCACCCGCAGTTGTTCTAGCTGCTCTAACGAGTCTGTCGCTGCCAGCGCCTGTTGCGCTTCCTGACGAATGGATTCTAATTGCGCTGCAAGTTCTTGAAGCTGAACAGTCATACTAATGAAGTTGTTAGTTGATGGTTGTTAGTTGTTGGTTCGTGACAAGCAACGAACAACTGGTAACGTTTCAAACCCTAAGGATTGCATAAGGTCTGGGTCGTGAACGTTGATTCTGATGCAGCTTAGTCTTCTGCCTTCATCCTTCAGTTTAGTAGCTGAGTGGAAGCGTGAGCGATCGTCACCCAAAATTCCCTACTCCCCACTCCCCACTCCCTACTCCCCACTCCCCACTCCCCACTTCCTACTCCCTACTCCCCACTCCCTACTCCCCACTCCCTATTCTCTGACAAACCGAATCAATGAAACTACTCATCAGCAACGATGACGGCATTTTCGCTCTGGGTATTCGCTCTCTAGCGAACCGTCTGGCAGCCGCAGGACATGACGTGACCGTTGTGTGCCCCGATCGAGAGCGATCGGCAACCGGGCACGGACTGACCTTACACCAACCCATTCGCGCCGACATGGTTGAGTCTGTGTTTCATGCCAGCGTCAAAGCGTGGGCATGTTCCGGCACCCCTTCAGACTGCGTGAAGCTAGCGCTTTGGGCATTGTTGGATAGCCCTCCTGATTTAGTGCTTTCTGGCATTAATCATGGGTCAAATCTTGGTACGGATGTGCTGTACTCAGGTACGGTCTCAGCCGCAATGGAGGGCGTGATTGAGGGCATTCCCAGTATTGCGTTTAGCCTTGCCAGTGCTGCGTCCTCTGAGTTTCAGCCCGCCGCCGCCTTTGCCGAATCGCTGGTTGCCCAACTTGCCAAGCAACCCTTGCCAGAACTCTTGCTGCTCAACGTGAATATCCCTGCTGTACAAGCCGAGGCGATCGCGGGCGTAAAAGTGACCCGTCAGGGCGTTCGCCGCTACATAGATGTGTTTGAAAAGCGACTTGACCCACGCGGCAAAACTTACTACTGGCTAGCGGGAGAACTGCTAGAGGAGGTTGCCGAAACCCCTATAACGGATCAAGCGCCGACTGACGTGCAGGCAATTCGTGACAACTACATCACACTAACCCCCTTGCAGTACAACTTGACTTCAACAACGGGGCTAACAGGTCTAAAAAACTGGAAATTTGAGGTTTCTATGCAGAATGTAGACTAGGCATGAACCGCATCTTGAACAGCCAGAAAACCGACACGAGCTAAACAAAACCGCCAAATTAGAAAATCATGTATTAACTTTGTGTGTATGTGCGGCTTGAGGGGCACTTTAACTTAGAGCCTGACGAACTGCTGAAGCATCTACCACCGCTATCGTGTTTGACGCATCAAACGCTACAGCCTTGACGATGATATCACTGAGCGATGCGATCGCGATCACTGACACAGTAGACAATTTTTATAAAGCTGCCTAAAGGGGCAAATTGAGTATCGGTTTTAACGTCGCCGTTTCTTCAGGTTTGACGTTCTGGCTGCTGAGAGTGTTACGCCTGGAAGCTTGATTGAATCTTGCAAGAAATACCCATGTCCAATACGGAAAATCAGTTCACAGCCACCTTCTGGGGCGTTCGGGGGAGTATTGCTAGCCCAGGTTCTGCCACAGTTCGCTACGGTGGCAATACGCCCTGTGTCGAAATGCGAGTGGGGGGCGATCGCCTGATTTTTGACGGCGGCACGGGCATTCGTGTTTTAGGGCAATCGTTGCTATCCCAGATGCCCCTTGAGGCACACATGTTTTTCACCCACTCTCACTGGGATCATATCCAGGGTTTTCCCTTCTTTGTGCCAGCGTTTGCCAGAGGTAATCGTTTTAACATTTATGGGGCGATCGCGCCCAATGGCTCCACGATGGAGCAGCGGCTGAACGACCAAATGCTGCATCCAAATTTTCCAGTGCCACTGCAAATTATGGGTGCCGATCTGAAATTCCATGATATTGAAGTTGGGCAAACCGTTCGCATCAACGACATTCTGGTCGAAAATGCTCTGCTAAACCACCCTGGGCAAGCTGTAGGCTACCGCGTTAACTGGCGTGGACACGCAGCCGCGTATGTTACTGACACAGAGCACTTTCCAGATCACCTGGATGAAAACGTTTTGTTTTTAGCTGATCAGGCTGACCTGCTCATCTATGACGCGACCTACACTGACGAAGAATATCACTCCAAGCAATTTAGCAAAGTCGGTTGGGGTCACTCAACTTGGCAGGAAGCGGTCAAAATTGCCAAAGCTGCCAATGTGAAGACGCTGGCGATCTTCCACCATGACCCACTGCACAGCGATGATTTTCTTGATCAGGTTGGAGCTGAAGTTGCCGCTGCTTTTCCCAGCAGTTTGATGGCGCGAGAAGGGTTGGTGATCCAAATTTCGCCGCCTGTTGCCAGACCAGATCCGGCAGCGATCGAAGCCGCGATCGAGGCTGAAATTGGGGTGTCTGTGTAGGCACGAGGCAAACGGACGAGGGATGAAAGCAACTCAAAACTTAGAACCTAGAACTTAGAACTCTCCTCGTTTCTTTCGCTCGTCCTTCCCGTTCATGTGTCAAAATGTAAAGCGTGTGGGTTACTTCATCGCCAACGACTGTTCTGACTCCAACTGCTGTTGCTCTAGGAAACTTTGATGGTGTGCATCAGGGGCATCAGCAGGTAATTCAACCTGTTTTATCGGTTGCGGAAACGGTTGATGGCTCACCGCGCATTCATGCGACAGTTGTGACGTTTCATCCTCACCCGCAAGAGTTTTTTACAGGGCAAGCTCGTCTTTTACTGACCCCGTTGATTGAGAAGGCAGCACAGCTAAGCGCGGTTGGGGTAGAGCAGCTTGTTTTATTGCCCTTTGATGAGTCGCTTGCACGCTTAAGTCCAGAGCAGTTTGTTGAGCAAATTCTCTTGCAGCAGCTTAAAGCAACGAAAGTGAGCATTGGCTCAGATTTTTGCTTTGGACGGCAACGATCGGGCAACGCAGAAACCTTGCAGGCGATCGCGGCGAAGCACGGTATTGCTGTTAGCATTGCACCGCTGAAGAACTTGGGAGACGATCGCATTAGTAGTTCTGCCATTCGTCAGGCACTGCAACAGGGTGATGTACAGCGCGCTAACCAGCTTTTGGGACACCCTTACAGACTCATTGGCAAAGTCGTTCAAGGGCAGCAGCTTGGGCGCACGATCGGGTTTCCAACGGCAAATCTGCAACTCCCTTCAGACAAATTTTTGCCCTGCGCTGGCGCTTATGCTGTAAGGGTTCATCGCTGCGATCGTGGCAGTGAGGTTGATCTGTCAGCAACACCGACGTTACGAGGGGTGATGAATATCGGCTTTCGTCCTACGGTCAACGGTACGACCCAGACGATCGAGGTGCATCTCTTGGATTGGTCAGCAGATTTATACGAGCAGACCCTCATTGTCAGTCTCGCAGCCTTTTTGCGATCGGAGCAAAAGTTCCCCTCCCTTGATGCCCTCAAAGCGCAAATCCAAGCCGATTGTGACGCGGCTCGTCTGTTGCTCTAGGTGTCGCCCAACTGCTATTGACCGCTACGGAACTGGGCACACTAGGCGTAGCAGTTTTGCGCCTACCCGCTTTTCCACACCTAGAGGAATGACCAAATGGCAAACGAGGGACATCTTGCTTTAATCAAGCAGGTGTAACAGCCTGGAATGAGTGGTGGTGCCGTAATCCCAAGCTGGTTCCCAACCTCGAAGGTGCAAACCTTCAGGATACGAACCTGCGCGAAGCCAATTTTTACAAAGCTGCTCTGAGAGAAATCAGCCTTCAGCAAGTCGATCTCAGCATGGCAAATCTTGAAGGGGCAGATCTTGGGGTTGCGATGCTGGAAGGTGCAACCTTTTACACCGCAATCCTCTACAAAGCCAACCTGCGGGAAGCTAACCTTTATAAAGCTGATCTACGCGAAGCCGATCTCAGCCAAGTTGACCTGAGCATGGCAAACCTACGTGAGGCAAACCTCAGCACTGCCATTCTTGAAGGCGCAACGCTTTACATGGCGCTGCTTTATAAGGCTAACCTGCGGGAAGCGAGCCTCTACAAAGCTGATCTACGCGAGGCAGACTTTAGTATGGCAAACTTGCGTGAAGCTAATCTCAGCATGACTAACCTGAGCATGGCAAACCTCAGCATGGCAAACCTGGTCGGGGCAACCCTCTACGAAGGCAATTTGCAGCAGGCGAACTTGAGCTTGGCAAACCTGTGCATGGCATCTCTCATCGGTGCCACGCTGAACAAAGCCAACCTGGTCGGTGCCACACTGATTGGGGTGAATTTGTATAAGGCAAAATTAACGAGCGCTGATTTACGAGAAGCTGATTTGCGAGAGGCTACCCTCAGCATGACTGACCTGAGTGAGGCTAACCTGCACAGCTCAAACTTGACTATGGCAAACCTACAGGGAGCAAACTTGAGCAGAGCGAACTTAACGCTGGCAAGTTTTCAAGATGCTAATTTGCATCAGGCTAACCTGACAGGTGCCAATCTTCGGGAAACAAATCTGTCTGGCGCTTCCCTCAAAGAATGCACGATGCCAGACGGTACGGTGCATTCTTGAGTAAATATCGTCAGCGCTTCAGAGCGATCGACTCGGCAGTGAGGCTTTTCGTTGCAGGAGTGAAAGTCGATCGCTTCTTCAACAAATCGCACTAACTGGGTTGTGATTCGCCAAGCGCCGACCGTGCAGCGATCGCCAAAAAGAGTCTGGAGACGCCTGTAAAAATGATGCTGATACCGACCAGCAGCCCGATCGCAAAGGGACTATTGGAGGGCCACTCAAACCAGACTAAGCCACCTAGAACCAAAGTCGTAACACCATTCGCCAACGCCCAGACCCAGTTTGGTTGAGCGCGTCGTTGAAACGCAAACACAATTTCAAATACACCTTCTGTGAGTAAAAAAGCACCTAATGCCAGCGTTAACGTCAGGATGCCTTGCAGTGGGTAGACCAGTAGCAGGACTGCGGTGCCAATGTAAAGAAGACTCAACAGAAGCTGCCAGACGAAGCCACCTTCCTGTCTCGTCTGGAAGGTATACACAAGCTTGGAGATACCACCAAAGAGAAGAATCCACGCGATCCAAGATTCAGCGGCAAGCGTACTGAAATAAGGAAACGCAATCGCGGCGGCTCCTAACAAGATCAGCAGCACACTGACCGCGATCGACCCGTTTAGACCGCTCTTAACGTCATTTGTTGAAACCCCAGTACTCATTCATACACCTCGCTATCGCTTAAATCATTACCTCGAATTGTAGGACTGCTGCCTTTCGCCTGAGATCCTTCGTTTGGGATAGTTTCGAGTGGGATGAAGTCCACCAAAAGGGACGGAAGCTCACTACAGTGGTTTCGTCGAGGCAACCCTCACAGCCGCGTGGGAGTGTTTTAACGAAACCAGACTCTAGCTGGACTCGATCGACGGGGTTATTTGGCTGCGATCGGCACTGGATGGTCAGCGCTCACAGCCTTTAGCTTGATGCCCTGAATCGAGTAATCCAGCAATTGCATGGGGTGCAGCACGGGGACGGTTTTTCCTTGAAGCTCAAGATGCTTACTGATCTGCACAAAGCAACCGATATTGGCTGAGGCGATGAGAGAGGCTCCTGTATCCAGCAGGTTTTCCACCTTTTGCTGACCCAACTCCGCTGCAACATCGGGTTGCAAAATGTTGTAAACGCCAGCACTGCCGCAGCACAGCGCTGCATCCACAGGTTCCCGTAGCTGCACACCCGGAATTTGCTTGAGGAGTTGGCGCGGCTGTACGCTGATTTTTTGCCCGTGCAGCATATGACAGGCATCCTGATAAACCAGCGTTAGCGGTTCGTCTTGCAAGGGCGATAGCTTAGCAGTTAATCCCACATCGGCTAAAAACTCCTGTACATCTTTGACTTTGCTGGCGAACGCGTTAGCTTTCTCCTGATAGTCGGGGTCGTCGTGCAGAATGTTGCCGTATTCCTTTAAAGAGTGTCCGCACCCAGAGGCGTTAATGATGATCGCATCCAGCGTGGAATCAGCAAAGCTGTCAATGAGTTGCCGCGCGAGTGCTTTCGTTTGCTCTTCTTGCCCCTGGTGATGCGTGAGCGCACCGCAGCAGCCTTGAACTTGGGGCACAACCACTTCGCAGCCGTTGGCAGTGAGCACTCGCACGGTCGCGTCGTTGACTTCGGGATTAAAAAGACGCTGCACACAGCCCAGCAGTAAGCCTACCCGGTAGCGTTGGTTTCCTTGAGCCGGAATGACGGCTGGTAGAGGATCTTGGAATGCCTGGGGTGAAATTTTGGGCAGCATTGCTTCCATCGCTGCTAGTTGGGGCGAAATTTGCTTCAGGAAGCCGAGCGATCGCACCAATTTCTGCAACCCCGATTTTTGGTAAAGCCCCAACGGTCGCAGCAGTAAGCGCAGTCGATCGGGATAGGGAAAGGTAGAGAAAATGAGGCGGCGCAAGAGCTTTTCGGGCAGCGATCGGGCGTGGTTTCGCTCCACCTGAGCACGCGTTGCCTCGATGAGCTGGTCATACCGCACTCCAGACGGGCAGGTTGTCACACAGGCAAGACAGCCCAGGCACGAATCAAAATGCTGCACGGTCGCTGGAGAAAGCGGTATTTGCCCCTCATTCACGCCATCCATCAAGTAGATTCGTCCTCGCGGCGAATCCATTTCTTTGCCAATGACGCGATAGCTGGGACAGGTAGACAGGCAAAAGCCACAGTGCACGCAGGCATCAATGAGTTTGGCATCGGGAGGGTTATGGGAATCGAAGGCAGGGAATGGGGAGTGGGGAGTGGGGAGTGGGGAGTGGGGAGTAGAATCTTGCAATGCAAAATCCAACGTTGCAAACGCATCACTGTCTTCGTTACGGGAGTCGGCACGCATGGTTTAAATTTCGCCTACAAAGCGGTGAGGGCTTAAACGACCATCTGGATCAAATTGTTGTTTGAGCTGGCGCATGAGAGTAAGTGCATTGCCTGAGTAGCCCCAGACCTCGATCGCCTGCTTGAGCGCGATCGGAGCCTGAAGCAAAGACAGAAAACCGCCATTGGTTTGGCAAAACGAGCGCATCTTCAAGAGCGTTTCTGGTGGGGTGGCGGCATCAAGCACCAGTCTGCCCAGTCCGCTGGCAGCGTGGATCTGTCCAGACCAGGGCGCGATCGCCAGTGTGTCGATCGTGGTCAGCAGCGCCACGGCTTCAGAGGGTCGTATTCCTATTTTGCAGGTAATCGCCTCTGCCTGGTGGGTAGCCGTCATGCGTTCTTGCAGGCGTTGCCATAGAGTGACATCATCACGTTCAGTAAAACAGGCGCTTGTTAAGCCCAGTGCTTGACCAACCTCGACCATACGCTGGGCTTGTTCTTGAACGCTGGGCAAAATGCTTTGCAAGCGGATTGCCAACGCAGTGCCCTTCCCAAGTTCTAGCGCTGCAACCACTGAGGCAGATAAAACATCTGCACTAGCGGGTGTGAGTGCCGAGCTGAGTAACGTCTGAGTTGCCTGAGCGATGGCAGACACGTCACCACTCAGCACTACAGTCTGAGAAGCTTCCGGCAAGGGATAGACTCGAAACGTCACCTGTGTAATGATGCCTAGCGTGCCGTAGGAGCCAGTAAACAGCTTCATCAGGTCATAGCCTGCGACGTTTTTCACCACCCGCCCGCCTGCTTTTGCCAGTTTCCCGTCAGCGCGGACAAAGGATAGCCCCAACAGCATATCTCGCACGCTGTTGTAGCGTTGACGCAATGAACCCGTGTCGGCTGTCGCGACAATGCCCCCGATCGTGGCGTACTCTGGATAAGTAGGGTCAATTGCCAAGCACTGCCCTGCCTGTGCCAATGTTGTCTGCAAGTCAGCAAACCGCATTCCTGCCTCTACAGTTACCGTTAAATCACCCACTGCATGATCAATCAGCCGCTTTAACCGCTCTGTACTGACCAACAACAACGGTATTTCTGTCTTGTTCCTTCCGACCAGCCCACCCCAGTCAAGCTTGCTACCCGCACCACAGGGTAAGACGTGCTGGCGATCGCTCTCAGCCATCACGGCAGCCAGCGCTTCGGGCGTAGAGGGATAGGCGATACCACTGACGGACGTTCCAGGGGTAACGGCTCGCTCAATCAGCGCTTTTTGGGTTGCGGGCAAGGCATCCCAGGTCTGAAGATCAAGCGTTTTGAGCGTGCTTTCTAAAGTTGGGCGATCGGTAGGGGTTTCTGCGGAACTCATGCCCATGTTGCGAATCAACTGAAGACTAACGCTTACTCTAACAGCCGCAAGGGTCTCGTTTTGCGAATCGGGTTAGAACTGACGCGAAGGATCGTGGATTAAATAAAACCGACAAATTGTTCGTAGGTAGGGGCGCACGGCTGTGCGCCCCTACGGAAAACGCCGAGGTGATTAAATTCTTGTTCCTAAGCTTCGATGACGATGCTCATTTTTGCTTTCACAGTGACGAATTTTGCAGTGACGAATTTTTGCAGTTACAGTGGTACGGCATGAAGGCAAGCGATCGATGAAAAAAATTTTGGTGGTTGAAGACGAACACTCCATTCGTGAATCGCTTCTAGAGCTGCTTGCGGTTGAAGGGTTCAGCGTTTTGGGTGCGGCAAACGGTTCCTTGGGCGTGCAGATGGCGCAGCAGCATTTACCTGATCTCATTTTGTGTGATGTCACGATGCCTCAGCTAGACGGGTATCAAGTGCTCACAAGCTTACGGCAACACACGGAAACGGCTGCTATTCCCTTCATTTTTCTTACAGCGCGGGGAACCAAGGAAAATTTTCGACAGGGAATGGAACTGGGAGCCGATGATTTTCTGACAAAGCCTTGTACGGCTGACGAATTGCTGGTTGCGATCGCCAGCCGCTTTGACAAACAGGCAGCCGTGGCAAAGCAGTCCCAGAAACAGCTTGATGGCTTGCGAAATAGTATTGCTCTCTCTCTGCCTCATGAGTTGCGAACGCCGCTGAACGGCATTTTAGGGCTGACCGAAGTGCTGATTGATGATTACCAGGAGATCGATCGGCAGGAAATGCTGGAACTCGCTCAAGGCATTCATAGCGCTGCCGAACGGCTCTCTCGGCTGATTCAAAACTTTCTGCTCTATGCAGAATTGGAAATTACAGCACACGATCACGAGCGCCTCTCTGTGCTCCGCAGTGGTGAGACGCGCCTGCCAAACATCCTGATTACGAACGTCGCCACTGCGATCGCGAAGCAGGAAGGGCGTGAAACCGACCTGCATTTAGATCTACAAACCCTGAAAATTCAAATCTCTGACCTGAAGCTGAAAAAAGTGGTCGAAGAGTTAGTCGGCAATGCCTTCAAGTTTTCAGCCGCAGGCACACCCGTTCACGTAGCAACAATCGTCACCAAGGACGGACTAACCCTCACTGTGGGCGATCGTGGGCGAGGTATGACCGCAGACCAACTTGCCAGTTTAGGCGCATATATGCAGTTTGAGCGTACATTCTATGAACAGCAAGGCTCTGGTTTAGGCGTTGCCATTGCAAAACGTCTGGTGGAATTGCACGGAGGAACGCTGGCGATCGACAGCATCCCCGGTCAAAAAACAACGGTACAGGTGATGCTTCCCGGCAGCGAGGGCTGATCAACGAGAAGGTTTTAAGTTTTAGCCGTTAGTTTAAGAGGCTGTTTGAAGAGCGTCTAACAGACATTTCCAAGCATCTACGCACCGACGAGTTCTTGGAACCAATCATCGTTCCAAAGTTCGTCAAAGGCAACATCCGTCTTTGCCTCAACGCGGTAGTTGGAGTTGAATTCGATCGCCTTCTCTAAACTTTCCAGTGCAAAGTCAGCTTCACCTAAAAAGGCGTGACTGGTCGCACGATTGTAGTAGGCACTGGCATAATCCGGTTTCAAATCTAGTGCCTTGTTGAAACTTGCGATCGCGTCTTTGTGACGACCCAATTGGGCAAGCGCATAGCCACGCTTGTCTAATGCTTTATAGGAGTCGGGATTGAAGTGGATGACCTCATCAAAGGAGACGATCGCGTCTTTGTGTCGCCCCAGTGCTTCTAGCGCCAAGCCGCGATTCATCCAGGCAACCGCATCGTCGGGTTTGAACTGCACAGCGCGATCGAAGACATTAAAAGCATCCTGATGCTTTCGCAAAACGCCTAGCGCTACACCTTTATTAACCAACGCTTCGTGATAGTCAGGCTTGTGATCCAGCGCATGATCGTAAGAGGCGATCGCATGGTCGTAACGCTTTAGCCGCGCCAGACTGATCCCTCGACTAAACCAACCTTTGTCCTCTTTGGGCTTAAGTTTCAGCATGTGATCAAAGGATGCGATCGCGGGTTCATGTCGCTGAATTTTTTGTAGCACCAGCCCACGCTGATACCAAATGTCTGCATTTTCTGGCTGAAGTTCAACCACTTTGTCATAGCGTAAAATCGCCGCTTCATAGTTTTCTTCGGCGAACAGTTCATGTCCCTGAGCAATGTATTTATTCACATCAATAAATAGCTCAGGACGATTGGCTTTGAGCAGTTCAAGCTGTGCCATTAGCTCTTGGAGATTTTGTTGCAGTTTGGCGACAGCTTCTTCAGAGACCGGCGATGCTTCTGCGAGTTGCTTCAGGATGTCATCTTTTTGAGTTTGAGCCGTTGACTGGAGCGCTGTAAGCTGTGTGATGAGGTCAGACTGTAAGGTTTCGATCGTGCTTAAAGTATTGTCTTTTTGACCTGAAGCTGTTGACTTGAGTTCAGTAATTTGAGCGATGAATTCAGTTTCTAATTGCTCTAACGCTGCCAGAATACGATCGCGCTTTTCTTGCGTTTGCTGTTGAGCATCAAGCTGAAAACTTACAATTTGAGGCGTAAGTTCAGCCTTAATCTGTTCTAAATCGCTTAGAATCGTTTGTTTCTGCTTCTGAGCATCCGTTTGCAGTGTTGTGAGCGTTTCTGTGAACTCTCGATCGACCGTTTCTAGCTTTTGCAAAAGGCGATCGCGCTGCTGTTCTACTCCTGTTTTTAATTCAGAAAGCTGTGGTGAAAAGTCAGCCTGAAGCTGTTCCAGATGCTCTAGAATGCGATCTTTTTGCTGCTGCGCGATCGCTTGTAAATCAACTAATTGAGCGGTAAATTCGCGTTCGGCTGCTTCCAAACGCTCTAGCACTTGTCCCTGTCGCTCTTGCACATCCAAGCGGAAGTCGGACAATTGAGGTGTGACTTCCGCTTTCAATCGATTTAGATTGTCTAGAATGCGCTCTTTTTGTTGCTCGGCGATCGACTGTAGCTCGACTAACTGCGTAGCGAACTCGCGTTCCGAGGCTTCTAAGCGCTCTAGCAGTGCTGTTTGTCGCTGTTCTGCTTCCGCCTGAAGCTGAGATAACTGGGGAGAAAAGTCCGTTTTCAGGGTTTCTAACTGCTCCAAGATGCGATCGCGCTGTTGTCTTGCGGAGATTTGTAAATCCAGCAGTTGACCCGCAAACTCGCGTTCCGATGCCGTGAGCTTTTGCAGCGCTGCTTGCTGGCGCTGTTGCACATCCGCTTGAAGTTGCGAAAGCTGTGGCGCAAAGTCCGCTTTGAGCGTTTCTAAACTTTCGAGGCTGCGATCGCGCTGTTGCTTGACAGTCAACTGTAACGCTGCCAATTGCTCGGCAAACTCTCGCTCGGATGCCGTGAGCTTTTGCAATGCTTGCTCTTTTTGTTGCCGTACCTCTGACTGCACAACTTCCAGATGTGGCTCTACATCTGCTTTAAGCTGCTCCAGGTGACCAATCATCAACGTTTGTTGAGCGACTGCTGCCGACTGTAATTTGGCAAGATACGCGGCGAAGTCCTGCTCTGAGGCTGCCAATTTTTCTACTGCGGCAGTCTGCTGCTGCTCGATTGTTGACTGAGAGCCGGAAAGCTGTGCTACGAGTGTAGCGCCCAACTCTTCAAGGGTTTGCTGGGACGCGTGAAGCTGAGTTTCCAGTGCGGCAATCATGTGTAACTTGGCTTGCGTCAGTTCAGCGACTAGCCCAGACAGTGCCTCGCGCTCTTTGGTTACGTCCTGCTGAAATTGCTCCGCTTCGTCGGTCACATCATCCGCGATCGTCTCCACCTCTTCCAGAATGCTCTTCGCGTTTGCTCTCGTCTTAGCAATCTGGCTTTCAAGGTCTTGTAAGCCTTCTAGCTGCTCTTTCGCACGGGTGGCAATCTCCTGAATGACCGCACGACGAAGTAACCACAAGGCTGCGATCGTCGCGCCAAGCAGCACAATCAAAACCCCCAGCAGGATGTTAAACAGGGTCGTCATGCGTATAAGAGAGCGAGCGACGTCGCTCTGCTGCCCTGATGGAGGGGATGGCTGAAGTTGCGCCAGGAGCCGAGTTTGACCGAGAGCGGCAGGTTCAGTTGTGGTGAGCGATCGTGCCGGGTTAACCACGGCACCGAGCGAGAGCAGCAAGACCGAGAGCATGATCCCACTCTGGGATCGGAAAGCGAGTTCTGGGTGCGGGCGCTTCATCGAGAATCATCCTTCGCTGGCAGTCGATGGTTGCAGTATATCGAAGACGATACAGGGCAACTGCTTATCTTCTCCAGAGTAATCAAATTTGGGCGCAGTGGTCTAACGCCGTGCGGTTAATTGCCAGCAACCACCGTCAACTTGGTGCCCTTTTCGGTAATAACTTTGAGCGGCAGGGACGATCGCGCTTCGCGCCGTGGAAATTGAATAAACTGCACCCCTGTCTGAGCGGGCTGCACGGTCATGATGTACTGCTCACCTGTCCACTGAATGCGCGTGACACGATGGGATAACACCCACACTTCAGCGGTTTTACCTGCGTTAATTTGGGTCACACTGGTCGAGTTGTAGCACTTCCAGAGGGTGTCCTGGACTGTCCACAGCCCTGATAAGTAGATCGGTTCCAGCCGCAGGCTCAAACCATATTGCGTAAAGGAGAAGACATCTTGCCGCCAAAAGCGTTGAGTCAGGCTTTGTAGTGGTCTGCTGGCTGGGTTGCCTGCATAACGTGGCAAACTCTGAAGCTTTTTAAGTTGGTCTGCCTGGGTTGGACGTATCCAGTTTTGGGCTTCGCCACACACCTCAAACGAAATGTCTGCGGGCTGCACCGCGATCGCGATCGCACCAGACACTTGAGCACGAGTCGCTGACTGAGATTCAAGTGCCAGCCCCAAGCCACTGCTAGCCAGCATGGCTAAACTACACCCAACGAGCTTTTGAGACAAATAAAACATGGCTAGTGACGGCAAAAGGATGGACGCTTTTTGAATGGCTGGTTGAATGGCGATCGCGGGCAAGCTGGAACCGCAACGACTAATCTGTACCGCCCCAACTCCAGACCGGATTCCCATTACGAACCCCTTTGCGGAGGATGGCAGTGGTCAACCCGTTGGCATCGCTCATGCCCGTCATATCCAGGATGAGGTAGACCTTGCCACCTGTAAATCTAAGACGTATGTAAGAGTTACTTAGATAGGCTTCGTTATCACTCTTTACAATACGAGCGGTCGCTTTGCATTGTCTGTAAGCAGGCTTGAGTGTGCCAACCCAGGTAACGCTAAAGTCGTCCACAGCAGCAACGGTAAAGCGATCGGCTAACTGACTTAAATTCGCGCTGCCATCGATCGTGTAGCCGCCTTCCCGGTAGGGGCGTGGCTTTTCTGTCACCGTTACCTTTTCGGGACAACGCACCGTCTGGGTGTCGATCGCCCGATATACCTGCATTTCAACCGATCTCGCTTGGGCTGGCATTGTCGTCAGAAGTGCCAATGCTGTGATGCCCAACCCGGTCAGCGATCGCGTCAGCCTCACCATCAAATCACCTTTTGTTACAGATCACTGCCTACAGCAGCGGTGAGCCGCATTCCGGGAAAGGGTATTGACGCATTGATATGCAGTGAAGCAGGGCGGTTAGTTAAAGCCGACAGCGTTCTGCTTCATTGCAGTCAAGCCGTTGCTGCCGTTTAGAAATGATAGTTGCCAAAGCTGCCCGTCCCGTGAGTGCCAAGCGCCGCTCTGCCCAAATGCCGTACACGAAATCGACGATCGCGCCCACGATCGGTAGCTTCGTCGCCGCATAGACCCACCCCATGCCCAAAACCTCATAAACGCGACGGAAAACCGCAACATTTTGCATGACTGTACCATCGGGCAATACGGCATGAATGCGTCCCATTGCCGTCTCAAAGTCAACCCCACCATGCATTGTGGGCGCATAGTTAACGTCTGCAATATCCACAAACTCAACTAGCCCGCGACCCGCATCCCGCTCTTGCAAGAAGTTGACTTCTCGCAGGCACAAAGGGCACTCGCCGTCATACAGCAGCTTGATTTGCCAGGAGGGTTCAGTGCCAAGAGGCTGGGGTTTAATTTCTGTACAAGCGAAATCGGGATCGGCGTTTGAAAGCATCATGCAATCCTTAAAGGCGTTCCTGAAGCGGTAAAAACCACTCCTCTTCCATTATATGAAGAAAAGTAAACGTCATGCAGCCAAACGCAGACGTGGCGGCTTGCTTTATGGTTTCTGCTCATGATGTTTCTGTGTCCGTCAGATCACTTTCAAGCAGAAAAACCGGCTATTGCGATGTGTTTGTTCTGTGCAATCACCCTTAGACGATGTTTGAACAGGGTTCGGCAGTTAAAACCGCGACTACAGGCGCAAAGTGCGCCGCAGACTTCACACCAGGGGTTTCTAACCTGCGGAGGCAAGTTTTAGCTGTGTAGCCGCGACTTTAGTCGTCAAGACTGCAATGTCTGGATTGTTCAAAGAGCCTCTCACCTCAAAGCGTGAATGATTAGGACTTGAGAAAAGCTTTGAAGCTTCTCGCAAAGCCCCACTTTCTTACAAGTCCTGCAAGAAAGCTTAAGACTGGAAGCTGATCAAACCATTGCGCAGAAATATCACTGCGTGAACTTCGCTGATCCCCAAAACTTGGAACAGCAATCAACCTGACAATCGTTTGATTCTGCCATTTGAAAATATTGAAGACTCCATCTGGAGACATAGGACTGCCTTCGGGATGTCCCGCTGGTCGTTGTAGTAACCCTTCAAAGAAATTGATCAATTGATCAAACGCTTTGCCATTCACTGCATAGAATTGAGCGCCAGTAATTTCCCCGGAAAATGGTTGGAGAATGGGCGAGCTAACATTCTTAGCATCAAAAGGTTCATCGCAACAGTAGCCAAAGTGCACCAGATCCCAGTCCCTTTCGAGGAGTTCCTCAAGGAGCATCACCTCATACTGCTTGAAATCCTGGCGTAGTTTTAGATCGTCCTCCATCACTAAAACAGTCTTTAAATCTTTTGCTCTGGCTTGCTTTAGAACATTTAAATGGCTGAGAAAAGCTCCTCTATAACCGATCGATTGAAAAGAACCAGGACTGTCAGGTCTGATAGCTGAAAAGAGTTCAACTTTGCCTGAGGTAAAGGGCATACCTGCCTTTTCGAGTTCCTTCGCCATCTCTTGCCGACGGTCGGTTCTTTGAGGCAAGTTGATGACATAAGTACAATCAAAAAACTCTATGAATCTCATTTTTCTGTCGCCCCGTTTTCGCATTCTGCCAACAACTTGTCATCCATAAAGCGGTGGTGGTTGAGTGCGATACAGGATCGCTGCACGCTTAGTGAATTGAACCTATTAGGGTGGTGATCAATTTTGATGAATTTAAGTGGCTGTTTGCTGATCCTTTCAGGGCAACCTTCTCCATATGATCAATGCGGGCGGTGAAGGTCTTTTCAAACGTGTGCGATCGGGCAAAAGCAAGGGAGCGCAACGCCATGTCTTTTAGCGCTGGGCGATCGGCATCAAGCTGAGCAATTTTTTGAGCCAGCAATTTGGGTTGATTCATGGGCACCACCCATCCCGTCTGAGAATAGCGCTCTATGCCAACAAAGGCTTCGTTGGCATAGCCCACAATGGGAACACCGCAGGCTAGGGTTTCTAGATACGTGCAAGACGGATCACCCTGGCGGTGGCAACAAACAAACAAATCAACCTGGTGCTTCATAAAGGGCACAAGCTCCTGCTGAAAGTCCAAAACGCCCATAAACTTTACCCGATCGCCTAGCCCACCGCGCTCAATGCATCGTTGCATCGCGTCTTTGAGCTTGCCATCACCACAAAGCAAGAGTTGGAAAGGCACGTCCAATCGTTTTAGTTCTGCTGCTACCTTAAGCAGGTGATCAGCCCCCTTTTCAGCCACAAACCGACCTGAAAACGCCAGTCTCAGGGGTGTCTTTTCGTCAAATAAATGTTGGCAGCGCTGCTCAACGTCTTCGTCGCTTGCCACCATCGCTGTCGATGTCCGGGTATCAAAGAAAAGCAAGGGGTTTGCGTTCAGCGAGCGATAAGCACTATAAGTTGGCGTACCGTTACACTGCACACCTTCTGCAAGCGCGATCGCCTGCTGTCGTTTGCGTTCTTGACTCATCTCCCACCAAACTCGCCGCAAGCGGCGTAACGGATTGCCCACTGTTGCCGCAATGATCTGTTTTCGAGTCTTCAAACTGTATTCCGTGACATAGAGACACGGAACGCTTGCAGAGCGGCACAGTTGACTGATGTGGTTTTGCTTATAGTCAGCCGACGCTAACACCACGGATGCTGGACTCAACGATTCTGCCGTGATTTTGTCGTACGAAACCACTTCAATCTCAAACGGCAAGTCTTCAGCTCGAAAGGCTTTTTTGTCAAGCACAGCATAGTCGGCTGACGGCGGAGCGACTTGCATTAACGCTTTGACTGAACCAGCCCAAAACTCTGCATACTTAGTCATGCCATCAACAAACTTCTGAGGTAGTAGAAACTCTCCGCTGGGCGAAAGCTCCAGTTGCAACACAGGCAGAATGAACAGTTTGGAGTGTTTAAACATGGGGATCACTTGAAGGTTTGCGTCAACAGGTCACAGATGAGTGACGGCTCAGGTCATGAGCGCGGGAGCGGTATAAGAAGTGCAAGCCAAAACAAAAGATCATTTCACGACCAGGCGTTGCAGCACTGTGATGACATCGGTCGGTTCGGCACGTTTGGTGAAGTCTTCACTCACAAAGGCGTAGAGGATGGTGCCCTGACGATCAATGACAAACGTTCCTGTGAGCGGCAGTTCCCAGGAATAATCCCCGTTAAAGTGCGGGAGTGGGTGCCCCATCGCCTCGAACACAGGGTGCAAGTAATCTGGCACGCGATATACCAACCCAAACTGACGGGCGACTTGGTTCCCACGATCGCTCAAGACAGGGTATGAGAGATCATGCTGTTGAACTACAGCCCGCGCATGGATAGGCGCTTGGGGGGAAATGGCGATGAATGATGCGCCCAGCGATCGAATGGCAGGAAGCGCCTCCTGCCATTCGACGAGTTCCAAACGGCAAAATGGACACCAGTTCCCTTGAAAAAAGGAAAGGATGACCGATCCGCGACTCAGAAGGGCTTGCAGTTCCACTGGAGCAGTCCTTGCACCAGACAAGGTAAAGTTGGGAGCCTGATTGCTGACCCGTAAACTCCGAGCTGTGATGCCTGAGCGCATTAACTCTTCCGTTGACTGGTCAATCAGCGCCAAAAAATCTGGTGAGATTTGTCCTTTTATGTGTGCCCAGAGCAAGTCTGAGGCTTTTGTTAGTTTCATAATTTTCCAGAGCCTTCAAGATTCTCAAACGAATTCAATGGCTCAAGCCTTGAACGATCATGAACAGACCGCAGTGGAAGCAAACTCAATGCCTCTACAAAGCAATTTGCTAGTTCTGAATGTCCAGAGCTTAGCGATCGCATAACGCTAAAAGGTCGTGCACTCGTGACAACAATCAATGCACCAACGTTGGACAGCAGCGACGCATTCCCTGGTTTCGCCCTTAGGGTGGACTATCTCCAACTTCAGACATAATGTTGAAGTCAATCATGGGAGCGAACAAATACATACAGCCCCGGTTGCTGTGGCGAAATTCTTGTTGTCGGTTCCTTCCGTTCGCCATACCTTCATTCGCCCGTCTTACAACACAACCGTCCAGAGCATAAAGCCTGAATAGGCTAGCAAGTTCTCGTCCGTTAAGTCTCAGCACCTGCAAGTACTAGCAAACATGACTGCGGTTTCAACTTACAGCCATTCTCAGTAAGATGGGCACTGCCCATTCATTGCCAGAATGCTTATGCCATCGCATGTGTGAGCAATGCTCACCCTACAATTTGTGGTTTATTCATCTGGAAACCGCTCTAGGTCATCGATCGAGGCGCTTCTGTAAGGGGTAGTGCCTCAACAGCAAAGCAGCAAAAGGCGACAAAAGTGCACAATACGTATCTGTCACAGCATACTGAACGAAGCAACAGGATTTTGGGAGGATTTCGGGGGGATTTCGGGGGGATACAAACTTAGAGACGCAAATGTAGACAGTCGCTTTGGCAGCGCCTGATGGCAGCAGATGTAGATTCAACGCGGTTGACAGCTCTGGGTTCCCACAAGTACCTGTATAGGAAACGAGCGGACTGACACAGTCTGCTTTTTTGTTTTGTACTGTCTTGCTATAACTGGTTGTAGCCTCCCTTCTTCACGATCGAGCGCCATTGATGCACGCTAGCCAACCGTTTGCGAATGATGTAATCTCCAAAAGATGAAGAACGTACTCTATCTGCGGCTAGTTGGAATCGGATTGCTGCTGATTTTGCCCTTTGGAGCAGGATGGTGGGCAGTGGACGTGCTGCGCTTTCAACAGCTTTCTGGTTGCCAGTCGATCGCAGAGGCAGAGGCGCAAGCCGATGATGTCGCCGCGACTTTTTACTGTGCGCAGGCGAGTGCGGGTCAGCAAACGCTCGACAGTCTCTCAGAAGCAATTAGACTGGCGCGCCTAGTACCCTTGGATCATCCCTTAGCTGACCAGAGTGAACGCCTGGTAGAACAAGCATCCCAAAAACTTTTGGAGTTGGCTGAAGCCTCCTTTCAGGGCGGCAATCTTGAGGAGGCGATCGGGACGGCTCGGCGGATTCCAGCCACGACAGGGGCATACAGAGCTGCCGATGAGCGGCTTAAAGCATGGCAATCAGCCTGGGATCGCGCACAGTCTATTTACGGCGACGCAGAAGCATCGGCTGAGCGAGACCAATGGGAGCAAGCCTTTGAGAAAGCCAGAGAGTTACGGCAGCTTGGCAATCGCTATTGGAATAACGATCGCTATCAGGAATTAGTGCAAAAGATTCAGGAAGCCAAAGAGGGAAAAGCGACTCAGGCAAAAGCAGAGCGCGATCGCCAAAAAGTGTCCCAGGCAAAATACACTGCCCAACCTGATTTGGTGTCGAACTGGCAGCAAGATCAGGCGCGAGAAGCCACCGAAAATCTCGATCGTGCTCGCAAATTGGCTAGCACTGGCACGGCTGAAGGGCTGCGTACCGCTATTGATGCGGCTGGATTAGTACTTTACGGTACGTCTCGCTACGAGGAGGCACAGCGATCGGTTGACCGTTGGAATCATCAACTACAAGAGCTTGAAGATCGTCCCTACCTCGCTCGCGCCGTGCAGTTGGCGAACAAGGGCGATATGTCGTCACTGCAAGCGGCGATCGCGGAAGCAAGTAATGTTGGCTTCGGCAGTGTGCTGTATCAAGAAGCCCAGGACAAAATTGGTCAGTGGACGGACGCAATCCAAAAATTGCACTCACGAGCCTATCCTGAACAGCCAAGCCGAAACCGTATTAGTCCTGCGGATTACGTTATCCCAGTTAGAACCACTGCTCCGTAGGAAAGGTGCAACGTCTCCAGTGCTTTTACGGGGCAGAGAGAGCGAATATAGCCACTCGCCGTTAGGATGCGCCGTTTAAAGCTAGACCCCTGACTGACTGACAAAAGTCCTGAAAGGTTGATCGCTTCGTTGCTCACCCGCCCGTGATTAAAATCCGGGCTAACGGTATAAAACCCGTTTAAACGGGTTAAAAAAACTCTTGTAGTCCTCTACCCTTCGGGAAGGCAAAGCCTACAGAGGGCTTCGTTCGATCAGCCCGCACTTTCAGTGCAGGGCGGGGCAAGCGATCGTTGCAAGCTTTGTCAGTCAACCAGGCTAGACTCTCTTGCCTACGAGGTAGCAAAGACCTTTGCAGCAGCGGCAACCCCTGCTCCGGGCGTAAAGCTTTCATAGCCGAGTTCTTGCAACGTCGCTTCTAAAGCACCGATCGCGGTCAAAATATCGCGATCGCTCACAAAGCCCAGATGCCCAATGCGGAAGATTTTGCCTTTGAGGTGATCCTGCCCGCCTGCGAGGATGATGTCGTATCGCTTTTTCATGACCGCACGGATTTGTTCGGCATCAACGCGATCGGGGATAACGGAGGTAATCGCTGGACTCGCGGCATGATCGGGCGCAAACAGCGGCAAGCCCATTGCTTTCACAGCAGCACGAGTGGCACTCGTCAAGCGCTGATGGCGGGCAAAAATATTTTCTAGCCCTTCTGCTTGCATCATGCGGAGCGCTACTTGCAAGCCAAAAAACATGTTAACGGGTGGCGTAAAGGGCGTGGTATTTTTCGCGGCATCTTTACGATATTTGCCCAAATCCAGGTAGAAGCGGGGCAGTTTCGCGGTTTTGTACGCCTCCCACGCTCTTGCGTTGACTGCGACGAACCCTAAGCCCGGTGGCACCATATAGCCCTTTTGAGAACCGGAGGCGACGACATCCAGCCCCAAAGCATCGATCGGCAAATTATAGGAACCCAGACTGGTCACGGTATCCACAATAATGAGCGCTTCGCCGTGAGCTTTGACGTGACGATTGATGGTTTCCAGATCATTCAGCACCCCGGTTGACGTTTCGCTGTGGGTGATGACGACCGCCTTGATGGCTTTTTCGGTATCGACCTCTAACGCCTCTCGAAATTTTTCTGGGTCGAGCGGCTGTCCCCACTCAGCCGTGATGGGTTCAACTGCCAGACCGTATGCTTGGGCAACTTCAACCCAGCGCTCACCAAATTTGCCGTTGCTGCCGACCAAGACTCGATCGCCTGGACTCAAAAAGTTAATGATGGCGGCTTCCACTGCACCTGTACCGCTGACCGTCAAGCTCAGCACGTCATTTTGCGTCTGGTGCAGCCATTTCAGCCCATCGGTGACTTCCGCCATGATTTTGGAAAAGTCGCCGCTGCGATGCCCGATCGGGTGCTTCGCCATAGCGAGTAAAACCTGTTCCGGTACCGGGGTTGGACCCGGAATCATCAGCATTAACTTGTCTTCCATGAATCTGCCCTGGTCGAGGATAGCGCGCGCAATAGCGGCACATTCCAGGATGACACAATTTCCAACCTTTAAACCAACCCCCAAAGGGTCTTCTAAACCCAAGATAGCGCCGTAAAACCACTGTGATCAGAGGAAAAGCGTCGCTTAAACAGACTGTTTTAGACCGACTCCAGGTAACGCTTCCACGGGTCAGTTTTTACGTTTGTTGCTTTTCGTGCTTCCACAGGGATTTATGAGAGTAGAACGATCGCGCTGTCTGAGTTGAAGCGACGTGCGTAAGCCAACCGCTAACCCTGGTGTTTCATGCAAACCAATCCCAACTTCAAGGTTGTTCAAGATCGCCGTGATTACAATGCATGGGTCGCTACGGAAACCATTGAAGATTATGCCCTGCGGTTTGCGCCCAAATCCTTCCGCACGTGGTCGGAGTTTTTGGTTGCTAACACGGCGATCGGGGGCATTTCTGCGGTGGCACTGGAAGCCATTGGAGCCTCGATCGCTATCAGCTATGGCTTTACGAATTCTCTATGGGGCATCTTGCTGGCATCGGGGGTTATTTTTCTGACGGGTTTGCCCATCACCTACTATGCCGCCAAGTTCAACATTGATATGGATTTGCTCACGCGTGGCGCAGGGTTTGGGTATATCGGCTCGACCATTACGTCGCTCATTTACGCCTCGTTTACGTTCATTTTCTTTGCGCTCGAAGCCGCCATCATGGCGCAAGCGCTGGAGCTTTATTTTCATCTACCGCTCGCGATCGGCTACGTCGTTTGTTCCGTCGCCGTGATTCCGCTGGTCTTTTTTGGGATAACCCTCATCAACCAACTCCAGCTTTGGACACAGCCCGTCTGGTTTGTCCTGCTCCTGCTGCCCTTCCTCTGCATCCTATACAAAGAGCCTGAAGCGCTTTCCCAGTGGATTCACTTTGCGGGACGATCGCCCAGCGGCACCGCCTTTAGTCCTCTGCTGCTCGGATCGGCTGCCACCGTGTCCTTTTCGTTGATCGCCCAGATTGGTGAACAGGTTGACATTCTGCGGTTTCTGCCGAATCAAGAGACTACAAACCGAGGCAAATGGTGGTTCGCTGTGGTGTTTGCTGGACCTGGCTGGATTTTGCTGGCAGCCGTGAAGCAGCTAGCAGGAGCCTTCTTGGCATCACTGGCAATGAATCATGGGGTCAGCCTGGAGCGAGCGAATGAACCCACGCAAATGTACTTGGTCGGCTTTGAGTACGTTTTCTCAAACCCTGATGTAGCGCTGGCAGTCACGATTTTCTATGTAGTGCTGTCGCAAATCAAGATCAATGTGATGAATGCCTACGCTGGCTCACTCGCGTGGTCAAATTTCTTCTCGCGCCTGACGCATAGCCATCCTGGACGGGTTGTTTGGTTGGTCTTTAACGTCACGATCGCCCTGCTCTTGATGGAACTGGATGTGTTCTCCACGCTCGAAATGGTGCTGGGGTTCTACTCGAATGTGGCGATCGCCTGGGTCGGCGCGATTGTGGCTGATTTGGTGATTAATAAACCGCTGGGACTCAGCCCGTCGTACATTGAGTTTAAGCGGGCGCACCTTTACAATGTGAACCCCGTTGGGTTTGGGTCAATGGTGATTGGCTCGATCGTATCTATCATTGCGTTCATGGGAGCCTTTGGCGCGATCGCTCAAGCCTACGCACCTTTGATTGCCTTGGGCTTAGCCTTTGTGCTGGCACCGATCATCGCCATTTTAACGAAGGGCAAATACTACATCGCTCGTCCCAATACGCACTATCAAAACACGCTATCCACCAGTGTCTTGCGGTGTCGGGTTTGTGATGGTGAATACGAACCCTATGACATTGCGTATTGTCCAGTGTATGAAGGAGCAATCTGTTCCTTATGTTGCAGCCTGGATGCTCGTTGTCATGATGTTTGCAAAGAGCCTGTTGAACAAAAAACCTATTCTCTGCCAAGACTTGCTGACGCGATCGCGCGCACGATTTTTCAAGACAAACTATCACCTGATTTAATCAGCAGAACGGTTAAATACCTCGCTATTTTCACGTCGGTTTCAGGACTCATCGCTATTATTTTTGGTCTAGCCTACTATCATCAAGTCACAGCGTCATCTGCCTTATTAACAGACAGCTCTAACACCAGATTAGCTATGCTTACTGAAGTGTATGCCGCACTCTTAGTGTTGATTGGTATAGGCTCCTGGTGGTTAGTCTTAGCACAAGAAAGCCGCGAGCTGGCACAAACAGAACTCGACAAACAAAATCTTCAGCTTCAACAAGAAGTGAAAGACCGTCAACAGGCAGAAGCTAAAGTACAGGAAAAAGCAAAACAGCTTGAGACAACCCTGCACAACTTAAAGCAAGCAGAAGAACAACTCATCCAAACCGAGAAAATGGCAGCTCTAGGGGGATTAGTGGCTGGGATTGCCCATGAAATTAATACCCCGATCGGCATTGGCGTGACGGCAATCTCTCTGTTAGTTGAAAAAACAGAAACGTTCACTAAAGCCTTCAGCAGTGGAGCAATGAAGCGCTCCGATCTGGCAAAATTTCTGGATTTAGCCTCACAAAGTAGCAAGATGACGCTGGCAAACCTCAACCGTGCTGCTGAACTGATCCATAGCTTTAAACAGATCGCAGTTGACCAATCCAGCGAAACCAGACGCAGCTTCAACGTGAAGACCTATTTAGAAGAAATCTTGCTCCAACTCAGTCCTAAATTGAAGCCAACAGGACACGCCGTTGAAATTCGGGGTAATCACACGCTGTGTTTAGATAACTATCCAGGCGTGTTTTCTCAAATCGTGACGAATTTGATCATGAACTCACTAATCCACGCATATGACGTGGGCGATCGGGGCACTATGACTCTTGAGTTCCAGCAAATCGGTAATGAGCTTGTGTTTGAGTATGGGGATGATGGTAAAGGTATTCGTCCAGATCATCTGAACAAAATTTTTGAGCCGTTTTTTACGACAAAACGAGGACAGGGTGGCAGTGGGCTAGGCTTACATATTGTTTACAACCTGGCGACTCAAAAAATGGGCGGAACGATTCAATGTGAAAGCCAGGTCGATGTCGGCACACAGTTCATCCTTAAAATTCCAATGCAGCTTGAAGCTGTGACAACGAACGATTAAATGACAGATTCTTTCAAGCGTTAGACCATCTATTACTTAAGATTTGACCCTTTCAAGGCATTCCCTGTTTTCTAATTGTCAACCGATCTAAGCATCACATCAACAGAAAGGACGAGCATACAAATCATGCAAGAATTTGCGACCAATCAAAGCGACGAATTAGTCTTTGCAGATGAGCATGATGTGATGTTTTCGGTTGAGGAAACAGCATCAGCTTCACGCAAAGAAAGCTGGAAAGTGCTGATTGCTGATGATGAAGTGGAAGTGCATCAAGTGACTGAATTAGCACTCAGTGATTTTGCGTTAGAAGGCAAAGCATTAAGTTTTTTGCACGCCTATTCTGGTCAAGAAGCCAAACAGCTTGTTCAGGCGAATCCTGACATTGCTGTGATGCTATTAGATGTGGTGATGGAAGCTGAGGACGCAGGCTTACAGGTCGTGAAATATGTGCGGGAGGAGTTAGGCAATCAGCTCATTCGGATTATTCTACGCACAGGGCAGCCAGGACAGGCTCCCGAAAATCTCGTGGTCGTCAATTACGGCATTGATGATTACAAAACGAAAACAGAATTGACGTCACAACGCTTGTTTATTGCCGTTGTGACGGCACTGAGAGCCTTTACGACCTTCATGAAAGCGCTCGAAACCAGCCACAATCTAGAGTTGGAAATCATCCAGCACCAAGAGACGGAAGCCGCGTTGTGCGTGAGTGAAGCTAGAGAACGTGAGAAAGCTGAGCAGTTAGAGCGATCGCTCCACCAGCTTCAGCACGCCCAAGTTCAGCTTGTGCAGAGCGAAAAGATGTCTACTCTGGGGCAGTTGGTGGCGGGTGTGGCGCATGAAATCAACAATCCAGTCAATTTCATTCACGGCAATTTATCCCACGCCAATGAATACATGGAGGATTTGCTCGCACTGCTGGCGCTCTATCAAGTGGAGTATCCAACGCCAACCGCAGCCGTTCAGGCGAAGGCTGGGGAAATCGAGGTCGAGTTTTTGGCGGAAGATTTGCCGAAGCTACTTGCGTCTATGCGGGTTGGGACTGAACGGATTCGTGAGATTGTCAAATCGCTCCGCATCTTTTCACGACTGGACGAAGCCGAGCTTAAAGCGATCGACCTGCACGAAGGCATTGATAGCACGCTTCTCATTCTTGACAACCGCTTGAAAGCGTGTGCCGATCGTCCGGCAATTGCGATCGTGAAAAACTACGGTGTGTTGCCCCAAGTGGAATGTTGTGGAGGACAGTTAAACCAGGTGTTTATGAATATCCTTAGCAACGCGATCGATGCTCTGGAAGAGCGGATGGGGTATAGAACAAAGCGGCTAAGCGATGCGGCTGTAGTAGACGATGCCACCTCGTCGTTCGTACCGGCAATCCATCTGTCGACACAGGTGCTTGAACCCGGTTGGGTCACGATTCAAATTGCCGATAACGGTAGCGGCATGACAGAGCTGGTGAGGCAACGACTGTTTGAACCTTTTTTCACCACCAAGGAAACAGGAAGGGGCACAGGTCTTGGCATGTCCATTAGCCATCAAATCGTAACGGAAAAGCACAAAGGCTCACTGCAATGCGTGTCTACACGTGGGCAGGGCACTGAATTTGTGCTTAAACTGCCTCTTCAGTAGCCTAAAGCTGTAGAGTGCGGCTGATGTCGATCGTGAAGCGGTCATTACTGCGATCGCCGCGTTTTGTGATTGCGACGCCGCATGAGGAAGTCTGGCAAATCGACTTTAGGTTCGCGGTTAAACGAGGGAGTGCCTAGCAACGCGGGACTGCTGGGTTCTGTAGTTTCATCAGCGGCGGCTAACAGTGCGGCTAGTAAGTCTGATAGTTCAGCCGGAGGTTCGGGTAAGGCTTGGTCTAAGAGTGCTTTCAGTTTGAGCACATCGCTCTGGCTACTAAAACAACGGTCTTTCCAGTGTTGAATCGCGGTTTCATACTCACTGGCTTGCTGCGCCTGTTGTAAGATTTGCTCTTGCATATCGGTGGTTTGACCTTCCAGTGCCGCGATGCGCGTTTGCTGGCGATCGCGCTCTTCCTCAAGCTCCTGGCACGCATGTCGGAGCATGGCTTGAGCGGTGGTTTGCTTCACTGCTTGGGCTTCAAGGGCAACAACCTTGGCGTGGGCAGTGGCTAGTTCAGGCGCGATCGACGGTAAAGCGTCTAGTAATGTGGCGATCGCCGGAGACACGGTGGTGACAGTCGAGGTCTTGCACAAGCGAGACTGCTGTAAGCTGTCCAACAGTGCCTGTTGCTCTTGTAGAGTGGTGTGCGCTTGCTGTAGCTCTGCTTCAAGCTGCTTTAAAGCCTCCTGACGATCGCTTAGGATTTGAGAAAGCTTACTGACTTGGGCGTGCGCCTGCTCCAGCCGTGCCGTTAAGTGATTAGCGAGCGTCCGGGCATCCAGTGATGGGGTTTTTAAGGCTAAGGTGCGCGCTTGTTGTGTGTGCAGATCAGTTTGCAGATGCTCTAGCTGCTCTTCTAGGCTATGTTGATATGCCTGCACATCGGCGCGATCGCGGGCAATCTGAGCTTGCAATTGCTCTAGCTCTTGCTGTTGCGCCTGGGTGAGCGCTTCCATCGTGTTGAGAAGTATCTGCAAAGAACGATCGCGGGCTTGCGTTTCCACCAACTGTGCGTTCAACGCCTGCTGCTGTTGCGCCAACTGTAGCTTGAGGCGCGCGATCGCCTGCTGCTGAATGTTAGAGATTTCTTCGGTTGAGGCAAGCTGTGCTTCTAAAAGGTGCTGATCAACCACTTGCAGCCGCATTTCACTCAGCGATGCCAGGGATTGGTCAAGCGCTTGCTCCAAGTGACGGATGCGTTCGATTTGCTCATGCGAGAGCGATCGTGCTTGCCTCAGCTCGGCTCGCAGCGAGTCTTGCTCTTGCTCCCATCGCTGTCGCTGGGTCTCTAGCGCTGCTGTTGCCTGTTGAGTGAGCGCAGCCATCAAGTCTGGATCGATGACATGGTTGTCGTGCTGTGCTGCTGCCCAGACATCCAAATGGTGTTTAAGGAACTCGGCAGCTTGAAGGGCATTGGCACCCGCAAGCGGGCTTGCTGCTCCTACCTTTAATGCTCCTGCCTCCAACGCTACAGTGTCCAGCGTCCCAGTAGTGTTCAGCGCGCTCGTACCGTCAGAGTGCCTACCCTCAGACGGTAAAGAACCATAAGCTAAATTTGGTTCAACCACACAGAACCTCCCGACAACGATGAGCTGTGCTGGTAGCCCTTTAGACTGGCTTCAGGCTCCAGAATTTCCGCTTTAAGCAACTGACTGAGCCGCTTCAGAAGCAAGCTCTGAAGTCTAGCGTTTAAAGTCTATCCACTCAACTCCGTCCTTCCACCTCTAGATTGAATCTAAATTTAGTTGATCGGCTGGACGATCGCCACCGTAAGTCATCCCGTTTGCCATCATTCCTTCTACTCTTCGTGCTAACTGTCCTGACGCTCAAAAAGCTCGATCGTCGAAAGACGGATGCCGCTCAGACGTTGAACCGCATACCGCTTACTCTTTTTGCAAACTAAGAACAGCATCAGCCAGTTCCTTCTCAGTGGTGAGATTATTGAGCGACCAGCGGTACTCGATCGGCAAATGATGGCGCTGGCAGTCTTCTTCAAACTGCTTTTGGAGCGCGAGTGCCTTGCGAAGCGTGATGATCAACTGATGCACCTGAGCCTGTGATGGCGCTTGCCGACCAACAGCAACCATGGTTTGTCGCTCCAGAAGCTGAAGGAGAAGCTCGTAATGAATATGAGAGGGAAGGGGAATGGGTTCCATGACGAACTACCTTATAGCGTGAATCAACTGGAGCGTGAATCAACTGGACAGGCTCGGTGGCAACGTTAGGCGCACTTTGCAAGCAAACAGCGCCGCATCTTGTCGTTGGGGCTAACGTCTCCTCAAGGACAGCCGTGTTAGAGCGAGCCATGCGGTTCTGAGGGCTTTGCTGGGGCGACGAGGTTTGTCAGCGCAACGGCGGGGTCAGGTTGCCGCATGAGCACTTCGCCCACCAGCACGGCACTTGCACCCGCCGTTGCTACTAACTGCAAATCGTCAGCCGTGTGCAAACCTGATTCACTGACCACAAGAATGTTGCGCGATCGCAGTTGCTCCCGGCGCTCGTCTAGCAAGCGGCAGGTGGTCTGTAAATCGACCGAAAAATCCTGCAAGTCGCGATTGTTAATGCCAATCAAGTTCACACCGTCTAGAGCCAACACGCGATCGAGTTCCGCCAAGGTATGAACCTCAACCAGCGCTGTCATGCCCAGCGTCGCCACAATCTTCAGAAAGTACTGAAGATCCTTATCCGGCAAAATCGCCGCAATGAGCAGCACTGCATCAGCGCCGTTCACCCGCGCCAGGTACATTTGGTACGGGTAGATGATGAACTCTTTACAGAGCAAGGGGAGGTCAGTCACAGCCCGGATGCGGGCAAGGTTGTCGAAGCTGCCCTGGAAGAATTTCTGGTCGGTCAAGACTGAGAGGCAAGTAGCGCCGCCTTGTTCATAAGAGCGGGCGATCGCCACAGGATCAAAGTTTTCCCGGATGATTCCCTGACTGGGAGAGGCTTTCTTCACTTCGGCAATGACGGCTGGACGAGTCTTACCATGCTGGAGAGCCTGCAAGAAGTTGCGTGGCGACGGCAGCTCTTTCACTTGCTTTTGCAGTTCAAGGAGAGGGACGCGATCGCGCAGTTGAGCGACTTCAGCCTCTTTCTGCCAGACGATTTCCTCCAAGATATGGCGAGGAGCGGCATCAGGCACCTTTGCCTGGTAGCGCAATGACTGTACAGAAACCGCAGGATTGGGTGGACGACGACGGATCTGCATCGGTAGCTAGCTGGGCGTAAAGGGAACTGAGATGAGCGATCAGAACCGTGTTTGACCACGGCTCGGCATTAGATTGAACAATGCTTTTGATAGCGTAACCTAAGTCTGGAAAGGCACGGGAGTTTAAGTGTGTAGAGCCGCACAAAAATAACGCGATTTTTCTGGAGAGGAGAGGAGTGAGGTGAGAGGAGTGAGGCAGGAGAGTTAGCAGGTAGGGGCGCACGGCCGTGCGCCCCTACCTGCTAAAAACCAACAATTCCTTCTGCCCTGTACCTTCGCCCTCAATGCACCGCCCGCTTGTACGCCTCATCCAAAACTTCTGAAAGCGTGGGATGAGCGTGTACCAGGAAGGCGAGGTCTTGAATTGCCTGACGTTGGGCGATCGCGTTGGCCGCTTCCTGAATGAGATCAGAGGCGTGGAGTCCAAAAATGTGGACACCGAGAACTTCGCCCGTGTCCTGACGGTAGATGACTTTTGCCACGCCATCGGTTTCGCCTTCTGCGATCGCTTTGGCGTTTCCCTTAAAGTAGCTGCGGACAGCGGCGACTTCAAAGCCGTCTGTTTTACCTTTCTCTGTTGCAGCGGGTTCAGTCAAACCGACGAAGCCAATTTCGGGATGGGTGAAGGCAGCGGCGGGAATGCTGTGGTAATCAACAGCACGGGGGCGATCGCAAATATTCTCAACCGCTGCAACGCCTTGAGCGGCAGCCGCATGAGCCAGCATGAGTTTGCCTGTTGCGTCTCCGATCGCCCAGAGATGGGGCACGGGTTCGCCATTGGACAGTACTGCCATGTGGTCGTTGATGGGGATAAAGCCTGGTCGCACGGTTTCTACGCCTACTGCGTCTAGTCCCAGATCTTTGGTTAAGGGCACCCGTCCGGTCGCAACCAGGCAGGCATCGACCTCCAGCACTTCCACAAGTTCCTTCGTTTTGGCATCTGCCAGTTCAATGACAACGGGAGAACCAGGGGTAATGCGTTTTGCCAACATACCGACTTTGGTTTCGATGTCGCGCGGGGTGATGAGTGTCCGTTGTGCGAGTTTGGCAATATCGGGGTCGAATCCCGGCATGAGTTGGTCGAGTGCTTCAATCAAGGTGATTTCGCAGCCCAGCGCGGAATAGACATCGGCAAACTCTAAGCCAATGTAGCCGCTGCCAACGATCGCAATCCAGGGTGGCAGCGACTCCAACCGCACCGCATCGTCACTGGTAAAGACCGTCTTCCCATCCAGCTCAATCCCCGGTGGCACAAAGGGTACAGAACCGGGCGCAAGCATGATGTCTTTTGCCGTAATGACCTTCTCGCCCTCTTGGGTCGTAATAGAGACTTTTTGTTGTCCAGCGATTCGCCCCCAGCCGTGAATGGTATCAACGCCTAACCGCTTCAGACTGCCGATGAGCGCCTCGCGCTGTTTGGCGACAATGGTGTTGGCGTGATCGGCGATCGCCTGACGGTTAAACGCTACATCGCCCACTTGAATGCCGAGCGCGTTCAGGTGATGAGCGTCCTGCAATTCGCGCACCCGTCCCGATGCCGCCAGCAGCGCTTTGGAGGGAATGCAACCACGATTGACGCAGGTGCCGCCCATATCGGCTGCTTCGATAACCGCTGTTTTCAGCCCGCAACTCACTGCATGGATCGCTGCCCCATGCCCGCCGACTCCGGCTCCAATGATGACCAAATCGTAATCGAATGCTTGACTCACGTCTCTCTCCTGGTGCATTACTTCCTATTGTCGTTTGGACGAGGGCGATCGACAAGGTGGAAGGGATGAGGGATGAAAAAGGAAGCACAGTGGAAAGGGAAAGGGTTAAGCGGCTGTCTGAGCGGAGAGCCTTGCCTGAGCCTGGTCAAAGCCTGGTGAAGCGGGCAATATTGGTGAAGCGAGCAAGAAGCGTGGACGAATCGATGCAGCACTGAGTCCAGCGATGTAAACACTGGCTCCAGCCAGTTCTAAGCTGGGTCAAGTCAGCGTTTTGACTAGTCAGGTCATCTTTACACTGAGCTGAGCGATCTTTTTATCAGGTCGAGCAATCGCTGAGAGAGGTCAAGTGATCTTTTTGTCTAGTCGAGTGATTTCTGCACTAGGTCGAGCGATCGCTGCAACGGGTCGAGCAGTCTTTGGGCTAAGTCGAGCGATCTCCGCACTCAGTCGAGCGATCTTTTTGCCTACTCAAGCCTTCTCTATAACTGGGTCAAACCATCTTTACACTGGATGCAGATTGGTGTACTTGGTCAGGTGCTAATGTATCCTGCTCTGGTCGATCGCTATGCCACCAATTTTTCGTTGCGTCCGCTAAGTTCACGGCGTAAAGGGTAATGACGATCGACTCTTGCAAGCCCTGTCCTAGAATCTCGACGCTGTAGGAGGGATGTTTTTTAGTGGACAGATCCACGATGAAGCGTTTGCCAATGCGTCGCCAGCTTGGTTCTTTGCCGCGCCACTGGAGGCGACAGCAGGGCCAGGGCAACTGTTCGCGATCGAACAAGCGGCAGCAAGGCCCAATCACGCGGTAGCTGAAGTGGCAACCGGGGCTAAAAAAGACGTGCCCATGCTGAAGCGGGTGAAACATGGCGATCAAACGGACAGTCGGGGTGTTTCAAAACGTCTTTTCGTCGGTAGGGACGTTCCATGAAACGTCCCTACGAAAGCTAATCGACTAACCAAGCGTTGCTTTAGCATTCTGCAAGGCGTGTCGGACTTGGGCAAAACCAGTGCCCCCGTAGCTGTTGCGGGCAGAGACGACCTGTGCAGGCTCGATCGCGGCATAGATGTCAGACTCAAACGCCGGATGAAGCGTTTTCCACTCGTCTAGCGTTAGATCTTTCAGCAGCTTGCCTTGCGCCAGAGAGGTCTTCACTACCTTGCCGACCAAATTGTATGCCTCCCGGAAGGGTACGCCTTTGCCTGCCAGATAGTCCGCCACATCTGTCGCGTTTGAAAAGTCCTCGTTGACGGCTGCCTGAAGACGAGCCACGCGGAACTCTAGTCCTTCTTGTAGCAAAATGGTCATTGCTTCCAGACAGCCTTGTACGGTGACGACCGCATCAAAGAGGGCTTCTTTGTCTTCCTGTAAGTCTTTGTTGTAGGCGAGGGGTAAACCCTTCATGAGCACCAGTAGAGCTTGGAGATGCCCAAACACTCTGCCAGTTTTGCCGCGCACCAGTTCGGGTACGTCGGGGTTCTTTTTCTGCGGCATGATGCTGGAACCCGTCGAGCAGCTATCTTTGAGGGTGACAAAGCCAAACTCTTCCGATGCCCACAGGATGACTTCTTCGGCAAGGCGGCTGAGATGCACCATGATCAGGCTGGCAGCGCACAGGAATTCAATGGCAAAGTCCCGATCGCTCACCCCATCTAAACTGTTGGCATACACGCCGCCAAAGTTGAGCAGCTTAGCCGTGTAGTGGCGATCGATGGGAAAGGTCGTACCTGCCAGTGCCCCAGAGCCAAGGGGCGAAACGTTGACCCGCTGATAGATTTCACCCAAACGCTCCCAATCGCGCTGGCTCATTTCAAAGTAGGCAAGCAGATGATGGGCGAGGCTAAGCGGCTGTGCCCGTTGCAAGTGGGTATAGCCAGGGATCAGCGTTTCGACGTGCTGCTCTGCCAGCGTCAGCAAAATTGACTGAAACGATCGCACCCGCTGTCGAATGTGCTGAATCTGGTCGCGCAGGTACAACCGCGTGTCAGTGCCAACTTGATCATTGCGCGATCGTGCCGTGTGCAGCTTCTTGCCCACATCACCCACAATGTCCGTTAAGCGATGCTCCACAGCAAAGTGGACATCTTCTGCTTCAATACCAGGTTTAAACAGTCCCTGCTGATACTCCTGTCTAATTTGCTCCAACCCCTTGACCAACTGTTCGCCCTCAGCAGCGGAAATGATGCCTGTGTGCGCCAGCATCTGCGCATGAGCCTGCGAACCCGTCAGGTCATATTCAATCAGTTGAATGTCAAACCGTATGCTGGCGTTAAACTGAGCGATCGCGGGGTGGAGCGCCGACTCAAACCGCTGACTCCAGGTAGAGGGTTGGCTTGCCGCTGTCTCTGAGAGGTCTTGATTCAAAGCAATCCTCAGGGTGATTAGAGGGGTAAATTCTCGGTGTCTGAATTTGTTGAAGTCAGGAGGTTTTTACGCTGATGTCGTAAGCTTTAGCGTTAACTAAACCTCATGCAAGTACTGATGGCAAAAAAGATCCCATGACTGTTAGCAGCAGGGGCAACCTTAGCGCAAACTAACGGCTTGCTTAACCAAAGGATGTAAACGCTTTGACAAAATAGCCAAAAATAATGCCGATGAGAAACGCCCAGACTTGTCCCGTTTTGACAAAGTTATTAAAAGCCTTCTGCACATCACCAGCAAGATCGACTTCAAACTTTTTGTCGCCTAACGCTACCAGGTCAACGGGCAAGTGCCAATGAGCTGGCTGTAACGGATGAATCCAGGACGTGTCGAGCCAGTAAGTCGGATCAATTGACCAGCTTGCCACATCCGCGATCGCACTAATGACCATTGCCCTTCTCCCCTTCCTAATTGATGCAAGCGAACTGATGCAAATAAATTGCACACATTTATCTTACAGAACTGAAAGAATACCAGAAAACTATCTTGGCGATCGCATGGCTTGTATACAAGCAGTGGGGTTTTCGAGAAGGGGTTAAGAGGATGTTTGAACAGTCTTCTCTCATGGCATCCCCCACCTTCTTCTAGAATCTGTTGTCTACTATACGATGACACGCAGAGTTTACCAGTAAGTACGTAGAATAGCGTTGTATTTGCGTAAAAGCCTATGAAGACAATATCTGAGATCGGTGCAAACGTTGAAGCGGGATTGAGCAGCGCTTCAGAAGACTACCCATTAGCTTCAGTCCCTTTGAGTGCCCGTAAATCAATGGCATCTCTGGCACCATTGCTCATTGGTTTTACCCTTTATTCTGGTACTCTCTTTGCCGGTGGCTTAGTGGGTCCTGCGTTTAAGTTTTTCCCTGATTTGATTGGGTTAATCGTGGTTGGCAACTTGATTTTGGGGACATATGCTGCCGCACTCAGCAGTATTGCCGCCAAAACAGGTCTCAGTACAGTGTTAATGGCGCGCTTTAGCTTTGGCAGCGTTGGTTCACGCTGGGTTGACTTTATTTTGGGCTTTACGCAAATCGGTTGGTATGCGTGGGGGACGGCACTGATTGCAGATTTGCTCAATAAGCTGGCTGGGGTGCCAACGTCCTGGAATTGGCTGACTATTCTCTTTTTCACCTACTTTTTTTGTTCCACTGCGTACCTGGGTTACAAGGCTATGGATTGGCTGAGTCGTATTGCCGTGCCTGCCATGCTGGTTTTGATGGTGTGGTGTTTGGCGATCGCCTCTAACAAAGTTGGCGGCTGGGAAGGTTTACAGGCAATCCAGCCCACCAAGGAAATGACGATTGGCGCAGCCTTGACCATTATTGTGGGCACGTTTGTTTCGGGCGGCACTCAGGCAACGAACTGGAGTCGCTTTGCTAAGAACGGCAAGGTTGCAACCATTTCAACCCTGCTTGCCTTTTTCTTTGCTAACGGCTTTCTCATCTTTAGTGGCGCGTTTTGCTCTTTGGTGTATGCCAATACGCCTGCGATCGCCGACAGTTCCGACATCGTGCAAGTCATGGCATACCAGGGTCTAGTTGGCTGGGGCTTGTTGCTGTTGTTCTTGAACATGTGGACAACCCAGGACAATACCATCTATGCCTTTTCGGTGGCGGGTGCCCACATGTTCCGCACCAATAAGCGAACGCTGTTTGTGCTGGGTGGTGCCACGATCGCCCTGGTTTTAGCGTGGGGTGGCATCTACAAAATGTTGGTGGAATACCTGATTTTGTTGGGTACATTTATTCCGCCGATCGGAGGGGTTATTATGGCTGATTTCTGGCTGCAACGCCGTGGTGCCTTCCCACCGCTTGACGCGCCTCAGCCTGCATTTAATTGGGCGGGGGTGATTGCTTATGTTGTAGCATCGGCGATCGCTTACTTCACGAGCAAAGCTAGCCTTGGCATTGCACCCATTAACGGCATTATTGCAGCCGTCATTCTTTATGTGGTTTTAAGCAAGGTTCTGCCGCAACAAACGTCTCGTAGCGTTGTAGGCTAGCAAAACCGCTTCCTGTAGGGACATGACATGTGACGTTACACGTCATGTCCCTACGACAAAAAGGCTCAATAGGCACTAGGCAGTGTTTTGAAACCCTTCGATCCTCCCCAACCCTCCAGGGAGCCGAACAGTTCAAAGTCCCCCTTTCCAAGGGGGATTTGGGGGGATCATCACAGGTAGACTAAACGACCAGCAGGTTTTAAAACACGCCCTAGTTGATCGCGCTATCGACTGTTTCCATAAAGCGATCGACCGCCTGCAACAATGCCCCCTTTGTCTCAGACGGCAGAAACGCAGCTTGAAAGCCATTGCGGCTCAGTTGGTGAATCTCAGCCGTTGTTAGCGCCAGGTGATCGCGGAGAGACTGAAAATTTTCGGCGAGGTAGCCGCCAAAATAGGCGGGATCATCCGAATTGACGGTCACACACAATCCCGCTTCGATCAGTTGCTTCAAATTGTGCTTTGCCATGTCATCAAAAACACAGAGCCTGACATTTGAGAGAGGACAAACCGTGAGTGGAATTTGATGCTCCGCTAGATATGCCACCAATTTGGGATCTTCCAGGCACCGCACACCATGATCGATCCGTGCCACCTTCAAGAGTTCCACCGCTTGCCAGATATAGTCGGGTGGTCCCTCCTCGCCTGCGTGCGCCACGGTGAGAAACCCCTCTGCTCGTGCCCGTTCAAACACTGCCTGAAATTTGGCGGGGGGATGTCCCATCTCAGACGAATCTAACCCCACTCCCACCAGCCAATCTTGAAACGGCAATGCTTGCTCTAGAGTCGCCATTGCCGAATCGGCGCTGAGGTGCCTGAGAAAACAGCAAATTAACTGCGCTGAAACGCCCAACTGTTTGCCATCGACTAAGGCATGGTGAATGCCATTCATGACGGTTGCAAAGGAAATCCCACGATCGGTGTGGGTTTGCGGATCAAAAAAAATCTCTGTATGGCGGACGTTCTGCGCGGCGCATCGTTCTAAATACGCCCAGGTCATGTCATAAAAATCTTGCTCATGCAGCAATACCCCCGCTGCCGCGTAGTAAATATCGAGAAACGACTGCAAATTGCTGAATTGATACGCCTCGCGGACAGCCGCCGCTGATGGATAAGGTAGAGAAATCTGGTTGCGTTGAGCGATCGCAAACATCAACTCCGGTTCCAGTGACCCTTCAATGTGAATATGTAATTCAGCTTTGGGCAGGTCACGAATCCATGCTTCCATCCATTACCTCCAGTGTCATTTTCTCTTGGAGTGCGCGATCGACGCTCTGACTGCTTGGGTCTAGCTCAGCATCGCTGATCTCAAACGTTGCTTGTCGTATCGCGGCAAACAAACCCTAAGAAAAGGAGTGGTGAGTGGTAATCGTGCGAGCATGTTTACCGCAGCGTGTCCCTTTAAAGGCGATTGCTTTCACTGCTATCGCCTTTCACCTGCATCACAATGAGCGTCATATCATCCGTGTTGCGGTTAGCTGTGCCAGTGAATGTCTGCACTTGATTAAACAAGTGCTCCAGAATGGCTTGAGGATGGTCGCAGTGGTGACATGCCCACTGGAACGATCGCGTCAGATTGTCTTCATCGAACCGCTCACCGCTTTGATTCGCTGCATCGGTAAACCCATCGGTGTAGTAAATCAGCGTATCGCCTGCCTGAAGCTGGATTTGGGCATCCTGATAGTGCGTGTCAGCATCCAGTCCGATCAGCATCCCCAGCGTATCAAGCTGCCGGATCGTTTGGGTGGCTGCTTGCCAGAGCAAGGGTGGATTATGAGCGGCATTGCTATACGACAGTAGCCGTGTCTGGGGATCGTACTCTGAGTAAAAGAGCGTGACAAAGCGATTGGAATTCTCCAAATCAGCATACATGACGCGGTTAAGGTGCTGCAAAATGCGGGCGGGTGAGTGCCCGTTCAGTACTTCTGCCCGTAACATGCCTCGCGTCATGGTCATAATCAAGCCAGCAGGCACGCCTTTGCCCATGACATCTCCGATCGCCACACTCCAGCGTCCCCCTTCGCTGCTGCCATCTTTTTTAGAACGAATTTGGTCGTAGCTGGCAGGGATAAAGTCGTAAAAATCACCGCCGACGCGATTGGCTGATTGACAACGGGCTGCAAGTTCAATGCCTTGAATTTTGGGGCACGATCGTGGCAACAGGCGCAGTTGAATCTCCGCGCCAATTTCAAGCTCTCGATCGAGCCGTTCCTTTTTACGAAGTTCGACAGTGAGTTCGTCGTTCTCGATCGCTACTGCCGTTTGATCTGCCACCAGACGCACGAGCTTTTGGCGGGTTTCTGTCCAGCCATATTGTGGGTCGCGGCTAAAGACGTACAGCCGACCACGCTCTGTATTCTTCACCAAAATGGCAGTGCCAAAAAGCTGCACATTGGCACCCAGGTAATGGCTGACTTGATGATCCAACGCGGCAATGGCGCTGGGTGTGAGGGTCATTGCGTCTCCAGCCGTAGGAGCGAGCGAAGACGTTACCTGCCGCGTCGCCAGCTCCAGCGCCTTGCGAATGTCTTGACACCAGCGGCTATCCTGACAGTGGAGCCGCTCTAGCCGCACTTGCCCATTCGGCTTAAACAGCAGCAGTGCGCCTCCATCACTGTCTGTCACCCGGCTTGCCATGAGCGGGATCAATTCCAAAAACTGATTGAGATTGTTGAAACTCCGGAGCGCAAAGCCCAGCGAACTCAGCAAATCTTGAATTTTGTGCTGTTCTCGATTGAGCCGCGCGACCAGCTCCTTCAACGCAAAGACTGGTGTGATCTCCGGCACAACACCGCTGTTCGCACCACTGGGGGGACGAGCAGTAAATCGATCGCGTAACACATCTGTCGCTGGGAACGGTTCCGAAGCAGTCGGGGAAGCCGTTCCAGCATCAGGTCGTTGCGATGGCTGGCGAGGAAGGGGCACGGCAGTCATTGAGGTCAAGGTGAACGAACGATCACCGCGAGAGCAGGCTGTTGCATGGTGCAATTGATTCTAGCGGACATAGCTCCAGAATCGCCTTTGGTTGCACCAACGTTTGAACTTTTGCCCAAACCTGCGCATAGTCTACCAACGGTAGCAGATAAGCTCTCAATTGATAACGTAATTTTGACTGACTCTAGTGGATTGCCTGAAAGCCTTGCTGATGGAAACGGTGAAGAGTGAGAGGAGAGGAGTGAGGGAGCGGGGGAAGCTTGGGAGCAGGGGGAGTAAGGGGAGTTTTGAGTTTTGAGTGCTTCAGCCCTTAGCCCGATACCTGTCTAGGTGTTAAATCCAGCTTAGAGGAAAATCATAGTGGATGTTCCCGCTAAAGCCCGCCCTTGGGGCAGGGCTGATCTATTGAAAAAAGGAAAAGAGCGTCGGGATAGCATGGGCGAGACGACGTAACCCTTGGGTGATGGAGTCAAAGCCATGGTGCCGAAAGAGATTGAGCGCCATCGTGCGGACAAGGG